>Ga0310345_10000016_pt1 | contig 504186 bp, 508 predicted proteins | sample HC15DNA20500_MG_FD_204667 | JGI IMG/M metagenome (GOLD analysis project Ga0310345, IMG submission 204667) | Marine microbial communities from station ALOHA, North Pacific Subtropical Gyre - HC15-DNA-20-500_MG | ecosystem: Environmental > Aquatic > Marine > Oceanic | place: Pacific Ocean...
CGATCTGGTCGTTCGTCCCCGCCCCGCCGTCGACACTGTCGTTCGCATCGAACGTCGCGCCAAAGAAGAACGAGTCATTCCCCTCGCCACCGCTCACCGTGTCGTTGCCGCCCTGGCTGAGGTCGAAATTGTCGGCGCCCGAGCCGCCAGTGAATTGATTGTCGCCCGAATTGCCCGACACACTTTGGTTGCCGGTTCCGGTGTAGACGAGCCGTTCGACATTGGCCGGCAGCACATAGTTGGCGACCGATGTGCGGATTTCGTCAAATCCTTCGCCCGCATTCTCGATGACGATGTCGTCAAGGCTATCGACGATGAAGATGTCGTCGCCCAGCCCGCCGATCAGCGTGTCGGTGCCGCCATTGCCGTTGATCGTGTCGTTGCCGCCAAAGCCGTTGATCGTCTCGTTGGCAGCCGTGCCGGTCAGCGTTTCCGCGCGCTGGCGATAATCGAGCTGCACCACCGCCGGATCGTGATCCGACAGCGCCGGGCTCGCATTGGCGCCCGTGCCGCTCGCATTATAGCCGGTGTTGATGTGGACGACGTCATAGCTCGCGATGTCGGCAAGCTGCTGGTTGACCAGCACATGGTCGATCGCCTGGCTGCGCCCGTCAAAGGTATAGGTATAGCGCTCGGCCTCGGCGAGCGTCGTGGTCAAATTGGTCAGCCGCAAGCCGTCATTGCGCGCGGTACCATCGGCGTTGACATAACCGGTTGCGGCTTCAAGCGGGCGATAGAAGTAGAAGTCGTTGTAATCGCCGCCCGAAATCACGCCGACATTGGGCGAGTTGGTCTGAACATAGTTCAGCACCGTGTAGAGATCTTCGGCGACGGCATTGCGCCGGTCGAAACCGGCATTGGTCGGGTTGCCGGTTTCGAGGCTCTGGTTGAACTGCCAGAAATTGCCCGACCCGCCCTTCGACGGGAAGTGATTGGCGGCGACAAAAACCGTCTCACCGCGGAAGGTGAACTGACCCAGCAGCGACCGCCGCGTGTTCGCCCAGTCCGCCGTGTTGATCCCCGTCACCATATTATCGGAATAAAGGATCCGATCGCCCGTATCGCGCACGCCGTCGCCGATGCGATCGGTGAACTGGCGCCGCTCGGCAATCGTCGCATTGGCCGCGAGATCGCCAAGCTGGACGCGGTTGGTGTTGTAGAGGAAGCCGACGCGGATATTGCCGCTCAGCTCGCCGCCCTCGGCATTGTAGATCGGGAGCTCATCGACCCACTGATAGGCCTGCCCGGTCGCGAGATTGAGCGCATCGACCAGCATCTGCCATGTTGTCGATGCATCGGTACCGGTGCTGCTGGTGCCGTCGCCCGCCGCCGCGCCATTATTGTCCTGGATTTCCTCGATCGACAGGATGTCGGGCGCCTTCAGATTGGTCGCGATCGCATTCGCCAGCGCGGTGAAGCGCGCGGCGCCATCGGTCGGATCGAGATTCTGGACGTTGAACGTCGCAAAGGTCAGCTGGCGGCTATCCGGCGTGAAGGTCGCGACTTCAGGCGCAGGCTGGCCGCTCGTCTGGATGCTGGCGGCGTCATAATTGGTGACGAACAGCTTCAGTTCCTGGAAATCGAAATCGATGATGCCGCCGATGGTACCGAGCCGATCGCCGATCGTCGCGCTCGTCGCGAGCCCGGCGGGCGCCGCCGTCGCAAAGCCGGTGAAATCGACTTCGAAAATGTCCGGGTTGGTATCGCCGTCGCTCAGCACCCGACCGCCCGTGATGACGTCATCGTTGACGCTCGGGGTGTTGGGCGGCGAAAGTGCGGGGTCGCCCGCGATCGTGTAGCCGCCGCGGCTGTTGATCTGGGTCGGATTGGCGAAGTCTTCCGAATAGGCCTTGAAATAGGGCTGCCCGCCCGACGTCGACACGAACCCGTCGGCGACGCGGACGTTGGGGATCGAGACCAGCATCCCTTCGACCGTTTCCCAGAAGGAAATGCCGTAATTGGCGGCGTCGAAGCTGTCGCCAGGATTGTCCACCGAGTCAGTGAAATCAGGCGTCACGCGGGTAAACGCCTGGTTGGGGACGTTCGCCGTCGCGTCGAGCACCCGCGTCGGCAGCGTGTTGCCCGACGAGTTGATCGTGATGCTGGTCGGATTGACCAGCGCGGTGATCGGCAGATTGGTATTGAAGCCCTGATATTCCATGATGTTGGCGGTCAGCGTGACCAGATCGCCCACCCGCAGCGATGGCGCCGCCGTCGCGAGCGCGGTGCCGACACCTGCATCATTGCGCGTCAGGACAAAAATGCCTTCCGAAGTGAACGGATTGCCGTCCTGATCAGCGAGCTCTTCCTGGATGTAGAATCCCTGGCGGTTGCCGTTTCCGTCGAGCGCGGTCACGACCGCCTGCACCGTCACGGTAAAGCTCGACGCGACGTTGAAGCCGCTGACGCCCGACGCGCGCAACAGCGGGCTGTAATAGCTGTCACCCTGGATCTGACTGATCAGCGTATTGTCGTCGTTGGTGATCGTGCCCAGCCCCTGCCCGTCGGCGATGACCGTACCGCTCGTCGCGTTGGTCAGGTTGACAAAGAAGGTTTCGGTCGGCTCGGATGCGGTGTCGCCGTTGATCGTGACGCTGATCGTCTGGCTGTTGATCCCCGCGGCAAAGTTCAGCGTGCCGCTGGTCGCGACATAGTCGCTGCCCGCCGTCGCGGTGCCGTTAGCCGTCGCGAAATCTACCGAGAAGGCGTCGCTGCCGCCGGTGCGCGTGACGGTGAAAATCGCGGTCGAGGTGCCGGCGTTGCCTTCGACGATTGTAACATCGTTGATCGTGATACTGGGCGGCGTCGCATCGTCGTTCAGGATGGTGCCGATGCCCTGCGCGTCGGTGATCGACGCCGTGCCGACCGTGTTGACGAGGTTGGACAGGTTGAGCTGGAACGTCTCGTTCGCCTCGGGCGCCGTATCGCCGTTGATGGTGACGCTCACCGTCTGCGTCAGCGATCCGCCCGCCGTGAAAGTCACCGTACCGCTGGTCGCGACATAATCGCTGCCCGCCATCGCGGTGGCGTCTGCGGTCGCAAAATCGACCGAAAACGTGCCGCTGTTGTCGGCGCGGGTAATGGTGAAGACCAGCTGCGTGGTTCCGGCATTGCCTTCGCTGATCGAGATATCGTTGACGGTGACCGCCGTCGCAGGCGCCACTCCGTTCGCCGTCAGAGTGAAATCATCGACAGCGAGACCGTGGTCGTTGCCCGTGATATTGGGATCGACCCAGCGGAGCCAGAAGGTCTGGCCCGCGGCAATGCTGAGGCCGGTGATCGTCGATGAAATTGCAGTGCGATTGGCGGCAGCATTGCCGTCGAGCGCCGCAGCCGTCGCGATATTGATAATGCTGTTGAAGTCGAGCGCATCAACTTCCACCCACGTACCTGCCGTGAGATCGGACGTGCCGTTCAGGCTATAGGCAAAGTCGAGCCGGTCTACGGCCGTGTTGCCACCATTGCGCCACTGCTCACCGGTGTAGCCGATTGCGAGCGACGTGATCGTGGCGCCGGTATTGTTCGTGAACGACACGCCGAACCGCGACTGAAGATTGTTGCTGGCGACGGTGCCAAGTGCGCGTTCGTTCGATCCGGTTGCACCAAAGCTGAAGGTATCACCGGCGTTCGACGATCCATTCCCGGCCGTATAGGAGGTATTGGCGTTGGCGCCGGCCTCGACGAAAATCCAATCGGTCGGCAGCGCTGAACTGGTTCCGCTATTCGCCAGCGAGTCGAAATTCTGGGTGTAGGTCGCGCCCAGCGTTGCGATCGAAACCTGTGCCGTCGGCCCGACATTGATGATGTCGCTCGCGATCACGCCCGCCGCCTGGCTTTCCGGCGTCGGCACGCCGACCAGCGCGGGGCTTTCCGCCACCGGCAGCGGCAGGCCCTGTTCGAGCGCGCTGAAATAGGCCGCGTCGAGTACCAGGCTGGCGCGGCTGTCGGCGATCGAGGTGCCGAAGTCGCCGGTTGCGAGCTTGCCGGTGCGTCCCAGATAATTCATGCCATGTCCCCGATTGTCCGCCGCGGCGGCGCGCGCGAATCCTTAAAATTCAGTCAACCGCGCTAGAGATTGCTCATGACAATCGGATTACAGAAAGCACATTTATCGGCGTCGGCGCGACGCCCGGCACGCTGGCGGCCACTGACGATGGCGCGGCCGGATGCCGAACGACGATTGCCGTACAACCGCGCGACTGAAGCGATGTTGGGGGAAGTGGCGCCCCGCACCGGATAAACATAACGAATATATCTCGCCGTTTGCCCTACTATAGCGCCGTCACTCCACGTCAGCTGATGCAGCGTGTCGCCGTGCGCCGCCGATAGTAGTGCGAAGAGCGTCAGCCGGGCTACCCGTCGGCGTCACGAGGCCGCGTGCCTGCAACCACCAGATCAGTTCATCGAACCAGTGGTCGCTTGTCGTGCCCTGAGGACGCAGATCGAACCCGTGCCCGCCGCGCTCGTACAGATGCAGCTCTGCGGCTGCTCCGGCTCGTCGCCAAGCCGAATAGAGCAATATGGGATCGTTCGGCTGATACTCATCGTCGGCAGCGCCGGCGATGAACGCCGGGGGCGCATCTGCTGGGACAGGGGTGCGCAAACCGCCATAGATCAGCCCGACGAAGTCAGGGCGCGACGGCTTCGCGCCGATCGCTAGATCGGCCGCGAGATAGGCCCCCGCCGAGAAACCGATCACGCCGACCTTGTGCGGATCGATGCCCCATTCGGCGGCGCGTTGGCGCACGATGGCTACCCCGCGCGCGCCGTCTTCGATCGCATGGGGTTCGCCTGCGAACGCCGGCATCTCGACGGGCTCGCCGCCTTTCGCCCGCGCCATGACCATGTCCATCTCGCGCATATGGGCATCGGGCATCCGCATCGGGCCGTCGCCGCTCCGGATCGTCCGGTATTTGAGAACGAACGCGGTGAAGCCGTGACGGGCCAGCGCTTGCGCTATTTCCGTTCCGCCGCGCGTATAGCCCAGCGCCACGAATCCGCCCCCTGGCGCGACGATGACGGCAGTGCCGTTCGCCTGCCCCGGCGCTGGCCGGAACAGTTCCAATGCTGGTTCGCTGACATCATAGATCAGCGTTTCGCCGTCCGGTTGCGTGTCCCGAGCTTCGGGCACGCCCAGCGCCGGAATGCTACCCTTGGGATAGAGCGGGATCACCGCTCCCCTTGCGCCCACCATCGTCCAGCCCGGCTGATAGTAGTGGTCCGCGCTCGGCTCCACGATGGCAAGGTGGATGCCGCGGCGGCGCTTAAGGATGCGGGGCCAGGACATAGCCCGCCCACGCCCCAGCCCATGCCGAACAGGATCGCTCCAAGCGCAAGCTTTCCGTTCAACTCGCGCGTCTCGGGCAGATTGAAGGCAGCGTCGGCCAAAGGGCGTTCCAGACGTCGCTGGATTATCCATGCGATCGCCATCGGAATGATCGCGCCACCCATGACGAATGCCAGCGTCGGGTCCCAGCGTCCGAACAGGTCTAGGAAGCTATGAACGCGCGCCGGATCGGCCATACCTGAGATGGCAAGCCCGGCACCGAACAGCATGCCCGAGATCAAGGCCAGGATCGCCTTCATGCGACCCAACCGGCCAAACGCATGATGGCGACCGTGGCAAAGCCGCTGGCCATGAAAAGAGCAGTCGCAAGCACAGAGCGCAGCGACAGGCGCGAGACCCCGCAGACGCCGTGACCGCTGGTGCAACCCGAACCGAGACGCGTGCCGAAGCCGACCAGAAGACCAGCGACCACGAGCAGGCTGGGTCCGGGAAAGCTGGCGTCGATAGCCCCCCGCAGCGAAACGATCAGCGCGCCGAGCGGCAGGCCGAGGATGAACGCGGTCGCGATTCCACGCGGCGCGCCGTTGTCGGCTAGTCCGATGGCACGCGCCCCTTAGCGGTCGCCGCGTAGATCGAATAGGAGACGAGGCGGCCTGCGAAAAACGCGGCAGTGAAGTGAAGAAGGCGTACCTTTGCCAGTCCCGCCGCGGCAAACAATTGCGCTGATGGCAAGGGCGACAGAGCAAACAAACCAAGCCCGAGGATCATATTGCGCGGCCGCGCTTCTAGCGCTTCGCGCGCAGCGCCGAGATTGCGCTTCTGTTTTTCCGGTAGGCGGCCGCCGAGAAACCGGAAGCTATGGGCGAGCAACAGCCGCCCCAAGGCGGCGGCAAGCGCGCTAACGATGACGATCGATGCGATCGGCAGATCACTGTTTAGACCATAGAAGACGATGATCGACCAGGTGGGTGGTCCGAAGGCAGGCAGGAGGTTGATGCCCAAAACGATCAGGAACAAGAGGAGGAAGGAAGTCATGATCCGGCTAGAATTGGCAATCCCCGCCAATTCAAGCTCCGATGCTGACCGACAAGAAGTCGGCTTACATCCCGAATGTTGCCCACATGATTGAACGATACGGCTCGTCAGGGTTCCGTCAGGAAAGTTTGGAATCCCCATGCCGCCTTGTGAGGACATGATGAGCAAACTGCGATCCCATCATAGGTCCGTCGAAACCCGCCGATCGCGCGGCGCTGACCGCCTACCTGAAATCCCCGGCCCAATGAACGGTCGCGTCATCCCCTCCCCTAATTCCGATTTTGTATGGCGGCGCCTGCTGTCGTGCGGCACGGGCGGCACGGGCGGCACGGGCGGCACGGGCGGCCCAACCGTCCACGGGACTCCCACTTCTTCAACCACAACAGGAGGACATAATGCGTAGGACAACAATATCTTTATTGGCGATAGCCGTCATGGCGATCTCGCCGGCCGCCTTCGCCCAAAGCGCGGCACCGACGGCCAAGGAATGGTATCCCAAAAGCCTCGATCTGAGGTCGTTGCGTCAGCACGAAGCGCAATCCAATCCCTATGGTGCGGACTATGACTATGCGAAGGAATTCGCCTCGCTTGATCTCGATGCGGTCAAAGCCGACATCCGCAAGGTTTTGACCACTTCGCAGCCGTGGTGGCCTGCGGATTATGGGCATTATGGCCCCTTCTTCATCCGCATGGCCTGGCATGGTGCGGGCACCTATCGCACCGGGGACGGCCGCGGCGGCGCCGGTGGTGGCGAGCAGCGTTTCGAGCCGCTGAATAGCTGGCCCGACAATGTGAGCCTCGACAAGGCGCGCCGGCTAATCTGGCCGATCAAGCAGAAATATGGCCGCAAGCTCTCCTGGGGCGACCTGATGGTTCTGACCGGCAACGTCGCCCTAGAGGATATGGGCTTCAAGACCATCGGCTTCGCGGGCGGCCGCGTCGATGCCTGGCAGCCGGACCTCGTCTTCTGGGGACCGGAAACCAAGATGATGATGGACGAACGGCGGGACGAGAAGGGTAATCTTCGCGGACCGCTGGCAGCGACACAGATGGGTCTTATCTACGTCAATCCCGAAGGTCCGAGCGGTAATCCCGATCCGTTGGCGGCGGCGGCTGATATTCGCCGTGCCTTCGGAGCCATGGCAATGAGCGACGAGGAAACCGCCGCGCTGATCGCTGGTGGCCATACCTTCGGCAAAGCGCATGGCGCGCATAAACCCGATGATTGCGTCGGCGGCGATCCCGGCGTCGCGCCGATCGAACAGCAGGGCCTCGGCTGGGCCAACAAATGCGGTAAGGGCAATGCGGAAGATACGGTCTCCAGCGGCCTGGAAGGCGCATGGTCGGCCAATCCGATCACCTTCACCACGCAGTATCTCGACAACCTCTACGGCTTCACCTGGGTGAAGACCAAGAGCCCCGCCGGCGCGGTGCAGTGGGTGCCCAGCGACCCGGCAGCGACGGCCCTGGTGCCCGACGCCCATGTCGCGGGCAAAACGCACGCGCCGATCATGTTCACCACCGACATCGCGATGCGGGAAGATCCGGGCTTCCGGAAGATCACCTCGCGCTGGCGCGAGCATCCGGAAGAATTCGCCGTCGCCTTCGCTCGCGCCTGGTTCAAGCTGACCCACCGCGACGTCGGGCCGCAGACCCGCTATCTCGGAAAGGACGTCCCGAACCAGACCTTCGTCTGGCAAGACCCGCTGCCCAAGGCTGACTATGCGATGATCGACAACAACGACGTCGCGCAGCTCAAGGCCAAGATCGTCGCTTCCGGCCTCTCCACCGGCGAACTGGTGCGTGCGGCTTGGGCCTCGGCCTCGACCTACCGGGACACAGATGGCCGCGGTGGCGCCAATGGCGCTCGCGTCGGCCTCGACCCGCAACGCAATTGGGTGGTCAACGATCCGGCAGAGCTGAAGAAGGTGCTGGCGGCTTACACGCGCATCCAGGCGGACTTCATCAAGGGCCGCAAGGACGGTAAGCAAGTGTCGCTGGCTGATCTCATCGTGCTGGGCGGGAACACCGCTGTCGAGCAGGCGGCGGATCGGGCAGGACAGCGGGTTTCGGTCCCCTTCACGCCGGGCCGGGTCGATGCATTGCAGACACAGACCGACGTTGCCTCCTTCGCCTTCCTCGAACCGAAGGCCGATGGATTCCGCAACTACTATTCGGCTAGGGCCGATCTCGGCCCGGCTGAATCGCTGGTCGACAAGGCCGATAGCCTTGGCCTGACGGTCGCCGAAATGACGGTGCTCGTCGGTGGTATGCGCTCGCTCGGCGCCAATGCCGGAAACACTCGACATGGTGTCTTCACCGCTCGCCCCGGCAACCTGTCCAACGACTTCTTTGTCAACCTGCTGTCGATGAACACGGTCTGGGTGAAGTCGGTCGGCTCGCCGGGGCTCTACGAAGGCAAGGACCGCGCGTCCGGCGCCGCGAAGTGGACGGCCACCCCGGTGGATCTCGTGTTCGGCTCCAATTCAGAGCTGCGCGCGGTGTCCGAAGTCTATGCCTCGGACGATGCGAAGCAGAAGTTTGTGGACGACTTCGTGCGGGCCTGGACCAAGGTCATGAACGCCGACCGTAGTTAGGCGACCTTCTAGCTATTGGTTGGACGTGGAGCGGCGGCGTTGCCCCCTGGCGCCGCCGCTCCCGATCCTCCCGTGGCCAGCCGCCACCGAGTGGTCCGAGTTGATTGTCAGTGCATCGTGGCGAGGGGTTTTGAAGTGCTTGCCTCTAGCTCGGCGCGTAGGAGCACAGAACCCTGTCCATGGACGACGTCGGCCTCATTCACCACCTCCCGGTTGCGCTGGGCATCGGCCTGTTGATCGGAGCGGAGCGCGAGCGGCGCAAGGTCCACCGTCCGGCCGCAGCGGGGCTGCGCACCTTCACGATCGCTGCCTTACTGGGCTGTGGTGCAGCTCTGATGCCGCAGCAGTGGATGATCGCGATCGTGATGCTGTGCATGACCGCGCTGGCCCTGCTGAGCAGTTGGCGCAGGCGCAATACAACCGACCCCGGCATCACCACGGAAGTTAGCCTCGTCGCCACTACGCTGCTTGGGGCGCTTGCCGTAACTGCGCCGTTGCTGGCGGGGGCTCTTGCGGTGCTGATCGCGATCGTGCTGGCAGCCCGCGATCCGCTCCATCGCTTCGTCGGACAGACGATCAGCGCGGACGAGATTGCGGATATCCTGCTGATCGCCGGCGCCACCCTGATCGTGCTGCCGATGTTGCCGGACCGGCAGATGGGGCCATTCGACGCGCTCAATCCGCATTCGATCTGGATGGTCGTTGTCATGATCCTCGGGATCAACGCGCTGGGCCAGGTGGCGACGCGGCTATTGGGTGCGCGCCTGGGGGTGCCCGCACTAGGCCTCATCTCGGGGCTCGTTTCCAGCTCGGCAACTATCGGGGCCATGGGTGCCTGGGTTCGCGCCAATCCCGCCTCCGCCGCGGCGGGTGCGGCAGCGGCGGTTCTATCGACCGTCGCCAATTATGCGCAGATGGCCGTGGTGATCGAGGCAACGGACCATCGTACCTTTCTTGCTACCATCCTGCCGGTGGGCGCAGCCGGACTGGCCGCACTTTTGTCGGGCGGATGGTTGACCCTCGCGGCCTGGCGCGAGGTTACGGCTGAACCGCCGAGAATGAGCAGGTCCTTCAATCTGCTGATGGCACTGACCTTTGCCGCCACGGTGGCGATCATGCTGATGTCCGCAGCGGCCCTCAGAGCCTGGTTCGGGGATGCTGGGCTTATCGCCGTAGCCGCGATCGGCGGGGTGCTGGACGTTCATGCCGCGGTGATTTCATTAGCGGCACAGGTCGCCGACGGCACGATGGCCGCGCCGCAAGCCATCCTTCCTATCCTGACCGCCTGCACCACCAGTACCCTCGCCAAGATTTTCTTTTCCGCAACGGTGGGAACGCGCGCCTTTGCCGCCCGTGTCATTCCAGCCCAGTTACTGATCATCGGCGCGGCATGGCTGACGGTCTTTGTTGGCTGACACAATGCACCACGTCGGAGGGGTTGGTCCATGCGCGCGCACTTCCCAGCGCCAGTCAAACGAGAGCCGCGGCCCCGGTGAGATGGCGGCCAGGGCTGCCGCGCCGGCGGTCTATATCATCCATGCCAGTGCGCGATGCCGGCCGTCAGGGTTTCGTCAGAAAAGGCTGACAACCACCCTATGCTTTGCGAGGACATTATGAGCAGATTGCGAACCCATCCTGAGCGTCATGCGGTGTCACGCATCGGTTGGTTGCGTGCCGCTGTACTCGGCGCCAACGACGGGATCGTGTCGACGGCCAGCCTGATCGTCGGCGTTGCCGCTTCAGGCGCCGAAAAGTCGGGGATATTGGTGGCTGGCGCAGCAGCGCTGGTCGCAGGCGCGATGTCCATGGCCGCCGGGGAATATGTGTCGGTGAGTTCGCAGGCCGATACGGAGAAAGCCGATCTCGCCCGAGAAGGCGGCGAGTTGGCCGGTCAACCAGACCTTGAGCGCAATGAACTGGCCGAGATTTACGTGGCGCGCGGGCTCGACAAGGACTTGGCGCTTCGCGTCGCTGATCAGCTTATGGCCAGCGACGCGCTGGGCGCCCATGCGCGCGATGAACTTGGCATTTCCGAAGTCGTGACCGCCCGTCCACTCCAGGCGGCGCTCACCTCCGCGGCGACCTTCAGTACAGGCGCGCTCATGCCGCTGGCACTGGTCGCTGTCGCGCCGCGCGCCAGTCTCGTGCCGATCGAGATCGCCGCGACATTGCTGTTCCTCATACTGCTCGGTACGCTCGGCGCATGGGCCGGTGGCGCGCAGCCGGTGCGCTCGGTCTTGCGGGTGACATTCTGGGGGGCGCTCGCCATGGCGGCAACAGCAGGGATCGGGCGGCTGTTCGGGACGGTCGTATAGCCCCTCGTTCTCGTCAGGATTCGGTCAGACAATCTGCCTAGCCCTTCCTTCGGGAAGGAAGAATTGTATGACAAATCTCGCTCAGGCGGACACGTTGAAGGTCTGGGACGCGCCGCTGCGATTGTTCCATTGGCTGCTCGTTCTGGCCATTCTGGTGGCTTTTCTATCGTCCGAAGACGACAGCCCGATCGCCAGTTGGCATATGGTGGCAGGATGGTGCGCCGCTGTGCTGCTGGCGTTTCGCTTGGTCTGGGGCCTGGTCGGCGGCGAACATGCCCGCTTTGCGCGTTTCATCAAACCGACGGCGATCGGCTCGCATGTGCGCGAGCTGTTCGCCGGCCGTCCGGAACGCTCCGTCGGACACAATCCGCTCGGAGCGATCGCCGTCCTCGCCCTGCTTGGCCTGACCGGAATCGTCCTTTGGAGCGGTGTTAGCGTCGCGGCGCACAAGCTCGACAAGGATTTCCACGAAACGCTTGCCTATGGCTTGCTGGCGCTCGTCGCCCTCCATGTCGGCGCCGTTGTCCTGATGTCGTTTCTCACTCGTGAAAATCTGGTTCGCGCGATGGTCACCGGCCGCAAGAGAGCCGGTCTTCATCCTGATACTCGTGACGCGCGGGCGCCCGGAGCACTTGCGCTGCTGGTCGGCAGCGCCACCATCATCCTGGCGGTGATCCTGATCCTTCGGAGCGAGCCGACCGCGTTCACACCGCATATGCGCGATGGCGCCCATGAACATCACGAGGACAAGGATTGAAGACTTCTGACGGCCCCCTGCTAGAACGGATCATGGCCAGCGATCATCATCTCCCTCGAAGGTTCCAGTGATTCATGCGTCTTCTCGTCATCGAAGATAATGCGCGAATGGCAGCGCTGGTCGCAGACGGCCTCCAGCGCCGGAACTTCGTGTGTGATGTCGCCCATAGCCTTGCAGCGGCCGAGGATGCGATGGGCGGCGCAACCTATGACGCGATCGTGCTCGACCTTGGGCTACCCGATGGCGACGGAACCGACTGGCTTACGAGCCGCCGAAAATATCACGAGATGCCGCCCGCGATCATGCTGACCGCGCGCGGGGCATTGGAGGATCGCATCACGGGCCTCGATGCCGGAGCGGATGACTATCTCGTGAAGCCGGTCGAGATCGATGAACTTGCAGCGCGCATCCGCGCGCTGCTACGTCGCCCCGGCGTGCGGATACAGCCGGTGATCGAGGTAGGACGACTATATTTCGACGTCGCCAACCGCACCGCCCGCGCTGGCGATCAGGAGATCGATCTGTCGCGCCGCGAAGCCGATCTGCTGGAATTGTTGATGCGGCACGCGGGAACGGTCGTGCATCGCGCCGTGATTGAGAATGCCCTTTATAGTTTCAGCGATCCTGTGACGCCCAATGCTATCGAGGCCACGATCTCGCGGGTGCGGCGCAAGCTGGAGGATGCTCACGTCACCGGCGCGCTCCATACCGTTCGAGGCGTTGGCTATATGCTGAAGGACAATGGCGCGTGACCGATCGCCGATCCGTATCGCGACGCCTCAAACGCGGCCTGGGCCTGATCGGTCTGGTCGGCACCTTCCTGCTGCTGGCTGCTGTCGTCTTCTTCTACAGTTTCACCTTCGCCCATCTCGATGCGCAAGCGGCGATGGCGCGCGCCAGCCGCGAAATGCTTGAGCATGTTGCGCTGCCGGTGGCGATTCTGATGATCCCCGTTACCGTGCTTGTGCTTCGCGTGATCCGCCAGGCATTCCGACCGCTCGAAGAGGTAGCGGCGGAGATCGAGGCGGTGCAAGGCCATGAGCGCGGCTTCCGTATCGACAATTCGCAGATGCCTACCGAAGCGCTGCCTTTCACTAGCGCCGTCAACGACCTGCTCGCGCGCCTCGACGAAGCGGCGAAGCGCCAGGAAGCCTTCGCCGCCGATGTCGCGCACGAACTGCGCACACCGCTCGCCTTGCTGTCCCTCGAACTCGATCGGTTGGAGCATGACGATGCGGAGCGGCTCAAAAAGGATGTCGCGGCAATGCGTCGGCTGATCGATCAGCTCATGCTGCTGGCGCAGATCGATGCCGATGCAGTCGCCCAGATCCCGCTGGCGCAGATATCGCTGAGCGATGTGGCAAGCGATGTCGTCGGGGCGGCCGCGCCGGCCATCATTGCCGGAGGCAAGACCATTGAACTCGTGACTGGCATTCACGCGCCCGTCACGCGGGGTCGGCGCGAGGCGATTTCGGCGGCGCTGCGCAACCTCATCGAGAACGCCGTGCGGGTGACTCCGGCCGGCGGCGCCATCCAGGTGCTTGTTGGTCCGGGTGCAAGCATCAGCGTGCGTGACGAAGGGCCTGGCCTGCCGCCAGACCGGCTACGCAATCTCGTGCAACGCCATCGCCGCGCCGATCATGCCAGCAAGGACGGCGCTGGGCTTGGCCTCGCCATCGTCGAGCGGATCATGGCCGCGCACGAAGGCACGCTCGAGACCGATCCCGATCGCCATGATTTGATACTGCGCTTCCCCGAACCCTGACTGCCGATTGACCTGTCGCCTGTCTCGTCAGGGTTCCGTCAGACTCGCCGCCTAGCCGGATGGCATGTCCAGACGATATTATCCGATTGCAGGCGTGGCCGTTCCGCTCGCTTTGGCGGCCTTTTGGTGGCTTGCGCCGCATTCCGAACCCACCGCCGCGAAAGCGCCTGCCGATAAAGCGCAGACTGCCGCGGGGGTGTTGGTCGTTGATGCAAAGCGCGCGGCGCAAATGGGCATTCGTCTAACCGCCGCGACCGTTGCCGAGGAAGCCCCGCTCGTCACTATTCCAGCGGTGATCCAGCCTCCAGCCAACGCCCGCGTGGCGGTGGCCGCGACCTTCCCCGGTGTCGTCACCCGGACGTATGTGGTGGAAGGCGACAGCGTGCGGCAGGGACAGGCGCTTGCAACCGTCGCCAGTCGCGAAGTGCTGACGCTCGGCTCGGACCTCACCCGCGCCCATGCGCGTGCGGGCGTTGCGCAGTCCAATGCGGCGCGCCTGTCGCAGCTCAGCCGGGAGGGCATCATCGCTCCAGCCCGCGCGGACGAGGCGCGCGCCATCGCCGCCGAGAGCAATGCGGACGTATCGGAAAAGGCGCGTATCCTGCGCATGGTGGGCGGCCATGGCGGCAGCGGCTCCTATACGCTGACCGCGCCGATCGCGGGCCGCGTGACCAGCGCGGCCATCCAGACAGGCAATCCGGTCGACGGCACCACCGCGCCTTATGTGATCGATGCCGCAAACCGCTATGAAGTCATCGGGCAACTGCCCGAACGGCTGGTCGGTCAGGTGCGGCTTGGTATGACCGTGCATCTGCCACCTGACATTTCCGGCCGGATTATCGCCGTCGGTTCGACGATCGATCCCGCAACGCGCTCGGCCAGCCTCAAGGCGGAAATCCCGGCAGGGCCAGGCGTCGTCGCGGGCCGGGCGACCAGCATCGTGATTTCCGGTCCCGCACCGGCGGGCGCGGTCAGCGTGCCGGAGACCGCCGTCACAATGATCGACGGCAGGTCGGCCGTGTTCGTGGCAGCGCAGGGCGGTTACGCGGTTCGCCCCGTGACGAGCGGAACGGCCAGCAACGGCCGGATCGTTCTGCTCTCAGGCGTAAAGCCCGGTGAACAGGTGGTGACCTCCGGCACGAGCGCGCTCAAGGCGCTCGCCGCGGCGCGCTAGGCCCGGCCGATGCTGCGTTCGCTCGTCGCCACAGCGCTCTCCTATCGCCTGCTCGTCCTGCTGCTCGCCGCTGTGACGGCAGGGCTAGGGATATGGGCCTTCGTCAACTTGCCGGTCGACGCCTATCCAAACATCGCCCAGACACAGGTGAAGCTAATCCTGAAAGCCCCCGGCATGACGCCGGAGGAGGTAGAAAGCCGCGTTATCACGCCGATCGAACAGGAGATGCTGGGCATCCCCAATCAGGCGATCCTGCGCTCAGCGGCCAAATACGCCATCGCCGACATCACCATCGATTTCACCGATGGCACCGACATCTATTGGGCGCGCCAACAGGTCGCCGAGCGGTTGTCGGGCGTAATGGGCGATCTACCCGCATCGGTGACGGGCGGTCTGGCGCCGATCTCCACGCCGCTTTCCGACGTTTACATGTTTACGATCGAAGGGCCGCTATCGCTCCAGCAGAAGCGTGAGCTACTCGACTGGACGATCCGCCCGGCGCTGCGCACCGTGCCCGGCGTCGCGGACGTCAACGCGCTCGGCGGCTATGTCCGCACCTTCGAAGTGAGGCCCGATCCGGTGGCGTTGGCCTCCGCGAAGCTTTCGATTGCCGATCTGCGTGCGGCAATCGAAAGCGGCAATCGCAACGATGGCGCGGGACGCCTCGCCAATGGCGAGGAAGCGCTGATCGTCCGCGGGGTTGGCGCGATCCGCAATGCCGAAGACCTGCAATCGCTCGTCATCGCCAGCCGTGATGGGCGCATCGTACGGCTGGGCGATGTCGCCTCGGTCGGCAGCGGCAGCCTCACTCGCTATGGCGCGGTGACGAAGAACGGCAACGCCGAAGCGGTCGAAGGGCTGGTGATCGCGCTGCGCGGGGCGGACGCCCGGCAGGTGGTGGACGGCGTTCGCACGCGCCTCGCCGAGGTCGAGCGCGGCTTGCCCGCTGGCACGCGTATCAATGTGTTCTACGATCGCTCCGACCTGATCGAACGGGCGGTGGGCACGGTCGAAGAAGCGCTGATCGAGGCGACCGTCCTCGTCGTCGTGCTGCTGATCCTGTTCCTGGGCGACTGGCGCGCTGCTGCGATCGTCGCCGCGACCTTGCCGATGGCGGCGCTCATCACCTTCCTCTTCATGCGCGGCATGGGCCTCTCCGCCAATCTGATGAGCCTTGGCGGGCTTGCGATCGCGATCGGGATGCTGGTCGATGGCGCGGTGGTGGTGGTCGAGAATGTGGTCGAACGGCTCGGCCGCGATCACGATGGAGATACGCCCCGGCTCAACCATGTGTTTCGTGCGACCAGCGAAGTGATCGTCCCGGTCTCGGCCGGCATCCTCATCATCGCGCTGGTGTTCCTGCCGTTGCTCTCATTGCAAGGGTTGGAGGGCAAATTGTTCGCCCCTGTCGCGCTCACCATCGTCTTCGCGCTCGCAGGCTCTCTCCTGCTGGCGCTGACGCTGGTGCCGGTACTGTCCTCCTTCGGCCTCAAAAGCGGCCACCATGGCGAGCCGTGGATCATGCGCCAGCTTGGCCCGCGCTACCGCGTGCTGCTGGACGGCGCGTTCGCGCGCAAAAGGCTGGTCTATGGCCTCTCTGCTCTGGGACTGGTGCTGGCTGGCATAGCCTATGGCGCGGTTGGCAAGACCTTCATGCCGACGATGGACGAGGGCTCGGTCATCGTCCAACTCACCAAGCTGCCTTCGATCAACCTCGACCAGTCGGTTGCCGGTGATCTGGCCGTGCAACGCGCGCTCCGGGCCGTGCCCGAGGTCGAGGACGTGATCGCCCGCGTCGGTTCGGACGAAATCGGCCTCGATCCGATGGGCCTCAACGAGACCGACAGCTTCGTCCGATTGAAGCCACGCTCCGAATGGCGCGGCAACAAGGATTTTGTGATCGAGGAAATCCGCAAGGCGCTGGAGGGGCTTCCCGGCATCACTCCCAGCTACACCCAGCCGATCGAGATGCGCGTCTCAGAGATGCTGACCGGTGCGCGCGGCGATCTCGCGGTCAAGATCTTCGGCCCCGACCTCAATACGCTTGCCGATCTCGCCGGCCAGATCCAGCACACGCTGTCGGGCGTTCGCGGTGCCTCGGAAGTGCTGACGGTCGCCAACGACAGCGTGGACTATCTTCAACTCGACATCGACCGCGCAGCGGCCGGGCGGTTCGGAATGCCGGTCGACCAAATGCAGGATGCCTTGCGCGCTCAGGTCGAGGGGATGCGCGCGGGTGTCGTGGCGGAAGGGCAGAAGCGGACGCCGATCGTCATCCGAGGCGATGAGAGCCTTCGGAAAGACGCCGCGCGCTTCGCCGATCTGCAATTGCGCACGCCTGATGGCACGCTCGCGCGCGTCAGCGACATGGCGCGGGTCGCGCGCACGCAGGGGCCGGTCAAGCTCGACCATGAGAATGGTTCACGCTTCGCCTTGGTGCAGGCATTCGTCTCCGGGCGCGATCTGGTCGGCTATGTCGATGAGGCGAAGGCTGCGGTGGCGACGAAGGTACGGCTTCCGGCAGGGTACAGCATCGTCTGGGGCGGCCAGTTCGAAAATCAGCAGCGCGCCTCGGCACGGCTGATGACGGTGATCCCGATCGCGCTGGGACTGATCTTCCTCGTGCTGTTGGCGACACTGCGCTCGCTCCGCGCGTCGCTGCTGATCCTCGCCAATATCCCCTTCGCCATGGTCGGTGGTCTGGTCTCGCTCTGGGTGTCGGGCGAATATCTCTCCGTGCCTGCTTCGGTCGGATTCATCGCCCTACTCGGCATCGCGGTGCTCAACGGGCTGGTGCTCGTCGCCTATTTCCGGCAGCTCCGCACGGAAGGGCTAGGCATGGCCGAGGCGGTACGGCTCGGCGCGCAGCGGCGACTGCGGCCCGTGCTGATGACCGCCAGCATCACCGCCTTCGGCCTGGTGCCGCTCTTGTTCGCCAGCGGGCCTGGATCGGAGATCCAGCGTCCGCTCGCCATCGTCGTCATCGGCGGCCTCATCACTTCCACCCTGCTGACGCTGATCCTGCTGCCGATCCTGTTCGAGCGCTTCGGCGAAAGCGCGGGAGAACCCGAAAATGCCTGATCTCCTGTTCACCCTGCATTGCGCTGTCCCGGACGCCGAAGGGCTAATCGACTCCATCCGCGCGATCTCCCGGGCGCCGATTCATATCCGGGCGGAGAATGTGCGTGGTCGTGACTTCGACGATGCCGGGACAGCAGAGCGGGTCTCCGGCGAACTCAAGCGCACGACTATCGAACTGATCGTCGGTGAGGACATGGTGCCGGATTTGCTTCGCGCAGTGAAAGAAGCACGGCACGATCTGCCAGTGCGTTGGCGAACCGTTCCGCTCGTCGATCAGGGAAGGATCGCCTGATGCGGGTCGTCGCCTTTGCCTGTTGCCTTGCATTTGGCGCAACGCCTGCGCTCGCCCAGCGCGCCGACCTGCCGCCGGCAGAGAAGGTCAACGAGGCGCTGGACAGTCATCCCAGCGTTGCCGCCGCGCTTGCCCGTATCGAGGCTGCGCGAGCGCGCGGCGACATGCTTCGCAAAGGCCCGCATGAAGTGACGGTGAGCGGTAGCTACATCCGCCGCACGGTGGATCGCGAGGGCGGTTTCGACGAGTTCGACACGACGATCAGCCGCCCTTTCCGCCTGCCGGGCAAGGCCGCGCTGGACCGCAAGGCTGGCGCCCTGGGGATCGAGGTGGCCGAGAACCAGATGGAGGATGTCCGTCACCAGACGGCGCTGATCCTGTCGAGCCTCTGGCACGACTGGCTGACTGCCGGGACTCATTATCGAAACGATATGGACACGGTCAGGGGGCTGGAAGAATCGATCGCGGCGGTGAAACGGCGAGTCGCGCTGCGTGACGCCGCCCAGCTCGATCTTGACCAGGCGCAAGCAGCGCTCGCTCAGGCCCGCGCACAGGCGGCATCGTCCCTCTCTATCCGCGAGCAGGCGCGTGTCACCCTCGCCGCGGCCTTCCCCGACATTCCCTTGCCATCCGAGCCCCCGGAACTTGCGTCCCCGACGCTTCCCGATGTGGGGCTGGAGACGATGCGCGATCTCGTGATCGAGCGCAGCCACGAGATTCGTGCAGCGGACAAGGAAGCGCAGCGCCTCGGCGTCACGGCTCAGCGGGTTCGGGCGGATCGTATCGCTGATCCATCGTTCGGAGTCCGTTTGTTCAGCGAGCGCGGCGGAATGGAAAAGGGCGCGGGTATCGTCGCCTCGATCCCCCTCGGCGGTGGCTATCGCCGGGCGGCGGCCGATCAAGCCTCAGCCGAGGCCAACGCCGCGCGCATGGAATTGGCGGCGATACAACGCAATATCCAGGCCATCGCCAATGCGGACCTTTCCAACGCCCGCACCCGCTACGATGCCTGGCGCAACGCCGATCTATCGATGCACAGCGCCGCCGACGCGGCCGCCAAGATGGCGCGAGGATATCAACTCGGCCAGATCGATCTGACCGATCTTCTTTATGTCCGGCGGCAGGCGCAGGAGGCGCACCGCCTGGAAATTGATGCCCGGTCGGAAGCCGACCGGGCGCTCCTGAAGCTTCAGATCGATTCACACAGCATCTGGGCGCCGGACGAGGAGAAAAGATAAGATGCTGTGCTTGCTCCTTGCCTCGGTCGCGAGCGAAGTTTCTTCACCGCCGCCATTTCTCGGACCAGATCAAGTCGCGTCGGTGCCGGCGCAGCCAAATTCGGCCGTAGCGCGCCCCGCATCAGACGCGACACGGCCCGCCATCACGCCACCGGCGTTCGAACTGGCGCCATCGGCCCCACAGTCTCCCGTTGAGCAAGAAGGCCCAGCAAGCCAGGACGCATCAAGCCAGAATGGTACAGCGGACGCAAAAGACACAATTGTCGTCACAGCCTCGTCGCGCTCAGCCCACGTCGACCCGCTGGAACCAGCCAACCTCAAGTCGTTTGAAATCACGCAGTCTGTCGATCATGCCGTGGTGGCGCCAGTGGCCATGGGCTATCGGCATATCGTCCCTGGACCAATACGTGATGGCCTGCACAACGCGTTCGCCAATCTCGACGAACCTGTCGTTTTTTTGAATTTCCTGATCCAGCACAAGGTCGGCAAGGCCGCCGAGACCGTCGGCCGCTTCGCGGTCAACACGACGCTTGGCGCGGCGGGCCTATTCGATATTGCCAAGCGAAAACCGTTCCGCCTCCCGCATCGTCCCAATGGGTTCGCCGATAGCTTCGGATTCTATGGCGTGAAGCCCGGAGCATTTCTGTTTTTGCCAGTGGTTGGGCCGACGACAGTCCGGGACCTGATTGGCGGCCTGATGGATCGCATGGTGCTGCCCACCGCCATCGGCGTTCCGTTTAACCGATTGGCCTACAGCGCAGGGACCGGTGTGCCGCGGGCGCTCGACCGGCGCATCCGGTTTGACGCAGATCTTCGCGAGCAACGAGCACAGGCACAACCCTATGTCACAGCGCGCGAATATTATCTGCGACGCCGGCAGGATGAAATCGATGTGCTGCGCGGGAAACGCAAAATGGCTGCCCCCACGCCGGACACTCATAAAAGCATTGATGAGCTACGAAAGCACTGAAATGCGCGCTGATCGTCTAAACCACATCGAAACATTGACCGACCGCCTATTGCCATCTCCTCGCCCCCAGAGGAAAGCTGGACGGTCAGGGCTCGCTAGCAATAAGAACAAACCGCTGGCGAGCGGGGCGGGGAGATATCTGGAGATATGTCCTCGCCCCAATATTATCGAATCTGGCAGCAAATGAATGCCCTTCGATATCCGCCTGCTCCGCCATGCCATCGCCGCCGCCGATCATGGTAGCTTCTACAAAGCAGCGCGGGCATTGGGCGTGGAACAATCCACGCTGAGTCGAAACGTCGCCAGGTTAGAGCGAGTAATCGGAGTCCAGATTTTTGAGCGGTCTCGCTCGGGAGTTAGCGCAACCATCGCAGGAAAAGACTTTATTCGGGGCGCCAGGCCGATGGTCGCTGGTGCAGATAAACTGATCGCCGTGACGCGCGCCGCTGGTCAGGGTCGCGCTGGCGGGTTGATGATCGGACATTATTGTTCATTGTCGGCCGGTAATCTGCGGGCCACTGTGATTGGCTGGCGCGGTGCTCATCCAGACGTCGACTTGGATGGAGTAGAAGCAGAACGAGCCGTCCTGCTTGCTGGCCTTGATATTGGGGAGATAGATATCGCCATTCTGGCGGGGGAAGCGGACCACGACGGCTATCGACGTGAGCCGTTCTGGAGCGAGCGCGTACTGGTCGCATTACCTGCCAGCCATCCCTTGGCCGAACGCGAGACAGTGCATTGGACCGATCTGCGCGGTGAGCGTTTTCTTCTCCCCGCAACGGACCCCGGCCCGGAAATCCGCCACATGCTACTCGGCCGCTTGTCCGTCTTAGGAATGCAAGCAAACGTCAGAATGCACCAATGCAGCCGCGAGACAATCTTGAACCTGCTAGGCGATGGACTTGGCCTCACCATTGTCTGCGAAGGTAGCACCGGGGCGCGCTATCCCGACGTGGTTTATCGGCCCGTTCATGCCGAGCAAGGGCCGATGCTGATCGGATATTCGGGATACTGGCACGACGACAATAGTAATCCCGCACTTCGGCGCTTCCTCCATTTCATAAAGACCCGCTACGCGCTATCCTTCAACATCTCGGAGAATCCGGCGGAATAATATTCGCTTGGGAGCTAAACATCATGATGCAAGGAAAGATATTCATCGTCGCTCTCGCCATGCTCGCCATCGGATTTGGCGCGGGATTCGTGCTGCGTCCGATCATCATGCCGCCTGCCACGTCGGCGATGGCCGTCAGTCCTGCCCCCGTGATCGCCGAACCAGGGGCGGCGCGTGGGATGCAGTATTTCACCGCCAACCTCGATGAAGCGCGGCGCGTGGTCGCCGGATGCCGAGACGGCTCGGTGCGCGGCGACGAATGCGCCAACGCCCAGCAGGCGGTGACGGAAGCCGAGGGTCGGGATCGCTTCAAGAAATTCATGGGCCACTGAGGCCCGCAAGCTTCAATCGCTTTTTGCGCGCCGCCGCCGAAAACCGCGATCTGTGTCCATGAACCGCGTGACCATCGGCCCGATCAGCTTTTCGGGTGCGGCAGGCGAGCCGCCTGTCTCGGCCGCCAGCGCCGCGGCATAGGCTTGCAAGTCACGATGCACGGCAGCCGGCAACTCTATCGTGAGCTTGATCGGCCTGTCGTCGGCCAGCGGCCCCAGCTTCAACTTGGTCATCGCGTTCCTCCGATGGGTTCGAGGACAAGATCGCGGGTGATGACAATGCGAAGGGGATAGCCCGGCCGGATGGTGAGCGTCGGCGGCACGCCGAGTTGGCGGCGCACGATCTGCTGCCCTGTCTGATTGACGGTATCCTGCGTCCCGTAGCGAAGCGCCTGCACCAGCGAGTTGTTGTTGTTCGTCGTCATCTCGGCCCCGATGCCGAGCAGGGTGGAGATCGCGGCGGCCTTGAGCATGTTGCCCCAATGCTGGTCGACGCGATCCTGCAAGCCTGCATATCCGGCGGCATCAGCGCTTGGCTGGCGTTCGAGAACGATCGAGCGGCCATCCGGCAGGATCAGCCGATCCCAGGCGAGCAGCACGCGGGTCTGCCCGGCGGTGATCTGACTATCATATTCGCCGATCAGCCGTGCGCCTTGCGGGATGAGCAGGATTCGGCCGGTGATGCTGTCATAGACGTTCTGCGTCACCTGAGCGGTGATCTGGCCGGGAAGGTCCGACCGGATGCCGGTGATGAGCGCGGCCGGGATGATACTGCCAGCCTGGACGATGTTGGGTGATGCCGGAGCGGTCAGCCGCTCGACGCTGACCGTGCGCTGGTTGGACGCCTGCGCCATGAAGGCCCGCTTTGCGGCCTGGTCGCCCTGGCTGGCGGCCTGCTGTGCGGGGGCCGGCGCGTCCGATGGCACGGCGGCGATGGGCTGCGCTGCCGCTCCGGCTACGGTGGCCGTGCGGCCGCCCAGGAAGACCGAACTGGTCCGCGCTGCGTCACGCTCTTGGCTGATGCGCTGGCGCGCTGCTTCCTCGGCTCGGGCGGCGGCATCGGGCTGACCGGCTTGCGCGCCGATCGGCGGCACGGGAACAGCCTCCCCGCGCTGCTGCGCGGACACAATCGGACGACCGAGATCACCCGGGAGCGGCGGCCCGAGCTTTGGAGCCTGGCCGTAATCCTTGGGACCGGATGTGATCGCCTCGCCCGCGCGACTGTCGGTGTTGTAGAGTTCCTTCGCTTCGTGCGGACCGACTGACCGCAAGGCATAGATCAGCGAGCCGCCGATGCCGAGACCGGCGGCGATGCCCACCATAGCCAGCGCCTTTCGCGAAAGCCGCATGACGCGCGGCGGATCGCCCCGGAGCTGGAAGGCCTGGCGGTCGGCCGGAGCCGCGACCGCTTCGGCGGCGGGAATGTCGGAAGGATCGCTCATCAGCGCCGCTCCCGGCCATCGTCGCGCACGATCCGCACGCGCTGCTCGCTGCGCTTGTCGCCCAGGCGCAGCTCGGCGGCGGCGAACAGGCGATCGACAACCATGTAACGGCCCTGCACGCGGTAATTGACCAGTTCGGCGTCGCCGGCCGCACCGGTCACGAACAGCGGCGGCATCTCGCCCTGCGAGATCCCCGCCGGAAATTCGATAAACACCTGCCGACCATCATCGAACGCACGGGCCGGCCGCCACGGCGCACGATCGCCATCGATCCGATAGTGGAAATTGAGCGCTGTCAGGTCCACGCCAGCCGCGACCGGCACGGTGGCTGCGGCAGCAGCGTTGCGGCCCTGCAAGGCGATCAGCGCATCTCGCGGATAGGTCCAGCTCACCGACGCCATGTAGGTTGCTGCACCCGCGCGCAGTTCCAAATGATAGGTGCGCCGGTCGGTGTTGATGACGAGGTTGGTCGAAAGGTCGGGCCGGGTTGGTTTAACGAGGATATGCACCCGAGCTGTCGCGCCCGCGCCGCTGGTCGTATCGCCGATGATCCAGCGCACGGTATCGCCCGCCGCAACCGGCCCGGCCCCGACGAGCTGCTCGCCTTCCTGAAGCGCGATGTCCGTCACCTGGCCGGGCGCGGCATAGACCTGATAGAGCGCACCGTCCGTCCACGGATATTGCTGGATCGCATTGAGGAAGCCGTCGCGCACCGGCTGCATGCGGGCAGCCGCGTTAGCCGCGCCGACACGGTTGCGCGGATCGGCGGATTCCGGCGGACGCGGGCTTTCGCCGACTGGCTTCAACTGGCCGGGAAGCGGCAGCGGCTCGGGGATCGCCACCACCTCGACCGGCTTGGGCGGCTCGGGCGCCGGAGTGGCCGCGATCTCGGCCGGCGGCGGATTGTCATAGGCTATGGCCGGCGGCTTGGCTGACGTGGTGGCGCAAGCGGCGAGCACGGAGGTTGTGGCGAGCAGGACCGCCGAGGCGGCGCGACGAAGCATTGGGCGTCTCATTGCGACAGCTCCTTTGACCAGTTGAGGGCGTTGACGAAGACCCCGAGCGGGTTCTTGCGCAGGGCGTCGGGCGTGCGCGGGGCCACGAAAACAACGGTGAGGATGGCCGACCAGCGCTCGGTGGCGGCAAGGCTGCCGTCCTGATAGCGCCGTTCGGTCCAGGCCACCCGGAAGCTGTCGGGCGAAGCACGGATCACGCTCGACACGTCCACCGCGACCTGGACCTTGCCGATCTGAGCGAAGGGGTCGTTCGCCCGTGCATAGTCGTTGAGGAACAGCGCGCCTTTGTCGGTGGTGAAGTCGTAGGCGCGAAGCCAATTCTGGCGGACGATGATCGGATCGGCAGGGATGCTGCGCACCTGCTCGATGAAGCGCGCGAGATGAAACGCGATCTGCGGATCGGTCGGACGATAGTCGGCCTCTGCAGGCGCGACGGCTTGTGCCTCGCCGAGCTTGTCGACCTGCACGACCCACGGCACGATATGGCCTCGCGCGGATTGCCAGACGAGGCCCCCTGCAAGTCCGCCCGAGAGCGCCAACGCGCCGAAGAAGGCGAGCCGCCAGTTCTTCGCCTGCACGCGGGCCGAGCCGATCCTGTCGTCCCAGGCTTGGGCGGCGCGCTGATAGGGTGTGATCGGCTCGGGGGTCTGGCCGTAGCGGATGGTTGGGCGTCGGAACATGGGCGGTTAGTCCTTCTGGCTGAGGTCGACGGACGCACCGCTGCCGCCACCGTCGCCGGAGCGCAGCGTGTGGGCGGCGACGGTGGCGCCGTGGGTCATGGTCTGGCGGCGTTTCATGTTCGCTGCCCAGGTGGGCGGCCCATCAGCCGACGGCGCGGGCGACGACGTGCCCCCCGAGATCGTGCCGCCCGTTGCGGTCACGGCCGCGCGGCCGCCCGAGCGATAGCTATCTTTTAGGGATGCTGCGGCCTTGCGAAGCGGCGACATGGCCGCGCCTGCGGTCGCTCGGCCAACGCCCGCCGCACCGCCCGCAACCGCCGCTCCGCCGGTCTTGCCAGCTGAGCCGAGCGCATAGGCGCTGCTCGCCGCACCCGATGCGAACGCACCACCTCTGGCAGCGCCGCCGATCACGCCGGCAGCCGCCCCGACCCCAAGACGGGCGGCGGCTGCGCCACCGACGAGCGCCCCGCCGGCGGCAAGCGCGGTTCCGGCCGCGGCGCCCGCGCCAAGTGCGGGACCACCCGAGACGATGCCGTTGGCGATACCGGGGCCGAAGATGGCGAGGCCGAACAGCGACAGGGCAGCGAGCGCGATCGCCATGACCTGATTGATGTCGGGCGCCGTGCCGAGGTTTGCGCTAGTGAACTGGCTGAACAGCGTCGTGCCGATGCCGGTGATGACCGCGAGCACCAGCACCTTGATGCCCGTGGAGACGATATGGCCGAGCACACGTTCGGCCATGAAGGCGGTCTTGTTGAAGAAGGCGAAGGGCAGCAGCACGAAGCCGGCCAGCGTCACCAGCTTGAACTCGATCAGCGTGATGAAGACCTGCACCGCGATGATGAAGAAGGCGAGCACCACAATGACCCAGGCGAGCAACAGCACGAGGATCAAAGCGAGGTTCGAGAACACCGCCCACAGGTTCGAGAATTGCCCTGCCGCATCCATCAGCGGCTTGGCGGCTTGCAACCCTGTCGCCGCGATCGTGCCGGGTTTCATGAAATCGCCCAGCGACATCGCCCCGCCGCTCGCCTTGAGGCCGAGGCCGGCGAAGGACTGGAACACGATGTTGGCGAGGTTGGAGAAATTGCCGATGATGAACGCGAAGACGCCGATGTAGAGCGTCTTCTTGACGAGGCGCTGAAGCACGTCCTCGTCGGCGCCCCAGGCCCAGAACAGCCCGGCGAGCGTCACGTCGATGGCGATCAATGTGGTCGAGAGGAAGCTGACCTCGCCGCCGAGCAGGCCGAACCCGCTGTCGATGTAGCGGGTGAAGACATTGAGGAACGTGTCGATGACGCTGGTGTCGTTCATGGCGCGGGGGTCTCGGTTGCGGGAGCTGCGGGTTTGCTGGCATCCACCGCGGGCGTGGGAGCATCTTGACGGAAGAAGCGGCGGCGGTTCTCGGCCCAGGCCGCTTCGCAGCCCGAGTCTGGCATGGTGAGCGTCGCGCAGCGTTCGAGTTCGCGGGCGAGCCGGTCCTGGCGCGCCTCCCCGCGCACGGCGACGGGCGGGGCTTGTGCGGGTTCAGGCTTGTGGACGGCGGCGACGATCGCCACCGCCATCATCAAGCCCGCCAGCGCGGCGACGCCCGCGATCTTGGCCGTGCGCGAGGATGCGTGCAGCATCGGACGCGATCCTCAGTTGCCCATGAAGCGGCGGAACCGTTCGCGGCCCTCCGCCTCCTCGGCCGTATGCCGCGCGGATTCGAGCGCTTGCGCGCGGCCCTGCGCCGCGACGGCGGCGGTCAGGTCGGCGAGCTGCTGCGATTGCAGCGCGAGAAGCTGATTGCCAGCCTGCGCGGCCTGAAGCGCGCCGGTCGCCGACTGACTGGCCGAGACCAGGCCGGTCATCGTCGTGCGCGCGCCGTCGATGTTGCCGACGACACCCGCCTGTACCTTCAGCGAGTCCTCGAACGCGCCGACACTATCCTGCCAACGCGCATTCGCGTTGGCGACCATCTGCGCCTGCGTGCCGGTCAGCGCCGAGCCGGTGTAGCGGCTGGTGAACGCCTGCTGGATGTTCTGCACATCATAGGCGATGCGCTGCGCCTGGCCGAGAAACTGCTGGGTACGCTGAACCTGCTGCTGCAACTGCTGGAGCTGGCTGAACGGCAGCGAGGCAAGGTTCTTCGCCTCGTTGATGAGGCTCGTCGCCTGCTGCTGGATTTGCTGGATCTGGTTGTTGATCTGTTGGAGCGAGCGAGCCGCCGTCAGCACGTTCTGCGCATAATTGGTCGGGTCATAGACGATCCCACCAAAACCGAACTGCGCGTAAGCCGGCATCGGAGCGGCCACCGGCGCGATGGCCGTGGCAGCGAGCACGCCGGCCAGGACGGCGGGGCGAAGATTCATTCTGGTCATAGCGGTAACTCCTGCTGAGGTTGATGCCGAGGATCGGGGGGAAGAAGCTCGACGGCCCAGGCAGAGCCGCGATGGCGCAGCCATTCGGCCGCGAAAGCGGATTGCCCGTGGGTTTCGATCAATTCGGCGATGCGGAGCTGGTCGGTTTTCGAGGACGCGGCGGCGAAGGCCAGCGCGACCTCGCCCAAGCCCAGCTCGAACAGGCGATTTCCCCGCCGTGACTGGCAGTAATAGTCGCGCTTCGGCGTCGCCCGACTGAGGATTTCGATCTGGCGGACATTGAGGCCGAAGCGCTCATAGATGGCCGCGATCTGCGGCTCGGCCGCGCGTTCGTTGGGCAGGAAGATACGCGTCGGGCAGCTTTCGATGATGGCCGGGGCGATGCTCGACGTTTCGATGTCAGCGAGGCTCTGGGTGGCGAAGATGACGCTGGCGTTCTTCTTCCTGAGCGTCTTCAGCCATTCGCGGAGCTGGGCGGCGAAGTCCGGGCTGTCGAGTACCAGCCAGCCTTCGTCGATGATGATGAGCGTTGGCGAGCCGTCGAGCCGGCCTTCGATCCGGTGGAACAGGTAGGACAGGACGGCTGCGGCCGAGCCGGCGCCGACCAGGCCCTCGGTCTCGAACGCCTGCACCGAGGCTTCGCCGAGCCGTTCAGCTTCGGCGTCGAGCAGCCGGCCCCACGGCCCGCCGATGCAGTAGGAGGCGAGCGCTTGCTTGAGCTGCTGCGATTGTAGCAGGACAGCAAGACCCGTGAGCGTGCGTTCGCCGATCGGCGCCGACGCCAGCGAACCAAGCGCCGACCAGATATGCTCCTTGGCCTGCGGATCGACCGCGACGCCCTCGGACGCGAAGATCGCCGCCAGCCATTCGGCCGCCCATGCCCGCTCGGCAGGCGCGTCGATATGGGCGAGCGGCTGGAGCTGCACGCCGTCGCCGGCCTCGTCGGCGAGCGTCCCGCCCAAATCCTGCCAGTCGCCGCCCATGCCGAGCGCGGCGGCGCGGATCGAACCGCCGAAGTCGAAGGCGAAGACCTGCGCACGCCCATAGCGGCGGAACTGCATCGCCATCAGCGCAAGCAGCACGGATTTGCCCGCGCCGGTCGGACCGACGATCAGCATGTGGCCGACGTCGCCGACGTGAAGGGAAAACCGGAACGGGGTCGAGCCTTCGGTCTTGCCATAGAGCAAGGGGGGAGCACCAAAATGCTCGTCCCGTTCCGGCCCCGCCCATACTGCTGACAGGGGGATCAGGTGGGCGAGATTGATAGTGGAGATCGGGGGCTGGCGGACGTTGGCGTAAGTGTGACCGGGGAGGCTTCCCAGCCACGCCTCGATCGCGTTCATGCCCTCGGGGATGACCGTGAAGTCGCGGCCCTGGATGACCTTCTCGGCGAGCCGCAGCTTTTCGGCGGCAATGGCGGGATCGCGGTCCCACACCGTCACCGTCGCGGTGACATAAGCCATGCCGGCATAGTCGGCGCCCAGCTCCTGCAGAGCGATGTCGGCATCGGCCGCCTTGTTAGAGGCGTCGCTGTCGAGCAGCGTCGATGCCTCGTTGGTCATCACCTCTTTCAATATGGCGGCGACCGACTTGCGCTTGGCGAACCATTGCCGCCGGATCTTGGTCAGCAGCCTGGTCGCATCGGTCTTGTCGAGCATGACCGCGCGGGTGGACCAGCGATACTCGAAGGCGAGCCGGTTCAGTTCGTCGAGCAGACCGGGGAATGTGACGCTCGGGAATCCGACGATGGTGAGTGTGCGGAGGTGATGGTCGCCCAGGCGCGGCTCCAGCCCGCCCGTCAGCGGCTCGTCGGCGAGCAGCGCGTCGAGGTGCATGGGCGTTTCGGGAACACGCACACGCTGGCGTCGGGTAGAAATGGTGCTGTGCAGGTAGGTCAGCGTCTCGGCGTCATCGAGCCAGCGGACTTCGGGCACGAAGCCCTCGACCAGATTCAGCACACGGTCGCTGCGATCGGTGAAGCCCTTGAGCAGCTCCCACGGATCGACGCCGTTGGTGGACTTCCCTTCATAGAGCCAGCCTTCGGCGCGTGCCCTTTCCTCGGCCGGCGGCATCCACAGCAACGTCAGGAAATAGAGGCTCTCGAAGTGTGCGCCCTCCTCGCTGAACTGTTCGCGCCGCTCCAGATCGACCAGCGCTGAGACGGGATCGGGAAATTCCGACTCCGGGTAGTCGAGCGCGGGTGTGCGCTGGGCTTCGACGAAGATCGCCCAGCCTGATCCGAGCCGGCGCAGCGCGCTGTTCAGTCGTGCGGTCGTGGCGACCAGCTCGGCCGGCGTGGCGCTGTCGAGATCGGGGCCGCGGAAACGGGCTGTGCGCTGAAAGCTGCCGTCCTTGTTCAGAACAACGCCCGCGCCGACCAGTGCGGCCCAAGGCAGGAAGTCGGCGAGATGGGCCGCATGCCCACGGTATTCGCGAAGGCTCATCATGGCTGCATCCATGTCGGGTAACGGAGGTGGCGGCGGGCGACGTCCACGAACTGCGGGTCGCGGCGCGCAGCCCAGACCGAGAGCGCATGGCCGATCGCCCAGATGACGAGGCCCGCGATCCAGAGACGCAGGCCGAGACCGATCGCGCCCGCCAGCGTCCCGTTGACGATGGCGAGCGCCCGCGGTGCGCCGCCGAGCAATATCGGCTCGGTCAGCGCCCGGTGGACGGGAGCGGAGAAGCCCGCGATCGGCTCGCTCGCTTCCATCAGACGAGCGCCCCGCCGCCGAAGCTGAAGAACGACAGGAAGAAGCTCGACGCGGCGAAGGCGATCGACAGGCCGAACACGATCTGGATCAGCCGCCGGAAGCCGCCCGATGTGTCGCCGAACGCGAGGGTCAGGCCGGTCACGATGATGATGATGACCGCGATAATCTTTGCGACCGGCCCCTCGATCGATTGGAGGATGGATTGAAGGGGCGCTTCCCACGGCATCGATGATCCCGACGCATAAGCGGGAACAGCAGCAGTCAGCGCGATCACGCTGGCGGTGGCGGCGAGCATGGCGCGGTGTGCGCCATGCCGAAGGGCATGGATCATTTGACGTCTCCTGGCTGGGGTTGGGAAAGCGAAGCGATGCGGTAGTCGCCGGTGATGGGGTCCAGCCCCTCGACACGCGCCAGCTCGGCGAGACGGCGGCCATGCCCATCGCGGACCAGGACGGCGATCAGGTCGATGGTCTCGGCGAGCAGCGCGCGGGGGACCGTGACGACGGCTTCCTGAATGAGCTGTTCCATACGGCGCAGCGCGCCGAGCGCGGTTCCAGCGTGGATGGTGCCAATGCCGCCGGGGTGCCCGGTCCCCCAGGCTTTAAGCAGGTCGAGCGCTTCAGCGCCGCGCACCTCGCCGATCGGGATGCGATCGGGCCGCAGGCGGAGCGAGGACCGGACGAGATCGGAAAGCGAAACGACGCCATCCTTGGTCCGCATGGCGACGAGGTTGGGCGCGGCGCATTGCAGCTCGCGCGTATCTTCGATCAAGACGATACGGTCGGCGGTCTTGGCGACCTCGGCCAAGAGCGCGTTGACCAGGGTGGTCTTGCCGCTGCCGGTGCCGCCCGCGACCAGGATGTTGGCGCGGGCCGCAACACCATCGCGCAGCGCCGCCGCCTCGGCCGCCGACATGATCCCGGCCGCCCCATAATCGTCGAGCGTGAACACCGCGACGGCGGGCTTACGGATCGCGAAAGCCGGGGCTGCGACGACAGGCGGAAGCAGTCCCTCGAACCGTTCACCACCTTCGGGCAATTCGGCCGAAACGCGCGGGGACTTGGCGTGAACTTCGACGCCGACATGATGCGCAACTAGGCGGACGATGCGTTCGCCATCGGCGGCGCACAGCAGCTCGCCGGTGTCGCTGATCCCGTCGCCGAGGCGATCGACCCACAGCCGCCCGTCTGGGTTCAACATGACCTCGATCACAGCCGGATCGTCGAGCCAGGCTGCAATCGACGATCCGAGAGCCGTCCGCAGCATTCTCGCGCCGCGTGACTTCGCCTCGGATCGGATCGGGTGAACGGTCAAGGAACTGGCCCCTCATAAGGGCCGGGCGAACCGCCGCCCGGCTGTCGGGGCACATCAAGAGAGGCAGAAACGGGGCCTAAGCAACAGATAGCTGAAGGCGTAGTAGAGGCGGCGGCAGAAACTTACCGATGGCGGATCGGCCCGCTGGCCGTTCCTGCAATCGGCCCGCGTTTACTCCGAATCGGTCGCGGATTTGGGCCGCACATCTTCGGGGATCTCGTCGAGCAGGCTCTTGCCGCTCGCATAGCGCCGGCCGAGCGTTTCGACGAAGCCCTCATAGCGCTTGCGACCCTTCACTTGGGCGGCGGCTTGATCCTCGTCCGGCAGCGGCGGCGTCACCGACAGCCAGAAGCGAACAAACAGTGCCAACGCCTCTGTCGAAAGGCCCGTATTGCGTTCAAGCCGCTGGACCTGGCGCGATAGGCGGTCGAGCCGCCGGGCAAATGCCGCCTCCATCCGATCTGCGCCGTCCGGCGACAGATAGGACGTGACCGCCGCCTCCACGATCGCCGATCGCGAGATGCGTCGCCGGATCGCCAACTCGTCGATCTGCTTGGCGAGCATGGGCGGAAAATAGACGTTGAGCCGAACGCGCATGACCGCTGCCTACAACTCGATGCCGTCGCCGGGGGCGAGCGACGCTTGACGTGCGAGCCCCTGCATCCGGCGACGGACGGCCGCCTGCCGCGCCACATCGTCCTGCTCGTCATCGACGATTGCAAACTCCTGCGCGGGCGGTGGTGATGCCTCCGGCGCGATGGCGACATGCTCGGGCAGCTCGGGTTCACGGCGGAGCCCGCCATTGGCGGCGTCCTCCTGCGCCCGCACGATCCGCGCCACGTCGGCCGGATCGGCGGCGGCGGCACGGCCGGTCCAGTCGTCGGCCCGCGCCGCGCCCGCACTCGGTTTGGGCGCGTCCATGATCCGCTCGGACAGGCGGCGATCCTGAAAGTAGCGCGCCTTCTTCGCGCGGATCGGATGGACACCCGCTACCATCACGATCTCGTCGCCGGGCGGAAGTTGCATCACCTCGCCGGGCGTGAGGAGCTGGCGAGCGGTCTCGGAGCGCGACACCATCAAATGCCCCAGCCACGGCGACAGGCGATGCCCGGCGTAGTTCTTCATCGCCCGCATCTCGGTCGCGGTGCCGAGCGCGTCCGACACGCGCTTGGCGGTGCGCTCGTCGTTGGTGGCGAAGCTCACCCGGACATGACAGTTGTCGAGGATCGCGTTGTTCGGCCCGTATGCCTTCTCGATCTGGTTGAGCGACTGTGCGATCAGGAACGCTTTCAAGCCATAGCCCGCCATGAACGCCAGCGCGGACTCGAAGAAGTCGAGCCGGCCGAGAGCCGGGAACTCGTCAAGCATCAGGAGCACGCGCTGGCGGTTGCCCTTTGGTGTCAGCTCCTCGGTCAGCCGGCGTCCGATCTGGTTGAGGATCAGGCGGATTAGCGGCTTGGTCCGCGAGATGTCGCTGGGCGGCACGACCAGATAGAGCGTCGCCGGCGTCTCGCCTTCGACCAGATCCGATATGCGCCAATGGCACGCCCGCGTGACCTGCGCCACGACAGGATCGCGATAGAGCCCGAGGAACGACATGGCGGTCGAGAGCACGCCTGACCGCTCGTTGTCGGATTTGTTCAGCAGTTCGCGCGCGGCCGAGGCGACGACAGGATGCACGCCCGCTTCACCCAGGTGCGGCGTCGCCATCATCGCGGCTAGCGTCTGCTCGATTGTGCGTGACGGATCGGAGAGAATCGACGCCACGCCGGCCAGCGTCTTGTCGGCTTCGGCATAGAGGACGTGGAGGATCGCGCCGACTAGCAGCGAGTGCGAAGTTTTTTCCCAGTGGTTTCGACGCTCGAGACTGCCTTCTGGATCGACCAGCACGTCGGCGACATTCTGCACGTCGCGCACCTCCCACTGGCCGCGCCGCACTTCGAGCAACGGATTGTAGGCGGCTGATGCAGCGTTGGTCGGATCGAACAGCAGCACGCGCCCATGCCGCGACCGGAAGCCGGCGGTGAGCTGCCAGTTCTCACCCTTGATGTCATGGACGATCGCAGATCCCGGCCAGGTCAGCAGCGACGGCACGACCAGACCGACGCCTTTGCCGCTCCGCGTCGGCGCGAAGCACAGCACATGCTCGGGGCCATCGTGACGCAGATAATCGCGCGCGAGCTTGCCGAGCACGACGCCGTTCGGCCCCAGCAACCCTGCGCCGCGAATTTCCTTCTCGCTGGCCCAGCGCGCCGAGCCGTATGTCTCCGCGTTCTTCAGCTCGCGCGCGCGCCACACGGACATGCCGATTGCGACAGCGATCGACACGAACCCGCCCGACGCGGCGATGAATGCCCCGGTCTGGAATATGGCTGGCGCATAGGCATCGAACGAGAACCACCACCAGAAGAAGGCCGGCGGCGGATAGACCCGCCAGCCGAAAGCCATGAACCAGGGCGGCCCAAGCTCGGGCTGATAGGCGAGCGCGGCCGCAGTCCACTGCGTCGCGCCCCACACACCGGCGAGCACGATCAGGAACACGGTGATGACCTGGCCCCACAATATCTTGGTCGCGGACATGCTTGTCTCCTTGCGCTGGCTAGAGGCCGAGGCCGCGCTTGCGGCCCATCATCAGGTCGAGCCCGCCGCCGTCGCGGATCACGCCGGACACCTGACGGCCGAGCTGCTGTTCGAGGGCGCTTGCCCAGGGTACGAGGCGGAAGCCGAGGCCATCGTCGATCAGGGCGAAGCGGCCGGACGCGAGCGCGAGCCGCTGGCGAACGACGCCGGCGATCTTCTCGCCCGCTTGCGTCGGCCGATAGGCAAGGCCCGTCTCGCCCGCGATCTTCGCGCCAACCGAGTCCAGCTCGTGCCGCCGCAGCGTGTCGATCAGACCGCGCTCGAACACCGTTCGCTCGCCGAACCGGCGCGCCAGCCCTTCCTTGACCAGATGGTCGGTGCGCGCGTCCATCGCGCGGCGCACCTCGGCGCCGAACCCGCCGTCCGCGACGCCCACGCCGCGCTCGATCAGGCGATGGTCCAGCCAGGTCGCACCGGGCGCCTTGACCTGCGCCGACAGGTCGAGGTCCGATCGCGTTGCGAGGATCAGGCTCGGCTTCGGCTCGCCGGGCTTGCCGACCGCGCGCAGCTCGACGATGCCGCCGAGCTTGGGGCTGTGCTCCAGCCCCTCGATGCCGGGCAAGCGGACATGATGCGCGCGGCCGTCCGTGCCGTCGATCACGGCATAGGCGGCGCCGGTCAGTTCATCGTGCAGCCCCTTGCCGATCAACCGACCCACGATCGGCTTCTCGGGCGTGTCGCTCAGAACCGCATAGCTGTCGAGCGATCGGTCTTGTCCGTGATCCTTGAGCGCGTGGCCGATGGTGCGGATGATGTCGCCGCGCGCGGCTAGCTCGCGCAACTTCGCCTGCGCGCCTTCGGCGACCGCCCATTGGCCCGGCTCGCCCTCGGCGGCGAGCCCCATCGTCTCAAGGTGCTGCAAGCGCCCGACCATCAGGCGGCGGAGCCACGGATCGTCCGGGCCTGGTCGCTCCGGGCGCAGGTCGATGACGCCCAGCTCGTCGGCAACGCGGCCGATCTCGGTGTCGAGCCGGGTCCAGCGCTCCGCCGTTACCTCGCGGTCGAGCGCTTGGCTGATTTCATGCTCGGGCTTCGGCCCCAACTCGGCGAAGGCCAGCTCCTCGGCGCGCGAGCGCAGGCCGTGGCTGATATAGTCGCGGGCCATGACGAGATCGGCACCCTGGTCGGTCTGCCCGCGCACCAGCAGATGGACGTGCGGGTTGTCGGTGTTCCAGTGATCGACCGCGACCCAATCGAGCCGCGTTCCCAGGTCCGCCTCCATCTGGCGCACAAGGTCGCGGGTGTATTCGCGAAGGTCGGTCAGCTCGCTCGCATCTTCGGGCGATACGATGATGCGGAAATGATGTCGGTCGTCCCTGCACCGATCCGCAAACGCGCGATCATCGGCGCGGTCGGACTCGGCGTCGAACATGCGCGTCGGCGAGCCATCGCGGGTCACGCCTTCGCGCTTGAGATAGGCGATGTGCGCGGACAGCGGCGCCATGCGCCGGCCGCCGATGCGGTGGCGCACCGGCAGCGCCTTCACCAGCACGCGGCGGCCGGAGCCGAACAGGCGACTGCGCGCAAACGCCGTGCGTCCCTTCCCGAAGCTCGATTGGCCGCGCCGGCTGGGTCCGCCCCAGCCCCCGCGCTGGCTGCCGCCGCTCGTTGCCGCGACGCGCAGCACCTCGGCGACCAGCCCGCGGGCATTGCGGCCCTGCGCCTTGCTGCGCTTGGCCTTGCCCGGCCGAACGCGAAACTCGCGCTCGTCGCTCATGGTCGGGCCGCTTTCCGCCGAAAACCGGCCGTGGTGCCGTTCGGCGCGTTGAAATGCCTAGCTTTTTCCTTCCGAGCGGCACGCTCGCCGACCGACGCCCCCACGTTAGCCACATGAAAAGCCTCGGCTTTTCGGCGAAACGGGGTGCGGCTTGTATCTTGCCCTCGTCCCCTCCGACTTCTTCCTGCCCCTTCGCCCTTCAAACCGAGGGGGGCAAACGATCGAAGGAGGCCGCCGGTCATTGCGGTCGGCCCGCGCGGGCGCGGGGAACGAACAGCGTGTCGGCCGGAGCAGCTTCACGCTGCGGAACGGCCTGCGAGCTGTCGGTCGCGGGGCTGACAGACGGCGGCTCAGGCGCCGATGCGGACGCCGTGAACCCGCCACCGGACTGGACGCCGGACATCGCATCCTGCGCACTCGCCACGCGCACGAACAGCGCGGCGCGACGCCAGGCCAACGGATCGGGAAGCGACGCGGCGGCAAGCCGAGTATCGCCGCCCCCGCCCGTGATCGACGCCAGCCTTCCGAGATAGGCGCGGGTTTCAGCGGGCAGTGGACGGCCGCGCGACAGGTAATCGTCGGTGCGTCCGGTCCCGGCGTTATAGGCTGCGAGCATCGCGGTGGCATCGCCGTAGCGGTCGTGCATCTCGCGCAGATAAGCCGTCCCCGCCATGATGTTGTCGCGCACGTCGAAGGGGTCGGCGCCGAACCCGTAGCGTGCGCGCAGACGGCCCCAAGTCGCGGGCATGATCTGCATCAGCCCCATCGCGCCGGCCGTCGAAACCGCGCGCGCGTCGCCGTTGCTCTCGACGCGCATCACGGCCCAAATCCACGCCTCGGGAATGCCGAACCGCCGCGCGGCGTCGGCGACATATCCGGCATAGGGATGATGGGCCGGCGCGCGATCGGCGGAGACATCCTGCGCCGATGCCGCGACCGGCCCGACGCCGGGCAAAAACAGCAGGATCGTCAGCGCCAGAGCCGATCCGACTCCGCTTCTACGCCAACCTGCCAGCGTGCTCGCTGCGGTAAAGGGTGCGCGCAGAGCGCCGGCCGTTGACCGCCCTTGACCTTCGCTGCGCGCGCCGGCCGACCCGCGACCGAGCGGGACGAAGGGATGAGACGGTTTTCCCGCGAACCAGGGGATGATCGAGACGCGCACCGCTTCAATCCTCCTCGCGGCGCTTTTGCGGCCGGTTCCAGCGCAGCGCCCAGGCGCTATCCTCATCGCCGATGCGAAACAGCGCGGCGCGGATCGGCTGCGAGAAGCCGGGATCGTCGAGGCGCAGCGAGACGTAGTCGCCAGCGCGCTCGCCGGTCTCGTTCCAGCCTGCGCCCACCTCCGGGCCATTGTCGGTCTTGCCAAGATGGACACGCCAGTCGGGCGCGTTCTCGCCGTCCTGCGGCTCTGCCGGAACGATGCGGAGCGCCACGTCGAGCGTCATCGTCTCGATCCGGCCCTGAAAACCTTTGGGGGTGCGGGTGAACATGCCGATTTGCATGGGATGGTCCTTTCAGTTGGCGGCTAGGTGCGGGGTTCACGGCTCCAGCCGCGCCACGTCAGCGGCGCGCCGGGGGCATCGCGGGTGAGGATCGGGATTGCGCGGCCGATCACGGTTGAGGCCGGCAGCGAGCCGAAATACCGGCCGTCCAGGCTGTCGGGGACGGCAGGATTGAGCAGCAGCAGTTCGCCGGTCGCCAGTGTGCGACAGCCCTGCCAGACGGGCAGTGGACGGCCGAGCCGGTCGCGCTTGCGCGCAACAGCGACGGGCCGCCGATCGACGCTCACGCTGTCGCCCAGCCGGCAGATGCGCTGTCCTGCCTTGCCGGCGACATGCTTCAGCAGCGGCACGCCTTCGCCCAGGTAATGGCGCTCGGCCATCCAGCGCGCGAGACGCTGGGGCGGCGTGACGGCGACCAGCGCGCCGGGCGGCGGGTCGCGCTCGGGCTCGATCCGGTAGAGCCCGAGCGGCGCGCTGGCGCTGGCGTTCCACAGCACGCGCGGCACGGGATGAATGGCGGCGATCGCAGCGAAAGCAGCCGTGAACCCGGTTGCGGCAGCGACAGTGGCGCGGACATAGAAGCGGCGCGTCATCCCTCGATCTCCCGGCGCTTCAGCCAGGCGTGATGGCGCTCAAGCGTGTAGAGACGCGGCGCTTGTCCGGCGGCGATGCGGTTGGCGACGTGCCGCCAATGGTCGGGCGCGGCGTCGCAGGGATCGACGCCCGCGGCCTCGGTCGCGTCGATCGCCGCGAGCACTTGGCTGACCTTCGGCCAACCCTCGATCTTGAGCAGGATGTCGCCGCCCGGCCGCACGAAGGGCAGCGTCGTGAACGCCTCGCCCGCGCCGACCGCGCGCACGATATCGATGCGCGAGCTGACCGTGCCGTAGTCGTTCGCCGCCCAGCGGACGAAAGCGAAGATCGCGCCGGGGCGAAAGCGGACGATGCGGCGTCGGCGGTCGACAATCTCGTCCGCCGCGACGCGGCCGAACCTGATCCAGTGCTCGATCCGCTTTTCGATCCACGTCAGCTCGACGCAGGTCATGTCGTCATCGGACGGCTGGCGGTGGCGCATGGGTGACGGAGGGACGTTCATCGCCGGCTCCGGGCGATGGCGGAGTCCGCGCGCGGCATGAGATCGTCCTGCCCCGGATCGGAGGTCGAATGCTTGATGCCGATGTCGGCCCAGGCGCGCAGGTCATCGACCGAATAGACGACGCGGCCGCCGATCCGGCGGTAGGCCGGGCCGGTGCCGAAATAGCGGTGCTTCTCAAGGGTCCGGCCCGAGAGGCCGAGAAAGCGCGCGGCTTCGGGCGTTCGCAGGAAGCGGGGCGGCAAATTGGTGGGCGTATCGGACAAATGATGGCTCCTGCGGGCGGTGGCGGCAGGAGGCGTAATTGTCAGAAGGGAGGCGGCCAGGTGGGGTATGAAGATGTGCGGCTGCACGGATGCGACCACCCCCGCCAGGGCAGGCCCGCAAAGATCTGTCAGCGGATACGGAGCAGCTTGCGATAGTCGCCGTTCATCATTGCGATGCCGTCGCGGACCAGGCGCACGACGAACGAACGTGAGGCCGACATCTTCCAGTCGCTCGCCGATAGCCGGATCGCATCGTCGCGGCCCAGTTCGGCAGCGATCTCGCGGTAGGTCGCGCCGGAGTCGCGTAGGTCGAGCGCGCAGAGCATCAGGTCGAGCCGGACAAGCCGATAGGCGGTGAGCGGCCAACCGCGCGGCAGTGGCCCTGGCGCTCGCCCGAGCAGCCGGCGGTGGAAACGCAGCAGGCTCGCGATGCGGGTGATGAAATCCTTGTCGAGCGGGATGACGGCGGCGAGCGGCTGACCGGGCGTCGGCGCGCGGAACCAAAGCCGATGCTCGCCCGCAGCGTCGGCGACGATGACATGGCGTCCGTCGATCCCGGCGAGGTCGGCAAGCAGCGCACCCAGCGCGCGCGGATCGACCGGGGCTGCTGCCTCAAATCCCTCCGGTGCGGCGTCCAGAATGACCGTGACGGCGGTCAGTTCGGGGCGCCAGGCGACCGGCTCCGACAGGTCATCCGGCGCCGTCGCGAAAGGACAACCCCCAGCGCCGCGCGAATGCCGCCTCGGCGGTGTTCCTCGCGACGGCGCCGCTCGCGATGCTTTGCTGCATCTGCGCATGTTCGGCGCGGTAGGTGTGGTTCCTTCGCAGGAATTCGGCAGCTAGATCGGCGCGCCCGAGCGCGCCGGATAGACCATCGGCGCGCCGCTGGCGACGCCGTGGCGGCGTCGGCATGGCATCCTCCCATGTGCGTATCGCACATACTTCAGGGGTGTCATGATGGCGTCGTGATCGCCCCCAGATAGCGCAAAGGTTGCGCTCAGCCATGCCTGTCGCGCGGCGGGACTGACGACTTAATCGCACCAAATCGGACGAAATATTAACGATTTAACGGCGGTTCCGCACCTAGCAGATGTGCATATCCGACCTCTGTCATCCACCTTGCGCGCGCGAGGTGGCTCGCGTGCACCGCCTTCGCCCGTTCGGGTTCGATTGCGGCATCGATACCGAAAATCTCGGCAGCGACGGTGCGCCAGTCTGCGCCCCCATCCTCGGCATCGAGCAGGCGCAGATAGTCCTGCGCATGGCTTTCGTCATACGCCGTCACCTTTGCAGCCTCCGGCGCCTGATCCTTGAACTGGCATCTGCTCATGGCGTTGGTCCCGCCCCGTTAGCCAATCTAGCCGAAATACACCGCCGGGCTATGCGCAAGTCCTGCATCGTTGAATGCACTAATGGCAGAGATAGCGCGCACCAATCAGTGAATACACCTTATATGGGATAAACCGAATAAGTTGTATCGTCCAGTTTGCCGCGCATGGACATGCGGCGCCTCGTGGGATTGAACTTTGCCAGATTGAGGAAGGAGAAGGGCTTTACCCAGGAGCGCTTTGCCGAGACGTCCGGCTTTACCCAACAATATGTCAGCGATCTGGAACGCGGTCGACGTAATCCGACGGTCGTTACGTTGTTTCACCTGGCCTCGGCACTCGGCGTAACGCCGGCCGAACTTGTCGCTGCGACCGATCTCTCCGAGACCGACTAACCTTCATCTGAATTTGCGAGCCGGGCGTCTGCCCGGCGAGCGCGATTGCGACCGCGCGGATCTTGGGACGCGCGGTCGCCGCCGGTCCGCCATGGCGGATCGGCGCGAATTGGCGGAACCGCAGGGCCGACATTTCGGCCCTGCGGTAATGGGGGTCAGGCCGCTTTGAGGCGCTGCATTCCCTCGGCCAAGGTCCAGAGAGCGCGATTGAGCGTCACATTCTGGTCGATACCGTTGATCGCACGGGTCTGGGCGCGGCGGATGCGGCCTTCTGCGTTGCGCCTGCGGCCCTGCAACCCGCCCCGAATGACATTCTCCTGTATCACGTTGAACGTGGTCCACAGGCTGCGGTCGGTGTCCTCGCGGCGGCGCGGCTCGATGATCTGCTCAGGCCGCAACGGGCTTTCGTCCTCGCCATAGCGCGCGACAAGGCTAACCTCGCCGAGCAAGCGCCTTTCGTCCTCGGAAAGCTGAATCCCCTTCATGGTTTCGCTGGCGTCGATCAGCCGGGGGAAATCCTCGGCCACGGTATAAACGCCCTCGATAATGTCATGCTCTATATTGCCCTTGTGCGGAACGCGGACCTCCTCAAACCGCTCACCCGCAATCATGCTGTTCGTGCAGACGAACCGCAGCATCCCGGCAAACATCTGATAGGCGCTGGTCCCGTCATGGCTGTTGACGATGATGACCTCGGCGGCCTCGGGCTTGCCGATGCCGTCAGCACGGCGCAGGCGCAGCATATGTTTGGCGTGGCCGTGGCGGCTGCCGTCGCGGGGAACGGACTGCACGGCGAAGAACGGGAACCATCCTTCCCGGCGCACCCCCTCCACGATGTCGATGGTCGGAACATAGACGTAGCGATCCGACCGGCTGTCGTGTGCCTCGCGGGCGAAGATGGACGGGACGTGCCGATACAGTGCCTCATTGTCGAGCGGCTCCCTGCCGCTGATCTGGTGGGCATTGCGGCCGAACCGGGTGGCAAGCTGATGATACATGGCTGGACTCCTTGGGCTTGGGTTTCCGCGCAGCGGAGCGCCGCGCTGAAACCCTGCCCGTCGGCGAGACCGGGGGTGCAACCGGAGTGGGCTGCTTCGCGGGGAACCGGCTGCACGGAACGCGAAGCGTGGAGGAAGCTGGGCGGAAGCCGCTCCGAAGGGCGCCAGGGGCAGCGCCCCAAGCCCCTTGTTGTTGTCAAAGCAAGCGCTTCCCGGCGCTAGCGCTTCGACATCACATATCCCGAAAATGTCAGTCGGCTCGAACCGCATCCTTCTCTGTTCCCCAACGATCTCGGCCCGATCGCTTAGCCGTGGGGAATCATAGACGCGGTCGGCAGGTCATCTGTCGCGGGCGTGCCCCTCGTAGCGGCCGTCCAGATTCCGCTCGAAGAGTACACCCCTTTGTAGTCGAAGCTCTGCCGCCAGCTCATCATTGAGCGTGATGGAAATGCTGGAAAGTTTGAGGGGCTTCCGTCGCCCGACGACGCGGGCATAGACAGTGATCGCATAATCGCCGGGCTCGAACCGATATTCGTCCTCATGGACGGAAAGAACGAAATGATGATTGGCGGCCAGCCCCGCACGGCTGATATATAGACCGCTGCCGGCGGACAGCTTCTCGGTTTCGCCATAACCCCAGAAGCTGAACGTCCGTTCGGTGCCGTTCCTGAGCGCCTTAACATACATGCCTTCGACAACCTGTCCCTGAGCAGCGGTGCTGTAGAGCAGCGTCCGAAGGAAGATCTTAGGTGTGGGTTTTGGCACGATGTCATGGCCGAAAAACACGATCGTCGGCATCGTCATTGCCAAGCGCCCTCGGCGAAGAAGGACCAACCAGAAGGTACCGACCGAAACGGCGAGCGACGCTATGGAAATCGGGACGCTGATCATCTCCATTGTTACATCATGCTCCTGCGGTCTGAGTGGCTTCCGCAATTGCCTTTTGTAATCCGGCCGCGGCTTCAAGGGTCGTCGCGTCGACTAGAGATGCATCCTTGGTTCCGGCGATGCCGATGAGGATGGAAGCGACGGCAGCCGACAAATCCCGCAGTTGCTGCGACCGAAAATCACTGGGGTCGATTTCGTCAAAGTCTATGTCGTCGATGCTTCTGGAGAGCACCGCGAACCAAGGAGCATCGGTTTCCAGGAGCCGCGTGAATTTCTCATATCCGATGATACGGAACCGCCGGACAGAATCCGGGTCTCGTTCAATCATCGCGTCGCCCAGCGCGTCCTGCCAATCGCGATAGAGCAGCGCTTCACGGTAGGACAATCCGCCGACGGCGCGCTCTACGGTTTCTCTTACAACATCGTCATCCGGCGCCTTGCCCCCCGTTTCCTTGGCGAGATACGCGGCAAGACGTCGGCAAATTTCCAACTTTTTATCGACGGGAAGACTCCGAAGGTGATCGGGGTCTGATTTCAGTTTACCCTCAGTGGCTGTGTGAGCCTCCACTTCGAAGCGCATGGCTAGGGCTGCTTGGCAGGTCTGATCGAGCCTTGTGAGATCGATACCCCAAAGGGCGCTAAGTCGCGTCAGGCGATGGAGTTCAACGTGTGGTCCGTCCGCGAGCGCCTTTTGAAAAGCTGCGATCTGCTTTGAAATCGGCGTGGCGACGTTTGTTTTTCCACGCGGCAGGGCACGCAACTCAAGGTTCATCCCCCGAATCCACCCGATCAGCGTCGCGATCCTGTAGAGTGTGCTGATCCGCTTGTAGGCGTTGAAATCTAACGGAAGCGTGGAAGTCTTCAAAAACGCATGCCGCTTGTCGATAAATATTTCTTTCGATCGCCAGACGATCTTCTCGCAGGACTCGCTTAGCGGCGCCAGATACTGACGATATACAGTAGCCTCCGATTGCTCCCTGACGCGCCGTTCTTTCAAACGCTCGAAGAGATAGTCCTTTAATATCGAGACGAGTAGCGCGCTGGTTGCGCCGATGATCGCCGCCCACACGACCATACTGGAAGCAGGCGGCGCTGCGACAGGTAACGGCGTCGACGATGCCTGGACCGCAGCATGTGTGAGTGCAGCCATCGTCTCGGACGCTAACGCGGTTACTGATAGATGAGCCACGATCCCCCCTCGACCCGCAGTAACAGAAGCTCGGCAGAACGTAATCGTCGATTGGGACGGCTTTGCATTTGTCGTCAAGACGGCGTGCTGTTTCGACGAGAATGACGCCCCGCTCCGAGGAGCGGGGCGTCATTGGCTGGTCAGCGCGACCAGATGAGGACGTATTCGCCGGCGGTGTCGCTCTCGGAGAGCGTGGCGTAGACCGGAGCCGGGAAGCTCGGGTCGTCCAGCTTGGCTGAGATGTAGTCGCGGCCTTCGCGGCTGGTCTTCTTCCAGGCCGCGCCGATGTCCATGTCAGCGGTGCTGATGCGGAAGTCGGGGGATTTCTCGCCGTCCTTGTCGACCGGGCGGAGGGTCGCCTTGGTGTTGAGGGTAAGCGTCTTGATGACGCCGGCGAACTCGCCCTTGCTGTTGGCGGTGAAGGTACCGATCGTAGCCATGTCGTATTCTCCTGCTTGCTCGGACCGCGCCCATCGCGGCCTCGATGGCGTTTCGTCGGCTGGGGACGATCGACCGCGCACCCGAAGGGCCGCAGCGCAGCGGAGGATGGCGGAGCGCCGCTTTTTTGCCTCGCGATGCAAAGCCGCAGGCGGCGGAAAAAAGTGGCGATCCGCCATTGCGGGAAGGCGAACGGCCTCGGGCAGACCAGCCATTGGGGAGGCTGTTTGGGCAGCGCCGGGCTAGGAATAGCAGAGGGACAAAGCGATCGTGGCGCACACGCGCGAAACGAGGAGGTCAGTAGCGCCCATCATTCCCGCGAAGATGCTACGCCGGTGCGATGACGAATCACGACTACCAGCGGGAAGACCAAGACCCTCGCGAGGGACTGGCGGAGGAAGGATTGCTCTCGCCCCTGATCGAGGACTGGCGGGCGATCTACATCGAGAATTATGCGCCATGATTCGACCTGGCGCGCGACGTTAATCGTTACGCCACCTGGCTCTTCCAGGAACATCAGGACGCCGGCAATGGTGGGCCGGCTGATGCGCAAGCCCCGACAGCGGTGCGCATGTATGGGCGCGCGATGAACGCGTTCGCGGCATCTGTCATGCTGGCCGAACGCGCCATGGCCATCGAAGCGGCGGGCGCCGTGCGCGCGATCTACGAAGTGGGATTCTGGCTGAGCCTGCTCGCCACCGATCCACTCAAGGCGCTCGAAGCGCTGGAGATCGACGAGCACGACAATGCGATCCAACGGGAGATATTACTTCGCGAAGAGCATCCCTCGGATGCCGCCGTTGTCGCGGCGTCGCTGAAGCGCGAGGCGCATCACGTTGCGAAGCTAGCCAAACGAAAGAGCCTCAGTGTTAAAAAGATCGCCCAGACCATGCCGAAACGGTCGGGTTATCTCGAATATCGTTTGGTCAGCGCTTTTTACGGCCATCTGTCCAGCAGCAGTCTCGATGGCTTGAAGAAGAGAAATGGCAAAGGCGGCGTGACCAATATTCTGGGTCCGTTCGAAACGGAGATCCCGAAAGCGCTGTCCTTCGCGCTCGACGCGATGCTTCGCTGTACCCGCTATTTCGAAGTCATGATGAAGGAAGGCCGGCAACCCGACCGCCTGGAGAAGGCTCACCGCACCTTGCTGGGCCTTCAGGACGCACCTTGATCGAACAGCGGCGGCGCGCGACAAGCGCGCCGCCGCGATTTTTCCGGTCGAAGGATAAGGCCGGAGCCGCTCGCGCGGCCCCGGCCCAATGCCGCTATTCGGCGGCGACGGCAAAGGACGCTTCGCCGTCCTCCCCGACGGTCCCGGCGTCCTCGGCCTCGACGGTCGCGGGCTGCTCCGCCTCCGGCTCGGGCGTCCGCAGGATCGCGGGCAGCCAGCCGGTCCCGGCCAGAAGCTGCTCGGCGGCTTGCGCCATGTCCAGCTTCTTCATGTCCGCGATACGGCGGGCGGCATCCTCCGACACGCCTTCGGCGACGGCCTCCACGATATGCGCCTTGGTGACACGGCCAAGGTAGCTGTCCACGGTAGGTGTCCAGTCCCTCGCCACGTCCAGTGCCAGCTCGGTCGCCAGCCTGTTCGCCGTTTGCAGCGAGCGGGGTTTGCGGTCCCACGGCAGACGCAGTGCGTTGACGGTGCGCGCCGCGCAATGCGCCAGCAACGCAATGCGCTTTTCGTCCGCCAGTCCGACGATGAAGTCCCACAGGTCAGCCACGTCACGCGGCATGCGCTCGGCCCATGCCTCATGCTGCGCGCTCGCCCGCGCCGCCAAGGGCGTGTCTTCGATCCCGTCCGCATGGCTTCCCAGGGGGGTCACGGTCGGACGAACCTCAAGGCAACCGGCCTCGGCATAGCTGTAGAACAGTTGCGCGGTCAGGGTATGGGTCAGCGCGATCAACGCCGTATCGGGCTGATCGGCCAGCGCCACGCGAAGCGCCAGCGTCCGATGCGCGGACAGGTCGCGGGTGAGGCTGTCGGAAATCGGCTTGCCCGGCTCCTCTTCCTCCTCAACGTCCTGCACGTCCTCATCGCCATCCTCCGGCCGCTCGTCCTTCCCGGTCTCCGGGACGGTCGCATCGCCTTCTTCCGGCTCGGGCTGTGGGTCGGCCAGCGCCTCATCCTCGAGCCGCACGAAACCACGTTCGACTCGAACGCTGCCATCATGGTGCAACACGACGAACGCCCCACCATGCGCGATCACATTGGCGTCGTAGGCCGAACGCTTGGCCGAAATCGTGTCGATCTCGTCGGACACCGCCTCCAGCTTCGCCGCAACGTCCTCGGGCATTTCGTCATAGGACGAATAGCCATCGGCAAGCGTATCATACTCGGCGGACAGCGCGTCCAGCCGCGCCTCGTCCTCGTCGGACAGGGCGATGGGCTGCGGATAGAAACGCCGCATCCCGTGGGCATGAGGATAGTCGATATGCGCCTCGGCCCATTTCCAGCCCTCGGCCTGCACCTCGCTCGCAATGTCGCGCAGCTTTTCGGCGGCGAGCATATCGAGCAAGCCCACATCCTCGAAGAACCCGCCACGGTCCTCGCTGAACAGGTCGCGGATGATATTGCCGCCGGCCTCAACATAGGCGTCGGCCCCGATGAATACCGCACGGCGATCATCGGCGGGCACGTTGGCGGCGGTCATGTCGCGCCGGATGATCCAAGGTTCGCGATTGTGATGCAGGCCCTCAAACACTTGCTCCTGCCGGGCATGGTCCTCGGTGATGGCGAAGGCCATAAGCTGATCCAAGGTCAGCCCATCCTCACGATAGACCTGCAACAGCTTGGGGCTGACAGCGCCAAGGCGAAGCCGCTGCTTCACCACGCCCGCCGACACGCCGAACCGCGCGCCGATCTCCTGCGCGCCCCAGCCTTTATCATTGGAAAGCTCCGCAAACCGCTCGAACTGGTCGGCGGGGTGCATCGGGGTCCGGGTCACGTTCTCGTCCAGACTGATCTCGGACGGATCGTTGGCGGTATCCAGCCAGCAGCGCACCGGCTCGGATTTCCTGATCTGCTTGCGCTTGGCGCGCAGCAGCATCGCCAGCCTGCGGCCCTCGCCAGCGGTAACGAGATAATAGCCGGTCGGCGTCCCGTCCTCCTTGGTTTCCGGCTCCACGACAAGGTTCTGGATCAGCCCCTTATGCTGGATCGACGCGGCCAGCGCCTCGATAGCGGCCTCCCCATGCGGCACCTTACGGGCGTTGCGCGGGGACTTCTTGAGCTTGGCGAGCGGCACGAAAATCTCGACGCCCGATACAGGCTCGGCAGCAACGGTTTCGGTAACAGCGTTCATCACACTTCTCCTAAAAACCGCACTCACCCCGGAATGGGGTGGGCGGCGAAGAAGCGACCGGCAGGCCCGCCGACGGAGCCGGGACGCACCCGAAGGGCTGGAACGAAGAGGAAGTAAGCGCGGCCACGCGCGTTGCGGCCCGGCGCGGCGGGCCTAAAGGGAAGCGACGCCCACCCCATCGCGGGAGTGAAACGACACAGCAGCGCGATCGGGCCGGCGCAGCCCTGGCCCGATCTCCGCAGCATTGAATAGCGACAATCCGCGATGCGGATTGCCAACCAGCGCGTCAGCGCCAACCCGCCATGCTGATCGTCACCCGGCAGGGACGAGACCCGTCAGGGGCTCGGTCGGAGTGCAGCGGAGATAGAGCGGCGGTCCCGCAGGGAGGCGCCCCCCCCGCCCAACTTGCCTTTCTCGTCATTTCGATTATATTTTAATCAGATTGATGGCAGGTGATAAACATGGCGACTGAGACGAAGGTATTGACCGCGCACGTCCCCTTGGGGCTCGCGGAAAAGGTTGAAGCGATGGCCTCGCGGCTCGAACGCTCGCGCGGCTGGGTGATGAAACAAGCGCTCGCCGCATGGGTCGATCAGGAGGAGGAACGTCACCGGATGACGCTCGAAGCCCTTGATGACGTCGATGCCGGACGGGTGATCGACCACCAGGCGATCACGGCATGGGCCGACAGCCTTGGGACGGACAAACCGCTGCCCTCACCGATCAAATGAAGATCCAGTGGACCAGCAAGGCGTCGTCGGACCTTGTGCGTCTGCACGAGCATCTGAGCCCGGTCGCGCCCGAAGCGGCAGCGCGCGTGGTCCAGCAGCTCGCCCACGCACCGGATCGGCTGCTCGATTATCCGAGGATCGGCGAGAAGCTGGAAGCCTATGAGCCGCGCGAGGTCCGCCGGATCATCGTGGGCAATTACGAGATGCGCTACGAGCTCGTAGCGGCGACCATCTTCATTCTGCGCCTCTGGCATTGCCGCGAAAACCGCAGCTTCGAGTCGGAGGAGTAACGGCGATGGCGCTGGCGACCACGGGCCGCGACGCGGCGTTCGGCGGCAAAGCCGCCCTGAACACTTATCTGCGCTACGCCGGGCCGGACCGTTTGCACCCAGCCCAGCCGGGCATCAGCATCGGCGCATGGCCCTGTCTCGCAAACGTCGTCGTCGCGCGCCGCGCGGCTGGTCGGACGGTCTCGACGACCTGCACGACTATATGCAGGCGCCAGCGAAGCGCGCGCCGTCCCGCGCTCGCGCCATCAAAGATTGCGGGCCATTCGCGGTCACGGACGATTGGCCCGAGCGGGTGCCGATCGGCGACGCCGAGTTGCGCGTCATCGAAGGCCATTTGCGCAAGGAGCTGGACGACCTGTTCGGCCCCCTGCCGTGAACTAAGGAGGATAAGGCCATGACCGACGCCGCCCTTCGCGTCGAGGACACCCCGCCGGTCATGGCAATAGCTCGCGCCGCGCTCTATCTGCGCGTTTCCACCGGCCGCCAGGCCGAGAGCGACCTGTCGATCCCCGACCAGCGCCGCCAGATCGAAGGCTATTGCCTGTCGCGCGGCTGGGAGGTCGCGGCCGAGTTCGTCGAACCGGGCAACACCGCGACCGATGATCGTCGGCCGGCATTTCAGGCGATGATCGACGCAGCGATGCAGAAGCCGTCGCCGTTCAACGTGATCCTGGTCCACAGCTTCTCGCGCTTCTTCCGCGACCAGTTTCAGTTCGAGTTCTACGTCCGCAAGCTGGCGAAGAATGGCGTGCGGCTGATCTCGATTACGCAAGATTTGGGCGACGATCCGATGAGCGTGATGATGCGCCAGATCATGACGCTGTTCGACGAATATCAGTCGAAAGAGAACGGCAAGCACACGCTGCGATCGATGAAGGAGAATGCGCGGCAAGGCTTCTGGAACGGCGCGCGGCCACCCATCGGCTATCGGATCGTCGAGGCTGGCCACCGCGGCGCGAAGATCAAGAAGAAGCTGGAGATCGACCCGATCCAGGCCGAGACGGTGCGGCGCATCTACCGGATGGCGCTGAACGGCGTTGATGACAACGGGCCGATGGGCCTCAAGGCAATCGCGACCTGGCTCAACGACAACAATATCCGCACCCGCGACGGCGGGCGCTGGGGGCTTGGAGCCGTGCATCAGGTGCTCACCCGCACGACCTATATCGGCCAGCACAAGTTCAACTATCGGGATTATCGCACCAAAGCCCCCAAGCCCGAGAGCGAGCACGCGATCATGGAAGTGCCCGCCATCGTCTCGGAGGCGGAGTTCGAGGCCGTGCAGCGGTCGCTCAAGGCACGCAGCCCGAAGATGATGCCGCCGATGGCCGTGGGCGGCCCAACGCTGCTCACGGGTATCTGCTTCTGCGCGTGCTGCGGCGGCGCAATGACGCTGCGCACCGGCACCAGCAGCGTCGGCCGCGAGTATCGCTATTACACTTGCTCCACGAAGGCGCGGCAGGGCGCGAAGGGCTGCCCTGGCATCACGGTCCCGATGGATCGGCTGAACGAAGCCGTAGTCGGGCATCTAGAGTGGCGACTGCTCGATCCGAAGCGGCTTGAAGAGATGATGGATCAGATTCTCGAACGCCGCGACGAATGGGTGGATCAGCGGCGGCTCCATGTCGCCGATCTGGAGCGCCGCGCGACCGAGGCCGAAGCGAAGCTCAAGCGACTCTATGACGCGATCGAGAATGGTGTGATCGACGTGAGCGATTCGTCGCTCAAGGATCGGATCGCCGAACTGACGGCAACCCGCGATCAAGCCAGGGGCGATGCCGAGCGGGCGGTGGCGCATATCGAGAAGATCGGTCCTGCGATCACGCCAGAGAGCCTGCGTGCCTTTGCGATGGCGGCGCGCAAGAAGCTGCGTCAGGGCGATGGCTCATTTGCCCGCGATCATATCCGGGCGGTCGCGCAGCGCGTCGAGGTGGTCAGCAAGACGGAGGTTCGGATTCGCGGCCTGCGCAGTGAGTTGCTCCGAACCCTAACCGCCGCCTCTGGCGTAGAGGCGGCGGTGCTAGGCGTTCGCGCCTTTGAACCGAAATGGCGCACCCGGAACGATTCGAACGTCCGACCCTCAGATTCGTAGCAATACTATGTTGTAGCAATATCAACTATTTAGGCGTCAGTTTCTTTCCGATTTGCCGTGAAAGCCGTTCGATTGTCGGAAGGGCGATCAGGGGCCTTCAAGAAGATCGAGCCGTCCTTCGATGTCGGCAAGCTTGGCGGCAAGCGCGGGCGACGTTGCCGTGAGATCGCCGGCGACCGCATCGGCGATTGCCGCGCGGGCGCTCGCGCCATCGCGGATGGCGGCAGCTTCGATCGGCGACAGCGCCGCAACGGTCGGCGGCTGCAGTCGCGCGGTATCTTGGGCAAGTCGTGGCATGGCTTCCTCCTAGAAAATCCCCAGGAACTTCGGCCGCAGCGATTTGCGCACCTTCGCCATCGCCTCGTTCCATTCCTTCGGGCACATCGTCATCAGCTGGCGCACGCGCGCCTTGTCGATGTTGGCGCTCACCCGGCCGCCTTCCGCCGCCAGCGCGAAGCTGCCCAGCCCGCTCGCGGTCCCGTCAATCAGGCTGGCGGGCGTCGCCGGCGTCGGGTCGAGCAACCCGCTGTTCAGGATCATCCGTTCGCACGGGCTCTCCGGCGCCAGCAGCACGTTCTTTGGCACGAAGCTGCAGGACGCCATCACGCACAGCGGCAGATACGCCAGGGATCGAAACCGCCGCATCGGGCGCAGCACGGACATTGGCAATTCCTTTCTCGGTGATGACGCGGACCTCGACCTTCTCGCGCTCCGCCTTGACGATGACCGGGATGGCCTGATCGGCAATCCGCCCGACGGCTTCACCCGCCGCGCCGCTCACCTTCGCCTCGCCTTCGCGCCGGATCGCCTCGGCAGGGCGGAAAAACAGCCACCAGAGCGCAAAGCCGAGCGCGATGGCCGCAAGTGCCACCGCACCCGCGATCATCGCCCAGCGCGCCCCACGGGCGGCAGGAACAGCGGTCTCGACCGCCTGCTCGATGTCGCCCGCGATGCTCACGGCGCGCGCTCGATCGTCACCGTCTGCGCAGCGGCGGCGATGTCCAGCGCCTTGTCGGCGCGCGCGGCATTGTCGGCCGATCCGCGCGAGCTGCCCAGCCAATAGCCCCACGCACCCGCGAAGGCCGCGATCAGCGCGCCCTTCATCGTGTCGTCGCCGGTGTTGGCCGAATAGGCCCAGGCGAACAGCCCGATCAGCAACAGCGTGATCAGCAGGCGCGGGTCGGCCCAGCGGTCGAGCAGCGGCTTCATGCGAAATACCGCCAGTTGATTTCGGTGCCCGCCGGTCCCGGCTGGTGCCCCATCATCATCCGCGCGCGCGGGTCGAAGCTGACATGCACGACGCTGCGGCCGCTCTCGAGGATCATCTGGTCGATCCTGACTTCGCGCCGCTTCATCGCACCGGCGATCGCGCGCGCGGTTTCCAGCGCCGACAGGCCCGCCACGCGGATGTCCGCCGCCAGCCCCATCGGGTGCGCGCTGGTCGGTGTGCCGCCGACGATCCGGTTGACCTCGGGGTTGCGGTACGCGCTGGTGACGACGATGGCGCGACCGCCACAGATCGACCGCACGATTTCAAGCCCCGGCGCCAGATATTTGGTCATGTTGGCCAGATGCGCCTCGGTCGGCGCGTTGCTGATGCCGCGCTCGTCGGCGGTCGACGAGACGCACAATTCCTCAAGCGAAAAGTTCTTGGTCAGCTTCATCGCTCAATTCCTCTTGTTGGCCGCGCGCGCCGCCAGCATCTGGTCGCGATCCTCTTTGGCGCGCTCGGCAATGAACTGGACGTTGGCGTCGATGCGCTCGATCCGCTGCGCCATCGCGTCATATTTGGCCTCAATCGCGATCAGGCGCCGGTCATGCTCCTGCACCGATTGCCACAGCACGCCGGCCGTCCACGCCAGATTGGCACCGCTCACCGTCAGGGCGAGGATGACGCCCCACTCGACGCGCCGAATTTCCGTGCCGTCCGACGCGCTCACGGCTCGATCACTTCGATGCCGGTGATGTCCGCGCCTTTCAGCACGACGTTGCCCTTCAGCGACACCTCGACATCGCCCGAAAAGCTCACGCCCTGCAGCTCGCCGACCACCGTCTGCGTGATCGACACGCGCAGCGGTGCGAAGTTGCCGGCCGCGCGCCGTTCGCCCAGCAACGCGGCCAAGGCCTCAATCGTCATCATGTCAGCAGTCTCCCTTTCTGGTTCTCGGCGATCAGCGTGGCGACCATGTTGGCGGTGTCGGCCAGCGTCGCGGTGGCCGGGTCGAACGCGGTTGCGGCGGTGTACGCCGCCAGCGTGATCGCGGCGCGCGGCTCCTGCGCGATCAGGCCTGAATTGGCATAGGCCAGCGCTTCCTGCATCGTGTCGAACGCGACGATCGCGATGCCGCCGATCTCGATCACCGACGTTGCGCCACCGTTGAAATGATAGAGCGAACTGGTGCGATCGACCGACTCGGCCTTGAGGATCTGCGTATAGGTGCGCAGCGTCGTCGAGCTGATCGCTACCTGCCGCCCGAAGGTATAAAGCCCGCTGATCTGCACCGACACCGTCGGCCCGCTCACCTTGCGCGCGACATACTGCACGACGAAATATTTGTTGGCGGGCAGCGTCACCGATGTCGTCGGCAGCAGCGTCTCGTTGTTGTTGATCGTCAGCCGCTGGACCTTGTCCATGCCGGGCAGCGCCGATCCCGCCACCGTCGTGGTATTGCGCAGCGTCGATCCGGTGAAGGCGATCGCGCTCTGCGCATTCTTGACGAACAGCACGGTACCGCCGCCCGCGCCGAAACCGCTGGGCACCGGCATCGCATAGCAGGGCGCCGCCAGCGACGTTTCGTTCAGCACCGCGGCGATCGAATAAGTCAGCCCGTCGACCTGGCTGTTGAACGACCGCGCCATGTGATGCGCCAGCGTCGCGTTGTTCGTCAGCTCGCAGTTGACGACGTTGGTCAGATCGCAGCCGATCGTCGTCACGTTGCTGCCGTCGAGCACCATCGGGCCGGGGCACGAATTCGAAATGACGATGCTCGTGGTGTTCAGTGCATACAGATATTTCGGCGCGCGCGTGTTGCCGTCGGGCGTCGTCACCGACGTGGCGGTGTAGTTATTCTCGATATACTCGCCGTCGATCAGGAAGTGCGGGAAACCGCCCGCGCTGTTGCAGTTGCGGAAGTAATGGCACCAGCCGGGGATGCCCTCCAGAATGCGGTCGCGCTGGTTGAACTGGCAGGTGCCGATCACGCTGCGGCCGTCGATGTAATTGCTGGCGATCTGCGCTCCTTGGCAATTATCGCCGACCAGGAACGCCGTGCCCGCGTGCATCACGTCGCCCGAACCGCCGCCGCCCGAGCCGACATTCGCCGTCACGAACAGATGATAATTCGCCGATCCGAACTGGCAGTTGCGCGTGTAAAGGCCGATCGACCCCCACGGGCGATTGATGCACTTGTCGTGGTTGCTGAACCCGACGCGATCGAACACCGTGCGCCCGGTGTATTCGGCGCCCGCCGTGTAGCTGGTCGGGCCGAACTGATAGCCGATGCCCTGCCGCGTGCCGATGCCCTCGATCGACAGGTTCTCGACGATGGCGAAATCCCACCCGCCGCCGTTCGCGGTCGAGGTCAGCGCAATGCCCGTCGCCGACGTGGGGTTGATGACAGCCGCGCCGATGCCCGATCCGATCAGGCCGTTGGTGCGGCTGGGGATCGTCGCGGCGGTGTAGGTACCGGGGGCGAGATGCACCACGCCATTGCCCAAGGCGGTGATCGCGCTGCCGAGTGTCAGGTAACTGACCGTCCGCCGCAGCGACAGCAGAAATTCGGCAAGCGACTTCCTGATACCGCCGCTGGGTTTGTAGCCCGAAAGCGCCGCGCCGTCATCGCCCGCCAGGTCGCCGCGCAGCGCCGCGTCGCCGCCGCCGGTGCCCGACGCCGGCACCGGCTTGCCGGTCGCATCGCCCGCAAAGAATTTCCCCGCGAACGGGGCGGCTGGCAGCGGCTCCAGCTTGTCGTTCGCATAGCGCATCAGCGCGCCGTCGTTCCCGGCCAGATTGTCGAGCACCGGCGCGGTCTGGCCAGCGGGCACTTGCGGCGCGCGGCTGGCGACGTCTTCGATCTGCAGCTGCTGCTCCTGAACCACGACAGTCATCTTGTCGAGCGCGCGCTCGACCGTGGCGCTGGGGAAGCGTCCATTGGCCGGGAAATCGGAATCCTGCTCGATTGGCATGCGCCCCTGGATCACGACGACCATGCCGCTTGCCGGCGCCGTCACGAAGCTGACCGTGCCGGTCGCCCCCGATCCGCCCGTCACGCTGTAATGTGAATTCAGCGTCATGTCGGTTTCGGCGCCCGCAGAATTGCGCAGCGCAACGCGTAAATCGCTTGCAAGATAGAAGATGAACGGCACGTCGAAACTCGCCGTGCTGCCATTCCCGGCATAGGCGATGCCGCGCGGCGGGCTGGCTGCGATCGTCATGGGGTTTCTCCGTCATTCTGTGGTGCGATGTTGCTGAAATCGGGGCCGCGCTCGGGCGCTTGCTGGCCGGGTTCCCACCAATATTGGCTGCCCTGCTCGGCGGCGCGCTGCTCCATCCGCCGCCATGCCTTGCGATAGTCGGGATCGATCTGCTGCTGGATCTGGTCCATCACTTCGCGGTCGAACGCGAGCCGAAGGCCCACGATCGACCCACCCGGCAATTCCTGCCGCAACAGCTTGGCCGCTGCCCAGGCCGGATGCTTTGACCCCGCGACGTCGACAATGCCTTGCGCCGTCTGCACGGTCGGCCCTGCGATCGTCGATGCGAGCCCGCCGCCGAAGCGGTTGGTCGATCCATAGGCAAAATCGCCAAAAATACCCAGGCCGCCACCCTGCGCCACCGCCGATGCCCAGAATTTCTGGTCATAGGTTGCGCTGGGCCCCTCGCCGCGCGCGATGGCGTCAAGCTGGTCCTGCGTCGGCAACGGGCTGGCGCCGACCCGGCGAGGATCCTTGCCGTTCAGTACGTCTTTCATTTCGAGCGCCAGCGCCCCGGCCAGCGTGGTCGCGATGAACAGCCCCGCGGCATATCTGCCGGCGGCCCAGCCGCCCACGCTCGACGCCTCGGCCAGACGACGCGACTGCATCATCGCCATGCCGATCGAAAAGCCCTTGAACAGGAATCCGGTGCGCATGGCCTCGCCGAACCATGTCCCCTTGGGCGCATAGGTGTTGACGAAGCTGCGCACGTTGATGTCGGGCGTCGGCACCGCATAATCGGCTTCGCGCGCGATCATTTCATAAACGCGGTCGCCCAGCGTTTCGTCTTTGATATACTGCGGCAATATCCAGTCGGCGCCCTTGTCGCGCACTTTGGGCGTTGCGCGAATGGCATCCCAATCGCGCGCGCTGATGTTGTAGCGCTCGAGCAAACGCCGAAACGCAGGATCGAGCGCGTCGAAGCCTTTGCTCGCCTCGTGGCTGATGTGGGCGACGATGGTCTGCCCCAGCGCCCATCGGCCCGCCTCAGTCACGCGCGAAAGGCCGCTGACGCGCAGCACACCCTCGGCGAGGCGCCGCGCGGTTTCGTTGGTCAACTCCTCGCCCAGCGCGCGATGCTGCGACGCCAGCCGCCCTGCATATTCCTCGGCGATGCCGGTCATGCGGATTGCCCAGGCCGCGCCGTCCTCGGTGGCGGCAAGATAGCGGCCATATTGTTCGACGATGCCGACGGCCGGCAGGCCGTTGAATTTGCGCGTCACGACGCCGAATGCCGGGTCGGTCGCGATCGCGGTCACGCTGGCGCTCCCCAGCTTGGCCGCCGTCTGTACCGATCGCACTGCCGAAAAGCCCAGCGCGATGGTGCGGTTTTCCGGCCGGCCCGCCTGTCCCGTAATGTCGGCCATCAGCCGGTCGATCTGCTTGCCCGCGCGCTCCGCTGCCTCGATCGCCTTGGTGCCGGGGCTGGTATCGATCGCTGCCGATTTGACCAGCGTGTCTTTGAGCCATTTCACCGTCGCTGCGGGATTGGGGCCCAGGATTTCGATTTGCGCGACATCACGCGCCATGCGGTTGATATGGCCGATCATCGCGTCGAACGGAGTCGCCGCGCCGAACTGTTCGGCGTAGCGCATCCAGCTGTCGGCATCCTTGAAGATCAGGAAACGAGGGTCGCTGCGTCGGTTGGCCAGCATCGATTGGCCGACGGCGCCGGGATTGCGCCCATTCCAGCCATCGGTGCGGATCGTTTCCCACACGTCGCGCAGCACCAGCTCCAGCGCTTCGTCGCTGAACGGCAGCCCGGTACGCCGATCCACCATTGCCGCGCGGTCGAGTTGCGGCGTGATGAAATCGCGCCACGCCTCGAATCCGGCCGCGCGGACCTTTTGCGTGTCATGCGCCTGCGGCAGGCCCCACCGCTCCAGCTTGCCAATGTCGCCGCCGGCCGCGTTGAAGCGACGGCGCAGCATTTCCGCAGTTGCCTCCCACGCCTTGGCAATCTGCTTTGCCATCGCGTTGCCGGTGTCTTCGCCGAACAATTCGCGCACGACGTCGCCGAGCTCGGCCCGGTTGCGCACCTGCCCGACCAGGTCTGCGCTGAACCGGGTCAGCGCGCCGTCCATCATCGCATAGGCGCGATTGCGCACCGCGATGCGGCGACCCTCGACATTGTCGCCCTTTGCGCGAAAATCGCCCCCGGCGATCTTGGCGGGGCCGCTGCGCGGATCGATCGGCCCGCCGCCGTTCGGCCCGCCGCGCTTGCGGCCACCGTTGTACCCGTCGGCATCGGCGAGGATACGCTGCTGCGCCTTTGCCTGCCCGCTCGCCAGGATCTTCTTGCGGGTCAGCTGCGCTTGAAGCTCGCGCAGCGTTGCGTCGGTCGCCATCTTGTCGGCTGCCTGATCGCCGAACTGGCGACGGAAGTCCTGCCGCAATTCGTCGAACAGCTTGGTCGCCGCCTCGGCGCGATCCTTGTCGATCGCGCCCTTGGCGACCAGGGCGTCCAGCTTGTCGCCGAATTGATACAGAGTCTTGCTCTGCGACAGCATTTTACCGCTGATTTGGCCGTCACCGTGTCGCAGGAGATGATCCAGCGCGCGCAGCACCGGCGCCTCACTCGAAAGGCGCAGCGATGCCCGAACGTGCTGCACCATTTCGGCCATCCAGGTGCGCAGCCGCGCCCAGATTGACCCGGCTTCATACCGACGATTCAAGATGTCGGTAGCATGAACTGCCCAAAACTCCGATGGATTAACCAGATGATAATCATCCCTTTGCCGCATCAGGCGCGTCACCATGTCGCGCGTTTGCTGGGACGGGGCGGCGTCGTTTTCGATGATCGCCCTCGCAAATGCTTGTGCGCGCTCGTCGCTGCTCGCGGCAAGGTCGGCAACACGGCGCGCCCATTCACCACGAATGGCGTCACGCATATCCTGCGGCATCATCCGCTCGGTGTGGTGCAGCACTTCATGGACGGCGGTTGTGTCTGCGACCGACCCCTTGAAGAGCATCATCAGGCGTCCGGCAGCACCATAGGCGCCCGCAGCACCTTCCTCACCGGCTTTCGACGCACGAATCGAAATCCCAAGGTCATTTAAAAGCGATGGATTTTTCCGGATGAACCACTCGGTGAATGCAACACCTTCTTCGCTGATAAGGCCTTCACGTTGTGCTCGCAGCAACCTTTCGCGAATATAAGTGGCACCCGTCTGACGATCGCCAACACGATATTGACGGACTGCACGAGCCTCATGAAGGTCCTTTAGCAGACTCTCGATATGATACTTGAACAATGATGAATTGTCGCCGGTATCACGGATCAGCGCTTTACGGAGTCTGGCAATTGTCGATACGCGATTAACTGTTTGCGGGGCACCAGCTTCCTCCGAAAGAACGCGATCAAGCGCGTTGTTTCGGCTTTGCTCGCGCATAGCGGTAAGCCGCTCTTTGATTTGCGCTTGGGTTTCACGCGGCTGGAAATGGAGATCGTCACCTGTGATGATAGATTTAAGGCTCTCCATCGCGGCTTGGTCGGCGTCGATCTCGTCGAGCACTTCCTTTGCGGTCATGCTGCGGCCGTCGATGTCGACGGTCAGCGCCCCATGGTCGATCGCATCGAACAAGGGGGTGCCGATGGTGGTTTCCTGATCGCCACGCAATTGCGGTGGACCGTCGGCGGCAATCTGACCCTTTAAACGATTTTTCGCGGGCAGCGCCGGATCGGCCTTTGGCCCCATGTCGAGTACCGACGAGACATCCTTAACCGCGCCCGAGGGTGGTTGTGCGTCCTGTTTTTCGCCCAAGGCAATGTCGGGCTGATTTGGTTCGGTTGCATCAACCTCGGCACGCAAGTCATGCAGCCCGTCGTCGGCAAGAGCAACCGCCTCGGGGCCGACCGGATCGTCGATGCCGTGCAGCGCCGGATCGAGCGGCGGCGGACCTAGTCCTTCGGCGCTGTCGCCACCTTGTAGAGCGCGATCGCGTTCGATGCCCTCAAGCGCGTATCGGACGAAAGCGTCATATCCCGGCTCGCCTTCTGCAGGCCAGTCAACAATATGTCCTTGGTCGCCGCCGGGAGTTTGGTCGGGATCGGGTCGCCAGTCATAGGTCGCGTCTCCATTTTCGGCATAGGCCGCGTCGAGCGCGTCGGCAAGTTCGCGCTGCGCAATCTCGATCCGGGCGTCCTCGACCGAATAGCCGTAAGCGGCGACCAGTTCGGCCATGTCGTCGATCAGGCCGGTGTCGAGCGATTCGAGCTTGGGGTCCTGCTGGATCAGATAATCCCGCATCATCTGCCGTTCTTCGTCCCAATCGACTTGCGGCCTGATGTCGTCGGGATTGACCGTCAGCGGATAGACTTTCTCGCCGCGCGCGGCACGGCCAAGCAGGTCGAGCACATCGTCTTCGGTGCTGGTCGCCAGCCCGTCGCCGCGCGCGCCTGCGTCCATGATGAAATCGGCTTCCACCAGCATTTCGCGCGCGCGGTCGAGCGACATGCCATCCTTGCGGATCAGGAACCCTTCGCGCCCGCCCGACAACAGGCCAAAGCCCATGCCGGCCAGGTCATGGCCTTCGTCGTCGCGCAACCCGCCATGCCGCGCCAGAAAGCGCACCACGTCGTCGGGCTGCGAATAGCGCGCCTTGCGGATGAACCGCGGCGGGCGATATTCGGTCACGCGCACGCGCTTTGATCCGCGATCGGTATAGATGAACTTGCCGTCGGCACCGCGCTTGGGGACCATCCGGCCTTTCGTCTTCTGAATGGTGCTGTTTTCGGCCCCGGCCAGCGTTTCCAGCGCGTGCGCGGCCTCGCCTTCGCTGATACCCAGCTTGGCGGCGATCCGGTCGAGCCGCAGACTGTTGGCGCGATTGGCGGCATAGGCCTTGACCGCCAGCAGCGTATCGACGCGCGCTGCCAGCGCGGCCCGGTCGGCCGGGTCCGACGCAGGGACAACGGGAGTCGTCGTCGGCCGTGGAACATCGGGCGATGTTTCACGAGGAACGTCGCCCGCGCGCGCGGCGATCGGTTCATCGGTGCCCAGCGCCGCTCGCCGTGCAATCTCGCCCTCGATTGCCTGTGCATTGGCAACGGCAAAATCGTCACCGCCCAGCTCGGCCCGCGCGCGCTCGTCGCCCGCGACCAGCGCATCGACAAAATCGCCGACGGGGTCCGCTTTCGCCGGCGTTTCCTGGTGCAGCGCCAGCGCTTCGGCGTCGATGGCGGCCTGCTGCGCGCGGTACAGCTCGGTATCGCCACCGAACCGCGCCGGATCGAGCCGCGCGACCGGATTGGCGTCGACATGCGCTTTCAGCCGATCGAGCCGATTGTTCCAGCCCTTGCGGAACTTGGCCTTGCTCGGATCGCGGTCGATCAGCGCCATCAGGTCCGCGCGATAGATTTCGATGGCGCGCGCCGGATCATTGGTCGCCTCGCGCAGGATGCGGCGCGCAAGCGCAGGGCTGCGCAGGTAATTGGCGTCAAATGCCACCGCCGCGACACGCGGGTCGGCGCTGTTGAATTCGGGCAGCCAATAGCGGCGCCGCGCGATCGCGGCCGCCTGATCTTCGGTCAGGTTGGCGACATCGACGCCGGGATTGTATTTGGCAGTGATGCCATATTTGGTGGTCCCGGCGCCGTCGCCGTTGTCGACGACACGCCCGCCGCCTTCCAGCTCGCGGATCACGAACCGGATGATGCCGTCCTGCGTCAGCCCCGGCGCGTTGATCGCTTCGACGGGCCGTGGAACAGCCGCCGATGTTTCACGAGGAACAGCAGCCGCATTGGCGATCGCCTCGGGGGTCGCGGCCACTTTCGCGATTGCGCCGTCCAGCGCGGTCGCATGCGCGTCTGCGCCGGCAGCGTCGGGCCGATAGGGGCTGACGGCGTCGACATCGGCCTGCCGGTCGACGACATGCACCGCCGCCCGTTCGTCGGGCGTCATGCGATCGGTGCCGATGTCGGCCTTGGCCGCTGCCGACAGTTCACTGTCAGGCATCTTGGCAAGGTCGGCGGGCTGCCATTTGAACCGTTCGGGCAGGCGGGCATAGAGATTGTCGGCCAGCTTGCCGCCCAGGTGGAGCCCGCCACCGATCACGGCGCCCCCCACCGCCGCCTCAGCCACCATTTGGGCACCCTCGGCAAACGTCAGTTGCTCGCCCAGCTCGGCGCGATTGGCGGCGACACCGGGCAACTGCACCACTTCCGACAGGCCATTCGCCAGCGCTTCGCGCGCGGCGATACCCAGCAACGTCTTGCCGCCGCCACCGAACGGCAGCGTTGCCAGATTGACCGGATCCTCGAGGCTTTTCTCGACCGTGCCGGCAAAGGCAGTCGCGCCCTGAACAAGGCCGCTGGAACGGTCCAGCACGTCACGCGCCCTGTCGCGCCGCGCGATATCGGCGGCGATCTGCGGCGCCAGGATCGCCTCGCGCGTATCAGGCACGCCTTTCAGCGCGCCGGGATAGGCGCGCTTGATACGGGCGATTTCGGACATCACTTGCGCGGTTGCGGCGTCTTCGCCCTGCTGCTGCGCAATGCCGGTCGCATAGCTGCCGCGTTCGGGCAGCGCATCGGCCACGACCTGACCGAGCGACGGGCTCATCAGCAACGGCTTGCCTTCGCGCGCCCGCACGCGGTTGATGGCGGCGATCACCGGGTCATAGGCGCGATCGATCCGCTGCGCATGCGCGTCGCTGTTGTCGAGGCCCTGCAGGCTGCGGCTCGCGTCCCACACTTCGGACATCGACGGATAGGGGCGCGCGGCAGGAAACGGCCCGGTGTCGACTTCGCGGTCGCGAATCGGCTGGCGGGACTGGGGTGCCGCACCCATCAGCGCTTGTCCGGCTGGGCTGGAATGCCGATGTAGACCGGCCCCTTGGTCTGCGTCGACGCAGGCACGCCGACATATACCGGGCCACGCGACGGCGATGGCGATGGCGGCGGCGTTGCCGCGGCGCGCCGCGGCTGCATCCGGCGAATGTCGAGCAGCGCCCGACTGCCATCTGCAGCCACGGCGAACTCGCCACGGTCGTTCTGCAGCCAGTAGCGCCCGTCATAGGGACTGGTGACCGGGCGGAACCGCGCCTTGATTTCGGCGAGCGGGATCGGCGTCTTGCGATCGCCGTAAAAAGCACCCGGCAGCGGCGGCAAGGCCTCCCACCGGCGGTCGAAATCGGCCTGCGCCATGCGCGCGGGCAGGATGACCGCCTGCCCCTTGGCCTTGCCGATGATACCGCGACCGCTGCCTTGCAGCACGTCGTTGATCGCGCCGCGCCACTGTTCCTCATCGAATTCGCTCAGGCCGAGCCGCGCCGCACGGAATGCATAGACGTTGCGTGCCGCCTCGATGATCCGACCGCGCGTTTCGGCCGGCAACAGGCTGGTCGCTGCGCCAGCGCCGTCCTTCGCATTCCACGCTTCATTGGTGTCCTGCGGTTTCACCAACCCCTGGTTGTGCCGCCGCGCCTCCTCGCCTTGGAACAGTTCCTTGCGCAGCCCATCGGGCAGGTCGATCGCCTGTTGCAGCGCATAATCGCGCGGCGCCACTTGCCGCGCGGCTGCGAGCGCGTCACCTCCGGGGAATTGTGCCAGAATCTGCGCAAGCTGCGATCGACCCTGCGGCCCCTGTCCGGCCATCGCCTGCAATTCGGCAACTTCGTCGCGCAGCAACAACGGGCGCTGGCCATTGTGCAGGCGCGCCCATGCGCCGGCATCCTGAACGCGCGTGCGGATCGACGCCGGATCGCTGAAATTCAGCGGCGTGAAATTCGGCTCGGCGCTGCGCGCGGCATCGCGCAGCTTTTCGATTGCCGCATGCCGCGCGACCAGCTCGGGACTTTGCTGCCAGCCCTTCTTCGCCTCGATCGACGCCAGCCGCTCGGTCAGCAGGATCGGCGGCGCCTTGCCGTACACCGTGGTTTCTTCCGACGCCCAGCCCGCCGCGCGCAGCTGCCCCGCCTTGCTGCTGTCGCCGCGCTGTTCCGCTGCTTTTGCGGCGGCGGCAAGCTGCGCAGGCGGCACCACAACCCCGCGCGACACATCGGCCAGCATCGTGTCCTCGGCTTCGCGCTGGCGCGCTTCGGCTTCGCGGTTGGCCTGGTCGATCGCGATCTGGCGCCGCCGTATCTCGACATCGGCGGCGTGGCTCAACTGGTCGCGCTTTTCCGGCGTCAGCAGGTCGAATGCACCGCCCTGCATCAGCGGGGTCAGCTTGTCGGGATCGTTCCGCTGCACCCATTCGCCGACGGCCAGCTGCTGGTCCGCCAGATAGTCGCGCCACAGCGCTTCGCGCTGTTCGGGCGATACATGCTGCAATTCCATGAAATAGCTGTGTGCCGCTTTGGCTTCGCGGTTCACGGTGCCGCGAACGTCGTCGAAATTCTGCTGATGGTCGATCAGGGCGATGCTGGCGCTCTTATAGTCCTGCGCATCGGTCACCACCTTTTTGGCGCGGGTTGCAACGGTCCAGCCGATGTCGCTGCGGTCATAATCGGCGTCGATCTCGCCGACATGGTTCTGCACGCGCGCGCGCACAGTCTTGTCGTCGATGCCATCGACGACCAGCGGCTGATTGCTTGCACGCCATTCGGCCATTGCCTTGGCGTAGCCGTCGGTATCGCTGCCATAGCGCACGCGCAATTCGGCCTGCTGCCGCGCCTGCTCGGTCGCATAGTCGGTGGCGCGCTTGGCCGCCGCCAGCGACTGCTCGTTGTTGCGCACGGCGCGCAGCGTGTCGCCCAGCTCGCCCAGCGACGCGCCGAACTCGCGAAGGCCGCGGCCGACATCGGCGCCGAACGCTTCGGCACTGGCGCCGCCAAGGTTGGGCGTGTCGATGACACCGACCTGGCGCTGATAGGGTGAAAGCGGCGACGATGCCATCAGCCGCCCCCCGACTTGGCATAATCGCGAATGCCGTCGACCAGCGCTCCGGCCGCGCCGAAATAGGCGCGCTTCGCCTGCGCGTTGCCGGTTATTTTCGCCAGCACGCCTTGCGCGCGATGGGCGTCGGCTTCGGCGGCACCTTGGCGCCGCACGCGCAGCGCATCGAGCATGCCGTTGATCTGGCTTTCGCGCAGCGCATCGAGCGCCGACCCTTGGCCGATTTCGAACCCCGATCCGCCCTGCGCGACCAGCTGGTCGCCGACCCGGCGCCGCACCTGTTCGCGAATATCGGCTTCCTTCGCCGCTGCGTCGCGCTCGCTGTTCAGCGCGTTGCGATTGGCGACGGCCTGATTGTATGCGCCGGCATTTTCGGCCGCCTGCGCTTCGCCGATCGCGCCGATGACTTTCAGCCCGGTCGAACCGATCTGCAGCGCCTTCATCGCCGGATCCTTTCGAACAGCATCATCGTTTCACTGGCGGCACCCCAGCATTCGACAATCGCGTTGAGCCGCAGCCCGCATGCGCGCGCCCATTTGGCGCCGCGCCCGCGCGCATCGGCGGCGACCAGCGTTTCGATGCGGATCAGCGGGCTTCGGGCAATCTGGTCTTTGGCGAAGCGCGTGATCGCCAGGTGCGCCGCGGCGCCGATGTCGGCGGCCAGCATTGCCCAGGCAACGCCCTGCCGCCCCTTGAACACTTCGGCGATGCCCGCGCAGCACAGCACGCGCCCGTCGCCATCGAACGCGGTCCAGGCGTCGCCCTGCCCTTCCAGCGCGCGCGCCTGCGATTCGCTCATCCGGCTGCAATCGATACCGGCCTCGATGATCTGCGACGGTTGCAGCTCGATTGTCAGCGCATCCGCCGCGCGGAAATCGGCAAAGCGCACGCTCATCGGTCGCTCACTTCATAGCGGGGCATGGCCGCTGCCACGATCATCGGCAGCGGATCGTCCGACACGACCGACCAGTCGCCCTCGCGCTCGGGGGCGCCGCCGATCATCTTGTCCTGCGTGTCGCCGGTGAACAGCGGTACCGGCGCGTCCATCGGCGCGCTCGTCGGTCGGTCGAGCATCACTTGCTCGCGCTCGCGGGTTTTCAGCTTGACACCTGCCGATGCCAGCAAGCGCAGCACCACCCAGGTCAGCCGTTTCATCTTGCCGGTCGCGCTTTGCCCGCTGGGGTCGCGCAGTTCCGGCGGCAGGATCTTCATTTGCGCGCGATAGCCGCGCCCGACCGTGCGCACCTTTGCCGCGAACGGCAGCGTGATTGCGCCCGACGCCGGCACGGTGATTGGCGGAACGACGACGCCGTCGGCCAGAATCGACACGCTCGCACCGATCAGCCACGTCAGCCCGGTAATGCTCGCGCTGGGCGTGTCGAGCACTTGCTGCACGCCGTCATCGACGAACATAGCCAGCGCCTGCGCCGTCCCGCTCGATCCCGGTGCGTCGATTTCCCACCAGTCGGCCATTTTCTGCACCGACTTGGCATCGCCCCATTGACACAGCGCCCACAGGTCATCGCGGCTTGCATCTTCGTTGGGGATGCACACCGCCGACAGCACTTTGCCGCCCTGTGCCAGCACGCGGCGCGCAAACCCCTTGATTTCCTGCTCGGGGTCATAGCTGCGCAGCACCAGTTGGCCGTCGCTGCGGACGCCGAAGACCAGCTCCTCGGTCAGCTGCTGGACCGCAAGCTGCACGATGCGCGGGCGCGCAATGTGGCGCGCCCAACGGTTCAGGTTGGGCGATTCATAGCGGTCGGTGCCGAACTGATATTGCGCCGCGCGGAAGTGTCGGCCGCCGCGCTGGACATAGATGACATCGGTGCCCGCTTCGACCGGCACGACGTCGGACGATCCATAACGCGACTGTTTTTCGGCCTTGATGTTGTCGCCGGCCACGCCCGCCGCACCATTCAGCGGCCCGATGGCCCATTCCTCGCGGGCGGTGCCGACCAGCATGACGCGATCGACTTTCACCCACAGCGGCACGTCGCTGGATGCCAGCCGCAGCCGGAACGCCAGGTCCGCCGCCAGATAGCCTGCCGATGTATAGGCCTGGAAATTCTGATAATCGCCGACGACGCTGGCATAGAGCCACACGCCCTTCCAGAAGCACAGCCGACCGTTCCAGATTGCGACCAGGTTCGGCCAGCCCTCGGCATTGCTGAACGCGGCATGCGCCCAGCGCCATGACGGCGCGCTCGCCAGACTGTCGGGCAGCCGTCGCACCACGGTCGCCGTCGCGCTCAAGCCATCGGTGGCAACGTCGGTGATCCGTACGATGCCGAAGCGATCGTGCAGATAGGTCCACTTGACGCCATAAGGGCCCTTGCCGTTGACGTCCTTGCCGGTGCTGCCACCGTCCCAATAGCTGCCTTCGTCATGCGTCGGCGCGATCGTGCCCGTCGTGCCCGCCGTCGCCGCGACATAGACCTTGCCGTCCGACCGGCGCTTGGCGCCGATCGTCACGCCGTCGATGCCGACCTGCCACGCCTCGACGGTGGAAAAATCCTTGGCTGCGATCTGGAACAGCGCGCCGACGTGGCCGCTTGCAAAAATCGCACTGCTGGCGGTCAGGGTGACGGTGCCGCCAACGTCGAAGCTGCCGCTGCTGACGCTGACGGTCACGCTCTCGTCGCCGTTGCCATCCTTGAACGGGCCGTTTTTCAGCTCGAGCGCGGCATAGTTGAACGTCGTCGCGCCGGTGCGCGCCAACCGGCCTTGCTGGTGGACGCCGTCGACCATGTAGAGCACGTCATAGCTCTGCTGCGTCCGCACGCGCGGCCAGTCGGCGGCAGCATAGGGCACGGCCACTTCATAAGGCGTCGCCGCATCGGCTTCGATACGGCCGCCATTGGTATAGAAGCGCGCGACGCCCTCGCTGCCTTCGATCACATATCCCTGCGTCTGATTGAAGACGAACGGCAACAGCCAGCTTGCCGTCGCCGCCGCGGCACGGATCCGCTCGAAGCCGGGGCATTTCTGTACCGGCCCCTCGATCATCGGCGCGAAGTTTTCCATGATCGCCGCGCCGATCGCATAGATTTTGGTATCGACACGCCCCTTCATCAGCGGCGACAGCTCGCCACCGTTCCAGCTCGTGAAGATGGGCGAAATCTGCGTCATTGCCGGTAATCGCCCCACACGTTGCGCGGGCCAGTGTAGCGGGCGCTGATCCAGCTGCTTTCCTCGGTTTCGACCGGCGGATTCTCGATGCTGTCGACCCGCGCCGCCGACGCCAGATTGTCGGTCCATTCGCGGAACAGGTCTTCCTTGCGGTCGCGCAAGCCGGTGATCTGATCGCACGTCTCGAAGGCGAGCCGCGCGGCGAATGTCTGAACGAACAGCGCATCCCATCTGCCGACATCGGGGCAGTCGAACGTCCACCAGGCGCGCAGCGGGCCGTCGCGCTTCAACAGGATTTCGCCGCCTGCCATGCGCCATTCGCCGGCGCTGGCCGCTTCGGGATAGACGATTTCAGCCAGCCGCAGCGCCTCGGGCGGAATCGGATAGGCGCCCGTCCAGCCCCACGGCAGCGGATTAGCCGTTGATGGCACGCGCGCGGCGGTTTCGCGATATTGCTCGGCGAAGTTCCACCGCGGGGCACGCTTGCCGCCGCGCAGGCACGACCGGCGGACATCATCCCACACTTCCAGCAGTTTTTCGGGGGCAAAGCCCTGCTGGTCGGGCGCGATCAGCCGCTCGGACGCGCCCATCTTGGTAAGCGCCAGATTCATGACGGCGACCTGGCTGGTCATCGGGCGCCGCTCTTACAGCGCGGGATATTTGGCGTTGACGAAGGCCGCTTCCAGTGCCTCGATCATCGCATAGGCTTGCGCCTGGGTCATCTTGTCGATGTCCATGTTGAGCTCGATCGCGTCGCCGCCCGAGATTGTCGTCCCCGATGAAACGACGACGTCCTTGACGCTCTGGCCAAGCGAAATGCTGAACTTGACTTGCGTTGCCATTGACCCCTCCCTCTGCTGAACCGGGGCAGCGCTGGTGGCCGCTGCCCCGGCGCCTCACGTCGCCTGCCTTCTGATTCAGGCGCCGTGCGGCAAGGTGTAGATCAGCCCGCCCGACAGCCGGGTGCCCGCCGTCGTCGGCAGCGCGGCTGCGGCGACCACCGACTGCAGGGTCGTTCCGGCCGCCAGTTCCTTGAGCGCGTTGACACCCTTCATCGACCAGACCGGCGCATCGGTCGTGGTCAGCGTGGCCGCCGCCCGGAACAGCGCCGCCGTCGCCGCCGTGCCCATGTCGATGGTGGCGGTCGATCCGAACGTCAGGTTGGTGATCAGGAACGACGCGATCGGCACAATACCCTTGTGCAGCGGACCCCATACGATGGTGTCGCCAGCGCCGACGGCATTTGCCGCAAGGTCGATCGTGCCGCACAGCACATGGATCGGCCCACCCCGATAGGCCGCCGAGCCGGGAATGAAGGGAATCGTTCCGTCATCGACGCCAGCGGCCGAGCTTGCATAGAAAGTCGCCATTTACTTGCTCCATCTGCGCCCCTCGGGCGCGCATGCGGGCCGGGCGGCAAGCCCCGGCCGCGCCGATCAGTTGGTCAGGATGATCGCGCAGCGCGCATTGTCGGTGCGCGTCGCGTTGCACATCGTCGTGGTGAGCATCTGGATCGCGTTGAACTGCTGCGGCAGCCGGTCGATCGTCGACACGAGTTCCTGGTCGGCCCAGGGCACGAAGCACATGCCGTCGCGCGTCCACACCGGATTCTTGCGATAGCCGCTGCCATCGGTCGTCAGCGCGTAATTCGGCAGCAGCGTGTTGCCGAGTTCCATTTCGATGAACGTGAACCCGGCCATGCCGAGGATCGACTTGCCATCGCTCGACAGGCGGACCTTGTAGCTTTCCTTGAATTCGCTCGAGGTCACCTGCACCGCATTGAACAGCTGGGTGATGTTCTTGGCGGTCACGCCGATGTACCATTCCTGGTCCATGTCGACGAACCCGGCCGCCAGGATTTCGCGCGCCGCCAGCACCTTGGCGATGTTCATGCCCGATGCGGTGCCGCCGGTATCGACGCCGACGATATTGGCGTTGGCGAACGGCACGACCGTGCTGCCGGTCTTGCCCATGCGCATGTTGCCGTAAAAGCCGCCGGTGCCGTCATGGCCGCCCAGGAAGACACTGTCCCACGCTCGGCGGATCGTGCCGGCATGCTTCATGGTGAACGCACCGCCAAGCTCGATGCCGGTGCGCACCTTGTCGAGCGTATCGACGATGTCGGCGTCGAACTTCTGGTCGGGCGCATCGACCCACACGCGATCGAACGTCGCATCGTCATAGGTCACCGTCGCGCCGCGGGTCTTGCGCGACTTGACCGTGCCGTTGCCGACGATCGACTGCAGCTGGTACATTTCGCCGCTGCCGGTTTCTTCCATGCAGGTGCCGCGCAGCTTGGATCCCTGCTGGTTCAGGGCCATGCGCATGTTCGACGAATATTTCGTCACATAGGTTGTCGGAATCTGCGAAGCCATCGGGCCTTCCTTTCGAACTCGGGTTGCTTGCCTGGGTTCGAAGGGCTTGTCGGAGTTGCCGGGCCACTTCTTCCGCGCGTCCGCACGCGGCGATCGGATGCTTCCACATCAGGGGTCAGGGGCGAAGGCGGCGCCTTGTCCGACACTTTGGGGGCTTTTTCGGGGTGGCGCCTGCTCGAAAAGCGCCACCCCAATGCCACTGCCCCACGCTTGTCGGTTGTCTTTCAGACAACCGAAAAAGTCAAGCCGCTGATTTGCATACTCACGCGGCCGCGCGTCGCGCCTCGGCCTCGTCGGCGGCGGCAATGATCGTCATCAGCCGCTCGTGGCGCGCGACGGCTTCGGGCTTGCGGGCGCGCAGATCGGCGATGAACGTGCGGTCGCTTTCCAGCCGCGACAATTCGGCGCGCGCTTCGGCCACCGGAATGCCGAACGACTTGGCCGCACCGCCGCTGCTGACGAAACTGTCCTCGCCGGTCAGCTGACCGAGTTTCAGGCCCATTTCCATCAGCGTGCGCGCACCGGCCTTTCCTGCCGATTGGAGGCCCATCTGCATCGCCTGCACCGCATCGGCATCGAGCCCCATCGCTTCGAATCCGCGCTTCATCAGCGCGACATTCTGGTCCTTTTGCGCACCCCATTCCTTGAACAGCCCGTCACGATCGGCGTTCAGCGCGGTGTTGACCGCGTTATACTGGTCCATCACCGCTGCGGTGTAGCTCGCGGTCAGTTCGTCCCATGCCGCCTTCGGCATGTTGCCTTTCAACGCCGCGCTGCGAAGTGAATCGAGCAACGCCGTTTCGGGTTCCCATCCCTCGGGCGCTTTGTATTCATAACCTTCAGCCGTATCGGGCACGCCGATCGCCTTGCGATACGTCGCCCATTGCTCGTCGGTCGCGCCTTCCCCCGGCACTTCGATGCGATTGTCGGCGGCAAGCTTCTTTTCGAGCTCGCGGTAGCTTTTGACCAGTGGCTCGACGCTTTCAGCCTTGTCCCAGCCCTTGACTTTCAGCCAATCGACGTCCGACGGGGTTTTTATGTCGGGCGCCTCGCTCGACAGCCCATGATGCCATGCGCGCGGGCCGGTATCGCTTCCCGCGCCATCGCCACCAAGCTCCACGGCGCCGCCGTCATTGCCACCGCCTGCATTTGGATCGAATTCACTCACGTTCCACCTCCACCAGCTTGAGAATTTCGTCGTCGGTCAGGTTCAGATGCTCGCTGATCCGCAACCAGACGTCGCGGCGCCCCGCCAGACGGTCGCTGATTCTGGCGTCGCGATCCCACGTCGATGCGTTGGCGCGGCAATAGTCGCGCAGGTCCGCCAGCACGATTTCCGCCGCGCGGCTGAATGCCCCGTCGTCGCGCTCGAACACGCGCCGATAGGCGCGCGCCCGCGCCAGCTTGAAGCGCTGCTGAAAAGCGACCAGGGCACGACGGACCTGTTCGGCAGCCGGCGTCATGCCGCTTCCGCAATGTCATTGGCCTTGGCCAGATCGAGCGCCGCGCCCGCGACCGGCGGTGCGAATTGCGCCATCTGCGCCGCCTGCTCGGCCTGTTCGCGCGCCTGCCGCTTTGCCGCGACCTGTTCGGGCGTATTGATCCAGCTCGAACGCACCGACAGCACATCGGCAAGCCCCGGAATGGCGACGTCGGTGTTGACATAGTCGGTCACGCTCGGATCGAACGATGCCGCCTGTGCAATGATTTCGACCCAGCGCGTGAAACCCGCCGCTTCCTCGGCGCGGCTCATGCGCGACAGCGGATTGTCGTACACCGCGCGCGCGCGCTCGACGCCGGCCTCGATCATTTCGGGCGGCATCGGCATGATCTGGCCCGCCCTCATCAGGATTTCCACCTCGCGGTCGATCATCGGCCCCAGCTTTTCGGTTTCGTGCCGCCCCGCGAACGGGCCGACCAGCACGCCCTGCTTCTGGACCATTTCCAGCACCTGCGTCGCCGTCATCCGGTCGCTGGGATCGGTCAGGATCTGGAACAGCTGTTCCAGAAAAGCGTCCTTGATGACCTGGCGCTCGCGTTCCTGCATTTCCATGCCGGTCGGCAGGCTGGCGCCGCTCGGAATCGGCTGCACCAGCAGTCGCCCGAATTCGTCGACCATGCCGGGGTTCAGGCCACCGGGCTTGGTCGACAGCTTGCTCACGGCGCCGTCGTCGAAATAGGCCAGTGCCGGATCGACCGTCTTGTGCGCGGCGCGCAGCATCGTCTTGGCGATTTCGTTCGCCGTCTTGATGGTGCCGATGACCTTCATGGCCGGGCCGCGGCCATAGGGCGATCCGGGGCTGGTAATGGTCCGCGACACGATCAGCGGCATCGTGCGATAGCCGCCGCGCCGTACGATCGCCTTCTCATCGATCGCGATGTAAAGGCTTTTGATTTTCATGCCGCGCAGCCCGAGCGCCCCCGGCTCATATTCCTCGGCGGGGCACAGCACATGCAGGAACTGGAACTTCGTCGATGCCTTGGCGGGATTGCCGTCGGTCAACATCTGCATCATCCGGTCGGTCAGCGCCGCTTCACCGAATTTCTGCCGCGCCTGCCGCGCCGTCAGCTCGAACTTGCGATGCACCGTGTCGACGCGCCCGCGAAAATCTTCGTCGATGAACACTTCGGCCATGTGGATCGCGGCATAGAACAGCCCGGTGCCGACCATTTCATCGACCCACAGCGGCGCGTTGCCATATTTGCCGCCTTGGCGAATGTCGGCGGTTGCCTGCATTTCGAAGCCCGCAGCCGGCGCATAACGGCACGCGAACAGCCGGTCGGTGGCATGCTCCAGCCATGCGCGCACGGCCGGCACCTTGGCCAGGTCGGTATCGGCAACCGTCAGGCCGTGCCACCGCGTGTTGCGCGGAATCGTCAGTCCGGCAATCGCCGCCGTGTAACGGTCGAGCCCTTCGATGGCGGTCGCGTCGAAGTTGTTCAGACCCAGCTCGGTCCCCGGCGTAATCTTGTAGAAACCGCCTTGCGCCTGCGGATCGCACAGTTCGTCGACGTCGCGCCAGATGTTCTGCCAGTTGGCACGGGTCGATTCCATCGCGCCCTGATGCGCCAGATGACGCATCACTTCGCTTTCGTTCTGCATTGTGTCGATCGGCATGGCGCAAGGCTCCGGTCAGCGGGCAATCAGAAGATGATCTGCCGGTCGAGCCGCAGCTGCGTGCCCGGCGCGACCTTGATCGGGCTCGCCAGTTGCGACCACGCGATTTGCTGGCCCTTGGCATCGATCAGCGCGAACCCGGCGATTTCGATGGCCCGGTCGGGCGCAATTTCGACGCGCGTCGTCAGCACCATGCCGGCCACCGTCTGCGTCCAGGCGTCGGGTTGCAGCACCAGCGGCTCCAGCACGGCGATTTCGGTCTCGCCGTCCGAAAAGGCGACGACATGCGGCTCGGTCAGCAGCCGGTCGCGCAATTCGCTTCCGTTCAACGTCGTCTTGACGCCGGCCGGCCCCAGTTTTCGCGGTTTCGGCGCCTTGGCGCCGCGCGTCACGCTCGGCAGCTTGGCCTTGTCGGCCAGCAGCTGGCGAAAATGGTCGGCTTCTGCGACCGCATCGCTTAATTTTGTCTGCAATTCCTGCACGTTGGCCGTAAGCTCGGAAATTTGCGCGTGCAGCGGTGCATTTTCGTCGATGCCGTCGGGATAATCGAGGTTCTGGTCGTCGGTCGTCGCCGCGTCGAGCAGCGGCGCCGGATCGATTGCCTGGTCGGTCGCGTCGGTCATGTGCTGAATCCTTTCTGTCAGCTGCCTAGAGTGTCTTTGCCGGTGGCCGCCGCCGATGCTTCGGCGCCGCCCGTGCCGGTCAGCATATCGGCCGCCCCGCCTCGGCGTTTGCGCAAGGCATCGCTGCTGCGCAGGGCGTCGGTTGCGTCGTCGAGCTGGGGTTGTGGCAGCGCCGCCGGCAGCTTCGGCGTGGCCGGCTTCGATACCAGCTGCGCGATGCCGCCGACCGCCGTCGCGCCCGCAAGGATCAGCGGCAGTGCTTGAACCATTATCGACCTCCGAACATGGGATAATCGCTTTCGAGCGTGACCGGCTTGCGCGCGCGCGGTGCACGCATGCTATCGGTCACGGCGTCGAGGCCGCGATCGACCTCGAACACCAGATATTCTGCGGCGTTCATCACATCGGCGTAGCCCTGGATCTTGACGGGCTTCGAACCGAACCGGCCGCCCTCGATCGATCCGACCGACACGCGCGCCCAGCAGTATTTGGTGTTGAATGCCTTCCGCAGGATCGTGCAGCGCTTGTGGATCAGCAGCTTCGGCGCGCCGCGCGCGCTCGTGCCTAGCCGGTTGCGCATCGCGTTCAATCGGGGTTCGAGCGCATTTCCCGGTACGCGCGCCTTGCGCACCGCCACGCCGAGCCCGCGCTGAAAATCCTGCCGCCAGGATCGTTGATCGATCGCCTGCTCGCCTTGCGCGGCGGCGGGGTCGGCACATACGAAGCCGATCTCCGGGCCCTGATAGCGCGTCTGCAACCGGATCGCCACTTCGCGCCCGAATGCGTGCCCGCCCATCTGGCTGACTTCCATCTGGCCGTCGTCGTTTTCAAAAATGCGGGCGACTTCGTCGAATATCCGCAGCTGGTCGGTCATCGGATCGAGCTGCGCCAGCACGACGCCGGGGCAAATGCCCTGGTCGGCACCGATCAGCACCGGCAGCGTCGGATCGACCGCAAACTCGCCGACATGCCATTCGTCTTTGAATTCGGGATAGACCGGCGTGCCGTGGCGGATCGGCCCCAGCCTGTTGTCGATCAGGCGACGCTTCATGTCGGGTTGCAGCAACGCCGCCTGTCGCAGGTAATAGGCGCGCCCACCGGGCAAATTTTGCAGATTCTCCGCGCCCTCATCCAGCCCGCCGGGTTGGCGGAAGAATTCGATCAGCGGACGGTCATTCTGGCCTTCGGCCTGCAGCGCCGCTTCCAGTTCGGCATTGATCTTGATTTCACCGTCGATGCCGAACAGCGGGACCAGATGATTGTCTTCTTCGGGCGCGTTCCAGTCGCCGAAAATCTGCGGAAAGGCGCACCCACCGTCGATCGCGCTGGGATAGCGCCCGATGCGCCCGATCAGGACCTCCAGAATCTTGGCCGGCAGCAGGTCCCATTCGTTCGGCCATGCGAAGGTCACTTCAAGCCCGCGCAGCACGTCCTCGACCGCATGATCGCCGATTGCGGTGAAAATCATCTCGAGATCGAGCTGGTGATGGCCCTTGGTGCCCGGTCGACCGATGTTGATCGTGAAGGCGTGCGTACGCGGCGCCTCGCCCGACCACTTGCCCAGCGTCTTCGGGAACCACTGGTGCCACGACTTGATGACGGTGCGATCAAGGTTGGGATAGGTGTCGCGGATCACCAGGCCACGCGCCCGCTTGACAAAGCACCCCCGATAAGCGTCCCATGCCGCGCTCTGCAAAAGCGCCGTGCGCAGACACTTGGCAATGCACTCGGTCGTTTTGGCAGCACCCACCGGCCCCATGATGCCGGCGATCAGCGCGCGGGACTGCCCGAACGCGCCTGCAACCGGGCCGACGGGGTCCATCAGCCGCGTCAGGCCCGTCGGGCTTGCCGATGCCAGCGACGACGCTTCCATCACCCCGACCCCTTTTCGTCGCAAAGAATTACCGCGTTTTTTGGCTTGGGACCGGCGATCAGGATGGCGTGAAGGCGGGGTCCGCTTGGCAGATCGCAAATAAATCTGAACAGCTGGTGCGCGGGGGACGACGGGGCGAGCGCGACCGGCTTGGGGGGGGGCGGGGGGCCTTCGGGGAAAAGCACCCCCCCCATGCCGATCGGCAGCCGTGCCGATGTCTGGCGCAGTTGCGAAATCTGACGCGCGCGGCCCGATTGCCATGTTGTTTCAATGCTTTGCGTGGTGCATTCCGAGCGAGTCATTCCGACGCGCTCCCGGTGCCATCGCTAAGCTCTTGGAAATGCGCCGTTTCCGCCTCATCGGCGAAACTGATCGGCAAGGCCGGTTGATCCGCGCCGATCGCCGTCACCGGACCAGCTGCGGGTGCCGCCTGCCCGAGGATCAACGTCATGTGCGCCGCGCCGCCCAGATCGACCGCGACCGGCTTTTTCGATTCGAAGTAGGGCAGCAATTCGGCCGCCGCGCGCTGCTGCAGGCTGGCCGCTTCCAGCTTGTCGCACCCGAGTTCAGCGGCCAGCATCTCGACCGGGCGCGCGATCGTGCGCATCATCGCGACGCCCGGGTGAGGCCCGAACTGGAGCAGATACCGCGCGAAATCGGCGCTTTTCCGGTTGACCGCGCCCCGCTTGCGCCCGCCCTTCCCGGCCCGCCGCCGCCACTCGATCACCGCCGCGCCGATGTCCCCGCCCATTTCGGCCTGGATCGCCAGCACCTCGCTCGCGTCGGGCAGGCCTAGATGCTCCTCGCTGGCGCCCAGATCGAGCTCGGGCGCCGCATCCGGCACGTCGCCGGCATCGGCAGCCGCCGCGCGCGCCGCCGCCATCGCCTCGCCGGAAATTTTCGCCATCCCGCTCGCGCCACCCACCCCAAATCACCCCTAATCTGGACGATGGGCAGACAGGTAGCGCAGCCGACCCGGCAAAACGCATCCCTTGGCCGCGCTGCTACGCTGCTACGGATCGACGCGCGCCGAAGTAGCACCCCAGCCGTAGCACCAAAACGCAGCAATTCGAGATACTTATATATAGTGCTACGGTGCTACCTCATCCCCCTTTCCCTATATGTGCGTGTGCGCGCGCGTGCGCATGTGTATCACGCGCGCGCGAAGATCGACGTAGCACCGTAGCACGCGCAAATCGTCCAGCAAGTTCAATGGCTTGACTGCTACGGCTAGCTGCTACGTTCGCCGCTACGTCCCTTAAACCGAGTTCGTAGCAGCCAGCCGCCGCGCGTCGGTCACCTATCTGCATCAAAAGGGTTGGGGTCGCAAGTAATGATAGCCAGACAGGGTTACAGGCGCGCAGCACAAAACGGCTTGACAAGCCTAATTTGGTCGTGATACGCGACCATTATTCCATGGCGCTTGGCCAAGGGAACAGCCAGAAAGGGCTTGAAAGCAATGGCCGGATTTTTCCTGCAGCTACCGCGCTACACGGTCGATCAGCCGACCGCAGGCGGCGCGATCCACCTTATCGACACGGCGACACAATCGCGCGTCACGATCCCGGCGGGCGAAGCCGCCGCCGACTTCTACGACGATTGGGAAGCGCTCACCGGCGACAGCGTCGACATCGCCGATTGCGACGCGGCGGTCGGCGTCATTTTCAACGAGCTGGCGGCGCTCGACGCCGAGGCGGTGCTGGCATGAACCAGCCGCGATGCACGAAGGCTCACGGGTGCATGTCACCCGTGGCTTGTTCAGGCTGGCGCTATTGCCGCGAGCGCAACATTGACGCGGGCGGCATGAAGAATGTCACGCCTGAATTGCAGGGGCTTTGGCGCGAAACAGACTTAGCGGCCGCGGAGCTTTCAGCATGATTCGCCGCCGCCGCCAACCGCGCCCGCTGCCCGCGCCGTGGTCGCCCGACGAAGACGCCAAGCTCGCCGATATGGTCAACCTGGGCGTCACAACCGAGGCTTGGCCGGTGCAGTTCCCGGCTCGCCGCTTTGGCGAAGTGCTCGAGCGCCGCTTGGAGTTGATCGAAGCCGGACGCTGCCAGCATCCGCCGCTGCTCTGACTGCATCCCCCGCGCGCCGGTGCGATCGGCGCGCGCAAGATGCAGCCAGCATCCACCCCGGCAAAAGGAAGCCTAAACCATGACCACGCCCACAGTTGACGAAATCCGCGCCCGCCTTGCCGCCAGCGTCGGCGGCGAAGGCACGCTTGCCAGTTTCTTCAATCACCGCACGATGCGTTGCACCCGCACGCGCGCTGCGCATGAACTCGACGGTGGCGCGCAGACCGCCGCCGCCACGCTTGCGCGGATCGCCGACGCGCTGGCCCGCGAGCAGCTGACCGACTACGCCACCGACGCCGCCGCCCGCTTTCTTGCCGCCTATGTCCGCGCGTGGAGCGCATACCAGCACGCGGGCAGCCGCTGCGCTAACTGGATGGTCACGGGGGCGTCGAACTTCCCGGTCGGGCGCAATCAAAAGCGGCTTGATGCCGAGCAACGCCGCTGGCAGGTGCTCGACGAAATCGCCAAGCAGGCGCCCGCCCGCGCCGTCAAACGTGCCCGATTGGCACGCCTCGCCAGCATCGGACGCGGCGGCATCGTCAACGCCGAGCTCGACGCCGCCCGGGACAAGCTGGCGCAGCGCGAGCGCGCGCAAGAGCGCATGAAGGCAACCAATGCACTAATCCGCAAGCATCGGCTTACAACAAGTCAGGAAAGCGCCGAAAAGCTGGCCGAGCTTACCAAGGGCACGCCGCACGCGCTCGACGCACGAACCGCGCTCGCCCTGCTCACGCCGCCTTGGACGAACGGACCAATTGGATATGAAGGCTGGCAACTGTCGAACAACTTGGCCGAAATCAAGCGGCTGCGCGATCGAGTCGCGATGCTGGAGCGCAAGGCAACCGCGATCACCGACGCAGCGGCGACCGACGCGCACCCGCCAACCACGACGCGCGCCGGTGTCGAAATTGTCGAAAACATCGCCGACGATCGCCTGCAGCTGGTTTTTCCCGGCAAGCCCCAGCCCGCCACCATTGCCGCGCTCAAATCGCGCGGCTTCAAATGGAGTCCGCGCGCGGGCGCATGGCAGCGCCAGCTGACCAACAACGCGCGCGCTGCCGTCGATGACATCATGCGCACGATCGAGCGCGCGGCCGTCGCCGCCTGACATCACCGGAGGGCGCGCCGACGCGCGCGCCCCGAGGATGATTTCAGGAGTGCCCCCGATGACATCAACCCTGTTCGAACCCGACGGCCCGCGCCACGGCGAGCTGCGACGCGAGGCCCGCTATGCAGCCGACAACAAGCGCCGTCGCGCCGCCGATCCGGCGCCATCGACCGTCACGAGCTTGCGCAGCCAGCTGCTGCTCGCGCTCTCGCCCGACACCGCTGACCAGCCGTGCTATGCGCCCGAGGCGATGGCGCTGCTTGACGCCTTTGAAGGCGCCTTGCGCGAGATATGGGAGCAACAGGCGCTGCTCGACATCGAGGCGCGCGCCCGCGCCGCCGTCCGCCGATCGCTCGAGGCTTTGGCCGATGGGATGCTGCTATGAAGCGCGCCGATCCCCGCCAGTTCGACATGTTCGCCGCGATCGAACCGACGCCCGCCGTCGCCCCGATGGTGGCGACCAGATGGGAAACGGTGCCGATCGCCCAGCGCGCCCAGCCGACCGCCGCAGCTGTCCGGGGCAGCTATTCAGCGCAATCACTTTGCGAATCGGGCCGGGTGACGCGCCCGTTCCGCTTTCGCGGCGCCGAATGGATATTCACCGGCGGCGCGTTCCGTCGTGGCGACGCCGATTTCGAATGCTACCGGATCGTCCCCGCCGCCTCATTCGAAGGACCGGGCGACCCCGCACGCTACGGCAAGCATCCGTTCTTCGGCCCGCACCGCGACGCGCTTGGTGCCTATCACGGCATGATGGCGAAACATCGCAACACCGACGTCGTGCTGATCGGCCCGCCCGTCGTTCTCGTGCTGAAAGGAAGCGCGGCATGACCGACGCCCCTGACAGCCAAGGCTTGTTACAAGCCTCTCCCCTGATCGGCCACAACGGCGCGGGCGCCGAATGCTATGTCGGCGAGGATGGCCGGGAACGCTTGATCTACAGCCTTTAGGCACATCAACACCGCACGGCACGCGCGCGGTGGCGGCAAAACAAGCCGCTATGCCTCGATCCCCTCGCGCGCCACCGCTGCCTCATCGTCGGCGGTCGGCCCTTGGATGACCAGCGCAATCGGAATCCGCGTGCATTTGGTCTGGCGGTGATCGATGCGGTGATTGGCCTCTCGCTCGGCACCGGGCAGGCGCCGCAGCGCTTGCGTCCACACGCCGCGCCCATATTTGCAATCCTGGCCGTCGAACAACCGCGCCAGCCCTTGGTGCTTTTCCGCGACCGCGAGGAACTGGCCGATGGCGCCCTTGCGCTCGACGATCCGCAGGCCGATGGCGCCCAGCATGTCGTTGGCCATGCGCGCCTCGGCCATCTTTTCGCTCAATTGCAGATAGTCATATTGATCGGGGTCGGGCGCCATTGCGCGCGCCACCCAATGCGCCACCGTTTTCATCTGTCCGCCGCGATCGAGCGACACCAGGCTCGACAACAGATAGTCGAGGCACAGCGGCCCTTCGCGCGGGTCGTCGCTGGTTTCTGTCAGCGCGGTCCGGGCAAAAGCACGCCCGACGGTGCGCAATTCATCCGCGTCGGGCGGCCGGTCGGTCAGCATCAGATGCGCTGCCGCCCGCAGCGTGCCGAACTGGTCCGATGCGCGCCCCGATTGCTCGCCATGCTCGATCATCGCATCCTTGAACGCTTCGAGGATCTTGGGCCAGCGCTGCCAGCGGTCGGCAATTCGTTGCAGCATCCAGCGCCCGATCGCGTTGATTTCGGGCTTGTGGCGGTCGGTGATTGGTGATCGCTGGCCCTTGGGCAATTCACCGAGTTCGAGCAGCGCAATGCGGCTACGGTCGGCGGGCTGCAACGGCGGCACCAGGATCGACGAAAACAGAAAGCACGACGTCGCCCGGAATTCGGTGGCCTTGTGGTCTTGTCCGCCGCGCAGCAGATTGCCTTGGCTGCTGGCGGCAAGCCGCGCCAGCGTGATCAGCGCGGTCATCTTGCGATTGTCGCCGCTCGCCTCGGCTTCGTCGAGGCCGACCGGGAGCGATTGCTGCCCCAGCGTCTGCCGCACACCCGCCTCGGATGCTTCGGGCGATTGCAGGATGGCGCCGTCGAACAGCCATTCCAGCAGCTGTTGCAGGCTCGATTTGCCGCTCGCCGCGTCGCCGGTGATCCACGCCAGCGGTCGATAATTCAACGCACCGCCGAAGGGGGCAATGGCGATCCAGCCAAGCAGCAGCATCGGGTCGATGTCGGGCCGCGCCCAATTCCACGTCTTGATCAGTTCCAGCAGCAGCGCCGCCGGACTTTCCAGCGCGCCGATAAACGCGCCGCGCGCGCGCATCGAATCGACCAGCTCGGGCGCGATGTCTTCCGCGTTGGCGGCGGCATCCTGCCGACCGATCGGTCGCGGGATCGCCGGCTGCGTTGGATAGACCATCGAATCGATCATCCCCGGCTCAGTCCAGCGCCCGCCGTGCAGCACCTTGTTGCCGCAATGCAGGATGAGGCCGCCGCGATCGTCTTTCCACGCGCCGCGCCCGCGCACTTTTTCCAGCGGATTCCACACGCCGCGCGCGGCGGCCACGTCCATCAGCAACATCGCGACGTCGTCGTTGCGCCAGCCGATGATGATCCATTCCTCGCGCTCGTTGCCGTCGTCGTCTTTGGTCTTGACCAGCTTCTTGCGCGGCCATTGATCATATAGATACTGGCTGTCGGGCGCGAACATCGCGACGATATGCTTATTCGCGACCTTGTCCGGGGTCAGCGCGCGCAACTCGCCCAGCGCGGTCAGAAAATAGAATGTCCCGTCCGCCGTGCCCACCGGCACCACCGGGCAGCCGACGGGCATCGCGCGCGGTGGACGTCCGCCATCATCGGTGGGCGGTACGTCGTCGATTGGTGGCTCGATCGCACTGGCAAGCGCGTTGCGCACCGCGTCCAGGCTCATGGCTGCCCCTTGTGCGCGCCCGCCATATAGGCGCGTATCCGCGCCTCGGTTGCAGGCCGCAGCTCGGCGCCACGCCGCAGCCGCGCCAGCAGCCGCCCGTCGTTGATCGCCAGTCGCCCGAACTTGCTGTCACTCATGCCATGCGCTGCCGTGAAGCGGTTAATGTCGGCGAGCAGGCTCATGACTGCCCCTTGCGCCAGCTGGCCGCCGCTTGTTCCATCGCCGATGGCGCCTTGCTCAAATCGATCAGCGGGCGGCGCGCCGGGGTCGGGGCTGGCGCGGGCGGGCGCGGCACCCGCGCGATTTCGCATGCCTCGGGCTTGGCCGTTCGCAACCGGCGATGCTCGGTGATCGCTTCTTCGCGCGAACAGCCCATCATCCGCGCAATTTCCTGAAAGGTAAACTCATCGTCGCGCAATCGCGCCAATTCGGCGCGGCGCCGCTCCGTCCAGCGAAACTTCGTCAACTCTTTATCCCTCGCGCCAGATCGTTGATGTCCTTCACATCGTCGGGCAGTGGCACCACAAACACGCGACGCCCCTTGGCGCGGTGATGCGTGATGCCGCGAGCGATCGCCTCGGCCGCTTCGCTGCCCGCCGGATCATTTTGTCGCAGCAGGATCAGCCGCCCCATCTGCGGCGGCAGATCGAGCCCCATCCAGTTGCTGACCGAAATCATCGCGATCACCCGCAGCGACGGGTCGGCGCAGGCAACCGTCATGCCGTCCTCGATGCCTTCCGAAACATAGACGTCGGTGCCTTCGGGAATGTCGCGCAGCGTGCAGTCGTGCGCGCCTTTCCACACCGGAATGTGCGCGCCTTCGTCGCGGTATCGGCCCATGACCTTCTTTGGATCGTTGGGCACGCCGTCGCGCTCGAATCCGATCAGGTCGGGTCCCGCTTTCGTATTGCGCGCGGTGTCCAGCCAGGTCCGATGCACGCCGACGATTTCGCCCGCCAGATTGACGACGGCGGCCAGCATCGCCGGGACTTCGGGGCCTTGCCAGCCATAGGGCACGGCAGGATGATAGCGCAGCACGCGCGGCAGCCGCGGCAACAGCGCCGGATCGCACCCGCGCGCGGCCAGATAGCGCGTCACCGGGTCTCCGGGCACCAGCGTCCGCCCGCCCAGCCACCGCTTGCGCGCGCGCTCGACCGCGCTCAACCGTTCGTCTTCGGCTGCCGCCGCGCGCCGCGCAGCTTGCGCGCGCGCCTCGATCCGGTGCTGCTCGATCCGCGCCGGATCGGCGTCGTCGATGCCCAGCCACGATTTTGCCCAGGCAATCGCTTTCTTGATGTCGCCGGCGAACAGCACGGCAGCGACCAGTTTCAGCGCGTCACCGCCGTCGTCGCCCGCAAAATCCTTCCACCATCCGCGCTTCGATCCGCTGCCGACGTTGATCGCCAGCGACTGCCCCGGCTCCCCAGCCAGACTGCCGCACCGCATTTCCGGCCCTGCCCGCCGCGCATTCGGCAGCAGCTCGGCCACCAGCGCCTCGATGCGGTCTTCCAGCATCGCCTCGATTTCATCGACCGCGATCGCTTTGCTGGCGCGAGCCATCACCGCCGCCAGCTGCGCGGTGAACCGCGCATTGGCGCGCGCCAGCGCTTCACGGTCGATGGCGCTCCCGCGATCGTCATAGAATTTAATGACGCTCGCGACGGTGCTCGGTGCGCAGCCGGTGGCGCGGGCGATCGTGTCGGGATCCTCACCAGCATCCCATCGCGCCAATATCCGGCGCTCATGGTCGCGCAGGCCGTCGGACAGGTCGCGCTCATAGGCCCCGGCCGCGTCAAGCATTGCGCGCCGCAGCCGCGCGCACGCGCGCGAGAATGGCCGCCAGCTTCTCGCCGTCCATCACCCGGTCGGCTTGCGTGCCTTGCAGGCTGCGATGCTCGGCTGGCGTCATCAATGGCGCACCCCCGGCCAACGCCGCGTCCAGCGCAGCGGCGCGCGCCGCTTTCAGCCGAGCCCGCGATGCCGCTGCCTTGCGCGCCGCATCGACCCGGCGTGTCCCGCTATAGGACGCCGACACACCTTTAGGCATTGTTTCGCCCCTGTGCTGACTGGCGGCATGGATTAAGTATTTGCAACTCGACCCGACTCGCCTCGGAGGAGTTGATGCAAGCTGGCCAGTCCTTCGCCATCACGCGGCATCCTTGTGCCGGGACAGCAGCGGCAGCGCGTAAAAGTCGTTGGGAGTCACTTCGCCGTCGGTCAGCACATAGATGGCGATCATTTCGGCGTAGCGCGGCATCTTGCGACCGCATTCCCAAGCCATCCAGCAGAACCGCGTCACGCCGACGCGCTCGCCAGCCTCGGCTTGCGTCAGCCCCTGCTCGGTGCGCCATGCTTTCAGCTTCCAGATCGGAGTCTTTGCCATACCGGGCTATCGAGTAAGCTAATGGATTACCTTTTGACAATCCCTGTGATCCAATCAATCACTTTTGGCATGCGCGGCACGGTTATAGAATTTGTCGCCATGAGCGACTTTCCCAATCGAATTCACGAGTTGCGTCGCGCGCGCGGCTGGTCGCAGGAACGGCTTGGCGCCGCCATCGGTTGCGGCAAGGTGCATGTGTCGGCGATGGAGCGCGGCACCCGCGAGCTCACGCTTAACTGGATGCGCCGTATTGCCAACGCGCTCGGCGTATCGGTCGCCGACCTGCTCACAGACGTCGATAATCCCGATCGCCTTGGCCGCGACGAATTGAACCTGGTCCACAGCTATCGCTCGGGCGACCCGCAGACGCGCGGGCTGATGGAGCGCGTGGCGGAGACGGCGCGCCCGTTCCACGCCAATGACGATCGGCACGACGTCAAAGCCGTGTAAGCCATTAGCGCACATTATCGCTTGACGATGTAATCTATTAGCGTACATATCGCCGCCGTTCAACCGAACGGAGGCGCGTCGTGGGATACCAGTCACCGCAATTCACTTATGCTCTGGGCGCGCTGCGAGCGCGGCTCGGGGTCGAGCCCCGGCACAAGGATGCCTGGGCGATCCGCTACATTCAGGCGCTGATCGACCAACGCGGTTTCCCCGCGCCGATTCCGGCCATGATCGGTCATCGCCTGACGCCGAAAGTCGTCGCGCGCAGCAAGTGGCGGATCGAACCCGTCGAACAATGGTTCGAGGACCAGCAGCCCGACCAGACGCCGCCCGGTGGTCTTGCCGCGATGCGCGACGGCCAGCGCGAAATGGACGAAAGCGCGCAGCTCGTCGCCGCCGGCATCGGTCGCCGCTCGAAGTTCGGCCCCGTCGTTGTCGATGGAGGCCGCGCATGATCCGCCGAATTCCGGTCTCCAAACCCGGGCGAATGATCGACGGCGACGCCCGCCCGAGCTTTGGCCCGCACATGATCCGGTCGCGCGACGACGACTTCCTGATCAACGATGCGCAGGGCATCAACGTCGGCGTGGCTGGGGTGAGCGGCCACGAAGTGGCGGTGCTGATGCTGCTGCGCAAGAGCGACCCGATGCCCCACGGCATGGGCCTTTGCTATCAGTTCACGACGGACGAGGCGCGGACGGTCGGCCAGTCACTGATTGCGCTGGCCGATCGCATCGAAGCCGAAGCCGCCACGCAGGCCGCCGCCGCGCTCGCCCGCGCTGCCGGAAAGGGCGGGGCATGAAGCGCTACCGCATCCGCCGCCTCGACGGTGATCGCCCGTCGCTGTTCCGCGAAGAATTGCCGCCCCCGTCGCCCCACACACGCGGCGCCGTCGATCTTATCCTGACGCTGCTGGTCGCATGGCTGCTGGTCGGCGTCTTCGCTGCCTGGGCAGCGGGGAGGCTGTGATGAAACCCCGCCGCCACCTTTGCGACGTGCCGGGATGCGGGGCGCCGCGCCGTCGCTGGCAGCGGCTGTGCAACGCCTGCTACGCCGCGACGCCGCCCGCGATCCGCACGCCGCTGCTGGGCGCATGGGCGGACAAGCGCCGTGCCGATTACCGTTTCTGGCTGGGCGAGGCGGCGAAGGCCATCGCCGCCCGCGCCGCCAACGCCTTCACCGCCATCGCCCGCCTCACCGGCGATCGCGATCCCGACATGGAGCCCGCCGAATGACACTGCACGCACCCCAAATCATCTTTCTTGTCCTGACCGTGCTGGGCTTGGGTATCGAGCTCGCCAGGGATGGTCAGCCCAAAAGCGACCGACGATACAATTTCGGGCTTGCCGTCATCGTCAACGGCATGTTCTGCGCGCTGCTCTGGTGGGGCGGCTTTTTCGGATGACCCGCCAGCCATCCCCCACGCTCACCATCGACGATCCCGACGACGGCGGCAGCGATGCCGGCGCCTGGGCCGATGCGCTCGCCTTCCCTTCCACCATGACCGCCGTCGACCTCGACGGCTTCACCGATCCACAGGAGCATGACCGCAATGACTGACCAGCCCGCGACCACGTTGCATCTCATCGGCGCGCCACCCGTCGCGCAAACGATCACCCTGGAAGGTACGCGCGTGCTGTGCGGCGAAGCCTTTCGCCAGATTGTCGCCGAACGGCTTGATCAGGTCGAACGTCGCGGCTTCTCGATCGATCACGACATGCACCGCCCCGCACAGGTGTTGATCGACAACGCGATCGGTCGCCTGCAGCGCGCCCGCGATCAGCTCAATCACACCGCGGCGACGACGATGGGCGATCACGCCGGCGTCAATCTGCGCATCGGCGCGGCGCTCGCCTGGGCCGCGCTCGATCGCGTCCATGCCGCCATCGTCGCGTCGGCCGAGCGCGATCAGGCGCGGATCTGACGATGCCCGCTGCGAACGGCATGACCCTGCCCGAAGTGCGCAGCGCGATCATGCAGCTCGAGGCGCGCGACCGGCTGACGCCGCTGACCGACGACGAACGCGCCGAGCTCAAGCGGCTGCACAATGTTGAGGCCTGCCGCCTCGCCCGCCTGCCCGCCCGCATCGCCGCCACCGAAGCCAAGCTGGCGCGCCTGCGCGACCAGCTGACCGATTAGCCCCCGCCAGCGGGAAACACGCGCGGCAAGCTGGCGATAGTGCCGCGCGGAAAGGAATGACGATGCCCTTCGACATCAACGGCCCGCTTGAGGCGGTGCATCGGGATACGGGACAGGTTGTGAAGACGCGACTTGATGCGGACTATCCGCAGCCCGGCTCCGATGGGGACTATCGCGTCGAGATACTACCCGGCAGCTGCGTCTACTTCAACGCCGATGGCAGCCCGTCCTTTGACGGCAATCCCTGGCACCTCCGCAATCGCGCGCCCGATCTACCGACATACAACCCGGCAACGCACGCGCTCGTGCCGTGGCAGAGCGAGGACGAGTTGTATGCGTTGCTCGGTGACTGGGCTTTGCTGACCCGGGAAGGTGACGGCGAGGATGCCCGAGCGTTCCACTGGCTCGCCAAGCGCCTCGGCTTCCACCGCGAGCCGCCAGCGCCGCCGACCCTTCGCGACAGGCTGATCGCCAACGTCGATCTCACACCGGAACAGGCCGACAAGGCTATTGCCGAAATGGAGGCGGGGAAGTGAGCGCGCCCGAACAGATCGTCGTGACACAGGCGGATCGAGAGGCTTTTCAGGCGATGATAGGCCTGTACGGCCCCGCTGTTGATGTCTTGGTGGCAAGCGGACACTTTGATGAAGGTTCCCAAATGCAAGCCTTGGCGAGTCACCGCATCGCCGCCACCCGCGCATCCGAAGAACGGATTGCGGGACTGGTGAAGGCTTTGGAGGACGCTGCGGCGCTTTTTGAGAACCTTGCACAACCAGCCGTTGGCGACCTGCGAACAGCCGGGCTTGTTCGCCAACTTGGCGATGTGATTGGCTACGGCAACCTTATGCACACAGCCTCGGCTATTTGGCGCGAGAAGTTGTCAGTCGATGGCATTCGGGGCGGTGAGTTTTCGTGCAATATTTGCCAGAAAACGGCTGAAAACACTTTGGTTAAAATCCGCGCCGCCCTTGCCGCCACCAAGGCCACAGAGGAACCAACCCCATGACCGACGACATCGACCGCATCGTGGCGGAGCTGAGGATGGGGCATCGCAGCGTACTTAAGTCCGCAAAACCCACGGCGGATGGACGCGTTCTCGTACCCTCTATGCTTGGCAGTCTCAACGCGGCAGTCGGCTGGCCCAAAGGATTGGTGGCCTACTATTCGGCTTATCTGTCGCGCCTCACGCCCCTCGGCCTCGTCGTCCGCGCGCGCATCATCGAAATGGAGAAGGGTAATGACTGACGAATTTGAGATGAAAGTTGGCTGCGGCGCGCTTGTCGTGTTTATTATGTTGACACTGATTTTGTCGATAGCCGCTAACAATCATCGCAGGACTTATGAATTTGTGGTGTCGTCGAAAGAGCGTCAGTGCGACGGCGGCAGGGACGGGACGTGTTACTACGTTGTGTTCGGCACGGACGGTGAAGTCTTCGCGAACAAGGACAGTCTCTGGAACGGCAAGTTCAACAGCGCGAGCGTGCAGGGGCGATTTGTTCCCGGTCATCGCTATCGAGTCGAGACCATCGGTTGGCGCGTGCCGATCCTGTCGATGATGCCGAACATCGTGAAGGTCGCGGAGGTTCCCGCCCATGACTGACCTAACCACCCGTATCGCCGCGCTCGAAGCGGCGGAAGCGAAGGCGACGGATGGGCTGTTGCCGTGTCCTTTCTGCGGAGGAGAGGCCGAGATGCAGCCGTGGCATGGCGGCGGGCCGGACAAGCAATTAGTCGGATGCGCTGACCTAAATGGCGAATGCGAGGCGCGCCCTGCGGTCACTGGTGAAAGTCCAGCCGAAGCTATCGCCTGCTGGAACACCCGCGCCCCGAACGACGCCCTCGCCATCATCCGCGAGCAACAGGCGGAGATCGCGCGGCTGCGGGAGGCTGTGGCAACCATCATCGCGCGTTGCGAAGTTATTGAAGATGAAGCGTATCGCGGTCTTGCCTCGCTTGAAGCTAATAACACCAATGCCCTCCATGAAAAGGGATACTGGCGAGCGCAAAAGAGCATCGCAAAGTCGATACGCTGTCGCTTGCATGACCTCACCAGCGCCGCCCTCAATGAAAGGACCGACGCATGAGCGGATGGGGTTCAGAGCCTCGCCATTGCAGGCGTTGTGGAAAGGTCGGTCCTCGCGTCTGGCTGCACCCAGTTGGGTGGATACACGCTCGCTGCCGCACTACCGACGAAGCAAGGTCTTTCCGCAAACAGCGTCGCAACTCAAAACGTCGAGATTTTGCAGATGCCGCCGCCCAATTCGAGGCGGATAAGCAGCGCTATTTCCCAGAACCGCCGGAGTATCTCGCATGACCCCCGCAGAACTACACGCGCTCGCCGATAGGGTGGAGCGAGCAACGGGCCCGGATCGCGAGTTGGACGCGGTGATTGTGGAGATGTGCTACCGTCTACACATCCCGCTCGCGTGCTACGAAGGCCGGTCGATCAATTATGATCCAGCGCTTTGGCAAGAGCGGCACGGTTTCGAGCCTACCGGTTCAATCGACGCCGCGATACAGTTGGTGCCGGAAGGTTGGAGTTGGTATGTCGGCAGCGGAGCGCCGCTTAGCAGGCTGTTTGAAGCCATCGTCCACCCGAGCGGGCAGCCGTTTTCTGTCGATCTTGACATATATGGTGAGGCAATCACCCCCGCCCAAGCTCTGACCAGCGTCGCCCTCCGCGCGCGGGCAGGTGCGCTGTGAGCAAGTTGCGCGGCATAGCGACGGAGGTCATTCCGTTTGGGGCGGATGTTCTGTGTCGGGGTTTTAAGGTCTCGCTGGCGGAAAAGACGATAGCGAACGGGACCGCGCTTGCTGATCCTCCGTGGGTTTGCGATCGGAAAGCATACGCAAAAGGCGAAGTTGTCTATGTCGCGCCCTTGAGTGGACTTGGCTCGCGTGATTTGCACGCGATGGCTCAGGCCCCACTAATGGATGCCAACAAGCTTTTTCTGCCCGCCGGTAGAGTGACGATGGACGAGTATCGCGCTCGCGTCGCTGCGGACGTGTGCGACCTATCGGAGCGCAACCCGTGACCCTCACCGATCTCCGCCGCGCCTATTGCGCCCACATCAGCACCGACCCCGACAGCATCCCCGGTCGTCGGATCATGGCGGGCGACAGCGACAACGCGCCGGGCGCACTTGACCTTGCCCCCGCCGGCACCGCATCCTGACTGTTCCCGCCGCCGCGGTTGTCGATCGCGCGGCCCCTCAAACGAAGGAGGTTACATGGCACCCCCACCTGCCCCGCCCGCTGCCGAACGCGCCCGCACCGTCGAGGCTGCGATCATGCGCGACGCGGCCATGTTGATCGGCACCGAACGGCTCGCCTCATCGCTCGGCATCGAAGCCCGCACCTTGCAACGCTGGATGGTGGGCGAGCGCGCGCCGCGTGATTGGGCGTCGGTCCTCACGCCAGTACGCCAGCTCTTGATCGAGCATCGCCAGAACGTGGGCACGTTGATCAGCACGATTCGCGCCGTGCAGGGCATCGAGCCATGAAGTTTGGCCGCGACACCATCAAGGGGCTGACACAGAAAAACACAGCGCGCGGCTTCGCCTATTACTGGCAGCCGACCCCAGCCGAACGAGCCAAGGGATGGAAGGGGCTGGCGCTGGGCACCGACGCGGCGCGCGCCGTCGAACTTGCGCGGCGGCGCAACGACGAAATCGACAACTGGAAATCCGGCGGCGCGCGCCCGCGCCAGGTCAGCGCCTATGTCGCGCGGGCGACCTTCGGCGCAGTGCTTGATCGCTACGAACGCGAAGTGCTGGTGACCAAGAAAGCGAACACGCAGCGCGTCGATCGCACCGCGATCAACCGGCTGCGCACCTGGGCAGGCGACAAGCCACTCGCGTGGATCGATCGCAAGCGCGTGCGCACCTTTCGCAACGAACTGGTGAAGCACATCGAGATCGACGGCCCCGGCCATGCCGTTGCCTTCCATCTGCTCACGACGCTGCGCAAGATCCTTGGCTGGTATATCCGCGAGGCCGATTTGGGCATTGACAACCCCGCCGACCATTTCGGGCTTCGCATGCCCGCCGCGCGCGATCAGATTTGGGAGGCCGACGCCGACGCGGCCATGCAGGCGGCGGCAGCCGCGATGGGCGAAGATGGCGTGCAGCTGGCCTATGACATCGCCAGCTACACCGGCCAGCGCGAAGCCGATGTGCTGGGCTATCAATTGCCCGCATGGCGCGAAATAACCGTGCAGCAGCTGGGGAACGACGCCGCGCTCTACGACGCGCTGGCAAGCAGCATCGGCCCCGATGCGGGCAAGGTCATGGGGCTGTACGTCAAGCAGGGCAAGACGGGCCGCTGGGTGGGCATTCCCATCGAGGGGCATCTGCGGACCCGGATCGAGGCTGTCATCGCTGCACGGCGCCTGCACGCCCGCCAGACGGGCCGCGCGGGCGCGATGCACCTCGTCAGCCGCGAGGCCAGCGGCGCGCCGTGGCCGCAGCGCGATTTCATCGATCGCTTCGGCCAGGTTCGCGCCCGCGCGGCCGACATCGCGCGCGCGGCGGGCAATGACGAACTCGCCGATCGCCTCGCCGGCCTGCAATTCCGCGACCTGCGGCGCACCTGCGTCGTCAAGCTCGGGCTGCTCGGGCTGAATGATTACCAGATCGGCGCGATCACCGGCCACAAACAGGAAACGATCAAGCGCATCCTCGAAGTCTATATGCCCCGCACCGAAGCCGCCGCCGGCGCCGCCGTCGTCGCCCGCATCGGCAAGCGCGGGGTCGAAAAGGTCAGCGAACAGGAGAAATGGGCATGAGCGCCGATTTGGTCCGAGAATTTCAAACCGAGGCCAGGCACGCCGACGAAATGGCCGCCGTTGCGCAATACTGGATGAGCAGGGCGCAGCAGTTGGAAAAGGACCTGCTTCGAACCAAGGCCATATTGGTCGCGGCATGTGGCGGTCAGATCACGGTGCCGCGACACTTGCTGGAAAATTATGAGCAAACGACGGTCGAAGTTTTCGATCAGCCGTGGGACGACAGTATTTGCCTTCGAACGAAAGTCTGAATTCCGACTAGCCAATCGTCGGAATGACCAGCATCGCCGTTTAACAAAAACCCCGCCAAGCGCTTGCTTTGGCGGGGTTTTCATTGGCGCACCCGGAACGATTCGAACGTCCGACCCTCAGATTCGTAGTCTGATGCTCTATCCAGCTGAGCTACGGGTGCGTGGGAAGCGGTCCCTTAAAGGCCTTGTGCCGATTGCGCAAGCCCGTTGCGAAGCAATCAACGCGCGCATAGAGCGTCGGCGATGAAGCGCGCCCTGATCCCCTTGCTGCTGCTGGCCGGCTGCGCCCAGCCATCGGCGCGGTTCCCGTCCTTGCTGCCGCGCGCGATCGAAACCCGCGACGATTCCGAACCGATGCCGGCCAGCCCCGCGATCGCAGCCGATCCTGCACTCGACGCCAGGGTTGCGACCGCGCTCGCCGCGCTCGCCAAGACGCGTGCCGATTTCGAGGCGCAGGCAACCCGCGCCGAAGCGCTCGTCAAGGCAGCGCAGGGCAAACCCGCCGGCAGCGAGCAATGGCTCGATGCGGAAGTGGCGCTCGCCGATCTCGATGTGCTGCGGGTGCAGTCGTCGTCGACCCTGACCGATCTCGAAACCGACGCGATCGACCGGGCAGCCGCAGGTCATCCGCCCTATCCCGCGCTGGAGGCCGCGCGCGCCCAGGCAATGACCCAGCACGACGACCAGGGCACGATCATCCGCACGCTCGAAGCGCAGCTGCCGCCCGCCTGATCGGTTGCGGGCGCTGCCTATTTCAGCAGCGGCAGGATGCTCGAATGGTCGTCGCTCCACGCTGCAAAGCCGGGTCGCGGGCGCAGTGGCTGCCAATCCGGACTGTCCCGCGTAAGCGCCGCCAGCGCAGCCGGGTTGCGGCTGAGCGCGATCCATTGCGACACGGTTTCGCCTTCGCGAGCCTGCGGCCCGGGTCGATAGACCAGCGACGCCGCCTGCCAGCCGTCGGCGGCGGCATTGGCGGCGACCACCGGCTCGAGATCGAGGAAGCGGTTGGAGATATGGACCAGCAGCAGCCCGTCCGGCGCGAGCGTGCGCGCGTAAAGCGCGAAGGCTTCGCGCGTCATCAGGTGCATCGGCACGGCGTCGGACGAAAAGGCATCGAGGGCCAGCAGGTCGAAACTGGCCTTGGGCTGCGCCGCCAGCGCAAGCCGCGCATCGCCGACCACGACGTCGGCACCCGGCAGGCAGCGGCGCAGGAAGCCAAAGCGGGTTTGGGCGATCCGCACGATTGCGGGGTCGATCTCGAAAATGCGCCAGCGCTGGCCCGGTCGGGCATAGCAGGCAAGCGTCCCCGCCCCCAGCCCGACGACGCCGATCCGCGCCTGTCGTCCGAACATCACCGGTGCCGCGCGCATCGCCTCGCCAATGCCCGATCCGGGGACGTAGTAAGTGGTCGGCGTGGTTTCGCGGCGAGGCGACCCGATCAACTCGGTGCCATGCACGGTGGTACCGTGCGCGAGCTGGCGCTGCACCGCATTCTCACGCACGGTGTAGATACCGAAATAGCTCCGGGTACGCGCATCGCCATGCAGCGTCAGCATCAGCGAGCTGAACCCGCCGAAGATCACCAGCGCGCCGGACAGCACGACAATGGATGCTGCCCGGTGACCCAGTGCGACCAGCCCCAGCCCCGCGACCGCCGCGAAGACGACGGCACGACTGACGCCCTCGCCCAGGCCGCCCCAGCCGCCGATCGCGACCGCCACGAGCAGCAACGTCGCCAGCGCCACGCCAAGCGTCATGATGCGGCTGCGCTGGGCATCCCCCTGCCACACCCGCCCGATCGGTCCGATCAACATTTCCTGCGGCACCAGCACGCCCGCGAGCAGCACCAGTAGTGGATATTCCCAGGTCCAGTCGAACACCAGCGGCGCGATCAGCCCGGAAAACACGCCGCCCAGCGCCCCGCCAAGCGACATCGCAAGGTAAAAGCCGGTCAGGCGGTCGGGTGCCGGCCGCGCGCGGAACAGGCTGGTATGGAGCGCAACCGAGACCACCCACAGCAGCGCCAGTGCGAGGATCGCATTGAGATAGGCGCGCGATTCGAAGCCGCTCACCATGATGCCGCCGAACAGCAGCACGACCAACGGCGCGACGCGAGTGATGACTTCGGCAGGCCCGCGATTGCCGGCGAAGGCAATAGAAAAGCTGAGCAGATAGAGACCCAGCGGGATCACCCACAGCAGCGGCATCGCGACGATGTCGGTCGTGATATAGGTCGTCGCCGCCAGCATCAGTCCTGATGGCACGAACGCAAGCAGCACCCACCGTGCAACGGTGGCCGGCGTCGGCGCGGCGCTCGTCGGGCTTGTCGCGGCACGCTCGCCCGCTTTGGGCAGGCAGAGCGCGCAGCTGGCGACCAGCAGGATGACGAGTCCATAGCCCGCGCTCCACAGCCAGCGCTGCGCCTGCACCGCGAGCAGTGGTTCGACCAGCAGCGGATAGGCGATCAGCCCACCGAAGCTACCGAGGTTGGAAGCCGCATAAAGCGCATAGGGGTCACACCCGCTGCTTGCGCTCGAATACCACCGCTGCAGCAGCGGCGCCTGCGCCGACACGGCGAAGAACAGCGGCCCGATCGACAGGCCGAGCAGCCACGGCACCCAGATCGCGGGCTGCGCATCGGGCGGCAGATCGACCGGCATCAGCCCGATCGGCAGCCACAGCGCGGCGACCAGCAGCAAACCAAGATGCACGCCGCCTTGCGCGCGCGGGCTCAGCCGCCCGAGCGCATGTGCATAGCCATAGCCGCCGAGCAGCAACGCCTGATAGACCAGCATCGCCGAATTCCAGACGCTCGGCGCGCCGCCCAGCTTGGGCAGCGCCATCCGCGCGACCATCGGCTGGACAAGAAACAGCAGGAACGACCCGGCAAAGATTGCGGCGACGAAGACCGTCGCCGCTGCGCCGCGCGGTCGCTCGGCCGTGATCGTGCCCGACATGTCCATCTTCGCCCCCAGGATCGCAGGCCCACGCGGGGCACCGCTCCCTCTTCAGCGAAGATGGTTAATAAAGGGTCGATCGATCCGGTAGGTGATGTGGCGCTTGAGCGGGCTGCCGTCGGGTACGCCGGGGTGATCGAAATCGCCGCCGCTCAGCCGCTGCATCCCAAGCCGCTCCATCAGCCCCCAGCTGGCGGTGTTGGCGGGCACCGTGATCGCGTGCACAGCGGCATGGCTGGTGTTGGCCCATGCCCAGTCGAGGCACGCCACGGCTGCTTCGCGCGCATAGCCCTGTCCCCACCAGGCCCGCGCCAGCCGCCAGCCGATTTCCAGCCGCGCGTCATCGGTAACATCCCACGGGATCAACCCGCAAAAGCCCAGAAAGGCGCCGTCCGCGCGCCGCTCAACTGCCCAGAAGGTATGGCCATATTTGGCGTCAATGGCGGACAGCCGCTCGATCACGGCATCGCTCTCGCCCTGGGTCTGAACTGGCCCCAGGTAGCGGCGCACTTCGGGATCGGCGTTCAGGGCAGCGAACGGCGCGCGGTCGCTGTCGCGCCACGATCGCACGATCAGCCGTTCGGTTTCGATCATGGCCGATCGATCGCATAGGTAACCATTGCGCGCAGCGGATCGCCCTCGGCAATCAGCGCATGGTCGAAGTCGCCGCCGGCGAGCCGCTGCATTCCCAGCCGTTCCATCAGCGCCTGGCTTTTGCGATTGATCGCCGAAGTGATCGCAACGATGCGCGCGGCATCGAAATGCGCCCAGCCCCAATCGAGCGCCGCCACCATCGCCTCGAGCGCATAGCCTTGCCGCCAATAGGGTCGGTCGATGATCCAGCCCGCCTCGATCTCGCCCGCGATCGGATTGTGCGCGTCGCCGCGCTTCAGCCCGCAAAAGCCAAGCATCGCGCCATCGCTGCGCCGTTCGACCGTCCAGAAACCCAGCCCTTCGTGGCGATAGCCGTCGTGCTTGGCGAGCACTGCCATGCTGGCCGCGGCATCCTTCACAGGTCCGAGTTCGGCCATCACTTCCGGGTTGGCCCACATCGCGAACAACGCGGGCTGATCGCGCGGCTCGGGCAGGCGCAGGATCAGCCGGTCGGTCTCGATCATCGCGCCCTGCTCAGCCGCCCATCAGCCGCGCGGCGTGGAGCGCGTGATAAGTCAGCACGCCCGAGCAACCGGCGCGCTTGAACGCCATCAGCGTTTCCAGCACCACCCGATCACGCTCGGCGGCACCGGCGGCGACCGCAGCCTCGATCATCGCATATTCGCCCGAGACTTGATAAGCAAACACAGGTACTTCGAACGCACTTTTCACGCGTACGATGATGTCGAGATAGGGCAAGCCCGGCTTGACCATCACGCTGTCGGCCCCTTCGTCGAGATCGAGCGCGACTTCGCGCAGCGCTTCTTCGGCATTGGCCGGATCCATCTGATAGGTCTTCTTGTCGCCCTTCAGCAGGCCCCGGCTGCCAACCGCATCGCGGAACGGGCCATAGAAGGCGCTCGCATATTTGGCGGCATAGGACATGATCTGGACATTGGGGTGTCCCTCATCCTCCAGCGCCTCACGGATCAGGCCGATCCGCCCGTCCATCATGTCCGACGGCGCGATGATGTCGGCGCCGGCGTTCGCCTGATTGAGCGCCTGTGCGACCAGCACTTCGGCGGTGTCGTCGTTGAGGACATAGCCTTGGGCATCGACCAGCCCGTCGTGCCCGTGCGCGGTATAGGGATCGAGCGCGACATCGGTCAGCACGCCGATGTCGGGCACCGCGTCCTTGATCGCGCCGATCGCGCGGCACATCAGATTGTCGGGGTTGAGCGCCTCGGCCCCGTCATCGGTGCGCAGTTCGTGGGGGGTGTTCGGGAACAGCGCGACGCACGGAATGCCCGCCGCCAGTGCTTCGCGCGCGCGCTCAACGATCAGGTCGACCGACCAGCGCGATACGCCGGGCAGGCTCGCGACCGGCTCCTCCACGCACTCGCCATCGGCGATGAACAGCGGCCAGATCAGGTCGGCAGGCGTCAGTACGGTTTCGGCGTGCAGCCTCCGGCTCCAGGCAGCGGCGCGGGTACGGCGGAGGCGAAGCGCGGGATAGTGGCTCATGCGGTGGTTTTGATCGAGCGCCCCGCCCCGCGCAAGCCCCTAGCCTGCCGGTTTCAGGCTGCCGCCCGGCTCGACCGCGATGTGCGTGCTGCCTTCGGTCTCGTGCGCGGTCGGCACGATCAGCTTTTCCCGCCGCCACGGGCCATAGCGATAGAACAGACCTGCCAGCACCACCGTGCTGATCGACCCGACCGGGAACGACCACCACAAGGCGTCCACCCCCAGCATTGGCCGCGCGAGCACCGCAAAGCCCAGCCGCAGCGGAAACATCGCGACAAACAGGATTGCCAGCGGCCCAAGCACCGCGCCGTTCGCGCGCACCACGCCGAAGAACACCATCGTCATCCCGAACAGGACGAAGCCCCAGGTCGCGATCAGCTGGATGTGCCGCGCGATCGGCAGCGCGGCACTGTCGCCGCCCAGGAACAGCGCCATCACCGGCCGGTCGAAGGCAATCAGCGCCAGCACCATCACGCCGGTGATGACCGTGTTGAACAGGATCCCCGAACCGGTGATCTTGCCCACGCGGTCCCATTTGCCCGCCCCGATGTTCTGCGCCGCCATAGCGCTGACGGCGGCGCCGATCGCCATTGCCGGCATCTGGACATAGGCCCATAGCTGGAGCGTCACACCGAACGCCGCGCTGGTGTCGACACCCTCACGATTGACGAGGCCGTACATGGTCAGCCCCGCGAGCCCGATGACGATCATCTGCGCGCCGATCGGCACGCCCTTGCCGACGATTGCCCATACCAGCGCCCGCGACGGAAACAGATAGGCGAGCTCGCGGCCGCGCAGCCGGATCGGCAGGTCGCGGGCATAGATATAGCCGATCAGCGCTGCGCAGGCCGCAAGGTTGGCGATCAGCGACGCCGTCGCCGACCCTGCGATCCCCATCGGCGCGACCGGGCCGAAACCAAGGATCAGCAACGGGTTCAGCCCGACGTCGAGCACGGCGGCGAACAGCGTGACAAACAGCGGCGTCGTGGCGTCACCGGTGCCGCGCAGTCCCATCGTCATCAGCACGATGAGCATCGACGTCGGCAACGAAAGGAAGATGATCCGCAGATAGACAAGCGCGAGCCCCATCGCTTCGCCCGGCGTCGCGAGCGCCGCCAGAATCTCGCGCGCGAAAATCCATCCGGCGGCGGCAACCACGACCGACGTCCAGAACACCAGCCCCACCGCCGACCCGAACGCGCGGCGCGCGCCGTCAATGTCGCGGCGGCCGAAGCTCTGCCCGACCAGGATCGTCGCCGCCATGCCGAAGCCGAACACGGCTGCGAACATCAGGAACATGATGTTGTTGGCGTTCGACGTCGCCGCGAGCGCGCTTTCGCCGAGCAGCCGCCCGACCCAGATCGCGTTGATCGAGCCGTTGAGCGACTGGAGGATATTCGACGCCAATGTCGGCAGCGCGAACATCAAGAGCGTCGCGCCGATCGGCCCGGTCGTGAGGTCGCGCGCGCCGGGGCGACTGGGTGGGCCGCTAGCCATCAGCCCAGCCGCGCCAGCGCCGCCGCCAGCCGCTCGGCCTCGGCGGCCTTTTCGGCATGGTCGGCGCGGGCTTTCTCGACGGCCTCGGGCTTGGCGCGCTCGACGAACGACGGGTTGCCGAGGCGCCCCGCCAGAGCGTCCCGTTCCTTTTCCGCAGCGGCGATGGCCTTGGTCAGGCGCGCACGTTCGGCGCTGAAATCAGATTTGCCGACGACACTTAAAAAGAACGTCTCGGTTTCGTAGGCCAGCTGGATACTAGCGCCGTTATCGATCGCGAATTGCGCTGTATCGAAAGTCGCGCCTGCGGTGGTGAACGAAGTGCTGGCGGTCGTCACAACATCTGCAAATCGGCCCAAGCGGATCAACGCCGGCCTTTGTCGGTTCAGTCTCGCAATTGCGTCATCGCTGAAAGCCACGGCGGTGTTTGCAATCGGCGAACTTGGCGGGATGCCAAGTTCATTTCGCATAGTCCGTGTGTCGGAAACCACCCTAATCAACCATTCAATTTCGCGCTTAGCTGCTGGATCGATCGCGACGGCATCGACTTGCGGCCATGCGGCGACGATCAGCTCGTGGTCGCGCGCGCCCATTTTCGACCAGAGTTCCTCGGTAATGAACGGCATGAACGGGTGGAGCAGCACCAGGATCTGGTCGAGCACCCAGCCCGCGACCGCCTTGGTCTCGTCGTCGATCTGGCCCTTGATCAGCTCCAGATACCAGTCGCAGAAGCGGCTCCACACGAACTGGTAGATCGCATTCGCCGCGCCGTCGAAGCGGAGGTCGGCGAGCGCCAGATCGACCGCCTGCACGGTCTGCACCACTTCGCCGATGATCCATTTATTGACGGCGAGGCTCGCTTCGGGCGGCGCCACCGATGCACTCGCGCCGATGCCGTTCGCCTGGCAGAAACGCGCGGCGTTCCACAGCTTGGTCGCGAAATTGCGGTACCCCGCGACCCGCGATTCATCCATCTTGATGTCGCGGCCCTGGCTTTCCATTGCCGCCATGAAGAAGCGCAAGGCATCGGCGCCATATTGGTCGATCAGGCCGAGCGGATCGACCGTGTTGCCCTTCGATTTGGACATTTTCTGCCCGTCGGCGGCACGGACGAGGCCGTGGAGGTAGAGCTTCCTGAACGGCACATCGCCCATGAAGTGCATGCCCTGCATCATCATGCGGGCATCCCAGAAGAACAGGATGTCGAAGCCGGAAATGAGCACGTCATTGGGGTAGCGACCGTGGAGTTGGGACGGCGAACTTGCCCAACCGGTTTCCGTTCCCTCCCCGTTCGTGTCGAGCGAAGTCGAGACACTGGCCGCAGGGGTTTCGCTCATGGCCCGTCCCTCGACTTCGCTCGGGACGAACGGAGTGCCTTGTTGCTCGGGCCACCCCAAGGTCGCAAACGGCCACAGCGCGGAGGAGAACCAGGTGTCGAGGACGTCGGGGTCTTGAAACAGCGGAAACTCCGTGCCGCCACTTTTTAGGTAAGCGTCGGCCTCGGTGAACGAGCCGAATGTCCGGACAGGGTTACCGTCGTAATAGATCGTGGCGGCAGCAATCGCTTCCGCTTCGCTTAGCGCCACGAAATGCTGCGGATTGACCCAGTCATAGCCGAATGGGGTTATTCTCGGCCCATACCAAGCCGGTATCCGATGCCCCCACCACAACTGCCGGGACACGCACCAGGGCTGGATGTTCTCCATCCAGTTGAAGAACGTCTTTTCCCAGCTTTTGGGCACGATCTGGATGCGGCCGTCCTTGACCGCTTCGATCGGGCCTTTCGCCAGTGTCGCGGCATCGACATACCATTGGTCCGTCAGCCACGGCTCGATCACCACGCCCGATCGGTCGCCGAACGGCGTCTGGATAGTGCGCGGTTCGGCGTCGTGCTCGGCCCCATCCTTGTCGACATGCGGGACAAGGAAACCATGCTCCTTCATCCACGCGATCGCCAATTCGCGTGCACCGTCCACGCCATCCTTCCTGAACCGGTGCAGGCCGATGAAATCGGCGGGCACCAAGCCATCCGCGGTCTGCACCACGTCCGATTTGGCATCGAACATGTTGAGCATGTCGCGCGGCTCGATCCCTGCCCGCTTGCCGACCTCGAAATCGTTGAAGTCATGCCCCGGCGTGATTTTGACCACGCCCGATCCGAGCGCGGGGTCGGCGTGATCATCCGCGACCACCGGCAGCCGTCGCCCGGTGATCGGCTGGATCACGAACTTGCCGACCACCGACTGATAGCGTTCGTCCGCCGCATTCACCGCCACCGCCATGTCGGCGAGCATCGTTTCGGGCCGGGTCGTCGCGACCACCAGATGATCGGTCCCGTCCGGTAGCGTCACGCCGTCAGCGAGCGGATAGCGGAAATGCCAGAAGCCGCCGCGCACTTCCTGAGTCTCAACCTCCAGATCGCTGATCGCGGTACCGAGGCCCGGATCCCAGTTGACCAACCGCTTGTCGCGATAGAGCAGGCTCTGGTTGAAGAGATCGACGAACACCTTCAGCACCGCCTTGCTGAAGCCCTCGTCCATCGTGAAGCGCTCGTTCGCCCAGTCCATCGAGCAGCCGAGCCGGCGGAGCTGGCGGGTGATCTGGCCGCCGCTCTCCGCCTTCCACTCCCAGACCTTTTCGACAAAGGCTTCGCGCGAATAATTGGTGCGCTTGTCCTGTCGCTCGGCCATCTGCCGCTCGACCACCATCTGCGTTGCGATACCTGCGTGATCGGTGCCGACCACCCACAGCGCGTCCTTGCCGCGCAGCCGCTCGTAACGGACCAGAATGTCCTGCAACGTATTGTCGAGCGCGTGGCCGATGTGGAGCGAGCCCGTCACGTTCGGCGGCGGATTGACAATCGTCCAGGGCTCGGCGCCGGACCGGTCGGGGCGGAACAGCCCCCTGTTCTCCCAATGCGCATACCAGCGCGATTCGATGTCGGCGGGGTCGAAAGTCTTGGGAAGCTCGCTCATCCCGTCCGTCTAGCGGCGCGGACGCGGCTTGGCCAACCCCGTAATCAGTCGGGCGTTGCCGATCAGCGACCCTGGCTGATCCGCTCGATCTCGCGCGCGACCATCGCTTCGACGATTTCGGGCAGCTTCGCATCGAGCCATTCGCGCAGCATCGGCCGGAGCATTTCGCGCACCAGCCCTTCGAGCGTGCCGTCGCTGCTCGGCTCGGGCTTGGTCAGCAGTCGCGACAGTGCATCGAGCGCCCCACGGCTCGCCTCCGCCGCTCGCGGCGACACGATCGGTTCATTGTCGGGCATTTCGGCGGCGGCCGGCGAGGCAACCCGGGGCGCAGTTGCGGCAGGCGCGGGCACAGACGCAGCCGGTTCAGCGATCGCTTCGCGCAATTCGAGGATTTCATTGGCGGGTTCAGCGGCGGCGCGCGGCGCGGGGCGAACGGTCGTGCGCTTGGTGCGCGCGGCGGTTTCGCCCTCCTCGGCGATGATCCGCTTGATCGACGACAGAATGTCTTCCATCGACGGTTCTGCGCTCAGATCCCCCATGTTGATGCCTCGCACTGCGATCGCCCTAGTCTCGGCGCCCTATTTCTTCGGCACAGGTGGCTGATTTGTCGGTGTGCTGTCAACCGGCGTCGCGCGCGGCGGGTTGCCGAGCAGCGGATCGAGCGACTTCACGACCTGCGCATCCTGCGCCGGCGAGTTGACGGTCGAGGTCGCGACCGGGCGCGGCGCGGGGTCTTCGTCCCAGTCGTTGATGCGGCGGTGGACACGCTGGTAATTCGCGACCGGGTCATAGAGCGGCCCGCTGTCGAGCCCCAGGTCCTTGGCCTCGGCATGGCCCATCGCCGCGAGCACCGCGAAGCCCGCGACATAGGCGTCGCGCCGCGCCGTCACCAACGTCACCTGCGAATTGAGCAGTTCCTGCTCGGCGTTCAGGATTTCGAGGATCGTGCGGTTGCCGACGCTGTTTTCCGCGCGCACGCCTTCCAGCGCGAGCCGGTTGGCGCTGACGGCGGCTTCAGCCGACTGGATCACTTCGAGCGACGAGCGATAGGCGGCAAAGGCCGAACGCGTCTGCGATACGATGCCGCGTTCGGCCTCGGTCACCTGCTCATAGGCTTGGCTTTCGCGCGCCTGCGCCTGGCGGACGCGCGCGGCAGGCCCCCCGCCCTGATACAGCGGCAAGGTCAGTCGCAACCCGAATTGCGCGGTGCGGTCATATTGCGGCGGTTGAATCGTCCCGACGCGGCCGAGCGTGCCGAGGTAATTGGTGTAGTTGCCCTGCGCAAAGGCATCGATCGTCGGCAGGCGGCTCGCGCGCGCCGTCCGGATGTCATAGCCGCTCGCCTCGAGCGCCTTGCGGGCCGCGAGCAGCGTCGGGTTGTCGGCCAGCGCGATCTTGACCGCGCTGTCGGGATCGTTGGGCAGCGGCGGTAGCGGCGGCGGCGTATCGAGATCACCGGGTGGCGTGCCGACCAGCCGGATGTAATTCTCGCGGCTCGAAATCAGCCGCGACTGCGCGGTCTGGAGCTGGCTCTGCGCGAGGGCGAGCCGAGCCTCGGACTGGGCGACATCGGTGCGAGTCAGATCGCCAACCTGGAACCGGTCGCGCGACGCTTGCAGGTTGACGTCGAGCACGCGCAGATTCTGTTCGTTGAGCTGGACAACGGCTGAATCGCGGATCACGTCCATATAGGCCGCGACGACGGCCGTGAACAAATCGGCTTCGGTGCCGCGCAATGTCGCCCGGCCGCTCTCGACCCGTACCTTGGCCGCGGCGATGCCATTCTTCACCGCGCCGCCCGAAAAGATCGGATAGCTGGCGCTCAGTTGGGTTTGACTAATCCGCGACGGCGCCGTGAACGACGTGATCGGCAGGACCACATTCTCGCTATAGGTGCTCTGCAACTGGGCCGCGGGCAGTGCATTGGCGCGCGCGATCGGCACATTTTCGTCGCTTGCCCGCAAACTGGCACGCTGCACCTCCAGCGTCGGGTTGGTCCGGTACGCCTTCGCCAGCGCTTCGCGCAGCGTTTCCGCCGCAGCGGGCGAGGCAAGCGCGACCAGGCTGAGACCGGCGAGCAATTGCGGCAGGGTCATTGTTCGGGTCAAAATACAAATCCCGCTGGAACGGCGAACCCGGGCAGGTGCGCTGCGTCGAAATCGGCGAAATCGGCGACGCCGAAGCCGCCTTCGCTGCGCGTGCCGAGCGACAGCCGGCAGACGCCCCGATCGATCAGACCCGCCACCAGCCGTCCGCCGACCGCAAGCTGATCAACGAGCGACTGCGGGACATGCTCGATAGCGCCATCGACGATAATGACGTCATAAGGCGCCCCGTCGGCTTGGCCTGCCTCGAGCGGGCCTTCGACCACGGTGACGCGTGGCGTTTGCGCAAGCGCCGCGCGCGCGGCGGCAGCCAGCGCGGCATCGCTTTCAACCGCGACCACCGAGGCGACCAGCAGTTCCAGCACGGCGGCGGTATAACCACACCCCGCGCCGATCAGCAGCGCGCGGTCATCGGCTCGCAGCGCCGCCTGCGTCAACAGTCGGCCCGTCGCCACCGGCAGGTTCGTGGTGCGGCCGGGCGCCAGCGGCAGTTTCACATCGGCATAGGCCACGGGCGCCAGCGATTCCGGCAGAAAGAGCTCACGCGCAACGACGGCCATTGCCGCGACCACGCGCGCATCGTTAACCGCGTTTGGCCGCAGTTGACTGTCGACCATCGCCTGACGCATCGCGGCGAAATCAACCGCGGTCGCGGCGTCTTGCTGGACAGGTTCTGCGATCATTTCCATGCCGATCCCCTTGGCACAGCTGTCTTAGCTATGCAATACACTTTTGTGGAGCCGTTCGGCTTGTATATCGCGCTGGGCGCGCCGCCAAGCGAGGCGTTTGATTTTGTCGTCGAGCGGTTGACACGACTGACCGTGCCGCGCATTGGGGCCCGCTCACCGGCTGGGCTGGGCCCGATGGCGGAGTGGTGACGCAGAGGACTGCAAATCCTTGCACCCGGGTTCGATTCCCGGTCGGGCCTCCATCCAGCAGCCGTTGTATTTGGGGTCAGGCGGCCGCCTGAACCCCGTTCATCGCCACCGGTTTCCGCGATTCCTCGGCTTCGACCGCTGCGCGGCGATAGGCGCTTGGATCGGCCCCATAGGCATCGCGGAATGCCCGGCTGAAGTGGCTGCGGCTCGAGAAGCCGATGCTCGCGGCGATCACTTTCACCGGCATGTTGGTCGCGCGCAGCATTTCGGCGGCGTGGTGCAGCCGCGTCTTCGCGACGAACGCCATCGGGCTCATCGCAAAGGCGTGGCTGAATTCGCGCGCGAAGGCCGAACGGCTCATGCCGGCGACCGAGGCGAGCGCGGCGACGCTATGGCGTGCAGCCGGCTTGTCGATCACGGCGGCGGCGGCCTTGCCGAGACGGGGATCGCGCAGCGTGCTGAGCAGGCTGGTTTCATGGCCGCTGCGCGCGAAATGGCGGCGCAGCAGGACCAGCAGGCACGCCTTCATCAGCGAGCCGGTCAGTGCGCGCGAGCCGAGCCCCGGGTTCTCGAGCTCGTCGAGCATCATTTCATAGCTGAGCCGGATCAACGGTTCGGACTGCAATTCTTCGATGATCGGCTTGCGCACCGTGTCGAGCAACCCGAAGGATCCCGAGATATTGGCGGTGATGAGACCGCAAACGAACCGCAGATCACCGCTGCCGCCATTGGTGACGTCGAACTTGACGAGGCCGGCGCCCGTCTGGGTACAGTTTTCGATCGCGAGCACCTCGCGCCCGACCGCAGGATCGGCGCCGATCACTTGCCGGACATGCGGGGGCACCAAGACGATCGAGCCGGGGCCGCAGGCGACCGGCGGATCGCCGGCAACCGCGATATACATCGTTCCCGACAGCACATAATGGACTTCGATATCCGGCCCGCCGCGCGCGACGAGTTTCAGGCCGCTATCGACCTGGCAAATGGCAAAGGCATCGATCGCGACATCGAGCGTCTTGAGCAAACGATCGATTATCTGTTCGGTCATCAACATCTCCACTCAACAACTACGACATCTCCTCCAAGGGTCTAAAGCCGCGCCCGGAAGCTCGCCATGCCTCGGAGACGATAAGCGACGTGCGCTGGACGACTCGCAACAGCCCGCGCACGATTGTCGCAATTTTTGAAGAAAGCGTGCGGAATCTACCCGATCATGCCGCCCGAGCGGCGCGCGAGCAGCCGCCCGATCGCATCGAAAAGCGAGTCCATCGCGACCGGCTTGAACAGCACTTCGTCGGCGCCTTCGCGCAGGCAATAATCGCGCAGATCGACCGCCGTGTCGGCAGTGACGACGATCACGGGCAACGCCGACTTGTCGTCGCCGCGCGCGCGTAGGTGCCGAATCGCCTCGATTCCGTCCATGCCGGGCATCCGCAAATCCATCAGCACGATGTCGAAATCCTGCTCGTCGATCAGTTGCAGGCCGCGTTCCGCGCTTTCGGCGCCGGTCATGTTCGCCCCCGCGACGTCAAGCATGTCCTTGACGACGCGTCGATTCATCGGATCGTCCTCGACGAACAAGACGTTCATCGCCGCACTCCACTGTGCATCCCGTCCGCAATCCTAACACAACGCATCGTCAGACCCTATCGCGTCAAGCAGCACGCGACACAAGGCGCTCTGGAGCGGCACCGCGCATAGCCATGACTTGCTGCACCAGTGCCGGACCGGCGACCGGCTTGGCGATCACCTGATCGACCCCCGCCGCGGCAAAGCGCTGTCGCGCATCGGCCGAGGGATCGGCCCACAGCAGCGTGACGATTGCCCTGCCGACGGTCGCCTGCGTCACCGCCTCGATTGCGGCGTCCCCATCGGCTTCGGCGCGCACGGCACTCTCGTCGATCAGCACGAGTTCGGGGCGCGACGCCGACATTAGGGCAACCGCTTCGGCGACACCGTCGGCACAAACGATCGTCTCCACATGCGGCGCCAGCAGCGCGCGGAGCAGGCTGCGCGTGATCGGATTGCGATCGACAATCAGCAGGTCGGCCGACACGGCCGCCGCGTCGGACACGGCTTCCGCGACAACCACCTGGCGATAGGGCAAGGTGATCGCAAACGTGGATCCGACACCGATCGTGCTGTCGACCGTTACCTCGCCCCCCATCGCGCGGGCGAGGTTGCGGCAGATCGACAGGCCGAGGCCCGTCCCGCCATAGCGGCGCGTTGTCCCGGCATCGACCTGTTTGAACGATTCGAAAATCTCGTCGAGCTTGTCGGCCGGAATGCCGATGCCGCTGTCGCGCACGCTGATCCGCAGCTGCTCGTCTTCTGTCGCCTCGGCCCGCAACTCGATCGCGCCTCTCTCGGTGAATTTGAGCGCATTCGACAGCAGGTTGAACACGATCTGGCGAAGCCGTGCGGCATCGCCGACGATCATCTGCGGGCAGGCGCCGATATCGATGCGGAAGGCGACGCCCTTCGCGCGCGACTGCTCCTCCCACAAGCGCGATACGTCGCGCAGCGTTTTGTGGAGGTCGACGGGCACGGCTTCGATCGTCAGATTGCCGGTTTCCATCTTCGCGACGTCCAGGATGTCGTCAACCAGCGCCTTCATTGTCACCCCGGCGCCGTGGACCACGCCGAGCCGGTCGCGAGTGGCCGCCGGCAGTGCAGCGTCGGCGAGCATCACCTGCGTCATGCCGAGAATGCCGTTCAGCGGCGTGCGGATCTCATGGCTGGTGGTCGCGAGGAATTCGGTCTTTGCGGCGAGCGCCTTTTCGAGCGCGGCATTAGTGTCGGCCAGATCGACGTTGGCCGCGCGCACTTCGTTGCGGCTGCGCCGGATCGTGATGATGCCGAACACCAGCATCGATACGACGACGACCGTTGCCAGCACGACGCCTGCAAAGATCCAGCCGAGCATGCGGCCACGCGCCTGTTCGAATTCGAACTTGCGACGCGCCTCATCGGCTTTCAGGTTCGCGATCTTGGCGTCCTTGTTGGCAGCATCGAACTCGGCCGCTTTCAGCGCGGTATTGGCCGACGCGGTCAGGCTCGCGGTTTTGTCATCGAGCCGCTTGAGCGCTTCGAGATGACGGAGAGCGAGGTCGTAGTTGCCGAGCTTTTGAAACGCCTTGAACGCTGTCTCGTGAGCGTCGCGATCCGAAAGATCCGTTTTTGCGAGATCAACCCCTGCGAAATAGCGAGCTATCAGCCGCCCGGCCAGCGCGGTATTTCCACGTTCGAAAGCCAGTTGCCCAAAAAGCGACAAATATGGAGAAAGGGAGGAGTCAACGCCGGGTACATTGTCCACGCGTTTGGCTGCCGCAAGCGATCGTTCGGCGGCCGCGAGTTGCCCTGATTGAATTTGCATACGCGCAATGTTTCGCAATATGCTTGCTTCATTGATCTTGCTTTTTGTTTTTCGAGCAATTGTTAACGCAAGGCGATATTGCTGCTCGGCCTCAAACGGTTTTTTAAGTTGGGCGAGCTCGTTTCCTCGATTGTTATAGGTATAAATTTTCAATACTGGATCATCGGGATAGATTTCCGATGCCTGCTGTTCGTATTTTTGCGACATATCGAAGTCGCCTGCTTGACGATACAGCAGCGCAATCTGTTTCAGGGACTTGGCCTGCGAGCGCGGCTCATGCAGCGCTGCAAAAATCCTGTAGGCCGTCTGGTAATCGCTCAACGCCTGAGCAACGTCCGCATTCTTGCTCGCGAGCCAGCCCCGAGACAGCAGAATTTCGCCGCGCAGCTTGGTCTCATCATTGATAGAGGCCACCAACGTAAAGGCCTGTTCGATCATTGACGCGGCCTTTGGCGCATTATCCAGACGAAGGAACGCTTCGCCCTGCAGCCACAGCGCCTCGGCAAGCAAATGGACTTTCGCCCGCGAACGCGGACCCGAAGATAGATTTGCCTGGGCCTGCTTGGTCAGCGCAAGTGCGTCCTCGGGCTTGGCGCTCATGGCGTCCTTTGCCCGCTGCAACAACTGCTCAGGAATAACGTTGGCAGTGGCCGCCGCGGTCGCAACCGGAACGGGCTTTGCAGCGCCAGGGGCGGCAAACAACGCCACCGCCGTCACGCAAACCAGACCCGCCGTGCGCATCAATTCCTCCTGCCGAACGTCGCAGTAGTGACGGATCAGCATTAAGGCCGTCCTAACGCTTGATTACGGAGCGCTCTTCCAGAAGCTTGCGGGTCGGTTGAAGGCCGCGCGGGGATCGGCCGCGACAGCGAGATGCTTTTCCTCGTCCAGAAACTGCTTGAGGGCGCCGATCGACAGCGGGCGGCTGATCAGGAAACCCTGGACCATGTCGCATCCCATGACGCTCAGCAGTGCCATCGCCGCCTGTGTCTCAACGCCTTCAGCGGTCACTTCCATATCGAGCGCATGGGCGAGATCGATCGTCGAGCGCACGATCAGCGGATCGCGGTTGCTGCTGGTCAGCTGGATCACGAACATTTTGTCGATCTTCAGTTCCTTGGCCGGCAGCTGCTTGAGATAGGCCAGCGACGACAACCCCGCGCCATAATCGTCGATCGCGATCGTGATTCCCATTTCCGCGAAAACCTGGAGATGGGCGATCGCCGTTTCGGGATCGCGGATCACCGATGTTTCGGTGATTTCGAAGCCAATGTTGGTCTTGGCGGCCTTCACAATCTGGCACGCCCGCGCGACAAATGCCGCGTCACCCAACAGTTGCCCGGAGATGTTCACGAAGATCGGCAGGTCGTGACCTTGTTCGGCGAGCAGCCGCTGATCGGCGATCACTTGCTCGATCGTCCACAACGTCAGCGGGCCGATAATGCGCATCTCCTCGGCGGCGGGGATGAAGTCGCCGGGCAGGATCAGCCCGCGGACAGGATGATGCCAGCGAATGAGCGCTTCTACGCTAGATATTTTCTGCTGCCGCAAGTGCACCTTCGGCTGGTATTGCAGGAACATTTCGCCGCGGCTGAGCGCTTTGCTCAGGTCACGGACCAACGAAAAGCGGTCGAAGCCCTGCGTGCCCGCCGCCAGATCGCGGATCACGGGGTGCTGGTCGATCCGTGCCTGCGCCAGCGCTTCCTCTGCTTCCTCGACAAGCCGCACGTCGTCGGTCGCCGACGTCTCGGCAGCGGCGGCACCGATCGCCAGCTCCACGCGGTGCGGCTCTCCGTCCAGATCGATCGGCGCTGCGAACGTCGCCACGATCGCATCGAGCGCGTGACTCAGGTCCGAAAGGTCATCGCCTTCGAACGCGACTTCGATTGTCGTGCGCCCGACCACCGCCAGCCGAGCCTCCGGCTGCTGCTCGGAGACTCGATCGGCAACGTCCAGGACGAGGCAGTCCGCTCGTGGCGCGCCCAAATGACGACGCAACGGCGCGAAATTGGCGATCTCCAAAAGCGCCAGGAACCGCCACGGCATCACCGTGAGGGGCGCACCACCGGGATCGCCCTGATGCGGCTGAGCCTTCGTGCCGACGCGGAAGCTGCCGAAGCCTGCATCGCAATATGGCAGGCGCGCGGTACCGACCGGGTCGCGCGGGGGCAGCATCACGACACTGGTCGCCGCCGTCGAGGCAAACAGGTTCCACCGCCGGTTGCCGACGCCAGACAGGCCCAAGCCGAACTGATCCGCGCGCACCATCGACCATGGCTCTACGCCTGAGGTTTGAATCAAGCGTTAAGCGCTGCAGATCGCACCGTTCCGCGCGTTTCCAACCCGCGCCAATCATTGCCTTTTAGTTAAAACTCCGTTAATCAGGATGACGCGCATTCGCTGCGCAATTGGGAGAAAGTTAATGCTCGAGTTCCTTCTTTCGTTTCTTCGTGGTGAAGACCTTAAGCCCTGGTAACCTAACCATCGGCCCGGACGGATCAGCAAGTAGCTGAATTTTTGAGCGAAATGATCCGCTTCCGGGCCGATACCAACGCGTCGGCGATTGGCTTGGCCTAATCTGTTAAGAATTTAGCTAGCCTGCCCAAATAGTTAAGAATTCGATTCGAATCGCAGTTAACGTGCTGTTACGAATCGCGCGCCGCTGAGCGGACACCCGCCATTCAACCTCACCAGGATCACCCGGCTCTGCGGTTGCCCGTTGGCGATAACGCCGGTTCGGACCAGCCGCCGCCCACCGCCTTGAACAATGCAGCCGTCTGTTGCCGCAGCAGCGCGTCGCTCGCCGCGAGCTGCTCGCGTGCTGCCAGCGTCTGGACCTGCGCATTTAGCAGTGCGTCCTGCGCGACAAAGCCGGTGCGGTATTGTGCTTCGACCGCGCGCGCTGTCCGCTCGGCGTCGGCGAGCGCCTGCCGCAGCACCGCATTGCGCCGCCGTTCGGCATCGATCCGGCTGAGCGGATCTTCGACATCGCGCAACGCCCGCAGGACGGTGGCTTGGTAGGCCTGGTAGGCCTGCTCGCGTGCTTCCCTGGCAAGCCCGACATTGGCCTTGCGCCGACCCCAATCGAGGATCGGGAAGGTTGCCGAGGCGCCCACGTTCGCCTGCACGCTGTCGCGCGAGATTAGGTTGGTGAGCGACGCCGACAGCAATTGCGCCGCGCCCGTCAGGCTGAATTTGGGATAAAGGTTGGACACCGCCACGCCGATGTCGGCGGTTGCTGCCGCAAGCTCGCGCTCGGCTGCGCGAATGTCGGGCCGCCGGCGCAGCAGGTCGCTCGGCAGCCCGGCCGGCACCACCGGTGGCGGCCCGAGCGTCTCGCCCGGCGCGCTCAGATCGGCCAGCAGCGCCTCGGGCGCCTGCCCGGTCAGGATGCCGAGCGCATGGATGCGGACTTCGACATCGGCCTTCAACGGCTCGAGCCGGGCCAGTGTCGCCGACAAGCTGCCGCGCTGGCGCACGACGTCAACGTCCGGTGTCAGGCCAGCCTTGGCGATGTTGCCGGCGATCTCGAGCCCGCGCCGCTGATCCGCCGCCTGGCGTTCCACGATCGTGATCTGCTCCTGGTCGAGCCGCAGGGCGAAGTAAGCGTCGGCAATTTCGGCCGCGAGCGTCACCGCGGCATCGCGCGCGCTCCACAAGGCGCCCTCGCCGCGCGCTCGCGCCGCTTCGCGCCCGCGCCGGTCGCCGCCGAACAGATCGATTTCCCAGCTCGCGTCAAACCCCAGCGCCAGTGTCGAGATGCCGCTGCCGGGCGCCGCGACACCCGTCCCGCCCGTGCCGCCGCCCTGGAACAGCCGTGCGAGCGAGGCGAAACCGGCGTTCTTCGAAAATTCGACCCGGCTCGCCTGCGCGGCCGCATTGATCGCGGGCCTGCCGGCCGCGCGCGCGACGATTTCCTGCAGGCGCGCGGCGCGCACCCGCGATGCCGCCACCGCAATGTCGGGATTGTCGGCAAGCCCCTTTTCGATCAGCGCCGTCAAGCGGGCATCGCCAAACGCCGTCCACCAGCTTGCCGGATCGACGGCACTGCCCGGCACCTCCACACCGCGCGCGTAGGTTGTCGGCAGCGCCAGTGTGGGCCGCTGATAATCCGGTCCAACGGTGCAGCTTGCCAGAAGACCCGCCGCGCCTCCCAGCGCGAGCTTGATGCGCTTCGTCAATGTCCCATTCCTTCGCTGCCGCCGCCCTTGGTCGGGCGCATCAGAAAAACCACCGGCGCGACGATGACGATCACCACCATCAGCGTCCGGAACACGTCGAGAAAGGCGAGCATCGCTACCTGCCGCTGCATCTGCTGATACATCAGCGCGAGCGGCGTCGTCGCGTCGCCCGTCGCCAGCTGCTGCGCCTGTGCGAGCCATTCGTTGTAGTTGGGATTGGCCGGGTTGAGCGTTTCGACCACGCGCGACTGGTGCACCTGCTGATAGGTCGACAGCAAGGTCTGCGCCATCGAAATGCCGAGGCTACCGCCGAGATTGCGCGCCACGTTGAGCAGGCTCGACGCCTGCGCGGTCTTGTTGCGCGGCAGCCCGACATAGGCGGCGGTGTTGATCGGGATGAACAGGAACGGCAGCGCCGCTGCCTGATAGAGCCGCGCAGTCGATGCGTCGGCGAACGAAATATCGCCCGTCAACCCGGTCATGTGCCACATCGCATAGGCCTGCGCCATCAGCCCGATGAAGATCAGCCAGCGGACATCGACCATGCCGGTCAGCCGCCCGACCACCGGCACCATCACCAGCGTCGCGATGCCCGCCGTCGTCAGCGCTAGCCCAGCATTGAACGCGCTGTAGCCCAGCACGACCTGCAGCATCTGCGGGATCAGCTGTGTCGTCCCGAACAGGATCATGCCGGTCATGAACATCGTCAGCAGCGTGATGCGGAAGTTCCGCGTCTTGAGCAGCTTGACGTCGACCACGGGATCGTCGTGATTGAATTCCCAGATCAGCAGCGCGACGAGCGACACCGCCGCGATCGACGCCGTGGCGATGATCGACGTGCTTTCGAACCAATCCTCGCGCTCGCCGCGATCGAGCGTCAGCTCCAGAAAGCCGAGCCCCAAAAACACCAGGATCACGCCGACATAATCGATCCGCAGGCCGCCCCTGATCTTTTCCTCGCGGTCGGCCTTCACGGCGGGTGGTTCATCGACGAACGCCTGGGTGAGCAGGAAGGCAATGATCCCCACCGGCACGTTGATCAGGAAGATCCAGTGCCAGCTCGCTGTATCGGTGATCCAGCCGCCCAGCGTCGGCCCCAGCACCGGCCCGACCACGATCACGATAGCAAAGGCGGCAAAGGCCATGCCGCGTTGCTTGGGCGGAAAGGTGTCCGCCAGGATCGATTGTTCGACCGGCGCCAGCCCGCCGCCGCCGATCCCCTGCAGGATGCGCGCGATGATCAGGGTTTCCAGATTGGTCGCGATGCCGCAGAGCAGCGACGCCGCCGTGAACAGCGCGATCGACAGCAGGAAGTAGCGTTTGCGGCCGATCGCATCCGACAGCCAGCCGCTGATCGGAATGATCACCGCATTGGCGACCAGATAGCTCGTCAGTACCCATGTCGCCTGATCGGTCGTCACCGACAGCCCGCCGGCGATATTGCTGAGCGAAACGTTGGCGACCGAAGTGTCGAGCACTTCCATGAAGGTCGGCAGGCTGATGATCGCCACCACCAGCCAGGGGTTGATCCGCCCCGCCGCCGACCGGTCGGCGTTCCAGACATCGGGCGCGGCTGCGCTCGCCATCGCTCAGCGCACCTTGACCGTCGGCACCACCGACATGCCCGGGCCGATCGGATAGAGGCGCGGGTCAGGGCCGTTCCTGACATCGAATTCGATGCGCACCGGCACGCGCTGGACGACCTTCACGAAATTGCCGGTCGCGTTCTGTGCGGGCAGCAGCGAGAAGGCCTGCCCCGCCCCACGCTGGATCGAATCGACCGTGCCGCGGAATTTCACGTCAGGAAAGGCATCGACGCGCAGTTCGACCGGTTGTCCGCGCCGCATGTGCTTCAGCTGGGTCTCCTTGAAATTGGCGGTCACCCAGATCCGATCCGGCACGATCGACATCAGCGGCGTGCCCGGCGCGACATAGGAGCCGACATTGACCGAGCGGTTGACGACCTGGCCCGACACCGGCGCGGTCAGGCGGAAATCGCCGAGCGTGATGTTCGCCTGCTGCACCACCGCGCGCCGCGCATCCGCAGCGGCCTGCGCAGCCGTCACCTGGCGCTGCGTCACCCGGATGTTGGCGTCGGCATTGGCGATCTGGCGTCGCGCGGCGGCAGCTTCGGCGGCGGCCTGACGCGCCTGCGCGCGCGCGGCATCGAGCTGCTGGCCCGCCACGGCCGAAGGGTCGAGCTTTTGAAGCTGTTCATAGCGGACAAGATCCTGCGCGGCCTTTTGCGCGACCGCGAGCGGCGCTTGTGCCTGCGCGATGGCCTGCGCGCGCTGCGCCTCGGCGGCGACGGCCTGCGCGCGGGCAGCCTCGATCTGCGCGTTGGCCTGAGCGACGCCCGCCTGCGCTTCGGCAAGCTGAGCGGCCGGGTTCTGCGCCTTGATCACCCCCAGCAATTGTCCGGCGTCGACATGGCGGTTGTCGACATCGGCAACCTGCAGCAGCGTCCCCGCCACCGTCGGCGCGATGCGGACGATGTGCGCGTCGACGAAGGCATCGTCGGTCGATTCATACTGGCGCGCGTCGAGCCAATAGAGCGTGCCGCCGCCGATCACCACGCCGCCCACCACCAGCAGGATCAGCCAGAACAGCGGGCGCCTGAACAATGGCGGGCGGGCGTCGGCGGCAGGTTGATCGGCGGGCTTCGCCGTTTCCTGCGGCATGCTCATGTCGTTCATTGCAGCTCCTGTGGTGTGGAATTGATGCGGTCCAGAATGGCGTCGACATTGGCGGCGACCCGCGCCTTGAGATCCTCGACCAGGGCCGCGTCCACGGCGTCGCGACGCAACAGGCGCAGACAGGATGCGGTCGATGCGCGCAGCACGATCACCTGCCCGATCAGCGTCACGGTCAGCAGCCGCGCGCGCGCTTCGTCGCGGTCGCCGCTCGCCACGCAGACCAGCCGGACCAGCGTTTCGAGCATCCGGCCCATCATGCCGCCGTAAATACGATCGAACGCCTCAGTCGGGTGCATCTGCTCGCGCACGATGAACAAGGATCGCGACTCGCTGTCCTTGTGCATCAGCTTGTCGGCAAAACTGCCCAGGATCATGTGGATGGCGGCGCGCGCGGCGGCGGGATCGCGGTCGTCGATCGTCGCCGTCATGTCGAACGCGCGGCTCATGTCCCCGCCCATCTGCGCGGCGATGTGATCGGCGGCGGCGAGGTACAGCCCCTCCTTGCCGCCGAAATGATAGGTGATCGCCGACATCGCCGTGCCCGCCGCCGCCGCAATGCTGCGCGTGCTCGCGCCTTCGAGGCCCTTCAGCCCGAATTCGCGGATCGCAATGTCGAGGAGCCGGTCGTGAGCCAAGCGCGCGAATCCTTCGGTCGGACAAATCTTGCCGCGCATTTAGTTCGATCGAACGAACTAGCAAGGGGCAATTCGCACGATCGCCGGAAAATCGCCTCAGCAGCCCGGCTGATTGTCCGGCACCGATCGGGCTAGCCGACTAGCGGCACGGCGAAACGGACAGCGCGCCGGGCCGCTGCGGGCATTTTAGAGCGGGATGACATCAGGTTGTTCCCCCTTCGTCATTGCGAGCGCAGCGAAGCAATCCACAGCGCCGGGCTGGATTGCTTCGCTGCGCTCGCAATGACGGATCAGCCCAATGTCATCCGACCCTGTCGGGAACGGGCTTCAGGCGGGGACGGCTTCGCCCGCCGCGACCGGCGCCGCACGCGGTGCCGGGTTAGAGAACTCCATCTCGTCGTCGACCGAGCCGAACCGCAACGCGGTCAGGTCCTTCAGGTAATTCTGGTGGACCTGCCAAGGCTGCTTGTTGCCTTGCTTGGGGAAGCGCTCCATCGCCCGAATGACATAGCCCGAGGTGAAATCGAGAAACGGCGCGGGCTGCAGATCGCCTGCGATGCGTGGCGTCACTTGCCGCATGCCGCGCTTGCGCATCGTGTTGAGCAAGCGGCAGACATAGCTGCACGTCAGGTCGGCCTTCAGCGTCCAGCTGGCATTGGTATAGCCGAACGACGAAGCCAGATTGGGCATGTCGCTATACATCATGCCCTTGTAGTTGAAGGTTTTGGACAGGTCGCGTGCCTCGCCGTCGACACTGAAGGCAACGTCGCTCAGCAGCTGCAGTTCAAGCCCCGTCGCGGTCACAACGATATCGGCGTCGAGCCGCTTGCCCGAAGTGAGCATAATCCCGGCCGCATCGAACCGCTCGATGGTGTCGGTGACGACCGACGCGGTCCCCGCCTTGATCGCGTTGAACAGATCACCGTCGGGTACGAGACAGAGCCGCTGATCCCAGACGTTGTAGCGCGGCGTGAAATGCTCGTTGATGGTCTCGGCCGGCAGATGCTCGCTCAACATCTCCAGCACGCGCTCCTTCGCCTGCGCCGGGTGCTTGCGCGCGGCGTTGTAGAAATACATGCCGAACAGCACGTTGCGCCAGCGCACCAGCCCATAGGCGAGCTTCGTCGGCAGGAATTTGCGCAAGCGGTTGGCGATCGCATCCTCCGACGGGCGCGACACGACATAGGTCGGCGACCGCTGCAGCATCGTCACATGCGCGGCTGTCTTCGCCATTTCGGGGACGATCGTGACGGCGGTCGCGCCCGATCCGATCACCACGACCTTCTTGCCCGCATAATCGAGGTTTTCGGGCCAGAATTGCGGATGAATGATCTGCCCCGCGAAATCACCTTCGCCCGCAAAGTCGGGGCGATGCCCCTTTGCGTAATTGTAATATCCCGAGCACATAAACAGGAAATTGCACGAATATTGAACGTCGCGCCCGTCGTGCGTCGCGGTCACGGTCCAGCGCGCGTCCTGTGTAGACCAGCTTGCCGCCTTGACGTGGTGATTGAACCTGATGTGCTTGTCGATGCCATATTTGGCCGCAGTGCGCTTGACGTAATTGAGGATGTTCGGCCCGTCGGCAATCGCCTTCGCCTCGGTCCACGGCTCGAAGATGTAACCGAGCGTGTACATGTCGGAATCGGACCGGATGCCGGGATAGCGGAACAGATCCCAGGTCCCGCCCATGTCGGCGCGCCCTTCGAGGATCATGTAGCTGCGGTCGGGCGACTTGTCCTGCAGGTGATAGCCCGCGCCGATGCCGGAAATGCCGGCTCCCACCACGATGACGTCGACATGATCCATATGGGCATCTCCTGTGCCCATACCTGATATTCGATTTTCAGGGACGGCGCAAAGGTACTGACACCGATCGCGCGCAATGGGTGACGGGTCGCCCCGTCACCCACCCTCCCCCTGATCAGAAGGTGATGCGCACACCACCCGAGTAGCGGCGACCGAACCGTTCCCATTCGATCGTCTGGATGTCGCTGGTCGGGCTCGGGAAGCCCGTCGCGGTCAGCAGATTGCCGGGCTCCGAATAACGCCGCCCCGGCTGGTTGAACATGTTCTGGACATCGAAATAGATTTCGAAGTTCCTCGTCACTGCGTACCGCACCGACATGTCGACTTCCTCGTCGGCTGCCCAATAAGTGTCGCCACCGTCGGTCAGGTCGTTGGCGATCGTGTCGAGATAATCGCTGCGCCACTGGTACTGGAAGTTAACCGACAGGCCATATTTCTCGTAATAGGCGCCGATATTGTACAGCAGATCGGATGTACCCGGCAAGCGGACCCGGCGTGCGGGAACGGTGCCGACCGCCGGTTTCGTCACTTCGCTGTTGTTGACGGTCACGTTGCTGCTGATGCCGAAGCCACCGAGCCAATCAGGCAGGCCGAGATCGCGCGTCCAAGGATCGAGCTGCAGCTGCGCGGTTGCTTCCATGCCGAACAGGCGACCCGAACCGCCATTGGTAATGCCAGTGAAGAAATAGCCCGAACGATCGATCCCGTTCGAGTTGAGCGCATCCGAGCCGAAAGTCCGGCGCTGCGTATACAGCACGTCCTCAACCCGCTTGTAGAACGCGCCGATGCTGATGTAGCCCTGCGGCTTCAGATACCATTCGAAATAGCCATCGACGCCGTAAGCGCGTTCGGGCTTCACCGCCGGGTTGCCGCCCGAGATCGTCTGGTTCGGGTCGTTGACGACGACGTTCGGCCGCAGCTGGTCGTAATCGGCGCGCGCCGCGCCCGAGTTGAACGACAGCCGCAGCTTCTTCGTGCTGTCGACATTCCAGTTCACGTGCAGGCTGGGAAAGAACAGCGTCTGGCTCGATTGCGCGGTCACAGTGCCGGTCGTGGTGCCGACGGTTGCGACTGCCGTGCCGCGGTTCTTCAGATGCTCGATGCGGACGCCGCCGACGATCGAACCCCAGTCATATTTCAGCGTGCCCATCACATAGCCGGCGTAGACCTGCTCGCGCACGTTGTAGTTGTTCTCCGGCCGCGGCGCGAAAGCGAAGTTGGCCCGCGCCGCCGCGCTGACGGCGCGCATCCGGTCGGTATCGAAATAGCGGAAGGTGTAATCGAGCGGGATCTGCCCCAGGAAAGCCTGATCGAGCGAGAACTGGTTGTAGTCCTGCGGCAGGCCGATCGTGTTGAACTGCGCGGCCGTGGTCAACGCGATCTGATTCTCGTTCGCCACCTTGGTCCGCTGGTCGAACTGGAAACCGGCCTTGAAGGTCGCGTCCGCCCCCAGGAACCGGGTTTCGCGGCTCAGCACGAAGCGCGCCGTATAGGCATCGGTCGTGTCGACGGCGTCGAGCACCGTGAACGACACCGGCGTCTTGGCGAAGGTGTCGATCGGGATCACGCGGGTGCCGGCCTGGAACCGGGTCGGGCTGGCGAGCTGGATCGTGTTGAACAGCACCAACCGCGAGCGGTTCGGATCGCTGAAATCATAGGCGACGGTCGGGCGCAGGTTGCGCGTCGTCGGACTGTCATAAGACGCCTCACCCACCACCGAACGGTCGTCACGCGAGCGGGTGAAGTTGCCGAGCCAGGTGAACTGCCAGCCTTCGCCGAAATTATGCGTGCCGGTCAGCGTGTTGGTGAAGATCGACTGGCGGAAGGCACGCAGCGTCGCGCGCTGGCGGATGTCGATGCCATAAATCGTGCCGACCTGCGGGGTGTTGCCGATGCAGACATCGGCGTAGCCGCTGGTGGTCGGGGTCGGGTTGACGGTGCGCGCGCAATCGGCGGCGTTCGGCACGAGATCACCCTGACGGTCATCGAGGTCGAAGCGATAGTTGTCGCGCGCTTCGTCGTCGGTGAAGATCGTGAACAGCGATCGCGCCGAGATGGTGTTGTCGGCATCGGGCTTCCAGTCGAGCCGGATCGACGACGACCAGTTGCGGCGCGTCAGGCGATAGAGCTTGTTCTCGGCCTCCTGCGCCCAGAAGCGGCGCTCGTTGCCCGGACGCGTATCCTGCGTGACGCGTTCATAATCGGTTTCGAAATTGTCGGTGATCATCGCGCGGTCCCAGTAGCTGCCCGACAGCAGCACCCCGAGCTCGCCGCCGCCAAGCTGGAAGCGGTCCGACAGGACGAGCGACGCTTCATACTGCGGGCGGCCGCCATATTCGGCGCTGCCGAAGCCCGCCTTGCCGGCAATCTTGAAGCCCGAATAGTCGAACGCCGACCGGGTGATGACGTTGACGTTGCCGGCGACGGTTTCGCCCGGCATGTCGGGCGTCACGGCCTTCGACACGATCACCTGTGCCGCGATCGCCGACGGGATCGAATCGAAGCGCGCATCGCGGCCTTCGGGGCTGACGACGTTGATGCCGTCGAACGACAGCGTCGTCCAGTAATTGGGCGCGCCGCGCAGGCTGATGTAGCGCGCCTGACCCTGGTCGCGCTCCACGGCGATGCCAGGCAAGCGGCTGACCGCCTGGGCAATGTTCTGGTCCGGCAGGCGACCGACGCCGTCCGCCGAAATCACGCTGACGAGCGAATCCGATTCGCGTTGCGTGCGGAGCGCGGCCGCGAGCGATTCCTTGATCGGGCGCGAGCCGGTGACAACGACGTCGTCGGCCGGAGCCTCATCGGCAGGCGCCGGCGCCGGCGCGGTCTGGGCTTGCGCGGCAGTCGCGAGCGCGGCGCCGGCGAAACCGACTGTCAGCGCGAGACGCGCCGCCGTGAACAGAAAATTCTGGTTCCGGAATTTCATTTCAACTCCCCATTTACGCCGCCTTCGTGACGGCGAGACGCGGCGCGCCTAGGAGAGGTTGATGAAAGTTAACTTACATAAACATTTCATTTGTGTGAATCATTACGGAAGTGCAATTTTGTCACACTAGGCACTACGCCGAACGCTGATGAGACTCCGCAGCACCATCGGCAGAGATCGGCCATTTCTGCTCCCAAAGCGAGCATGGCGATCAACGCCACCAAACCGATCGGGACCAACCTGTCGTTGTTATGGGGGTCACGAACCAACATCGACAAGGCCAACCGGATGATTGCGCGATTGCCATATTTATTGGCGCTGATAGCGGCCGCGACGACCGGGCAAGGCCTGGCCACTCAATCGCAGTCCGCTCCGATGATCAGAGCCGATCCCAATTTCGCGCTCAAACTCGCGGCGCTGTTCGATCGGCTTCCCGATCCAGCGAGCTGCCAGGCGGGCGAACTGTCCACCTCGGCCCGAGCCGAGGCGCTAGGCACCGTGAACGCGATCCGGGCGTACCACCACCTGCCGCCGGTCGAATACGATCGCTCAGCCGACGGCGAGGTGATGGCCGCTTCGCTGGTAATGGCCGCGCAAGGCGATCTGTCGCACTGGCCACTGCCCTCGTGGCGCTGCTATTCGGAAGCCGCCGCCAAGGGCGCCGGATCGAGCAATCTGTCGGGCGGTGTCGTCTCGCCTCATCTGCGCTTTGACACACCGCGAGAAGACGTTGTCGATTGGGTCACCGATGTGCGGAACGTCGTCGGCGGCACCGGGCATCGCCGCTGGATCCTGTCACCGTTCGTAACCCGAATCGCTTACGGTCGAACGGGCTGGGAGACGCCGGATGGCCTGCGCACGGAGGCATCCGCGCTAAAGATCTTTGACTTTGCCAGCGAAAAGCCGGTCGCGGGACCGCTTCCCGACTTTGTCGCCTATCCCTTCGGCGAATACCCGATCGATTTGTTCGACCCCAAGGCGTTGCTCTCGTTCAGTCCGGTGGTCGACAAGCTGAATAAATGGAACAATCTGCAGGCCGATTTGACCAACGTCAAAGTCACGGTGAGCACTGGCGGTGAAACGCTGCATACGTCGGTATTTGCAAAGCGGATCGACGCGATCGGATACACGCCTACCATCGAGTTCACGGCCGACAACATCCAGCCCGATGTCACCTATCGCGTCGATATCGAGGGCGTCGTTTATCAGGGACGCACCATCGATTATCATTATGATTTTAGGCTGGTGGGCCGTCGCGAAAGCTAATCGAGCCCGACTGCGCTTTGCTTTACCGAGCCTTCGCCCGCTCGCGATAGGCGTGGAGCAGTGGCTCGGTATAGCCACTCGGCTGGCTGACGCCTTCGAACACCAGCGCGCGGGCGGCTTGCAGCGCGATGCTGTCCGGGTTGCCTGCCATCGGGCGATAGAGCGGATCGCCCGCATTCTGCGCGTCCACCTTGGCCGCCATCCGCTCGAACGCCGCGTCGACATCCGCCTTGTGCGCGACGCCGTGGAGCAGCCAGTTGGCGATGTGCTGCGAGCTGATCCGCAAGGTCGCACGGTCCTCCATCAGGCCGATGTCGTTGATGTCGGGCACCTTTGAGCAGCCAATGCCCTGGTCGATCCAGCGCACGACATAGCCGAGAATCCCCTGCGCGTTGTTGTCGAGCTCGCGCGCGACTTCCTCCGCCGTCCAGTTGCGACCGGCGGCGAATGGCACGGTCAGCAAGCCATCGAGCGACGGGATCGCCTCGCCCGCAATTTCCTTCTGCCGGGCGAACACATCGACCTGATGGTAATGCATCGCATGCAGGGTCGCGGCAGTGGGAGACGGCACCCAGGCGGTGTTGGCGCCGCTCATCGGATGGCCGATCTTCTGGTCCATCATGTCGGCCATCCGGTCGGGCGCGGCCCACATGCCCTTGCCGATCTGCGCCTTGCCCGACAGACCGCAGGCCAGGCCGATGCGGACATTGCGATCCTCGTAGGCCTTGATCCAGGCGCTCGCCTTCATCTCGGCCTTGGGGATCATCGCGCCGCCGTGCATCGCGGTGTGCATCTCGTCGCCGGTGCGATCAAGGAAGCCGGTGTTGATGAAGACGATGCGGTCCTTCACCGCGTGGATGCAGGCGGCGAGATTGGCCGAGGTGCGGCGCTCTTCGTCCATCACCCCGACCTTGATCGTGTGGCGCGCGAGCCCGAGCAGGTCCTCGACCGCATCGAACAAGCGATTGGTGAAGCCGCACTCCTCGGGCCCGTGCATCTTGGGCTTGACGATATAGATGCTGCCGCTGCGGCTGTTGCGGAGCTTCCCCAGCGCTCCGAGGTCGTAGAGCGCAATCGTCGAGGTGATGATCGCATCGAGAATGCCTTCGGGCGCCGCATCGCCACCGAGTAGATGGATTGCAGGCGTCGTCATCAGATGCCCAACATTGCGGACGAAGAGCAGCGAGCGGCCCGGGAGCGTCAGGTCGCCATAGCGCCGGTCCGGGTTCAGGCGCCGGGTCAGCGACGCGCCGCCCTTCTCGAATGTCTCTTCGAGATCGCCCTTCATCAGCCCAAGCCAGTTGGCATAGGCCGCCACCTTGTCTTCGGCATCGACTGCCGCGATCGAATCCTCAAGGTCGCAGATCGTGGTCAGCGCGGACTCCAGGATCACGTCCGACAAGCCGTCGGGATCGTTCGCGCCGATGTGGTTGGGCTCGAACCGCAGCTCGATGTGCAGCCCGTGATGGCGGAACAGCTTGCATTGCTCGCCACGCGCAACGAGCCCGACGTCGTCGCGCCAGCCAGGGATCGCTTCGTCGAGAAAGGCCTTGGCGCGCGCGACGACGGCAGCCCCGCGCGCCTCGTCATAACCGCCGGGTCGCGCCGGTGGCGCATCAAGCGCGTCAGTGCCGTAAAGCGCATCATACAGGCTCCCCCAGCGCGCATTGGCTGCGTTCAGCAGGAAGCGCGCGTTGAGGATCGGCACCACCAGCTGCGGCCCGGCCATCGTCGCAATCTCGGCATCGACATTTTCGGTGCCAATCGTGAAGGGCGCAGGCTCGGGCACCAGATAGCCGATGCTCCGCAGAAACGCCTCGTCAACCGGCTCGCCTGCCTGATAGCGCGCGTCGATCGCCGCCTGCAAAGTCTCGCGCTTGGCGAGCAGCGCGGCATTCTCGGGCGCGAATTTGGCGAATATGTCCGCCACGCCCGCCCACCAGCCATCGGCGGCAATGCCCAGCCCCGGCAGCACGCGCCGCTCGACAAACTGCGCGAGCTCTTCCGCGACGCCGAGACCGGCGCGATCGACGATGGACATGATTCCTCCTTGGATTGGCATTGTCGGGCCCGGGGAGGACCGGTGCTGATTAGACCGCGCAGCCCCCGAGCATCAACCCCGTTCGGGTGCGATCGATGCCGCCGCTGCCTCGATCCGCGCGAGCATCGCTGCGAAGTCGGCCAGTTCCGTCTTGCTGAACCCTGCGAAGATCTGTGCCTCAAGCTCCAATGCCTTGGGCGCAACGCTCTCGTACAGCAGCCGCCCCGCCGCCGTCAGCGACAGCAGATGCGAGCGCGCATCCCCTGGATTATCGCGCCGCGCCACCAGCCCGCGATCGACCAGCGCCACCGCCGCGCGGCTCACCGTCACCTTGTCCATCCGCGTCGCCGCCCCCAGCGCCTGCTGCGTCAGCCCGTCGCTTTCGGCAATCACCGCGATCAGCCGCCACTGCGGGATGGTGAGGCCGAACAGCGCTTCATAGGCCGTCGCCACCGCCGCCGACACGCGGTTCGATGCGATCGACAGACGATAAGGCATGAAATCGTCGAGCTTGAGCGTCGTCATCCGCCGACTGTTGCCACCTTGGCCCGGCGTCTGGCAACCACCGCGACTAGTAGCGCCGCCCCGGCCGCGACCCAAAGCGCATCGCTGCCGATCGCGATGAAGGCGATTGCCCCCGCCGCGCCGCCGCCAAGCAGCCCGCTCCACAGCACCAGATGCGGGATCCACCCCCAGCGATCCTCGCGCGCGATCGCGGCGGCAAGCAACTGCCCGATCTTCACCAGCCGCCCGGTCATGTAAGTGAGGCCGATCCGCACCTCGGTCCCTTCGGCGAAGAAGATATTCTCCACGCCCATCGCCGCCGCCATCAGGATCGCTGCGGGCCAGAGCCGGCCGAAATCGCCGAGGACAGCCGCCCCGGCGAGCAACACGGCAAGTAGCAGCGCCACGATCGCCCGGTGGTGAAAGCGCGACCAGCGCCCGACCAGCGACCCCGCGATCGCGCCGATCAGGAAACTGCCGATCAGCATCGCGGCGACGGCGGCATTGGCAGACATCTCGGCAATCCCAACCCCCAGCCGGGTGGAATTGCCGCTCATGAACGAAACAAAGAACCCGCCGGTCGCGAGGAAGCCGATGGCGTCAACATACCCCGCCAGCGCGGAGAGGCCGATGGCGAGGAGCCGGTCGTGGCGGTCGAAGGATTTCACAACATCGACTGTTCCACGCCAGCCCGCGGTTGAGCAAGCTCCGTCACCCCGGCCTTGTGCCGGGGCCCACCGTGCCACTGGGTAATGCCGCGAGCGGCTCAAGTCCAAACCCGACCGCAAGGTCGTTCCACGCCGGGTTCTCGCGCTCGATCAGGTTGCGCTTCCAGTCGCGGCGATAGCGTTTGAGCTGCTTTTCACGGGCGATGGCGGTTTCCATGTCGTCGTAGCTCTCGAAATAGACGAGGCGCTTGATGCCGTGTTTGCGGGTGAAGCCGTCGAAGGTGCCTTCGCGGTGCTGCGAGATACGAGCAAGCAGGTCTGAGGTCACGCCCACGTAGAGTGTGCCGTTGTAGGCGCTGGCGAGGATGTAGACGCAGGGTTGGCGCTCTTGCTTCATGGTGCGTGACTTTGTGGCGCGGTAGGCCCCGGCACAAGGCCGGGGTGACGAAGGGGGGAGGTTGGAACGGCTAGACCCCCATCCCCAAACCCGCTATATAGTTTCATCTGATACCATCTGCCGCCACGGAGACCCTGCCATGACGACTGCGACCGCCCCCCTGCCCGCCGCCACCAACGACAACCCGATGGGCCTCGACGGCTTCGAATTCGTCGAATTCACCTCGCCCGACCCGGAGGCGCTCGCCGATCTGTTCGTCAGGATGGGCTTCACCCATGTCGCCAATCACCGCTCGAAGAATGTCCGCCGTTATGCGCAGGGTGACATCAATTTCCTGCTCAACATGGAGAATGCGGGGCAAGTCGCCGGTTTCCGCGACACCCACGGCCCCTCGGCCAATGCGATGGCGTTCCGTGTCGCCGACGCGGCCAAGGCGGTGAAACTCGCCGTCGAGCGTGGCGCGGTGGCGGTCGAGGGTCAGGTCGGGCCAGCCGAGCTCAACATTCCGGCGATCGAGGGCATCGGCGGCGCCAACCTCTATCTGGTCGACCGGCGCGGTGGGGCGACGCTCTATGACATTGATTTCGAGCCCATCCCCGGCGCCATGCCAGACGATAACAGCGTCGGCCTCCACACACTCGACCATCTGACGCATAACCTGATGCGCGGGCGGATGAATTACTGGGCGGATTATTACGAGCGCATCTTCAACTTCCGCGAAATCCGCTTCTTCGACATCGAGGGCAAGGCGACGGCGCTCGTCAGCAAGGCAATGACCGCGCCCGACGACAAGATCCGCATCCCGCTGAACGAAAGCCAGGACGAGCATTCGCAGATCGAGGAATTCATTAAGGATTACAAAGGCGAAGGCATTCAGCACATCGCGATGGCGACCGACGATATCTTCAAGACGGTCGACGCTTTGCGCGCCAACGGCATCCGTTTCCAGGACACGATCGACACCTATTTCGACCTGATCGACAAGCGCCTGCCCGGCCACGGCCATGACGTCGAGGAAATGCGCAAGCGCAAGATCCTGATCGACGGCGCGCCGGAGACGGGCGGCGGCCTGCTGCTGCAGATCTTCACCGAGAATATGGTCGGCCCGATCTTTTTCGAGATCATCCAGCGGAAAGGAAATGACGGCTTCGGCGAGGGCAATTTCAAGGCGCTGTTCGAGTCAATCGAGCTGGATCAGATACGGCGCGGGGTGATCCCGGCGGCAGCGGAGTGAACCCAAAACCTTCTCCCTGTATGGGAGAAGGATACCGCAGCTTGCCAGCTTGCTGGCTAGCGGAGGTTGGATGAGGGTGGAGCGGCGGAGCGCGACACTGGCGTCATCACCCTCATCCAACTTCGCCTAATTCGCTTCGCTCATAAGGCTCCGTATCCTTCTCCCTTCAGGGAGAAGATTTGGGAGGATCAGATGACCACCTACCTCACCGGCTTCGGCAATCACTTCGCGAGCGAGGCGATCCCCGGCGCGTTGCCGGTCGGGCGCAATTCGCCGCAGCGGCCCGCTTTCGGCCTATACGCTGAGCAACTCAGCGGCACTGCGTTCACGATGTCGCGGGCCGAGAACCGGCGGTCGTGGCTCTACCGCCTACGCCCATCCGCCGCGCACCCGCCCTATACGCTGGTTGCCGATCCCGCCGCCGACCGGACACGCCCCGCCAGCCCCAACCGGCTGCGCTGGGATCCGCGCGCGCTGCCCGATACCGCGACCACGTTCGTCGATTCGATCGCAACGATGCTCTGGAACGGCGATCCGGAAGCGCATTCCGGCGTCACACTCTCCACCTATGCCGCCACCGCGAGCATGGACACCCAGGTCTATTTCTCGGCCGATGGCGAGCTGCTGATCATCCCCGAGCAAGGCGGGCTGATCCTCCACACCGAGCTCGGCGCGATCGACCTCGAGCCCCTCGAAATCGCCATCATTCCGCGCGGTGTCCGCTTCCGCGTCGCGCTCACCGGCGCCAGCGCGCGCGGCTATGTCGCCGAGAACCACGGCGCGCCGTTCCGCCTGCCCGATCTCGGCCCGATCGGATCGAATGGCCTCGCCAACCCACGCGATTTCGAAAGCCCGGTGGCGTGGTTCGAAGATCGCGACGAACCGTTCGAGATCATCCAGAAATTCGGCGGCAAGCTCTGGCGCACCACGCTCGACCATTCGCCGCTCGATGTCGTCGCGTGGCATGGCAATCTTGCGCCGGTGAAGTACGACCTGCGCCGTTTCAACACGCTCGGCACCGTCAGCTTCGACCATCCCGATCCGTCGATCTTCACCGTGCTCACCAGCCCCAGCGACATGCCGGGCCGCGCGAATGCCGATTTCGTGATCTTCCCGCCGCGCTGGATGGTCGCAGAGGACACGTTCCGCCCGCCGTGGTTCCACCGCAATCTGATGAGCGAAGCGATGGGCCTAATCACCGGCGCTTACGACGCAAAGGCGGGCGGCTTTGCCCCCGGCGCGCTGTCGCTTCACAATATGATGAGCGCGCACGGTCCCGATGTCGCCAGCTGGCAGAGCGCGACCGATGCCGAGCTGAAGCCGCACAAGATCGACGGCACCATGGCGTTCATGGTCGAAAGCTGCTGGCCGTACCGGGTCACCGATTCGGCGCTGGCGGCGGCGCAGCGCGATTATGACGGCGTCTGGGGCGCCTTCCCCAAGGCGCGCCTGCCCGGCTGAGGGAACATCACGGCCCCGGCATCGTTGAACCGGCATTCAGCGATAGCTCAGGGATTTCAGATGTTTCACTGGCAGCATGCTGCGCAGGACGCATTGCAGGCCAAATTGTTCGCGCATGTCGACGACCGTGACTTCCCCTGCGTCGGCGCCAAGGCAGCGCTGGCGAAGGGGACGCTGCGCGTGCTCGCGTGCGACAATATCGCAAGTGCGTGGGACGATCTGCGTATCCATGACGAACTGCTGAAGTTCGCCGAAGTCTATGCGCGCGACCCGGCGCTGTTCCGCAGCCTGGCAATCGTCTTCGAAGGCCCGACCGACCTGTCCGAAGCCGCGTTCGAAGCGGCCTTGTGGGAGCGCGCGCAGTCGCTGTCCGACAAGGATGTCTGGCGCGGCCAACCCTATGACGAGCGCGTCTCGCCCGACCCCGAGGACGCGCATTTCTCGCTCAGCTTCGGCGGGCAGGCCTTCTTTATCGTCGGTCTGCACCCGAACGCCAGCCGCCCTGCCCGCCGGTTCGAGCGGCCGACGATGGTATTCAACCTGCATGACCAGTTCGAGCGGCTCCGCGCCGAGGGTCGGTACGAAGGCATGCGCGAGAAGATCATGGTTCGCGACGAAGCCATCGCCGGCAGCCGCAACCCGATGCTCGCCCGCCACGGCGAGGCGAGCGAAGCGCGACAATATTCCGGACGTATGGTCGACGGCAGCTGGACCTGCCCGTTCAGCTATGCAGGCGCAGCGGGTGCCTGAAATTCCGCCCCGGTCGGGCACCGCTTTTCGGCTGGCAGAGGGCGAGACGCTGACCGTGATCGACGTCGAGGGCGTGCAGGTCGCCGATCTGCTTGCCTATAATGCCGCCGACATCGGCGAAGTGGTCAGTTCGGGCCGCACGATTGACTATGCCGAAACGATCCGGCTGACGACCGGGCACAAGCTCTATTCGAACCGGTCGCGCGTGATGCTGGAGATCGTCGCCGACACGGTCGGGGTGCATGATTTCCTGCTCACGCCATGTTCCTACGCGACTTTCGATCACTTCTACCCTAACCTGCCGCGTCATCAGGGGTGCTTCGGCAACCTCGCCAATGCGCTCGCGCCTTATGGCGTGACCGAAGACATGATCCCGGTGGCGTTCAACTGCTTCATGAATGTGCCCGTGGCCGCTGGCGGCACCGTGCAGGTGCTCCCCCCGCTCAGCCGTGCAGGCGATAGCGTCAGTTTCGTCGCGGCGATGGACCTGATCATCGGCCTCACTGCCTGCTCGGCGCCCGCCAGCAACGGCGGCAGCTTCAAGCCGATCGGCTGGCGGATCGACCCGCCGGCAAATTAATTTCCGGTACGCTGTCGATTTCGCTCCCGTTCGTCCGTCTCCCCGATACGATCGCGATGCACGCGGTCGCGAAACGGAAGGATTTGGCGATGAAGTACATGCTGACGATCTTCGAAGACGAAGCCGTCTATGACGACGGCACCGGCGCGGCGATGGGCGCGATCATCCAGAAGCACATGGCGTTCGGGCAGGAACATGGCGCCGCCATCCTTCACGGCGCCGGGCTCCAGCCCACCGCGACGGCCACGACGGTGCGGACCGAAGGCGGCACGCAGACGCTGCATGACGGCCCCTTTGCCGAAACGCGCGAGCAGCTCGGCGGCTTCTATCTGATCGAAGCGCCCGACCTCGATGCTGCAATCGCGATCGCCAAGAAAATTCCGATCGCCGCCAACGGCTCGGTCGAGGTGCGCCCGGTCATGTCGCCGCCGGGCATGTGAGCACGTCGCTCGACGCGGTTTTCCGGGCGGCGAGCGGGCGGATCATCGCCGCGCTCGCCGCCCGTTTCCGCAATCTCGACCTAGCCGAAGAGGCGCTCGCAGAAGCCTGCGCGCGTGCCGTGACCGCTTGGGCCGATGAGACGCCCCGCGATCCGACGGCGTGGCTCTACCGCGTCGCCGAACGCGTCGCGCTCGACAAGATACGGCAGGCGGCGGTGCGCGCGGCGGCGACGCTGCCCGAGCCGGAAGCCGACCCGACACCGGAGCAACTGATGCTCGATGCGAGCCCCATCCCCGATGAGCGGCTGAAGCTGATCTTCACCTGCTGCCACCCGGCGATCCATGCCGAAGCGCGCGCCGCGCTGACGCTGCGGATGGTCTGTGGTCTCTCGACCGAAGAGATCGCCCGCGCTTTCCTCACCGCCGAGCCGACGCTTGCGCAGCGGCTGGTGCGCGCCAAGCGCAAGATCGCGCGCGCCGGTATCGGCTATGACGTGCCCGGCCCCGATGCCTGGGGCGAGCGGCTCGACGCGGTGCTCAGCACAATCGATATCGCCTATGCCCATGCTCATGCCGATGGCGCAGGCACCGGCCAGCACGCCGGCTATGCCCGCGAAATGCTGACCATCACCGCGACGCTCGCGCAGATGCTGCCGGATGAGCCCGAAGTGCTGGCGCTCGCCGCCACCGTCCGCTTCGCCGAAGCGCGGCGGCCGGCGCGGATCGGCGCCGCCGGTGCGATGATCCCGCTGTCGGAGCAGGACCCCAGCCGCTGGGACTCGGCGCTGATCGCCGACGGCCGTCGCTATTTCGCCGCCGCAGCGCGGCTCGGCCCGCGCCGCCCGCGGGTGGTGGCAGCGCTGATCCACGCCGAATGGTGCGCGCGCGCCTCGCTTGCCGAGCCGCCGCCGTGGCGCAACATCCTGACGATCTACGATGCGCTGCTAACCGTGCGTGACGATGCGATCACGCGGCTGAACCGCGCGGTCGCGCTTGCCGAAGTGGCAGGCTATGCCGCAGCATTTGAGGAAGTCGACGCGCTCGACATCCCGGGGCTGGCGCAGTTCCTGCCCTATCACGCGACCCGCGCCGGGCTGCTCTATCGACTCGGCCTGAATGAGGAGGCACGGGCAGCTTACGATGCGGCGCTGGCGCTGGGACCGGGTGAAGCCGAGCGCCGCTGGCTGGAGCAGCGACGCGCCGAAGTCAGCTAGTTACGACGCGCAGCCGATGATGCCGATTACCGGCACGATCACGCTGTCGCCGCCCTCGCGCGTGATCGTCAGCGTCGCATTCTGCGTCAGCCCGCCCTGCGTCAGGTCGCCGCGCTTGACGATCTCCATCTCGACCGCGACCTTCAGGTCGCCGCCGGCATAGTCGGTGTGGGCAAGAAAGCCGAAATCGCCTGGCCCGGCCTGCGCGACGCGGACCAGATCGGTGACCTTGCCGTCGGGCGCGAAGCGGATGCGCGCCGGGTCCGACGTGAGCATGGCGACCAGCGTACGCGTCTGGGTCGCGCTCCACAGGAATGTCGCGCAGCCGGCCGCGGGTAAATTTTGCCGGGGAATGGCGCCGATCGGCAAACCGTCGACCGAGCGTGGCAGTTGCACCACCGGCGCTGCGGGCACATCCTGAGCGACGGCGGGCGCGGCGAGCAACAGCGCGAGCAAGGCAGTTTTCATGGCGCGATCATTAGCATGACCAGCAGCGCCGGGTAAGCCGCGATCGCCAGCAGCGTGCCGAACGGAAAGCGATCGGCAAGCGTCGCCTGTCCGCCGGTGAGCAGACGGAACAGCACGACGCTCAGGCCCGTCATCGCGGCGAGGAACAGCACCGCCGGCAACAGCTGCCACCCCAGCCACAGCCCGATCGCGCCGAACAGCTTGGGGTCGCCGCCGCCCAGCCCTTCGCGCCCGCGCAGTGCCTCATATCCTGCGCCGATCGCCCACAGCGCGGCAAAGCCGCCTGCCCCCCCGATCAGTCGGTCGATCATCCCCGGCCCGATTCCGAGCAGCCCGACCGCGATACCCGCCAGCGCAAGCGCGAGCGTCAGCTCGTCGGGAAGCCAGAACGCGGTCATGTCGAGTGCGGCCAGTCCCAGCAGCAGCCAGCCGAAGACGGCCGCCGCCAATGCCGCCTCGATCGGCAGCAGCAGCCCCGCGCTCGCGCCGATGGCGAGCGCAAGCGCTTCGATGCGCCAGTGCATCGGGTTGATCGCCGTGCCGCATGACCGGCATTTGCCGCGGCTCGCGAGCGCACTCAACAACGGCACCAGTTCGGTGGCGCCGAGCGTGCGCCCGCAAGCGTCGCAGGCCGACCGTCCGGTCACGACCGATCGCTCCGTCGGCCAGCGGATCACAAGCGCCGCGATGAAGCTGCCGAAGATCGCCCCCAAGGCTCCGAGCAGCCCTGCCCAGAACGGACCGTCAGCCGGGAGGGCGCTTGCGAATGAGGTAGCGATAGACACCCAGCAGGTTGATCCCGAACAAGACGGCGTTCTGCGTGCCGAGCGCAAAGTCCCGGGTCAACACCGATCCCGCGATCCAGCACAGCGACGACGCAACGAAGACGACGAACCCCCATCCCGTCAGCCGCCGGCCGAGATCGAGCGACACCATGGCGGCGGCGATCATCCCGCTGCCCGATGCCGCCCATTTGAGTATGGTCGTCGGCAGGTCTTCCATCGCGCGTTCTCCCGGAAATTGGCTGATAACCAGCCGCGCAAAGGCCCGTTCCGCACGCCGCGTTTGTATTCACCGCGTCGCCGCCCTAAATCGCGCGCAGCCACCCTCTCGCGCTGGAGCTGCCCCATGAGCACCGACCCTGTCGTCATCGTCGCCTATGCCCGCACGCCGATGGGCAGCTTCCAGGGGGCGCTGAGCGGCGCGAGCGCGACCGAGCTCGGTGCGGCTGCCGTCGGCGCCGCGATCGAGCGCGCGGGGCTGTCGGGCGAGGCGGTCGAGCGCATCTACATGGGCTGCGTACTGCCTGCGGGCCTCGGCCAGGCGCCTGCGCGTCAGGCGGCGCTCAAGGCCGGGCTGCCGCTTCATGTCGAAGCGACGACGGTCAACAAGATGTGCGGTTCTGGCATGCAGGCCACGATCATGGCGCATGATGCCATCGTCGCCGGGTCTGCCGACATCGTCGTCGCCGGCGGCATGGAAAGCATGACCGGCGCCCCTTACCTGTCGATGCGGCACCGCAGCGGCGCCCGCATCGGCCATGATGTGCTGAAGGATCATATGTACCTCGATGGACTCGAGGATGCCTATGAGCCCGGCAAGCTGATGGGCAATTTCGCCGAGGATTCAGCGACCGAGTATCAATTCACGCGCGCGGACCAGGATGATTACGCGATCGCCTCGCTCACCCGCGCGCAGGCAGCCCAGGCGGCGGGGAAATTCGTGCGCGAGATCACACCGGTCGAAGTCGCGGGGCGCAAGGGATCGGTGACGGTCGATCAGGACGAACAGCCATTGAAGGGCGATGTCGCGAAGATCCCGACGCTGAAGCCCGCTTTCGCCAAGGACGGCACCGTCACCGCCGCCAATGCCTCGTCGATCTCGGACGGCGCGGCCGCGCTGGTGATGATGCGCGCGTCGAAAGCCGAGGAACTAGGGCTGACGCCGGTCGCGCGGATCGTATCGCACGCCGCGCACGCGCACGCGCCGTCGCACTTCACCACTGCGCCCGTGCCGGCGATGCGCAAGGCGCTCGACAAGGCAGGCTGGTCGGTCGCCGACGTCGACCTGTTCGAAGTCAACGAGGCGTTCGCTGTCGTGCCGATGATCGCGATGCGCGACATGGGCATTCCGCACGACAAGCTCAACATCCATGGCGGCGCCTGCGCGCTCGGCCATCCGATCGGCGCCAGCGGTGCGCGGATCATCGCGACGCTGGTCTCCGCGCTGCAGACCACCGGGGGCAAGCGCGGGCTCGCGTCGCTGTGCATTGGCGGTGGTGAAGCGACGGCGGTTGCGGTGGAACTGCTGAGCTAAGGCCCGCCATTTTAGGCCTTCGCTTCTAATTCCCGCGAAGGCGGAGATCTCCGGTCACCAAAGGTCGCGAATATTTGCCACCCAGCCTCTATGGATTCCCGCCTTCGCGGGGATGACGTAAGGGTTTTGAAGCGTGCTGGTTTGAGCCTTGTCTAGCGCAGCGCGTTCGCCACCAGCTTGTGCAGTTTCGAATGCAGTCCGTCGTTGGCGGCCAGATATTCGCGCCGCTCGTGCATCTTGTCGCCGCCGCGATAGTCGGTGACGTAGCCGCCGGCTTCGCGCACCAGCAGCATCCCCGCGGCCGCATCCCAGCGTTGTAGCCCCGATTCCCAGAAGCCGTCGAAGCGCCCCGCCGCGACCCACGCCAGGTCGAGCGCCGCCGACCCAAGCCGTCGGATACCCGCCACACCGGGGGCGACCGCGCCAAAAATACGGCTCCATTCAGCGAAGTCGCCGTGGCCCAGAAAGGGAATACCAGTCGCGATCAAGGCCTCGGACAGATCGCCCCGTGCCGAGACCCGCAGCCGTTGGTCGGTAAGCCATGCGCCCCGCCCCTTTTCCGCCCAGAAGCTCTCGTCGGTGAGCGGCTGATAGACGAGCGCCGCCATCGTTTCCCATTTGCCGCCGGGCTTTGGCTCTTCCGCCGCGATCGAAATCGCGAAATGCGGAATGCCGTGCAGGAAATTGCTGGTGCCGTCGAGCGGATCGACGACAAAACGCGGCTTCGACGGATCGCCCGCCACATCGCCGCGCTCCTCCATCACGAACGCCCAGTCGGGGCGCGCATGGCTCAGTTCCTCGAACAGCGTTTGTTCGGCGCGCTTGTCGGCCATCGACACGAAATCGGCCGGCCCCTTGCGGCTGACCTGCAAGTGCTGGACTTCGTTGAAGTCACGCCGAAGGCGCGGCGCCGCCTTGCGCGCGGCGCGTTCCATGACGGTGATGAGGCCGGAATGCGAAACCACGTCGGGCGTCAGTCCGCGCGCCGGACGTAGGTCTGCTCGTAAACGTCGACCACGATCCGCGTGCCGCTTTCGATGTGCGGCGGCACCATGATCCGCACGCCATTGTCGAGCACCGCCGGCTTGTAGCTCGACGACGCCGTCTGGCCCTTCACCACCGCATCTGCCTCGACGATCGTGGCTTCGATCGTGTCGGGCAGCTGCACGCTGATCGGCTCTTCGTCATAGAGTTCCATCACCACGTCCATGCCGTCCTGCAGGAAGGCGGCGGCATCGCCGAGCAGGTCGCGCGGCAGCGTGGTCTGCTCGTAGGTTTCCTTGTCCATGAAGACGAGCATGTCGCCTTCGGGATAGAGGAACTGGAAATCCTTCGTGTCGAGCCGCACGCGCTCGACCGTCTCGGCCGAACGGAAGCGGACGTTGTTCTTGCGTCCGTCGCGCAGGTTCTTCATTTCGACCTGCATATAGGCACCGCCCTTGCCCGGCTGGGTGTGCTGGATTTTCACTGCCCGCCAGATGCCGCCCTCGTACTCGATGATGTTGCCAGGGCGAATGTCGACACCGCTGATTTTCATGGAAGTCCCGCCATGTTAGAAACAAGCGACGCGCTGTAGCGGCGCGTCGGGCATCGGGCAAGCCGGGAGGGGAACAGTGATGGCCGACGACAACAAGCCCGCCCCGTCCGGCTTGCTGCAAGGCGCCCAGGCATGGGTCGCGCTGGCGGGTGCAATCATCACGGCCTGGGGCGGGTGGATCACCATTCAGATCAACCAGATCAATTCGCGCGTTCAGCAGAACACCGCCGAGCGCAACTGGACCGCGATCGTGTTCGACAAATACTCGGACGCAATCACGCGCGACAAGCTGAGCACCGAGCAGCGGATCGCCGCGCTCAACGGCCTCGTCAACCTCACCGACCTGATCGAGCGCGAGAAACTGCGGCTGAAAATGGCGCAGGTGATCCGCGACCAGCTCGATGCCTATAGCCAGCAGCTCCAGCAGCTGAGCACCACCCAGACCGGCGCGGAAAAAGCGCAAACGGTGGCGCTGGCCGCACAGGCCGGCGCGATTGCCGATGCGGCCAATTTGAAGGTCAACCAGCTTGTCCAGAGCGCCGCAGTCACCGGCACCGGCGGCGAAGTGGCCGCCCAACCAGCACCAAAAGCCTCGTGGGCCAACTATGACTTCGACATTTTCTATTGTCAGGGCAGCCCCGAGCTCGAAGCGAGCGCACTGCAGTCCGCAAACGCCATCGCCGCACTCAAGGGGCTCGATCCCGCCGCATCGGGCCGATGGCGGGTCCGGCCGCTGAGCGTTGAGCGCAACGCTTCGCCGGGCTTTGGCATCACCGGCATCCTGATCCGACCAAGCGCCAAGGATGAAGTCACGCTTGCCCAACAGATGCAGGCGATCATCAAGCAGCAACGGACGCTCGACACTGCTTCGGACTCAGTGCGGATCCAGACGATCAGCTATCCGACACCCTATTACCTGTCGGTTTTCGTGTGCCCGCAGCCTGGTCCGGCGGCACCGACGACGACCGCCACTCAATAACGCTGGCGGAGGCGATCGACGCTGGTCGACACGGCACGGCCACGCGCATCTTCTTCGGCGCATTCGCTTTCCAGGTCGGCGCGAATCTTTTCGATCTCGCGGTCGGTCTTGTGCTCGATGCCGATGAACTGGACGCGCGCCTGTTCGACCGCGCGCAGCAGCTCGTCGAGCTTCGCCTGCATCGCCGCCGAATCGCGATTCTGTGAATTTTGGATCAGGAACACCATCAAAAAGGTGATGATCGTGGTCGCGGTGTTCACGACCAGCTGCCACGTGTCCGAATAATGGAAGATCGGCCCGGTGACGCCCCAGACAATGATCACGGTGAGCGCCAGGATGAACGAAATCGGCTGGCCCGCAAAGCCCGCGACAAAGCCGGCGATGCGGGTGAAGAGGCGGTCAAGCATGATGCCCTCCGAAGAACGGTTCAGCTGCTGCCGAGTACCGCAGCAAATGCTGCAACGGCCGACGCCTCATCCGCGCTCCACACCGCACCCGATACCGCAACGAAATCGGCGCCCGCCGCCGCGAGCACCGGTGCATTGGCGGGCGTGATGCCGCCGATCGCAACGCAAGGCAGCTCGAACAGAGTCGACCACCAGCTGAGCAGCACCGGATCCGCGCGATGCTCGACCGCCTTGGTCGTCGTCGGGTGAAAGGCGCCGAACGCGACGTAATCGGCGCCGGCCTCACCCGCTTCCATCGCGAGATGGCGGCTGGCGTGGCAAGTGACGCCGATCTGCACCGACGGGCCGAGCGCGAGGCGCGCCTCGCGCGGATCGCCGTCGCTCTGGCCCAGATGCACGCCATCGGCGCCCAGCCGTTTTGCTAGGCTGACGCTGTCGTTGACGATGAACGCCACGTCGGCATCGGCGCAGATGCGCTGGAGTGGCTCGGCCAGTCGTGCCGCCTCATGCTGGTCGATGCCCTTCACGCGGAACTGGAACGCCGCCACTGGCCCGGCGCCGAGCGCGCGCTTCAGCCGGTCGGGGAATCCCCCGCCAACGTCGAGCGGCGAGACAAGGTAGAGCTGGCACGGCGGGCGACGATCGTCGCGGACGAACTGCGCGGCGAATTGGGGATCGAGCGGACCGAGCGGGTCGTCATCGAAAGTCATGTCATCCGTCATTGCACGATCGCCAGCAGAAAACCGTCCCATTTCTTCGCGCCCACCGTCTGCACCGCCGTCGCCGACAGCCGGGGTTCGCTCGCCACATAATCGAACAGCGCCCGGGTGCCGATGATGCGCGGATCGTCGCTGGCAGGGTCGAGCACGCCGCCCTCGCGCACGACATTATCGACCACGATCACCGCGCCGGGGCGCGCCAGCGCGATAGCGGCGCGGACATAGGCGGCGCCATTTTCCTTGTCGGCATCGATGAATATGAAATCGAACGGTGGCTCGCCGCGCGCTTGCATCGCTGCCAGCGTTCCGATGGCGGTCCCCAGGCGCAGGTCGACACGATCCGCGAGCCCCGCAGCGGCGATGTTGGCGCGGGCGACCTCTGCATGATGCGGCTCGATTTCGCACGTCACCACCCTGCCGCCTTCTGCAAGCGCACGCGCCAGCCAGATCGTCGAATAACCGCCGAGCGTGCCGATTTCGAGAATGCGCCGCGCGCCGGCCATCCGCGCGAACAGGTGGAGCATCTTGCCCTGCGCTGCGCTGACGTCGATCGGCGGCAGACCGGCGGCGGCATTGGCGGCCAGCGCGGCCGCGAGCGCGGAAGCATCGCCCAGCAGCTTGCCGCCGATATAATCGTCGACGCGGGTCCAATCGCTCATGACGCCCTGCCTTTCAGAAATGCGCGAGATAGCCGCCATCGACGGTGATGATCTCGCCGGTGATATAGGACGCCGCCTCGGAGGCAAGGAAGACGGCCGCCCCCGCGATTTCCTCGGGCCGCCCCCAGCGCTTGAGCGAGGTCCGCCGGTCGAGCCAGTCCGCGACCGATGGATCGGCGACCATGGCGGCATTGGCGTCGGTCGCGAAGAAGCCCGGCGCGATGCCGTTCACGGTCACGCCATGCGGTCCCAGATCGGCAGCGAGCGCGCGGGTGAGCGCGGCCAGCCCGCCCTTGGTCATCGTATACACAGGATCGCCGCTGTTGGCGATCGGTCCGGCGATCGAGGTGATGTTGATGATCCGCCCGCGCCGCCGTTGGATCATCCCCGGCGCTACCGCGCGCGCGAGCATCAGCGGCGCGATCAGATTGGCCTCGGCCAGCACGCGCACCTCCTCGGCCACGAAATCGGCCAGCGCGCGCCGATCGCGCTGGCCGACATTGTTGACGAGGATGTCGATGGCGCCATGCTGCGCAGCAATTTCTGCAGCATGCGCATCCACCGCCGCTGAATCGGTGATGTCGAAGGCTCGGACTGCGACCCTGCCGTCGATGCGCGATGCTGCCTCGACCAGCCGCGCTTCATCGCGCCCGTTCAGGACGACAAGCGCGCCAGCCTGGGTGAGGCCGCGGGCAATTTCGAAACCCAGCCCCCGCCCCGCGCCCGTCACCAGCGCGACGCGGCCGCTGAGATCGAACGGGTTCAGGCTTCCTCGCCCCTGTAGATCGCGACCAGCTTGTCGAGCATCGCGAGCGCCTCGTCGCGCGGCCGCTGGAACGTGTTGCGGCCGATGATCGATCCGTTGCCGCCGCCGTCGCGGATGTCGCGCGCGTCCTGATAGACGGCGTCGGCGCCCTTGGCCGCGCCGCCTGAAAAGACGACGATCCGGCGACCGTTGAAGCACGACTGCACGACATGGGCGACGCGCTTCGCCTGGGTCGACGCATCGAAACCCTCATAGGCTTTCTGCGCGTCGTCCTGCTCGATGTGATCGGTCGGCAGCTTGACCTTGATGATGTGCGCGCCGAGCAGCGCCGCCATGTGCGCGGCATAGGCGCCGACATCGAGCGCGAGTTCGCCCTTCTTCGACAGCTTGCCGCCGCGAGGGTACGACCAGATGACGGTCGCGATACCGACCGACTTGGCCTCCGCCGACATCTGCTGGATTTCCTCCATCATGTCGAACACGTCGTCGGCACCGGGGTAGATAGTGAAGCCGATCGCCGCGCAGCCCAGCCGCAGCGCATCTTCGACGCTGCCGGTCAGCGCCTGGTTGATGCTGGTCGCCCAGCTGTTCGACGAATTGACCTTCAGGATCGTCGGGATCTGGCCGGCGAAGGTCGCCGCGCCCGCCTCGATCATGCCGAGCGGCGCCGCATAGGCGCTGAGCCCGGCATCGACCGCGAGCTGGAAATGATAATGCGGGTCATAGGCGGGCGGATTGACGGCGAAGGAGCGCGCCGGGCCATGTTCGAAACCCTGGTCGACCGGCAGGATGATCAGCTTGCCAGTCCCGCCCAGCCGCCCCTGCATCAGGATCCGCGCCAGATTGGCCTTCACGCCCGGATTGTCGGATTCGTAATTGGCCAGAATGGACTTCACGATCGGCGTCATCTTGGTCTCCTGATGCGATGCATACGAATGCTGCGGCGCTGTTAGCCGCCCCCCCAAGCCTTCGCAACCACGGGGATCAGAATCAGCGCGCGAGTGCTGCTACCCCCGGCAGTTCCTTGCCTTCCATCCATTCGAGGAAGGCACCGCCAGCGGTCGACACGAAGCTGAATTGCTCGGCCACGCCTGCCTGGTTGAGTGCGGCCACCGTATCGCCGCCGCCTGCCACCGACACCAGCGAGCCCTCGCTCGTCAGCGCCGCCGCCGTGCGTGCGAGCGCCACGGTCGCGGTATCGAACGGCGGCGTCTCGAACGCGCCGAGCGGGCCGTTCCACACCAGCGTGCGGCAAGTCTTGAGCACGTCCGCCAGCGCTTCGGTCGCGGCGGGGCCGATATCGAGGATCATCTCGTCAGCGCCGACTTCATGGACGTTGCAGGTCCGCAAGGACGACGGATTGGCGGCGAATTCCTTGGCCACGACGACGTCATAGGGCAGGTGAATGGTGCAGTTCGCAGCTTCGGCAGCGGCAAAAATCGCTTCGGCGGTGCCGGTCAGCTCATGCTCGCACAGCGACTTGCCGACATCGACGCCACGCGCGGCCAGAAAGGTGTTGGCCATACCGCCGCCGATGATCAGGTGATCGACGCGGGCAACCAGATGCCGCAGCACATCGAGCTTGGTCGATACCTTGGCGCCGCCCACCACGGCCGCGACCGGATGCTCCGGGTTGCCGAGCGCCTTGTCGAGCGCGTCCAGTTCGGCTTCCATCGCGCGCCCCGCGAAGGCCGGCAGCACATGCGCCAGCCCCTCGGTCGAGGCATGCGCGCGGTGCGCGGCGGAAAAGGCATCGTTGACGTAAAGGTCGCCAAGCGCGGCAAAGCGCGCGACGGTCGCCGGGTCGTTCTTTTCCTCGCCGCCGAAGAAGCGCGTGTTCTCGACGATCGCGACATCGCCGGACTGGAGCTTCGCAACCGCCTCGGCATCGCCTTCCCAGTCGACATAATGGACCGGGCGACCGAGCACTGCCGCATAGGGCGCGACGATCTGCTGGAGCGAGAATTCGGCACTCGGCACCTTGGGCCGCCCGAAATGGGCGAGGATCAGCACGATCGCGCCCCGATCGGCGAGCTCGGTGACGGTCGGCAGCGTTGCGCGCAGGCGGGTGTCGTCGCTCACGCGGCCGTCGGCCATCGGCACGTTCAGGTCCTCTCGCACCAGCACGCGCTTGCCGCTGATCTCACCCATGTCGTCGAGCGTCTTGAATGCCTTCACGCTTCGTCCTCCTCGCTGATCGGATCGCCGATTGCGATCCGTCCCCCTGCGATCACCTTTGCCAATGCCCCGCCGCGCCAATCGGGCGCGAGCGCCGCTTTCAATCCCGGCGCGATTTCCTCCATCCGGCTGCACGGGTCACATTCCTGGGTGACCTCGAGCAGCACCGGCCCGATCCGCAACCGCGCGCCCGGCCGCTGCGGCAGGTCGAGGCCGTCGACCAGCAGATTCGCACGCTGCACCGACCAGTGATGGTCCACGCCAAGTTCAGCCATGGCCGCGTCCCAGTCGGCGCGCTCGATCAGCGACACTTGCCGCCGCCCGCGGCCGCCGGGTTTCACCGCGCCGCGAAAGTCGCCGACCAGCCCGCCGTCGCGGGTGACCTCGACCGTATCGAGCAGCTCGATCGGCCCGCACGGGCGCCCGTGCCGCGCAATGCCGGCAAGGACGCCCATCGCTTAGAGGAACGCCGCCATCGCCTTGGCGGTGTCGACCATGCGGTTCGAAAAGCCCCATTCATTATCGTACCAGCTGACGACGCGCACCAACTTGCCGTCGATGACGGCCGTCTCGAGGCTGTCGACGGTCGACGATGCGGCATTGTGCATCAGATCGATCGAGACAAGCGGCTCGTCGGTATAGGCAAGAATGCCTGCCAGCGGCCCGCTTTCCGACGCTGCCTTCAGGATCGCGTTGACTTCGTCCTTGGTCACGTCGCGCTTGGGGGTGAAGGTCAGGTCGACGAGGCTCACGTCGGGCACCGGCACGCGGATCGCCGAGCCGTCGAGCTTGCCCTTCAGTTCGGGCAGCACTTCACCGACCGCGCGGGCAGCGCCGGTGGTGGTCGGGATGATCGACATGGCGGCGGCACGCGCGCGGCGCGGATCGCTGTGGACCTGGTCGAGGATCTTCTGGTCGTTGGTATAGGCGTGCACGGTTGTCATCAGCCCGCGCTCGATGCCGACGGCGTCGTTCAGCACCTTCGCCACCGGCGCGAGGCAATTGGTGGTGCACGACGCGTTCGATACGATGACGTGGTCCCCCGTCAGCTTGTCGTGGTTGACGCCGTAGACGACGGTCAGATCGACACCCTTGCCCGGCGCCGAGATCAGCACCTTCTTGGCGCCTGCATCGAGGTGCTTCTGACAAGCGGCGCGGTCGGTGAAGAAGCCGGTGCATTCGAGCACGAGATCGACGCCCAGCTCGGCGTGCGGCAGGTTCGCCGGATCGCGCTCGGCGGTGACACGGATGCGCTTGCCGTCGATGACGATGTCGTTGCCGTCAGCCACCACGGTGCCGGGATATCTGCCGTGGACGCTGTCACGGCTGAACAGCCAGGCGTTGGCCTTGGCATCGGCGAGATCGTTGACCGCGACCAGCTCAAGCCCGGTGTCGGCCTGCTCAAGCATCGCCCGTGCGACTAGCCGCCCGATTCGCCCAAACCCGTTGATTGCAACCTTGACCGTCATGGTAAAAAAACTCCGTTAGCTCTTCAATTCATTGATGATCTTCGGCGCGATCACGTCCGCGGTCAGGCCGAAGTGCTTATAGAGTTCGCCAGCCGGCGCGGAGGCGCCGAAGCCGTCGATGCCGATCCGCAGGCCGTCGCCGGTATAACGCTCCCAACCGAGCGTGGTCCCTGCCTCGATCGACACTTTCAACACGTCGGCGGGCAGCACATCGGCGCGATAGGCCGATCCTTGCGCATCGAAACGCGACCAGCACGGCATCGAGACGACATCGGCGCCGATCCCCTGCGCTTCGAGCGCCTCAGCGGTTTCGACCGCGATCGCGACTTCGGAACCACTTGCAATCAGCACGACCTGCCGTGGCGCGCTGGCCGCCCGCAGGCGATAGGCGCCGCGCGCGCTGAGCATGTCGCCGGTTTCGCGCAGCTGTGGCAGATTCTGACGCGACAGCGCGAGCAAGCCGGGGCCATCCTTCCTCGCGAGCGCGAGCGCCCAGCATTCCGCCGTCTCGACCGCATCGCACGGGCGATAGACGTCGAGACCCGGGATCATCCGCAGGCTCATGACATGCTCGATCGGCTGGTGCGTCGGGCCGTCTTCGCCGACGCCGATCGAATCATGCGTCATGACGTAGACGACCCGGGTGCGCTGGAGCGCCGATAGCCGGATCGCGGGGCGCGCATAATCCGCGAACACCAGGAACGTGCCGCCGAACGGGATCACGCCGCCGTGCAGCGCCATGCCGTTCATCGCGGCTGCCATCCCGAATTCGCGGATGCCGTAATTGATGTAGCGCCCGGCATAATCGTCTGCCGACAGCGTGGTCAGGGCCGGCGTCTTGGTCAGGTTCGACCCCGTCAGGTCGGCCGATCCGCCGATCAGCTCGGGCATCGCGGCGGTCAGGCCCAGCAGCGCGAATTCGGATGCCTTGCGGGTCGCAACCGGCGCCGGCACTTTGTCCCAATTGGCAAAGGCCCAGCCGGTTGCATCCTCCAGATCGACGTCGCCCGCCAGTCGCCGGGCAAATTCGGCGCCGTCCGCGTGCGCGGCGAGCCGTCCAGACCATGCGGCCCGCTCGGGCGCGCCACGCTTGCCGAGCTCGAGCCACGCAGCACGAATGTCGTCGGGGATTTCGAACGGCGCCGCGCTCCAGCCAAGATGCGCGCGCGCCGCCGCCACTTCATCCTTGCCGAGTGCGGCGCCGTGCGTCTTCGACGTGCCCTGCTTGTTGGGCGCCCCCTTGCCGATGATCGTGCGGCAGCGGATCAGCGAAGGGCGCGGATCGGCGATCGCTTCCTCGATCGCGCGGGCGATGTCGGCGAAATCATGACCGTCGCAAGCGATGACGTGCCAGCCGCTTGCAGCATAGCGTGCCGGAATGTCCTCGCTCGACGACAGCGACACCGCGCCGTCGATCGTGATGCGATTGTCATCCCACAGCACGTTGAGCCGCCCGAGCCGGAGATGCCCCGCCAGTCCCACCGCCTCGTGATTGATGCCTTCCATCAGGCAGCCGTCGCCCGCCACCACCCACGTGCGGTGATCGACCAGCGTATCGTCGAACACGGCGTTCAGATGCCGTTCGGCAGTCGCCATGCCGACCGCCATCGCCAGCCCTTGCCCCAGCGGGCCGGTGGTGCACTCAACTCCGGCCAGCTCGAAATTTTCCGGGTGCCCCGCGCACGGGCTGCCGAGCTGGCGGAAATTGCGAATGTCGTCGATCGTCGGCCGCGCATAGCCCGTCAGGTAAAGCAGGCTGTAGATCAGCATCGATCCATGACCCGCCGACAGCACGAAACGGTCGCGATCGGGCCAAAGCGGGTCGGCGGGATCATACTTCAGATATCGCGTGAACAGCACTGTGGCGACATCCGCCATCCCCATCGGCATGCCGGGATGGCCGGAATTGGCCGCTTCGACCGCATCCATCGACAGGGCGCGGATGGCATTTGCTAGATCACTGTCGGCAACGCCCATCACTATCCCCGGATGGCCGGGCTCAGCGCTGACGAGGGGGCTAATTCCGGCGAGTCGATTGTTGCGCGCGTCTTTGCGGGCGTCGCGCGCTCGCGTCAACCTTGGCGGTGCTTGCGGTGCCGCGCGAGCCTGCTATCGATACGCAATGGCGGAAGAAAAACTGGCGGCGGTTGACCGGATCGACCGCGCGCTCACCCGGATCGACACGGCGATCGCCGCGCATGCCGAGGCCCATCGGACGCTGCTGCGACGCCACGCGGCCCTCCGTGCCCGGATGGCCGAAGCGATCGACGCGCTCGACAAACTGCTGGCGGATGCGCGCGGCTGATGGCCGAAGTCACGCTCCGCATCGGCGATCGCGAGCACCGCATCGGCTGCGCCGATGGGCAGGAAGGGCATCTGATCCGCCTCGGCAAGATGGTGGCGGGCCGCTGGGACGCGGCCCAGCGCGCATCAGGCGGCGTTGGCGGCGAGCGCACGATGCTGCTGGTCGCGCTGATGCTCGCCGATGCATTGAACGACGCCGAGATGCGCGCGCCGTCGGGCGACCATCCGCTGTTCGATCAACTCGCCGAACGGTTGGAGGCACTGGCGGCGGCCCTTGAGAAAGACGACGGCAACGCCTAGATTGCGCGGCGGCGGGAACTGCCCGGCACGAGCTTAGCGAACATCCCTGAGGCGATATCATCATCCAAGGGGGCTGTCCCTTCGCAGATTCCGGTCTGAGAACATGGTCCCCACCTGACGTTACAGGCGTCAGAGGATATTCAAGCAACCGACCCATGGTGGTCCCGCCACATTCCCTCACACACGCCCGGACAATAAAGCGATGAGCGTCGACGAAAAGGCCGCGTTGCGAGCGCGGCTGCTCACCGCGCGGCTCGGCTTTGCCGGTCCACCGCTGCGGCTGCCGACCGCCTTGCACATGCGATTGGCGCGCCCCGGCATCATCGCGAGCTACTTGCCGATGGCGGGCGAGATCGATCCGGCGCCGGTCACCGACGCCGCACTGGCGCTCGGCTGGCGGCTCGCACTGCCTCACGTCACCCGCCGCAACCAGCCGATGCGTTTCCTTGCCTGGGCGCCGGGCGAACCACTGATCGACGGCCCGTTCGGCCTGCGCCAGCCTGCCGACGACGGACGCAAAGTGGTGCCCGATCTGATCCTGACGCCGCTGGTCGCGTTCGACGCCGAGCGAAATCGGCTGGGTCAAGGGGCTGGCTATTACGACCGCGCGCTCGCCGCACTGCCAACTGCTTTGCGCATCGGCGTCGCTTGGGATGCGCAGCAGGTTCCCAAAGTCCCGGTTGACGCCTGGGACGTCCCGCTTCACGCGGTGCTGACCGAACAACGATGGATCGGACCCGACGTCCTATGACTCCCAGCTGGCGCAAACCCGCGGGCGCCTTCCTCATCATTGCCCTGATCGGCGCCTGGGCGGTGATCGTGACCAGCCTGTCGGGTCTGGTCGGCGGCTGGCCGGTCGCTGTGCAGACGATCTTCTATCTGGTGACGGGTGTCGTGTGGATTCTGCCGCTCGGCCCGCTGCTCAAATGGATCGAAACCGGGCGCTGGCGCTGATCGGGCGGAAGCGGTGATTGGGTGGCGCATGGCGCGAGTGACGGGGCTCGAACCCGCGACCTCCGGCGTGACAGGCCGGCGCTCTAACCAACTGAGCTACACCCGCTTGCGAAGCGTGAGGCGCGGCAACTAAGCGAGCCGCCCTACCCTGTCAACCGCCATCATCGCGGGTTTCGCCTGTCGGGCGCGGCCTGCCGTCGCCGGTGGTCGAGCGTGCCGTGTTCGAACAGGAATCCGGCAATGTCGGGCTTGCCCGCCGCACCCAGGATGGTTTGCAGGATGATCAACAGCGGCACCGCCAGCAGCGCCCCCGGCGTGCCCCACACCCATCCCCAGAAACTGATCGAAATCAGGATCATGATCGGATTGATCGTCAGCCGGTGCCCGACGATCAGCGGCGTGATGACGTTGGCCTCGAGCAGATGCGCGCCGATCATGATCAACGCCGGGAGCAGCGCGACGCCCGGATCGGCGAACACCATCAGCCCCCCCAGCGCGAGCAGCATCGCCGCCGCGATCGGCCCGAAATAGGGGATATAGTTCAGCAGCGCGACGATGCCGCCCCACATCAGCGGATAGGGCATGCCCATCATCCAGAGCGCGACCGCAATCACCAGCCCCAGCGCCAGATTGATGACGGTGATCGTACCCAGATAGGACGAGGTGTCATCCACCACGTCCTGGATGACCCGCGCCGTCGCGAGCGCCCCGTCGAAGCTGGCGCGCGACGTGATCGTCTGGCGCCGCAGCCGGGTCCAGCCGCTCAGGAAGAAATAGACGATGAGCGTGCCGAAGAAGATATGGATGAACACGCTCGGCGCCGACACCGCGACGAGTTCGACCAGCGATCGCGGCGGCACCGCGGTCGCCTGCGCGGCATCGGCGACATTCTTGGCCGATCCCGCCGCCAACCGCATCGCGGTCTTGTCGACATATTTTTCGATGCTGTTGTAGAATTCGAGCAACGGCTTCAGGTTCATCTGGACGCGACCGATGCGTTCGGGCAGCAGCCGGAAGAATTGCACGGCAGGCACGATGATCGCTGCGAGCACGATGTTGGCGACGCCCAGGAAGCCCAAGACGCAGATCAGCGACGCGACCGGCGCCGGAATCCGCCGCCGCTCGAGCCATTCGAGGATCGGCACCAGCGCGATCGCGATGACCAGCGCCGCCGTCACCGGCAGGAAAAATTCGGCGCCCGCCTTCAGCGCGAACGGCATGGCGACGATCAGCCCGACGCCGGCGATCAGCGTCAACGCCGCGAGCAGACGGTCGCGCCGGTTGGTGATCTCCTCGCTTTCGCTGACCGCAGGCACCGCGGGGCTGGATGCGACGGGCGCGGTACCGGCTGAACCACTCGGCGATGCCATGCTGCTTCTATCGACCGGACTGTCCACCCTTCGCTCCTTGCGGGCCATCACTAGCGCCATTCCCCTGCTTTGTAATCCCGGCTAGCGTGCGGCGATGAGCGAAACGATTGTCGTCATCGACGAAGGCACGACCTCCACCCGCGCGATGGCGTTTGCGCCCGATGGCCGCTGCCTCGCCACCGAAGCCGCTGAACTCACCCAGCATTATCCGCGAGCGGGCTGGGTCGAACATGATGCCGCCGAAATCTGGGCGCGGACGCTCGCCGTGACGCGCGTCGTGATCGAGCGCGTGGGCGGCGCCGGACGGGTCGCCGCGATCGGAATCACCAATCAGCGCGAGACCGTTGTATTCTGGGACAAGGCGACCGGCGAGCCGCTCGCGCCCGCGATCGTGTGGCAGGACCGCCGCACCGCCGCCGATTGCCTGGGGCTGAAGGAGGCCGGCCATGAGCCGCTCGTCCAGGCCAAGACCGGGCTGCTGCTCGATCCCTATTTCTCGGGATCGAAGATCGGCTGGGCGCTGCGCCACTGGCCGCAGCTGGCCGAGGCCGGCGACCGGCTCGCGGTCGGCACGGTCGAAAGCTGGCTCGTCTGGAAGCTGACGGGCGGCGCTCACATCACCGACGCGACCAACGCCAGTCGCACCGCGCTGATGGCAATCGGCAGCGGCGGCTGGGACGATGGCCTGATCGATCTGTTCGGTGCCCCACGCGCGGCGCTGCCCGAGATCGTCGATTGCGCCGGACGTTTCGGCGAGACCACGTTGTTCGGCGCCGCCATCCCGATCTGCGGCATGGCAGGCGACCAGCAGGCGGCGACGATCGGCCAGGCCTGCCTTGGGCCCGGCGAGACCAAGGCGACCTTCGGCACCGGCGCTTTCATCCTGACGCAGGCGGGCGCGATCCCGCCGGTATCGCACCACCGGCTCTTGTCGACGATCGCGTGGCAATTGGGCGGCAAACGCGCCTATGCGCTCGAAGGATCGGTGTTCGTCGCCGGCAGCCTGATCAAATGGCTGCGCGATTCGATCGGCCTGATCGGCACCGCCGCCGAGACCGAAGCGCTCGCCCGCAGCGTGCCCGACAATGGCGGCGTTTACCTCGTCCCGGCGCTCTCCGGCCTCGGTGCGCCATGGTGGCAGCCCGAGGCGCGCGGCGCGATCTCAGGACTCAGCTTCGCCAACACCCGCGCGCATATCGTCCGCGCCGCGCTCGAGGCGATGGCGCACCAGGCGAACGACCTGAAGACCGCCTTTGCCGCCGACGGCGTCGATTGGGCAACCCTGCGGATCGATGGCGGCATGGTCGCCAACAACTGGATGGCCCAGGACATGGCGGATATCCTCGCCATCCCTGTCGAACGCCCTGCCTTCGCCGAGACGACCGCGCTGGGCGCGGCGATGCTGGCAGGCGTCGGCTGCGGGCTGTTCAGCGGGTTGGAGCAAGCAAGCGCGATGCGGGGCGCGGTCGAGCGGTTCACCCCCGCGATGGCGGCGGAGGTGCGCGAGGCGCGGTTGACGGGGTGGCGAGCAGCGGTGGAGAGCGTGGTGGGGTTGGCGCGAGGCTGACCGGTGCGCAGCGGAGACTGCAGAAATTGCGTGGTAATAGAGCACGGCAGCTGGCGCGAAGGACACACGAAATTACGTTCATTGCCCCCGCCGTTAAGCTAGGCTCTGGCGCGTAGGGGGGCTTCAAGATGGGAGAGTCTTCTTCTGCTGCCACGCTTTGGCTGCGCGGTTTCGGGAGCACGCGTACCTACGCCGTCATCTGGTTCCTGCTGCTAATCTATGCCTTCGCCGTGACGACCTATGGCAACGTCGCGGTAAAGGCTGGGCAGGCGCCGGCCTGGACGCCTTACGGCGTGACCACGGACTTCACGATGCGGACCATTGATGAGGTCTTCAGCACCGAAGCGCGACGTCAAGGCATCGCCCCGGGAGACGATGTGATCGCCGTTGACGGCATGGCCGTGGATGGCGCTGGCCACCAAACAATGCGTCGCGCGTTGGCACGACATCCGGACGATGCAGTCACGCTGACCCTGCGTCGGCCAGACGGGACCATCAAACAAAGTCGCCTGCACTGGCGACAGGCCAATGTCTCGGCGGGCGACGGACTGCGCGGGCGAGTTTGGGAACGATCTTCGCCGCTTGCGACTCTGGTCGGCGACGCTCAAACAGTTGCGCTTGTCTTGGGCGCAATCCTGCTCTTCCGGCGACGACGCGACCCGGTTGCCGCGCTTATCTCGCTCTCTTTGCTCGTCCTGACCACATATGGGATCGCCGAATATGGCTTCTACGAGCTTGGATATTTCACGCTGCAACGGCTCGGTTCGGTGGCCGGTTTTTCATTATTTTTGCTCGGATTGATGAGCTTCCCGGCGGGCCGGTTCGAACCACGCTGGACAGCCTATGTTGCACTGCTCGTGCCGGCTTGGGCGTTATTCGCCTCAGTGTTCACCCGATTGTCGATCGTCACCAGTTTCAGCTTCGCCCTTCTGTTGGCGATCGCCTTGATCGGCATCTGGGTCCGGTATCGGCGCTTTTTGAGCGACGCCGAGCGCCAGCAGGTGCGCTGGTTCATGTTCGGCACGGCGATGTCCGCCCTGTGCAGTTTGTTGCAGGCCTCATTTCTCGCCGCGGCGTGGACGTCCACCGCACAGAATGCTGAGGCGATTTTGGTCGCAACGCGGGGATTCTCGCTGCTCGCCGTTCTCGCCTTCGTCAGCGGGCTTGTCGTCTCGCTGTTGAAATTCCGCCTTTATGATGCAGATGCCGTTATCGGTCGTTCACTGACCTTCGGCACCATGACAGTCGGCCTGCTCGCAATCTTTACCGCGAGCGAGAAAATGATCGAGGCATTCGGCGAGGAGTATTTTGGGGATCGGTTGGGCGCGCTGGCAGGTGGCCTGAGCGCGGCGGTTGCCGCAATCATGATCTCGCCGCTGCATCACTACATCGCCCATTGGGCAGAGAGCCGCTTTCAGAAGAATCTTCTCAAGCTACGTAACCACCTGCCTTTGCTCGTTGCCGATCTTCGTGAGACATCGCCTGTCGCAAACATCGCCAAGGTTGTCCTGGGTGAAGTGACATCAGCTGTCCGGGCCACTCGTGCAGCTATCGTCGGCGAAGGCGGCACGATCGCATTTCATGGCTCTGACGAGCGGGCGATCGAAGGGTGGCGCGTCGCGTGGACCGCCCCAGCGCAGGATGGCATCAGCGATGACCGCAGCGATGTGCTGTTCCCCGTTCGCATTCCACTCGACGCGCCAGGCCATGCCAGGGTGGGATGGCTGGTGCTCGGGCCGCGCCCGGACGGCAGCTTTTATGGCCGCGACGAACGCGACGCTCTGTCGAACATCGCCGACCCTGTCGCCCGTGCTCTTGCCGTTGCGCAGCAACGGGCCGCGGAGCGATCCCGCATCGACGGCGCGCTCAACGATCTGCAGAAACGTCTGACCGCGCTTGAGGTCAAAGCGGCAAGCGGTAAGCGCAACACCCTCGCTTAATCAAAGTCTTAGCTTACGCCGCCACCCCCACCCGGTCCTCGAAAAGTGCCTTCAGGTCCTTCTTCAGGATCTTGCCGTTGGCGTTCCGCGGCAGCGTTTCCTCGACGAAGCGGATCGCGACCGGCACCTTGAACGCCGCCAGATGCTGCCGCACCCAGGCCTGCAATTCGGCTTCGGTCGCGCTTGTGCCCGGCGCGAGATGCACCACCGCCGCCGGTTCCTCGCCCAGCGTGCGGTGGGGAATGCCGATCAGCGCGCAGTCGGTGACGGCGGGGTGCGCGTAGAGGACGTTTTCGACTTCGCTCGAATAGATGTTCTCGCCGCCGCGGATGATCATGTCCTTGGCGCGGTCGACGATGTAAAGGAAACCTTCTTCGTCGAGCCGTGCCAGATCGCCGGTGCGCACCCAGCCATCGACGAAGGTCGCCGCGGTCGCCTCGGGCTTGTTCCAGTAACCCTTCACGATCATCGGCCCGCGCGCCCAGAGTTCGCCGACTTCGCCCACCGGCAATTCGTTGGCGCCGTCCTCGTCCATGATCTTCAGGTCGGCGACCGCGACCGGCGGCCCGGCGCTGGTCGGGCGGTTGAGATAATCCTCCGCACTATGGCCCGTCACCGTCGCCATCGTCTCGGTCATGCCCCAGCCGTTGCCGGGCAGCGCGCCGAATTCGGTATAGATGCGCTTGACCAGCTCAGGCGCCGACGGCGCGCCGCCATAGGCGATCGCCTCCAGCGACGAGAGGTCGTATTTCGCGCGATCGGGATGTTCCAGCAGCTGCCACGCGATCGTCGGCACGCCGCCGGTCGCGTGCACCTTTTCGCGCTCGATGATCTCCATCGCCCGCACGGCGTCCCATTTCCGCATAAAGATCAGCGTCGACCCGCTCGCGACAGCACCCATCATCCCGGCGCTGCACGCCGTCACATGGAACAGCGGGATGCAGGTCAGCATCGTCTTGGGCGTCGGCGCCGGGATTTCATCGCCGCGGCGCAGCAAGGTGCGGGCGCCCGAATAACCGCTCGAAAAGATGTTGGTGATCAAGTTGCGGTGCGTGCCGAGCGCGCCCTTAGGATTGCCGGTGGTCCCGCTGGTGTAGAAGATCGTCGCGTCGTCATCGGGTGCGATATCCACCGGCGGCAAACCGGCGTCGGGAAGCGCCGCCCAATCGTGCGGCGCGCCAATCAGCGCCTCGAACGCGCTCGCCTTGCCGTCGAGCGGAGTCACTGCGCGGCTGACGTAAATCCGTTCGAGATCAGGCAGCGCGCCATAATGATCGGCCAACCGCGCATGCCGCTCGCCGTCGACGAACAGGATGCGGCTCCCTGAATCCTTCAGCCCATATTCCAGCTCGGCGCCGGTCCACCACGCATTGAGCGGCACCACGATCGCGCCGATCGCAACGCCCGCGAAAAACACTACTGGCCATTCGGGTAGATTGCGCATGCACAGCGCGACGCGATCGCCCTTGCCGATCCCCATCTCGATCAATTTGCCCGCAAGTGCCGCGACCGCGCGGTAGTGCGCTTCATAGCTGACGCGTTCATCCTCATGGATCGTGAATTCGCGGGCGCCGTGCGCGCGCGACAGCATCACGATCTGCGCCAGATTGGCGGGCGCATGTTTCCACACCCGCGTCGGCACCCCACCGATCTCGACCGTCTCCATCTCGAAGCGCGATCCCGGCGCGGTCAGCACCGCCTCGATCTGCTTCAGGCTCATCTTGGGCCAGGCCGGGTCGAGCGCGATCAACGGTTCGCTAAGGGTGGTGGCCACGGGCATCTCTCCAGCGCTTGAATTTCGGGTTTGGCTTATCCGCCGTTTGCGCCAAGGTTAGTGTTGATTCGGACCGCGCTCAAGGCAATAGGAGAGCGAAGGTTCGAACCAGGGGTATGGAGAGGCGAATGGCATTGGCGGACCCTGAAGCGCACGGCTTCGACACCCGGCGGCTGGCACGGCTCGATGCACTGCTGAACGAGCGCTATGTCGCCCCCGGCCTGCTGCCCAACGCGCAGCTGCTGATCGCCCGCGACGGCGAGATCGTGCATTTCTCGCACCATGGCGCGGCGCGGGAGGGCGGCGCGCCGGTCGACGAGACCAGCCTGTTTCGAATCGCGAGCATGACCAAACCGATCACGTCGATCGCCTTCATGATGCTGGTCGAGGAAGGCAAGGTAGCGGTCGACACGCCGGTCCATCATGTGCTGCCCGAATTCAAGGGGCTGGGCGTCTACAACGGCGGCGGCGGTGGCGTGCCGTTCATGACCAGGCCGACCAGCGAGCCGATGCGGATGCTCGACTTGCTGCGCCACACCAGCGGGCTGACCTACGGCTTCCAGAACCGGTCGAACATCGACGCCGCATACCGGGAGGGCAAGCTCGAGAACTGGCACGGCAATTTCGATCTCGACGAATTCGTCGCCGCGCTGGGCAAGATCCCCCTCGAATTCTCGCCGGGCGAGGCGTGGAATTATTCGGTCGCAACCGACGTTCTGGGTGCGGTGATCCAGCGGGTCTCGGGCGTGAAGCTCGACGAATTCTTCCGCACGCGAATCTTCGAACCGCTCGGCATGCACGACACCTTCTTTGCGGTTCCCGAGGCCAAGATCGACCGGCTGACCGACTGCTACGACTGGATACCGGGGGGCAAGAAGCTGTTCGACCGTGGCGAGAAAAGCGCGTGGAGCCGCAGTCCGCGCTTCCTCTCAGGCGGCGGCGGGCTGGTGTCGAGCGCGCTCGATTATCACCGCTTCTGCAGCATGTGCCTGAACGGCGGCACGCTCGACGGCGTGCGCATCGTATCCCGCAAGACGCTCGACCTGATGACGCTCAATCATCTCCCGGGCGGCAAGGACCTCGCCTCGCTGTCGAAGTCGCTGTTCAGCGAAACGCAGAACGCCGGCACCGGCTTCGGCCTTGGCTTTGCGGTCAATATCGATGTCGCCCGCTCGATGATGCCGGGATCGGTCGGCGAGTATTATTGGGGCGGGATGTTTTCGACCGCCTTCTTCATCGATCCGGTCGAGCGCATCCACATGGTGTTCATGACCCAGCTGCGCCCGTCGAACAGCTACCCGATCCGCCGCGAATTGAAGACACTGATCTATTCGGCGCTGACCTGATCCGGCCCCCGTTCGTCCCGGGCGCAGTCGAGGGGCGGGCGGCAGGCGATGCGCGCAGTGGCTCGACTGCGCTCGACACGAACGGTTTCGTTTTGATTTGGAGAGAATGACATGACTTCGCCGATCCGCACCGAACGCCACGACGACGTGCTCGTGGTCATTTCCGACAACCCGCCGGTCAACGCACTCGGCGCCGCCGTGCGCCAGGGTCTCGACGCGGGCGTGAAGGAAGGCCTCGCCGATCCTGCGATCAAGGCGATCGTCATCCGCTGCGACGGCAAGACTTTCTTTGCCGGCGCCGACATCACCGAATTCGGAAAGCCGATGCAGGAGCCGGGCCTGCCGACCCTGCTCGACATGATCGAAGCGGCCGACAAGCCTGTTGTCGCCGCCTTCCACGGCACCGCGCTCGGTGGCGGCTGCGAAGTCACGCTTGCCTGCCATTATCGCATTGCCGACCCCAAAGCCGTGATCGGCACCCCCGAAGTCAAGCTCGGCCTGCTCCCCGGCGCGGGCGGCACCCAGCGCATCCCGCGCCTCGCCGGCGTCAAGCTCGCGCTCCAGATGACCGCGATCGGCGATCCGATTCCGGCAAAGGTCGCACTCGACGCTGGCCTGATCGACCGGATCGCGGGTGACGGCACGCTCGCCGAAGATGCCATCGCCTTTGCCCGCGAAGTCGCCAATGTCCGCCCCTTGCCGCGCGCGAGCGAAAAGGCCGCGACACCCGATCCCGATGCCGTTGCCACGTTCAAGGCCGCCAATGCCAAGCGCTTCCGCGGCTTCGATGCGCCTGCCGCCAATATCGCCTGCGTCGAAAAGGCGACCGACGGCTCGAGCTTCGAGGAAGGCATCAAGTTCGAACGACAGGAATTCATGAAGCTGATGCTCGGCACGCAGAGCGCCGCGCAGCGTCACCTGTTCTTCGCCGAGCGTCAGGCCGCGAAGATCGACGGCATCGCGCCCGACATTGCGCTCCGTCCGATCAGGAAGGTCGGCGTGATCGGCGCCGGGACGATGGGCGGCGGTATTTCGATGAATTTCCTGTCGGTCGGCATCCCCGTCACGATCGTCGAAATGCAGCAGGAGGCACTCGACCGCGGCACCGGCGTCATCCGCAAGAATTATGAGGCGTCCGCCGCCAAGGGTCGATTGAAGCCCGAACAGGTCGAAGCCGCGATGGGCGCGCTGACGCCCACCCTAAGCCTTGACGATCTCGCCGACTGCGACCTCGTGATCGAAGCGGTCTATGAGAATATGGACGTCAAGAAGGAGCTGTTCGGCAAGCTCGACGCGATCGTGAAGCCCGGCGCGATCCTTGCCTCCAACACCAGCTACCTCAACATCGACGAGATTGCCGCCTCGACCAGCCGCCCGCAGGACGTGCTGGGCATGCACTTCTTCTCGCCGGCAAATGTGATGAAGCTGCTCGAAGTCGTGCGCGGTGCGAAGACGGCCGACGATGTGCTGGCAACGGTGATGGCGCTCGCCAAGACGATCAAGAAGGTCGCGGTCGTGGCGGGCGTGTGCCACGGCTTCATCGGCAACCGCATGCTGATGCCGCGCCAGGTAGAAGCCAACAAGCTGCTGATGGAAGGCGCGACCCCCGAGCAGATCGACCGCGTCCATGTCGAATTCGGCATGCCGATGGGGCCGTTCCAGATGAGCGATCTCGCCGGTGTCGACATCGGCTGGCACCGCGACCCGACCCGCATCGAGAGCATCCGTGATGCGCTGTGCGCGGAAGGCCGTTGGGGCCAGAAGAAGTCCGCTGGCTTCTATGACTATGACGAGAAGCGGAACCCCTCCCCCTCGCCCCGCGTGGCGGAAATCATCGAGGATTTCCGGAGCCGATCGAACCTGCCCAAGCGCGAGATCAGCGACGAGGAAATCATCGAACGCACGCTCTATACAATGGTCAACGAAGGTGCGCTGATCCTTGAGGAAAAGATGGCACAGCGCGCGAGCGACATCGATGTCGTGTGGATCTATGGCTATGGCTGGCCAGTCTATCGCGGCGGACCGATGTTCTGGGGCGATACCGTCGGCGCCAAGACGATCGTCGCCGGCCTCGAAAAGCACGGCTTCAAGGTCGCCGAGCTGCTGAAGACCAATGCCGAGACGGGCAGTCGCTTCAAGTGAAATCCGCCCTCGCCACCGCCGCCGCGATCCGGTCAGGTCAAACGACCGCGCTCGCCGAGTGCGAGGCGGCGATCGCCCGAATCGAAGCGGGCGACGGCGACATCAACGCCGTCGTCGTCCGCGATTTCGACCGCGCGCGGGATCAGGCGCGCGCAGTCGATGCGCGGGTGGCGGCGGGCGATACTGCAGGCGCTCTGCTCGGCGTGCCGATGACGGTGAAGGAAAGCTTCGACGTCGCGGGGCTGGCGAGCTGTTGGGGCTTCGCCGAGCATGCCGATTTCGTCGCCAGCGAAGACGCGGTTGCTGTCCAGCGATTGAAGGCGGCCGGCGCGGTCATCCTCGGCAAGACCAACGTGCCGGTCGCGCTCGCCGACCTGCAGACCAACAACCCGGTCTATGGCCGTACGCGCAACCCCCACAATCTGGATCGCGTGCCGGGCGGATCGTCGGGCGGCGCCGCGGCGGCACTGGCAGCGGGCTTCGTGCCGATCGAAATGGGATCGGACATCGGTGGCTCGATCCGCCTGCCTGCTGCTTATTGCGGCGTGTGGGGGCACAAACCGACCTATAATGCCCTGTTAAGTTTCGGCCATAACTTCCCGCGGACCGAAGGGTGCGGCGTCGCACTGAATGTCATAGGGCCGCTCGCGCGCGAACCCGATGATCTGGAAACACTGTTCGCAGTGATGGGCGGCGATGCGCTCGCCCGCCCTGCCCCGCGCGGCCCCGGCGGCTGGCGCATCCTGTTGCTGACGGCGCATCCGATGGCGGCAGTGCAGGAATCGATCAAGGCGGCAATCGACGCGACCGGCGCGGCCTTTGCAGCGGCAGGCGCGACGGTCGATCATGCCAGCGATCTGCTGCCCGATCTGACGATGCAGTACATGAACTATGTCCGCATGCTGTTGACCGCGATGGCGCGCGGCGCCCCGCCCGAGGGCGGCACGCCGATGACGCTGCCCGATTGGTTCACGCTGATCGATGCGCAGGCGAAGTGCCGCCGCGACTGGGGTCGGCTGCTCGGCAGCTACGACGCCGTGATCGCACCCATCTGGGGCACGACGGCCTATCCGCATGACGACACCCCGCTCGCTGAGCGGCAATTGCTGATCGACGGCGCGATGACGCCGGCCGGCGTGCAACTGGCGTTTCCGGGCCTCGCCACTTTCCCGATGCTGCCCGCGACCAGCGTGCGCATCGGCACCGATCCCGACGGCCTGCCGATCGGCGTGCAGGTGATTGCCGACTATAACCGCGACTGGACCGCGATCGCGGTCGCGCGCGCGGCGCATGATTTGATGAGGAGCTGACGATGAGCGATCTGGAGACCTTCCGCAGCGAGACCCGCGCCTGGCTCGAAGCCAATTGCCCGCCCGAAATGCGCGAACCGGTGCGCAGCGAAAAGGACGCCAATTGGGGCGGACGCAACGCCGTGTACCAGCCGGGGCAGAAGGAATGGATGGACGCTATGGCCAGCCGCGGCTGGACCGTACCCGACTGGCCGACCCAATATGGCGGCGGCGGCCTCTCGCCTGCCGAGACCAAGATCCTGCGCGAAGAAATGGCGGCAATGAAATGCCGCAATCCGCTGAATAGCTTCGGTATTTCGATGCTCGGGCCGGCGCTGCTGAAATACGGCACCGAGGAACAGAAGCTTGAGCATCTCCCCAAGATCGCGCGCGGCGAAATCCGCTGGTGCCAGGGTTATTCCGAGCCCAACGCCGGGTCCGACCTCGCCAGCCTCGCGACCAGCGCCGAGGATGCGGGCGATCACTACATCATCAACGGTCAGAAGGTCTGGACGAGCTACGCCGACAAGGCCGACTGGATCTTCTGCCTCGTCCGCACCAACAAGGCCGACAAGCACAACGGGATCAGCTTCGTGCTGTTCGACATGACCACGCCGGGTGTGTCGACCAAGCCGATCCTGCTGATCAGCGGCTATTCGCCGTTCTGCGAAACCTTCTTCGACAATGTGAAAGTGCCGAAGAAGAACCGCGTCCATGAAGAGAACAAGGGCTGGGATGTCGCCAAATATTTGCTCGGCCACGAGCGCGAGATGATTTCGGGCATGGGCCTTGGCTCGACCGGCGGCAATCCGCTGATCGAAGGCGCGATTGCGACGGTCGGCCTCGACCATGACGGCCGCCTCGCCGATCCGCTGCTGCGCGCTTCGATCGCGATGTTCGAAGTGCGCGCCAAGGCTTTCGGGATGATGTCCGAACGCTTCATCGATGAGCTGAAAGCGGGCAAGGCGCATCCGGCCCAGCCGAGCATGATGAAATATTACGGCACCGAGCTGAACAAGTCGCGGCACGAGCTGATGATGGCAGCGGGCGGCTCCGACGCGCTCGAATGGGAAAGCGAACGCTCGAACGGCGGCAGCGGCGCCCGCGCCTGGCTGCGCACCAAGGCGAATTCGATCGAAGGCGGCACGAGCGAAGTCCAGCTCAATATCGTCGCCAAGCGGATTTTGGAATTGCCTTCCTAATCGTCATCCCCGCGAAGGCGGGGATCTATAATCACGGCGGGAGTAATGGTCCCCGCCTTCGCGGGAATGACGGAACGATTATGCCTCTCTACCTCACCGAAGAACAGACAATGCTGCACGACACAGCGAAGAGCTTCATCGCGGACGCCGCCCCGGTCAGCCATTTGCGGGGCTTGCGTGACAGCAAGAACCCCGACGGCTTCAGCCGCGATCTGTGGAAACAGTTCGCCGAAATGGGTTTCACCGGCATCCTGATCGGCGAAGACGATGGCGGGCTGGGCCTCGGCCATGTCGAGGCCGGCGTGGTGCTCGAGGAGATCGGGCGCAACCTGTCGCCCTCGCCGTTCCTCGCCACCGCCGTTGCCGCCGTCGAGGCGCTGAAGGGCAGCGCGCATGCCGCGCGGTACTTCCCCGGCATTCTGAGCGGCGACACTGTCGCCGCACTCGCGATCGACGAGCGCGCCAAGCACGGCACTGGCATTGCAATGAAAGCCGAGCGATCGGGCAACGGCTTTCGCTTGACTGGCGCAAAGCAGTTCGTGACGCACGGCCATATCGCCGATGTCATCATCGTCGCAGCGCGCACGGCGGGTTCGGCGCATGACAAGGACGGCATCACGCTGTTTGCGGTCGACAAGGGAGCGGCAAATCTGTCCGCCGAAGCCGAGCGGCTGACGGACTCAAGCATCGCCGCACGCCTGACCTTCGACGGCGTCGAAGTCGATGCCGACGCCGTGATCGGCGACGTCGACGGCGGCGCCGATCCGCTTGGGCGCCTGCTCCGCGCAGGCCGTGCGGGCGCGGCGGCCGAATTGCTCGGCGTCGGCGGTGGCGCAATGGATATGACGGTCAATTATCTGAAGGAACGCAAGCAGTTCGGCGTTCGCATCGGCAGTTTCCAGGCGCTTCAGCACCGGGCGGCGCATCTTTACAGCGAGATGGAAGTCGCGCGCGCGGCTGTGCTCAAGGCGCAGCAATTGCTCGATGCGGGCGATGCCGGCGCCGAGGAAGCCGTATCGGTCGCCAAGGCGATGACCAGCCTTGCGACAACGCTCGCGGTCCAGGAAGGCGTCCAGATGCACGGCGGCATCGGCATGACCGACGAATATGACATCGGCTTCTACATGAAGCGCGGCCGCGTGCTCGCCGAGATGTTCGGCGACGCGAACTTTCACGCAGACCAGCTTGCGAGAACGGCTGGTTATTAAAGCCGCTTCTCTTTTCCACCGTTGGAGTCGAACGAAGTCGAGGCGAGCCTGAGGCGAGCGGCACGGGGCAGGTTGCTTGCGGCCCGTCCCTCGACTTCGCTCGGGACGAACGGTTAGATAAGGCATGACCCAAATGACCGAGCACCCTACCCCTGCCGACCTCGCCGCCAAGCTGGTTGCCCTGCTGGACGTGGAAGAGCTCGACACCGATCTCTATCGCGGCGGTCGCGGTGACGACGGCTTCGGCCGCGTGTTCGGCGGGCAGGTGCTTGCGCAGGCATTGCAGGCCGCGCAGCGATCGGTTGACGATGACAAGCAGGCGCATTCGCTCCACGCCTATTTCATGCGTCCGGGCGCTGAGGAGCACCCGATCATCTACCGCGTGGTGCGCGATTTCGATGGCAAGAGCTTTGCCACCCGGCGCGTGATCGCGACGCAGAAGGGCGTGCCGATCCTTACGCTCACCTGCTCGCTCCAGCGGCCCGAGGAAGGTCTGTCGCATCAGGAAGCAATGCCCGATGTGCCGCCGCCCGAGGACCTGAGGAGCGACCGCGAGCTGCGGCTTGCCATGATCGACCAGATCCCGGAACGGTTCCGCGCCAATTTCAGCCGCCCTCGCATGATCGAAATCCGCCCGGTCAACCCGCGCAGCTGGCTGCACCCGGTCAAGCAGGAGCCGCGCCAGGCGAGCTGGTTCCGCGTCGTCGCCCCGGTTGCCGACGATCCGGCGCTGCACCGCGCGATTCTGGTCTATGCCAGCGACATGTCGTTGCTCGGCACCGCCACGTTGCCGCACGGGGTCAATTGGATGACGCACAAGCTCCAGACTGCCAGCCTCGACCATGCCGTCTGGCTGCACGAGCCGTTCCGCGCCGACGAGTGGCTGCTTTACGTGTGCGACAGCCCGTGGAGCGGCCACGCGCGCGGCTTCAATCGCGGCCGCATCTATGCGCGCGACGGGCGGCTGGTCGCCAATTGCGCGCAGGAAGGGCTGATACGCCTGCGCGAGTGAGGCAGGCGGCTTGTGAAGGTGCGCAAGCGCGGGATTTTGGTGCACGCCACCGTCGTCATGCCGCGTGCTGCCTTCCCAGGACGCCGGTTCTTGCCTAGGAATGAGCTGAAAATACACGGTTTCCGGGGGGAAGAATGAGATTTACCTTGCGCGGCGTCGCCATGTTCGTCGCGGCGACCGGGATGACGGCGCCCAGCCTCGCTCAATCGGCGCCCACGGCCGCGCCCAAGCCCGTTTCCCCTTTCGTGCTGTGCGACGGCCGCACGGGCCATGTCAGCGGCGGGCTGCGGCTGTTCCGCGCGCTTGCCGTGATGGGGACGCTCGGTGTTTCCGAACTCGGCACGACCAAGGACGATGATTCGAAGCGCGCCAAGGGCAAGGACGGTGCCGCCGCCTGCACCACCGCCCTTGCACAGGAACAGAATGGCGAACGGCGGGTGGAACTGGTCATCGCCAAGACCATCCATTTGCTCGAGGACAATGATCTCGACCAGGCGCTGGCGACAATCCGCTCTGCCGAGGAAGCTGCCGGCGCGTACAAGACCGATACCGGTTTCCGCCGCACGCTGCTGCCGCGGGCGATACTGCTTGAAAGCATCGTGCTCGTGCGCGCCAAGCGCTTCGCCGAGGCCGAAGCCAGGGCCGTCGAAGCCGTTCGACTTGGCGCCTATGATGTCGCGCTCGCCCAGCGCGCACGCGTGCTGTTGGCGTTGACCACCGAGCTCGGAGCGGCAAAGCGCGAGGCACTGACGCAGGTCGCCCGGATCATGCCGATCAATGTCGTCAGCGAAACGATGGCGATGACCGAGGCCGGTCGCTATACCGAAGCGGCGGCTGCCAATGCCGATTATATCGACCTCGCCAAAGCCTCGCTGCGCAAATTCGTGCCCGCCGATTTCGAAGCGACCCAATCGGCACTGCTGGCGCTTGCCGGTGATCTCGACGGTTCGAAACAGTTTCGCGAACGGGCGGAAAGCGGCATTGCTGCCATGCAATCGACCGGCGAATCGGCCGCACGTGCTTCCATCATCGCGAGCGCTTCCGAAACGCTGACGCTGCAGTCGCTGATCGTCGATTTGAAGCAGGGAAAGGGCGGCGATGCCCGCGCAACCTTCCGGGCGCATGGCCCGTGGCTGCTCACCAATCGCGGCCTCGTCTTTGCTGCGATGCAGCAGCTGCAGGCCGGCGCCCCGGCATCGGAGCTGACCGGCAATCTGGGCGAAAGCGCCGCCGCATGGCGCGAACGCAAGCTTGCCGAGTTCGCGACGACGCTGGCGACCGAGGATTTTGTCAAGCCGCTCTACGGTCTCGCCCTCGCCAGCGCGAGCGCCGAGGAATTTGCCAAGGCCGGTCGGGTAACCTGGACAACAGGCAAAAAGCCCAAGTTCCTGCTGCCGCCCGACAAGAAGGATCCTCCGCCATTTGAAATCATGTCGACCATCACCATGGCGTCGGTTTCCGGATTGCCATCGGGCGAGGCACTGCTGTTGCAGGCCGGGCTGATCGCCCGCGAGCGCGGGCTAGACGGCGTGGCGCTGATCCCCGTACGCCAGACGATCGACCTGATGGGCGTGCGTTTCGGCAAAATTGGTACGCCCGGCTTCCCCGAGAGCCTGACGTTCCGTGCGGACAAGCTGGTCGCCGATCTGACGCCGGTCATCCCAAGGCCGACGCCGGGCAATTAGGCCGACGGTCGGCGGTCAGTTCACACCGCCGTCTTGCCATATTCCTGGCGCGTTACCGGGTGGCTGCTCGACAGCCCGCCATCGACCGCGAGCGCCTGGCCGTTGACGTAGCTCGCATCGTCGGAGGCGAGGAACAGCGCGACCTTCGCCAACTCCTCCGGCTGAGCGGCGCGGCGCAACGGGTTAAGGCGGCCGACCTTTTCCATCTTCCCCGCCTCGCGCGCATAATCGAAGGTGGGTTTGGTCATGCCGGTTTCGGTGAGCCCGGGGCAGATCGCGTTGACGCGGATGTTGGCCCCCGAGAGCTGCTGCGCCGATGTCATCGCCAGGTTGATGACGCCCGCCTTCGATGCCGAATAGGCCGGTGACCCGGCGCCCGAGCGGATGCCCGCAACGCTTGCGGTCAGGACGATTGCCCCTCCCCCGCGCTTGGCGATCTCGGGGGCCGAATGCTTCACCGCCAGATACGGCCCGATCAGGTTGACGCGCAGCACCTCGGTGATCAGCGCGACATCGGTATCGAAGATGTTGGCCATCCCGCCCGAGATTCCAGCATTGGCGAACATCACGTCCAGCCCGCCGAACTGCTCGACCGCGAGCGCGACGGTGCGGATCACGTCTTCTTCCTTGCCCGCGTCGATCTTGATCGCGGTCGCGGTGCCCCCCGCCTCGCGGATCGCTGCTGCGGTATCCTCGGCGGCATCGCTCCAGTCGGCGCAGATCACCTTGCCGCCCTCGGCCGCGAACAAGCTAGCAGCGGCGCGGCCGATCCCCGACGCGGCACCAGTGACAATGATCGATTTGTCGATGAAACGAGTGGTCATTCCATTTCCTTCCTGAACCCTTGGTGCCGTGCGAAGCCGATACACCCGTCCCTGCGGTCCGCCCCTCGACTTCGCTCGGGACGAACGGGGGTGGCCGGTTAGATCGTCACCCCGCCGTCGATCACAATCGTCTGCCCCGTCATGAACGCGCTTGCCTTGCTCGCCAGGAACACGACGGCCCCGGCGATTTCCTCCGGCTCCCCGATCCGGCGCAGCGGCGTGGTCGCGTTGCGCGCCGCCACCGCCGCCTCATTCTCCCAAAGCGCGCGCGCGAAATCGGTCTTGATCAACCCCGGCGCGATGCAATTCACGCGCACCCCGAACGGCCCATATTCATGCGCCAAGTTGCGCGCGAGTTGCATGTCGGCGGCCTTCGAAATCGCATAGGCGCCGATCACCGCCGTCCCGCGAATGCCGCCGATCGACGAGATGATGATGATGCTCCCGGCCTTGCGCTCGCGCATTTCGGGCGCGACCATGCCGATCAGCCAGTGGTTGGAGACGATGTTGTTGTCGAGGATCTTGCGAAACTGCTCGTCGGCAATCCCTTCCTGCGGGCCGTAATAGGGGTTGGAGGCGGCGTTGCAGACGAGGATGTCGATCTGCCCGAAGCGCGCGCGAGTCGCATCGACCAGATGCTGGAGCCCCACCTTGTCGGAAATGTTCGCCGCGACCGCGATCGCGGTGCCTTCGCCGTATCGGGCATTGATCTCGGCGGCGACCTCGTCGCATGCCTCCTGCTTGCGGCTCGAGATGACGACCTTGGCGCCGTGCTCGGCCAGTTCCCACGCGCTCGCCTTGCCGATCCCGCGCGAGGACCCGGTGATGATGGCGACTTTGCCCGACAGGTCGAATTGGCTCATTTCTTACTCCCTCTCCCCTTCAGGGGAGAGGGTTGGGGAGAGGGGCCGCCACAAGCGACACCGCTGCGATCCACCCCTCTCCCAACCCTCTTCCCAATGGGGAGAGGGCTATAACTCAAGCCCCTGCCCGCTTCGCAAAGGCCCACGCCGCCGCCGCCAGCGGGCCGACGCGTTCGGCGGTCTTTGCCGCCTGCGCGCTCGACGCCGTGCCATCGACGATGCGCTTCTTGATGCCCTGGACGATCCCCGTGAGCCGGAACAGATTATAGGCGAAATACCAGTCGAGCTGTGGCACGCCGTCGCGCCCGGTCGCTGCGCAATAGCGCGCGACCATGTCCTCGATTGTCGGAATGCCCGTCTCCGGCCCCGCCAGCCCCATCACGCCCGATCGACCCTCGGGCTGCGTCACCCAGTTCATCAGGAAATAGCTGAAATCGGCCAGCGGATCGCCGAGCGTCGACAATTCCCAGTCGAGCACCGCAATCACCCGCGCTTCATCGGCGTGGAATATCATGTTGTCGATGCGGTAATCGCCGTGGACGATCGACACCCGGTCCTGCTGCGGTAGCGTCGCGGGCAGCCATTCGATCAGCGCCTCGACGTCGGGCATAGGCTCGGTCTCAGACGCGCGGTACTGTTTGGTCCAGCGCGCGACCTGACGTTCGAAATAATTGCCGGGCTTGCCGTAATCGCCCAGCCCCGCCGCTTCGTGATCGGTGTTGTGGAGCTGCGCCATCGTGTCGCACATCACATTGTAAATCGCGGTGCGCTGCGGCGGCGTCATGCTCGGCAGCGCCCCGTCCCACAGGTTGCGGCCGCTCACCAGTTCCATCAGGTAGAATTTCGAGCCGATCACCTCGGCGTCTTCGCACAGCCCGTAGGGGCGCGGCACCGGAAAGCCGGTCGGGTACAACCCCGCGATCAGCCGATATTCGCGGTCGACGGCATGCGCGCTTGGCAGCAGTTTGCCGAACGGCTGGCGGCGTAGAACATAAGTGCCGCCGGGGCTTTCGACCTTGTAGGTCGGATTGGACTGCCCGCCTTTGAACTTCGATAGCGTGACCGGCCCCCGCGCGCCAGGCACATGCGCTTCCATCCAAGCCGCGACCCGGCCCGAATCGATCGGATCATCAGCGGGTACCGGCAGGGTGCCGACCATCGTGACGTCCGCCGTCTCCGCGCCGCTCATGCGAATTCGATCACGGACCGCACCGTGTCCCCCGTCCGCAGCGCCTGCAGCGCGCCATTGACGCCGTCGAGGCTGATCCGCTCGGCCACCATCGTGTCGAGATCGAGCTTGCCGTCGAGGTACATCTGCACGAGCCGCGGCATGTCGATCGGGAAGCGCGTCGATCCGAGCAACGAGCCTTGCAGCTTCTTGCCGGTCAGGAAGCTCGGTCCCGGCAGGCTGACCGCCTTGCCCGGCGCGATCATGCCAAGGATCGTCGCGGTGCCGCCACGTTTCAGGATAGTCCAGGCGAGTTCGGCCGTCTCGGGCCGACCGACCGCCTCGATCGCATAATCGACGCCGCCCCCGGTCAGGCCCGCGATCTGCTTCGCCAGGTCCGGCTCGTCGGGGGCAAAGCCGTGCGTCGCGCCCAGCCGCGTCGCAAGCGCGCGCTTGTCGGCGACCGGATCGATTGCGATGATCGCCCCTGCGCCGGCGATCTTGGCGGCGTTGATCGCGGCGAGCCCGATGCCGCCGCAGCCGATAACCGCCACGGTTTCCCCGGCCCGCAAACGGCTGTCGTTGAAGATCGACCCGGCCCCCGTGATCACCGCGCAGCCGAGCAGTGCCGCGCGGTCGAGCGGCATGTCCTTCGAGATCGCGACACAGGCATTTTCATGCACCAGCATCATTTCGGCAAAGGCCGACAGGTTCAGGAACGGCGCCAGCGGGGTGCCATTGTTCAGGCTCAGCCGGGGGTCGGCGCCCTTCGCGCGCTTGGTCGACGGATCGACGCACAGCGATGGGCGGCCCGTGACGCACATCTCGCAACTGCCGCAGAATACCGTGAAGAAGGTGATGACATGATCGCCCGGCCGCAACCTTGCGACATCGCTGCCGACTGCCTCGACGATCCCGGCGGCTTCGTGGCCGGGCACCGTCGGCGTCGGGTGCGGGAAGCTGCCGTCAACGAAATGCAGGTCGGAGCGGCACACGCCGCAGGCGACGGTGCGGATCAGCACTTCGCGCGGCCCGGGCTTGTCGACGCGGACGTCCTCGATGACGAGGTCCGATTTCGGTTCGTAAAGAACGGCTGCTTTCACGTATCACTTTCCTTCGCCACCCCGGCCTCGTGCCGGGGTCCACCGCGCCTCACGAGCGAACGCGCGGGTGGATGGGTGGACCCCGGCACAAGGCCGGGGTGACGGGTGCGGTTTAGCGCCGCACCGCTTCTTTCGCCGCGACGGCTTCGGGCAGGTCGGCATACTTCCCGAACTCATTGCGCGCGATCGCCCGGTTGTGGACTTCGTCCGGCCCGTCGGCAAAGCGCAGCGTGCGCATCGCCGCCCAGGCATGCGCGAGGTGGAAATCGTCCGACACACCGCCGCCACCATGCGCCTGAATCGCATCGTCGAGAATCTGCAGCGCCATCGTGGGTGCAGCGACCTTGATCATCGCAATTTCGAGCTGCGCGCTCTTGTTGCCGGCCTTGTCCATCATGTCGGCCGCCTTCAGGCAGAGCAGCCGTGTCATCTCGATATCGATCCGCGCCTTGGCGATGCGCTGTTCCCAAATCGAGTGATCGGCGATGCGCTTGCCGAACGCGACGCGGGTCAGCAGCCGCTTCGCCATTGCCTCGATCGCGACTTCGGCAACGCCGATCGTACGCATGCAGTGATGGATGCGGCCCGGCCCCAGCCGCCCCTGCGCGATCTCGAACCCCCGCCCCTCGCCGAGCAGGACATTCTCGACGGGCACCCGCACGTCCTTCAGCTCAATTTCGGCATGGCCGTGCGGCGCGTGATCATAGCCATAGACGGTCAGCATCCGCTTGATGGTGACGCCCGGTGAATCGAGCGGGACGAGGATCTGACTCTGCTGGCTGTGGCGCGAGCTGTCGGGGTTGGTCTTGCCCATCACGATCGCGATCTTGCAGCGCGGATCGCCCGCGCCTGACGACCACCATTTGACGCCATTGATCACATAATGGTCGCCGTCGCGTTCCATCCGCGTTTCGATGTTGGTCGCGTCCGACGAAGCGACCGCCGGCTCGGTCATCAGGAAGGCCGAGCGAATTTCGCCGTGCATCAGCGGTTTCAGCCACTGGTCCTTCTGCGCGCGCGTGCCATAGCGGTGGAGCACTTCCATATTGCCGGTGTCGGGCGCCGAACAGTTGAAGCATTCGCTGGCCCAGCCGATCTTGCCCATCTCCTCGGCGCACAGTGCGTATTCAAGGTTGGTGAGCTGCGTGCCTTCGAATTCGAAGCTGTCGTCGACATGCGCCTGGCCCGAATGCGGCGGCATGAAGAAATTCCACAACCCGGCCGCCTTCGCCTTTTCCTTCATTTCCTCGATGACCGGGATCACTTTCCAGCGTTCGCCGGTGCTCTCCTGCTCGTGGTAGATGTGGTTCCGCGGGCGGATTTCGCGGTCGATGAAGTCCTTCACCCGGTCGCGGAAATAGGTTTCGCGTTCGCTCAGCGTGAAGTCCATGACGCATCCTCTCAAATGGGGTGTTGGGGGGTGGCTTAAACCGTACCGCACATTCGGTAAAGCACCCGCAGCGCCCCCGCCAAACAGATTCGGCATACGAATGCGGCGTGCCGCCCGCGCCGCGAAAGGGACTGTTTCTTCGAAAAGATGTTGGTAAGCTTCGCGGCTATGGAGGCTTTGGGGGCCATCGACTCGACTGCCGACGGAAGCACCAAGCGCTTCCGGGCGAAGCGTGACGCCATCCTCGCCGCCGCCGCGCAGGCGATCAACGAACAGAGCGCGAAGGGCATGACCTTCGCCGATGTCGCGCGCCGCGTAGGCCTCAACACCACCAGCGTCACCTATTACTTCAAACGCAAGGAAGACCTCGCCGCCGCCTGCTTCGATTACACGCTCGAACAATTGCAGGCGATGCTCGATGATGCGCTGGCCGAGGCAACGCCCCGGGACCGCGTTGCCCGCTATCTCGCGCTCAACATGACGCGCCTCACACGGATTCAGCGCGGCGAAGCGACGCCCTTTGCCGTGCTGTCCGATCTGCGCGCGATGGAAGAACCCGTGCTCGGCCGGTTGATGAACGGCTGGCGCGACGTGTTCCGCAAAACGCGCAGCCTGTGGGGCAACGGCCCCACCCGCGCGCATACCGATCTGTACGGTGCGCGCGCGCATGTGCTGCTCGAAAACACCTTCTGGCTGCCGGTCTGGCTCGGCCGCTACGACGCCGACCAATATGCGCGCGTCGAAGACCGGCTGATGGCGGTGTTCGCGCACGGCATCGCCGCCGATGGCGCGCGCTGGACTCCAGCACTGCTCGACCTCGCGCCGGCAGAGGCCGAGCCGGGCCGCGAGGCGTTCCTGCTCGCGGCGACCCGGCTGATCAATGAACTCGGCTATCGCGGCGCGTCGGTCCAGAAGATCGCGTCGATGCTCAACGTCACCAAGGGCAGCTTCTACCACCATCTCGATGCCAAGGACGATCTGGTGATTGCCTGCTACAAGCGCAGCCTGGCGACGATTACCAAGGCGCAGCGGCTGGCCGACGACGAACCCGGCGACGACTGGCACAAATTGTCGAGCGCGATTGCGACGTTGCTTGATTTCCAGTTCTCCGATCGCGGCCCGCTGATGCGCACGACGGCGCTGTCGGGCGTCGCGCCGGGGGTGCGCAGCGCGCTCGTCGCCCGGTCGAACCGGATCGCGCGGCGCTATGCCGGCATGATCAGCGACGGCATCGCGCAGGGGTCAATCCGCGCGATCGACCCGCTGATCGCCGCCCAGGCATTGATGGCGCTCCAGAACGCCGCCTTCGACATGCGCAAATGGGCCAGCACGATGCCGCGCGAGCGGGCGATCGCCTTCTACGCCTCGACGCTTGCCTTCGGATTGTTCGACGACCGGGTGCTCAGCCTCTAGCCGCCTGCCGCTTCAGCAGGACCCCTGCCCGCCAGTAATGGAAGATCGCCCAGGGCGTCACGCATTCGACGGTCAACATCGCGTAGCGGAGCGATTCCTCGCCAAAGGTCGGGCGATACAGGTCGCTGAGAAAACCGGTCAGCGAAGGGCCGAAGCCATAGCCGAAGAAATTGATGATCAACAGCGTGATTGCCGCCCACAGTGCGCGCATCTGCACTGGCGCCTGCCCCTGGATCAGCGCAAAAGTCGGCCCGAGGTAGCTCGACGAGAACAGATAGACCAGCAGCGAAAAGGTGATGCCGGTTGCGAAATCGCTCGCCAGATAGAATGCGACGGCGCAGGGAAAGGCGATCGACTTGGTCACGACGATCAGCCACGGCTGGGCATAAAGCCCGCGCGCCTTTGCCAGCCGATCGGCGATACGGCCGCTGACAATGCCCGAGACGGTCCCCACGATCGCCACCAGCGGCGCGAGGACCAGCGCGACCGTGAGCAGCGTGACGCCATAGGATCGCTGCATGAACGACGGCAGGAATGACGCCAGCGCATAGCCGACGAACGACGTCACCGTGACGCCCATCACCAGATGGAGTGCGACCGGATTGGCGAACAGCGACCGAAAGCCGTCGATCAGTGGCGGCTGCCGCTGCGCCGCGGCGCGGGCAGGCTCGGACAGGCCACGACGCGGCTCGACCACGAACAGCCAGACGATCAACGCGAGCAGCAGGCCGGGAATGCCGACCGCCATCAGCGCGATCCGCCAACCGAACAGATGCGCGATCGTCCCGCCGATCATCGTCCCGAAGCCGCCGCCCAGCACCACGCCGGTCGCATAGATCGCCATCGCCCCCGATCGTTTCTCGGGCGGATAGAGATCGGCGATCATCGAATGGCTGGGCGGGCTCGACCCGGCCTCGCCGATGCCGACGCCTACGCGCGCCGCCAGCAGCTGCCCGTAATTCAGCGCGAGCCCGCACGCCGCGGTCATCGCACTCCAGATCGCGAGCGACACGACGATGATGTTGCGGCGGTTGCCGCGATCGGCGAGCCACGCGACCGGGATACCGAGGATCGCATAGAGCATCGCAAAGGCGAACCCCTGCAACAGTCCCAGCTGGGTATCGGTCAGGTCGAGCGCCTTTTTGATGTCCTCCAGCAGGATCGTCAGGATGTAGCGGTCCATGAAGCTGAAGAAATAGACGATCGTCAGCAGCGCGAGCGTCCAGCCGCGGCGGCGCAGGGCGCGCGCATCGGCCAGGCTTTGCGGGTCGGTGGCAGCGGCGACAGGGGTGGCCATGCGGATACTCCGGTGTACGCGACAAAAAACCGCCGCCCGGGAATGCCGGACGGCGGTCCGATCAGGTGCGATTGATCACGGCTCAGAACCGCTGGGTAATGCCGAACTTCGCGTTGAAGCCGAGCGGCGATGCCGTGAACGGATCATAGTTGAAATCGAGCCGCGCAAACGGCGGCTGCTGGTCGAGGATGTTCAGCGCCGACAGCGAGATCGTCGTGTTGGTCTTCAGGTTCAGCCGATAGGTGAAGTCGAGCGTCGTGAACGCGCCGATGTTCTGTCCGCCGGTCACCGAAGCGCCGGCCAGCGCCCCGGTGTTGGGGCCGAAGATCGCCGCAGTGCGCTGGTCGCGATAGCCATCGATGTAATTCACCTGGAACCGTGCCTGATGGATGCCCAGGTCGCCCTGAAGGAACAGATTGCCCTTCAGTGCCGGCAGCGGATAGGCGCTGGTCTGGAAGTTGAGCAGGCCAACCGCGTTGAATGCGGGCTGCACGACGACGCCGGCAACCGTGAAGTCGCGGACATTGTAATCCATCACATAGGTGCCGGTGCCGCCGAACACGACGCGCGCCTGACCAAGATCGAACTTGTACTGTGCCTGGAAATCGATGCCCTGCGTGGTCACGTCCGCGCTGTTGACGAGGTTCGTGCGCAACCTCTGCACGTTGCCAATGCCGCAGCCAGCCGCCGTAAAGGTGAAGCGTGCCTGGAGTTGGGCAAAGGCCGGGTTGCCGCAATTGGCGTTGCCCGTCGCGCCGAACAGGGCGTTGACGATGCCCTGCACCGGCTCGGCCTCGATCGGTCCGGCCAGCTCGTAGCGCCAGTAATCGACGCTCGCGTTGAAGCCACCGAAATTGACGATAACGCCGCCGCTGTAGGTTGTGGTCGTCTCCGGCCGCAGATCATTGTTGCCCAGAATGTCGATCGCACGGAAAGACGAGCCGATCACTTGCAGCGAGGTCACCTGACCGTCGAGATTCTGCGGCGGCGGCCCGCGGAAAGTGGTGCCTGCCCCGGCGCGGAAGGCCAGCCAGTTGGTTGCCTGCCACCGCACGCGTCCCTGCGGGTTGAAAGTCGACCCCGTCCGGCCGCCGTAATCTTCGAAGCGCGCCGAAAAGCCGATGTTCAGGGTGTCGGTGACCGGCGCCTGCAATTCGCCGAAGAACGCATAGACATTGCCGGTGATCAACCGGTTGCGGTTGGTGCCGAGGAAGCCCAGCGCGCCCGTCTGCTGCGAGCAGATGGCGTCGGGCGTCAGCGCCGACCCCGGGCATGGATTAACCGCCAAGTTGGCATCGGCATTGTAGCGGATTTCATAGCGATCGGCGCGATACTGGCCGCCCAGGGCGAACGACACTTCGCCACCCGGCAGGCGAATGCCGGTCCGGCCGCTGAGGACCATATCGGCAACGATCAGCTGCGTATCGGTGTCGCTGCGCGTGGTGCGGAAGAAATTGTCGATGGTCGCCAGATCGTTGACCACCCCGGCACCCGGCGTCAGATTGACCCCGGCGGGATTGCGCGTGCCCACGAAATTGGGATTGGTCTGGCCCGTCACCGGGTTGCGGGCAACAGCTGTCGAAAACGGGTTGAAGTATGTGCAGCCACCGGTGCCGGCCAACGCGGCAAGTTGCGCCTGCGTCAATCCGGCACGCGACTGCGGCGAAGCATAGGCGCAGTTCGGTCCGCCAAAGCCCGCCAGCGCATTCTGGAGCAAGTCGCCGAAGGTGTCGGTGCCTTCGATCCCGCGGCGATAGGCCGAATAGGTGAAGCCGGTATCGAGCGTCAGCGCGTCGTTGATCTTCAGCGATGTTTCGGCGGTGAAGCGGATCGATTCCGATTGGCGCTGGCTGAACGCCGAATTGCGGTCATTGCCCGGCTGGGTGAACAGCGGGTTGCCGCCCAGCATGAACGGGCGGAACAGCACCGGGAAGGCCAGCGCCGGAGCGAGCGGCGCGCCGGCCGCGTTGGTGACGCAGCCCGACGCGGCGCCATAGGTCGCACAGTAATCACGCAGCGCAGGCGCATAGGTCGGCACGGCAAAAATGCCCGCGCCTGCCGCCTGCGCCAGCGTGGTGATGCCCCCTGCCGGCACCGTGGTCAGCGGCGAGGCGGCATAGCCCGAAGGCGGCAGCGTCGGCAGATAGCTCGGCGATGTCGTGATCCGGGTAGACGACGTGCCGTAGAGCGCCGTCACGCGGAAGCTCAGCGTATCGGTCAGCTCGATCTTCGATTCGAGATAGGCCTGGATGCGATCTTCGGGCTCGACGAGATTGTCGAACTGGCCGAAGTTGGTGAAGCAGCGATCGGTGGTCGATCCCGGCAGACTGCGGAAACCGCCGAGCGCTTCGCAGCCGAGGTCGCGCACGAAATTGAGCGTGCCGCCGAAGCCGAAGTTGCCCGGGCTGCCGCCGCCCGAATAGCCACCCTGCGGATTGTTGGCATAGGGCTGGACGGTGAAGCCGCGCGCCGTGGTGCGCAGTTCGGAGCGATGCTGGTAGCCGATCGACGCAAAGACCTGGAAGCCATCCTTGTGATGGCCGAAGCTCAGCGCGCCGGTATAGTCACCCGCCGACCCGTCGATGTAGCGATAATCGCCCGACGCTTGGAAGCCCTGCTGTTCCGATCGCGTGATGAAGTTGACCACGCCCGCGATCGCGTCCGACCCGTAGGTGGCGGCGGCGCCGTCCTTCAGGATTTCCACCCGGCCGACCGCGCTTTGCGGCAGCAGGTTGATGTCGACCACCGGCACCCCGGTCCCGGCGAACACCACACGCTTGCCGTTGAGCAGCACCAGCGTGCGCTGCGGCCCGAGTCCGCGCAGGTTGACCGAGGCGACGCCTTCGGAGCCCTGCGCGCGGGCGTCGAACTGGTTGGCATCGCCGATCACGCCGTTCGAGGTCGGCAGATTCTTCAGCAGGTCGAGCGCCGTCGGGCTGCCCTGGCGCGCGAGCTCCTCGCCCGAAATCACGTCGACCGGCAGCGATGCGTCCTCGGGCGTACCCCGGATCAGCGAGCCGGTCACGACGACTTCGGGGATCGCCTGATTGTCATCGTCCTGCGCCACGGGCGTGGACGCCGGCGCCGTCTGCGCACTTGCGGGCATCGCGATCGCGAGCGCCAGGACAGGCGCAGCACAGGCAGCGAGCAGGGTGATTTTCGGCATCTCTCTCTCCCACAAGGCCGGAATTGTTCAGCATCCCGTACCGTAAACTCGAATAGACATAGCAGCGCGCACGCCGTCAAGCGAAACAAGCGTTGCGCTATGCTACCTTTTGCGCGCCTGTCGCCCAAAAGTCATAATTCGGCGGCGCAAGCGCGCTACCAATCCGAACATTTTAAAGATTGCCCCGGCGGCGCGATCCACACCGAGACCGAGCCGCTCAATAGCCGTTCAGCCGCGCGAAGCGCTCGCGGTGATAGGCGGCACTCCCCCACATCGTCTCCAGCACGGCGGCACGCTTGATGTAGAAGCCGGCGTCATATTCATCGGTCATGCCGATGCCGCCGTGCAGCTGGATCATCTCGCGACTTACAAGCCGCGAGGTTTCGCTCGCGACGGCCTTGGCAAGGCTGACCGCCTGATCGACGTCGGACCGGCCGCTGTCGATCGCCTCGAGCGCACCTTCGACCACAGAGCGCATCAGTTCGAGCTCGGTGAACATCTTGGCCATGCGGTGCTGGAGCGCCTGGAAGGTCGACAGCACCTGCCCGAACTGGACGCGGGTCTTGAGGTAATCGTTGGTCGTCTCGAACGCCTGCACCGCAAGGCCGAGCATTTCAGCGCAGGCAGCCGCCGTCGCGCGGTCGATGATCGCTTGCGTGCCCACGTCGAGCCTGGTCGCAGCGACCGCGTCGAAACGGACTTCGGCATGGCTGCGCGCGTCGGTCATGCGGCGCGGCGAACGCGTCACGCCGGCATCGGCGCCATCGACCAGATACAGGCCATCGACCGCCGACACCACGAACAGCCCGGCGCTGTCACCTTCGGCCACGAACGCCTTGGTCCCACTCAGCTTGCCGTCGGCGACGCTGGTGGTGACCTTGGCGGGATCATGGTTCGGGCCTTCGTCGATCGCGAGCGTCGCAACGACTTCGCCCGCCGCGATCCGGGGAAGCCACTTGGCCTTGTCCTCGGCCGAGCCCCCCATCACGATCGCGCTTGCCGCCGCCGACGTCGCGGCCAGCGGCGAAGCGGCAAGATTGCGCCCGAGCTGTTCGAGCACCAGCCCAAGCGAAAGATAGCCGAACGCGGTGCCGCCGAATTCCTCTGGGATGACGATGCCGGCCAGACCCATTTCGGTCATTTTCGCCCAGGCCTGCGGGTCATAGCCCTCGGCGGGCGCGGCATTGCGCATCTGGCGGAACGCGGAGACGGGCGATTCATTGTCCGCCCATTCGCGCACCATGTCGCGCAGCATCGTCTGTTCTTCGTTCAGTGCAGCCATGTCGTTTCGTCCTGTCCCTGCATCGCCGCGCTCGTCACCCCGGCCGATGCTGGGGTCGCTGGCGGCTTGGTGCGCCTTTCCCGAACGCCGCCCCCGCGTTCGCCGGGGCGGCGATGATGGTGGCCGATCTGCTATTGATGATCGAGCATCCCCAGGATGCGCTTGGCGATCACATTGTTCTGGATTTCGGTCGATCCGCCATAGATCGACACCGCCTTGCCCCACAGCCAGGTGCGGGTCTGGGCGAGTTCCGCTTCGGTGAAGCCTTCGCCTTCCCAGCCCAGACCGGCCATGCCCATGATCTCGACCGACAGTTCGGCGCGGTCCTGCGTCAGGCGGGCGCCGACATTCTTCATGATGCTGGTCGCCGCCGACGGGCCCTGGTTGGACTTGGCTTCCATCGCCGCGCGGCGCAGCGTCAGCATGAACGCGCGCTGGTCCATTTCGTGGCGCACGATCCGCATCCGCAGATCGCTGTCGGAGACCTTGCCGTCATCGTTCGCGCCGCGATATTCCTTGGCGAGCTGGCTGAGCGGCTTGCCCGCGAACAGGCGCGAGGCGCCACCGCCGCCGCCCGACAGCGAATTGCGTTCGTGCTGGAGCAGGCGGGTACCGATTTCCCAGCCCTGCCCTTCGCGCCCGACCAGATTGCCCTTGGGCACCTTCACATTGGTGAAGAAGGTTTCGCAGAACGGCGACTGGCCGCTGATCATGCGGATCGGCTTCACCTCGACACCCGGCGACCTCATGTCGATCAGCAGGAAGCTGATCCCGCCGTGCTTCTGGCTCTTGTCGGTGCGGACCAGCGCAAAGCATTTGTCGGCCCACTGCCCGCCCGACGTCCAGGTCTTCTGGCCATTGACGAGATAATGGTCGCCCATGTCCTCGGCGAACGTCTGGAGCGACGCGAGATCCGAACCCGCGCCCGGCTCCGAATAGCCCTGGCACCAGCGCACTTCGTTCTTGGCGATCGCCGGGATGTGCTCGAGCTTCTGTTCCTCGCTGCCATATTCGAGCAGCGTCGGGCCGAACATCATCACGCCCATGCCGCCGATCGGGTTCCACGCGCCGATGCGGCCCATTTCCTCCTGCAGCACGCGTACCTGATGCCGGTCGAGTCCGCCGCCGCCATAGGCCTTGGGCCAGCTCGGCACGCCCCAGCCCTTCTCGCCCATGGCCTTGGTCCAGGCGCGTTCGTCGTCGGTCGGGTCGTGCGGCCCCTCGAGCGCCGACATCGCATTGTCCTTGCCCTTCAGTGACGCCGGAAAATTTGCGGCGAGCCAGGCGCGCGCCTCGGCGCGGAAGTCATCGAGCGCGTTCGGTGCGTCGAGTTCGGGTGCCGTTGCCATTCATCCACTCCCAAAAAATCGAATCTGAATATCGGGTATGGTCGCAGGCTCTGACACAGAAACGCCGCCAAGCAAAGAGGGCTTTGGGTCAGGGTGCCGCCGCCGGTGCACCCTGAAGCGCTGTGGCGATGTGGTCCGCCAGAGCGCGCGCAGCCGGTGACGCGGCCTTTCCAGCGGGGAACACTGCGTGCAAGTCCACGCTGTCCATGGTCCAGTCAGCCAGTATTTGTCGGAGCCGTCCATCGGCCAGCTCGGCGCGACATCCCCATAGCGAAGCGCGTGCAATCCCCATTCCGGCGACCGCCGCCGCCATTGCGCCCTCGTTGGCTGCCGCCGACAGCCGCCCGTCGACGCGTACCGACAGCCGCCGGTCGTCGCGGACAAACGACCAATGGTGTTCGTGGTTGGCCACCGGGCCGATGATGACCGCGTGCTTCGCAAGCTCGGCCGGCGTCTGGGGCGTGCCTGCCCGTGCCAAATAGTCAGGCGCCGCCACCAGCACGCGCGGCGCCGTCGCAAGTTTACGCGCAACCGCTGTGGAATCGGTCAGGGGGCCAAGGCGAAAGGCGATGTCGACCCCTTCGACCACCAGATTCTGACGCTCGTCGCTGATCTGGAGATTGATGCGCAGCGCGGGATGCCGGGCCATGAAAGCCGGCAGCCGAGGCACCACCTCTCGAACGCCAAAGCTTGACGATATCGCGACCTGCAGCGTGCCGCGCAGCTCCCCGGTGCCGCGCGCGATATGATCGGCCTCGTCGAGCGCGTCGAGCAGCGGTTCGATCCGCGCGAGATAATCGGCCCCCGCTTCGGTCAGCGTCACCGCGCGCGTGGTGCGAACGAACAATGTCGCACCAATATCACGCTCCAGACCGGCGATGATCCGCGACGCCGATGGCTGTGACAGTCCACGCTCGCGTCCGGCACGCGAAAAGCTGCCGAGCCGCGCAACACGCTGGAACAGTCGGAGTGCCTGGAGCCGATCATTCATTTGCTTGGTGGATATATTATAGTTGTCATGAGTTACTACCGCTTGTTTTTCGAATGATGAAGAATCGGCATGCGAAATCGGGCGCGCCCGATGCTCGGTCCCCAACCAACCTCATTCGACTGGATATTCGCATGACTGAAATCGCCTTTCTGGGCCTTGGCGCGATGGGATCGCGCATGGCGCGCCGCTTGCTCGATGCCGGGCACGATGTGACCCTGTGGAACCGCACCGCGCCTGACGCCGCCGATTGGGCAGGCGCAAAGATTGCTGCCTCGCCCCGCGATGCCGCGAGCGGCGCGGACATGGTGATCGCAATGCTGCGTGACGACGCCGCAGCCGCCGATGTGTGGCTGCATCCGGAGTCGGGCGCGCTCGTCGGCATGCGATCGGGCGCTATGGCGATCGACTGCTCGACCGTCAGCACAGATTGGGCGCGGACGCTGCATGCGGCGTGTGCGGCAGCGACTGTGGATTGTCTCGACGCGCCCGTCGTCGGATCGCGCCCCCAGGCCGAAGCGGGCGCGCTCCTGTTTCTGGTCGGGGGTGCTGAGGCGACCATCGGTCGGGCAGCGCCAGTGCTGTCCGCGATGGGCGGCGCCATCCACCACAGTGGTGCAGCGGCATCGGGCGCAGCGACCAAGCTGCTCGTCAACGCGCTGTTCGGCATTCAGGTGACGGCGATCGCCGAGTTGCTGGGGCTTGCCGCCGCGCAAGGCCTCGATCTGGCCCGCATCGCCGCGATCATCGGCGAAACGCCGGTCGCCAGCCCGGCGCTGAAGGGCGCGATGGGCGGAATGCTGAGCGGTTCCTTTGCCCCCATGTTCCCGATCGAGCTGGTCGCGAAGGATTTCGCACTGGCCCGCGATATCGGCCCGCGAAGCGGCGCGCGAATGCCGATGACCGACACCGCCGGAATTGTATTCGACGATGCGCTTGCCGCGGGATTGGGAGCCGAAAATCTCACCGCCGTCGCAAAAATCTATCAATAAGGAGTAGCAAAAGCGGGAATTCTGGGTTAAGTTCCTTTTTTGTTCCAAACAATCCGCTTAAAGGAACAGCTGCGCGCTACCCTCGGGATGGTCGTGACTTTCGGGACCTTTCGCGGGCATCGAGGGCAAAAAAGGGGCGACAATGGGATATGACCGGCGCACCGTCGTCGTCGTTCTGGCGGCTGTGATCATCGACACGATCGGCTTCGGCATTGTCCTCCCGATCCTGCCGGCGCTGATCACCCGGCTCGGCCATACCGACCTCGATGAAGCGACGCGGATTTCAGGTTATTTGCTCGGCATCTACGCGCTGACCCAGTTCTTCGCGTCGCCACTGCTCGGCAATCTGGGTGATCGGTTCGGGCGGCGACCGGTGCTGATCGCCTCGATGCTGGCCTTTGCCGCCGACTACGCGCTGATGGCCTGGGCACCGACGCTTGCCTGGCTGTTCCTTGGTCGCGCGATCGCCGGCGTGGCGGGCGCGATATATGGCCCGGCGAGTGCCGCACTCGCCGATGTCAGCACGCCCGAGAAGCGATCGTCGGTGTTCGGCTGGCTGGGCGCCGCCTTCGGGATCGGCTTCATCGTCGGCCCCGCGATCGGCGGGCTGATCGCGGGGCTGGGCCCGCGCGCGCCGTTCATCGCCGCTGCCCTGCTCGCGCTCGCCAATGCGGTCGCGATGATTTTCCTGTTCCCCGAATCGCTCAAGCCCGAGCTGCGCCGCCCGTTCGACTGGCGCAGCGCCAATGTGATCGGCGCGTTCAAGCCGCTTTTCAAAAGCGGCGATGCCGCGCCGCTGCTGATCGCGTGGTTCGTGTGGCAGCTGGCCAGCTTCGTCTATCCCGCCACCTGGGCGTTTTGGTGCGCGGCGCGCTGGGGTTGGGGCGCAACCGCGATCGGCTGGTCGCTGACCTTCGTTGGCGCGGTGATGGCGGCAGTGCAGTTCTTCCTGACCGGGCGGATCATCGCGCGGATCGGCGAGCGGCGCGCGGTCGTCGTCGGGCTGGCGAGCGGCGGCGGCGCCTATCTGGCCTATGTTTTCCTGACCGCAGGCTGGCAATCCTATGTCGTGTTTCTGGCGAGCGCCCTGTCATTCCTCGTCTTTCCCGCAATGAACGCGCTGCTGTCGCGGCTTGCCGACGCGTCGCATCAGGGCGCGCTGCAGGGTGGGATCGGCAGCATGAATAGCGTCGCGGCGGTCATCGCGCCGCTGCTGCTGACGCAAGTGCTGGCGGCGGGCGTCGCGCGCGGCCAGCCGGGTGCGGCGTTCCTGCTGGCGAGCGCACTGGCGGCGGTCGCATTGGCGATCGTGGTCTGGAAAGTGCTGGGGCGCGTGCCGCCAAAGGACGCGACCGCTACCCCTCCCGACCCGGCCGCCGGCTGAGCGCCACATCGAGGTGCCCGCCCGCATCGACGAGCATCACCTCGCCTGTCACGCTGCGCATGGCAGGATCGAGCAGGCTGACCACCGGCGCCGCCACATCGGGTGCCATCGTCGCAAGCGCCATCGGCACGCTGGCCGCGATCCGTTCGTTGAGCTTGGCAAACCCTTCCGCGCCCAGCCGCTTTTCGAACCATCCGGTGCCGACATAGCCGGGCGCAACGGCATTCACCCGGATGGCCGGGGCAAGCACGCGCGCCAGGCTCTTGGTCATCGTGATCAGCGCGCCCTTGGAGGCGGCATAGGCAATCGAGGATCCCATGCCGAACACGCCCGCGACCGAGGCAATGTTGACGACCGCGCTTGCGTCGCCGACCTTCAGCGCGGGCGCGCAGGCGCGCACCATCTGAAAGCCAGCGATCACGTTGAGCTGGTAGATGTCGACGAAATCCGTGCCCGACAGCGCATCGAGATCCTCGTGCGCCGCAAATTTGGTGCGGCCAGAATTGTTGACGAGAAAATCGATCCGCCCGAACGCATCGGTCGCCGCCCGGGCGAGCGCGCGGCACTGCGCGTCGTCGGTGATATCGGCCTGCACCGCAATCGCCCCGCCGCCCACCTCGGCGGCGAGCGCTTCGGCGTCGTCACGACTCGACGCGTAGTTGATCACGCAGCGGACGCCGCGCTCGGCGAGCATACGCACCGTTGCGGCGCCAATGCCCGTCCCACCGCCAGTGACGACGGCGACCCGCCCTTCCCAACTCATGCGGCGGCACTCGGCCGTGCGGTGGCGCGGTCGTGCCAGGCCTTCAGCGCGGTCAGTTCGTCCGGCATCGGCAGCCCGATCCAGGTCGCAAAATCGATCGTCGTCAGCAGCACGATGTCGGCCATCGAAAAATTTCTGCCCGCCAGCCACTGCCGGTCGGCAAGCGCGGTATCGAATTCGCGCATCACCGCCAGCGCGCGCTTGCGCTGGGTCTCGCCGAACTCAGGGAATTGCGGCTTCACCACCCGGGCGGTGAACGGGTGCGTGTGCATCCAGACCATCCCCACCGGAATCATCAACCGCATCTCGACCCGGCGAAGCCACATGTCGACATCGGCGATCCCCTTCGGCCCGGTGCCGAACATCGGCGGATCGGGGTTGAGCGCTTCCAGGAAGCGGCAGATCGACACGCTTTCGGTAATCACGCCGCCGTCGTCGAGTTCTAGCGCCGGGATCTGGCCGAGCGGATTGACCGCCAGGAATTCCTCGCCCTTGTGCTCGCCCGCCGGAATCGACAACACCCTCGCCGGAATCTTCAGGCTCTTTTCCGCCATGAAAATGCGCACCCGCCGGGGATTGGGGGCGGGATTGACGGCATCGTAGAACAGCATGAATTGATGGCCCCTTTTCGTTTTCGAAGATCGCGTATGGCATTTTGTGATCGGCTCGCCTAGCGGTCCGCATCTATCGGAGGGGATATGGACGCAGCGACCCAGCTTGCCAGCGACTTTGCCACGTTGCCGGACATTATCCGCGCGCACGCCAGCGAGCGCGGCGCGAAGACGGCGATCGTCGGCGAGGACGGCGCGCTGACCTATGCCGCGCTCGATGCGGCGATGGACCGGATCGCGGCGGCGCTCCAGCGCGACGGGCTGGCGCACGGCCAGGCCGTGGCGATCGTCGGCGCGCCGTCGGTTGCGTACGCAACCGTGTTTCTGGCGACGCTGCGCGCGGGCGGCGCGGCGGCCCCACTCGCGCCCGGATCGACGCCCGAACAGCTCGCCGCAATGATCGGTGATTGTGGCGCGGCCCACGTCTTCGTCGACGCGAGCGCGCGGGCGGCGCTCGCCGGTCAGCCGGTCGCCGCGCTGATGATCGAGCTGGGCAGCGCCGATTTCGAGGCCTGGCTCGCGCCCGAAGGCGCGCGCGCCGCCCCGGTTGCGATCGCGCCGGGCGATCCCTTCAATATTATCTATTCTTCGGGCACCACCGGCACGCCCAAGGGGATCGTCCAGAGCCACGCGATGCGCTGGGCGCATATCCATCGCAACGCCGGCGCCGGGTTCGGCGACGCGGTGACGATGGTGGCGACGCCGCTCTATTCGAACACCACGCTGGTCGTGTTCCTGCCGACGATCGGCTGGGGCGGCACGGCCGTCATCATGGCCAAGTTCGACGCGCGGCGTTTCCTCGAAATGGCAGAGGCCAATCGCGCGACCCACGCGATGCTGGTGCCCGTTCAATATCAGCGGATCATGGCGATCCCTGATTTCCACGCCTTCGACCTGTCGAGTTTCCGGCTCAAGACCTGTACCTCGGCGCCTTTTTCCGCCGCGCTGAAGGCCGATGTCGTCGCGCGCTGGCCCGGGCTGCTGGTCGAATATTACGGCATGACCGAAGGCGGCGGGACGACGATCCTGAACTGCACCGCCAATCCGACCAAGCTCCACAGCGTCGGCCAGCCTGCCGAGGGGCATGACATTCGCCTGATCGACGAAGACGGCAACGAGGTGCCGCGCGGCGAGATGGGCGAAGTCGTCGGTCGCTCGCCGGCGATGATGAACGGCTACCATGGCCGCCCCGACGCCACGGCCGCGGCCGAATGGTACGACCGCGACGGCAATCGCTTCATCCGCCACGGCGACATCGGCCGCTTCGACGAGCACGGCTTCCTGATCCTGATGGACCGCAAGAAGGACATGATCATCTCGGGTGGGTTCAACATCTATCCGAGCGACCTGGAGGCGGTCCTCCGCACGCACCCCGATATCGCCGATTGCGCCGTGATCGGCGTGCCGAGCGAGGCATGGGGCGAAACGCCGGTCGGCTTCTTCGTGCCCGCAGCGAATAACGCCGATGCCGCGACGATCCTTGCCGAAACCAACGCGCGGCTCGGCAAGACGCAGCGGCTCGCCGATCTGGTCGCCGTCGCCGAATTGCCGAGGAGTGCGATCGGCAAGATACTCAAGCGCGAACTGCGCGATCAATGGAAAGCCACCGCATGACGACGCTTGCCGAAATCCTAGCGCAGACGACCCCGACCGAAGACGGCTTTACGGGCGCGATCCCGGCCGACTGGATGCAGGGACGCACCAGCTACGGCGGTCTGTCGGCAGCGCTCGCGTTGCACGCGGCGCAAGCGTGCGAGCCCGATCTGCCGCCGCTGCGATCGGCGCAGGTATCGTTCATCGGCCCGCTGGCGGGTCCGGTCCGGGTGACGGCGACGAAGCTCCGGCGCGGGCGGACGGCGGCCTTCATTCAGACCGATGTCGCCTCGGACGCCGGGCTCGGCCTGCGCGCGATGTTCGTGTTCATGGCCGATCAGCCGTCGGTCGTCGATTTCGACCAGCGGCCGCCGGTCGATCGGCGACCGCCCGCCCCCGGCACCAAATTATGGAGCGGGCCGGAGGGGTTCTTCGCGCAGAATTTTGAGTTCTTCGATATGAAGGACCCCGATCTCGGCCCCGCCGAGCTGGTGCGCTGGGGGCGGATGAAGGCGCATGACGGGCTCGACCCGATGATACATGTGATGGCGATCGCGGACGGCATGCCGCCCGCTGCGATCCGCCTGTTCGGCCAGCAGATGGGGCCGATCAGCTCGCTCACCTGGATCATCAATCTGCTGACAGCGACGCCGGCCACGACCGACGGCTGGTGGCTGCTGCGTGCCAAGTCCGACTATGCGCGCAATGGCTGCTCCAGCCAGTCGATGGCGCTGTGGAATGCCGATGGCCAGCTGATCGCCGAAGGGATGCAGAGCGTCGCGATCTTCGCCTGATCGTTGCGCTTGCGACAAGTTGCGACAATTCCGAGCGTCGTTGACAAATCCCCGCGACATCTGGTCGCGACACCGGTGCCTGACAGGGTGTGGCCGGGTTCGCCCGGCAGGAGGGATTAACGATGAACCACCGGATCGTGGCGATTGCGTTGCTGGGCACCGCCGCCGCCAGCATGGCATGCGCGCAGACGACGGCACCCGACCAACCCACCAAACCGGCGGCGGCGATGCGGCATGGCGATATCGACGGCGACGGCGTCATCACCCGCGCCGAATTCCTCGCCAATGCCGCCAAGCGCTTCGACGCGATGGACACCGACAAAGACGGCAAGCTGACTGCGGAGGAACGCAGGGCCGCGCACGCGAAGCTGCGCGCCGAGCGCCCGCGCCCGCCCGGCCCGATCGGCGATGCCGGCATGGGGCCGCGCGGTCCCGGTAGCTATGAGTCGGGCGACCCTGCGATGCCGCCGCCAAACGGCATAGGTGGGCCGCGCGAGGGCGGCCTCGGCGGCGGCGGCATGCTCGCGCTGCTCGACGCCAATCGCGACGGCAAACTGAGCCGCGCCGAATTCGACGCCCCCTTCGAACGGCTCGACGCCAATCGCGACGGCGTGCTCGACGAAGCCGAAATCAAGGCCGCGCCGCAGGGCGGTGGTCGGCTCACAAGGATGGCCGCGAACAACGGCGGCAAGGTGACGCGCGCGCAATATGACGCGCCCTTCGCCCGGATCGACACCAATAGTGACGGCGTGATCGACGCGACCGAGATGCAGGCGGTGCGCGCCCGGCTCGGCGGCGGCGGTCGCCGCTTCGGCGGGCGCGGTCCGCGCCAGTCCGAGGCCGAACTGCAGCCGCAGTAACGTTCACGAGATGCCGGGGATGCCTCCCCGGTTGCCGGGCGGACAACTCCCCTCCCTGTCCGCCCGGCGCCCCCTTTCCAATTGCGCATCCGGATGCCAAGCCTCGCTGCAATGACCGATCAGCCCCATCTGCTGCTAGTCGATGACGAACGATCGATCCGCGAGCCGCTGGCGCAGTTCCTGTCGCGCCAGGGGTTTCGGGTGACGCAGGCGGCCGATGCCGATGCGGCCCGGACGCGGTTGGCGGCCTATGCAATCGATCTTGCCATTCTCGACATCATGATGCCGGGCGAAGACGGCCTGAGCCTGACCCGTCACATCCGCGCGACGAGCGACATGCCTGTCATCCTGCTGACCGCGCGCAGCGAGGAGACCGATCGGATCGTGGGCCTGGAAATGGGCGCCGACGATTATGTCGTGAAACCCTTCTCGCCCCGCGAGCTCGCGACCCGCGTGAAGGTGGTGCTGCGGCGCGCAGCGAACGGCGGCGCGCGTCTCAATCCGCCCGAGGCCAATGCCTATGGCTTTGCCGGCTGGGTGCTCAAGACCGGCGAGCGCGCGCTGATCGACCGCGACGGCGTTTCGGTCGCGCTGTCGACCGGCGAGTATAATCTGCTGCTCGCGCTCGTGCAGCGGCCTCGCCAGGTACTGACACGCGACCAATTGCTCGACCTGACGCAGGGGCGCGAAGCCGCTGCCTTCGATCGCGCGATCGACAACCAGGTCAGTCGCCTGCGCCGCAAGATCGAGGCCGATCCCAAAGTGCCCGACATCATCAAGACGGTCTGGGGCGGCGGCTACACGCTGGCGGCCGAAGTCCAGCGGCTGTGACCGGCCGGTGATGATCGGGCGGCTGTGGCCGCGCAGCCTGCCCGGCCAGTTGGCGATGCTGGTCGCCATTGCGCTGTTCGTCGCGCAGGCGATCAACTTCGCGCTGATCTTCCAGGCGCGGCGACAGGCGCGGCTGCAGGCGGTCGTCGGCCCCGCCGCGGCACGGATCGCCGATGTCGAGGACCGGATCGCCGCCGGACGCTTCCGCCAGATCGGTGACGGGCGGGGCCGGATCCAGGTCGTCGCGGCGGATCCACTCGCCAATGACAAGACACGACTGGCGGATATCGAAGCCGCGCTGCGCACCGAGCTGACCGATCTTGGCCTGAAGCCCGGGCGCATCGACAGCGCGGTCCGCCCGATCGACCGGCGCGACCCGCTGCTGCAGACTTTCGGACGGCGCCAGGCGCTGCGCTACATGCGCTTCGGCGCCGAACTGATGATCGCGGTCGAGCGGCCCAACGGCGGCGGCTGGCTGGTGCTGCGTGCGCCGTGGCAGCGCGGTGATCGCCTGCTGATCTTCTCGCTGATCGCGCAAACGGTGATCCTCTACGTCGTCGTGCTGCTGCCGATGCTGTGGGCGGCCCGGCGGATTGCCCGCCCGCTGCAGACGCTGGCGCGGGCGGCGCGCCAGTACCGCCCCGGCGACGCGCCCGCTCCGCTCGAAGAAGCCGGTCCGCATGACGTGCGCGCCGTGATTGCCGCTTTCAACCAGCTGCGCACGCGCGTGTCGGCGATGATCGATGAAAAGGACCAGATGCTGGGGGCGATCGGCCATGATCTGCGCACGCCGCTCGCCGCGCTGCGGGTACGGATCGAATCGATCGACGATGATCACAACCGCGCCCGCATGGCGGAAACCATCGACGAGATGAACCGCACGCTCGATGACATCCTGTCGCTTGCGCGACTGGGGCGGCCGAGCGAGCCGGTCGCCGAGGTCGATCTCGTCGCGCTGGTCGAAGCGGTGGTCGACGATTTCGAAGCGCTCGGGGCGGCGATCAGCATGGCCCCTGCCGACCGCGTGACGCTGCGCCTGCGGCCGGTGCTGATGCGGCGCGCCGTCCGCAATCTGATCGAAAACGCGATCAAATACGGCGGCTCCGCCGATGTACGCATCGCGGCGCGCGCCAATGACGTCGCGATCTGCATCGCCGACAACGGCCCGGGCATCCCCGCCGACCAGATCGACGCCGTGTTCGACGCCTTCAACCGGCTTGAGACGTCGCGCAGCCGCGAGACCGGTGGGGTCGGGCTTGGCCTCGCGCTCGCGCGCGCGATCGTGCGTGAAGCGGGCGGTGACATCGCGCTCGCCAACCGCGCCGAGGGCGGGCTGGAAGCAACGATCAGCCTGCCGCGCCGCTAAACCAGCGCGGCCCGCACACGCGCGCGCAGCAACGGCAGCGTCTCGGCCTCGAACCAGGGATTGCGCCGCATCCAGCCGACCACGCGCCAGCTCGGGTGCGGCAGCGGGAACCACGGCAGATATTCGCCAGCGCGCCGCACCGCCTCGGTCATGCCGGCAAATCCGGGCAGGTAGCGCTTCTGCGCATGGATGCCGATCAGCAGAGTCAGGCTGACCGTCGGCATCAGCGCGGCGATGCGATCATGCCACAGCGGTGCGCATTCCGGGCGCGGCGGTGCGTCGCCCCCGCCACGAACCGCGCCGGGATAGCAAAAGCCCATCGGCACGATCGCGACCCGATCGGGGTCGTAAAAGGTCGCCGCGTCGATTGCGAGCCACTCGCGCAATCGGTCGCCGCTCGCATCGGTCCATGGAATGCCCGAGGCATGGACCTTGGTGCCGGGTGCCTGGCTGGTGATCCGCAGCCGCGCGCCGACGCCGAACTGCGCAACCGGGCGCGGCCCGAGCGGCAGGTGCGCGCTGCAAACCCTACAGGCTGCAATCTCCGCGCGCAGCCGCGCGACCTCAGTGGTCAAGTCCGATCTCGGCGGCGATCATCGCGCGCAACACCTGCGCCTGATTGTGGCGTTCGTCCTTCGCTCCATAGAGCAAGGTCACCGGCCCCGCGCGCACCAGCGCGATCAGCGAATCGAGCGCGGCGCGCGCCGCCGGTTCGGCCAGCTCTGCTTGATAGCGCTCGACGAATTCGTGCCAATGCGCCACCTGGTGGTGAAACCAGCGGCGCAGCTCGTTGCTGGGCGCCACGTCCCTCAGCCAGTGATCGACCGCTGCCGCTTCGCGCGTCAGCCCGCGCGGCCACAACCGGTCGACGAGCACGCGCGTGCCATCCGCTGGGTCGGCGGGCAGATAGACACGCTTGATGCGAAGGTCGGGCACAACGGACGCTGCTAGCATGGGCGGCCGTGGCCCCCAAGCCGGTCGGCCGCGATCACAAGCGATAGGCCGCGTCACGCGCCGCCGACGCGATGGCCGAGCGCATCGCTTCGTCTTCGACCGCGCGCGCCATCGCCGCCGCACCGGCAAGAATCGACAGCAGCGCCCAGCCCCGCCGCTCGCCCTCCGTGCCGCCGAACCCGCTTGCAAGCCGTCCGACGATCTGCGCCAGCAGATCCTGATAGGCGGTCCGGGTTGCCGTGTCGGCGCGCGCGGCATCGGCGCTGAAAGTCGGCAGCGCGCACGCCTGCGAAAGGTCGACGGTCAGGCGCTCGCCGAGGTACAAATCGACGAATGCTTCGCGCCAGCGTGCGCCATGCTCGGCCTGGATCCGGGCAAGGCCCTGATCGAGAAAGTCGAGGCCCTCGACCAGCGCCGAGCGGAACGCGTTCGCCTTCGACCCGAAATGAGCATAAAAGGCGCCCGACGTCAGCCCCGCTTCGCGCGCGACCGTGTCGATGCCGGTCCCGCCATAGCCGCCCAGCCGAAAGCTGCGGCCGGCAGCTTCGACCAGCCGCTCCTTTCCCGTCGATACCCCGCGCGGCCTTGCCATCAATCTCTCCCATCCGCGCGCCAGTCACCGCACACCGGAAACATAGCGATCATAATCTGACAGGCAATGGCGGTGCGGCGGGGCCGGCGGTTGCCACCACCGGCGCCCCCGCCGCATCGGCTCAGCGCGCGTGGCCTTCGAACGTCACCACCGACGCCGGCGCTCCCTTGGCGGCGGTGTACGCGACCCGGATCGCGCCCTTGGGCAGCACGAAGCTTTGCCCCGCCTCGACTCGCTGCACCGGCAGACCGGCCATGCGCAGATCGATCGCCCCGTCCGCGACATAGCCATAGCCGGTGATCGCCCGCGCCGGCACCGCCGCCGCGCCGCCCGCAGGCAGGTCGACTCGCTTCACCGCGACCCGTGCTACCGTCGCTCCATCAGCGAGCGCGGTCGTCAGCGTGCGCCGGTCGATCTTGGCGGTCGGCGGCTTGTTGAAGTGGATGAAGGGGTCGGCAGCGCGCTGCCAATTGGTGTCGATGAAGACCGCCTCTTCGGTTTCCGAGCCATTGTCGAAGCGCAGGATGCGTGGCCCGACCGGTTCGTAAAAGGCATCGCCTGCCTTCAGTGTCTGCAACGGCTGGCCTTCGACCTGATAGAGGATCGTGCCCTTCACCACGATGCCGATCGCGGGCGCGAGATGCGTGTGGATCGGTGCCGGCTGCCCCGGCAGAAAGTGGAAATCGCCGCCTTCGACTTTCGCCACCGCACGCGGCGCGAAGCGGACGTCGAGCAGGGTGGTGACGCGCTGCTCCCCGGCCGAGGCCGGTGCGGCCGCAAGCGCGAGAGCGGCAAATACGGCCGAGCCAATGGCTGTCGCGCCTAGCTTCAATGTCTTGGTCATGATGCAACTCCTTCGAGCAATCGCGACCGCAACATTGCGTTCGCTACGTTATAGATACATAGCGTTCGTTATGTTTCAAGCATGATTTTTTGGCTCGTTGGTGGCGCAAACGGACAGCAGCGTAGACCTGGCGGTGCCGACTGAGGGAGCAGACGCGCCGCCTGACGGTGCGGATGGATTGAGTGCGCCCGTTGCGACGCGCTGGAGCGAACGACGTCGAACTCAATCGTCATTGCGAGCGCAGCGAAGCAATCCAGTCCGGGGCATTGGATTGCTTCGCTGCGCTCGCAATGACGAAAGGGAAAACCTGCCTCTAGAACGAGACGATCTCACCCGGCGACGGGATGAACCCCGCGAGCGCGGGATAGTCCGCGCCCGCCAGCCGCATGCGAACGACCGCGATCGGCCCGCCATGCGCGACGACGAGAATGCGGCCGTCGTTCGGCAGGTCCTCCCACGCCGACCAGGCGCGCGCGGCGAGCGCGGCGGTGGTCTCGCCGCCCCCTGGGCGAAAGCCTGCGGGATCGGCGATCATGCCGTCCATCGCGCTCCCGGTTTCGCGCCAGATTGCGTCCCAGCGGCGCCCTTCCCAGTCACCGAAATCACGCTCGGTCCAGCGCGGGTCCTCGATCAGTTCCGCGCCGGTCGCACGCGCGACCGCTTCGGCAAGGCGACGGGTGCGGATCAGCCCCGAGTGGACGACCAGGTCGAACGCCTCGGCCGCGAGCATCGACACGAGCCCGCGCGCCATCACGGCGCCTTCACGGCTCAAGCCGATGTCGGATCGGCCATAGCAGCGCCCTGCCCAGCCACGCACCACCGGCGGATGGCGCAGCAGCCAGCGGCGGCTCACCACGCGGCGGCGCAGGCAAGCAGCAAGGCGAGCTGACCGGCATAGGCGGCAAATCCCAGGCAATCGCCGGTGCTGCCGCCAATCCGCCGCCGGAGCAGCGCGGCGAACCAGATGAGGAACAGCACGCCTGCCCCCGCTGTCGCCGCCAAGCGCAGCGGCGCGAGCAGAGCGAGCCAGGCGAGCGCTGGCGCCGCCGTCAGCAGCGCGAAACCAAATGTGCCGCGTGGCGGGCGGCCGATGTCCTTGGCCAGCCCTTCCCCCGTCGGCGCCGGCGGGACGGCCGTCATCACCGCCACCGCCCAGAGCCTGCCGAACGCGGCCGCGCCGATGATCGCGGGCAACGCCAGCGCGACCGGGAGCACCGCCATCGCCGAGGCGCGCAAGCCGAGCGCCAGCGCAAGCCCGAGCGCGCCATAGCTGCCGATCCGGCTGTCCTTCATGATCCGCCGCACATCTTCGGCGGTGCGTCCCCCGCCGAACGCGTCGCAGAAATCGGCCACTGCGTCCTCGTGGAAGCCACCCGTCAACCAGGCCTCGACCGCGAGCGCGATCAGCGCGCCGACGAGCGGCGGCCAGACCGCTTGTGCTGCAACGAAGACCGTCGCCGTAACGAGACCGATCAGCCCCCCGACCAGCGGCAGCCAGCCCGTCGCGCGCGCCAGCCCATCGCGCGCCTGCTCGCCCGACAGCCGGTCGAGCATCGGCACTGGCAACCGGGTAAGGAACTGGACCGCAAGCAGCGGTGGCGCCCACCAGGGCGCGTCAGGCGGCATTGCCCGCTCCGATCTCCGCCAGCGTCGCGACGTCGCGCAGCAGTGCCGCTGCCGAATCGAGCAGCGGCAGCGCAACCAGCGCCCCTGTCCCCTCACCCAGCCGCATACCCCAGTCGAGCAGAGGATCGAGGCCCAAAGTTGCCAGCGCTGCACCGTGGCCGGGCTCGGCAGAGCGGTGTGCGGCAATCATCCGGTCGCGCGTCCCGGGCGCGAGCCGCTCGGCGACCAGCGCTGCGGCGGTCGCGACATAGCCATCGACCAACAACGTCGCGCCGCCCGCCGCGCCGTGTGCGTAAAAGCCCGCCATCGCCACAATCTCGAATCCCGCGACCGCGGCGATCGCCGTGCGCGCGTCGGCGATGGCACGCGCGCGAGCCACTGCCTCGCATACGATCCGGCGCTTGGCGGCCATCGTCGCGTCATCGGCACCCGCGCCGCGCCCGACCGCCGCGTCGGAGTCGATCCCGGCAAGCAGCACCGTCACGCAGGCAGCCGGCGTGGTGTTCCCGATCCCCATTTCGCCCGCGATCAACAGGCGCACGCCATCCGCGAGCGCGTCCTGCGCCGCCTGCGCGCCAACGGCCCAGGCGGCATCGAACTGGTCTGCGGTCATGGCGGCGCCGTGGGCAAGGCTCGCGGTCCCGTCGGCGATCCGCGCCGCGCGGAAAAACGGCGGTGCGTCGACGGCGGGTGGGCTGGCGACGCCGACATCGACCAGCTGCAACGGGCAATCCTGCGCTGCGGCAAGCGCACTCGAGGTTGCGCGACCGGCCAGGATCGTGCCGACCATCATGCCGGTCACGGCCGATGGCCACGCCGACACGCCGTCGGCGACGACGCCGTGATCAGCCGCGAACAGCACGATCCGGCGCGGCCGGGTGACGGGATCGAGCCGTTGTTGCGTCAGCGCGAGCCGCACCGCTAGATCTTCCAGCCGCCCCAGGCTGCCCTGCGGCTTGGCGAGCGCGTCGAGATGCGCGCGGACTTTGGCTTGGTCGATCATGCGGCCTCCTCTGCAATGGCGAGGATCGCATCGACATCGACCGCCTCTTCCAGTTGCGCGGCGATGCGGTCGAGCGCGGCATCGATTGCTTCGCGCCGATCAAGCCCGTCGGAGGCCACGCCCAGCATTGCCAACCAATGCGCCCGCATTTCGGCGCGATCGAACAGTCCGTGCACATAGGCGCCCGCGATCCGGCCATCGGCGGCAACCGCCCCGTCATGCTGGCCGTCGTCGAAGCGGAGTAACGGCGCGGTCCCGGTCGTCACTTCGGTCACGCCCGCGTGAATTTCGTAACCGGCGAAGCGCACCGGCGCTGCCGCAAGCTCGCCTTCGACCGGGCGCACGCGCTTCTCGCCACCGATCACCGTTGTGACCGGAAGCAGCCCCAGGCCATCGACCGCATCCGGTGCGCCCTCGACGCCGTCCGGATCGGCAATCCTCGTCCCCAGCATCTGGTACCCGCCACATATCCCGAGCACCCGCCCACCCCTGCGAACGTGCGCCCGCAGATCGATGTCCCAGCCCTGCGCGCGCAGAAAGGCAAGATCGGCGATCGTCGCCTTGGTGCCAGGCAGGATCACCAGATCGGCGGCGGGCAGCGGCTGGCCCGGCTGCACCATGTGGAGCGACACCCCCGGCTCCCGCGCCAATGCGTCGAAATCGTCGAAATTGGCGATCCGCGACAGCATCGGGATGGCAATCACCACGCGCGCGTCGCCCGGCCGCGCGCGCTCGAGCGCCACTGCGTCCTCGGCAGGCAGCAGCGCGGCATCGGCGAGCCAGGGCACGACGCCCATGCCCGCCCACCCCGTGCGCGCGACAATCTGGCGATAGCCGTCGTCGAACAGCCGGGGGTCGCCCCGAAACTTGTTGATCAGAAAGCCACGGATCATTGCCGCATCGTCATCGTCCAGCACCGCCTTGGTACCGACCAGCGCCGCGATCACGCCGCCGCGATCGATGTCGCCGATCAGCACGACGGGCACGCCCGCTGCCCGCGCGAAGCCCATATTGGCGATGTCTCCGGCACGCAGATTGATCTCGGCAGGGCTGCCTGCGCCTTCCACCACCACCAGATCGCATGTCGCCCTCAGCCGCGCATAGCTTGCGAGCACCGCATCGAGCAGCTCGGCGCGGCGGAGCTGGTAATCGCCCGCGCGCAGCGTTGCGTGGACGCGACCGTTCAGCACCACCTGCGCAGTCCGGTCCGACTGCGGCTTCAGAAGCACGGGGTTCATGTCGGTCGTCGGCGCGACCCTAGCGCCAATGGCTTGCAAGGCCTGCGCGCGGCCGATCTCGCCGCCATCGGCAGTTGCCGCAGCGTTGTTCGACATGTTCTGCGGCTTGAACGGTCGCACGCTCAGACCACGATTCGCGAACAGGCGGCAAAGGCCTGCGACCAGCACCGATTTGCCGACGTCGGAGCCGGTTCCCTGAAGCATCACCGCAGCCATGCGCACCCTCCCGCAAGCAGCCAGAGCAGCAGGCAGGCCCGGCGGAAGATCGCGAGCGCCCGGGCGAGGTCGGCAGGGGTCGTCGCCGGGCCGTCGCCCACCGCCGGGCGGAACGTCGCCACGCCGTCGTAGCTGACCGGTCCGCCGAGCCGCACACCCAGCGCCCCGGCCATCGCCGCCTCGGGCCAGCCGGCGTTGGGCGAGGCGTGGGCGCGCGCATCGCGGACCATCACGCGCCAGCCGCCGCCGACGGCGCAGATCAGCGCGCCGGCCACGCGCGCGGGCACCCAATTCATGACGTCATCCGCACGTGCCGCTGCCCAGCCGAAGGCCGCCAGCCGATCGGTACGATGCCCGATCATCGAATCGGCCGTGCTCACCAGCTTGAAGGCGAACAGTCCCGGCAGGCCGCCTACCAGCAGCCAGAAAGCGGGCGAGACTACCCCGTCGCCAAAGCTTTCGGCGAGGCTCTCGACCGCTGCCGTTGCAACGCCGTGCGCGTCCAGCGGTTCGACGTCGCGCCCAACGATCATGGCAACCGCACGGCGAGCGGCGGGAAGGTCGTCGGCGCTCAAGGGCCGGAGCACATCGGCGACATGTTCGTGCAGGCTGCGCTGGGCAAGACCCGATGTGGCGACCAGCACCACTACTACCCAGCCCCAGCCGTGACCGGCGACCGCCTGAATGGCCCAGCCGATCGCGGCGGCCAGCGCGGCGAGCGTGCCGATCAATATCACGCCCATCACGCGCCGCCGGACGGGCCCGCCGCGGTTGAGCAAGCGCTCGCCCGCCGCAATCACGGCGCCCGCAGCCATCACCGGATGCCACCAGCGCCGGGGCCAGCCGATCGCGGCCTCAGCCACCAGCGCGGCGAGGAGCAGCGAGCCGCCATTCATGCCCGCGCAACGGGCAGGATGTAGCGGCAACCCGACGCCGTCATCCCCGTTTCGACCCTGACGCCGTAGGTCTCCCCGAGCAGGGCGGGTGTCAGCACCGTCTCCGCCGTGCCGCTCGCCACCACCCGACCATCGCTCAGCAGCACGGCATCATCGGCGATGCGGTACGCGAGGTGGAGATCGTGGAGCACGACGATCACGCCCGCCCCGCGCGTCGCCGCCGCGCGCAGCAGGTCGAGGACATCGAGCTGATGGGCAGGATCGAGGCTGGCAAGCGGCTCGTCGGCGAGCAGCCAGTCGGGTTCGCCGGCCAGCACCCGCGCGATCAGCGCCCGCCCCCGTTCACCGCCCGAAAGCTGCTCAACGCCGCGCGCCGCGAGCTGCGCGACTTCGGTCGCGGCCATCGCCTGCACGACGGCGGCCCGGTCAGCCGGTGTCCCCCCCCAGCGACCGCGATGCGGCAGCCGACCGAGCGCGACGAGGCTTGCCACATCGACATTCCAGTGCACATCGCTCGTCTGCGGCAGAAAGCCGATCCGCCGCGCACGCTCCCGTCGGTCCAGCGCCAGGATAGCGCGATCGCCGAGAATCGCGGCCCCGGCATCGGGCGCACGCAACCCGGCAAGACACGCGAGCAGGCTGCTCTTCCCGGCGCCGTTCGGGCCGAGCAGTGCGGTCACACGCCCCGGCCGACATGTCGCAGTCACGTCGTCGAGCACGGTCCGGCCGCCCAGTCGCAGCGTCAGCGCGCGCGTGTGGAGCATGTCGCTCATGCCAGCCGCCGCCGCATCGACACGAGCAGCCAGAGAAAGAACGGGCCGCCGAGCATCGACATGGCGATGCCCAACCGCAGCTCGCTGACAGTCGGCGCCAGCCGCACGAGGCTGTCGGCGAGCGTCAGCAGCAATGCGCCGCCCAGCGCCGACGGCAGCAATATCGCCGAGGGCTTGCCGCCCGCCAGCGGGCGAACCAGATGCGGCACGATCAACCCGACGAAGCCGATCACGCCCGCCGCCGCGACGGCCGCGCCGACGGTCAGCGCGGTGCCGATGATGACCGTCAGCTGCAGCCGCCGGGGATCGACGCCAAGCGATCGCGCCGCCGCCTCGCCGAGGGTCAGCGCATCGAGCGACCTCGCGGTGGTGGCCAGCACCGCCCCGCCCACCCCGATCAGCGGCAGCGCGATGCGCACATCGTCCCAGCTGCGGTCGGTCAGCGCGCCCATCAGCCAGGTGACGATCTGCGCGCTGACGAAGGGGGTGGGCGCCAGGCTGATCGCCAGCGCCGTCGCCGATCCGGCGATCGACGTCAGGATCAACCCCGCCAGCGTGAACAAGATCAGACTGCCCGAACGCCCGGCGATCAACGCGAGCACTGCCATCGTGGCGGCGGCCCCCGTGAGCGCAAAGCCCGGCAACAGCCAGGCCTGCGCCGCATAACCGAAATAGAGCGAAAGCACCGCACCCAGCGCCGCGCCCGACGACACGCCGAACAGCCCCGGGTCGGCGAGGGGATTGCGCAGATAGCCCTGCATCACCGCTCCGGTCAGCCCGAGCGCCGCGCCGACCGCCAGCGCCAGCACCGTTCGCGGCAACCGCAGTTCGGCGATGATGATGGCGCGCGGGTCGCTGCCGCTCCACGCATCGAGCGGCACCCACACCTTGCCGGCCGCGACCGACAGCAGCGCCGCGGCAAGGCACCCCAGCCCGAGCCAGATCGACAGCCGCGTCATTGCGACAACTCCCGCCGGGCGTCCTTCAGACGCGCCATGGCTTCGATGATGGTCGGGCCGCCGCAATGCATCAGCCGTTCTGGATAGGGCGCGATGCGGATATGCACGCCGAGCCGCCGGACCGCCGGATGCTGCGTCAGCCGGTCCGTGCCGAGCTCGGCAGCGGCAGGCGAGAACAGGATGCGCGGCGGCCGGGCGACCAACGGCTCCAGTCCCAGCACGTCCCAGCGCTTGAGGCCATAACCCGCACTCGCATTGGCAAAACCGGCGCGTGACAGTAGGTCGTCGGGTAGCGTGCCCGCCCCCGGCGTCAGGCCGCCGGCTTGCCAGATCAACGCGGCGACCGGCGGGCCGACATTGCGCGCAGCCGCCTTTTCGACTGCCCTCGCAAGTGCTTCGCCGCGGGCGGCATGCCCCAGTAGACGACCGATGTCGCGGATCTGCGCGACGCTTTCCGCCACCGTATCGGGCACCGGATACTGGACCAGGCTGACTCCCACTCGCCGAAGCGCGGCCACGGTCGCGGGCTGGACGTGCGCGCCGCTCAGGACGAGCGTGGGGCGCAGCGCGACGATCTCCTCGGCGGTGCCGGACGTCGCGCGAAAGCGCCGCGCCCAGCCAAGCGGTACCGAAGTCGCGTCCGGATCCTGCGAATAATGGCTGATCGCCGCAACTTGCTGCGGATCGGCGACATGCCGCAGCACGGCATCGACGCAGGGGTTGATCGACGCAACGCGCAGACCCGACGGGCTGCCGGGCGCGGCGGCCGGCGCGCAGCCGGAAATCGCGGCAAGTGCCAGCAAGGAGGAGGCCAGACGCCTCAAAACTCGACCCCGCGCTGCGCCTTGAACCCGGCCTTGTACGGATGCTTCACCTCGGCGAATTCGGTCACCAGATCGGCGACGTCGATCAGCGCCGGCCGCGCACCCCGCCCCGTGATGCAGACATGCTTGGTCAGCGGCCGTTCCTTAAGGAACGCCAGCACTTCGTCGAACGGCAGCGTATCGTCGCGCAGCACAATGTTGAGTTCGTCGAGGATGACCAGTTCATAGGCCGGATCGAGGATCAGCGCCTTGGACCTTTCCCACGCCGCCCGTGCCGCGCGTATGTCGAGCGCCCGGTCCTGCGTATCCCAGGTGAACCCCTCGCCCATCACTTCATAGGTCAGAAGCTCCGGATTGGCCTCAAAGAAATTGCGCTCGCCCGTCTCCCACTTGCCCTTCACATATTGGACGATCGCGACTTTCATGCCCCAGCCGAGGCTGCGCATCGCCATGCCGAACGCCGCCGTCGACTTGCCCTTGCCGTTGCCGGTGTGAACGATCAGCAGCCCGCGTTCGAGCGTGCGTCGCTCCTGCATCCGCGCGCGCGCCGCGGCGACGCGCTTCATCCGGGCATTGTGGCGGGCAAAATCGTCTTCGGTCTCGGTCATGGGCGTTCCTTCAGTACATCGGCCAGCCGTGCGAGCTGACCTTCGTCGGCCGGCAGACCGATCCGCAAGCGGCTCCGGGTCTCGGCGAACGGTCGGGTGAGGATGCACCGGGTCGCGAGGCGGCGGAACAGGTCATGCGCGTCCGCCACTTCGATCAGGCGAAAAAACGGCGTGCGACCGACGATGGCGATGCCCGCCGCGGCAAGAGCGCGATCGAGTTTCTCCCCCATCTCGGCAAGGCGCCCGCGCTGTGCAGCCGCCCACGCCTGGTCGGCGTAGGCCAGCCGACCGGTCGCGATAGCGGGCGCCGAGATCGGCCAATCGCCAAGCAGGTGCCGCAACCGCTTCGCGATCGCGGGCGGAGCGATGACGAAGCCCAGCCGCAGCCCCGGCAGGCCGAAGAATTTGCCGAAGGATCGCAGGACCACCAATCCGTCGAGCGCCGCATCGGCGACCGACCGCTGCGGATCGATGTCGGCATAGGCTTCATCGACTACCAGTGTCATCCGGTTCGCCAGATCGATCAGTTCGGCGCGCTCGAATTGGCGGCCATCGGGGTTGTTGGGATTGGCGACGACGAGCAGGTCATGCTGTCGACCCCCGCTCCACGCCGTCGCGTGCGGCCAGGCATGGCGGTGGCCGGCATAGCCGGGCACCAGCCGGGCAGGCGTGCTGGCCGGTAACAGCGTCGCCAGCAGGCGCAGGGCCAGGTCGGTGCCGGGGACTGCCACCACCTCACGCGCTGACGGCACGCCGAAGGCCGATCGCGCGGCCGTTTCGAGGGCAGCAAGCGCGGCGGGTTCGGGCAGGCGATCGAGCGCCGACGCGGGCGCGGGATAAGGCCAGGGCGCGATTCCCGTCGACAGGTCGATCCAGTCGCCCGCGCCGAACAGCGCCTGCGCCGCCGTCAGCCGCCCGCCATGTTCGAGGAAGGGCGCCAGATCCATCAGAAGCCCAGCCGCACACCGCCATAGGCGGCGCGCCCCGGCTGGCCATATTGGAAGATCGTCTGATACCGCGCGTCGAACAGATTCTCGACGCGTCCATAGAGCGAAATGTGCCGGTCAAGCGGCAGGCTCGCGCGCAAATCGACCAGCGTATAGCCGGGTAGCCGACGTGAGTTGCTGGCATTGTCGAAGCTCGACCCGATCTGGGTGACCGTCACCCCGCTTTCGAGCCCGAATTTCCAGCGATAGTCGGCCAGCAGCGTCAGGCTTTGCGACGGGCGCCGCGCCAGCCGCGCGCCGAAGCTCGCCCCCGGCGTCTCGTTGATCGCGCGCAGATAGGTATAGCTCGCGGTGACGCGGAGCGCGCTGTTCGGTCGCAGGGTGAGCCCCGCTTCCAGGCCTTCGGCGGTGGCGCGCGCGATATTGTCATAGGTGCCGCTCGGCCGCCCTACGCAGATGCCGGTCAGCGGCTGGGGACAGGAAACGAACGCGATCAGGTCGCGCGAGTCGCGGCGAAACCAGGTCGCCTCGGCTGTAATCGCCCCGGCGAGCAGGCGCTGGCTGATGCCCGCATCCCATCCGCGCGAGCGTTCGGGACGCAGCAGGGCATTGCCGAATTCGCTCTGCAGTTGAAACAGCGTCGGCGCCTTGAACCCCTCCGAATAGCTCGCACGCAGCGTCGTCGCGCCCGCATTCGGCGACCACACGCCGCTCGCCGACGCCGTCGTCACGCCGCCGAACAGATTATGGTCGTCGTGGCGGATGCCCCCGGTCAGCGTCAGGCCGACCATCGGCGTCAGCAGGATCTGCCCATAGACGCTGTCGATCCGCGTGCGGCCACGAATCGCGGCCCCGCCGTTGCTCGACGAGGTGAAGCGGCTAACCTCATGCTCTGCGCCGAACGTCGCGCTCACCGGGCCGAGCTCGACCACGCCCTGATATTCGATCCGGGCATTGCGCCCGACCCCGCGAAAGGTTTCCGGGCTCGCCAGATCAGGGTTCGCGTTGCGCCGCCGGGTATCGGTCAGCGCATAGCCGAACCGGTTGCGGAGCTTCCCGCCGAACAGCGCCACGTTCAAGCCCGCATAGCCGAGCGCCTGCCGCGTCAGACCATATTCGCGGGTGTCGCCCAGCCCCGCGCCGACGAAACCGTCGATGTCGGTCCGGCTGTCGGCATAAAAGCCGCGCAGGTCGACCGACACGTCGCGCGTCAGCGTCAGTGTCGCGCTGCCATTGGCGGCGTAGCTGCGATAACCATCGGCTTCGCGGCCGGCGGCGGCCGCCGAGATGCCGCCGGTCTCGAACCAGCCACCGCCGAGGCTGAGCGCGAGCGGCCCCGCCTTTCCCGAAACATTGGCAAAAGCCTGGCCGGTCGCGAAGGACCCGCCCTCGACCCGCCCGTTGAGTCTCGGCGTTGCGGTCGGCTGGCGCGTGATCAGATTGACGACGCCGCCGATCGCCTGGCTGCCCCACAGCACCGATTGCGCGCCGCGCACGACTTCGACCCGATCGATATTGCCGATCAGCAGCGGGCCGAAGTTGAACCCGCCGCCGGGCGAGGACGGATCGTTGAGCTTGATCCCGTCGATCAGCGCGACCGTCTGGTCGGTTTCGGCACCGCGGATGTTCACCGACGTGCTGGTCCCAACCCCGCCGTTCCGGCTGATTGTCACCCCCGGCGCCTGACGGAGCAGATCGGCGACGACGCTCGACTGGCGCCGCCGGATTTCCTCGCGGTCGATGACGGTCACCGCCTGTCCGATCCGGTTCAGCGGCTGCGCGGTACGGTTGGCGGTCACCACCACCGACTCGCGGGTGATGGCGTCCTGAAGGCCAGCGACCGACTGCGCGGGCGTCGCGGTCTGCGCCCAGCCGGGCGCAGTCGCTGCAAACAGCGGCGATAAACTCAGCAATGTCAGACGGTTCATGCTTCTCACCGCGTTCCAACAGCGGGCACGCGAGCGCGCACCCCGACGATGTCGTCACGCGAGGAAAATCCCCGATCGCCCGGCACACCCCGTCCGCGCGAAGGACAGACTGCGACGGGCAGGTCTCCTGGCTCCCGGGTCGTTGGGTCGTCCGGCCTTCCCAAGCTTTGACAAGCTCAGTGGCACGCGAGGGACGATCCTCACCGGTCACAGTTGCGGGGGCAGCCCCGGTCTACCACGTCTTGCGATGCGGCTTCCGGGTTCCCTTTTGATCCCATTGCTGGGAACCTGTCGCCCGGTCGCAATAGGCGCCGAGGTGCGCTAGGGCAAGCAGGTGCACGGCTCCATCTTCATTATCGGCGGTGCCCGCTCGGGCAAAAGCAGGCTCGCGCAGGCAGAAGCCGAGCGCGGCGCCGATCCGCTGACCTATATCGCCACGGCCCAGGCCTTTGATGATGAAATGGCCGATCGCATCGCGCGCCACCGCGCCGATCGCGGTCCGCGCTGGCAGACGATCGAGGCACCGATCGATCTCGCGGCAGCAATCCGTGGCGTCACGGCGGGGACGCTGCTGGTCGATTGCCTGACACTCTGGCTGTCCAACCTGATGCTGGGCGGACATGATGTGGCTTCAGCCCGCGAGGAACTGGTTGCGCTGGTCCGCCAGCTGCCAGTTCCCCTGATCGTGGTATCCAACGAGGTCGGGATGGGCATCGTCCCGGAAACGCCACTCGGCCGCGCCTTTCGCGACGAGGCCGGCCGACTCAATCAAGCCGTCGCCGAGGCGGCCGCGCGCGTAAAGCTGGTGGTCGCCGGGCTGAGCATCGACTTGAAGTAACGTCCGAGCCGGGAAAGGCTGCCCAGCCCGGCAGCCTGCACTGGAGGTTGCCCCGGATCGGTCAGCAATTGGTGCGGGCGGTCGGGCTCGAACCGACACTCCTTGCGGAACCGGATTTTGAGTCCGGCGCGTCTACCAGTTTCACCACGCCCGCACGTGTGGTGGCGCTTAACCCGGCGCCTTTCCGGACACAAGGCTCAGCGAAAGACGCTGTCGAGGTCTTCGTCGGGCCGCTTGGGGTCGGGTCCATAGCGGTTGGGGCCGTGCGTCCCTTCCAGGCACATGAACACCAGCAGGATCAGGCCGCCGATGTAGGGGATGAGACCCAGCAGGACCAGCCAGCCGCTCCTGTCCTGATCGTGGAAACGCCGCACCTGCACCGCGAGCGAAGGGATCAGGATCACCAGATAGAACAGTCCCAAAGCGACCAGCACCACCGCCGATGCACCGGCCAACGGATCGCCGGTTTGCTGGCCGCCGGGGTAGATGCCGCCTCGGGCACCCGTGAAGATGAACAAGGGAACGAAGACGAGCACTGCCACCAGGCTCATCCCCAGCGTGAACATCCAATATTCCAGCCGCCGCGACCGTCCCTGAAAATCGGCGTAGCGCTTCAGCGGCAAGATCATCCATTCCATCGCACTTCCCCTTCAGCTGCGCGGCGCCTGCCGCCGGTAACTCAATGCTTCGGCGACATGGATGCGCCCGACCGTCTCGCTGCCCGCCAGATCGGCGATCGTACGCGCCACGCGTAAAATTCGCGTGTAGCCGCGCGCCGACAGCCGCATCGCCTCCGCCGCCTGCGCGAGCAGCTTGCGTCCGGGCTCGTCGGGCGTCGCATGATCGTCGAGCAGCGGCCCTTCGGCCTCGGCATTGGTGCGCGCGGCATGGCCGTCGTAGCGGTCGCGCTGGATCGCGCGCGCGGCCGCGACCCGCGCCGCGACTTCGGCCGATCCTTCGGCAGGCGGCGGCAGGATCAGGTCAGCAGCGCTCACCGCCGCGACCTCGACGTGCAGATCGATGCGGTCGAGCAGCGGCCCCGATACCTTCGCCTGATAATCGGCGGCGCAGCGCGGCGCGCGCGAGCACGCGAGTGCGGCATCGCCAAGATGGCCGCACCGGCACGGGTTCATCGCCGCGACGAGCTGGACGCGCGCCGGAAAGGTGACGTGCGCGTTCGCCCGCGCGACGCTGACCGTGCCGGTCTCAAGCGGCTGGCGCAGCGAATCGAGCACCGCGCGCTGGAATTCGGGTAGCTCGTCGAGGAACAGCACGCCGAGATGCGCGAGGCTGACTTCGCCCGGCTTCACCTTCAGCCCGCCGCCGGTCAGCGCCGCCATCGACGCCGAATGATGCGGGCTGCGGAACGGCCGAGTACGCGTGAGCCGCCCATTCTGAAGCGTGCCGGCGACGCTTGCGACCATCGACACTTCCAGCGCCTCCGCCGAGTCGAGCGGTGGCAGAATGCCCGGCAGGCACGAGGCGAGCAGCGACTTGCCCGACCCGGGCGGCCCGACCATCAGCAGATTGTGCCCGCCCGCCGCCGCGATCTCCAGCGCGCGCTTGGCGGTTTCCTGGCCCTTTACTTGGCGCAGATCGGGGCCGTGCCCCGGCGGCTCGGCTTCGCCGGGCGTCGGCGGCGCGAGCAGGCCATGCCCCTTGAAGTGGTTGAGCAGCGTCAACAGGTCGGGTGCGGCGACGACTTCGATGGCGCCAGCCCATGCCGCTTCGGCGCCTTGCGCGGCCGGGCACACCAGCCCCTTGCCATGTTCCGACGCATGCAGCGCTGCCAGCAGCACCCCCGGCGACGGCGCGATCCGGGCATCGAGCCCCAGCTCGCCGACGATCACATAATCAGCTAGTGTCTCGGCATCGACCACGCCCATCGCCGCGAGCAGCCCGACCGCGATCGGCAGGTCATAATGCGAGCCTTCCTTGGGCAAGTCGGCGGGCGAGAGATTGACCGTGATCCGCTTGGGCGGCAGCGCAAGGCCGAGCGCGGCGATCGACGCGCGCACGCGCTCGCGGCTTTCGGCAACCGCCTTGTCGGCCAGACCCACCACATTGAACGCCGGGACGCCGGGGGCAAGCTGGACCTGCACGTCGACCGCGCGCGCCTCGAGCCCGAGATACGCCACTGTCGATACGATCGCGACCATGCTCCAGAAGCCCCCCCCCGCACGCCGGCTAATCGCCTGTTCATAACGGCTTTCCAGAATGGGGGAAGCCGCTGCCAGCGCCTGTCTTGCAGTCCTAATACACGAGTCCCATATGCAGTCAGTGACGCGTACCGCCCTTCCCCGCCGCAATCCCGCCTTGCGGACCGCCCTGACCGGCGTCGGTCTGGCGCTCGTCATCTTGTCGCCCGTTGTCGGCATCATTCCCGGTCCCGGCGGCATTCCGGTGTTTGCCGCGGGTCTTGCGCTGATGCTGCGCAACTCGGATCGCGCGAAACGACTGTTCGTGCGCGCGAAGCGCCGCTGGCCGCGGATCGGCCATTACGCCGACCTGGGTCTTCGTCGCCCAAGCGCCCGGCGCCGACGCGCGCGCGACAAGGCGCTCAGGATCGGCCTCGAAACGAGCGTCGCGGCGAATTGACAATCGACACGCGCTTGGCTAACGGAGCCGCTTGCACGGCCGCCTGTTTCGGGCGGCCTTTTTCTGTCGATCAGGGAATGAGTGATGAAGCGGACCTTCCAACCGAGCAATCTGGTGCGTGCTCGCCGCCACGGCTTCCGCGCGCGGATGGCGACGGCGGGCGGTCGCAACGTGCTGCGCGCCCGTCGCGCCCGCGGCCGCAAGAAGCTGTCGGCCTGACAACGCTCACGCGTCGCGCGGATTTCCTCGCGGCGAACAGCGGCAAGCGCGCGCCCATGCCGGGTTTCGTGCTGCTCGCGCGCAATCGTGGCGACAATGATCCGGCGATGCGCATCGGCTATACCGTCACCAAGAAGATCGGCGGCGCCGTGATCCGCAACCGGCTGAAGCGCCGCCTTCGCGCCCTCGCCCGCGAATTGCTGCCCGAAGCGGGGCTTGCCGGCCACGACCATGTGCTGATCGGCCGCAGCGACGGCGTGACCCGCGATTTCCAGCTGCTGCGCGCCGATCTGCGCCGCGCGCTCGCCAAGCTGGCGCGGTGATGCTCGATCGGCTGGCGTCATCGGCGCTGATCGCACTCGCCCGTGCGTGGCAATTGGGGCCGTCGGTGGTGCTACCGCCCAGCTGTCGCTTCACCCCTTCCTGTTCGGCCTATGCAATCGAGGCGCTTCGCCGCTATGGCGCCACCAAAGGCGCGTGGCTTGCCGCCCGGCGGATCGCGCGCTGCCATCCATGGGGCGGGCATGGCCATGATCCGGTGCCATGACCCATGGCCGTGATTTGATCGATCGGGGAATCCCAAGTGAGTGACGACAACCGCAATCTGATTATCTTCGCGATCGTCGCGGCCGTGATTCTGCTCGGCTGGCAATTCGTCGCCCCGCTTCTGCTGCCGCCCGCGCGCCCGCCGGTCACCAGGATCGAGGGCGGACAGACCAAGATCGTCAAGAGCGCGGCCGACAACCCCGTCGACGGTGCCGCCCCCGCGCCCCGCGACCGCGCGCAGGTGCTGCGCGAAACCCCGCGCGTGGCGATCGCAACGCCGTCGGTGCGCGGATCGATCAATCTGAAGGGGGCACGCCTCGACGATCTGGTGCTGGTGCGCCACCGCGAGACGGTCGACAAGAAATCGCCGCCGGTACGCCTGCTGTCGCCTTCGGGCAGCGCGCACAGCTATTTCGCCAGCTTCGGCTGGGCAGGCGACGGCGTCGCTACGCCCAACAAGGACACGCTCTGGACCGCCGACGGGACCCAACTGACCCCGCAGACGCCGGTGACTCTCAACTGGGCCAACCCGCAGGGCGTGCGCTTCCAGATCCGGTTCGCGATCGACAATGATTACATGTTCAGCGTGCAGCAGTCGGTCGCCAATCCCGGCGCGGCACCTGTCACCGTCAAGCCTTACGGGCTGATCTCGCGCACCGGCGTGCCGCACGAACTCGACAATTGGGCCAACCACGTCGGCCCAGTCGGCGTGTTCGGCCCCGGCGCCAATTACGACGTCACCTATCAGAACCTGCAGGGCAAGGACGCGAGCTTCTGGGGCAAGCTGTTCGGCAGCAGCGCCAAGGCCGGCGACAATTACTTCGACCATCGCGGCGGCTGGCTCGGCTTCGGCGACATCTATTGGCTGGCGGCGCTCATCCCCGACCAGAACACGCAGGTCCATGCCGGCTTCCGCGGTGCGCCGGGCGACGTGTTCCAGGCCGATTACACCGCCGCGCCGGTGACGGTCGCGCCCGGCAAGGTCGCGACACAGCGCGCGCGTTTCTTCGCCGGCGCCAAGGAAGTGTCGGTCATCGACCGCTATCAGGATGATTCGGGCATCGCCAATTTCGACAAGGCGATCGACTGGGGCTGGTTCCGGATCATCGAAAAGCCGATCTTCTATTATCTGTCGTTCCTGTCGCGGCTGATCGGCAATTTCGGCATTGCGATCATTGCGCTCACCATCACCGTTCGCGGGCTGCTGTTCCCGATCGCGCAGCGCCAGTTCGCGTCGATGGCGAAGATGAAGGCGATCCAGCCGAAGATGAAGGCGCTGCAGGAACGCTACAAGGACGATCGCGAGCGCCAGCAGAAGGAAATCATGGCGCTCTACAAGGCCGAAGGCGCCAATCCGCTGGCGGGCTGCCTGCCGGTGCTGCTCCAGATCCCGATCATGTACGCGCTCTACAAGGTGCTGCTGCTGACGATCGAGATGCGCCACCAGCCGTTCGTGCTGTGGATCCGCGACCTGTCAGTGCCCGATCCGGCGACGATCCTGAACCTGTTCGGCCTGTTGCCATATAGCGTGCCCACTTTCCTTGCGATCGGGGTGATCCCGGTGCTGCTCGGCGTGTCGATGTATTTCCAGTTCAAGCTCAACCCCGCGCCGATGGACGAGGCCCAGAAGCAGGTGTTTGCGATCATGCCGTGGATGCTGATGTTCGTGATGGCGCCGTTCGCGGTCGGCCTGCAGCTCTACTGGATCACGTCGAACGTGCTGACGATTCTCCAGCAGCGGCTGCTCTATGCGCGCCACCCGGAGATGCTGGCGCCGGTCAAATGAGCGACGACAGCACTGACGACGGCATCTTCGATCCCGAGGCGATCGAGGCCGCACGCAAGCTGTTCGCCGGGCCGATCGCGTTCCTGAAATCGGCGCCGGGGCTCGAACATCTGCCCGACCCGGTGGTGCCCGAAATCGCCTTTGCCGGACGGTCGAATGTCGGCAAGTCGTCGCTGCTCAATGCGCTCACCGGCCGCAACGGGCTTGCGCGCACGTCGAACACGCCGGGGCGGACGCAGGAACTCAATTTCTTCGACGTCGGCACCCCGCTTGCCTTCCGGCTGGTCGACATGCCCGGCTATGGCTTTGCCAAGGCGCCCAAGGACATGGTCAGGAAATGGCGCTTCCTGATCAATGATTTCCTGCGCGGGCGGCAAGTGCTGAAGCGCACGCTGGTGCTGGTCGACGCCCGCCACGGGCTGAAGGACGTGGACCACGAAATCCTGGAAATGCTCGACAAGGCCGCCGTCAGTTACCGCCTCGTCCTCACCAAGGCCGACAAGATCAAGCCGACCGAGCTTGCTGCCGTGACGGCCGCGACCGCCGCCGAAGCCCGCAAGCACGCCGCCGCGCATCCGCAGGTGCTGAGCACGTCGAGCGAAAAGGGCCTTGGCATCGCCGAGCTGCGCGCCGCCGTGGTCGAGGCGACTCGCTAGCGCGGGATTTTTTCCAGCCACTGCCGCGGGCGGGCGGTGGGCTGGGGCTTGCCGTCGAGCCGGACCATCCGGATCACGCGGATCGGATTGGCGAGCATCTGGCCGCGCGTCACTTCGTTGCCGCCCGTCGTCGGCGCGGCGAGAATCCTGCGCACCACGTCCATCCCCGCCACGACATGGCCGAAGGCGGCATAGCCCTTCGATGTCTTGCTGGCATCGAGCGACGGGATCGGCCCCACGCAGATGAAGTAATTACCGCCCGCCGATTTCGGATCGTCGTGCCGCGCCATCGAAATGGTGCCGTCGAGATGCTTGATCCCCGTCCTGTCGGTCGTCTCGAGCGGGAATGGCGGCAGGATGCGGCGCGCGTCGGTCTTGATGCCGCCCTGCACGAAGCCGAAACGCGGATCGGTCTTCTTGCGCGCTGATCGGTAGAAGGTGGTGCCGTCGAACCGGCCGTCGTCGACATAGGCAAGGAAATTGGCCGAGGTCGCCGGTGCCCGCCGCGTGTCGAGCGCAACCGTGATCGACCCGACCGTGGTGTCGATGCGGACGCGGACCAGCCCCGAACCGCCCTTGGCCAGCGCGGCACCCGGCACCAGCAACACGGCGATCACCATCGCCAGCAACAGACGCGTCGACACGACCCGACTTCTCCAAATCACGATGGCGACGCACCGCTCACCGGTTGCCGCCCTGCAACCCCGCCGCTATCGCCATGACCATGCTCAAGCTCATCATTGGCAACAAGGCCTATTCCTCCTGGTCGCTGCGCGGCTGGCTCGCCTGCAGGCTGTCGGGCCTCCCGTTCGAGGAAGTCGTGGTACCGCTCTATGACGCCGATTGGGACAAGCGCCGCGAAGGCGACGAGTTCGCGCCGTCGAGTGGCAAGGTACCGATCCTGTGGGACGGCGACACCGTCGTCTGGGATTCGGTTGCGATCATCGCCTATCTCGACGAGCTGACCGGCGGCGAGAAATTCTGGCCCAAGGATCGCGCGGCGCGGGCGATGGCCTATTCGATGGCGGCGGAAATGCATTCGGGCTTTGCCGCGCTGCGCCGCAAGCACAGCATGAACATACGCCAGGCGTTCCCGCCGCGACAGCCCGACGACGATGTGCTCGCCGACCTCCAGCGGATCATGGAGCTATGGGCACAGGCCCGCGCGCGCTTCGGCGGCGAAGGCCAGTTCCTGTTCGGCGATTTCGGCGCGGTCGACATCATGTATGCGCCGGTCTGCACGCGCATCATCACCTATTCGCTCCCCATCGCCCGCTTCGCCCCGCCCTATATCGACGCGGTGATCCAGCACCCCTTCATGCAGGACTGGATCGCCGCCGCGCAGGAGGAGGAATGGGTGATCGAACAGTTCGAGAAGCCGGTCGCGGGGTGAACGGTCCGGCTCCTAGGTGGGGAGCGGCCGGTCGCGGGATCGCTGATCGGGGTCGGCTTTGCGCCTAATAATCGGCCATTCACGACGAACGATTGCGGGCCGGAAGCGGCCGTTCGATTGAGCCAACCCATAACGACAGAAATCAAGTCTAACGAGGTCGCGCAGCCTTTTGAACGCTGCCGTGTCGATGCTGCCGTGCACAAATATCTGCGAAACCATGCAAGCGCGGCGCGCCACCATGCTACACTTTACGGGCTACCCCCCGGCGAATCGCTAACAATGTTCCGCCGGGCACGACCGCCTGCCGGGAATGGCTTTCACACTGCGAGTCTCCGGTCCCTATTGGGGGACGCAAGATGACTTCTCCGTTGCCGACTCCCGCCGTCGAACTGACGCTCGCGATTGCCATGGTCGCTTCATCCAACACCCCGGTGCTGTTGCTAAACGGTCAGCTGGATGTGGTCGCTGCCAGCTTGGCGTTCTGTCGGACGTTCGAAGTCGATCCCGCTACGGTCAACGGCCGACGGGTGTTCGCTCTGGGAACGGGGGAATGGGATTTGCCGCGATTACGGTCGCTCCTGACCGCAGTCGCCTCGGGCGGGGCGAAAGTCGATGCTTATGAGATTGATTTTCCAACCCGGAACCGCGGCGTTCGGCGCTTATGCATCAATGCGCATCGCATTGACTACGACGACCGGGACGCCGTGCGTGTGTTCATGTCCATCACCGATCTGACGGAAGTCCGCGCGAACGATCGTATTCGCGACGAGTTGGTCCGCGAAAAATCCGTCCTGTTGCAGGAATTGCAGCACCGGGTCGCAAACAGCCTGCAAATCATTGCCAGTGTCCTTTTACAGAGCGCACGCAAGAGCCAATCCGAGGAATTGCGTAACCATCTGACGAATGCCCATAACCGGGTAATGTCCGTCGCCGAATTGCAACGTCAGCTTGCAGTTTCGAGTTTGGACGACGTCGCCATGCGACCCTATCTTGGGCAGCTCTGTCTGACGATCGGGGCTTCGATGATCGCCGACCACGATCAATTGTCGATCGCGGTGAACGCCGACGAAAGCTCCGCCAGCTCGAGCGACTCCGTCAGCATCGGGTTGATCGTCACGGAACTGGTCATCAACGCGCTGAAGCACGCTTTCCCCGACCACCGTCATGGTGAAATCAAGGTCGGCTACAACGGCGGCGGCGTGGGCTGGAGGCTGACCGTAGTCGATGACGGCGTAGGCATGCCAAGCAATATGGCTGACGCGAAGGCGGGTTTGGGCACAACGATTGTCAACGCGCTGGCCCACAAGCTTCGAGCAACCGTTAAGGTCGAACCCGGCAATGCCGGCACGGCGATCACGGTCACGCATACCAAGCCGGAGCTGATCGATGAAGGGTCAGGTGAGCCCGACGTGCCGGCCGTTTAGTCCGGCGCAGCGACATCACTGAGCGAAAGCGCGTATCGCCTCTCCGATCGTGGTGGCATTGTAAGGTTTGGGGATGAAGCGCGCGCCTTCGGGCATCTCGATCGCTGTCGCCATATGGTTGCCGGATACGATGATGAACTTCAGGGGCGGCCAGCGGCGACTGGCATAAGCGGCCAGTTCCAATCCATCCATCGATCCCGCCATATCAACGTCGGTGAATACGATCGTGATCTGCGGATTGCGTTCGAGAATTGCGATCGCTTCGTCGGCATCCGACACCTCAAAGAAATCGTAGCCCAAATCCTGTACAAGAGCCGTAGCCCCCATGCGGATCATGGCTTCGTCTTCGACAATGAGAATTACGGGACGCGCTTCGCTGATAACCATATGCCACCCTGACCTAAGGGAAATGCGTTAGGGAACATGGTCAGGTCAGACCCGCGTCCAAGCAGTCGCAGCGGCCGCATATCTGGTGCAGGCCGGATAGTGGTAACGCGGCTTCGTGACGTTCGATCCCCTCGCGCGAGTGGCGGGCCGATGCAGATATAGTATTCGTCCAGGAGCCCAACCCCAAGCGGTCGAACGTGCAAACGCCAGCATTGGTCGACTGCCGTCACAACTCCGCTGTACGAGGAAGGGCAGCTATATGCGGTTAGCGATGCAGAACGTGCCATTCCGCTGACGGCCCATCTCCAGCCGGTTCGCGAGTCGGACAGGAATGTCTGCAAGGGGGCAAAAGCGGCCAACCACAACACTACAAACTGTACCCCGCTCACCCGCTCATCCCCCCTTCCAGAATAGGAAATTGCCTGTCACGCTTCGCCGCGCGAGCTTTTTGACATCGCGGGCATTTCACCGATTGGGGCGGGCTACCCCCCTAAGGATCGTCGTGACTTTTGTGACCTTTCGCGGCGCCGACCGCCGACCGGCTTGCTCGCGCCGGGTCACGCGGTCGGATAGGGCGTGCCGTCCTTGCGGGTAAAGGTCATGTCGTCGAACAGCATGTCGATGTCCGAATAGCCCCCCTTCCCCTGCTGGTTTCCGGCACCCACCGCGATGAAGACGCAGTCGGCATCCGACCGGTTCTGCAAGTGATGGCCGTCGGTATTCCCCATCGGAAACGCCGCGCAGTCGCCCGCGCGCAGCACGGTTTCGCCGCCGTCCTCGATCAGCACCGCTTCGCCCGACAGGATCACCACGAATTCGTCCTCGTCATCGTGCCAGTGGCGCTGCGACGACCAGGCACCGGGCTTCAGCGTCACCTGGCTCACGCCCATCGCGCTCAGCCCGCCGGCGGGCCCCAAGCGCCGATACCAGCGCCCCTTGACCGGCGCATCGAACGGCGGCGGATAGCCGGTGGCGTTGGTCTGGGGGATTGTATCGAGATCGAGCTTGGGCAAGACCGCCTCCTATGCATGATGTCATGAACCTGCCCGATACAGTCGAACTCACCAAGGCCCTGATCGCGTGTGAGAGCATCACGCCTGCGCGCGGGCGCGTGTTCGACGTGCTCGAGGCCGCCCTGGTGCCGCTCGGTTTCGACGTCGATCGGTTCGTCGCCGGCGAGGCGCCCGACGGTCCAGTGGAGAATCTGCTCGCGGTGCGCGGCAGCGGCGGGCGGCATTTCGCTTTCGCCGGGCATCTGGATGTGGTGCCGCCGGGCGTGGGCTGGGCGAGTGACCCGTTCGCGCCGTTGGTGCGCGGCGATCTGCTCCACGGGCGCGGCGCGGTCGACATGAAGGGGGCGATCGCCGCTTTCGTCGCCGCCGCCGCGCGGGTGCCCGCCGATATGGGCACCGTCAGCCTGATCATCACCGGCGACGAGGAAGGCCCGGCCGTGTTCGGCACGCGCGCATTGATCGACCGGATGGCCGCGCGGGGCCTCGCGCCCGATCTGTGCCTGGTCGGCGAGCCGACGTCGGTCGCGCGGCTGGGCGACATGATCAAGATCGGGCGGCGCGGATCGGTCAATATCTGGATCGACGTGCCGGGGCGGCAAGGTCATGTCGCCTACCCTCACCTCGCCGACAATCCGATCCCGAAGCTGGTCGCGATGCTCGCCGAGATCGACGGACTGGTGCTCGACGCCGGAACCGACTGGTTCCAGCCGTCGAACATCGAAGTCACCGATCTGACGGTCGGCAACCCGGCGACCAATGTCATCCCCGCCAAGGCAAGCGCGCGGCTGTCGATCCGCTTCAACGACCAGCACAGCGGCGCCGGACTTGCGGCTCGGATCGAGGCGATCGCACGGCGCCACGCGCCCGACGCCGTGCTGACCGCGAAGATTTCGGGCGAAGCCTTCCTGACACCCCCCGGCGCCTTTTCGGCCATGATCGCCGCTGCCATCGAGCGGCACACCGGGCAGGCACCGGAACTGTCGACGACCGGCGGCACCTCCGACGCGCGGTTCCTGTCGAAACTGTGCCCGGTGGTCGAATTCGGCCTGGTCAACGCCACCATGCACAAGCTCGACGAAGCGGTTGCGCTCGCCGACCTGTGTCTTCTGTCAGATATTTACGCCGATATTCTGAGAGCGGGCCTTCAACCGGCGGCGGCCTGACGCGGCAGATCGCGTGCCCAGGCGATGAAGTCATCCTCGGCCATCGGCTGGGCAACGGCATAGCCCTGGATGATGTCGCAGCCGATGATACGCAGCACTTCGGCCTGGGCCTGGGTTTCGATTCCCTCGGCCACCGCTTCGCAGCCGAGCCCATGGATCAGCCCGATCACCGCCTGCGCGATGGTGCGTGCCTGCGCCTTGTCGGCCACGAATTCGATCAGGCTGCGGTCGAGCTTGACCCGGTCGATCGGCAGATCGCGCAGCCGCGCCAGGTTCGAATAGCCGGTGCCGAAGTCGTCGATCGCGATCGACGCGCCGTCGGCCCGCAGCGCGGCGATTGCCTCGATCACGTCATCGCTGCAATGCATCGCCATCGTTTCGGTGATTTCCAGCTCGAGCAGCCGCGCGGGCGCGTTGGCGACGCGCATCGCATCCCGGAGGCGCCTGAAGAACTGGGCATGGTCCAGCTGGCGCGGGCTGATGTTGACGGCCAGCCGCTGTTCGATTCCCATCCGGCTCCAGCGCGCAATCGTGTCGGCGACGGTTTCGATCACCCACTCGCCGATCTCGACGATCAGCCCGGTCTCTTCGGCGCGCTTGATGAAGCTGCCAGGCAGTTTCAGCCCCAGTCGCGGGTGGCGCCAGCGCAGCAGCGCTTCGGCGGCGACGATGCGCCCGTCGCTGCACGCGATCTGCGGCTGATAGACGAGCGTGAACTGGTCGCGGCCGACGGCGTCGCGCAGATCGCTTTCCAGCTGCGAGCGATCGGCCATCTCCGCCGCCAGTGTTTCGGAGAAATGCTCGGCCCGCCCGCGCCCGCGCGCTTTGGCGTGGTACATCGCCGCATCGGCCGCGCGCATCAGCTCTGTGAGCGTGGTGCCATGATCGGGCCGCAGCGCAATGCCGATCGACGCGCCGATTTCGACATCGGTGCCCGCCAGCTCGAACGGCTCGGCGATCGCGAACAAAATACCGGATGCGACGCGACCTGCCTCAAGGCGATCGGGCAGGTCTTCAAAGAAGATGGTGAATTCATCGCCCGCCAGTCGCCCGATCAGGGGTGGCGCAACGCCAAGCTCGACCACCACGCGATCGGCGACCGCGCGCAGCCGGTTGGCGACCATGCCGAGCAGCATATCGCCCATCGCATGGCCCATGGTATCATTGACGATCTTGAAGCGATCGAGATCGATGAAGAGCAGCGCGCCGATATTGCCCGGCCGCATGTCGATCAGCATCCGTTCGCAGCTGCGCCGGAAGTTGGTGCGATTGGCAAGCCCGGTCACCGGATCGAACATCGCCAGCCGATGCACGCTGTCGAGATTGGCCGCGATCTGCGCGAACAGCACCGACATGGCATTCGACAATTGTGGGACCGACTCGCCGATTTCCGAAGGAATCGGGCTGGTAAGGTCGCCTTGGCCGGCCTGTGCCAGCCGCACGATCGCCCGATCGATGGCGGCGGCAGTGCCAGCCACGGCCCGCCGCGCCGAGGCCCAGCACATGGTCGCGCACACGACGGCGGGAATCAGTGCCCGGCCAAAGCTCGCGCGATCGAGCTGCCCATCATAGGTCGCCGCGAGCGCAAGCACGAACGCAACCAGCCCCGCCGCAAATGCAAACGCGACGGCGCGGCTTTTCAGCGAGGCTCCCTTCATCGCGTCTGCAATCCCCTGACAATGGACGCATGCGTCCGGACAAGGACTGTAGCTTGCCAGTGAAAGGTTAATATTTTGGCGCGGCGCGGTCCCGTCGCAGGACGATGTAGAGCGCACCCGCGCCACCGTGCCGGGGGTGCGCACCGCGCACCGCGGCGATGCGATCGGCGTGGCGCGAGGCCGCAAGCCAGTCGCCGACTGCCGCGCGGATGCGCCCGCGTGCATGCGGTCGCTCGCTCTCGGGGCGCGGCGGACGGCCGGTGACGAGCAGCAAAACCCGGTCGCCGCGCCGGATTGCGGCATCAAGCGTGGAGTCGAGCAGATGATAGGCAGTCTCGAGCGTATGGCCGTGCAGGTCGATGCTCGAATCCGGCGCGACCGCCCCGGTCGCCAGCTTGCGGTCCCAGCTGGCGTCAAGCGTGACGCCGGGGACAGCCTTGCGCTTGGCGGGTGCCGGCCGGGGTACGGTGGCGGACGGCACAGGCAGTTTCGCGGGCACGGGTGCCGCGACAAGTGCGGTCGGCACCGCCTGCGCCTCAGGCGGGGGCTGGTGGATCGGCCGCACCGTCGCCATCACGCGCCGCCACAGCGCTTGCTCCTCAGCGCTGAGGCGTCGCCCCGCCACTGCTGCCCCCGTCGCTTCCGCTAGAGCCGAGCCGCGCCAACGTCCCGACCGGCAGCAGCAGCAAGGCCGTACCGCGCCCCGACATCCCGCCTGCAATTGTCTTCGCCTCGTCACCCGCGCCCCAAAAGGTATCGAAGCGGTTGGCGCCCTTGATGGCGCCACCGGTATCCTGCGCGACCCACAGCCCGGTCGCCTCGGCCCGGTCGAGCGAGAGGAACACCGGAGCGCCCAGCGGCACGAATTTCGGATCGACCGCCGCGCTCACCCGCCCGGTGACCGCATATCCCAGGGCACCCTGCGGCGGACCGTTCAATTCGCGAAAGAAGACATAGCTCTTGTTTTCGCGCATCACCGCGACGCCTTCCTGCGGATGGTCGCGCAGCCAGCCAACAATGCCCTGCATCGATGCCTGCCCCGGCCCCAGCAGGCCGCGATCGCGCAGCAGTGTGCCGATGCCGGTATAGTCGCGGCCGTTCTGGCTGTCATAGCCGATCCGCATGATCCCGCCATCGGGCAGGCGCAGCCGGCCGGAACCCTGGATCTGAAGAAAGAACAGCTCGATCGGGTCGGCCGCCCAGGCGATAACCGGCGCACGCCCGTTCAGGCTGCCCTGCTCGATCGCGGTGCGATCGTCATAGGGAACCAGCGCACTGCCCTGCACGCGCCCGCGCACCCGCTTGCCCTTCAGCGCGTCCGAAAACAGGCCGAGATCGACATCGATCAGATCGGTCGGACGCGCATAGATCGGTGTGTCATACCCCGGCTGACGCGTGCGCGCGCCCCTGATCTCGGGCTCGTAATAGCCGGTGGCAAAGGCGCGACCGTCGCCGATCTGCACGGCCTCGAACCAGCGCGCGAAGAAATCGCGTGCGCCATCGGCGCTTACGCCGCTCGCCGCATCGCAGGCAGGCTGCCAGTCGGAACCCCGTGTCAGACCGCTTGCATCGGTCCGGCGAACGAGCGCCGGGCACGACAGGCGAAAGGCGATCAGCGCGCGTGCGGCCATTGCCGGCGTGACGGGCAGACTGCCGACGGCGGGCCCTGCCACCCAGCCGGTGCTGAAGGCCGTCGCCGTTGCCGCGGCACCGGTCGGCGTCGCGGCCGGCGCTGGCGCGATTACCTTCGGCGCCGGGCGTGGTGTCGGCCGCGCCGGCGCGGGTCGGTTGCGCGCGGGCGGGACGACGGTGCCCGAACACCCCGCGAGGCCGATTGCCAGCGCGACCGCGCTTACCCGCCACCCCCGGCGAAGCATGCGCTCAGGCCTCGTCGGTGTCGGCAAGCTTCCAGTTCGGATCGCTGCTGCGGATCGTGCGCGCGAAGGTCCAGGATTCGTGAACGGCAACTGCATCGGTCATCGAGCCCGCAATCAGATTGCCCTCGGCGTCGCGAGTCGTTGCGGCAATGTCCGCATCGATACGAACGGTGATCAGCGCGCGCTTCCCTTCGAGCCGGGCATCGCTGATGATCGCGCGCTCGATGGCGACCAGCCGGTTGTCGAGCACATGACCCTGCTCCCGACGCGCGGCGATCGCTTCACCGAAGCTCTGGCGGACATCGTCCTCACACAGCCAGGCTAGCGTTTCCTCGTCACCCTTCCAAAAGGCCTCGAGCACCAGCCGATAGGCTTGCTTCGCGCCGTCGATAAAGCGGACAACGTCGAAACCCGGATCGGCGGCGATGATCGCGCGCAGGCCCTGTTCGGCGCCGCCCTGGATCGTCCGGAGCGGCGGTTCGCGCGGCTCGGGTTGGACGTCGACCGCGCGCGGCGCGCCGAGCGGCGCGCGCTCCTCAGCCGGCTTGGGCAGCGGCTCCTCATGACCGGTGCGCTTGCCGAGCACACGGTAGAGTTGCAGCGCCAGAAAACCGGCAATCATTGCGAGCAGAACGACGTAGGGCACCATGCCTCCACCGATAACGGGAACAATCTTAACATAGGCACATCAAGGCGCGGTTTCAAATACGCTTGGTACGGACTTTCGATCCGGCCGCGACGGCCCCTCGCACGCGCCGCGATTGTGCCGCGGCGAAGCGCCTGCTAGGCGCTCGCCCAGTAAACCTGCGCACCGGGCGCGACCCATACAACAAGGCAACGAAGGCGGATTTCATGGACGACCAGAACGATGCAGCGGCAACCGAGAACGGCAATGGCGGCAACGGCGCCGACACGCTGCCGAGCATCGGCATCATCTCGCAATATGTGAAGGATTTGTCGTTCGAAAATCCGTCGTCACCCAGCATCTACCAGAGCCAGACCGCGCCGCGCATCGACGTCCAGTTCAACATCGGCGCGAACCAGGTCGGTGACGATGTCCACGAAGTGGTGCTGAAGATCGACGCACGATCGGAAGCCGGCGAACAGGTCGCGTTCGTCGTCGAACTCGCTTATGCGGGGCTGTTCGCGCTCCACAACATCCCCGCCGATCAGGTGCAGCCGTTCCTGCTCGGCGAGGCACCGCGCATTCTGTTCCCCTTCGCCCGCCGAATCCTTGCCGACGCCGTCCGCGACGGTGGTTTCCCGCCGCTGATGCTCGAGCCGATCGATTTCAACGCGCTCTATTTCCAGCAGATCCAGGGCCAGCTCGAAGCGGGGCAGGCGCCCGGCGCCGGCCACGCCTGATCGCGCACTGATCGGGGCGGGAGCGCGGCGATGAATCTGGCGCGCGCCTTGGGATCGGTCGGCGGGCTCACGCTCGCCAGCCGTATCCTTGGGCTTGTCCGTGACTCGCTGTTTGCGCGCTTCGTCGGCGCGAGTTTTGCCTCGGACGCGTTTTTGGTGGCATTCCGCCTGCCCAACATGTTCCGCGCGCTCTTCGCCGAAGGGGCGTTCAGTGCCGCGTTCATCCCCATGTTCAATCAGCGGGTGGCGGAGGAAGGTGGCGGGCTGAAAGCGGGGCTCGCCTTCGCCGAAGACGCTCTGTCGGTGTTGCTGCCGGTCCTGCTGGTCATGCTGATCGTGGCCGAGATTTTCGCCTGGCCCGTCACCTATGCCCTGTCGGGCGGCTTTGCCGACGTGACGCCGGGCCAGTTCGATTATGCGGTGCTGCTGTCGCGGATCACGCTCCCTTATCTGCTGCTGATTTCGATCGTGTCGCTGCTCGGCGGGATCCTCAACTCTCTGCAGAAATTCTGGGTCAACGCGGCGGCGCCGATCTTGCTCAACCTGACGCTGATCGTCGCGCTGCTGTTTTTCCATTCGACGGACCCGCTGATCACCGCACGCAACCAGGCGATCGCGGTAACCGTGTCGGGCGCGCTGCAGCTTGGCTGGCTCGCCTGGGCCTGTGGACGAAACGGCGTTGCGCTGCGGCTTCGCCTGCCAAGGCTGACTCCCGCAGTGAAGCGACTGCTCGCGCTGATCGGCCCGGCGGCGGCGGGTGCCGGGGCGGCGCAGATCAACCTCGTCATTTCGACTGCGCTCGCCGCCAGTCTGCTGCCCGAAGGGTCGGTGAGCTACATCTATTATGCCGACCGGCTCAATCAGCTGCCGCTCGGGCTGATCGGCATTGGTCTCGGCACGGTCTTATTGCCGACGATCTCGCGCCAACTCGGCGGCGGTGACGATGCGGGTGCGATGGAGACGCAGAACCGCGGGCTCGAGCTCGCGCTGTTCTTCACCCTGCCCGCCACCGTCGCGCTGATTGTCTGCGGCGTGCCGATTGCGGCGGCGCTGTTCCAGCATGGCAAGTTCACCAGCGCCGACACGCTGTTCACGGCACAGGCACTCGCTGCATTCTCGGTCGGCCTGCCGTCGTACATCCTGGTCAAGGTGCTGACGCCAGGCTTTTACGCGCGGCAGGACACGGCGACGCCCGTGCGCTTCGCGACGATCTCGATCGCGCTCAACATCCTGTTCAACTTCGCGCTGATCCTGCCCCTTCGGCACATGGGCCCGCCGCTGGCGACGGCGCTGTCGAGCACCGCCAACGTCGCCCTGCTGTACTGGGCGCTGCGCAAGCGGGGGCATTTCATTCCCGATGCGCGGCTCCGGCGCAGGACGCTGCGCCTGCTCGGCGCGGCGCTCGCGATGGGCGCGGCGATGTGGTTCCTGAACGACCGCTTCGCACCATACACCACCGGCCCCGGGCTGACACGCTGGGCGGCGATGGTCGTGCTCGTCGGCACCGGCGGCCTTGCCTATGGACTCGCCTGCCTGCTGTTGCGCGCCTATCTCCCGTCCGACCTGCGCGCCATGTTCCGGCGGCGCCGGGCCACCGACTGATCCGATCGAACCAAGGGACCCATATGCGCGTCGTCTCCGGCATCCAGCCTACCGGCAATCTCCACCTCGGCAATTATCTGGGGGCGATCAAGCAATGGGTGGCGATGCAGGATCAGGTCGCGGCGGATGGCGGCGACTGCCTGTTCTTCCTTGCCGATTTGCACGCGCTCACCCAGCCGGTGGTGCCGAGCGAACTGGCGACGAACACCATCGAAATGGCGGCAACTTTGCTCGCCTGCGGAATCGATCCGGCCAAATCGATCCTTTTCAACCAGGCTCGCGTGCCTGCGCATAGCGAGCTTGCCTGGATCCTCAACGGCACTGCCCGGATGGGTTGGCTCAACCGCATGACTCAGTGGAAGGACAAGGCGGGCAAGGACGGCGCGAGCCAGAGCGTCGGCTATTTCGGCTATCCCGTCCTTCAGGCGGCCGACGTGCTGCTTTACAAGGCAACGCACGTGCCCGTAGGCGAGGACCAGAAGCAACATCTGGAACTGGCCCGCGATATCGCGACCAAGTTCAATACCGATTTCGCGGTCGATCTGTTCCCGCTGCCCGAGCCGCTGGTCAGTAAGGCGGCTCCCCGGATCATGAGTCTGCGCGACGGTTCGGCGAAAATGTCCAAGTCCGACCCGTCCGACATGTCGCGGATCAACCTGACCGATGACGACGACCTGATCGTCCAGAAGTTCAAAAAGGCGAAGACCGATCCCGAACCGCTGCCCGCGACCTTCGCCGAACTCGCCGATCGGGCCGAGGCGCGCAATCTGGTGACGATCTATGCCGCGCTCGCCGACCGTTCGATCGACCAGGTGATGGCGGAGTTCGGCGGCAAGGGTTTCGGTGTGTTCAAGCCGGCGCTTGCCGATCTGGCCGTGGCGACCCTGCAACCGATTCGGACGCGGCTGACGCAATTGCTGGGTGACCGCGGGGCCGTCGGGCAGGCCCTGATCAACGGTGCCCACCGCGCCGCAGCGCTCGGCGCGCCAACCCTGACCGCCGTCCAGCGCGCCATCGGCCTGCAAATCTGACGCAACCCTCTTAACGCGCGCTCGTTCAACGGCTATTCAGTCAAGGCGTGGCACGGTGTCGATAAGCCGCTCGCGGCTCCAGTCACCGCGTTAGAAAGGTGCTCAAATGAAAAAACTTCTGCTGCTTGCCGCTGCAGCCGCCGCTCTGTCGGGCTGCGCGGAAAACTTCAACGCTCGCGTATCGCGGTTCCAGGCGCTGCCGGCCCCGGCCGGGCAGACTTTCGTGGTCCAGGCCGCCGACCCGCGCCTGCAGGGCGGCATCGAATTCGGCCAATATGCGCGCATCGTCGCTGCTGAACTGGTGCGCCAGGGCTATCAGCCCGCCACCGACCCGGCCCGGGCCGACCTTGTCGTCCGCATGGCCTATTCGGTCGATCGCGGTCGCGAACGGGTCGTGAGCTCGCCCGGCTTCGGCTATGGCGGGTTCGGCTATAACGGCTTCGGCTATGGCGGCTTCTATGGTCGTCGGGGCTATGTGTTCGGCTTCAACGATCCGTTTCTCTACGGCGGCTTTGGTGGCTTTGGCGGTTATACCGACGTTCGCAGCTACACCGTCTATACGAGCGAACTCGACCTGAAGATCGATCGCACCGACAACGGCCAGCGACTGTTCGAAGGCACCGCCCGCGCGCAGTCGCGCGACGACGATTTGCCGCGGCTCGTGCCCAATCTGATCGAGGCGATGTTCACCGGTTTCCCCGGTAATTCGGGCCAGACGGTCAACATTACCATCGCGCCCGACAAGAAGAAGAGCTGATCGCGCGGTTATCGGTTGGAAGACGCCCGATCGCCGTTGCGGCCGGGCGTTTTTGTGTGCGCTGCGTTCAGCCTTCCAGATCGCGCAGCAGGCGGCGGACGGCGGTGTCGACATCGCCGTCGGTATCGCGCAGTTCCTCGATTCGGCGCACGGCGTGGATCACGGTCGAATGGTCGCGACCGCCGAATTTGCGACCGATTTCGGGCAGCGAGCGCGTGGTCAGCCGCTTCGCCAGATACATCGCAATCTGGCGTGGCCGCGCGACGACTCGCGCACGCCGCGCCGAGACCAGCTCGATCGGCTTGAGGTCGAAATACGTCGACACCGCCCGCTGGATCTCGTCGATCGTCACGCGCTTCTGGACGCCGCGCAGCAATTCGCCAAGCGTCGCGTGGGTGAAGTCCATGTCGATCGCGGCATCGGTCAGCTGCGCATAGGCGGCCAGCCGGTTGAGCGCGCCCTCCAGCTCGCGGATGTTGTTGCTGAGCCGCGCGGCGAGCAGATCGAGCACATCGTCGGGCACCATCACGTCGGGCAGGTCGGCCAGCTTCCGGTCGAGAATCGCACGCCGCAATGCCAGATCGGCGGGCTTGATGTCGGCAACGAAGCCGCTCGCGAAGCGTGAGACGATTCGCGCTTCGACGCCCTCCAGATTCTGCGGAGCACGGTCGGCGGTCACGACGATGCGCTTGCCCGCTGCCATCACTTCGTTGATCGTGTAGAAGAATTCCTCCTGCGTCGCGTCCTTGCCGGCAATGAAGTGCAGGTCGTCGATCATCAGCAAATCGACCGAGCGTAGCCGCGCCTTGAAACTGAAAGTGTCGCGCGCACGCATCGCCTGGACGAATTCGAACATGAAGCGCTCCGCCGACATCATGATCACCGTCGCATCGGGGACTGCCGCCAGATAGGCCGCGCCGATCGCATGCATCAGGTGCGTCTTGCCCATGCCGGTCGCACCGTGGATGAACAGCGGCGTGAAGCGTGGCGTGCCCGGTTCAGCCAGCGCACGCGCGGCATTGGCGGCAACGCGGTTCGACGCATCGACCACGAATCGGTCGAACGTGAAGCGTGGGTCGAGTGCGGGTCGAGCCGCGAGCGGCGTTGCTGCCGGCGCGGTCGACGCGACCCGCACCGAGTCGATCGGCACGATCGCCGCCTTGGCGCTGGGCAGGGCCGTCGCGGCGCTGACCGTTTCGATGACGACCTGCTGGATGCCGGGCACCAGCGCACGGAATTCATGCCCCAGCCGCTCGCCATAATTATTGCGGACCCAGTTGGTCATGAACGCGGACGGAAGCGCGAGCCGGACCGTGTCAGTCTCATCGGTCTCGATCAGCGTCATCGGCTTCAGCCATTGATCGAACAGCCGCCCGCCTGCCGAATCGCGCAAGCCATTGCGAATCCGTGCCCACGCGCGTCCAACCTCACTGATCGTCGATGTTCCTGCTGCCCTCGCACTCGTCACGCGCACTTCTCCCATCGCCGACGCAACGGCGTCCGGCGGCACGATTTCAAACGACAATACTTCCCCCAAGCCGGAATCGCGTCCGTCAGTCGATGAAGCTATCCCAGAGGCCGGAGCAGGAAGTTTGCACCGGCGAGTTCCGATTATGAAGACCCGCGCGAGTCGATCAAGCACCTTATGTCAAGAATTTGAAATAAATGGCATTGACTCGACTTCACCCGCAGAAACGCGTCGGTTACCTATAAAACCATGATTTCACGAAGTAATATAAAAGTCACTAAACTGCAATGAAGGCGAATCGCGGTGAATCCTGCATTTTAAGACATCGGGTATGCTCGCTTAACCATTCGGTCGACGCGCCCATGGCGCCTGACGATTCGATTGTTCGCAAACGCAACAAACCCGCCGAACTCGCGTCCGGCGGGCCATCATCCCCCCAACGGTATCGGTGGCTCAGGCGAGCGCGGCGAACCGCTTGGTGAGCCGGGCGAATTTGCGCGACGCGGTGTTCTTGTGCAGCACGCCCTTTGCGACACCACGCATCAGTTCGGGCTGCATCGCGGCGAGCGCGACCTTGGCCGCTTCCTTGTCGCCCGATTCAAGCGCAGCTTCGGCCTTCTTGACGAAGGTCCGGATCCGGCTGACGCGGTTGGTATTGATTTCCGCGCGGCGGTTGTTGCGCCGGATTCGCTTTTTCGCTTGCGGCGTATTCGCCATGAAGTGCCTCGAACCTTCTTGATGAAACAGGAGCGTGCGAACCATCGCAGGTTCGCCCGGGAGGCGCGGCACATAGCGGCCCTTCACCGCTTCGTCAACGCCCGCTTGCATCCGCGCGTCAGCTCTGACAGCGCGCGCACCAAAAGGTCGAGCGCCCCCCTTCTGGGCGCCGCTGCACCTCGGCGCTGCACTGCGGGCACGGCGCGCCTTCGCGACCATAGACACGCCATTGTTTCGAAAAATAGCCAAGCTCGCCATCAGGCCGCGCATAATCACGCAGGCTCGACCCCCCGGCGTCGATCGCGGCCGCCAGCACGGCGCGGATCGCATCGACCAGCCCCGCGATCCGCGCCCGCCCGATGCTACCGCCCGCGCGTGACGGCGCGATCCCCGACAGATGCAGGGCTTCGCAGACATAGATGTTGCCGAGCCCGGCCACGATGCGCTGATCCAGCAACAGTGCCTTGATCGGCGCGAGCCGCCCCTCGATCGCGCGCGCCAGATAATCGGCGTCGAATGTGCCGCCCAATGGCTCCGGGCCAAGCGCTGCGAATGCCGGATAGTCGTCAAGCGCATCGGTGCGAACCAGATCGACCGAGCCGAACCGGCGCGGGTCGTTGAGCGCAAGTCGCCGCCCCGATCGGGTTTCGATCGATAGATGATCGTGCGGCAAGTCCGCCGACGGATCGACACGCCACCGCCCGGACATGCCGAGATGAAAAATCATCGTGTCGCCTCGGTCGGTCGCGACCAGCCCATATTTGGCGCGGCGACCGAGCGTTTCGACTCGCGCCCCCGTCAGTCGCTGCGCCAGATCGACCGGAAATGGTCGTCGCAAGTCGGCCCGACGCGTGACAACGCTGGCCAAGCGCTCGCCCTGCAAGACGGGACGCAGGCCACGGACAGTCGTTTCGACTTCGGGCAATTCAGGCAATGATCCAGCCTTTCGCCGGGCTGGCCATCGGACGACTGGACTTAGTCAGCGTATCCGCCGTTCATCTTCCTTGCTCCGCGTGGCGAGCTTCAAATCACGCCGCCGGGAGCGCCAAGCGCTGAACTCAATAGCGCCCAGCACCAGGATCGGGATGCTTACCACCGCACCAAGCGTCGCGATTTCCCAGATTTCGAGATTGAACACTTGTCGGATGGCTCTTGGATCAAGATACTGATTAGACACATGTAGCTGCGCGCTCCGGGGTCCGCAATAGCGTGTCCGACGACGCGCCCCCGACATCGACCGTTGAAGACGGCTGGCGATGATCATTTGCCCCGCCACCGACCCCGGGCTAGAGCGGCGGCATGAACGACACTGTTTCTTTCGGCTATCAGCAGATCGCCGCCGACGAAAAGACCGCGCGGGTCGGGCAAGTCTTCACCAGCGTCGCCCGGTCCTACGACGTCATGAACGATGCGATGTCGGTCGGCATGCACCGCCTTTGGAAGGACCGGTTTGTGCGGCGGGTCCAGCCCCGCGCGGGCGAATCGATTCTCGACATGGCGGGCGGGACCGGCGACATCGCTTTTCGCCTTGCCGCGAGCGGCGCTGCGATCACGGTTGCCGACATCAACCCCGACATGCTGGCGGTCGGGATCGATCGCGCCGCGAAGCGCGGCATCGACGGGCTGGTCTGGAGCGAAGCCAATGCCGAGTCGCTGGCCTTCCCCGACCGCTTTTTCGACGCCTACACGATCGCCTTCGGCATCCGGAACGTCACTGACATCCCGGCGGCACTGCGCGAGGCGCACCGGGTACTGAAGCGCGGCGGGCGCTTTTTTTGTCTCGAATTCTCGACAACGCTGTGGCCGGGTTTTTCGGAAATCTACGATGCCTATTCGCATCACATCGTCCCTCGGATCGGCAAGGTCGTCGCACGCGACGAAGATAGTTATCGCTATCTGATCGAATCGATCCGCCGCTTTCCCGACATGCCCACGTTCAGGGCGATGATCGGTGATGCGGGCTTTATCCGGACGCAGGTGGAACCGATGCTCGGCGGACTGGTTGCGATCCACAGCGGGTGGAAGATTTGATCCCGCGCGCCCGTCGATGACCGCCACCGCAACACACCTCTGGCGGCTCCTGAAATGGGGCCGGACGCTCGCGCGCCACGGCGCATTGCGCGGGATCGAGCGCGATCCCAATACGCCAGCCCCTGTGCGCCGACTGTGCCGGGTTGCGCGGTTCGGCGCGCGCGTGCCGGCCACGCCCGCCTATGCCGATGCGCTGCAGGCGATCGGCCCGCCCGCCATCAAATTCGGCCAGACGCTTGCGACCCGCCCCGACATCATCGGCGAGGCCGCAGCGCGTGATCTCGCACGCCTGCAGGACGCCGTGCCGCCGATGCCCTTCGCCGTCGTCGAAGCGTCGATGCGCGCCGCCTTTGCCCGACCGCTCGACGAATTGTTCGCCTCGATCGATCCCGCGCCCGTTGGTGCCGCCTCGATCGCGCAAGTGCACCGCGCCGTGACCACGGACGGCCGGACGGTCGCGGTGAAGGTTCTCCGCCCCGGAGTCGAGGAAGAATTCGCCCGGGCGATCGACACTTATGAATGGGCTGCCGCCCGGCTGGAGTCGATGGGCGGCGAGCTGATGCGGCTGCGCCCCCGGCTGGTGATCGAGACGTTCAAGCGCTGGACCGCGCGCGAGCTCGACTTGCGGCGCGAGGCGGCCTCGGCTTCCGAACTCGCCGAGGCGATGACCGCCGAGCCGGACTTCATCGTGCCCAGGATCGACTGGCAGCGCACGACCGGCCGCGTGATGACGCTTGAATGGATCGACGGCATCAAGCTGTCGAACCGGCCTGCCCTGATCGCCGCCGGACACGACCCGGCAAACCTCGCCCGCATTCTGGTGCATGCTTTCCTGCGCCAGGCAATTGCGGAAGGGTTCTTTCACGCCGATCTTCACCAGGGCAACCTGTTCGCGCTGCCCGACGGCAAGCTCGCCGCGATCGATTTCGGCATCATGGGCCGGATCGATCGGCGCGCGCGGGTGTGGCTCGCCGAAATTCTCTATGGGCTGATCACGGGTAACTACCGCCGCGTGGCCGAAATCCATTTCGAGGCAGGCTATGTGCCGCCGCATCACAATATCGGCGAGTTCGCGACGGCACTGCGCGCGGTCGGCGAGCCGATGCGCGGGATGCCGGTGAAGGAAATGTCGGTCGGCAACATGCTCGACGGACTGTTCAACATCACCCGCGATTTCGACATGCAGACCCAGCCGCACCTGCTGCTGCTGCAAAAGACAATGGTCATGGTCGAAGGCGTGGCGACCGCGCTCGATCCGGACATCAACATGTGGGAAACGGCAGCACCCTTTGTGCGCGAATGGATTCGGACCGAACTGGGCCCCGAAGCCTATGTCGCCGATCGCCTGGTCACCGACCTGCGCACCGTCGCACGGCTGCCCGAGCTGGTCCGCAACATCGAGCGCCACTTCCCGCCCCCCGGCGGCGCGCCCCCTGCCCCGCCGCTCAAACCGCTGGCGCCTCCTCGGACCGGCGGTTTCTGGCGCTATGCTGCGGTCGTGCTGGTGACCGCCGCCGTCAGCATCGGCACCACCTGGCTGGTGCTGCATTAAGCAATGGCAGGACGTGACGCGCCGCTCTGGTTGACAGCGCCGACGCGCTTCGGCGCGTTGCGATCGGCGCAAGCCCGGACTGGCCTTGCCCTTCTTGCGCTGCTGCTGCTCGCCTGCCTGACGGCGCTGATGACCCCGGGGCCGCCGCCGGTCAGCGCCGATCCCGCCAAACGCGCCGACGACAAAGCCGATGTCGTGCTGTACGAGTCGATCGTCGCGGGGGTGCGCAATGGTGGCGATTATTACACCGTCACCGCAACGGCACTGCGACGCGGCGACTATCCGCTGCGCCCCTTCGTCACGTTCCGATTGCCGACGCTCGCCGTCATTCAGGCGTCGATCCCGCCATTGGCGTCGATCGTCCTGCTCTATGCGCTGGCAGCGAGCGTGTTGGTCGCCTGGACAATCCGGCTGCGACCCGCCTTCGCCCGCGCACCGCCATTCGCGATCGCGCTGGTGCTGCTGATCGGCGGAATGGCCGCATTCGTGCAGGTCGAGCTCGTCAATTTTCACGAAGTCTGGGCCGGGCTGCTGATCGCGCTATCGCTGGCGCTGCGCCGCGACGATCGCTGGGCGCACGCCGTGGCCTTTGCCCTTATCGCGATGCTGATCCGCGAGACAGCGGCGCTGTATGTCGGCACGATGGCCGCGCTCGCGCTGATCGAGGGCCGGCGACGCGAAGCCGTGAGCTGGGCGGCGGCGCTGGCCGCAATGGTGCCTGTGATCGCGGCGCATGCCTGGGCCGTGGCGCGTGTTGTCCAGGCCAGCGACCCTGCCTCGCCGGGCTGGGCAGGACTGCTGGGTTTCGGCTTCTTCGTGAAGACGATGAGCATTTCGACCGCACTGGCGATTGCACCGGCCTGGTTGTCGGCGTTGCTGATCGGTCTTGCGCTGTTTGGCTGGAGCGCCTGGCCAGGCAGCCTCGCGCGGCGCGCGCTTGCAACCTTTGCTGCCTATGGCGTGCTGCTGAGTCTGTTCGGGCGCGTCGACACCTTTTATTGGGGGCTGATGATCGCCCCCGCCTTCCTCGTTGGCCTCGCCTTCGCACCCGACGGGCTCAGGGATTTGGTCGTCCCGGCGCTGCGGCGGCGCCGCGTGATCGTCATGCGGGAGGTGCGATGAGCAAGGTCCTGCTGATCGTCGGCGGCGGCATTGCCGCCTACAAAGCATGCGAGCTGATCCGATTGCTCCGCAAGGCCGGCATCGGTGTGCGCTGTGTGCTCACCGATGCCGGCGCGCAGTTCATCACGCCAATGACGCTTGCAGCGCTCAGCGAACAGCCCGTCCACACCAGCCTGTGGGACCTGAAGGACGAGGCCGAGATGGGCCATATCCAGCTCAGCCGCGAAGCCGATCTCGTCGTCGTCGCGCCGGCCACGGCCGATCTGCTCGCCAAGATGGCAAACGGCATTGCCAGCGATCTGGCGACCACGCTGTTGCTGGCCACCGACAAGCCCGTGCTGGCGGCGCCTGCCATGAATGTGCGGATGTGGCTGCACCCCGCGACCCAGCGCAACGTCGCGACGCTGAAGGGCGACGGCATCACCGTGTTGCCCCCCGACGAAGGCCCGATGGCCTGCGGCGAGTTCGGCCCCGGCCGCCTGCCCGAGCCCGAGGCGATTTTCGCGGCGATCCGCGCGGCGCTTGGCATGGCATGAGCGTTGCCGGCGCGCATATCATCGTCACCGCCGGCCCGACGCACGAGCCGATCGACCCGGTCCGCTATCTCGCCAACCGGTCGTCGGGGAAGCAGGGCTTTGCGATTGCGGCAGCGCTGGCGACACTGGGCGCACGGGTGACGCTGATCGCGGGGCCGGTCACGCTTGCGACGCCCGCCGGTGTCGATCGCATCGATGTGGAAACCGCGCTCGACATGGCCGCTGCCGTCGAAGCCGCACTGCCCGCCGATGCCGCGGTAATGGTCGCGGCCGTTGCCGACTGGCGCGTCGCTGCGTCGCCGCAGAAGATAAAGAAGGGCGCGCACGCGCCGACGCTGGAACTGGTCGAGAATCCCGACATTCTGGCAGGTCTCGCGCGCAGCCCGAAGCGTCCAGCGCTGCTGGTCGGCTTCGCCGCAGAGACCGAACATGTGGTCGAGCACGCAACCGCGAAGCGCGCCCGCAAGGGTGCCGACTGGATCATCGCCAACGATGTATCGGGGGACGTGATGGGCGGCGACGCGAACGCCGTCCATCTCATCACGGCAGATGGCATCGAAAGCTGGGAATCGCTGCCGAAAAGTGACGTCGCCGCCCGGATTGCCTCACGGATCGCAGCGGCGATCGGTCAGACCGCGGCAGCCCGGTAGCGCACCGACCGCCACCCACGCCAGCCGTCGGCCGCGCTGGCGCCAAGCAGCAGCAGGAACGGAATCATGAACTCGCGGTGGCGCTCGCCATATTCGAACCAAACGCCGAACAGCAGCAATTGCGCAAGACAGGCGGCAACCAGCAGCGCGAGCATCGGCACCCCCGGGCGTCGCCACGCGCGTACCGCTGCGCCACTGCCAGCCAGCAGCGCGATATGCGCCCCGTGCGCCAGCGGAAACAGCATCGCCGCCAGCATGTGCGAGATCGGCGGATACATCGCCGCCAGCCGCACCAGTCCGAACTGCGCAACTCCGGTCGCGCGAAGGAATTTGGCGAGCGTCAGCCACGCAACATCGCCGGGGTGTCCGATCATCCACTGCATCGCCATCGCGCCCGCGCGTCGGGCATAAGCGAGTTCGGGAAGGCCGCGCAGCTCGGCGGGCGGCGGCATCCATGCACCCGTCGCTTCCGGGTTGTTGCCGATCCACAGGCTCAATCCCCCGGCGCTTGTCAGCGGTACGAAGGCGCCGAATACGAGCCAGTTGCGCAGCCACCAGGGCATCATGACCGCCATCGCAACGGCAGCCGCGGGTAGGCCCAACCGCATCACCGTGCGCCAGCCAACAGACGGGATCAGCACGATACCGAACAGCGCGGCAATCATCGCTTGTCCCGGTTGCGTCAGCGCGAGCCAGCCAGCCGTAAGCCCGAGGATCAGCACCGGTCGCCAGCCGCGCGCACCCTGCCCCCAGCCGATCCATTGATCGGCCAGCACCAGCGCCAGCAGCGTGCACAGGCTCTCCTTTTGCGCTAGCGGGGCGCTGAACAGCACCGACGGCCAGATCAAGTACCAGAGCGCCGCCACCCTGCCGGCAACCGGCTGATCCAGCCGGGCTCCGATCCGCGCGATCACCATCGCCGCCGCGGCATCGGTCAGGCTGCCGAGCACGAGCAGCGACCACGTCGATATGCCGAAAAACGCGCCCCATCCCGCCAGCAGCAACGGATAGCCCGGCGGAAATAACGCGCGCGCACGCAATCCCATATAAGGCTCGTCGAAGTAATAGCCCTGCCCGTCGAGCAGCTGCTGCGCGATCGCCAGATAGGCATGTGCGTCGCCCGGCGAAACGCGGTCGAGACTGAGCCAGCCGAAGCCGATGCGCAGCACCAGCACGCCAAGCCCGATCGGCGCATATAGCTGCCAGGGCCCCGGCGATTGCGCGGTCCGCCATGCTGCCACCGCCAACGCGCCCCACAGCCCGAGCAGTGCGATCCCCGTCGTTGACGCGCCCCAGCGGCCAATCAGCGGGGGCAGCGACATCACGCCGTACAGCGCGAGCGCTGCCAGGGTCAGCTGCACCGCCATGGCCCAGCGCGGCGTCGTCGATCTGATCAGCGTGGCCATCGCCGTCGGGCATAAGGGCAAGGGATGATCGTCCTGTTAACGTAGCTTGCCAGCGTGCCCCGATGCCCGCTAACCGACATCACTCCATTTCCGGACGCCGCCATGTCTCTCACGCCGCGTATCGAGCTCCGCGTTCTCGACCCTCGCCTTCACGACTGGGGCCTGCCCCGCTATCAGACGGCAATGTCGGCGGGTATCGACCTCCATGCCTGCATCGACGCGCCGCTGGTGCTGCAACCGCAAGCGCCGCCGGTGCTGGTTCCGTCGGGCATTGCCGTGCTGATGAACGACCCACATCTGGTGGCTTTTCTGCTCGCGCGCTCGGGGCTGGGGCACAAGAAGGGACTGGTGCTGGGCCAGGCGGTCGGCACCATCGACGCCGACTACGCCGACCAGATCTTCATCAGCGCCTGGCTGCGCAATCCGCCGGGCAGCGAACCGCTGACGATCAACCCCGGTGATCGCATTGCGCAGCTCGTCTTTCTGCCGATCGCCCGGCCTGACTTTGTCGTGGTCGAGGCTTTCAGCGCCCAGACGGAGCGCGGATTGGGCGGCTTCGGGTCAACAGGCGTCTGATCGTGCCTCTCACAGATGCTCAGCTCGACCGTTATGCGCGCCATTTGATCCTGAAGGAAATCGGCGGCGCCGGGCAGGCCCGGCTGCTCGGCGCGCATATCGCCATCGTCGGCGCGGGCGGCATCGGATCGCCCGCGATCCAGTATTTGGCAGCGGCAGGAGTCGGGCGGCTGACGGTGATCGACGACGACCGGGTCGACCTCAGCAATCTCCAACGGCAGACGCTGTTCGGCACCGCCGATGTTGGCCAATGCAAGGCCGAGGCAGCGGCTACAGCGGTAGCGGCAATCAATCCAGATGTGGCCGTGACTGCCGTCGTCGAGCGGCTTACGGCGGAAAACGCGTCGGCGCTGATCGATGGGGCCGATATCGTGCTCGACGGCAGCGACAATTTCGGGACCCGGCTGGCCGTCGCCGATGCGGCCTTCGCCGCACGCATTCCGCTGGTTTCGGCCGCTGTCGGGCAATTCGATGGACAGCTTGGCGTGTTTCGGGGATGGGAAGCCGACCGACCGTGCTACCGCTGCTTCGTCGGTGCGGCGCCGGATCGTGACCCGGGAAGTTGCGCAGAGGACGGCGTGATGGGCGCGATGACGGGCGTCGTCGGTAGTCTCGCCGCGCTTGAAGTGCTGCGCGCGATCGTGCCATTCGGGGCCGACAGCGCCGGCAAGCTGTTGATCGTCGACGCGCTTGATTTCCGTTTCCGTACGGTGGGCTTGCCGAAAGACCCTGGCTGCCCAGGCTGCAGCGCGTGAGCCTGACGATCATGCTGGTCTCGGACGATGCAGCGCGCGGACGCGCCGCGCTGAGCCTTGCCTTGGCACAGGCGGCGCTGGGGCGGCCCGTGCGACTCTACGCGCATGAGCGCGCCGTGGCGCTGCTGGTTGAGTCGCCCCGCGACGACGACGATAGTGCCGCGCTGGCGGCGGCGGGGATACCCGACCGGCAAGCGATGCTGGCGATGGCGCGAGAATCAGGCATTACGCTGATCGCCTGTCAAACTGGGCTGGCGTTGACCGGCCTGTCGATCGACGACCTGACGGACGGGGTCGAGGCTGGCGGTTTGATTGGATTGATCGTCCAGCGCCCGACCGAAAATCTACTGGTGTTTTAGCCCGTTCTTTCATAGCCGTCCGCAGTTGGGGGCACCCGATGCGCAGTATTTGCGCGCTTGCGGAGAGAAAGTCGTTGGCACAGGGCGCGCAAATCTCTGCGGATCCCGAGTTCAGCCTGCTGCTGGCCACCTGTCGTCCGCCCACCGCGCTCGACCGAACCGATGCGATAAAACACGCGCTGGCGGCGCCTATCAACTGGCAACGACTGGCAAAGCTGGTCAGACGCCACCGTGTAGCCGGGCTCGTTGCGGATGGTCTGCATCGCGCGGCGGTTGACCCCGGCGTCCTCGCAGCAAGCGGCCTCGCCGCCCAGGCCGCGGCAGCGGCAACAAAATCGCTGCGGCTGACAGCCGAATCGGCAAGGCTTCAGGCCCATTTCGATCAGCTCGGCCTGCCTGCACTGATCCTGAAGGGCGCGCCGCTGGGAGTCTTCGCTTTCGGGCAACCGGCGATCAAGGAATTCTGGGACATCGATTTGCTGGTGCCGCGCGGATGCGTGATCGCCGCCCGCCGGGCGCTTTTCGGGCTTGGCTATCAGCAGCATGAGCCGTCTGCGCTAGACGACCAGCAGTTCGACCGGTTCGCTGATTTTTCAAAGGAAGCCATCTTCGTCGATGCAGCGGGGCACGCAGTGGAACTGCATTGGCGACTGACTGATATGCCGTCGTCGCTGGCAGGGATCGATCCGTTTGCGACCAGTTGCCTGGTCGATGTCGGCGGTCGCCAGATGCGCACACTGGCCGGTCCGCTTCAGTTGGCTTACCTCGCCTTGCATGGCCAAAATCACGGCTGGTCGCGGGTGAAATGGATCGCGGAATTTCACGGCTTTTCCATAACAAGGGAACCGGTCGAGCTGATCGATATGGTGAGGCGCGCGACTGATCTCGGGGCGAGCCGGCAGGTCAACGCCGCCCTATTGCTGGCACATGATCTGTTCGGCGACGACGCGGTGCAGCGTGGCACCCCCCTGCCCCGTCGGTACTTGAGCATGCGCGTCGTGCTTGCGGCCAACCGACGAGCGATCGCTGCACCGATCGGGGGCAGCGACGTGCCGTTCTACTCGCTGACGGCGCTCGGCATCGCGGTAGGAAAGATGTTGACGGCGCATGACTGGCGCAGCCGAGCCGAAATCCTCGGCCATAGCTGGAACAGACCGGTGGAGCGCGCACTTGATCATCACGGGAGTGCGCTTCGCTATAGCCTCCGTCGGCTGGTCGGCATCCTGTTGCGTCTGCCACGCCGGCTCTTCGACGACGCTGTCAGCTATCGTCGCGCGCGCGCGCAAATCGAAGACGTCAATTCCTAGTCGAAGCGAGCGCTGCGGTGGATACCAGCGGCCAGCCGGCAATCGCCCGTTCCCGGTCGATCAAATCTAGTAGACCGTCGACAAGCCCGATCTGTGCGCGCCACCCCAAGCTGCGTTCGATATGGCTCGGATCGAGCGCAGAGCCGCGGTACCGTTCGAGATGGTCGGCCACGAAACTGATCAGTGACCGCCGACGTCGACCGCTGGCCAAGGGATCGACCTGATCGATCAGGTCGCAGATTTTGCCGACCAGCGAAATTGTCGAATAAGCCTCACGTGCGCCGACCAAATAAGCTTCGCCGGGCTGGCCGCGCGCCAGCAGGACACGCAGCGCGTTTGCGTGATCGTCGACATGAAGCCACGCACATTCGTCGCCAGCTCCACAGACTGGCACGGGCTGAGCGGCGAGCGCATTGCGGATGACGCGCGGTATCAGCTCATCGGGGGACTGATACGGGCCATAAGTGTTGCTGGCGATGGACACGATCGCAGGCAGGCCGAATTGCCGATGCCAAGCCCTGACTAGGTGGTCAGCAGCGGCCATCGACGCTGCAAAGGCCGATGCTGGGAGATAGGGTGCGGTCTCATGGTGTCTTCCGCGGTCAGCGGGCACGTCGCCAAAGACATCCGGGGCCGAGACCTGCACGAAGCGGAAGCGCTGGCGTGCGTCGGGAAGCAGATCACGCCAATAGGAGAGCGCAGACTCGAGCAATGCAAAAGTGCCGACGATATTGGTCTGGATGAGCCGTGCCGGATCGCCAACCGATCGATCGGCGGTGAGATTGACGACAGCGTCGACGCGTTCCTCACGCAGAATGTGCTCAACCAGCGCGCGGTCGGAGACATCGCCTTGGACGAACCGGTAATTGGCCGCATCCGCCAACATCGCCGTTGCATCCGACGGCACGACCGACGTCATCGAATCAATATTGATCACGCGCAGCGCGCCGTCGCGGATTAACAGACGACACAGCGCCGACCCGATGAAGCCAACCCCGCCTGCTACCACTATCGTCCGCACGGGCGGCGAATAGGTGATCGTGATCGGGCGCTTGGCCATCACGCGGATGCTCGCCGATCCGGCAAACACGCTACAACGCACTGAAGAGCCACTAAATCCCTGCTCGCCATGCGTGCGAGCGTTAGGCGGGAACCGTTAACTTAGGCTAGTCAATCCGTGGTTAATGCCCGGAAAGCAGGGTTTCGGCAAACCGGCGAACCGCATGTCCGATATCGGGATGATCAAGCGCCAGCGCGAGATTGGCCTGAATATAGCCGGCCTTGTCGCCGCAGTCGAACCGGCGCCCGGCGAAGCGATAGGCGTGGAACGGCTGTCGTCCGATGAGCTGGGCCATAGCGTCTGTCAGTTGGATTTCGCCGCCAGCGCCCTTTTCTTGTTTTTCCAGCACACGCATCACCTCAGGCTGAAGGATGTAGCGACCCGGGATCATCAGGTTCGACGGCGCGGTGCCGATAGGCGGCTTTTCGACCAGCCCGCGCACTTCGACCAGCGGGCCGTCCGCGACGCCGGGAGAAATGATCCCGTATTTGTCGGTCTCCGATGGCGGCACTTCATAGCCGCAAACGAGGTTGCCGCCGGTCACATTATAGGCCTCGACCATGGCCTTCATGCAGCCGGGCTTCCCGATCATGAGTTCGTCGGCAAGGAAGATCGCGAACGGCTCGTCGCCGACGATGTCGCGCGCGCACCATACTGCATGCCCCAGCCCCATCGGCTCCTGCTGACGGACATAGGCGACGGCGCCCGGCGCCAGTCGCGTCTGGTGGAGGATGTCCAGCGACTTGCCGCGATCGCGCAGCGTCGTCTCGAGTTCATAGGCAATATCAAAATGATCCTCGATCGCCGACTTGCCGCGCCCGGTAACGAAGATCATCTGCTCGATCCCCGCCTCGATCGCTTCGTCGACGGCATATTGGATCAGCGGGCGATCGACGATCGGCAGCATTTCCTTGGGGAGCGCTTTGGTTGCGGGGAGAAAGCGCGTGCCGAGGCCACCCACCGGGAACACGGCCTTGCGCAGCGGCTTGAACGTCATGCAGCGAACTCCATCGGAACCATCCTTGATCAAACGCTGCCAATGTTCGGCAAATGCGGCGGGATTATGAGAGCGCGAGCGTTAGCGCGGCTTTAAAGATGGCGCAGTAGAAGAAGCACATGCCGACAGCCCCCGCCAAAGTCCTCGTCATCTTCGGGACGCGCCCTGAAGCGATCAAGCTTTTTCCCGTTGTTCAAGCGCTTCGACGGCAGTCCAGCCTTCAGGTGCGAACTTGCGTGACCGCACAGCATCGCGGTCTGCTCGACCAGGTGTTGAGCATTGCTGGCATTACGCCCGACATCGATCTCGACTTGATGGAGCCGGGGCAATCGCTGGACCGGCTGACGGCAAGGCTGCTCACCGGTCTTGGCGACGCTATGGACGCCGAGCGGCCGGATCGCGTGATCGTGCAGGGCGATACGGCAACCGCAATGGTTGGCGCGCTCGCAGCCTATTATCGCAAGGTGCCGGTCAGTCACGTCGAAGCGGGCTTGCGATCGGGCGACATCTATCAGCCTTTCCCCGAGGAGGTGAATCGCCGGATCGTCGCGCCGATCGCCGACCAGCATTTCGCCCCGACCCAGACCGCCGCCGACGCGTTGCTGCGTGAAAACATTGCCGCCGACACGGTTCACGTCACCGGCAACACGGTGATCGACGCGCTGCTGGCGACACAGGCGAGGATCGAAGCCGACCCAGCGCTCGCCGCCGGCCTTGATCCGCTCGCAGCGCGTTTCGCGGGGAAACGCATTGTCCTCGTCACTACCCACCGACGCGAGAATTTCGGCGGCGGCATGGAAAACATCGCCCGCGCGATTGCCCGCATTGCCGAGCGCGACGACCTCGCGGTGATCTTTCCCGTCCATCCCAATCCCAACGTCGTATCGGTGATGGATCGCATCCTGGGCGACCGGACCAACATCGCGCGGATCGACCCGCTCGACTATCCGCACTTCATCCGGGCGCTGGGGATGAGCCACATGGTGCTGACCGATTCGGGCGGCGTGCAGGAAGAAGCGCCCGCGCTTGGCAAGCCGGTGCTGGTGATGCGCGAGACCACCGAGCGGCCCGAGGGCGTAGCGGCTGGCACTGCCCGCCTGATCGGCACCGACGAAGGCCGCATCGTTTCCGAAATCTTCACTCTCGCTGACGATAACGCGGCCTATCAGGCGATGGCGCGCGCGCACAATCCGTTCGGCGACGGCCACGCATCGGCACGGATTGCGGGGATCGTTGCGCATGGTTTCGGGCTCTGACCTAAAGGTAGCCGTCATCGGGCTTGGCTATATCGGGCTACCCACCGCTGCGGTGATCGCGCGCACCGGCGTCGAGGTGCTCGGTGTCGATGTGTCCGACCATGTCGTCGAGACGGTCAACTCGGGTAAGGTCCATATCGAGGAAGTCGATCTCGACGGGCTCGTTTCGGGCGTGGTCGCTCGCGGACACCTGCGCGCCTCGACGCTGATCGAGTCGGCCGATGTGTTCGTCATCGCCGTGCCGACGCCGTTCAAGGCCGATCATCAGCCCGACATCGGTTACGTGCTCAAGGCAGCAACCACCGTTGCGGCGGTGCTGAAGGCGGGCGACATCGTCGTTCTAGAATCGACGTCGCCGGTCGGGACGACCGAACAGGTTCGTGATCTGCTGGCGCAACTGCGTCCCGACCTCAAGATGCCGGGGAAAACCACTGAACTCGCCGATGTTTCGATTGCCTATTGCCCCGAGCGCGTGCTCCCGGGCCGCATCCTTGTCGAACTGATCGACAACGACCGGGTGATCGGCGGCATCACCCCGCGCTGCGCGCGCAAGGCGCTTGCCTTTTACCGCCGCTTCGTACGCGGCGCCTGCGTGACCACCACCGCGCGCGCCGCGGAAATGACCAAGCTGACCGAAAACGCCTTCCGCGACGTGAACATCGCCTTCGCCAACGAACTCAGTCTCGTCGCCGATCAGATGGGCGTCGATGTATGGGAAGTGATCCGCCTCGCCAATCGCCACCCGCGCGTCAACATCCTGTCGCCGGGCCCCGGCGTCGGCGGGCACTGCATCGCGGTCGATCCCTGGTTCCTCGTCAGCGCCGCCCCCGCGCAGACCCCACTAATTCGCACCGCACGCGAAGTGAACGACGGCAAGATCGCGCACAGCATCGCCCGCGCCACCGCGCTGATCGATCAATATCCCGGCCAGCGGGTCGCTTGCATGGGCCTTGCCTTCAAGGCGAATATCGATGATTTTCGTGAGAGTCCCGCGCTGAAAGTCGCATCGGCGCTGGCGCAGCGTTATGGCGAGCGCGTGAACATCGTCGAGCCCTATGCCCGGGCGCTGCCGGCCGCATTTGATGGCACCGGCGCCCGCCTGATCGACCTCGACGACGCGATCGAAAGCTGCGGCGTGATGATCGTGCTGGTTGATCATGAAGTGTTCAAATCGGTGCCACTCGACGAACGTGCGCGCAAAGCCGTCTACGACACGCGCGGCATCTGGCCCGATCAACCGGCCCCCGCCGCGCCGCTGGCCGATCTACGACTGGCAAGCTGATTGCCCGCCGCTCCCGAATCGCTCAAAACAACCGCATGACCATCCTCGTCACCGGTGCGGCCGGCTTTATCGGCCACGCGGTCAGCCACGCGCTGCTCGATCGTGGCGAGGCCGTGGTCGGCGTCGATAACCTGAACGACTATTATGATGTCCAGCTGAAGGCCGCACGGCTCGCGACGCTGGCCGCGCGCGATGGCTTCGTGTTCGAGCAGATCGACATTGCCGAGGCGCAGGCGATTCGCGACATTGTCGCCTCACGCGATGTCGATCGCGTCATCCACCTCGCCGCCCAGGCGGGGGTACGCTACAGCCTCCAGAACCCCTTCGCTTATGAACGGTCGAATCTGGCAGGCCATCTCGCGGTGCTGGAGGCTTGTCGCGCCGCCGATGTCGCGCATCTGGTCTACGCCTCGTCGTCGTCGGTTTACGGCGACCGCCCGCTCGATGGCCAAGGCTTCCGCGAAGATGATCCCACCGTCTCGCCGGTCTCACTCTATGCGGCGACCAAGCGTGCCTGCGAGCTGATGAGCCAGAGCTATACAATGTTCGGCTTTCCGCAGACTGGACTGCGTTTCTTCACCGTCTACGGCCCCTGGGGTCGCCCCGACATGGCCTATTTCTTCTTCACACGGAAAATGCTCGCGGGCGAGCCGATCGAGGTGTTCGGCGAAGGCAAGCTGGCGCGCGATTTCACCTACATTGACGACATCGTGGCCGGCATTCTCGGCGCGCTCGATCACCCGCCCGCGCGCCACGGGCATCGCGTGCTCAATATCGGCAATTGCCGTCCGGAAACCGTGCTGACGATGGTGCAATCGCTGGAGGCCGCGCTCGGCGTCAAGGCGACGATGATCCTGAAGCCCAAACCGCCCGGTGATGTGACGGCAACCTTCGCCGACGTTGCGCAACTGCACGCGCTGACCGGTTATGCCCCCCAGATATCGATCGGCGAAGGTATGAGGCGATTCGCGGACTGGTACCGCAGCCATTACCGCATTGGCTGATCAGCGAGCGACACGAACGGCGGAATGACAGGCAGCTTAGTGCCAACCGGAATGTTTGTCGCTTCGGCGTCGAGTGCCGCCGCCCGCTCGCGCCAGCCGGGATAGGCTCGGTTGCGAAAAATGCCGCCGTCGATCGACCTACCCGCGCCTCGCCAGAATCGACCCGCCGCCGCCGGATCATAGCCCGCATTGTAAAGGACAAAGACGCTAAGCCGATCGGCTTCCGATTCGGCCTGGCGATGCAGTCGCCCGCTTTTGCCCAGCTCCGACAAAGCACCATAGCTGGCTCCCGCAGCCTCCAGTCGCGCGCGGTGCCGCAAGATCACATGCGAGAGTTCATGTGCGGCAATCACCGTTAACGCTGCATCGTCAAAGCGATCGAGGTAAGGCGCGCCGATCTGGACTGTGGTAGCTCCAGCAGCAGCCTCATCCAGCTCATGGACTTCGAAGCGCACACGGCACCCAACTTGCGGCTCGACGGTAACATCGCGCGTCTCGCCCGCGTGTACGAGACGCAGCCGGATCGGGTGATTCGGCGGCAACTCCGCCAGACGCCGATCGACCGCGTCCCGCGTGGTTGTATTGGCCGGTGCGTTATCGGCAGCAAATTCCTGGGATAGCGGCATATCATTTATGGCGATCAGCCCATCGCCCGCCTTGATGGCGGCCCGATCGGCGATGCTGCCCGGAACGACGGCTTCGACGGCGATCGGCGCATCGAAACCGAAAGCCTCCCGCGCCGCCGCCCGGACGCCGGGGCGATATTGTTCGAGGGCGTGGAGTACGATTCCGATCCGTGGCTGGCGATCGCGGCAAAGCGCTGCATTGGCAATCGCAAGCCGCTCCCCGATGGCGGCGAGCCGAAGGTCGGCGCGACGCAATAAGGCAAATGCCCTGTTCTCAGGCGCCTCGGCGCGGGCAATCGGCACACTCGCTGCGACCAACAGCAGGGCGAAGGCGAATCGGCAGCGCATGCCGCCCCATACAAGCGGCGACTGCTCTGGTCATTCGCGATTCAATTCTGTAGCGCCGAGCGTTCAATCTTGCGGTCCAAGTGCGACGACATGTTCAAAAAGCTGCGCAGCGTGATGCGTGCCGAAGCGCGCCCGGCATCGATCCCCGATGGACTGCGCGTTTATGCGATCGGTGACGTTCACGGGCGCCGCGACCTGCTCGATGCGCTGCTTGAACGAATCGACGCTGACGATGCGCAGCGTGCGCCGCTTGAACCGCGCCTCATTTTCCTCGGCGATTTGATTGATCGCGGCCCCGATTCGGCCGCCGTCGTCGAGCGCGCCATTACGATCGCTGAGGCAGCGCCACACACCTGCTTCTTGATGGGAAACCACGAAGAGGTTTTTCTGAAGGTACTCGGCGGCGATCTGGGTGCGTTGAAGTTCTTTTGCCGAATCGGTGGGCGTGAAACGATCTTGAGTTACGGCCTGACCGCAGCGGAGTATGACGAACTCGACTATGAGGGTTTGATGGCCGCCGTGCTCGAGCTCGTTCCGCCTGCGCATCAGCAGTTTCTGGCTCGTTTCGTAGATATGGTCGAAATCGGCGATTATGTCTTCGTCCACGCCGGCATCCGTCCCGACCTTCCGCTCGCCGAGCAGAAGCCGACGGACCTGCGATGGATCCGAGAGCCCTTTCTTGGGTCGAACGCCCGCCATGAGAAGATGGTCGTTCACGGCCACACCATCACCTCCCAAGTCGAAGTACGCTCCAATCGGATCGGAATCGACACTGGCGCTTACGTTACGGGGCAGCTGACCGCGCTGGGCTTCGAAGGAGAGCGCTGGTGGCCATTGCTCGCTGATGCAACACAACTGAAACATTAAAGATTTCTGGCGCGCGAAATTTTTTAATGCTTTTTTGCAAACCGTTGGTTAGGAGACTGGCGCCGAGAGCAGGGTTAACCTTCGCTCTTGCAGCATGTGAACTTTTGCGCTGCGGTCGCGTTTTGAAAGCAGTTGCAAACGCCGTTTTCTCGTGGCAAAGGGACTACGGCTTAAAAAGGGAGCTACCAATGAGCGTCGCAAAGATTATGATGACTGTGGCTGCTGCCTCGCTGGCAGTTTCGCCCGCGCTGGCAGCCGCCAGCAACCCCGCTTCGGGCCTCTCGCTCGCACCGGCTCTCAAGTCGCTCCGCGCCTCGTCGCCGGTTGCGAAGAAGAGCAAGATCTCGCAGACTGGCGTCATCGCCATCGTCGTGATCGCTGCTGGTGGCGCGATTGCTGGTATTGTTGCTGGCACGACCGGCAGCAGCACCGCTACGAGCCGCTAAGCGGTTTTTCAGTTACGAAAATGGCGGCTTCGGCCGCCATTTTTTTTGCCGGTCGAATCTGGCTGGTCCCGGACTAGGCCCATTTGCGCGCCTTCGCAAAACGACGAGCCCTATCGCTGGCACCGCACGAGCCTTGTGCCGTCCTCTGGCCCCGCCCCGCGCACCAATTGCGTGCCGGACAGGTGGGAAGGTCAATCGCTCTTGGCGTCTCAATCAAGGAATTTTCATGACGAAATCTGCTGTCGTAACCGGCGCGAGCGGCCAGGACGGTGCCTATTTGGTAAGTCTTCTGCTCGAAAAGGGGTATGAAGTTCACGCGACGTTTCGGCGCACCAGTTCTGTAAACCTTTGGCGGCTTCGGGAATGCGGCGTTGAGAATCACCCCCGGCTCAAGCTGGTGGAATTTGACCTCACCGACCTCGGCTCGGCGATCCGCCTGATCGAGCGCGCCGCGCCTGCTGAAGTCTATAACCTAGCGGCGCAAAGCTTTGTCGGTGTGTCGTTCGATCAGCCGATGACGACGGGTGATATCACTGGACTAGGGACGACGCGCCTGCTCGAAGCCATCCGGGTCATGGACCGCTCGATTCGGTTTTATCAGGCATCGACATCCGAAATGTTCGGGCTCGTCCAGGCCGTGCCTCAGAGCGAAGCGACGCCCTTCTACCCTCGCAGCCCCTATGGGGTGGCCAAGCTTTATGCGCACTGGATAACAGTCAATTACCGCGAGTCCTTCGATATTTTTGGGTCGAGCGGAATCTTGTTCAACCACGAATCGCCGCTTCGGGGCCTTGAATTCGTGACCCGCAAGATCACGGACTCAGTCGCAAAGATCAGTCTGGACAAGCTGTCGGTGCTGGAACTCGGCAACCTCGATGCCAAGCGGGACTGGGGATACGCGGCCGAATATGTCGAAGGCATGTGGCGTATGCTTCAGCACGATAAACCCGACACATTCGTCTTGGCTACCGGGCGCACTGAAACCGTTCGAACGTTCACAACGCTGGCGTTTCGTCAGATTGGTGTCGATCTCGAGTGGCGCGGGAGTGGCGAAAACGAGACCGGCGTCGATACAGCGAGCGGCCAAACGCTCGTGCGCATCAATCCGGCCTTTTATCGCCCGGCGGAGGTCGAGTTGCTGATTGGCGATGCATCGAAGGCGCGCGACGAGCTAGGCTGGAAGCCGACGACAACACTGGAACGGCTGTGCGCGATGATGGTTGAAGCAGATATCCGTCGCAACAAGATCGGAGCTTCATTCTGATGCGGATCCTGGTGACGGGTCTTAGCGGATTTACCGGTTACTATGTTGCCGAGGCACTCGCAGCGCGGGGTCACGATGTCATCGACTGGGGTGACATCGACCTCACCGAACCGACCGCGGTCGACAGAGCCGTCGCATGGGCGAAACCCGACGCGGTCATCCATCTTGCCGGCATTGCGTTCGTCCATTCTCCCGACATCGCGCGCTTCTATCATGTCAACCAGCTGGGCACCTTCACCCTGCTCGAGGCGGTTGCCAAACACGCGGCGAGCGCAACCGTCGTCATTGCCAGCAGCGCCAACATCTATGGAGCGCAGCAATCCGGTTCATTGTCCGAATCGACCCCTCCCAATCCGCTCAATCACTATGCATTGAGTAAATATGCGATGGAGCTGGGCGCGCGATTTTGGGCAGACCGTCTCAACATCATTATTGTTAGGCCCTTCAACTACACCGGGCGCGGACAGGACAAGCTATTCCTTGTTCCGAAAATCGTCGACCATTTCATCCGACGCGAAAGTCGGATTGAACTCGGCAATATGGACGTCGCGCGAGACTTCACCGATGTGCGCGACGTGGCGAATGTCTATTGTGCCCTCGCGGAAAAGCCGCCCGCCGAACGCGTGATCAACATCAGCACCGGCGTTGGCCATAGCGTGCGCCAGATCCTCGCGGCGGCAAGCGAGATAACCGGGCATCAGATCGAAGCTGCAGTCAATCCAAAGTTCGTTCGCCAAAATGAGATCGATTTTCTGGTTGGTGACAATCGTAGACTTCGCGAGGCCCTCCCTGACTGGCAACCCATTCCGTTCCGTGAAACCTTGCGCTGGATGCTCGGCGCCGCTTGACTTGGCCGTCGCCGACGGCACACGCCATCCGCTGTCGAAAAGGTTGATCGCGCTGAGGTGCGCAGTTCAGGCTAGCGCGGCAGGGTTCGGCGATCAGCCGGAAGCCTGCACATGATGGTGTCGTCGTCTGGCGACAACCCAGTCACGGGATTGCCCGGATATTCACGCTTGAAATCTGCGCCGAGGTCCCCCGATCGGCGTCAGCATTGACCAGCGCCAAGGCAATCCACTGTGCCGGGCATGCCTTTGGCACTGAAAACGACGCCGACGCTTCCTGCCCGCTTGTGAGCGGGACCGCAGCGAGCGAGTTGCCCGACACGCACGCGATGGTCCATGTCGGCGTCGCGCCATTCCCTTCGCCAAGTGTCGCGGCGCTGCGTAACAGATATCGTCCCGGCGCCAGCACGAGCATCTGACGGGCAATGTTCCCGTCATAGTCCGCAGGCGCATTAAAGCTGAGCTGCGGTGCGCCGCCTCCGATCTGGACCTGCAAACCGTCACCGCTGGACGCAAACCAATCGAAGACGGATGGGCTGTCCGCCACGCCCTGGAAATTCGGATCGTTAACCAAGGTCGTGGGGGCAATTCCGCGAAGGGCTGCGTATGTATCGCGAGCGCGCTGAGTGTCACCGCGCGACGCAAGCCGGTCCACAGCCGCTGTCCAGCCGATCGCTGGCGGGTTAATTCCGGCCCGCTTTACGGTACGATAGAATTCTGCGGCATTCACCGGATCTGGGGCCGCACTGCCAAGCTGGGCAAGAAAGGGGACGGCCCACGGCGGCCGCGTCGATAGCAATTTAGCGATCGGGCCGACCAGTCGCCGATCGTTGATCGCCGCATTGAGCGTCGGGTACATCAGGTCGGGAGCGGCTTCCGACGTGCGCAGCGCAAAGTCAAAGTGGCGGAGCGCTCCGGCAATGTCGGCGCGCGCGACACTGTCTTCCACTTGCCAAACGTTCGCGCGCAAATCGCGGCGGGTCAATCGCTCGACAGCTGTCATGAGTGCGGTCGATCTGGCCTTCTCCCCTTCAACTCCCCGGACGATCGCGAGCGTGACGGCTGCACTCGCCGCCCCGGCGTCGCGCGCAAGCGCGCTGGTGGCCAGTGCAACCGCAGTCCCGCGCGCGGCACGGTCGTTGACATCGACAATGCTGCTGGCCGCCTTGGTTTCAAGGGCAACGACGTTATGGGGCACCAGCCGCAATGCCAGTTCAGGCTTGGTCTCGGCAAGGACGGCGCTGAGTGCATTGACGCCCGCCACAACGCCGGTAGCGACAACAGCTAAGGCAATAGCGACACGTAGGCCGAAGATCATGCCTGCCACCCGGTCAAGCCAAGTTTCAAGTCAACCGCGAAGATGATTTCGTCTTGGAATCGGCTGCCGCCTCGATCCCGTAGCCATAACCATAACCGTATTCGTACCCGTAGCCATAATGCGCCTTGCGCGCTTCGAATTTGGTCAACACACCGCCAGCGATCCGTACATTTGCACTCTGCAACCGGGATAGTGCCGCGCGCACCATGCTCGCCCGAACCCCATGAGCCTCGATCGCATAAACCATCGCCTCAGTCTTACTGCCAATGATCGGCGCATCAGCGAGCCCCATGACAGGGGGACAGTCGATGATGACGTGGTCGAATTCCTGCAGGACAGCGTCGAGCAACTGCGTCAACCGATCGCCCGTCAACAGTTCGGCCGCGTTTGGCGGCAATGGGCCCGCCGCCATCCCCGAGAAACCGAACACTGTATCTCGGATAATGAGCGATTCGATCGCATCGTTACCGGCGAGATAGTTGCTCAGGCCGACTTTTCCGGTCGAATGCACCAGCAAGTGAAGTGTCGGGGACCGCATGTCGCCGTCGATCAGCAAGACTTTGCGTCCGGCGCGCGCGAGCACCGTGGCCAACAGCAACGCTGTCGTCGTCTTGCCCTCGGCCGGCCTCGAACTCGTTACCGCGATGGTTCGCGGCGTGCCGTGCTCGGTCGCAAACTGCAAGTTGGTCATCACGGCCAGATAGGCATCGACGAGGTCCGACTTCCGGTCCAAGGCGGCTTCGGCTGGCGCCACGCCTTCCAGCTTGGGAACTGTTCCAAGCAGCGGCAAGCCAATCAGTTGCTCAACCTGCGCCGGATCGGCGATCGCGTCTTCGACCTGCTCGAGGATGAAGGCAATCAGCACACCTAACAGGACACCTGCCACAATGGACGCAAACAAGTTGATCAGCAGCCGTGGGCTGGATGGCTTCTCGGGCACATCAGCATTATCGACGATCGCAACATTGTTGACGCCTACGCCACCAGTAACGCCGATCTCTTTGTAGCGCTGCAGCAAGCCGTCATAAAGCTGGCGACTGGTATCGACTTCTCGCTGAAAAATATTGTATTGAATGCTTCGCCGACGAAGATCGAGAAGGTTCCCCTTCAACGACGCGACTTGCGACTTGAGACCAGCCTCTCGGCTCACCGCTTCGCGATAAGCGTCAGCGATCGAACGCGAAACTCGCGCTTCTTCCTGCCCGATACTGCGGTCGAGCTGCCTGATCTGTGACTGGATTGCAGCGGCTGCCGGGTATTGCGGCTGAAATTGCGTCAGCAAACGCTCATATTCCGCCGCGAGCTCCGCCCGCTTCTGCCGCAACCCCGTTATGGCATCGTTCTTGAGCGCTTCTGCCGACGCGTTACCGCCGGCCTGGCGGTAGCGGGCTTCCGCTTGGATGCGATCGGCCGTCGCCGAAGCAAGCGCGAGGTTCAGCGCCGAAAGGTCGTCGGCGACGATAGATCGCTCCGAAACCCGGCCATCATTAGCTTGGCCACCCGCGACTGGAAGATTGATGATCTGCTGACTGGTCGCATAGGCAACAAGCTGACGTTCAGACTGCTCGAGCTTGTTACGCAGTTGGTCGAGCCTGCTCTCCAGAAATTTGCGCGCATAGGATGTCGCCTGATACCGACGCTCAAGCGTCGACTTGATGAAGTTCGATGTCCATGCATTGGTTACCTTCGCCGCCAATTGGGCATCCGGCGCAGTGAAACGAACATCGACCAGCCTCGAAAGCCGAGTCGGCGCAATAACCAGCCGCTTCAGCAGCGCTTCGGCTGCCGCGCGCTCGCGTTCACGGCGACCGCTCGCAGGATAGACATTGTTGACCCGCTTGAACGCATCAGAAGTCTGTTTGACGCCGAAGCTATCGAAAAACTGCTTGTTTTCTGGCAGCCCCAGTTGCTGGGCTACTCGGGTTGCCAGCGCGTTGGATCGCAGCAATCCGTACTGGGTCTGATAAAATTCCTGGTCGGCGATGCTCGCGTCGCGCTCGACGCCTTGAATATCAACGATCTTGTTCGATTCGCGTGAAATCTCGAGTGTCGCGCTCGCGGTATACTGCGGTGTCATCAGCAATGTGACGATCAAACCGATCAGGAAGCAGACGGCAATCGACCCTAGTATCACCAGCCGCCAGCGGTAGCCCATTTGAACATATTGTCGAAAGGCTGGCAGCGTCGCGGGCGGCGCAACCGCCAGATTGGTCTCTGGCAGTTTCAGCACATTGGTCGCCAGGCGCGCGGGAGGAAGGCTGTTCATGTGCAATTACAATCTCTGGAAGATGGCCACGAGTGGCGCGGCCAGCGCAGGCGTTACCTGGATCAGGGTCTTCAACGCGCGGCTCTTCGGCGAATCCCCAACGATGATTTCGTCGTTAGCGTAGATCACCGGATCGGCATAGATGCCGCGGCGAATGGCTTCGATGTTGTAAAGCGCAGCCATACGCTGGCCGCCCACGGTGCGCAGGATAACAACGTCCCTCGGATCGGCGAACTCGGCAAGCCCCTTCGCCGCCGCGATCGCCCGCAGCATGGTGCTTTGATTGGTGACGGGGTAGAGACCGGGTTCAGTCACCTGGCCATCGACCGTGACAACCTGGCTGACCGAGCTTTTGATATTGACGGTCACGTCAGGGTTCTTGACGAAACGATCGCGCAGTTTGCCTTCAATGAAGCGCGCAAGCTCATCGGCGGTCTTGCCTCGGGCATCGATCGATCCGATCAGCGGCATCGCGATGTAGCCGCTCGCGTCGACCTGGAGTTCGCGCGTCAACTCGGGGACGTTAAACACATCGACCTTGATGCTGTCCAACGGCCCGACCAGTGCTGGCCGGTCAGCGGCCACCAAATCCGCCCGCTGCGGCGGGGGCAACGCGTTGAGTCCCTCGATCACCGTCAGCCCTGGAGCATTTTGCAACGGGATTTTCCCGCCGCATGCCGACACCAAAAGGGCGAGGCAAAGCCCCAAAAAAAACCTGTGCATGCTTTGTGAAGATCCCAAAGGGCAGCCGAATGCGCCTATAGCGCTCAATTGGATTTTGGTAAAGCCGTGGCGCGCCACGCGCGCTGTGCCGGACTCAACCAGATTGCGCCGATCATCACGAGCGCCATGACGATAGGTGTCCGCACGGGGTAATCCACCACACTTGCCCCGATCGCCAGCACCAGAACGAAAACACCGCAGTGACCGAGTATATCGCGATCATCGCGCCACACCATTACTGACCGCCAGACCACCCATCCTAGTGCAAAGATCAGCAGCGCCAATCCGACAACCCCAGCTTCGATGATCGGCTCGATGAGGTCATTGTGCGCGTGGTTGAAATACTTGGGGCTTAACAGGGCGAGGCTCTCATGCGAGCGGAACGCATAATCGAACCCCCCTTGCCCGGTACCGACCGGAAAGAAATCGGCAGCAATCTGTTTGACTGTCGGGAAGGCCCTCACGCGCAAGTCCCCCGTGCTCTGCTGGTCAACCAGCCGAAAAAAGGTCACCGCACGGCCGTTGCGGATGCTGATCGCCACCAATCCGGCAATACCGACAATCGCTGTGAGCAATGCGATGATGAATGCCCGCCGGTTGAGATGTCCGGTCGATTGCGCGGCAACCGCCCGCCAGCCGAAGGCTCCAGCGCCGACCAGTGCAATCGCGCCGAGCGCGAGGCCGGCGCGAGACCCGGTGGCGCCGATTGACAAGACGAACAGCGCGATCAGTCCCAGCGCCACCCACAGGCGCCAGTTTCTTTCCCTGCTCTGCTCGCTCCCCCAACGGGCGGCGAGCACGATCCCGATCGCAAGCGCCAGTGCCTGATGGTTTCGATTGGCGAAAAGGCCCGAAATGGACTCTATCTCGTTCGCACCGCCATCCGTGAGGAAGCCGGTTGAGGTGATCTGCTGCAATTCAACAAACGCACTTGCCAAAATCATCAGCAGCGCCATCGGTAGCAGCAAGGCGGCGCGATCACCGTCGAGGGCGCGGTAACACGCCAAAACCGACCAAGGTACCAGCAGTGCGAACAGCGCATTGATCGCGCCATCTGGATTAAGTGCGATCGGACGCCAGACGGCGCCCTGCCCCGCCAAGGTCGCAAGCGCCATAAAGGGTTCGCGTCCCGGCAGCGCTGCCCACAGGCTCGGCGGCACCGGCACTAGCTGCATTGCAACCAGTACGGTCGCCCCGAGCATCAGCCCAACGACAACACGCAAATCGCGCCGCGCAGGAGCGGGTGGCAGCAACAGGACAGCCGCAATGGCGAGGGCGGCCGCGAGGCGCACCACCGGCTGTCCAATAAAGTCGGCACGCGATGACCCTCCAGCTACGGTCACGACAGCCAGTAGCAGGACCAGGACAACAGGTGCCGCATTGCGGCGATCTAAAAGAGGATAGCCATCGATTTTCGCCATCGCCGCGATCTATACCGCTCCTCCTGCGTGGGCAACCGCCCTATGGTCTATCAGCGACCCAGCATTCGCCTGGAACGAGAGGCACCGAACCAAACGATGACGATCAACAGCAGCAAGCGCGAGTTGCTTCAGGCCGGCATGTTGCTGACATCGGGAGCGCACTTGGTGCCAGCAGCTACCAAGTCGTTTGCGGCTCTCACCGATCTGCGCCTCACAGGCGACGGGCTTACCGACGACAGCCGCGCACTGCAACAAGCCTATGACAACCTGGCCCGTGGAGGCGGCGGCAGACTCATTCTACCACCGGGCAAATTCCGCATCCATTTGAGGCTGCATAGCCGCAACGTTTCTCTGAGCGGTGCAGGGATTGGCGCGACCGTCCTGCAGCCCGCCGATCCGGATGGTGTCGCGTTGCTCGCGGATTATCAGAACGGCAACCCGCAAAGCGTTGAGATCGCCGACCTCTCGCTTGCCGGATCGGCTGCGGGCCGGAGCACATTGTTCGCGGCCGGAGCGGGGCAAGGCCGCGACACCGCTTATTCGGGATCGACGGCATTCACTCGCGTCGCGTTCAACGGCGCGCGATATGCCATTCGGCGCGAAAACGGGTCGATCGGGCTGTGGGTCGACCGATGCCGATTCTACGACAATGATTTTGATTTCCACGTCCGCAGCACCGACGCGACGAGCGGCCCGGCGGCGATGCACGGCGGCTGCATGACGGTTTCGCGATCCTGGCTGACGGGATTCAAGAAAGCGATGTGCTATGTCGACAGTCCGACGAACGGATCTGGTCAGATCATTTTCGACGGCAACATCGTCGAGTTTGCTGCGGGCTTCGTACTTTACGTCAATGCATTCAATTCCAGCCTCGCGCCCGGGATCGTGATGCGCGATCAATGGAACGAGGCGACTGGCACGGGCCGCGACGTGGAAATCGAGGGTCGGCGGCATGCACGTGCCGGCTTCCTTTTCGCGCAGGCGATCCGCTCCCCGGTCCTGCTCGAAAATACACCGCCCGGGCACTGCGTGCTTCGCGGCGCGAGCTTGTTCACGCGCAATTGCGACCTTACGATGCTGGGTGCCGATGCCGACGATGCGTCTTCGCTTCGCCACGAGAACGCCTATGCGTTTCAGGGGACACCGCCCGGACTGGCCGCAAGCATTGCAACACCGCCACAGCCGCAGGGGCTGCGCACGCCATGGTTCGAAATGCCTCTGCCGACTGGTCGCAGTCCGTTTTGGCGTGACCATCTGCTTTGGCAGACCAAAACTGACCAAAACCTTGAGGTCCGAAGTGCACGGGGCACGATTGCCGTCTCGGGAATCCGTTCGACAGTTGAAATCGACGGCAGCCACCGGTTCGAAATCGGTGTCGACAAGGAGACTTACATCGGCAGTGCAACGCCGCATGCTCACGATTGGCTAGTCGCACTATATCTTTATAGGCTCGACGGGATCGCGGGATCGGCCGATGCAACGATCGAGCTCAATGGCGCAAATGGCCTGACGGGCCGGGGGAGCTTGCGCGGCGGTGGTTGGCGCATGCTGGTCGGGTTGTGCCGCGTGGGCGATGCGCCCCAGCGGCCGGTCGGTTTCCTTCACCGCGCGGAACGACCGGTGTGGATCCAGCTCGGCGCTGCGGCAATCCTTCGCTTTACAGCGCTGCAGGCCGCACTAGATTTCGCAAATCGAGGGGTGCTCCCAAGCTGATCGCTAACGACTTTGGCGCTGCGCCAAAAGTTCAGGGAACTGCGATAGGCATCGCCGGTTCATTTCGTCACGCTCACGATCGAAAATCCACCCCCATTTGTTGAAGTATCGGCCAACATTCACGACAAGATATTGCAGGAGCTTGCGGCTGGGCTGTGCGCGACTGCGAAACTCATGCACAATCTTGACGTCGGGATAGAATAGCGTCTCACTGACTTGGTGCATCCGGCGGGACAGGTCCATGTCTTCGCCATACAGGAAATAGCGCTCGTCAAAGCCGCCGACTGATTGCAGTATCTCTTGGCGCATCAGCATGAAACAGCCTGAAAGGAACGGGAAACTCGCGATGCGGTCATAGCTCCAATCGGTGAACTCGTAGCGTTGGTTGCGCCGCTGCGCCCACCGCGTTTCGACGAACGTCCGTCTGGCAAGCAGGTCGATGGGGGTCGGCAGCAGGCGACACAGCGTCTGGAGCCGCCCATCGGGATATTCGACCCGCGGCAGCACCAAGCCGACGCTTGGCCGCTCATCCATGAAATCGATCAACCGCGCCACATCCGGTCCGGCGAACTGAAGGTCGCTGTTGACGACCAAATGATAGCGTGATCGCCCTGCCGAATCCCGGATCGCAAGATTGTTCGCCCGACCATAGCCAAGATTTGCCCCCGGCCGGATCACGCTGACCTTCGCGGGCTCGATCGCCGGCAAGGGCACGGGCTCCGGGCTATTGTCGATCAGATAAAGGTGCGTGGCGAGCGGAATCGAGTCGACCTGGTCGATCAACCTCGCCACCTCATGCGGCGCCGTGTTGTACAGCACACAGGATGCCGTAAGCACGAATTCAGGCGTCATGCCGCAAGTGCCTTTTCGAGCGCATCGTAGGTCAGCCGTGCCGTATTGGCCCAGGTCATCCGCGCGGCATTGGCTCGTCCGCGATCGATGATGGCCTGGCGCAATGTTGGATCATCATATATCCGGACGATTTGTTCGACCAATTGCGCGGGATCCCTCGGATTGAAGAACAACGCACCATCACCTGCTACCTCGGGTAGGCAGGAACTGTCGGACGATATGACCATTCCGCCAACCGATTGCGCTTCGACAATCGGCATACAAAATCCTTCGTAAAGCGACGCAACCACTAGCGAGAGTGCGTCCTGATACAGCGCGACCAGCCGCTCATTATCGATCTTGCCGGTCGATTCGACAAAATCGCCCGCGTTGTGCGCCGCGATTGCTTCCTGCAATTGCCCCACCGGGTCGGAGCCGACGTGGATCAGCTTTAGCTCTAGTCCTCGTGCTCGCAACTGCTTGACCGCGTCAACCACGACGCCAACATTTTTGTTGGGCATCAAGTTCGCCACCATCAGCAGAAAGGGTCCGCTGATGCCGCTCGTCGGCGTCCGACGCGAACTTTGATCCAGTCTGCTCCCGCACGGCGTAACGATCACGCGGTCAGGCGGTACCTTTAGATAGCGGATGATATCGCGGCGGCTGTTCTCGGAGATGGTCAGCAGCATCCCGCAAACCCGCGCAGTCGCTGGGATCATTAGCCCCCAATAATAATATTGGAAGCGGTTCGCAAACTGTGGCTCGACGCGATAGTACATGTCAAAAATATGCGCGACAAGCTTTGGCGCCCCGAACAACGGACTGACGAACGAGGGACTCAGCAGCAGATCGACTTTGTCCGCTCGCGTTCGCCAAGGCAGCACAAACTGTTCGTACAGCACGCGTTTGATACGCCCGCGCTCGCCATCGATGAAAGTAATGTGCGCAGCTGCTGCATCGCTGAAATGATGACGCGCGGCACTTTGGGCATAACCTTTCAGCGCGAGATGCGGGCGTTCCGACAGTTGCGCGACCATTTGTTCGAACATCTCGACCGCGTGATATCCCGGTCCGGTCAGCGGACGGGCTTCGATGAACGTCAGATTGACTCCGATCAACTTCGGCTTCACCGGCCCTGCTCCAGACTCTTGCCAAAGCATGTTGTCCAGGCGATCGGCAGCGCAGTCAGCAGCAGCAGCGTCGTCGGGGTGAAATAACCGGCGCCACGAACAAACATCTCGATCGAAAACGCCACTACTGACGCCAAGGCCAGCGTGATGGCCCCGGACACGCGCTCGCGTCCGCGCCGCCCGCGCAGCTTGAAGATCGACACTGCGACCAGCAGCGTGAATGTGGCCACGAGCGCGACACCGATCAAACCCAGTTCGGCGACCAACTTGGCTCCGGTGAAGCCGCCATCGAACAGATTGAGGTCGTCGCGCAGCAAACGGTAGATCAGGTTGGTTGTCGCGCTGTTCAGCTCGACGACGCCCAGCTGCTGATAGCCAATGCCCCATAAGTTGGTCGTCCGCAGCCCGCCTTCCGCCAGTTCCAGGCCCTGCAGATAAACCAGCGTCGACAGGTTTGTCGTACCGTAGCTGAAGTCGAGCCGATCGGTGAAGTAGGACAGATCGATATAATTGGCGGCCAGCGGGGACGCGGCGAGCAACGGCAGAACCACCACACGGTCGGCCCGGATTAGTGCGGCAAGCAGGCCGCAGACCAGCAGCGACAGGTTTTGCAGCAACAGTGCCAGCGCAAGCGTCGTCAGCAATACGCCATAACGCGCCAGCACATTCGCGCGCACCGCCAGGTAGATGATGAAAGGCGCCATTGCCAAGGCGTAGTGCGACGGCTCCGTGAACGGGAACACGGTCTTGTCGCCGCCGACGACGCTGGGCGGCTGATATCCCACGATACCATTGATACCGATCGCCACGAATGCCACAAAGGTGAACCAGACGATCCGATCGATCGCAATGTCGGGCAAGGTGAAAAGATTGGCCCGCAATACCATTGTCGTAACGATCACGACGGCCAGCGGCACGAGCGATGCGAGCGCGCGAATGAAGTCGATCTCGTTGAAATAGCTCGCGATGATGACGTGGACACCGATCGCGACGCCGAGGAAACCGGAAATGAAGAAGCTGGCAAGCAACCCCGACGCCGTCGGGCTTCGGATGAGCCCGATCACCGACAAGGCGCAGATGAAGCCGCAAGCGATGACGACCCCGATGGTAAAGGACCCCACATCATACTCGTAACGCAGAATGGAAGGCATGAGAAACGGGATCAAAACGAGCGTAAACGTCAGGCCGATTTCCCCGATGACTGACGTCCGGTCGCTATTTTGCGGCACCGCTATCACCGAATCCAACACGCCACGCGTCACCGCTCAGCATCCATTATCGGCGCAGTCCAAGCCCATATTGCTAAAAGCATCCTTAAACGCTCCACGTCCACACTACGATCTCCAGCAGTTATGCCCTTGCAATTGAACATTAACCACCCGAGGCGGCTAGGCCAGCGAGTACTGATCGATAGGCAAGCAAGTAATTTTTCACTGTCTCTTTTCCAATCAGCAATCGGGCAGTCCATTTACCGATCGAGACACTCGCAGCAAACATCGCGGCGAAATAGCCCATGTTCTTTCGTACAAATATTATATGGTTCTTACAATTCATAATAATTGAGAAATCACTTCTAGCACCACCGGTCGTTGCACTCACTACATGCTCGACGACAACGTCGTAATCGATGTATATAGGGTGTCCTCTTCGCATCAACTGAAGACAAAGATCAGCATCTTCCCAATATACAAAAAAGCGTTCGTCAAAACCACCTACATCTTCAAACGCCAACCTATCAATCAGAAACACACAAGCGGGGGCAAACTGCGTCTGAACAACACCAAATTTGCCCGATGCCCGAGCCCTTCCCTGATTAAGGTGATAATTTATGATTCCCCGGAGTGAGCTAAACACCCCCCCCTCGTACCAAATTCTCTGAGTGCCGTCAGCGTAAATAATGACGGGGGATATTGCACCACCCCCCTGAAGATCGAGCGACTCAGAGAGCGCAGCAATAGGATTGCCCACTAAGTAGACGTCGTTGTTTACAAACAAAAATCTATCAGGGGAATATTTCTTTGAAAACCTGACGCCCTGATTACACGCTCGTCCAAAACCAAGATTAGCTTCATTTAGAACGATATCAACAAACGGACTGCTGAAACCAGCCAGAAAGCTTTTCGTGCCGTCAGTCGAACAATTATCGATAATTATCAGACGAAAATCAGCGCAAAGTGAGGGGATAACACTATCCAAAAATTGACCAAATACTCCTGCGCTAATAGCATTATAGGTAATCGTTATTGCAACTATCATGATCTGTCTACCGAGGGCTTATATCCAGTCAACTGGAATGCCCAACAAAAATTCGGCTTAAGCATGCTGAGCGTTAAGGCATTCAGCATCCGTGACTTTCCGCCCCCGAGCAAAGGAACAACCTTACAGTTTTCTAGGCCAGAAAGCGCCAGCAGTTCAGCAGCAGACTGCTGAGTAAAGAATCTCAGGTGGGTACGATCTAAAATCCCCTCAGATTGATATTCGAAGCGGCCTCGCGTGATTAATGGTACCGTAACCGAAATATGCTGAATATTTGGGACTGCACCAATAAATTGTCCCCCCGGTCGAAGCAGATTTACGAGTCGTCTGAGCGTTGACCACGGATCAACCAAATGTTCTAGTACGTGGCTGGCAACGAGCAGATCGAGATCACTTCCGATTTCTTGATCATCTATTTCATCAATCGATCCGCAAATGATCTTAGCATTCGGATTGCGAGTGCGGGCTCGTTCTGCAACTTGACTCTCAATTTCAACACCCGTTAATCGGGTGAAACCGCGCCTGCCTAGCGCATCTAAAAATGAACCTGTGGCACAGCCGATCTCAAGAGCCGATGAACCAGTGACCGTGATCCCGTCTAGCAATTGACTTTGATCATGATCAAAATAATCGCCATTATCTACATTCGGATTGTTCATCTTGGTGTCTCTCCAAAGCCGCGCAAATTACTCGTGCCTTTCAAACGCAATTTGCTCAATTGTTGAATGAACAATTTGCGATCAGCGTTATCCAGCGCGACGAAAAAGCAAGCGATTGCACTCACCAATAATACCAGAGCCATGTAAGTTATGCCGTCAATATTATGACGTATTTGCACATAACTAGCAAGTATTATAAAGGAACTTATAACCAATACTGCTGCCAAGGGCCGGTAGAGCGCCGATCGCAGATAGATCGAGATATCGTAATTGTGGAAGACGTTCTTTAGGGGATTTACGTACAAGACTAAACCTATCCCAACGAAAGCGCTTACAATCTTTGCGGTCAGGATACCCTCTAGCCCATACATTGACCCAAGCCAGACGCTCGAAGAAACGTTAGCGACGCCTTCAACAATCGGTGTCCAAGCGATGGTTCGGTGCCCTCCGGTCGCAATAGCGGCAGAGACATATGGCGTTAAAAGCGATCGTATCAAAGTCGCGATAGCCAAAACCATAATTATTATCGAAGACTGGTGCCCGTATGATTTTCCGAGCCATAGATCCGCTACGTCGCGAGCGCAGAATATAAAAACGGATGATGCAACGACTGCTATCGACAGGATAAATCTAGAAGCCGATTCGACGGTATGCATCGCATCTTCGTGAGCGTCGTCTGCGTAGCTCTTCGCAATAGGAGGAACAAGGGCATTAGCTAGAGATCCAAGAATTCCGTTTATTACTGAGGCGAGGGTCGCGCTAACAGCGTAATAGGGGGTGGCTGCATAGTCGTATCGCCCAACAATTAGCAAATCGAGGCCGCTGATAAGCAGCATCGCAAAGTTCCAGATCGTTAGGCTGAAACAGAAACCGGCCAATTCGCGACCGTAACGCGCGGCGACGGCTGCCCAGGAAATTGTCGGTGCATGCGTACGCGTCCGCCAGGCATAGCCGAGCCCCATAACCGTGCCGATTGAAATGAGCGCATACACCGCGCCCAGCACCGCAAGATTGCGCGACAGCCCGGCGATGACCAGCCCGACGGCCAGTATCAGCCGGCCAAGACCCTGGATCTTCGCGGGAATGTCCGATCGCTGGCGCCCGGTAAAGACGGCGGCGAAGATCGACGACGGCAGATTGATCGCCAGCGCCAGCCCCACCAGCACGATCGCCCACTGGGTCTGGCCAACCAGCCCGGCGGCGAGATTCGGCACCAACCGCTCGATCGCGAGCGCGACGCCGCAGATCGCCAGCCATCCGACCACGCTGGCCCCGGCGAGAAACCAGAAGGCCGTGGCGACAATGCCGTCGCGGGACGCATAATCCTCGCGCGCTTCGTGGAACGCGACATAGCGCCCCACCGCCATCTGGATGCCGAACCCGAACAGCGACACATAGGTGCCGATCTGCAGCGCCAGCGCCCATGCTCCATAAGCCTCGGGCGTGAGCAACCGGGTCAGGAAAGGCGGCACAAGCACGGCCACAACGGCGCTCGAGCTGCCGTTGATCGCGTTCCAGATCGCGTTGGAGAGGACCTTGGCCTGCACCGTCCGGGCCTTCAGCCTTTCGCGCGATCGAGCAACGGCCGCCACCATGTTTCATTGGCCAGATACCACGCCAGCGTCTCGGCAAATCCTTCGGCAAAGGTGCGCGACGGCGCGTAACCAAGTTCGGCGCGCGCCTTTGTCTCGTCGATGGCATAACGGCGATCGTGACCCAGCCGGTCCTTGACGAACGTTTTCAGCTCGGCTGCCGATCGGCCGCGCGCGGCGGGCGATTGTGGAAAAGCCTCTGCCAGGGCTGGATTGGCCGCAAACGCGGCATCGACCGTGCGGATGATTTCGTCGATCACCGTGACATTGGGCAGTTCCTGCCCGCCACCGATGTTATACGTCTCGCCCGCGCGCCCCTTCAGCAGCGCCGCCTCGATTCCGCGGCAATGGTCCTCGACATGCAACCAGTCGCGAACGTTCATGCCGTCGCCGTAGATCGGCAAGGCCCGACCATGCAGCGCGTTCAGCAGGAACAGTGGGATCAGCTTTTCGGGAAACTGGTAAGGGCCATAATTGTTCGAACAATTGGTGGTGGTGACGTCGAGGCCGTAAGTGTGGTGATAGGCGCGCACGAGATGATCGCTCGCGGCCTTCGACGCCGAATATGGGGAATTGGGGGCATAGGGTGTCGTCTCGGCAAAGGCCGGGTCGCTCGGCCCCAGGCTGCCATAGACTTCGTCGGTCGAAATGTGATGAAAGCGATGTGGCTGGCCGCTACCCGCATCGAGCCACCTTGCCTTGGCCGCCTTCAACAGGCTGTGCGTGCCAATGACGTTCGTATCGATAAACGCGTCGGGGCCATCAATCGACCGGTCGACATGGCTTTCAGCTGCGAAATGGACGATCGTCGTAATGGAGTGATCCGCCAGCAGCGTCTTGACGAGCTCGGTATCGCGAATGTCGCCGTGCACGAACTCGATCGAATTCAGCCCGCCGAGATTGGCACGATTGCCGGCATAGGTGAGCGCGTCGAGCACAACGATCGAATCGCCGGGGTGCCGTGCGGTCCAGAAATGAACGAAATTGGCGCCGATGAAGCCGGCGCCGCCGGTAACGAGCAGATTAGCCAAGACGCAGCTCCTGAAGCATTGTGCGGAGGTTCGTTCGCCAATGCGGCGGGGGGCCACCCAATGCGGCCCAGGTAGCACCGCTGTCGAGCAGCGAATAGGCGGGACGACGTGCCGGCGTCGGATAATCCTCGGTCTTGATCGGAATGATCGTTGCGGCATTGTCGAGCAGGCCGATCGCCAGCGCCTCCTCCTGGATCGCCACCGCGAAATCATACCAGCTCGCCGCACCGGCATCGCTGTAATGCATGATGCCGCTTTGGCCGCCTGCCAATTGCCACATTGCCGACGCAAGACCCGGAGCATAGGTCGGCGCGCCAATTTGATCCGCGACCACCCGAACTTCCGGCCGCTCGCGCATCAGGCGCAGCATCGTCTTGACGAAATTGCCACCATGCGCCGCATAGACCCAGGCGGTGCGGATAATCAGCGTTTCCGGTGCTGCTGCCAGCGCCTGGCGCTCCCCATCGAGCTTGGTCGCGCCATAGACGCTGAGCGGATTGGTCGGCGCGTCGGGCGGGATCGGTCGTGATGCTCCGTCGCCGAACACGAAATCGGTCGAGACATGCACCAGCTTTGCCCCACGCTCGGCTGCCAGCCGCGCCAGCGTGCCGACGGCATCCCCGTTTACGGCCTGCGCTACCGCCTGCTCAGTTTCAGCACGATCGACTGCGGTATATGCCGCCGCGTTCAGGATGAGGTCGGGTGCGCAATCATTCACCAACGTTTCGACGGCGTCCGGCTGGGTGAGGTCGAGTTGCTCTCGATCGATCGCGGTGATGCTGGCATCAGCAGGAGCGCAGCCAATCAACGCATTGCCCAACTGACCAAGATGGCCGGTGATCAAAACCCTCATGCGAACGTCTCTGCATCGGCGAGCAAGGAGCCAGCCGCATCCTTGGCCGCCACCAGCGGCGTGCCGATCCCGTCGAGCGGCCATTCGATGCCCACTGCCGGATCGGACCAGAGCACTGTCCGCTCGTGCTGCGGCGCATAGAGATCAGTGCATTTGTACATGAAGTCCGTGCCATCCTCGAGACAGAGAAAACCGTGGGCGAAACCCGGCGGCACCCACAGCACGCGCTTATTGGCCTCGCTCAGCACGAAGCCCTCCCACTTGCCGAACGTCGGCGAACTGCGCCGCAGATCGAGCGCCACGTCGTAAACGCTGCCGGTCGCGACCCGAACCAGTTTCCCTTGAGTCTGTTGGATCTGGTAATGCATGCCGCGCAGTACGCCCTTGGCGGAGCGACTATGATTGTCCTGGACAAAATCTAGATCGAGGCCGGCCTCGGCGTACGAGCGTCTGCTCCATGTCTCCAGAAAAAATCCGCGAGCATCGCCAAACACACGCGGCTCGATCAGCAAAACGCCCGGCAGCGTTGTCTCGATGACGTTCATCGCGTGCCCTCGACGGTCAACAGCTTCAACAGATAATCTCCATAGCCACTTTTGCGTAGCGGCGCTGCAATCTTGGCCAACCCATCATCGTCGATGAAGCCCATGCGCCAGGCAATCTCCTCTGGGCAGCAGATCTTGACCCCCTGGCGATCCTCTAGAATCTTCGTGAACAGCGCTGCATCAAGCAACGATGCGTGAGTGCCGGTATCGAGCCAGGCGTAACCGGCCCCCATCAATTCCACACGCAAAGTCCCCGCTTCCAGATACAGGCGATTGACGTCAGTAATCTCCAGCTCGCCGCGCGGCGAGGGCGCAATCTGGTGCGCGTAATCAACCACGCGCGCATCGTAAAAATACAAGCCCGTCACCGCATAGCTCGAGCGCGGCACGGCCGGCTTTTCCTCAAGCGTTTCGGCCCGACCCTCAGCGTCGAACGAGACGACGCCGTAGCGTTCCGGATCGGCGACGTGATAGCCGAACACCGTCGCCCCCTCCTGCTGTGCGTCGGCGGCCGCCAGCAGCCGCCCAAGGCCGCTGCCGTGGAAGATGTTGTCGCCCAGCACCAGCGCGCTCGGTCCGCCGTCGACGAAATCGGCGCCGATGTGAAATGCTTGTGCCAGCCCGCCTGGGGTTGGCTGGACGGCGAATTCAATCCGCATACCCCACTGGCTGCCATCACCCAGCAACGCGCGAAACGCAGGTTGATCGTGCGGAGTTGTGATAATCAGGACGTCGCGGATGCCAGCCAGCATCAACACCGACAGCGGATAATAAATCATCGGCTTGTCGTACACCGGCATCAGCTGCTTGCTCATTGCAAGTGTGATGGGATGGAGCCGAGTGCCCGCGCCGCCAGCCAAAACTATTCCCTTGCGCGCAACACGTGCGTTCATGTTGGTAACCCCCCTTGGTCTTTCTTGGAGACAGGCGCAGCCTTAGCGGGCGCCAAATCCCTTCAGCACGGTCGGCACCGTCTTCAGGGCGATAATGATATCGATCCAGGCGGAAAAATATTTGATGTAGTAAAAATCGTACGACAACTTCGTCGCGATCGAATCCAGATCGGTCACATGCCCCTGATTAATCTGCGCCCAACCGGTAATTCCGGGCCGCACGATGTGCCGATAGGAGTAAAACGGAATTTCCGATTCATACCACTGCGAAAGTGCCAACGCTTCGGGCCGGGGCCCGATGATGCTCATGTCACCCTTCAGCACATTCAAGATCTGCGGCAGTTCGTCGGCTCGGCAACGACGCAGGAATCGACCAATCCTCGTAACGCGATCGTCGTCGTTGCGGGTCATCGCGTCTGTGCGGGCAGCTTCGCCATCCTCGAACTTCGGCCGGGGGCGCATCGTCCGGAACTTTATCATCCGAAAGACTTGCCCGCGATATCCCATTCGTTCTTGCACAAAAAAGACGCCACCCTTCGAGTCGAGCATGATCGCGACCGCGATTCCCATGAGCGGCACGATGAGAATCGGCAGCAAAAGCAGGCACGCAATGACGTCTGCCACCCGCTTAACCGCCATATAGGCGTCGTTGGGGAGCAGCGAGCCAAAACTATTTTCCGAGATGTGCTCGATCGTTACTTGGCCCGAAAGTGACTCACTGAGTTGCTTCGCGTCGTACACCCGGTGACCAGCCAACGCTGCCCGTGCAAGCATACGCTCCCAATCGGTGCCTAAATCACAGCTGAGGTCCGCAACGATCGGTTCGCGCCTTGGCGGCAGCCCGTCAGCCGTCGCCATGATCGGCCAGTCAATCGTCTTCAGCCGCAGCAACGATCCGATGCGACCTTCGCGCCCCTCCGGCACGACGTGAAACCGCATCTTTGAAAATCGATCGACCCAGTAGCTGATCATGAAGGCGATCAAGACACCGGCGACGAAGCTCGCACCGAAGAACGAACGGGTATAGGATACGCGCAGCAGCAGCAGCACGACGATGACGGCGCCAAACGAGCCAGCAAGCGACGGCAGAATAAACGAATATGCCCGCGCGCCGGGGAACGCCGATACACGGCGGATCATAAACTGCCCCACGGCGAGCGCGACAGCGGCAGCAAACATGCTGCTGAACAGCGTTACATCGGCCATGGCAACGACGCCCAGTCCTACAAGCGCCACCGCAGGAGCGATTACAGCGCCAATCCAGACCAGCAGTATCTGCATGCGCAGCGACGCGAGCATAGTTGTGTTGCGCGACGGATGCACCGTCGCGCCAAGCTGCATAAGCATCACCAACTAACTCCCCATCCCCGGCGTCGCGCTGAGGTTTCTGGAAGCAATCTGATCGCGCAGGTTCACCCGCTTCGGCGCTAGCCGACGACCACCTCCAATCCCGAGCCGGGCAATATTGCATGTGCGAAAAAATGTCGAGACGCTATCTGGGCATCCGTCGTACCGGAATGGGCATCCATCGCTTTTATACTTCGCTCCGCTGCTTTTGCGGATCGGCAATCTATAGAATTGCTTTTATTTCAGCCACATACGCAAGATAGCCGCCACCGCATAGAGCGTGACGACGCTCGCGCACCAAATCGCGACCAACCACAGGACACGCGACCACCAGTTCGCGGCTTGACCAGCCATCTCAATGATATCCCGCGCCGACCTTGCCCCGGAACACCCAATAGGCCCAGCCGGTATAGCCAAGGATCACCGGCAGCATGATCCCGGCGCCAACCAGCATGAACCCCTGGCTGTCGGCGGGCGCGGCTGCCTGCATGATCGAAACGCTCGGCGGAATGATAAAGGGATACATGCTGATACCCAGCCCGAGGAAGCTGAGCCCGAAGATGCCGAGCACCAGGACAAAAGGCGCATATTGCGCCTGTCGCCCGAGCGCGCGCCAGAACAGGAAAGCGGCAATCGTTACCAGCAGCGGCACCTGCGCCGTCACCAGCACCCCGGGAAATGCCAGCCATCGCGCGGCATAGCCGTGCGACAGGAACGGCGTCGCCGCGCTGACCGCAACAATCGCGAGCAAGGTTATCACGCCGTATCGGCGCGCCAGACGATAGGCATGGGCCTGCGCCTGCCCTTCGGTCTTGGCGATTAGCCAGCACGCGCCGAGCAACGCATAGCCCGCAACGACGCTGCCGCCGGTCAAAAGCGAAAAAGGCGTCAGCCAGTCGAGCCAGCCGCCGCCATAGGCTCGTCCATCGACGGTCACCCCCTGCAGTAGCGCGCCAAGGATAATGCCTTGCGCCAGCGCCGCTGTCGCCGAGCCCGCCGTGAAGGCAAAGTCCCAGAACCCGCGGTGCGCCGGATCGCGCCAGCGGAATTCGAACGCCACGCCGCGAAACACGAGGCCAAGCAGCATCGCGATGATGGGCGGGTAAAAGGCAGGCATCACAATCGCATAGGCCAGCGGAAACGCGGCAAACAGCCCGCCGCCGCCCAGCACCAGCCAGGTTTCATTGCCGTCCCACACCGGCGCGATCGCGTTCATTGCCTGATCGCGCTCTTCCCCGACCGCGAATTCGGGAAACAGAATGCCGATACCCAGGTCGAAGCCATCGAGCACCACATAGGCGAACACCGCAAAAGCGATCAGGCCTGCCCAGATCGACGCCAGATCATGGCTGACGGTCACGCCGCCGCTCCCTTCGCGATCATTTGCGATGCGGGCGTCGTGCCGGCAGTCCGGATCGGGCCGTCCTGCAGTTCGGGTTCGCGCGGTTCGACGCCCTTCGCCATCAGCTTCAGTATGTACCAGGTGCCGATGCCGAACACCGTGAAATAGACCAGGACGAACGCGACCAGCGATGCGCCCACGGCGGGTGCGGCGAGCGGCGACGCGCTCTTCGCGGTCTTGAGCAGGCCATAAACGGTATAGGGCTGGCGGCCGACTTCGGTGGTGATCCACCCGGCGATGACGGCGACAAAGCCCGCCGGCGCCATCACCACGCCGGCGCGGTGCAGCCAGGGCCAGTCGTAGAGCTTGCCGCGGAGGCGTGCGAACAGGCTCCACAAGCCAAGCCCCAGCATCGCCATCCCAAGCCCGACCATCACCCGGAACGACCAGAACACGATCGCGACCGGCGGCTGCCTGTCTCGCGCGACGGTGTCGAGCCCGGCGAGCGGCGCATTCGCGTCATGTTTCAGGATCACCGACGAAAGCTTTGGAATCTCGACCGCATAATCCACGCGCTGAGCTTCCTGATCGGGCAGGCCGAACAGGATCAGCGGAGCGCCATCGCGATGGCTCCGGAAATGCCCCTCCATCGCCATGACCTTTGCCGGCTGATGCTCGAGCGTGTTCAGCCCGTGCGCGTCGCCCGCAAAAATCTGGATCGGCGCGACGATCGCTGCCATCCACATCGCCATCGAGAACATCACCCGTGCCGCTTCAGGCGAGGCGCCATCGGGCGCGCGGCGCTGACGGAGCAGATGCCACGCCCCCACCCCGCCGACTGCCAGCGCCGTCGTCAGGTAAGCGCCAGTGACGGTGTGGACCAACCGATAGGGAAAGCTGGGGTTGAAGATGATGTCGATCCACGACCCCTTCATCACGAACTGGCCATCGGCGTTGATCGCATAGCCGGCAGGCGTCTGCATCCAGCTGTTCGCCGACAGGATCCAGAAGGCGGAGATGAAGGTGCCGATCGCCACCATGCAGGTTGCGGCGAAGTGCAGCCCCGGCCCGACCTTTTCGCGGCCGAACAGCATCACGCCCAGAAACCCGGCTTCAAGGAAGAAGGCGGTCAGCACTTCATAGGCCATCAGCGGGCCAAGCACCGGTCCGGTCTTGTCGGAGAAAACCGCCCAGTTGGTACCGAACTGATAGGACATGACGATGCCCGACACGACGCCCATCGCGAAGGCGACGGCGAAAATCTTCACCCAGAAGTTGAAGAGGTCGAGATAGACCGATTTGCCGGTCCGCAGCCACAGCCCCTCGAGCACTGCCAGATAGCTGGCCAGACCGATCGAGAAGCTCGGAAAAATGAAATGGAAACTGACGGTAAAGCCGAACTGGATCCTGGCGAGGATGATCGGGTCAAACCCTTCGAACATACTCATGCACCTTTCGGCCTGCGCCCTGCACCTTGCCGCAACACCGGACAAGTGCAGAGCACGCAAGCACGATAACGCATCATGCAGGCAAAGGGTATCAATACCGACCGAGCAGCGCGAACGCCTACTCGCGCGGGCTAAGCGCTAAGGTCAGGGGTTTGGCGCTGCACCCGCGGGCGGACCGCCTGCCCCACCCTGCATCTGCTGCATGCGCTGGCGCAGCACCGTTTCGGGCAGGAAGTCGATCAGGTCGACATCGAACACCAGAATCTGCTTGGCGAGTTCGGCCTGCTTGCCTTCAAGCGGCGGCGCTCCTTCGGGGCGCTTGCCGCCATAGCCAAGCGTCGGTTTGATCCAGAAGCGATAGCTCGCGCCCTTCTTCATCAATCGCAGCGCTTCGCCGAAGCCCGGAACGACGTCCTTGGGCGCAAGCGGCGTCGGCTGCTGCGACTTGTCGAAGGTCTCGCCGTTCAGCAACTTACCTTCGTAGTTGATCAGCGCAACGTCGGCATTGGTCGGGGTCAGCGTGCCGCTGCCCGGCTTGAGGATCTTGTATTGCAGGCCCGAAGCCGTTTCGACGACGCCCGGCGCCTTGCGATTCTTGGCAAGGAACCCGGCAACCGGATCACCGGGGGTCAGCGTCGCGAGGCCGATGCCACCGAGGATGGCGATCAAGATACCCGCCCACAGCATATACAGGACGTTGCGGTTGGTCGGCTTGATCGGCACAGTCGTGTTCGACATCGTCGGGCTATCCGCAAGTTGGCGCAGCTGCGCGTTCGGGTCTCGGCGGGCAGTGCCGCCGGTCGGGCTTTAGCGGGCGATTGCCGCCCGCGAAAGTCCCGGAAAGAGGCTTAGCGGACGCCGTCGCGCTCGGCGCGCTTGCGATCCATCTTGCGGGCGCGGCGGACAGCGGCGGCACGTTCGCGCGCGCGCTTTTCCGACGGCTTTTCATAATGACGGCGCAGCTTCATCTCGCGATAGACGCCTTCCCGCTGCAGCTTCTTCTTCAGGGCACGCAGCGCCTGGTCGACGTTGTTGTCGCGCACGATGATTTGCATAAACCGCACAGTCTCCGAATCAATAGAATTGGGTCGCCACGGACCCTCGCCCGTGTCGCAAGTCGCGCCCCATACGCAGCCCAGTCCCAAAAGGCAAGCGCTGCTGCCTGTATTTGCGAGCGCGCCGCGCCGCCGCTATGCGCGGGCGCCATGACCGATACGCCACTGATGCTGCACAACAGCCTGACCCGCACGACCGAGCGCTTCGAGCCGATCGATCCGGCGCTGGTGCGCGTCTACACCTGCGGGCCGACGGTCTATAATTATCAGCACATCGGCAACATGCGGGCCTTCCTGTTCGCGGATACGCTGGGGCGCGTCCTGCGCTGGAAGGGCTACCCGACCAAGCATATCATCAACATCACCGACGTCGGCCATCTGACGAGCGATGCGGATGCCGGCGACGACAAGATGGAAAAGGCCGCCGCTGCGCAGGCCAAGTCGATCTGGGAGATCGCCGCGCACTACACCGATGCCTTCAAGGAAGACGTGCGGCGGCTGAACATCACGACCGTCAGCGAATGGACGGTCGCGACCGATCACATCGCGCAGATGATCGAGTTCGCGAAGAAGATCGAAGCCAATTGCTATCAGATCGAGGGCGGGCTCTATTTCGACACATCGAAAGTGCCGAATTATGGCGCCCTTGCCCGCGCCTCGACCGACGAGGGCGAAAGCCGGATCGATCCGGTGTCGGGTAAACGCCACCCGCAGGACTTCGCGATCTGGCGCACGTCGTCCCCCGGCGAGCATCGGCAGATGGAATGGGACTCGCCGTGGGGACGGGGCGCGCCGGGCTGGCACCTCGAATGCTCGGTCATGAGCCTTGCCCATCTCGGCCACCCGTTCGACATCCACACCGGCGGCATCGACCACCGCGAGATTCATCACCCCAACGAGATCGCGCAGAACCAAGCCTATTGCGGCTGCGCCGACAGCGGTGCGCGGATCTGGATGCACAACAACTTCCTCGTCGATCGAGGCGGGAAGATGTCGAAGTCGGCAGGCGAGTTCCTGCGGCTGCAGACCCTGGTCGACGCAGGGTTTCACCCGCTCGCCTACCGCCTGATGTGCCTGCAGGCGCATTATCGCAGCGAGCTGGAATTCAGCTGGGAGAATCTGGCCGCGGCGAGCGTCCGGCTGAAGCGGCTGGTTATGGCGATCGAAAGCCTGCGCGCGCGCGATGACGGCAACGACAAGGGCGACGCCGAGCCTTATCTCGCGCGCCTCGACGGGGCGCTGAGCGAGGATCTCAACACGCCAAAAGCACTGCCGGTGTTCGACGAGCTGCTCGCCGACAAGAAGATGTCGCCGGCCGTACGCCTGCGGGCGGTGGCGGCGTTCGACGCCGTCCTCGGCTTACAGCTCGGCGAATTGACCCGCGCCGGACTGCGCGTGCGGCCATCGGGCGTATCCATTGCGGAAGCCGATATCGAAGCGACGCTCGCTGCCCGCAAAGCGGCCCGCGCCGCCAGGGATTTCGCGCGATCCGACGCGCTGCGCGACGAGCTTGCTGCTGCCGGCGTCGAGGTGATGGACGGCGATCCGCTCGGCTGGGACTGGAAAACGACCTTAAGCTGACGGAATCGCTTGCCCTCATTTTGCGGCTGGGCATGATCGGCCAAACGCGAGCGATGGGGGAAAGCATGCGCGGCAGGGTTCTGGGCTTCAATATGGCGTCCGGCGAAGGCGATATCGCCGGTGACGACCAGCAACGCTATCGCTTCGGGCGTGCCGACTGGCGCGATGATCTGCGCCCCGCACCGGGGCAAGCGGTCGATTTCCAGATCGAAGGCGACCGCGCGACCTCCATCTATCGGGTAGCAGGGGGAAATGCCATGTCGGGTGACAAGAACAAGATCGTCGCTGCACTGCTCGCTTTCTTTCTGGGCGGGCTCGGCATCCACAAATTCTATCTCGGCAAGAATACCGCCGGCATCATCATGCTGTGCAGCACCTTGTTCGGCATCATCCTGTTGTTCATCCCGACGATTATCGTCAGCGTCATCGCATTCATCGAATTCATCATCTATCTGGTCACGCCCGATGACGAGTTCGAACGGCGCTATGTGCAGGGCGACCGCGCCTGGTTCTGATGGGAAGGAAGCATTAGGCCGATGGACGACCATGGAGTAGCGGCGGCGAGCGACGATCTCGCCACCTGGCACCGCGATGGTGCAGTCGTTCTCGATCGCTTCTTCGACGCCGATACGATCGCCGCCGTGCGCGCCGATTGCGACGCGCTGTTCGCCGGACGCGGGCAGCGCGGCGACGCGGTCGACCGCAAGCCCAAGGGCGGCATCGGCGCCTTCGACGCGGCGCAGTTCCTCAATCAGGAGCAATTGCCCTTCGCGGCGTCGCCCGCGATCAACCTGATCGGCCTCAATCCCCGGCTGATCGCTTTCGCCAAGGCAGCGCTGGGCGTCGATCAGGTCCATCTCTACCAATGCGATGCCTGGGCGAAATATACCGGCGAGGCCGATTACGACCAGCCGTTCCACTGCGATTTCGCCAATCACACGCTGACCGTCCCCGGCGACGAGGCGGCGGAGCGCACGATCAACTTCATGATCTATGTCACCGACGTCACCGACGATCTGGGGGCGATCCATTATGTCGCGGCGCCCGACGCCGCGCCAATCGTCGGCAGTGGCCGGACCGCGCTGCCGCAGGCCGCGGCGGGCGCCGACGACGTCCAACTCGCGCTCAAGGCCCGCGAGCGATCGGGCGCGGCGCCGGCCGGGTCGATCTTCGCATACGGGATCGACGTCTATCACCGGGGCACCAACCTGACGCGCCCGGGCGGGCACCGCTATACGATCACTGCCAGCTACAAGGCGGCAGGCAACGACATGATCGGGCGAATCGCGTGGCCGCTGCACTTCATGCGCCCGTGGAAGCGGCTGATCGGCCATGCCGCGCCCGAACAGCTCGCCTGCCTGGGCATCCCGCTCCCCGGCGACCGTTTCTGGACACCGACGACGATCGCACGAACGCAGGAACGCTGGCCCGATTGGGACATGACGCCTTATCGGCAGGCACTGGCAACGGTGGCGGCGTGAAGGCCGTTCTTCCGGCGCTCGCTCGCCCGCTGATCGAACCGCAACTGCCCGCCGGGCTCAACGTCGCCTGGTTCGCCAATCATGAGGAAGCGCTCGCCCAGGTCGTCGATGCCGACATCGCCTGGGTCGACATGCAGCGCCCGGCGTGGACCGGCGAGGCGGTTGCGGCGGGCGCGAAGCTGAAATGGGTCAGCACCATATACGCCGGGCTCGATGCCTTTCCGCTGCCGCTGCTGAAGGCACGCGGGGCGATCCTGACCAACGGCGTCGGCATCAACGCGATCGCGGTTGCCGAATATGCGGTGATGGGTGTGCTCGTCGCCGCCAAGCGTTTCGATGAAGTCGTCCGCATCGCCGATCGCCAAGAATGGACGATTTCGGCGCCGGGCCAGATCGAGCTGTTCGAGACGAGCGCGCTGATCATCGGCATGGGCGCGATCGGCACGCTGATCGCCGACCGGCTGCACGGCTTCGGGGTCGCGGTGACCGGCGTCACCCGATCGGGGCGCGACGGCACGCTCACCCCCACGCAGTGGCGCGCGCGGATCGGCGACTTCGACTGGGTGATTCTCGCCGCACCCTCGACCGGCGAGACCAAGGCGATGATCGGCGCCGACGAGCTCGCCGCGATGAAGCCGAGCGCCTGGCTGATCAACATCGCGCGCGGCGACATGGTCGATCAGGACGCGTTGATCGAAGCGCTGACCAGGCGCCGCATCGCCGGCGCTTTCCTCGACGTCGTCACGCCCGAGCCGCTGCCGAGCGACCATCCGTTGTGGCGCGCACCCAACAGCATCCATTCGATGCATCTGTCGGGCCGCAGCCAGACCAAGATGTTCCAGCGCGCGACCGCGCTGTTCCTGCAGAACCTGGGCGCCTTCATGGCGGGCGCACCGATGACCAATGTGGTCGATCTCGACGCGGGCTATTGAAGGGCTCGGCGATTGGGCGCATGGGGTTTGGCCGAATTTTCAACGACCGGACGCTTTGACCATGGCCGCCAACTGGGCCCCTGATAGCTGGACCGCGAACGAAGCGCGCCAGCTGCCCGCCTACCCCGATTCTGCCGCGCTGACGGCGGCGACCTCGACGCTGCGCAATTACCCCCCGCTGGTCTTCGCCGGCGAGGCGCGCGACCTGACCGCCGATCTGGCGCGCGTTGTTGAGGGCAAGGCGTTCCTGCTGCAGGGCGGCGACTGCGCCGAAAGCTTCGCGGAGTTCCACCCGAACAACATCCGCGACACCTTCCGCGTGCTGCTGCAGATGGCGGTGGTGCTCACTTTCGCATCGAAACTGCCGACGGTGAAACTGGGGCGGATGGCGGGCCAGTTCGCCAAGCCGCGATCGGCCGACACCGAAGTCCAGAACGGCGTCGAGCTGCCGAGCTACCGCGGCGACAATGTCAACGACATCGCCTTCACCCCCGAAGCGCGCACGCCCGATCCGCAGCGGATGATCCAAGGCTATGCCCAGTCGGCGGCAACGCTCAACCTGCTGCGCGCCTTCGCAAACGGTGGTTACGCCAATCTGCACCAGGTCCACCGCTGGACGCACGACTTCATGGGCCGCAGCCCCTGGGCCAAGAAATTCGCCGACGTCGCTGACCGGATCGGCGAAGCGCTGGAGTTCATGGAAGCGTGCGGAATCAATCCCGACACCGTGCCGCAGCTCAAGGGCACCACCTTCTACACCAGCCATGAAGCGCTGCTGCTGCCGTTCGAACAGGCGATGACGCGTCAGGATTCGCTGACCGGCGACTGGTACGACACATCGGCACATATGCTGTGGATCGGCGACCGCACCCGGTTCGAGGGTTCGGCGCATGTCGAGTTCCTGCGCGGCGTCGGCAATCCGATCGGCATGAAGTGCGGGCCCACGCTCGAACCCGATGCGCTCTTGCGGCTGCTCGACACGCTCAACCCGGCACGCGTTGCTGGCCGGATGACGCTGATCACCCGCTACGGCCATGACAAGATCGAAGGTGGCCTGCCCAAGCTGGTCCGTGCGGTGCAGCGCGAGGGCCATCCGGTGGTGTGGAGCTGCGACCCGATGCACGGCAACGTCATCAAGACCAACAATGGCTACAAGACCCGCCCGTTCGATCGCATCCTGGCCGAAGTGCGCGGCTTCTTCGCGGTGCACCGCGCGGAAGGGTCGATCGCGGGGGGCATCCATGTCGAAATGACCGGCCAGAATGTCACCGAATGCACCGGCGGCGCGATGGACGTGACCCAGATGGACCTCGCCGATCGCTACCACACCCACTGCGACCCGCGCCTGAACGCAGGTCAGAGCCTGGAACTGGCGTTCCTGCTCGCCGAGATGCTGAACGTCGAGATGACGGAACGGCGGCGCGCAGCTGCTTGAGCTGTCCGGGACCAGACAGGTATGCTGGCCCAACTGGGCGACATCATGAAAGGTCCGATCGATGCGCAACATCGTTCTCGCGGTAGTTTTCGCGGCACTCGCGCCTGCCGCCGATACAACGCTTCAGCCAAGCGACCGCAAGGCATTCGGCCCGCCGAATTACAAGGTACAGGGCATGTTGTTCGCCGGCATGCGGCCCTACGCCGCGTGGGACTCCAGCCCGCCCATGCTGTTTGTCCCGCTTGGACCGGGTGGAGGAAAGTCCTGTCGCAATGATTGCCTGGCCGACAGACGGTGCGCGGCCTGGGATCAACATCAGGCGGACCCTTGGAGCAAGAACGAGGGCCAGTACGTCACCACCTGCCGGAAATACTCGGCAATGCCGCCGCAAACCACACAGCGCATCGTGGCACGTTATAATCCGTCACTCACGACCGATTGCGAGAAGACGACCGATTATGGCGGGTGCTCGCTTGGCCTGAATATGGGTAAGCCGGACCCGACGTACGAACAGGTCGCACCGAAATGAACAGCACCGAAGGCGTGCTTTAGTCTTGCTGACACATGCTCGCCGCATCGACGGACACAATCCGTCTTGCGCCCCTTCGATCGCCGCCCCGCTTGACGCCGTGAACCATGCCCCCTAGGTGGCGCATTCTCCCGCTGCAGGCCCCTTCGTCTAGCGGTTAGGACGCGGCCCTCTCACGGCTGAAACACGGGTTCGATTCCCGTAGGGGTCACCAGAGGCTCAAATAGCGCGGGGCGCGCTTTATGCGTTGGTATCGGGAACGCAAGCGACCTTACGCAATTCCCACAGCATCGAGCCGACGCCTCGCGCATCGCACCTCGCGGCCCTCGAAAGGTCACAAAAGTCACGACCTCCCAAAGGGGGGTGATGTTCCCATCCATCTTCACGAGGGCGTCCCGGCTCGATTGTCAAAGAGCGACTCAGAACCTCGCAGACATTTTCCTGCAATTGAAGAGGCGCTCCGGCGCCAATGTCGCGCACCAATCACGCCACCGCGCGAACCGCCAATCCCTCACTCGGCCGACAGCCATGGATCAGGCCCGGCGCCCGCCCCACCGTTTCGAAATGCCGCCCCGCCGCCTCGACCAACGCCGGGATCAGGTCCGCCCGCGTGATCGCGACGACGCAGCCGCCGAAGCCGCCGCCGGTCATGCGCACGCCGCCGATGCCGCCGGTCGCCGCCGCCATCGTCGCCACCAGCCGATCGATCTCGGGCAGCGTTATTTCGAAATCATCGCGCATCGATGCGTGTGACGCCGCCATCAGCGTGCCGATCGCGGCGAAATCGCTGGCGGCGAGCGCGTCCAGCATGGCGAGCGTGCGCGCATTTTCGGTCACGACGTGGCGCGCGCGGCGGAACGCGACTGGGTCAAGCGCGCTTTCGGCCTTCGCCAGCGTGACGGCGTCGAGATCGCGCAGGGCGGCAATGCCGAAATGCGCGGCCACTGCCTCGCACGCGGCGCGGCGCTCGTTGTAGGCGCTGTCGACCAGCCCGCGCGTGATGCCCGAATGGACGATCAGCAGCGCCATGTCGTCAGGCAAGGGGATGGGCGTCGTCCGCAGCGACCGGCAGTCGATCAGCAGCGCGGCGCCTGCCTGCCCGTGCGCCGCGATCAGCTGGTCCATATTGCCGCACGCGCAGCCGACGAAATCATTCTCGGCCGCCTGTGCAATCAGCGCGAGCCCCGTGCGATCAACGCTGCCCGCGCGATCGAATGCTGCGGCAAGCGCGACCCCCAGCGACGCCGACGATGACAGGCCGGCGCCCTGCGGCACATCGCCTGCGATTGCGATCCGCAAGCCGCCGATCGCCAGCCCACGCGCGCGAAACACTGCCGCCACCGCGCGGACATGCGTCCGCCAATCCGGCGCGGGCGCGAAGGGCGCGGCGGGATCGAAACGATCGGTCTCGCCATAATCGGCGCTGACGACCTCGATCATGCCGCCCTGCCCTGCCCCGAACGCCACCGCCGTGCCCCGGTCGATCGCGCAGGGCAGCACGAAGCCGTCGTTGTAATCGGTATGCTCGCCGATCAGGTTGACGCGGCCCGGCGCGTAGGCGACCCGGACGGGCGCTTCGCCGAACGCTGCGCGATAGGCATCGGTGGCGCGCTCCGCGGGGCTCATGCTGGCACGTCCGGCACCGCGCGCAGCATGGCGGCGGCGGCTTCGGGCGTCAGATCGCGTTGCGGCTCGGCGAGCATTTCATAGCCGACCATGAACTTGCGCACGCTCGCCGAGCGCAGCAGCGGCGGATAGAAATGCGCATGGAGCTGCCAAGGCGCGTCGTCCCGATCATCGAAGGGTGCGCCGTGCCAGCCCATCGAATAGGGAAAACGCGTCGCGAACAGATTGTCGTAACGGGCGGTGAGCCTGCGCAGAATATCGGCGAGCGTGTCGCGCTGCTCGGCTTCGAGCTGGGGCATCCGTCCGATCGGAAAGCGTGGCAGCAACAGCGTTTCGAACGGCCAGCTTGCCCAATAGGGGACGATTGCCAGCCAGTGACAGTTGGCTGCAACCTCGCGCTCGCCCCCCGCCTCGCGCTCGGCCACGTCGAGCAGCATCGGTCGCCCCCAATCGCGGTGATAGCTGCGCTGAGTCGCATCTTCGGTCGCGGTTTCGCCCGGCAGATGCGCCGTCGCCCAGATCTGGCCGTGCGGATGCGGGTTGGAGCAGCCCATCATCGCGCCCTTGTTCTCGAACACCTGCACCGAGCGATAGGCGGCCCCCAGCGCCGCGCTCTGGTCGCACCAGCAATCGACGATGCCGCGTACGGCGGCTTGCGACAGCTCGGGCATCGTCAGCGCGTGGTCGGGCGAATAGCAGATCACCCGCGCCACGCCGCGTACCGATTCAGCGGCGAACAACGGGTCGTCGGTCGATGTCGCCAGCGTATCGGGCAGCACGGCGGCGAAATCATTGTCGAACACGAAGGTGCCCGCATAATCAGGGTTGCGGGCGTCCCCTGCGCGCGCATTGCCGGGGCAGAGATAACAGCCCGGATCATAGGTCGGTCGCGGGCTTCGCTCGGGCGCATCCTGCTGCCCCTGCCACGGGCGCGCGAGCCGGTGCGGCGACACCAGCACCCAGTCGCCGGTCAGCGGGTTGCGCCGACGGTGCGGTTGGTCGGGTGCGACCGTCACGCCGCCGCGCGCCGCCCGATCAGTGCGGCCCGCCCGCCGGTCAGCCGGTTGACGATCAACGCCACCGCGACCGAGCTGAACAGGGTGACGACCATGAAGTCGATGTAGTGCAGCGTAATCAGCTGGTTTGGTTCAAGAACGAAAGTGAACAAGCCGTAGAGCGCCACGCCCCACACGACGCCTGCCGTCGCCGCCGCGCCCGAAACACCGCGAAACAAAAGCCCGACGATAAACGCCGACAGGATCGGCATCGACGACAGCCCGTTCAGCTTCTGCAGCAGGTTGATGATGCTGGTCGCATTCTCATAGAGCGGCACCAGCGCGATCGAACTGAGCGTTACCAGCGCAGTGGCAACCGCGCTCAGCCGCCACTGGTCCTTCACCTTGCCGATGAATCTGTCATGGAAATCGACCGCATAGAGCGCGACGGTCGAATTGAGCACGGCCGCAGTATGGGCGATCACGGCGGCGGCGATCATCGCCGCGAACGCGCCCGACAGCCATGACGGCAGGATTTTGGCGACCAGCAACCCATAAGCCTGGTCGCCGACATTGCCGAGCAGCTTATAGGCGACGACACCCGGCACGGTGACGATGATCGGGATGATCATGATCCGGACCGCCGCCGCCGCCAGCACGCCCCGCTGCGCCTCGCCCACTGTCGGCGCGGTCATCGCCTTCTGGGTGATGTTCTGGTTGGTCGACCAGTAGAAGATCTGGATGAAGATCATGCCGGTGAACAAAGTGTGGAACGGGATCGGCGACTCCTTGCCGCCAATGAAGCTCAGCCGTTCGGGCGGGATGCCGCTGAAATCCCAATTGATCGCCGCAAGCGCCAGAAGCACGATCAGCACCGCGATCGCGAGCACGCCAAAGCCCGAATAGGTGTCCATCACCGCGACCGCACGCAGTCCACCCAGCATCGTATAGGCCGCGCTGATCACCGCGATCAGCCCGGCAAAGACGATCAACGGCACCTCGCCCCCGAACAGCGCGCGCAGGAACAGCCCGCCGCTGTAAAGGCCGGCCGGCAGATAGATCAGAATATTGCCGAACAGGAACAGCGCCGAAATCAGCGTGCGCACGCTGGTGGTATCGCCCCGGTACCGCCGGTCGAGCAGCTCGGTCACCGTCGTGCAGTCATTACGGTAATAGATCGGCACGAACACGAAGGCGAGGATCAGCAGCCCGACAAAGCCCGAAATCTCCCACCACGCCAGCAGCAGCATCTGGTTGCCGTTCATGCCGACGAGCTGGTCGGTCGACAGATTGGTAAGCGTGATCGACCCGGCGACGAACAGCCAGCTGAGCCCGCCGCCGGCCAGATAGACGTCCTTTTCGCTGCCGTCATGCCCTGCCCGGCGCACTTTCAGCCAGGTCGCGAGCGCAATCGCGGCGAGCAACAGGATCGCCACGCCCATCTGGACGCTGCTGTTGACCTGCATGATGCTCTCCCCGCTGATTTTCCTGCAAGCATAGGCACTCCCCCCTTGTGCGCAAGCGGGGCTTGGCCAAGGATCAGCCGATGACGCGCCTGGGCTGCTGCTATTACCCCGAACATTGGCCGGAAGGGCTGTGGGCCGACGATGCCCGGCGGATGGCCGACATGGGACTCAGCCGCGTGCGCATCGGCGAGTTCGCGTGGAGCAGGATCGAGCCCAAACCGGGCCATTACGACTGGGGCTGGCTCGACCGCGCGATCGGCACGCTGCACGACGCGGGCCTCGGCATCATTCTCGGCACGCCGACCGCGACGCCGCCCAAATGGCTGGTCGATGCGATGCCCGACATGCTCGCGGTCGATGAGCACGGGCGCGAGCGCCGCTTCGGGTCGCGGCGGCATTATTGCTTCTCGCACCCTGGCTATCGCGCCGAATGCGCGCGGATCGTGACCGCGCTCGCCGAGCGTTACGGCGCGCATCCGGCGATTGTCGCCTGGCAGACCGACAACGAATATGGCTGCCACGATACCGTCGTCAGCTATTCGGCAGCAGCAGCGGACGGCTTCCGGCGCTGGCTCGCGGCGCAATACGGCAATGTCGGCGCGCTCAACGCGGCGTGGGGCAACGTCTTCTGGAGCCAGGAATATCGTTCGTTCGACGAGATCGATCCGCCGCATCTGACCGTCACCGAACCCAATCCCGCGCATGTTCTCGATTACCGCCGCTTTGCGTCAGACGAAGTGGTAGCGTTTAACCGGCTGCAGGTCGACATCATCCGCGCGCACAGCCCGGGCCGCGATGTCGTCCACAATTACATGGGTTTCTTCACTCAATTCGATCACCATGCCGTATCGCGCGATCTCGATGTGGCGAGCTGGGACAGCTATCCGATCGGTTTCCTCGAGCAATTCTGGTTCAGCCGCGACGACAAGCTTCGTTATGCGCGGCAAGGCCATCCCGACATCGCGGCGTTCCACCACGACCTGTACCGCGGCTGCGCGGGCGGGCGGTGGTGGGTGATGGAGCAGCAGCCCGGCCCGGTGAATTGGGCGGCGCACAATCCCGCGCCACTGCCGGGGATGGTGCGGCTGTGGACGCTCGAGGCGGCCGCGCACGGCGCCGAGCTGGTCAGCTATTTCCGTTGGCGGCAGCTGCCGTTCGGGCAGGAAATGCACCATGCGGGGCTGCTCCGCCCCGACAGCATCGACGACATCGGCGCACACGAAGCGCGTGCGGCGGCGGCCGATCTGGCCGCGCTCGGCACACTAGGCGCACCTGCCCGATCGGTCGCGCTGGTGTTCTCCTACGAGGCGGCCTGGTTGTTCGAGGCACAGCCGCAGGGGCGCAGCTTCCGCTATGTCGAGCTGGTGTTCGAATGCTATTCGGCGCTGCGCAGGCTGGGACTCGACGTCGATATTGTCGCCGCCGAGGCCGAGCTCGACGACTACCGGATGGTCGTGGCGCCGTCGCTGCCGATCATCGACCCAGCGCTGGCAACGCGGCTGGGGCAGCTTGAAGTGCCGGTACTGTTCGGCCCGCGCAGCGGCAGCCGCACCCGCGATTTCCAGATTCCGGAGGACCTGCCGCCTGGTGCGCTGCGGAGCGCGATCCCGATCACGATTTCCCGTGTCGAATCGCTGCGCGAGGGGTTGGCCGAGTCCGGCGACGGTTTTGCCATCACCCGCTGGCTGGAGCAGGTCGAAACCGCACTTGCGCCCGAGATCGCGCTGAAAGACGGGCGCGGCATCGTCTATCGCTCGGGCGCGATAAGATACCTCGCGGGCTGGCCCGACGCGGCGCTGCTGCACCGGCTGTTCAGCGCGATGGCGAGCGAGGCCGGGGTTGCGGTCGTCGAACTCCCGCGCGACCTGCGGCTCCGGCGTGCGGGCAACATGACATTCGCCTTCAATTATGGGCCGGAAGTCATTGATTTAGCGAATGTGACAGATCGCCCGCCGATCATCGGCGAGTCGCTGCTGCCGCCAGCGTGCGTAGCGGCGTGGCGAGAGTCGAGCATGTAACCGGCTACAGCCGGTTCGCCGCGCTCAGCACCGCGCGGACGCTGGCGGTGGCGATGTCGGTATCGATGCCGACGCCGAACAGTATCCGTCCCCCTTCCGCGCGGCATTCGATATAGGCCGCCGCCTGCGCATCGGCGCCATGGCCGATCGCGTGTTCGCTGTAATCGATGACGTCGAGCGCGATCCCCGCGCCTTCGCCCAGCGCCGCGACCACGCCCGAGATCAGCCCGTTGCCGCGCCCCGCAATCGATCGCTCTTCGCCGTCGATCGCGACATGGCCGACGAACAGGCGCTGGCCGACGGTACCGCTTTCCTCATAATCGCGAAGCACGAAGCGGTCGCGCGGACCGGGCAGATAGGTCGCCGCGAACAGCTGCCAGATGTCGGCGGCGTTCAGCTCGCGGCTGACGTCGTCGGCGAGCGCCTGCACGTGGCGGCTGAAATCGGCTTGCAGCCGCTTGGGCAGTTTCAGCCCCTTGTCCTGCTCGATCACCCAGGCGACGCCGCCCTTCCCGCTTTGCGAATTGACGCGGATCACCGCTTCATAGCTGCGGCCGAGGTCGGCGGGGTCGATCGGCAGATACGGCACTTCCCAATAGCCGTCGTTGCGCTGCGCCTGCGCGGCAAAGCCCTTTTTGATCGCGTCCTGATGCGATCCCGAAAAAGCGGTGAACACCAGATCGCCGGCATAGGGTGTGCGTGGATGAACCGGTATCTGAGTGCAGTATTCGACGGTCTTGATGACGGCGTCGATGTCCGACAAATCCAATTTTGGATCAATGCCTTGTGTGAACATATTGAGGGCAATCGTGACCAGATCGCAATTGCCGGTGCGCTCGCCATTGCCGAGCAAGCAACCTTCCACCCGGTCGGCGCCCGCCATCAGGCCGAGCTCGGCGGCGGCGACGCCGGTACCGCGATCGTTGTGCGTATGGAGCGAGATCACCACGCTATCGCGGTTCGGGATGTTGCGCGCGAACCATTCGATCTGGTCGGCATAGACATTGGGCGTCGCGCATTCGACCGTTGCCGGCAGATTGAGGATGATCGGGTGGTCGGGCGCTGGCCGCAACACCTCCATCACCGCCGCGCAGACCTCAACCGAGAAATCGAGTTCGGCGGTCGAAAAGGCTTCGGGGCTATATTCGAAATGCCAGTCGGTATCGGGCTGGGCGGCGGCGCCGTCGCGCAGCATGCGCGCGCCATCGACAGCAATCTGCTTCACTTCGTCGCGGGTCATGCCGAACACGATCCGCCGCCACGCCGGGCTGACCGCATTATAGAGATGGACGATCGCGCGGCGGGCACCGCGCAGCGACGCAAAGCTCGTCTCGATCAGATCGCGGCGGCTCTGCGTCAGCACCTGCACGGTCACGTCGTCGGGGATGCTGCCCGACCGGACCAGCCCGGTGATGAAATCGAATTCGGTGGCGCCTGCACTCGGGAAGCCGATTTCGATTTCCTTCATGCCGATCCGGCATAGCAGGTCGAACATCCGCGCCTTTTTTTCGGCGTCCATCGGGTCGATCAGCGCCTGGTTGCCGTCGCGCAGATCGGTCGACAGCCAGCGCGGCGCGGCGGTGATCTTGCGCGACGGCCATTGCCGATCGGGCAGGTCGATCGTCGGGAACGGCCGGTACTTGGTCGATGCGGTCGGCAGCATGGCGACGGGTTTGGGCCTAGTTGCGCGCCTTGTCGACCAGCTTGTTGGCGCCGATCCACGGCATCATCGCGCGCAGCTCGGTCCCGACGCGCTCGATCGGATGCGCGGCGGCTGCCTTGCGCGATGCCTTCAGCTCGGGCTGGCCCGCGCGGTTTTCGAGGACAAAGTCCTTCACGAACCGTCCCGCCTGGATGTCGGCGAGCACGCGCTTCATCTCCGCCTTGGTCTCCGCGGTGATGATGCGCGGCCCGGTTTTGATGTCCCCATATTCGGCGGTATTGCTGATCGAATAGCGCATGTTGGCAATGCCGCCTTCATACAGCAGATCGACGATCAGCTTGGTCTCGTGGAGGCATTCGAAATAGGCCATTTCGGGCGCGTAGCCCGCTTCGACCAGTGTCTCGAACCCGGCCTGGATCAGATGGGTGATGCCGCCACACAGCACAGCCTGCTCGCCGAACAGGTCGGTTTCGCATTCCTCGCGGAAAGTCGTCTCGATGATGCCGCTGCGCCCGCCGCCGACGGCGCTCGCATAGGACAGCGCCAGCGCCTTGGCATAGCCGTTGCCGGCATTGCCTTCGGCCTCCTGTGCGACCGCGACCAGGCACGGCACGCCGCCGCCTTTCACATACTCGCTGCGCACGGTGTGGCCCGGCCCCTTCGGCGCGATCATGATGACGTCGAGGTCGGGGCGCGGCTCGATCAGGCCGAAATGCACGTTCAGGCCGTGAGCAAAGGCAATCGCAGCGCCGGGCTTCAGATTGTCGCGCAGATCATCGGCATAGATCGCTGCCTGATGCTCGTCGGGGGCGAGGATCATCGTCACATCGGCCCATGCGGCCGCTTCGGCATTGGTCATGACCCTGAAGCCCGCCGCCTCGACCTTCTTCGCGGTCGCCGATCCGGGACGCAGCGCGATTGCGACTTCGCCAACGCCGCTGTCGCGCAGATTCTGGGCATGGGCATGGCCCTGCGACCCATAGCCGACGATCGCGACCTTCTTTCCCGTGATCAGGTTCAGGTCGGCATCACGATCGTAATAGACACGCATTCGAGTTCCTCTCGTCATCCCCGCGAAGGCGGGGATCGATACCCGCCGCGGACAGTGATTATGGATCCCCGCCGACGCGGGAATCACGGATGTTGCTAATTCGCTTGGTTCCCCCGCGATATCGCAACGACACCAGTGCGCGCGACTTCGATCAGGCCGACTTCGCGCATCAGCCCGATGAAGGCGTCGATCTTCTCGCTGCCGCCAGTGAGTTCGAACACGAAGCTCGACGTCGTCGCGTCGACAACGCGCGCGCGGTAGACGTCGGCGAGCCGCAGCGCCTCGATCCGGTGATCGCCCGTGCCGGCAACCTTGATCAGCGCAAGCTCGCGCTCGACATGCGGACCGGCGGCGGTCAGGTCGGTGACCTTGTGCACCGGCACCAGCCGGTCGAGCTGCGCGACGATCTGCTCGAGCACCGGCGGGCTGGCCGCTGTGACGATCGTGATGCGGCTGACCGACTTGTCCTCGGTGATCTCGCTCACGGTCAGGCTGGCGATGTTATAGCCGCGCGCCGTGAACAGTCCGGCGATCCGCGACAGGATGCCGGGTTCGTTGTCGACGATGACGGCGAGCGTGTGGCGCTCAATGGCTTCGGGCTTAATGTGCATTCGCTTAGCCTCGAAGCTCGACGCTGCCGATGAAGCCCTTATGTGGACCACGATATCGCGCGTCGTCAGGAAATGACATGTTTGCAGCAACAACCCGACCAGAGAAGACGTCACGCAAGCTAAAGCCCTGATGCCGCGAACTCACAACGACGACAGAAAAGCGACGATCGCCCAGACAATAATCTGCGTCTAGTTGAAGGTACCATTCATCCAAGGGTGAAATATCCAACACCGTACCATACAGCGTCGATGTGTTGTTTGTTTCTTGAAATTCCCAGGGATCGCTAACGACGATCTTCAATGCTGTAGGCGGGCTCATCACACCAGCGCCTTCGCTTCGTCGTCCATCGTCCCCGACACGTCGCTGGCGCGCAGGATCATGTCGGTATGGGCGGCACCCGACGGGATCATCGGGAAGCAATTGGCGAGCTTTGCCACGCGGCAATCGACCAGCACCGGGCCGTCGTGCGCCAGCATCTCGGCGATGCCGTCATCAAGCTGGTCGCGGCGCTCGATCAAGATACCCTTCCAGCCATAGGCCTCGGCGAGCCGCACGAAATCGGGCAGCGAATCGCTGTAGCTTTCGGCGTAGCGGCTTTCATAAGTCAGCTGCTGCCACTGGCGGACCATGCCCATATATTCGTTATTGAGGATGAAGACCTTCACCGGCAACCGGTACTGCGTGGCGGTCGCCAGTTCCTGGATGTTCATCTGGATCGATGCCTCGCCGGCGATGTCGATGACCAGCGCGTCCGGGTTGCCGAGCTGCGCGCCGATTGCCGCCGGCAGTCCATAGCCCATTGTCCCCAGCCCGCCGCTCGTCAGCCATTTGTTGGGCAGCTCGAACCCGAAATGCTGCGCGGCCCACATCTGGTGCTGGCCGACTTCGGTGGTGATGATCGGCGCGCGCGCGTGCGTTGCTTCCCACAAGGCCCGGATCGCCCGCTGCGGCATGATCGTCGCGAGATCATTCTCTGCAAAGTCGAGCGACCTGACCGCACGCCAACCCGCAATCCGCCGCCACCAGTCGGCAGTGTCGGGCTTCGGATGCCCGCGCGCCTGCCAGATGCGGACCATATCGGCGAGCGCATGGCCAACGTCTGCCACAATGCCCAGATCGATCCGCACCGTCTTGTTGATGCTCGACCGGTCGATGTCGATATGAACCTTGCGCGCGTGCGGCGCGAAGGCATCGAGCCGCCCGGTCACCCGGTCATCGAAGCGCGCGCCGAGCGCGACGATCAGATCGGCCTGGTTCATCGCCCAATTGGCCTCGTACGTGCCGTGCATGCCGAGCATGCCGAGCCACTGCGGGTCCGACGCCGGAAATGCCCCCAGCCCCATCAGCGTCGAGGTGACCGGCGCGCCCGTCAGCGCCGCAAGATCGCGCAGCCGCGCGCTCGCTGCCGGCCCGGCATTGATGATCCCGCCGCCGGTGTAGAGGATCGGGCGCTCGGCGGCGGCAAGCATATCGACGAGCTGCTCGATCGCCGCCGGTTCGGCATCGACCTGCGGGCGATAGGTCTTGTGCTGGATCGGCCCCGGGTTGGCATAGGTGGCGGTCGCGACCTGTACGTCCTTGGGGATGTCGACTACCACCGGCCCGGGCCGTCCCGACGTCGCGATGTGGAATGCCTCGTGAATCGTCGGGCCGATCCGCGCGGGGTTCTTCACCAGATAATTATGCTTGCTGCAGTGGCGCGTGATGCCGACGGTATCGGCTTCCTGAAAGGCGTCAGTGCCGATCAGCGGCGTTGGCACCTGTCCAGTGATCACGACGATCGGGATCGAATCCATCAGCGCGTCGGTGATGCCGGTGACCGCGTTGGTGGCGCCGGGGCCGGAAGTGACGAGGACGACGCCGGGCTTGCCGGTCGAGCGCGCATAGCCCTCCGCCGCATGCGTTGCTGCCTGTTCGTGGCGAACGAGGATGTGCCTGATCCGTCCGCCGCGCGCATTGTGGCGGTAAAGCGCGTCATAGATGGGCAGCACCGCACCGCCCGGATAGCCGAACACGACCTCGACGCCGAGATCGCTCAGCGCCTCGACCAGGATGTCCGCTCCGGATTGCTCGATCGTCACGCGTGCCCGCTCCATCTTGCCGCGCACATGGAAACGTGCCGGCAAATGGGCAGCTAGAATCCTAAAATTTGCCTGTCAACACATATAACGCAATTTTATTACGACTTATATAAAGTTCTAGATTGTTTAGTGCGCGGACATATCGGTACGGGCGACCTGGAATCCGGCGAAGGACTGGCTGACAGGCATCAGTTCCAGCCGGTTGATGTTGAGATGCGGCGGCAGGCTGGCGACCCACAGGATCGTCGCGGCGATGTCCTCCGCCGTCATCGGGGTCGCACCTGCATAGAGCTTGTCCGACGCCGCCTGATCGCCGCCGGTGCGCACCAGGGTGAATTCGGTTTCGACCATCCCCGGTTCGATCGACGTCACGCGCACGCCGGTGCCGTGCAGGTCGGCCCGCAGGTTGAGCGAGAATTGCGCGACAAACGCCTTGGTCCCGCCGTACACATTGCCGCCGGTATAGGGATAGCTGCCCGCCACCGACGCCAGATTGACGATCGCGCCCTTGCGCTCGATCAGCCCCGGCAGCAGCCGATGGGTAATTGCGACCAGAGCGGTGATGTTGGTGTCGATCATCGTGCGCCACTGATCGAGATCGCTTTGCTGCGCAGGTGCCGTCCCCAGCGCGAGACCGGCGTTGTTGACGAGCAGGTTGATCGCCGCGAACGGCGTCGGCAGCCCGGCGAGCGCGGCATCGAGCGCGCCATGGTCGCGTACGTCGAACCCCAGCGGCAGCACCGCATCGCCACACTCGGCGACGAGCGCTTCGAGCCGGTCGGCGCGGCGCCCGGTGGCGACGACGCGCCACCCTGCCGCCACCAGCGCGCGTACCGTCGCCGCACCGATACCCGCCGTCGCGCCCGTGACCAATGCCGTCTTCATTAGATGCCTCCGTTGATTGCCCCGCCCATGCCGCCAGTTGCGCCCGAACGCAACGCGGCCAACAGGCGGCATTGCCCCCTGTAGGGCGCCCTGTTAACCCCGCGTGCGAGGAGACAACTGCCCATGAAGACCCGCGCCGCCGTTGCCTTTGAAGCCAAGCAGCCGCTCGAAATCGTCGAGCTTGACCTCGACGGGCCCCGGCCAGGCGAAGTGCTGGTCGAGATCATGGCGACGGGCATCTGTCACACCGATGCCTATACGCTCGACGGGCTCGACAGCGAGGGGCTGTTTCCCAGCATCCTTGGCCATGAGGGCGCCGGCATCGTTCGTGAGGTCGGCGCTGGCGTGACCAGCGTTCAGCCCGGCGATCACGTCATCCCGCTCTACACGCCGGAATGCCGCCAGTGTAAATCCTGCCTCAGCGGCAAGACCAATCTGTGCACCGCGATCCGCGCCACGCAGGGCAAGGGGCTGATGCCCGACGGCACCAGCCGCTTCAGCTACAAAGGCCAGCCGATCTATCACTACATGGGCTGCTCGACCTTCTCGAACTTCACCGTCCTCCCTGAAATCGCGGTGGCGAAGATCCGCGAGGACGCGCCGTTCCAGACCAGCTGCTATATCGGCTGTGGTGTCACGACCGGTGTCGGCGCGGTCGTCAACACGGCGAAAGTCCAGGTCGGCGACACGGTTATCGTCTTCGGGCTGGGCGGCATCGGCCTCAACGTGCTGCAGGGCGCGCGGCTGGCGGGTGCCGACATGATCGTCGGCATCGACATCAACCCGGCGCGCGAGGAATGGGGCAAGCGCTTCGGCATGACCCATTTCGTCAATCCCAAGGATGTCGAGGGCGATCTCGTCCAGCATCTCGTCGCGCTGACCGACGGTGGGGCGGACTTCACCTTCGACTGCACCGGCAATACGACCGTGATGCGACAGGCGCTGGAGGCTTGCCACCGTGGCTGGGGTACCAGCATCATCATTGGCGTCGCCGAGGCCGGCAAGGAGATCAGCACCCGCCCGTTCCAGCTGGTGACGGGGCGCAACTGGCGCGGCACCGCGTTCGGCGGCGCCAAGGGCCGCACCGACGTGCCCAAGATCGTCGACTGGTACATGAACGGCAAGATCGAGATCGATCCGATGATCACCCATGTGCTGAGCCTTGAGGAGATCAACAAGGGGTTCGACCTGATGCACGCGGGCGAGAGCATCCGTAGCGTGGTAGTGTTCTGAACGAGCCGTCGCGAGCACCCGCGCCAGTCGCAGCGGGCAAGGCGCTTGACCACGGGCATCGGACGGCGTCATTGTCCCGCGAAACCCGCGGCACGACGCCGCTCGATCGGAAGGACGCGATGCTCTCCACCCGGGTTTGCGCCGAATGCGCGGTGCGTGATCGCTCGCTGTGCGGATCGCTGAGCGACGATGAGCTGGTCGCGCTCAACCGCATCGGCCAGCGCCGCCGCATCGGCCGGGGCGAGACGCTGATCTGGGCGGGCGACGACAGCATCATCTGCGCCAATCTGCTCGACGGCATGATGAAGCTGTCGGCGTCGACCAGCGACGGACGCGAGCAGACCGTCGGGCTGCTCTATCCGGCCGATTTCATCGGACGCCCGTTTGCACGTCAGGCGGGGTTCACCGTCACCGCGCTGACCGATGCCGAGCTGTGCGTCTTCCCCCGCGGCCAGTTCGAAGCGGTGCTGCACGACCATGTCCATATGGAGCGGCTGCTGCTTGAGCGGACCTTTGCCGCGCTTGAGGATGCGCGCGGGAGGATGCTAACGCTTGCGCGCCGCACGGCGGAGGAGCGTGTCGCCGCTTTCCTGATCGACATGGCCGACCGCTTCGGCAGCGCCGGCTGCCGGGCGAGCAACGATGCACCGCTGACGTTTGATCTGCCGCTGACGCGCGGCGAAATCGCCGAGCTGCTCGGGCTCACGATCGAAACCGTCAGCCGTCAGCTGACGCGGCTGAAGGCCGATGGTCTGATCGCACTGCCCGGCCCGCGCGCCATCACCATCCGCGACCGCCAGCAGCTCGAAGGCCGCGCCGAAGCTGCCTGAACAGCGCAGAACGCGTCAGCCGCGCGCGCTTATTCCCACTCGATTGTACCCGGAGGCTTCGACGTATAGTCGTAGGTCACACGATTGATGCCCCTCACCTCGTTGACGATCCGCGTCGCGACGCGCGGCAGGAAGCCGCCGGGGAACTCGAACGCTTGCGCGGTCATGCCGTCGGTCGAGGTCACCGCCCGCAATGCCAGCACATTGTCGTAAGTGCGCCCGTCGCCCATCACGCCGACGCTCCGCACCGGCAGCAGCACCGCAAAGGCTTGCCAGATCGCATCGTACAATCCGGCATTGCGGATTTCCTCGAGATAGATCGCATCGGCCTTGCGCAGGATATCGCAGCGTTCCTTGGTGACTTCGCCCGGAATGCGGATGGCAAGGCCCGGGCCGGGGAACGGGTGGCGACCAACGAAGATATCGGGCAATCCCAGTTCACGCCCGAGCGCGCGGACTTCGTCCTTGAACAATTCGCGCAGCGGCTCGACGAGTTGCATGTTCATGCGTTCGGGCAGACCGCCAACATTGTGGTGGCTCTTGATCGTCACGCTCGGCCCGCCCGTAAAGCTGACGCTTTCGATCACGTCGGGATAGAGCGTTCCCTGCGCCAGAAAATCGGCGCCGCCGATCTTTCTTGCTTCATTTTCAAAGACTTCTATGAACGTCCTGCCGATGAACTTGCGCTTGGCTTCCGGGTCGGTCAAGCCGGCGAGCCCGTTCAGGAACAGCGTCTCGGCATTCACATGGACGAGCGGGATGTTATAGTGCCCGCGGAACAGCGACACGACTTGGTCGGCCTCGCCGCTGCGCATCAGCCCGTGATCGACGAACACGCAGGTCAGCTGCGATCCGATCGCTTCGTGGATCAGCACGGCGGCGACTGCGGAGTCTACCCCGCCCGAAAGCCCGCAGATCACCCTGCCCTGCCCCACCTGCGCACGGATTTCGGCGATTTTCGTCTGGCGGAACTCGGCCATTGTCCAGTCGCCCGCCAGCCCGCACACATGGCGCGCGAAATTGGCGATCAGCCGCGCACCGTCGGGGGTGTGGACGACCTCGGGATGGAACTGCATCGCATAGTAATGGCGTTCATCGTCGGCGATCACGGCAAAGGGCGCGCCGCTGCTGCGCGCAACCGTCCTGAACCCGGGCGCGAGGCGGCTCACCTTGTCGCCGTGGCTCATCCACACCTGATGGTTTTCGCCTTCGGCCCACAGGCCGTTGAACAGGCCGCAGCCATCGGTCACCTCGACAAAGGCATGGCCGAACTCGCCACTGTCGCCAAGCGTCACGTCGCCGCCCAGCTGCGCCATCATCACTTGCTGGCCGTAACAGATGCCGAGCACCGGTACGCCGCTTTCGAACACCGCGGGCGGCACACGCGGGCTATCGTCGTCGAGCACCGAGGCAGGCGATCCCGACAGGATGACACCACGCGGCTGCATCCGCGCAAAGGCATCGGCCGCCGTGTTGAACGGTGCGATTTCCGAATAGACGCCCGCTTCGCGCACCCGCCGCGCGATCAGCTGGGTCACCTGGCTGCCGAAATCGATGATCAGGATGGAGTCGGTGGGGTGGGTCATGCGCTTCGATAGCGAGCGCGTCGGCGGCTGACCAGTGCCGCCGACGCATGCCGTTCAGCTCTTCTTGCCGCCGTTGCCAACCCTCGGCGCGACTTCAAGGCCAGTCCAATAGGCAGCGAACGCCCACAGGTCGGCAGCTTCCTCGATCACCTTGTCGGTCGGCTTGCCGCTGCCGTGCCCGGCGCGGGTTTCGATGCGGACGAGGCGTGGCTTGGCGCCGAGGTCAGCCGCCTGGATCGCGGCGGTGTATTTGAAGGTATGACCCGGCACCACGCGGTCGTCGGTGTCCGCCGTCGTCGCCAGAATCGCAGGATAGGCCACCCCCGACTTCACATTGTGATAGGGCGAATAGGCGTAGAGCGTTTTGAAATCGGCTTCCTTCGACGGATAGCCGTAGTCATCGACCCAATAGCGGCCCGCCGTGAAGCGGTCGAAGCGCAGCATGTCCATCACCCCGACCTGCGGCAACGCGGCCGCGAACAGATCGGGTCGCTGGTTGACGACCGCGCCGATCAGCAGGCCGCCGTTCGACCCGCCCTGCACCGCCAGCTGGTCCTTGCCGGTGATGTTGTTCGCCTTCAGCCATTCGCCCGCGGCGATGAAATCGTCGAACACATTCTGCTTGTTGGCGAGCCGCCCGCCGTCGTGCCAGGCACTGCCATATTCGCCGCCGCCCCGGATGTTCGCGACCGCAAGCACCCCGCCCGCTTCGATCCACGCAAGGCGCGTCGGCGAGAAACCCGGAAGTGTCGGAATGTTGAAGCCGCCATAGGCATAGAGCAAGGTCGGCGCCGGCCCCGTGGTCGTCTTCTTGCGGACGATGAACATCGGCACCTTGGTGCCGTCCTTCGACGGGTAGAAGACCTGCTCGACCTTGAACGCCGCCGGATCGAACGCGACCTTCGGCGTCGCCCAGGGCGTCGATTTGCCGGTTTTCACATCATAGTGGAAGATCGTCGTCGGCGTGGCGAAACTGGTAAAGCTGTAGAACGTCTCCTTATCGTCGATCTCGCCGCCGAACCCGCCAACCGAGCCGATGCCGGGCAGCGCCACCTTGCCGAGCAGCTTGCCGCTCAGCGAATAGCGCCGGACTTCGCTTTTCACATCCTTCAGATATTCGGCGAAGATCTGGTCGCCGACGATGTTCGCGCTTTCCAGCGTCGCCTTGTCTTGGGGCACCACTTCGACCGCTGTCGGCTTGGCGCCGGCGATGTCGATCGCGACGAGCCGCAGCAGCGGCGCGCCGTTGTTGGTCTTGAAATAGAATTTGCTGCCGACATTGCCGGCGAGCGCCCATTCATACTCAAGTCCCGCAATGATCGTGCGCGGCTTGGCACCTGGCTTGGTCAGGTCGAGCGCGGTAATCTCGTAGCGGCGATCGGTGCCCTGTGTGGTGGTGATCAGCAACCAGCGCCCGTCGTCGGTCACGCTCGGCGAATGGCCGTATTTGGGGTGGTCGGGCGTTGCATAGACCAGCCGGTCAGCCGATTGCGGCGTGCCGAGCTTGTGGAAATAGACTTTCTGATTCTCGTTCAGCGCCTGGAACTTCGCCCCTTCGGCAGGCGGATCGAACGCCGAATAAAAGAAGCCCGAGCCGTCCTTCATCCAGCCGATACCCGAAAATTTCACCCACTCGATCGTGTCGGGCAGCGTCTGCCCGGTCGCCACATCGAGCACCTTCATCGTCCGCCAGTCGGTGCCGCCGTCCTGGATCGTGTAAAGCAGCTTGCCGCCATCGGGCGACGGCCGCCATTCGGCCAGCGCAGTCGCGCCGTCCTTCGACCAGCCATTGGGGTCGATCAGCACTCGCCCCGGCCCGTTCAAGGCGTCGCGGACGTAAAGCACCGACTGGTTCTGCAGCCCGCTGTTGCGCGAATAGAAATAGCGGCCACCCTGCTGCACCGGCACGCCGAACCGTTCATAATCGAACAGCTGCTTCATGCGCGCCTTGAACAGTTCGCGGCCGGGCAGCGTCGCCAGATAGCCGTTGGTGACCGCATTCTGCGCGTCGACCCAGGCGCGCACCTGCGGATCGGTACGCACGTCGTTCTCCAGCCACCGATAGGGATCGGCGACCTTCACCCCGAATTGTTCCTCGACCACATCGACGCGGCGCGTATCGGGATATTTCAAGGCGGTCTCCGGCGGCTGGGCAATCGCGATCGCGGCGATGGGCAGGCTGAACAAAATCAGGGGGCTGAAGCGCATGTCGACCGGTTCCCGGAAATGACAAAGGAGCCGCAAGCGTAACGCCTGCGGCTCCTTTGTGAAGCCCCGGGATGCGTCGGACGCGCGATCAGGCCGCTTCGTCGTACTCGTTATCGTCGCTCAGCACCGGACCGGAGTCCTGGCCCTTGGCGTCGACATCGCGGTCGACGAATTCGATGATCGCCATCGGCGCGGCATCGGACGCGCGCGGGCCCGCCTTGATGATGCGGGTATAGCCGCCGTTGCGGTCGGCATAGCGCGCGGCGAGTACGTCGAACAGCTTGACCAGCTGCGCATCGTCAAGCAGCCGGGCATGCGCGAGGCGACGGTTCGACAGGCCGCCCTTCTTTGCCAGCGTGATCAGCTTTTCGACATAGGGGCGCAGTTCCTTGGCCTTGGGCAAGGTCGTGGTGATCTGCTCATGTTTGATCAGCGCTGCTGCCATGTTGCGGAACAGCGCGGTGCGGTGGGCCGAAGTCCGCGAAAGTTTACGACCACCAAGCTTGTGACGCATGCATTTGTCCTTCGTTCGTTAAGGGGCCGGATAAGGTACCCCAGACCAGGTGGCGACGCGGACCACCGATATCACGTCATCCCCGCGAAAGCGGGGATCCAGCTTCTTTCTTGGCCCGCCGCGGCAAAGCCGCGTCGTCGAACGGCGCCAAGGCACCGCCGGCCGGGCTTGGCGATCAACCCGGGATTAGCGACGCTAATCCCGGACGCCAGGCTCAGCCCATGATCTCCTGCTCGAGCTTCTTTGCCATTTCCTCGATGTTCTCCGGCGGCCAGCCCGGGATTTCCATCCCCAGCCGCAGCCCCATCGACGACAGCACTTCCTTGATCTCGTTGAGCGACTTGCGGCCGAAATTCGGCGTGCGCAGCATCTCGGCTTCGGTCTTCTGGACCAGATCGCCGATGTAGATGATGTTGTCGTTCTTGAGGCAGTTGGCGCTGCGCACCGACAGTTCGAGCTCGTCGACCTTCTTGAGCAGGTAGCGGTTGATCTGCTGCGTGTCGCCCGCGACTTCGCCGCCCGCGGCCGGCGCCGCGACGCCAGTCGGTGCCGAGCGCACGATCGCCGACTCGTCGAAGTGGACGAACAGCGCGAGCTGGTCCTGCAGGATGCGACCGGCATAGGCGACCGCATCATCGGGCGTCACGGTGCCGTCGGTCTCGACCGTCAACGTCAGCTTGTCGTAATCGAGCTCCTGCCCGACGCGGGTATTCTCGACCTTGTAGCTCACCTGGCGCACCGGCGAATAAAGCGCGTCGACCGGAATCAGGCCGATTGGCGCATCGGCCGGGCGGTTGGCGATCGCCGGTACATAGCCCTTGCCGACATCGGCCGTGAGTTCCATGTTGAGCGTCGCGCCATCGTCGAGGTGGCAGATGACCAGTTCGGGGTTCATCACTTCGATGTCGCCCGAGACCGCGATGTCGCCGGCCTTCACTTCGCCGGGGCCGGTTGCCGACAGCTGAAGCCGCTTCGGACCTTCGCCCTGCATCTTCAGCGCGATCTGCTTCACGTTGAGCACGATGTCGGTCACGTCTTCACGCACGCCCGCGAGCGACGAGAATTCGTGCAGCACGTTTTCGATCTTGATCGAGGTGACGGCGGCTCCCTGCAGCGACGAGAGCAGCACGCGGCGCAGTGCGTTGCCGAGCGTAAGGCCGAAGCCACGCTCCAGCGGTTCGGCGATGAACGTCGCCTTGCGCTTGCCATCGCCGCTCGGCTTGCGATCGAGCGCGTTCGGCTTCTTCAGTTCCTGCCAGTTCTTTGCATTGACGGACACAGGCTTCCCCTAGTTTAGCGCGGCGCCGGGCGAGAGCGCCGCAGGGTGGAGGACTCGCCGCAGCCGGTCCCGAACGGGCCGGCGCGCGAGCGCCGAATTCAGACGCGGCGACGCTTCGACGGGCGCACGCCATTGTGCGGGATCGATGTCACGTCGCGGATCGAGGTGATCTGGAAACCGACTGCCTGCAGCGCGCGCAAGGCGCTTTCGCGGCCCGAGCCGGGACCCTTGACTTCCACCTCGAGCGTGCGGACGCCGTGTTCGGCGGCCTTGCGACCGGCGTCTTCGGCGGCAACCTGCGCGGCATAGGGCGTCGACTTGCGCGAGCCCTTGAAGCCCATCATGCCTGCCGACGACCAGCTGATCGCGTTGCCCTGGGCATCGGTGATCGTGATCATCGTGTTGTTGAAGCTGGCGTTCACATGCGCGACGCCAGACGTGATATTCTTGCGCTCCCGGCGGCGGATACGCTGCGGTTCACGTGCCATGTTTTTCGTCCTGACCTGAAATCGTTTTGCCTGTGGAGGGCTGCCTCCGGCGGAGTAAATCGTCCCCCGGACGATTTACTTCTTCTTGCCCGCGATCGGCTTGGCCTTGCCCTTGCGGGTGCGCGCATTGGTGTGCGTACGCTGGCCGCGCACCGGCAGCCCCTTGCGATGGCGCAGGCCGCGATAGCAGGCCAGATCCATCAGGCGCTTGATGTTGACCGACGTCTCGCGGCGCAGATCGCCCTCGACCGTGTGGTCAGCGTCGATCGTCTCGCGGATCTGCAGCACTTCCTGATCGGTCAGGTCCTGCACGCGGCGCGCGGTGTCGATGCCGAGCTTTTCGGTGATCTGCTTGGCCTTGTGCGGGCCAATGCCATGGATATAGGTCAGCGCGATAACGACGCGCTTGTTGGTCGGGATGTTGACGCCCGCAATACGTGCCATGTAATCTATTCTCCTGCTCCACAGGACCAGGCATGGCTGCACTGGCCCCATCTCATCGCGTTTCGTCCGGCTAACGCACGATACCGGCGTGCGCCAAGATACGCCGCCGGTCCCCGGTGTTTCGGAAGATGGGCGATCTAGGCCTGCAAAATCACTGTGTCAAGCGGGCGATACGCCATTTTGCCGGTCGGTCCGTCGCCCGCGTTATTTGCCCGACTTGCCCTCGCCGCTATCAGGCGGCGGCGCCGCCTCGGCTGCCGCCTTCAGCCGCCCCAGCTGGATGCCGAGCACCTTATCGACCAGCGGCGCCATCGCATCGGCGCCGCGGCGGATGTAACCGCCGACGACATAGCCGAGTTTCACGCGCGTCGCGCCGTCGCCTTCGGGCTCGAGCACGAAAGTCAGCGCGCCGCTCGCTCCTTCGACCTGCAGCGGCCCTAGCGCGGTGTGAAGCCGCAGCGCGCGTGGCGCTTCGACGTAAACGACATGACCGTGTTCGACGCTGCCCCTGCCTGGCAGCTTTTCGCAGAAACAACCGGTCGCCTGCGGGTCGAGGTAGAGATTGGCGCTGTCGCCCGAATAGGTGTGTTCCTTGTCCCACCATTTGTTGGGGCTGCGCAGCATCAGCCACACCTCGGCGATCGGCCGGTCGATTGTCACGCTTTGAGCAAGCTCGAAACCTGCCGGACTGGCCTGGACGACTTCTGCCGACGCCGGGGGCGCGCCGAGCGCCAGTGCCAAGATCAATGCCCGATACCAGCGCATCGCGGTGTCCCCTTTCATCCGTCAGCCTATCGCGCAGCCAGACCCGCGGCAAGCATCGCGCACGTTATTCGGGCACCGACTCCACCACCTGCCGCACCCAGCCCATGAAGGCGCGTCCCTCCGCCTGCACTGCCGCCGACGACGCGATATAGGCGGCATCGTCGCTATCGATCGCCACCGCCGACCATTTCGCCTGATGCTCGGCGATCGCGGTGCGCAGCACGTTCAGGCGCTGGCGGAGCTCGCCATACAGCGGCTCGTTGCGCCGGATCGGGGCGTAATCCTCGCCGATCGACATCACCTTCATCATCCGCATCGCGAGTTCGCGGCGGGCGGCGACGAGATCGAGCTTGCGCGCGGCATCACGGCGATTGGCAACAGCCGCCAGCTGTCGCGCGATCGCTTCGATCGCGTCCATTTCGGCGATGATCTCGGCCTTGGTCGTCAACGCGTTTCGCCTTTGGCCGTCGCCTTACATCGAATTCATCAGCCAAAGCATTGCGCAGGATCAATCCGCCGGGGCGAGGATCGATTCGATCGCGGCGCTGACATGGGCGATGTCGGCCATGCCATCGACGTGGCGCACCAGCCCGCGCGCGTCATAGATCGGCAGGATCGGCGCCGTCTTCGCGCGATATTCGGCCATGCGCTTGCGCACCGTTTCGGCATTGTCGTCGGCGCGGCGCTTGAACTCGGTCGACCCGCACACGTCGCAGACGCCGTCGACCTTGGGCCGGTTGAAGCTGTCGTGATAATTGGTGCCGCAGCGCGCGCAGGAAAAGCGTCCGACGATCCGTTCGACCAGCGCATCCTCATCGACGTCCAGTTCGATCACAAAATCGAGCGTGCGGCCATGATCGGCAAGCAGCGTGTCGAGCGACGCCGCCTGCGCGGCCGTGCGTGGATAGCCGTCGAAGATGACGCCCTGATCGGCCGCGAGCCCGCCCAGCTTCTCGTCGATCAGCGCCGATACGATCTCGTCCGACACCAGCGCGCCCGAATCCATGACGGCGGCGACCTGCGCGCCGAGCGGCGTTTCGGCTTTGCGGGCATCGCGCAGCATGTCGCCCGTCGAAAGCTGCACCATGCCATGCTCGGCCTGAAGACGGCCCGCCTGGGTGCCCTTGCCCGCCCCGGGCGGCCCCAGCAAGATGATGTTCAAGCCCGCGTCCTCTCTCTTCGCCGCTGCCGCTTAGCGCAGTCGGCCACCCTTCAGCTTCGCTTTCTTGATCAGATCACCATATTGGTGCGCCAGCAAGTGGCTCTGGATCTGTGTCACCGTGTCCATCGTCACGTTGACGACGATCAGCAGGCTGGTGCCGCCCAGATAGAAGGGGATGCTGAGCGCCGACACCAGATATTCGGGCAGCAGGCAGATGATCGCCAGATAAGCCGCGCCGATCACGGTGATGCGCGTAAGCACGTAATCGAAATAAAGCTCGGTGTTCTTCCCCGGCCGGATACCGGGGATGAAACCGCCATAGCGCTTCAGATTGTCCGCCGTTTCTTCCGGGTTGAACACGATCGCCGTGTAGAAGAACGAGAAAAAGATGATGCCAAGGCCATAGAGCGCCATGAACAGCACCGATCCATGCTGCAGATACTGGTTGAGCGCGATGATCGTGCTGCCCCAGATCGAGTCGCCCGACACATTCTTGCCCGCGAACTGGGTGATCGTCAGCGGGATCGTCAGCAGAGTGGAGGCGAAGATTGGCGGGATCACCCCGGCGGTGTTGATCTTGAGCGGCAGATGGCTGCGGTCGGCCTGCATGCCGGTGCGGGTCTGGCGCTTCGGATACTGGATCAGGATGCGGCGCTGCGCGCGCTCCATGAAACAGATGAACAGGATGAGCCCCGCCACTGCAAGTCCGATCAGCACGACCGTGAAATCGGTCACATTGCCACCGCCGGTACGCGCGGTCTGCGCGAGATTGTAGAGCGTCGACGGCAGATTGGCGACGATCCCGGCCATGATGATCAGCGATACGCCATTGCCGATGCCGCGGCTGGTGATCTGCTCGCCCAGCCACATCAGGAACATCGTGCCGCCGAGCAGCGAGATCACCGCGCCGATGCGGAACATGATCCCCGGCTCGATCACCGCCGCCACGCCCTGCGCGGCGCCGAAGGTTTCGAGCCCGGCGGCAATGAAATAGCCCTGGATGATCGTCAGTGCGACCGTGCCATAGCGAGTATACTGGTTCAGCCGCTTGCGACCGCTTTCGCCTTCCTTCTTGATCGCGGCAAGCGTCGGCGAAAGCGACGTCGCCAGCTGGATCGCGATCGAGGCGGAGATGTAGGGCGTCACGCCAAGCGCGATCAGGCTCATGCGCTTGAGCGCGCCGCCCGAGAAATTGTTGAACAGGTCAAGCACGCCGCCGGTCGTCTGCTGCCCGAGCAGCCCGAGCGCGGTCGGATCGATGCCGGGAAGCGGCACATAGCTCAAAAGCCGGAAAACGATCAGCGCGCCGACCGTGAACCACAGGCGCTTGCGAAGTTCGGTCGCCTGCGCGAATTTCGCGAGGCTGATGCTGGAGCTCATTCGATCGGCTGCAGATGCCATTGGTGTCAATCGTCCCGGTAATCGCGGCGGAGCACTGCCCGCCTCAATCGCTCATATAGGGGCGCCGTGCCGCTTGTCTAATGCCGCCCGACGAAACGGACCCGAACGCGAAACGGCGGGGTTGCCCCCGCCGCCCGATCGTACCGTTCAGCCCTTGGCAGCGGGCTTGAAACGGCTCTTGCTGTACTTCTTGGCTTCCGCCTTTTCGTTAGCGGGCACAACGTGGATCACTTCCACCGCACCACCCAGCTTCTCGACCGCCTCGATCGCGCTCTTGGACGCGCCGGCAACCTTGAAGCTCAGCTTGGTCGTGAGTGCGCCCTTGCCGAGCAGCCGCACACCGTCCTTGCCGCCGCGCGCAAGGTCGGCGGCTTTCAGCGCGGCGTGATCGACGACGCCATCGACCGCGAGCTTGCCTGCATCGACCGCCTTCTGGATCGCGCCCAGGTTCACCTCGGCATAATCCTTGGCGAAGATGTTGTTGAAGCCACGCTTCGGCAGCCGCATGTGGAGCGGCATCTGGCCACCTTCGAAGCCGGCGATGCTCACGCCTTCGCGGCTCTTCTGGCCCTTCTGGCCTCGGCCCGAGGTCTTGCCCTTGCCCGAGCCGATGCCGCGCCCGACGCGCATCCGGCCCTTGCGGGCACCTTCGTTATCGCGGAGTTCGTTCAGTTTCATGTCGTTGCACTCGCTTTCGCTTCTGTCGCGCTGATTCCAGATAGCCCTCTGCCCTTGGGGAGAGGGAGAAGGGCTTACCCCTCCACCTGCACCATGTGGCGGACCTTGCGGATCATGCCCCGGACTTCGGGGGTATCCTCCAGCACGCTGGTGCGGTGCAGTTTGTTGAGCCCCAGGCCGATCAGCGTCGCGCGCTGGTCGCTGGTGCGGCGGATGGGCGAGCCGGTCTGGGTGATCTTGATCGTTGCCATTGCTGGTTACTCCACAATCGCCATCGCATCCGCCTCGGCGGTCTGCGAGCCACCGCGGCCGAGCAGGTCGGCGATCTTCTTGCCGCGACGCTGCGCCACCGCCTTCGGGCTGGTCTGCGTCGTCAGCGCCTCGAAGGTCGCGCGGATCATGTTATACGGGTTCGACGTGCCGACCGACTTGGTCACGACATCGGCGACGCCCAGCGATTCGAACACGGCGCGCATCGGGCCGCCGGCGATGATGCCGGTGCCCTGCGGCGCCGAGCGCAGCGTCACGCGGCCGGCACCGAAGTGGCCGTTGCCGTCATGATGCAGCGTGCGACCTTCCTTCAGCGGCACACGAACCATCGCCTTCTTGGCCGAAGCCGTCGCCTTGCTGATCGCTTCAGGCACTTCGCGCGCCTTGCCGTGGCCGAAGCCGACGCGGCCCTTGCCGTCGCCGACGACGACGAGTGCCGCGAAACCGAAGCGCTTGCCGCCCTTCACGGTCTTCGACACGCGGTTGATGTGGACGAGCTTCTCGATCAGCTCTTCGCCCTGCTCTTCGCCGGGGCCACCGCGACCGCCGCGGCTGTCGCGACTGCCACGGCCTTCGCGACCACGGCCATCGCGGTTGCCGCCGCCGGGGCCGCCACGACCGCGCCCGCCGCGCGGGCCACGGCCCTGCGGAGCGTCGCCGGCACCCTCGGCGCCGGTGTTCATCATCTCATCGACCATCTTAGAACTCCAACCCGGCTTCGCGCGCGGCTTCCGCCAGCGCCTTCACGCGACCATGGAACAGGAAGCCGCCACGGTCGAACACGACCCGCGTGACCCCCGCTTGCTTGGCCGCTTCGGCAACGCGCTTGCCGACCAGCGTCGCCGCGTCGATGTTCGCACCCGACGTGCCGCGCACGTCCTTTTCCAGCGTCGATGCCGACGCGATCGTCCGCCCTTCGGCATCGTCGATCACCTGGGCATAGATGTGCTTGCCCGACCGGTGCACCGACAGGCGCGGACGGCCGGCGCTCCGCGCGCGCAGCGCGGTGCGGTTGCGGCGGCGCCGCTTCTCGAACAGAGACATTCCCTTGGTCGACATCACTTCTTCTTCCCTTCCTTGCGGAAGATGAACTCGCCGCGATACTTGATGCCCTTGCCCTTGTACGGCTCGGGCTTGCGCCACTTGCGGATTTCCGCCGCCACCTGACCGACCTTCTGCTTGTCGATCCCGCTGATCTCGACCGTCGTCTGGTCGGGCGTCTTGATCTCGATCCCTTCAGGAATCGGATAGTTGACGTGGTGGCTGTAGCCGAGCTGCAGGTTCAGGTTGCGGCCCTGCGACGCGGCGCGATAGCCGACGCCGGTGATTTCCAGCACCTTGGTGAAGCCCTCGGTCACGCCGGTCACCAGGTTCTGCACCATCGTGCGCTGCATGCCCCAGAAAGCGCGCGCGCGCTTGCTGTCGTTCGCCGGCTTCACCGAAATGGCGCCGTCTTCCAGCGCATAGGCGATGTCGTCGAACAGCGGCATCGAAAGGGTACCCTTGGGGCCCTTCACCGAGATCTGACCGCCGTCGATCGTCGCGGTCACGCCCGCGGGGATTGCAACGGCCTTCTTACCAATGCGGCTCATCAGAATACCTCCGCCAGCACTTCGCCGCCGACATTCTGGTCGCGCGCTTCGGCGTCCGACAGAACGCCACGCGGCGTCGACACGATGGTGATGCCCAGGCCGTTCATCACGCGCGGCAGATCCTGCGCGCCCGAATAGACCCGGCGACCGGGCTTCGACACGCGCGCGACATGCTTGATCGCGGGCTGGCCCTCGAAATACTTGAGTTCGATGCGAATGCCCTTGGCAGGGCCCATCTCTTCCTCGGAATAGCCGCGGATATAGCCTTCGCGCTGGAGCACGTCGAGCACGCGGACGCGCAGCTTAGACGCGGGCGACAGGACGCTGTCCTTGCGCGCGCGCTGGCCGTTGCGGATGCGGGTGAGCATGTCACCAATGGGGTCGGTCAATGCCATATCTCGTCCTTACCAGCTCGACTTCGTGACGCCGGGAATCAGGCCCTTATTGGCCAGTTCGCGGAGCTGCACGCGGCAGAGGCGGAACTTGCGGTAATAGGCGCGCGGGCGGCCGGTCAGCTCGCACCGGTTGCGGATGCGCGTCGGGTTGCCGTTGCGGGGCACTTCGGCGAGCTTCAGGCGCGCGATCAGGCGCTCGGTATCGTCGAGCCCCTTGTCGTTCGCGATCGCCTTCAGCTTCGCATAGCGGCCGGCGTACTTCTTCACCAGCTTCTTGCGACGCTCATTCTTGTTGATCGAACTCAGTTTCGCCATGGACTTAAGCTCTCTTCTTTCCTCTTTGTGCTCCCACGAAGGCGGGAGCCCAGTCTGGTCCCCGCCTTCGCGAAGGACGCATGCAAATGGTTACGCCGCCTTCTTCTCGGCCGTCTCGATCGGGAATGGGAAGCCGAACAGCCGGAGCAGTTCGCGCGCTTCCTCGTCGGTCTTCGCCGTGGTCGTGACGATCACGTCCATGCCGCGGATCTTGTCGACCTTGTCGTAGCTAATTTCAGGGAAGATCAGCTGTTCCTTCAAGCCACAGGCATAGTTGCCGCGCCCGTCGAACGACTTGGGGTTCAGCCCGCGGAAGTCGCGCACGCGCGGCAGCGCGATCGTGATGAAGCGGTCGAGGAATTCGTACATCCGCTCGCGACGCAGCGTCACCTTGCAGCCGATGGGCATGCCTTCGCGCAGCTTGAACTGCGCAATCGACTTCTTCGCGCGCGTGACGACGGGCTTCTGGCCCGCGATCAGTTCCATTTCGGCCGCGGCCTGCTCGACCTTCTTCTTGTCCTGCGTCGCTTCGCCCACACCCATGTTGAGCACGATCTTTTCGATCCGCGGCACTTCGAGGTGGTTCTTGTAGCCGAACTTGTCGGTCATCGCCTTGATAATGGACTCGTCATAGAGCGCCTTCATCCGCGGCACATAAACATCAGCCATTGACGACCTCCCCCGACTTCACGGCCACGCGGACCTTCTTGCCGTCACGCTCTTCGAAGCGGACGCGGGTGGGCGCGCCGGACTTGGGGTCGGCGAGCGCGACCTTCGAGACGTGGAGCGGCGCTTCGAACTTGTCGAGACCGCCCTGCGGATCGGACTGGCTTGGCTTCTTGTGGCGGGTCGCGATGTTCACGCCCGACACGACGACCTTGCCATCCTTCGGCATCGCGCGCGTGACTTCGCCCGTCTTGCCCTTGTCCTTGCCGGACAGGACGACGACGGTGTCACCCTTCTTGATCTTTGCAGCGGCCATCACAGCACCTCCGGCGCAAGGCTGATGATCTTCATGTGCTTCTTGCCGCGCAGTTCGCGCACGACCGGCCCGAAAATGCGGGTACCGATCGGCTCCTCGTTCTTGTTGACCAGCACGGCGGCGTTGGTGTCGAAGCGGATCACGGAGCCATCGGCGCGGCGAATGTCCTTCGCCGTGCGCACGATGACGGCGCGGTGCACGTCGCCCTTCTTCACCTTGCCGCGGGGCTGTGCTTCCTTGATGCTGACGACGATGATGTCGCCCACACCGGCCGTGCGACGCTTCGAGCCGCCCAGCACCTTAATGCACTGCACCCGCTTCGCGCCGCTGTTGTCAGCGACCTCGAGATTGGACTGCATCTGGATCATCGATCCGGTTCCTTCTTCACCTTGGGGTCGGTTTCCGACCGAGCCCCGCCTAAACTAGCGCCAGCGCTTATGCGTCGACGTCGACCCGCTCGGGCGTCGCATGGGTGTTGACCCGCTCGATCACCTTCCAGGTCTTCAGCTTGCTGATCGGCGCGGTCTCTTCGATCCGCACGACTTCGCCGGCCTTGTATTCATTGCCCTCGTCATGGGCGTGATACTTCTTCGAGCGACGGATGATCTTGCCATAGAGCGGGTGCTTCACCTTGCGCTCGACATTCACCACCACCGTCTTGTTGCCCTTGTCGGACACGATCTGTCCGGTCAGCACGCGCTTCGGCATGTCTAAATCCTCACTTCGCTGCCGAGCGCGCACGCTCGGCCTGCAGGGTCTTGATGCGCGCGATGCTGCGGCGGACTTCCTTCACGCGCGCCGGCTTTTCGAGCTGGCTGGTCGCGGCCTGGAAACGCAGGTTGAACGCTTCGCGCTTCAGCTGGCCGAGCTGCTCGGTCATCTGGTCGTCGGTCTTGGTGCGCAGGTCGGCAACACTGTTCTTGTTCTTGCTCATCGCCCTCAACCTTCCAGATGCGAGGTGTCGCCGAGGCGGGCGACAACCTTGACCTTGATCGGCAGCTTCATCGCCGCGCGCTCGAATGCGACTGCGGCAACCGGACCCGGCACGCCGTCGAGTTCGAACAGGATACGGCCCGGCTTGACCCGAGCTGCCCAGAATTCGGGCGAACCCTTGCCCGACCCCATGCGGACTTCGGCAGGCTTCGACGACACCGGCACGTCGGGGAACACCCGGATCCAGAGGCGACCCTGGCGCTTGATGTGGCGCGTGATCGCACGGCGAGCCGCTTCGATCTGGCGCGCGGTGATCCGGTCCGGCTCCATCGCCTTCAGCCCATAGGAGCCGAAGTTCAGGTCCGATCCACCCGTGGCCTTGCCATGGATGCGGCCCTTGAAGGCCTTGCGGAACTTGGTCTTTTTCGGTTGCAGCATCGCTTTATACCTATCAGCGGGCCGGGCGGACGCCGGAAGTCTGCGCTTCCATCATCAGCCGGTCCTGCGCCATCGGGTCGTGACCCAGGATTTCGCCCTTGAAGATCCACACCTTCACGCCGCACACGCCATAAGCGGTGTGCGCCTGCGCTTCAGCGTAATCGACGTTCGCGCGGAGCGTGTGGAGCGGCACGCGACCTTCGCGGTACCATTCCGAGCGCGCGATTTCGGCGCCGCCCAGACGACCGCCGCAGTTGATCCGGATGCCTTCGGCCCCCAGCCGCATCGCCGACTGCACCGCGCGCTTCATCGCACGACGGAACGCGATCCGGCGCTCGAGCTGATCGGCGATGCCCTGCGCCACGAGCTTGGCGTCGATCTCGGGCTTGCGGATTTCAACGATGTTCAGCGACACGTCCGACGAGGTCATCGAGGCGAGTTTCTTGCGAAGCTTCTCGATGTCGGCGCCCTTCTTGCCGATGATCACGCCCGGACGCGCCGCGAAGATCGAGATGCGGCACAATTTGGCCGGCCGATCGATCACCACCTTCGAAATCGCCGCCTGCGGCAGCGTCTTCAAAATGAATTCGCGAATGCGCAGGTCTTCGAGCAGCAGCCGACCATAGTCGGCACCGTCGGCATACCAGCGGCTGTCCCAGGTGCGGTTGATCTGCAGGCGCAGACCAATGGGGTTGGATTTCTGACCCATTATGCTTCTTCCTGCTGTTCACGCACCACGATCCGCAAGCGGCTAAACGGCTTGAGGATGCGGGTCGACTTGCCGCGGCCGCGCGTAGCGAAGCGCTTCATGACGATGCCCTTGCCCACGCTCGCCTCGGCGACGACGAGCGCGTCGACGTCGAGATTGTGGTTGTTTTCGGCGTTCGCGATCGCCGACGCGAGCACCCTGCGTGCCTCGACGGCCATTGCTTTGGTCGAGAACTGCAGGATGTTCATCGCGTCACCCGCCTTCTTGCCGCGGATGAGCCCTGCGACCAGGTTCAGCTTCTGGGCCGAACCACGGATCTGGGTGCCGACCGACAGCGCCTCATTGGCGGCCACGCGGCGCGGAGCTGCTTGCTTGCCCATCAGCGCTTGCCCTTCTTGTCGGCGGCATGGCCCGGGAAGAAGCGGGTCGGCGCGAATTCGCCGAGCTTCATGCCGACCATGTCCTCATTGACCGAAACCGGTACGAACTTGCGACCATTGTAGACGTTGAACGTCAGGCCGACGAAGTCGGGCAGGATCGTCGAGCGGCGCGACCAGGTCTTGATCGGCGCGCGCGCGCCCGATTCCTGCGCAGTCTGCGCTTTCTTCAGCAGGTGGAGGTCCACGAACGGACCCTTCCAGACGGAACGAGCCATGTGCGGTTAGCCCTTCTTCTTCGCGTGGCGCGACCGGATGATCATCTTGTCCGTCGCCTTGTTGTGGCGGGTGCGCGCACCCTTGGTCGGCTTGCCCCACGGCGTCACCGGATGGCGTCCGCCCGAGGTCCGGCCTTCACCACCGCCGTGCGGGTGGTCGACCGGGTTCTTGGCGACGCCGCGCGTCAGCGGGCGCTTGCCGAGCCAGCGGTTACGGCCGGCTTTCGCCAGATTGGTGTTGGCGTTGTCGGGGTTCGACACCGCGCCGACCGTGCCCATGCAGTCGCTGCGGATGTAGCGCTGCTCGCCCGAGTTCAGGCGGATCATCACCATGCCCTTGTCGCGACCGACGACCTGCACATAGGTGCCGGCCGAACGCGCGAGCTGACCACCCTTGCCGGGCTTCATCTCGACATTGTGGATGATCGTCCCGACCGGCATCTGGCCGAGTTCCATTGCGTTGCCAGGCTTCACGTCGGTCTTCTTGCCGGCGATCACCTTGTCCCCGACCGCGAGCCGCTGCGGCGCGATGATGTACGCCAGCCGGTCCTTGCCCGCCTCGTCCGCGCCATAGTTGACGAGCGCGATGAAGGCGGTGCGGTTGGGATCATATTCGATCCGCTCGACCGTACCTTCGACATCCCACAGGCGGCGCTTGAAATCGACCAGGCGGTAACGCTGCTTGTGACCACCGGCGATGCCGCGCGAGGTGACATGACCCTTGTTGTTACGGCCACCGGTCTTGCGCTTGCCTTCGGTCAGCGCCTTCACCGGGCCGCCCTTGTGCAGACCCGAACGGTCCACCAGGATCAGGCCGCGGCGTGCGGGCGAAGTCGGGTTATAATGCTTGAGTGCCATGACCCTCAGATCCCCGTCGTCACATCGATCGACTGACCGTCTTTCAGGGTCACGATCGCTTTTTTCACGTCAGACCGCGTGTAGGGCTTGCCCTTCCAGCGCTTGGTCTTGCCCTTCTGGACCATCGTGTTCACGCCGGTGACACTGACGTCGAACAGCGCTTCCACGGCGGCCTTGATCTCGGGCTTGGTCGCATCGCCCGCTACCTTGAACACAACCGCGTTGTGCTCGCTCAGCAGCGTGGCCTTTTCGGTGATGTGCGGCGCCACGATCACGTCGTAATGACGCGTATCGACAGCTGCCTTCGCCTTCTTGGCCATCAGTTGGCTCCTCCCGGGAGGGCGAAGCGCGCCTCCAGCTTTTCGACCGCGGCGCGGCTGAGCACCAGCGTGTCGGCTTTCAGAATGTCATAGACGTTGGCGCCGGCGGCCGGCAGCACGTCGATCGCGCGGATGTTGCCGGCGGCGAGTGCGAAGCTCGATTCGACCATGTCGCCATCGATGACGAGCGCGCGCTTCGCGCCGCTTGCCTCGAAGCTCTTGGCGAGCACGGCGGTCTTGGCGTTGTCGACGACCAGCGAGTCGAGCACGACCAGCTTGCCCTCGCGCGCCTTCGCCGACAGCGCCATTTTCAGGCCGAGCGCGCGGATCTTCTTGTTGAGCGACGGATTAAAGTCGCGGACGCGGGCGCCGTGGGCCTTACCGCCGCCGATGAAGACGGGGGCGCGGCGATCGCCGTGACGGGCAGTACCGCCGCCCTTCTGGCGACCGAACTTCTTGCCGGTGCGGGCAACATCGGCGCGCTCACGCGTACCGCGCGCGGTGCCGCGGCGCTTTTCGAGCTGCCAGGTGACGACGCGGTGCAGGATGTCGGCGCGCGGCTCGAGGCCGAACACGTCGTCCGACAGGTCGAGCTCGTCCTTGCCGGCCACAAAGCCCTCGGCGAGAGTGGAGATCTGGATCTTCATGACGCTCAGCCCTCCTGGCCGTCGGTGGTGTCGGCGGTCGCCGTATCTTCGGCGGGGGTGTCGGCAGCCTGGTTGCTGTTGGCGGCGATCTTCAGCGACGCCGGATACGGCGCCTCGGCCGGGCGCGCGATCTTCACCGCGTCCTTGACGATCAGCCAGCCGCCCTTCGAGCCCGGGACCGAGCCCTTGATGAAGATCAGGCCGCGCTCGACATCGGTCGATACGACTTCGAGATTCTGCTGGGTGCGCTGACGGTCACCCATGTGACCCGCCATCTTCTTGTTCTTGAAGACCTTGCCCGGGTCCTGGCGGTTGCCGGTCGAGCCGTGCGAGCGGTGCGAGACCGACACGCCGTGCGTCGCGCGCAGACCGCCGAAGCCCCAGCGTTTCATCGCGCCGGCAAAGCCCTTGCCCTGGGTATAGCCCTGGACGTCGACATATTGGCCGGGAATGAAATGGTCGGCGCCGATTTCCGCGCCGACGTCGAGCAGCGCATCTTCCGACACGCGGAACTCGGCGAGCTTCGCCTTGGGCTCGACTTCGGCCTTGCCGAAGTGGCCACGCTGCGGCTTGGCGACGTTCTTCGCCTTGGCCGTGCCCGCGCCGAGCTGGAGCGCGACATAGCCGTCACGCTCGGTCTCGCGGCGCGCCACGACCTGCAGCTTCTCGAGCTGGAGAACGGTGACCGGCACGTGCCGACCATCGTCCTGGAACAAGCGGGTCATCCCCATTTTCTTCGCGATCACGCCAGTGCGCATGACCATGCTCCTTCAATACAGAGGCCCGCCCCGGACAATCCGCGGCGGGCGTATCAGCCCATAATTCAGTGCGAGCCCCGTCCCGGGCTGGTGCCCGGTTGCCCGGGCGCGACGGGGGACGCGGCCCGGGCTTGCCCGGCGGTATCCCTTCTGTGTGGAGCCAGTGGCTCTCAGCCTTGGTGCGCTCTTGCTTCCTTCGAACCGGACGTGCCGGAGGCCAGGAACCCCAATGCAGGGGCAGCGCGAATCCTTGTGTCCCGTCAGGGAGCGGCGCCATTACGCCAACCGGTTGACCACGTCAACCGGCGATCCCGGCCTTCGCCGGGACCAATGGCAAATTGGCCTCAGGCCAGTTTGATCTCCACGTCAACGCCCGCGGCAAGATCGAGCTTCATCAGCGCGTCGACCGTCTGCGGGGTCGGCTGCACGATGTCGAGCATGCGCTTGTAGGTGCGCACTTCGAACTGCTCGCGCGACTTCTTGTCGATGTGCGGGCCGCGGTTGACCGTGAACTTCTCGATGCGGGTGGGCAACGGAATGGGACCACGGATAAGCGCGCCGGTGCGGCGGGCGGTGTCGGCGATGTCGCCGGTCGCCTGATCGAGCACGCGATGATCAAACGCCTTCAGGCGAATGCGGATATTGCTGTCCATAAGACGAACCTTGGTCCCTACCGATGCGAAAGAGCAGACCCGTTGCCGGGCTTCGACATTTAAAACAGAACAGGAGGCGGCGCAGTAACGATGCCTCTATAAAAAAGCAACCGCCCGGACCCCACGTGGAGGTCCGGGCGGCAGATTTTTTGCAGGCTTACTTGACGATCGTGCTGACGACGCCTGCACCGACGGTGCGGCCCCCTTCACGGATAGTGAAGCGCTGGCCGACGTCCATGGCGATCGGCGCGATCAGCTTGACGCCGAGCGCGATGTTGTCACCCGGCATGACCATTTCGGTGCCCTCGGGCAGCTCGACCGTGCCGGTGACGTCCGTCGTACGGAAGTAGAACTGCGGACGATAGTTGGCGAAGAACGGCGTGTGACGGCCACCTTCGTCCTTCGACAGGACATACACTTCCGACTGGAAGTCGGTGTGCGGCTTGATCGAACCCGGCTTGGCGAGAACCTGGCCGCGCTCGACTTCGTCACGGGCAACGCCGCGGATCAGCGCGCCGATGTTGTCGCCGGCCTGACCCTGATCGAGCAGCTTGCGGAACATTTCGACGCCGGTGACGACAGTCTTGCGGGTGGTTTCCTGGATGCCGACGATTTCGACTTCCTCGCCGACCTTGACAACGCCGGTCTCGACGCGGCCGGTGACGACGGTGCCGCGACCCGAGATCGAGAACACGTCTTCGATCGGCATCATGAATGGCTTGTCGAGCGGACGGTCAGGCTGCGGGATCGATTCGTCGACTGCCGCCATCAGCGCCAGGATAGCTTCCTTGCCCAGCTTGTCGTCGGTGCCGTTGAGCGCCGCCGTCGCCGAACCACGGATGATCGGAATATTGTCACCGTCGAAGTCACGCTTCGACAGTTCCTCGCGGATTTCGAGCTCGACCAGCTCGAGGATTTCCTCGTCGTCGACCAGATCGACCTTGTTGAGGAAGACGACCATCGTCGGCACGCCGACCTGACGCGCGAGCAGGATGTGCTCCTTCGTCTGCGGCATCGGGCCGTCGGTCGCCGCGACCACCAGGATCGCGCCGTCCATCTGCGCGGCGCCGGTGATCATGTTCTTCACATAGTCGGCGTGGCCCGGGCAGTCGACGTGCGCATAGTGGCGGTTCTTGGTCTCATATTCGACGTGCGCGGTCGAGATCGTGATGCCGCGCTCGCGCTCTTCGGGCGCCTTGTCGATGTTTTCGAAGTCAACCTTTTCCGAGAGACCTTCCTCGGACAGCACCTTGGTGATCGCTGCCGTCAGCGACGTCTTGCCGTGGTCGACGTGGCCAATGGTGCCGATGTTCAGGTGCGGTTTGCTCCGATCGAACTTTGCTTTCGCCATTTCTTCCTCTGTCTATCAAACCGAACCGCCGCCGGGCACGCGGCGCGAATAAACCCGTCTTCAAACTTCTGGACCAGGGAACCGCGCCGTCTTGGCGAGGGCCGAACCCCAAACGAAAACCACCGGCCCTGATCCGGGCCGGCGATGAAGCGGGGCCTTTAACCCAAGCGTGCCGGGTTGGCTAGAGCGAAAATCGCCCCGGACTCGACGACCGGCACGGGGGCGATATGGCGACGCCCATCGTGCTTGTCCAGTATTTATGCGGCGCCGCTGCCCGGCTATTTCTTCTCGGTGCCGTAAGTGATCGCGGCGCTTGTCTTGCCATCGGCGATACTTGCCTGGATCGAAAGCGAACGGCCGGTCTTTTCGTCCTTTGCGCCGAACATCTTGGCGCCGTTGATATCCATGTTGGACACATCGGTCAGGCCCGCTGCCGCCGCCCGGGCCTTTTAGAATTCGATCACCTTTTCCGGCGAGTCGCCGGTGGTGAACGTCACCATGCCGCCCGCGCCGTCTTTCGAACTGCCCGCGAAGCTCGCGCCGACTTCGCCGCCCGGATAAGCAGGCGCATAATCGGCGAGACCAGCGGGCCATTGGCCGGCGCCACCGGTGGTGATCGTCGCGGTGCCGTCATTGCTGGTTGAGGTTATCTTGGCCGAGTCCTCGCTGTCCTTCTGCTCGACTTTGATCGTCGAGCCGTCGGGCGTCGTAATCGTTCGCTCGGTTTTTTCGCCGCTGCCGCAGCTCGCGAGCGCGAATGCCGCGAATGTCACGATTGCCGTCCGCATTGCCGTGCCTCCCCTGCGCTCTGAGCTCACAACGAAACGGGCGGGGAGTCGCCTCCCCGCCCGAATGGTTTCATGAAGCGGTCCGGGCGTCAACTGCCCGAATGCCGCCGGAATCGGCTGCATCCGGACGGTCACGCGGCAACCGGCGCCAACCCTTCTTCGCGCATCGCCTTCTGCACGGCGGGGCGGGCAGCGACGCGCGCCTGGTAAGCGACGAGCACCGGCCAGGGCGCAAGATCGAGCCCGATGAAATTGTGCCAGTTGATGATCGTGAACAAATAGGCGTCGGCGACCGTGAAAGCGTCGCCGGTCAGGTAAGGCCGATCCGCGAGCGCCGCCGATACGAAATCATAGGCGCGCTTGACGTTTGCGATCGCCATGTCCTTCGTCACTTGGGGATAGTCGGCCTTGAACAGCGGGACATGCGCCTTGTGCATTTCGGTCGCGATATAGTTCAGCCATTGCTGAACGCGCGCCCGTGCCAGCGTTCCGGCCGGGGGCAGCAGGCCCGCCTGCGGCATCTGGTCGGCGATATACTGCACGATCGCTGCTCCTTCGGTCAGCGTCTCGCCACCGTCGAGTTGGAGCACCGGCACTGCGTCCTGCGGGTTGATCGCCTTCAGCTGGCGGCCATCCTCGGTCGTCTTGGTCGCCAGGTCGACCCGGTTGAGCGTGTAGTCGGCGCCCGCCTCACTGAGCACGATATGCGGGGACATCGCGCACGACCCGGGACTGTAGAAAAGCTTCATGTCAATTCTCCTCTGATTGGCGGACGCTCGCGAGAGGTGCGCCCGTCGATTAGCTATGCTATCGATTACCCAGAGCAAGTAGGTTCCCAGGAGTAACTAGTTTGTCCGAAGTAACCATGGAGGCGGTCGAAGCGCCGCCGCTCGAGCTGGAACGCTACAGCTCGATGGGGTGCCCACTGCACGGGCTGGTGACGATCCTGAGCGGGCCGTGGACGACGTACATCCTGTGGCTGATCCGCACGCGCGGGCCGATGCGGTTCGGTCAATTGAAGAAGCAGATGCCGAGCATTTCGGCGAAAGTGCTCACCGAGCGGCTGCGGATGCTCGAACAGGTGGGCATCCTGCACCGCCATCATGAACCGACGATCCCACCCAAGGTCACCTACAGCCTGACCGCGCGCGGACACGAACTGGAGAGCGCGCTTGCCGCGCTCGATGCGCTGGCGCTCAAATGGAGTGGGCGGACCGGCTGGAACTGACCGCAGGCCGCGGGTGTCGGGGGCGCGGCAGTCGGCCGGGCAGACGAAAAAAGGGGCGCCATTGGCGCCCCTTTTCCCGAACCATCATGAGGACGACGCTCAGGCCATCTTCGCCTTGACTTCGTCCGCCACATTCTGCGGCACTTCGTCATAGTGCGAGAACTGCATGCTGTACTGCGCGCGCCCTTGCGTGAACGAACGCAGCTGGTTGACGTAGCCGAACATGTTGGCGAGCGGGACCATCGCTTCGACCGTCTGCGCGTTGCCGCGGCTGTCGGTGCCCTGGATCTGGCCGCGCCGCGAGTTCATGTCGCCGATCACGTCGCCGAGGTAATCCTCGGGCGTCACCACCTCGACCTTCATGATCGGCTCGAGCAGCTTGATGCCGGCCTTCGCCGCCACTTCGCGCATGGCGCCGCGGGCGCAGATTTCGAACGCCAGCGCCGACGAGTCGACGTCGTGGTACTTGCCGTCGACCAGATGCACTTCGAAGTCGATGATCGGGAAGCCGATCAGGTGGCCGCTCTCGGCCGCCTCGCGCATACCCTTTTCGACCGACGGGATGTATTCGCGCGGGATGTTGCCGCCCTTCACCTCGTCGAAGAACTGGAAGCCCGAACCACGCTCGCCCGGCTTCACCTGGACGCGCACTTCGCCGAACTGGCCCGAACCGCCCGACTGCTTCTTGTGCGTGTAGGTCAGCTCGACCGGCTTCGCGAGATATTCGCGATACGCCACCTGCGGCGCGCCGACATTGGCTTCGACCTTGAACTCGCGCTTCATGCGGTCGACGATGATTTCGAGGTGGAGTTCGCCCATCCCCTTGATGATCGTCTGGCCGCTCTCGGCGTCCGAGCTGACGCGGAACGACGGATCTTCGCGCGCGAGGCGGTTGAGCGCGACGCCCATCTTTTCCTGGTCGGCCTTCGTCTTGGGCTCGACCGACAGCTCGATCACCGGCTCGGGGAATTCCATCCGCTCGAGAATGATCGGCGCCGACTGCGCGCAGAGCGTGTCGCCGGTGGTCGTGTCCTTCAAGCCGGCCAGCGCGACGATGTCGCCGGCATAGGCTTCCTGGATGTCCTCGCGGCTGTTCGCGTGCATCAGCAGCATGCGGCCAACCTTTTCCTTCTTGTCCTTGACCGAATTCATCACGGTCGAGGCGCTTTCGAGCTTGCCCGAATAGATGCGCGCGAAGGTGAGCGTACCGACGAACGGATCGTTCATGATCTTGAACGCCAGCGCCGAGAAAGGCTCGCTATCCGACGAAGGACGTTCGTCGGGCGTTTCGCCGTCGAGCTTGACGCCCTTGATGGCGGGCACGTCGAGCGGGCTCGGCAGATAGTCGACGACCGCGTCGAGCAGCGGCTGCACGCCCTTGTTCTTGAACGCCGAGCCGCACAGCACCGGCACGAATGCCATCTCCAGCGTACCCTTGCGGATCAGCTTCTTGAGGTCGGCGACGCTCGGCTCGTTGCCTTCGAGATAGGCTTCCATCAGCGCGTCGTCCTGCTCGACGGCCATCTCGATCAGCTCGCTGCGATACTGGGCGGCCTTGTCAGCCAGGTCGGCGGGGATGTCCTGATATTCGAACTTCGCGCCCAGCGACTCCTCGAGCCAGATAATCGCGCGGTTCTCGACCAGATCGACGAGGCCCTTGAAGTCGCCTTCGATGCCGATCGGCAGATACAGCACCGCCGGACGCGCACCCAGGCGATCGATGATCGAATTGACACAGAAATAGAAGTCGGCGCCGGTGCGGTCGAGCTTGTTGACGAAGCACATGCGCGGCACCTTGTACTTGTCCGCCTGGCGCCACACCGTCTCCGACTGCGGCTCCACGCCGGCCACGCCGTCGAAGCAGGCGACCGCGCCGTCGAGCACGCGCAGCGAGCGCTCGACTTCGATCGTGAAGTCGACGTGGCCGGGCGTGTCGATGATGTTGATGCGGTGCTCTTCGCCCTTGCCCTCTTCGGCGCGCCAGAAGCAGGTCGTCGCCGCCGAGGTGATCGTGATCCCGCGCTCCTGCTCCTGCTCCATCCAGTCCATCGTCGCGGTGCCTTCATGCACTTCGCCGATCTTGTAGGACTTGCCGGTGTAATAGAGGATGCGCTCGGTCGTCGTCGTCTTGCCGGCATCGATATGGGCCATGATGCCGATGTTGCGATAGCGTTCGAGCGGATGGCTGCGGGCCATGACGTGGTTCCTTGGAGATGTGGAAAGTGGCCGGGAACACCCCCGGCCGCTCGCCGAATATAGGATCGTTAACCGTGCGGCGAAAGCCCAAGGGCGCGACCGACCGGCAGCGGCGCCCTTAGCAGCACCGGATAACCAGCGCCAGCGTTACCAGCGGTAATGGCTGAACGCGCGGTTCGCCTCGGCCATGCGGTGCGTGTCTTCGCGCTTCTTGACGGCATTGCCGCGGTTGTTGGCGGCATCCATCAACTCGCCCGACAGGCGACCGGCCATGGTATGCTCGCTGCGGTTGCGCGCCGCCGCGATCAGCCAGCGGATCGCCAGCGCCTGCGCGCGCTCGGGACGAACTTCGACCGGCACCTGATAGGTCGCGCCACCGACGCGGCGGCTGCGCACTTCGATGCCCGGCTTCACATTGACGAGCGCATCGTGGAACACGCCCAGCGGGTCCTTCTTGGCGCGCGCCTCGATCGTTTCGAGCGCACCATAGACGATGCCTTCGGCGACCGACTTCTTGCCGTCGAGCATCACCGAGTTCATGAACTTCGACAGCACCTCATCCCCGAACTTGGGATCAGGCAGGATTTCCCGCTTTTCGGGACGACGACGACGCGACATATCTTCTTCCTTTGCCCTTCAGCCTGTTCCGGAACCCGTCCGGGGCTTACTTCCATTGTTGGTTCGGGAGCCGCTCGGCAGCTCCCGGCACGATCACTTCGGACGCTTGGCGCCGTATTTCGAACGCGACTGCTTGCGGTCCTTGACACCCTGGGTGTCGAGCACGCCGCGCAGCACGTGATAGCGCACGCCGGGCAAGTCGCGCACACGCCCGCCGCGGATCAGCACCACCGAGTGCTCCTGCAAGTTGTGGCCTTCGCCGGGAATGTAGCTGATCACTTCGCGGCTGTTGGTCAGGCGGACCTTGGCCACTTTGCGCAGTGCCGAGTTCGGCTTCTTCGGAGTCGTCGTATAGACGCGGGTGCAGACGCCGCGCTTCTGCGGATTGGCATCCATCGCAGGGACCTTCGACTTGGCCTTCTGCGGATCGCGGCCCATCCGGACCAGCTGGTTAATCGTTGGCATGAAGCCCTTCACCTTTATGTTACCGGCAACCCCGGCGGTTACTTTGCCGTTGCGCCGCCGTTCATGGAGCGCATCCGCCCCAAAAACAAAAAGGGACCGCGTTGGAGGTCTTGCGACCGCCATGGCCCTTCATTTGCGCATCCGGCAATGTTCAAGCAGCAACGCGAGGGAATTCATCTCCCGCAAAGCAGCGGCGCCTATACGCGCGGTAACTGGCGGCGTCAATGGGCAGGGCGGCTCAGATAAAGTCGCCCGTCACCAGCGAGGCGGGTGGAGTGACCAGCTGGATGACGTAGTCGGCACCTGCCTGATAGCCTGCAACGCCGTTGGCATCGACCACCAGGAAGGTCTGACCGGCAAGGTCGCCCGCATCGGCGGTGAACAGCAGCGCATGGTTGGCCGCCAGCTGGCCCGCGCCGATCACTGCCGCCAGATTGGCATCGAAGCTTGCGGCCGACAGCGTGCCGCTGCCCACGGTCGCATCGACGCCCGTCACCGTGAAGTTGAAGTCGAGGCGGTCGGTGCCCGAGACGAAGCCTGTGATCCGGTCATAGCTTGCCCCCGTGGACTGGCTGACTGCGTCGTAGACGAAGGTGTCTGCGCCCGCGCCACCGTTCAGCACATCCGCCCCGCCGCCGCCGAAGATCCGGTCCGCCCCAGCGCCGGTCGAGATCGTGTCGTTCCCGCTGCCGCCGGTCACGTTGATGTTGCCGTTGGTCTCCGCCGTCGCATTGAGCGTGAAGCCAGTTTCCACCGCCAGCCCGAACACGGTAAAGGTCTGGCCCGCTCCCACCAGATCGTCGGCGAGCGTGATGTTGTAGTTCGCAAGGTCCCCCGTCACCCCGCGCAGCAGCGCCAGCACTTCGACATTCTGCGCCTGGGTCGCGCTGAGCGTGATCGCATAGTTGCCGTCGAGCGCCAGCTGGTCGTTGGTTCCCGCGCCGCCGTTGACGGTGTCGGTCGCCGTATTGAAGCGGCCGGGGCCGAAGTAGAAGCCGTCGTTGCCCGCGCCGCCGGTAAATGTGTCGGTACCCAGCCCGCCGTAGATGGTGACCGTGCCGTTGGTCTCGGCAGAGGCATTGACCGTGAAGTTGTTGCCGGCTGCCAGATTGGTGCCGAAGAACGCCAGATTCTGCCCCGCCGCAATGTTCGCGTCGACCGTCGTGATCGAATAGCTGAACCCTGAAAGCACCGCGATCACTTCGACATTGCTGATCGTCGACGCGCCCAGCGTCAGTGCGTTGCCACCGCTGTAATTGCCCTGCAGCCCGATCTGGTCGTTGGTGCCCGCGCCGCCGTCCACCGTATCGGCTGCCGTAAACGCCGCGCCGAAGAGGAAGGCGTCGTTGCCGTCGCCGCCGCTGATGCTGTCGTTACCGCCTTGGCTGAGGTTGAAATAATCATTGCCCGCCGTGCCGGTCAGCGTGTTGTTGCCCGCATCGCCGCGCAGCTCGCTGCCGGTGCCGTCGATGCCGTTCACCGTCACGCTGACCGTCGTCGCACTCGATCCCGGCGTCAGCTGATAGCTGAAGCTGTCGATCGCCGATCCGTTCGCCGCACCGGTCGCCGCCGCCGTCGCCGCCGACACCAGATAGTTGAACGCGTTGTTCGGGTTATAGGTCAGCGTGTTGTCGGCATTGCGCGTCACCGTCGCGCCCGACGCCAGCGTCGTGCTGGCACCGACCGCAACCGCCACGCCGTTGATCAGCGCATAGCCGATCGCACCACCATCGGGATCGGTGTCGTTCGCCAGCGGCGAAATCACCGTCGTCGCCGCCTCCGTCGTCGTCCCCGTGTCCGCAACCGCCGTCGGCGTGTCGTCAACGGCGACCACTGTGACGGTGCTTGTCGCCACCAATGTGTTGGCGCCGCCATTCGCCGTACCGCCCCCATCGTTCAGCGTCGTCGTGATCGTGCGCGTCCCCGCTGTGGGATTGTCGCCGCCGGTGTTCGTGAAATCGATCGCCCGGATCAGCGTCTGGACAAGCGTCGGCGTCGCATTGGCGTTCAGCGTGACGACAAGGTCGCCGCCGCCCGCACCGCCACCTGCGAACGTCCCGATCAGGGTGCCGCCCACTGACACGTTGCTGCCCGCCGTCGTCACTGTCGTCGCCGCCGCCGTGTCGATGCTCAGCCGATCCTGCGCTGAAACCAGGCCCGCGGTAATCGCAAAGCGAATAGAGCCGCCATTGAAGTTCAGATTGTCCACATCGGCAATCGTCGCATTGCCGCCCAGATCGATCTTCACGCTGGGCACCGTCGACCCTGCTCCCGCAGGTTCAGTCGTGGTCACGCTGTCGCCCTGCAGTCCCGTCGACGTCGGCGCGTCGTTGACCGGTGTGACGGCAATATTGAACGTCCGCCCCGTGAAGTTCGTCGTTCCGTCGGTTACGGAGAAACCGAAGCTGCCGCTGGTCGTCTCGCTGCCGTTATGCGTGTACGCGATCAGGTTCGCGTTGATGTCGGCCTGAGTAAAGGTACCGTTGAGGGCAATCGCCGAGCCGTTGCGGGTCAGCGTGCCGTTGGTCGCAAGGCTGGTCAGCGTGTAGATGATTGATGATGCTGCAGTATCGGCATCGGTCGTGGACAATTCGCTGGACGTGATCGTGTCGGCGCGCCCCTCCAGTGCCGACGACCCCGCATTGCTGGTGATTACCGGGGCGCCATAGACCAAGGTCAGGCGAACCGTGTAGGTGCCGGTGCCGTTGCCGTCGGCGCTGTTCGCGTCGATGTAATATGTGCCTGAGGTCGTCGCGGTGAAATCCACCTGCGCATTCTGTCCCCCGCCTGAATCGTCGTCACCGGTGAGGACTACACCGATCGAATTACGCAGCGAAAAGCGCGGATCGGCCAGCGTTCCGGCCTCCTGACGGATACGGTAAATCGACCCGGCCGACAGGGTGATCGCGAACCAATCGTGATCGCCACCGTAATTGATCAGGCCGGTGCTCGACGAACCGACCGCGACGCTCCCGAGATTGCCTGCGCCCGCCTGCGCACCGAAATCGTCAGTCGGTGCTGGCGGCGGGCTGCCGTTGACGACTGCAGAAACGCGGTAGGTGCCGGTACCGGCCGGCAGGCCCGCGTCGGCGGTATTGGCTTCGAGATAATAAACTCCGGTCGTTGCCGCAGTGTAAGTAATCTGGGAGTTGAGGGTCCCACCAAAGTCATCGTTACCGACGATAAGGACACCGTTGCCATCGCGCAGCCGCAGGAACGGGTCCGCCAGCGAGATGCTCTCCTGCCGGAACGTGTAGGATGTGCCCGCAACCAGCGTGATCGCAAACCAGTCCCTGTCGTTGATCGTCTCCAGATTCCCTGTCACCGTTCCGCCCACGGCCACCGATCCGACATTGGGCGAGCCCGCCTGCGCCCCATAATCGTCGGTCGAGGCCGGCGGGGACGGATCGATCGCCGCGCGTACGGTGTATGTCCCGGTATCGGCACCATCAGGGCTTGAGACGTCCAGAAAATAGGTGCCGGACACCGTGGCGGTGAACCTGATCTGCGAATTGACGTTGCCGACGCTGATGTCGTCATTGCCGACGATATCGATGCCATTCTGGTCACGAAGGGTGAAACGCGGATCACGCAGCGTTCCCCGGTCCACGTTGAAGATATATGACTGGCCTGCAACCAGCGTGAGGCGGAACCAGTCGTGATCCAGGCCGACCTCGAGCGAGCCGGTTGAAGAACCGCCGATCGCGACCGTACCAAGATTGGCCGCGCCGACTGTAGAGCCGTAATCGTCCGCCACAGTTCTATCCTCTCTCAACGCGCCAGACGATTCGCCCGATAAGACAAAATCTCAGCTTGCCGCGCCTTCCAGGTGCTAAATTTGGGATTTCACAATTAATACGACATTTGGCAAGTCATTTAATGGTTTGGACAGTCCGGCATGGGTGCGCTTTCACTTCATCCTAACCATCTTCGCGCTAGCCCTGCGCGATGCACCACGGCGCGATCACTGCTGCCCCTCCCCGCCCCGGCAATCGCGTGCTCGCCGTAGCATGGGCCATCGCGATCGGCTGGCAGATCGCAGTCATCCAGCTCACGACGAGCGATCTCGTCGCCTATAACCTACCCTGGCTCGGCCATATCGTGGCGGTCGGGCCGGTCGCAGCGTTCGCGCATCCGTTCGGCAACTACACCCCGCCCTATGGCTATCTGCTCGCGGCGGTGAGTCCACTCGCTGCCGTGCTGCCGGGAACGCTGGTCATCAAGCTGCTGTCGTTCGGCTGCACATTGCTGCTCACCGCCGCGGTCTGGCGACTGCTGCGGGCCATGAACGTCGCCCATGCCACGCGCTGGGCGATGCTGGTACCAGTGCTGCCGAGCGTGATGATCTCGGGCGCGATCCTCGGCCAGTGCGACGCGCTCTATGTCGCGCCGTGCGTGATGGCGGTTGCCGCCGCGATCGAGCGCCGCCACCGCACGATGCTCGCCTGGTACGGCCTTGCCTTCGCCATCAAGGCGCAGGCGCTGTTCGGCGCGCCGTTCGTGCTGGCAATCGTGATAGCCCGGCAGGTGCCGGTGCGGCACTGGCTCTATGCCCCTGCCGCCTTTGCAGCGACCCTCGCCCCCGCCGCGCTGTGCGGCTGGCCGGTTGCCGACCTGCTGACGATTTACCTGCGCCAGTCGCAGTGGTTCGACGACATCGCCCGCAACGCCCCCAACATCTGGATGTTTGCGCAGCTTGCCGGAATCACGACGCCGCTGATCGGGCTGGCGACTGCCGCCGCGATCGGGGCGAGCGGCTGGTACGCGGCGCAGATCGGCGCGACGGCACGATCCTTTTCCAAACCGATGCTGCTACGCGCCGCGTTGCTCGCGCCGTTGCTGGTCGCAGGACTGTTGCCCAAGATGCACGACCGTTATTTCTTCATGGCCGATATCCTGAGCCTCGCGCTCGCGATTGCCGCCCCGTCGCGCGAGACATTGCGCATCCAGGCGCACGTTCAGCTGGGGTCGATCCTGGCGCTGGTCGGCTATTTGCTGGCACTGCCGTGGCTGGCGGCGCTGGGCGCGATCCCGATGGTCGGCTCGACCTTCCTCGTCGCGCGGCCGCTGCTATGGCGCAGCGCCAACGACAATCCGTTGCGGATGCGCGTTGCCTGACGTTGGCGCGGCTCTTGTGCCGCTTGCCGATGTGCTAGTCAGAATGTTGATTCGGGGGCGTTGCGCTGCCTGTCACTCACGCGGGGGAGTTTGATCGATGTTCAACAACAAGACCGGTCGCGACACGGGCACAGTGCCGACGCCCCCGGTACCGCCGGCCGCCACCGGCAACGGCAAGCGCGGCATGTTTTCGGTGCTTGGCGCAGACGTGACGATCACGGGAAATATTCGCGCGACCGCCGATCTCCACATCGACGGCCATGTCGAAGGCGACGTCGATGCGTCGAGCGTCGTGCAGGGTGCCGAAAGCCGCATCATCGGCAATGTCCGTGCAGAGACCGCGCGGCTGACCGGCACGATCGACGGCAAGGTCGTTGTCCGCCACCTCGTGATCGAGCGCACCGCCAAGATCAATGGCGACATCGATTACGAGACGATCACGATCGAGAACGGCGCGTCGCTCGACGGCCATCTGCGCCACAAGTCTCCGGGGACGCTCAAGATCGCCGAAGTTGAATCGGTTGCCGTTGCCAAGCCCGCCGACCAGCTGCTGCTGCAGGGCGACGTGGCCGCCTGAGCGCGTTATTTCACCCGCACGCCGCCCTTGATGACGGCGCTCGGGCGTTCGAGCAGCTTGACATCGACCAGCGGATCACCCGCGATCGCGACGATGTCACCCCACGCGCCGGGCGCGATGGTGCCGACTTGCCCCGGACGCCCCAGCGCATCGGCGGCATTGGTGGTGGCCGCGCGGATCGCGTCCAGCGGGGTCATTCCCCATTCGACCATCTTCGCGAATTGCAGCGCATTCTGGCCGGCCGGGAAGACTCCGCCGTTGTCGGTGCCGAACACCATCCTCACGCCCGCGCGGTGAGCATCGCGGAACGTCTCGCGCTGCTTGCGGCCGATCTGCCGCTCCTTCTCCAGGCTTTCGGGAAACACACCGTTCTTCGCGCCCTCGGCCAGGATATAGTCGTCGTCGTAGATATCCATCGAGAACCACGCGCCTCGTTCCTTGGCGAGCGCGAAGCTTTCGACATCGGCAAGGCTCGCATGCTCGATCGTATCGACGCCGGCACGCAGCGCATCGTTGATACCCGCGGTGCCATGCGCATGCGCGGCAACCTTCATGCCCAGCATATGCGCTTCGGCGACGACTGCCTGCATTTCGGCGAGCGTCATCTGCTGCGCGCCCGCGACATCGGACCGCGACAATACGCCGCCGGTCGCGCAGATCTTGATCACCTCCGCGCCATATTTGCGCACCGTGCGGACAAGCTTGCGATACCCTTCCGGACTGTCGGCGACCGAAGGCTGCGGGACGGCGGCAAAGCTCGGCGGCAGCCCTTCGGTGTTGTCGCAATGCCCGCCGGTCGCGCCCAGCGCATAGGTCGCCGGCACGATCCGCGGCCCGGTGATATAGCCTGCCTCGATCGCCTGCTTCAGACCGACATCGTTGTAATTGCCCGACCCGACGTTGCGGACGGTGGTGAAGCCCGCTTCCAGCATCGCCTTGGCATTGACGACGCCGACCGCCTGCCAGAAGCTGTCGGTATATTCGAGGCTCTTGAACCCGCTGATCCGCGCGTCGGCGTCGAGATGGACGTGCATGTCGATCAGGCCGGGGACGATCGTCTGTCCCGGCAGGTCGATGCGTTTCGCGTCCGCCGGAATCACCGGCCGCGCCCCGCCGCGCGTGACGACCGAGGCGATCCTGCCGTCGGTGATCACCACCACAGGCTCGTCGAGCGTCACCCCCTTGGCTACATCGACCATGTGATCGGCGGTCACCACGACGGTCTCGGCCCCGGCCGGGGCTGCCAGCCATGCCAGCAATGCCGCGCTCACAAATCTCAACATCCGCAATCCCCCGTCGATCCGGCTCATATGTGCAGCGCCCGCCCATAGGCGCCGAGCACGCTTTCGTGCATCATCTCAGAAAGCGTCGGATGCGGGAACACGGTTTCCATCAGCTCGGCTTCGGTCAGCTCGCCAGTCTTGCCGATCGTGTAGCCCTGAATCAGCTCGGTCACTTCCGCGCCGATCATGTGCGCGCCGAGCAGCTCGCCGGTCTTCGCGTCGAACACCGTCTTGATGAAGCCTTCCGCCTCGCCGAGCGCGATCGCCTTGCCATTGCCGATAAAGGGGAAATTGCCAACCTTGACCTCGTATCCCGCCTCGCGCGCCTTGGCCTCGGTCAGGCCCACGCTCGCGATCTGCGGGTGGCAATAGGTGCAGCCCGGAATGTTGCGCGGGTCCATCGCGTGCGGATGGCGGCCGGCGATGGCTTCCGCCGCGATCACGCCTTCATGGCTCGCCTTGTGCGCGAGCCACGGCGGCGCGGTGATGTCGCCGATCGCATAAAGGCCGGGCACATTGGTCCGGCACATCGGATCGGTCTTCAGGAAGCCCCGATCCATGGCGACGCCGAGCGCTTCGAGCCCGATGTTTTCGGTGTTCGGGACGATGCCGATCGCGACGATGCAGTGGCTGTAGTCGCCGGTCGTGACCTTGCCGTCCTTTGCCTTGATGCTGGCTTTCACGCCCGACGCGCTGACCTCGATCTTCTCGACGCCCGCGCCGGTCATGATTGTCATGCCCTGTTTTTTCAGGGCCTTCTCAAGGAAAGTGGAGACATCGGCATCCTCGACCGGCACGATCCGGTCGAGCATTTCCACCACGGTAACTTCTGCGCCCATGTCGTTGTAGAAGCTTGCGAACTCGATCCCGATCGCGCCCGATCCGATCACCAGCAGCTTGGTCGGCATCTCGGGCGGCACCATCGCGTGGCGGTAGGTCCAGATGCGCTTGCCGTCGGCCGGGGCGAACGGCAGGTCGCGGGCGCGGGCGCCAGTCGCGAGGATGATGTTTTTCGCGGTCAGCTCGGTCGTCTTGCCGTCCTTGTCGGTGATGGTCAGCGTGTTGGCGGCCTTCAGCTTGCCCTCGCCCATCACCACCGTGATCTTGTTCTTCTTCATCAGGTGGGTGACGCCCTGATTGAGCTGTTTCGCGACCCCGCGCGACCGCTTCACCACGGCGTCGATGTCGGCGCTGATCCCTTCCGCAATCAGCCCGTAATCCTTGGCGTGCTGCATGTAGTGATAGATTTCGGCCGAGCGCAGCAGCGCCTTGGTCGGGATGCAGCCCCAGTTGAGGCAGATGCCGCCCAGCAATTCGCGCTCGACGATCGCGACTTTGAGTCCAAGCTGGCTTGCGCGGATCGCTGCCACATAGCCGCCGGGTCCCGAGCCGAGGACGATAAGGTCGAAACTGTCTGCCACTGATTTGCTCCTGGGGAGGGAGGGTTGGACGCCAAGGGTTTAGACAAGCGCGCCATCGATCGGCACCGGACGTCCGTCCGCCCCCATCGACACGAGCGTGAAACTGCCGGTTGCCGCGCGTTCGGTGCCGTCGCCGTGGCGGTCACGCCGCCAGACGTCGACGGCGACCGTCATCGAGCTGCGCCCGGTCGAAGTGATTTCGGCGTAGAAGCTTACCTCGTCGCCGATCTGGACCGGCGCGGAAAAGCTGAAGCCATCGGCGGCGACCACCGGCGCGCGGCTCCGGCACCGCTGCGACGCGACCGAGCCGGCGGCAAGCGCCATCTGCCCCATCAGCCAGCCGACGAACGCCGTGCCATAAGGGTTTGCGTCCGCCGCCATCGCCGTCGCGCGGATCGCGGGGGCAGCGAGCGGCGGCTCAGCCATTGGCGCGCGCGCTTCCTATGGCTGCTGCCTTGTCGGCCGCCATCGCCTCACGCACCGGCTGCACGCCCATGATCAGGATGATGACGATCGACACGATATCGACCGCCCAGATGTCGAGCTTGGCGAGCGGCACGGCCCAGGCCATGCCCCATGCCATCACCAGCGCGAGCGCAATCCCCGCTGCGATATGCGCCACTTCGATCAGGGTCTTGCGACCGATCATCAGGCGATCATCCCGAGCGGCGCCTCCACCAGCGCCTTGAACGCCTGCATCAGCTCGGCGCCGTCGGCGCCATCGATTGCGCGGTGATCGAAGCTGCCGGTCGCCGACATCACCGTCGCAATGCCGAGCGCATCGTCGATGACATAGGGCCGCTTCTCGCCCGCGCCGATCGCCATGATCATGCCCTGCGGCGGATTGATCACGGCCTCGAACTGCTTGATGCCGAACATGCCCATGTTGCTGAGCGACGCAGTGCCGCCCTGATATTCCTCGGGCTTCAGCTTCTGCTCGCGGGCGCGAGCGGCAAGGTCCTTCATCTCCTTAGAGATCGCCGAAGGCGACTTGGTGTCGGCATGGGTGATGACGGGGGTGATCAGCCCCGACGGCGCCGACACTGCAACCGAAATGTCGGCGCGGCTGAACGTGATCAGCTGGTCGGGCGTGAACATGACATTGCACTTGGGCACGCGGATCAGGCTGACCGCCAGTGCCTTGATCAGCAGGTCGTTGACCGAAAGCTTGACGCCGGCGGGCTCGAGCGCGGCGTTGAGATCGGCGCGCAGCTTGAGCAGCGCATCGAGCCGGATGTCGACCGTCAGGTAGATGTGCGGAACGGTCTGCTTCGATTCGGTGAGGCGGCGCGCGATCGTCTTGCGGACGTTCGACAGCTTGGTCGCTTCGTGCGGAATGTCCGGGATAGCGGCGGGCTTGGGCGCCGGAGCCGGTGCAGCAGCGGGCGCGACCGGTGCCGAGGCAGCGGGTGCCGGCGCGGCTTCGGCCTTGGCCGACGCGGCACCGAGGGTCGCGCCTTCGACATCGGCCTTGACGATCCGCCCATTGGGCCCCGAGCCGGTGAGCGCGGTGAGGTCGACGCCCTTCACCTCGGCGATGCGGCGCGCGAGCGGGCTGGCCTTCACGCGGTCGCCCTCAGCGGCCGGGGCAGCGGCGGGAGGCGGAGCAGGCGTCGGAGCCGCGGCCGGCGCGGGGGCTGCCTTCGTCTCGGGCTCAGCCCTGGCAGCGGGCTCGGCGGCAGGCGCAGGCGCCGCCTCCTCGCCATCGACGTTCAGCACCGCGATCACCGCGCCGACCTTCACATTGTCGGTGCCTTCAGCGACCAGGATCTTGCCGATCACGCCCTCGTCGACGGCTTCGAATTCCATTGTCGCCTTGTCGGTCTCGATCTCGGCCATCAGATCGCCCGACTTTACCGTATCGCCTTCCTTGACCAGCCATTTGGCGAGTGTCCCCTCCTCCATCGTCGGCGACAGCGCGGGCATCTTGATCTCGATCGGCATCGGAAGGGGCGTCCTTCAAGTCAGTCCTGGGGCGGGACTTCCCTTCGCCATCCGCGCGCGCGGGTCAAGTCCACTTGCGCTTGGCGGCGCCGGGGGCCACCTTGCCTTCAGAATATGGGGGCAAGAGGATGCGCATCTATCTGGTCGTGATCGATGAAACCCCCGAAGCCGAAGTCGCGCTGCGCTTCGCCGCGCGTCGCGCGGTCAAGACCGGCGGCGGTGTCGATATCCTGGCGCTGGTGCCGACCGCCGATTTCGTGCCGTGGGGCGGCGTGCAGGCAACGATCGAGGAAGAAGCGCGCGTCCATGCCGAGGGCCTGGTCGCGGCGGCGGCAGGTACATTGCTCGAGGAATCGGGCATCAAGCCACGCATTACCGTGCAACAGGGCGACGCGAGCAAGGTCATCCGCCAGATGATCGCGGACAATCCCGAAATCGCCGCACTGGTGCTCGCCGCAGCGCCGAGCGGCCCGCCGGGTCCGCTGGTGACGCACTTCACCGGATCGGAAGCGGGCGCACTGTCGATCCCGATCATGATCGTGCCGGGGTCACTGACGCCCGAGGCGATCGACCGGCTGAGCTGAGGCCCAAGGCGACTGCAAAGCACCAAGTTTATTGAAAATTCGGCGTCGCAGCTTGCTGCGCAGACGCCCTCTCGCGCCATGCTGCACTGCCAGGAATGTTGACTAAGTTGACTCGATTCAGGTGGTGCGTCGCCTGAGTCAACATTCGCGCGATTCCACTCGGACGGCGGATGCGCGACCGAATCCGGCAGGACCGACGATTAGAAAGAGCAGAGCGTGAGTATAGCGCAAGCGGGTGGCTGTAGGACAGCGCCATCACGCCGGCGCGGACTTAAGCCGGCTTACTGCGGCGAGCGCGGCGTTCAATTCGGCGATGGTGCCGCGCTGTTGCTGGGCCATTGCTTCGAGCCGTTCGATCTCGAGCGCGTTCAAGTCCAGCCCGACTTGCTCGGCGGCCCAACCGAGAAGCGCGATCTGATCGGGACGATAGGGCTCGCTCGAGTGTTTGGCGCCCATCAGCAGCACCCCGGCAATATCGTGACGCACCGGCATCGGCACGAGCAGCGAGCCGGTCATCTTGCCGCTGTTGCATTCGACCGGCTGGAGATCGGCGCGCATCGCCAGAACCGCGCTGTCATCGGGATCGAGCAACGCCGGCGCACCAGCATCGCCAAACATTCTGGCCAAGCGATTGTCTTCCCCGCGCAGATAGATAGCGGCGGGCGCGCCGTCGGCGAACCGGGATGCCGCCTGGGCGAAATCCGCGACAAGCCGGTCGCGCTGGGTGATGAAGCCTGCCCGCTTCACGAACAGCCGAAACGCGGCTTCGGCGGTTTGCCAGCGGTGAAAGAACAGGCGCTCTACGACATGACCGACATAATGCTGGACGCGGTGAAAGGCGAGGAACAGCCCCAGCGCGATCCCGGCATCGATCACGGCATTGGCTTCGCGCCCTTCGACCTTCAGCACATGCTCGACCGCCCATTCGGTGATGCCGAAGGTGAGCAACAGGACCGCGCTGACGCCGCTGAAAACAAGCGTGCGATTGATCGCAAAGCCCAGGTCGATCACCTTTTCCCGAAGCAGCGCGTAAGCAAGCACGGCGGGCGCAACAATGCCCGAAAGAATATCCCCAAGTATACCGGCACCGTCATAGATAAAACTGTTCGTTCGATCAGACCAATTGAAGAAACCGATCAATTGACTTATGAAAATTGCTACTAAGGCTGCCAGGACCAAGGTATAGCGTCGACGCTGCGCAAGCGGGACCCTCTGACGACTAACAAGCAACACCGCCACAGTCGGCAACATCGGTATGCAAGTAGCCTGACCATGGGCAATGAACAAAGCTAATTGATTCGGCCAAAGTTCGACTCCAGCGACCCATACTACGCCGCCGAAAATTACACAGCCCAGCGCTAAAAGCCCGTTCAAGGGCCAAGCCCAACGCCACTTCGCCCCCCGCTGACGGTCATCGAAACTGAGCGCGAACCCGAAAAATAAGCCATAAGTGATGGCGTTCAGAAACAGGCCGATCGCGTAACTGAGCGGCCATAGCCCAACCATTCCTTCATACGATTGGGGCGTTGCAAAGGGTCGTCCAAAGGCAATGAGCGACAGCGCGAGGAGCATCGCATCGAGCCGCCCCGCAGCGCGAAATAGGATAAGGACGCCGATCAGTGCGGTGATCGAAGTCGCGACGGCGTACCTTAAACTATTGAGGTCGGCTTCTTGGTGAGCGAGCGCGGGGACCAGCTCGACCGAGCGCTCCTTGCCCTCATGCTGAACCAGCAGCTCAAACCGTTCGCCGGCAACCAGGTAGCCTGCCCGAAGCGCCTGCCAGGGGGGATCTGTACGCACCAGATCACCCGGTTCGATACCCGCCTTCGCCGCCGGCGAGCCAGCGACGACAGAACCGACCACGACCCTGACAGGCATCGTCTTGGTTGTGCCGCTCGGTTGAATACCGATGGCCCCCGCGGCGGGCAGTACGCCGCCGGCTTTGAGAATCGTCTCAACATCCTGCAAAACCACGAAGATACTGGTGAGAATCGCCACCCAGCGCAGCCATTTGAACCACCGGGCAGGCGGGGTCGGCATTGTTTCGGCGATCGGCGACGACATCGGTTCTCCAGATACAGCAGGATCGCGTTGGCGCCAGATCGGCGCAGGCAGTGACTTAAATCAATGATTCTGTGAGTTTTTTAAATAAGATGGGACGACCACAAAGACGGCAACAATCGCGACCGGCTGCCGAACCATCGTTGCACTTCCCCCGCGCGACCTTCACGGTCGCCTGTTCGCAAGGCTAACTTCCGCTGATTATGAGAGCAAGGATCGGGGCGCCCAGCGCACCGGCTTGATGCTGTCGAAGACCTGATCGTTCAACAGCGCTCCAACCTGTTCTTCTCTTCGTTAGTGCGATCCGGTCGGAAGGTGCCAGAGTTCACCGACGCATCGGGAGCCTCCCGCCCCTGCTCCCCCTTGCCACACCCCCCCGCCCGGTGCACGTTTCTGCCCATGCGTATCCTCATCCCACTCGCCCTCGCCGCGCCGCTGCTCGCCGCCGCGGCTGCCGACACGCCCAGCCCCACGCGCCTGCGGGCCGATGTCGCCGCGATGGTCGGTTTCGGCACCCGCAACACTCTCTCCTCGGCAACCGACCCCAAGCGCGGGATCGGCGCCGCGCGCAACTGGGCGGCCGCGCGCTTCGTGGAGATCGGCAAAAGCTGCGGCGGCTGCATCACCGTCGAGCGCATTGCGCGCAGCTTCACCGGTCCGCGAGCGCCGAACGGCGTAGTGGTCGAGGATGTGCTCGGCATCCAGAAAGGCCGCGACCCGAACCGCGTGGTCATCGTCGGCGCGCACATCGACAGCCGGGGGTCGGACACGCTCGACGTGACGAAGGACGCGCCCGGCGCCAACGACGACGCATCGGGCGTCGCACTCGTGCTCGAAGCCGCGCGGCATCTGTCCAAGCAGAAGTTCGACGCGACGATCGTCTATGCGATCTTTTCGGGCGAGGAACAGGGGCTGTGGGGCGGGACATTGCTCGCCGAGACCGCAAAGGAACGCGGCTGGGAAGTCTCGGCGATGCTCAACAACGACATCGTCGGCAATACGATGGGTCAGAACGGTATCCGCGTTGCCGATCGCGTCCGCGTGTTTTCAGAAGGCATCCGCGCGTCCGAAGATCTAAAGGAGCAACTGGCGCGGCGCGGCAACGGCGGCGAGGACGACGGCCCCAGCCGCGCGCTGGCGAAGACGATCGATGCCGTCGCCGCCAGCATCCCCAAGGGGCTCGACGTCTTCGTCGACCGGCGCCCCGATCGCTTCGGGCGTGGCGGCGATCATGAACCCTTCCTGCGGCTCGGTTACCCCGCCGTGCGCTTCTCGGTCGGCGCGGAGAACTGGACGCAGCAACACCAGGACCTGCGCACCGAAGGCGGCATCGTCTATGGCGACACGATCGACAAGATGGACTTCCCCTATCTTGCGAAAGTGACCGCGATCAACATCGCGACGATCCGCCGCCTTGCCGCTGCGCCAGCCGCGCCGAAGGGCGTGACGATCTCGGGCGCGCTGAGCTTCGATACGGTAGTCAAGTGGCAGCCGGTGCCGGGCGCGGCGAAATACCGCATCTATTGGCGGCGCACCGACTCAGCGCGGTGGACGGGTATGCGCGATGTCGCGGCGACGACGGTGACGCTCGTCAACACCTCGATCGACGACCATCTCTTCGCGGTGGCGGCGATCGGCACCACCGGTGCCGAAAGCCTGCCGGTGCTGGCGGGACCCGCGCCGCGGTAAGCGTCAGACCGACCTCTAGCCGTTCGCTCTCAGCCTGTCGGTGGGCCGCCCTTCCGCTGACGCTTTGCCACACAAAGAACGGGCCTCGACAAGCTCATCCCGAACGGATCAAGCTTTTTGCAACTGGGTAAAGCGCGCGCCCGTCAGCGGCAGCAGCCACACACGCAGCGCGGCGCGGGGCGCCATTTGCGCACCGGCTTGTGCCAGACTTTGCGCTTCTTGACGGCGGTGTAGGTGACATATTCGGTCACCGTCGTCGTCACCACCGGCGCCGACTGGATCGTCACCGTCGACACGGTTCCGGGCGGGCCAGCGGGGTAGAATTGGCCGTTGACGGTGACGCCGCTGGCGTAGCCGCCTGCGCTATAGGTCTGGGTGTAGCCGCCGGCGGGTACCTGGATTACCTGCGGCTGCTGGTACGTGACGACGGGCGGCGGCACCTGCTGCGGCTGCGGCAACTGCGTCCATGTGCCCGAGTAAGTGCCTTCCCAGCGCCCCGGCGGCCCCTGATAGACCGGCTGCGGGCCGGGCCCATAGGCGCCCTCATAACGGTCCCAGCCGATATTGCCGACCGAGTCATATACCCGACCGCGCTCGTCGATCATCACGGCGTCATCATAGTAACGTAGCCAGCGATAGCCGCGCGGCGGCGTCGCGAGGCCATAATAAGCAAAATCATCGATCCAGAAGTTCGAGCCGATCCAGTAGCTCGGCAGGCGCCAGCCGCGCGTCGGGCGGCGATAGGCCGCCCAGCCGCCGGGCGCGCGATAGCCGCCTTCCCAGCGGCCGTTGATCTGGCGGCCCCAACGATAGCCACGCGGCGCGGGCGGCAACTGGTTGATGGTGTGCATCGGCGGGCGTTGCGCGCTGCTGCTCTGCCATTGCATTGTCGGGGCGTTCGGCGCCTGGACCTGCGGCGGCGCCGGCATCTGCATCTGCTGGGCCGACGCGCCATATTGGGCACCGTACTGCGCACCATATTGCGCGACGCTGCGGTCGATTCGCTGCGCCGCAGCAGGACTGACGATCACGCCGGTGGCAAGGACAATCGACGCGAACAGGCGGCTTTGCATGGTAAACGCTCCCTTGCTGACGCCGCTGGCCGTGGAAGGGCGGCTAATCAGTTAACGGATTTGATACCATTTTTCGCGGATTTTAGCCAGTTAGCAACATTGTGCCACTTTGGGGCAACAATCTAAAGCCGTGTCGCGAGCAGCGCCGCAAGCGCCTCTACCCCGATCGCGTCCTCGGCATCGAAGCGCGCAACCTTCGGGCTGTCCAGATCGATCACGCCGATCAGCACGCCGTCGCGGATGATGGGCACCACCAGTTCGGATGCGCTGTCGGCATCACAGGCGATATGACCGGGAAAGGCGTGGACGTCAGCAACCAGCTGCGTGGCCAGGGTCGTAGCGGCGGTGCCGCACACCCCCTGGCCCAGCGGAATGCGGATGCACGCCGGCTTGCCCACAAACGGCCCGAGCAACAGCTCGCCCTCGACCAGCCGGTAAAAGCCCGCCCAGTTGAGATCGGGCAGATATTGCCAGATCAGCGCCGCCGCATTGGCCATATTGGCCACCGCATCGGGCTCCCCCGCTGTCAGTGCGTCGAGCGCGCTCAACAGATCACGGTAAAGCGCGGGCTTGTCGCTCGCATCGATCGCAAAGTCATACATCGACCGCGATGTAGGCAGCATGCCCCGATGAAACTAGACCTTGACGATGCCGTGCTCGATCAGGCTGCGCGCGGTGTCGACGATCGTCTCGGCCGGGTCGCGCGGCACCCAGCCAAGTATGTCGCGGGCGTGGTCCGACCGGGTGTCGCGGACCCTGCCGAGTTCGCTCGTCACGAATTTGAGCTGTGGATCGAACAGCGCGGCGGCATGCAGCAGGAAACCAGGCAACCGCCGCGTCGGCACCTTGCGCGCTTCCGGCCCTAGCCGGTCGCGCAGAATCGTCGCCACCTCGCGCATCATCATGAACGGACTCGAAGCGATGAACCGCTCGCCGGCAATGCCATCAGCGGTCAGGCAGCGGACATGCAGGTCGGCGACGTCGCGCACATCGACCACGCCGAAGCCGATGTCGGGCACGCCGGGCAGCGCCCCACCCAGCAGCCGCGTGACGATTTCGAGCGACCCCGAAAAATCGGCGCTCAGCACCGGCCCGAGCACGGCGGCGGGATTGACCGAAGCATAGACCATGTCGCCGCCCTCAGCCGCGATCCAATCACGCGCGGCGCGCTCGGCGAGCGTCTTCGACTTGGCATAGGCATGGACCTGCGGGCCGTCGACATTGGTCCAATCGGCTTCGGTGTAACGCGCGGCTTTGCGGCCATGGCCATAGGCGATCGCCGCCACCGACGACGTCATCACGAAGCGCTTCACCCCTGCCGACTTGGCGAAGCGCAGCGCTCGCAACGCGCCATCGCGCGCGGGCACGATCAGCTCGTCCTCGTGGCGGACGGCGCCGGTCGGCAATGGCGAAGCGACGTGAACAACGTGGCTGCATCCCGCGACGGCATCGGCCCAGCCGGCATCGTCGGTCAGATCGGCGGCAAAGAACCTCAGCTGGGCGTCGGGCACGCCCAGCCAGCTGCGCACTTCGCCCTCGCGCGCCAGGTTGCGGATGGTGGTGTGGACCTGCCAGCCCTCGGCCGCGAGCTGGCGGATGACGAAGCCGCCGATGTAGCCGCTGCCGCCCGTGACGAGTACCGTGCCGCTCATCCTTGCTCTCCAAAAAAGACCTCACAAAATCCGTTCGCGCTGAACTTGTCGAAGTGCCGTTCTCCCCTGCGAAGGTTGCAGGGCAGGACGGGCCTTCGACAGGCTCAGGCCAAACGGACAAACCGATAGCCGGTCATAAGATGCGTTTTATATCGAAACTGATCGCAAGCCAAGCGGATTGGCTTGCCTTGACGGCGGCAGGGGCGCCATCATCGCCTTTGAGGAGAGCGCGATGCCAGAGACCTATCCCGTCCCCGCCGACTGGGCCGCCAACGCGTATGTCGATGCAACCGCTCATGCCGCGCTCCATGCCGCCGCACAGGTCGATCCGCAGGCATTCTGGCTGGAGCAGGCCAAACGGCTCGACTGGATGACGCCGCCGACCCGCGCGGGCGACTGGAGCTTCGACGAGGCGCGTTTCGGCATCAAATGGTTCGAGGACGGCGTGCTCAACGTCAGCGCCAATTGCCTCGACCGGCATCTGGCGTCGCGCGGCGACGCGGTCGCGCTGGTGTGGGAACCCGATGAACCTGGCGAAGCGCCGCGCCGCTTCACCTACCACGATCTCCATGCCGAGGTGTGCCGCTTTGCCAATGTGCTGAAGTCATCAGGCGTCGTGAAGGGCGACCGCGTCACCATCTATATGCCGATGATCCCCGAAGCCGCCTTTGCAGTGCTGGCGTGTGCGCGGATCGGTGCCATCCATTCGGTCGTGTTCGGCGGTTTTTCGGCCGAGGCGCTGGCGGGCCGCATCACCGATTGCGATTCGACGCTGGTCGTCACCGCCGACGAAGGGCGGCGCGGCGGCAAGCGGGTCGCGCTGAAGGCTGCGGTGGACGCAGCAGCGCATCACGCGCCATGCCTGCAGAAAGTGATCGTCGTTGCCGCGACCGGTGCCGCCGTGCCGATGCAGCCCGGTCGCGACATCTGGTACCACGACGCGGCCGCCGCCGTCGCCACGGACTGCCCGCCCGAGCCGATGGCCGCTGAAGACCCGTTGTTCATCCTCTACACCAGCGGCTCGACCGGCAAGCCCAAGGGCGTGCTTCACACCAGCGGCGGCTATCTGCTCTGGGCGAGCCTGACACATCACTGGTGCTTCGATTATCGCCCCGGCGACGTCTGGTGGTGCGCCGCCGACATCGGCTGGGTGACCGGGCACAGTTACATCCTCTATGGCCCGCTGGCGAACGGCGCGACGACGCTGATGTACGAAGGCCTGCCCAACTGGCCCGACGCCAGCCGCATCTGGCAGATCGTCGATCGCCACCGGGTCCACACGATCTTCACCGCCCCTACAGCCTTGCGCGCGCTGATGAAGGACGGCGACGGTTATGTGCAGGCGACCAGCCGCGCGTCGCTCAAACTGCTCGGCACGGTCGGCGAGCCGATCAATCCCGAGGCGTGGCGCTGGTATCACGACGTCGTCGGCGAAGGTCGATGCCCGGTCATCGACACCTGGTGGCAGACTGAGACCGGCGGCGCGATGATCGCGCCGATGCCCGGGGCAACCGCGCTCAAACCCGGCAGCGCCACGCGGCCGATGCCGGGCGTGGTCCCGCAGATCGTCGATGCCGAGGGGCAGGTGCTGGAGGGTGCCGCCGAGGGCAATCTGGTGATCGCCGCGAGCTGGCCGGGACAGATGCGGACGGTGTGGGGGGATCATGCGCGCTTCTTCCAGACCTATTTCACAACTTATCCCGGCAAGTATTTCACCGGCGACGGCGCGCGGCGCGACGCCGATGGCGATTACTGGATCACCGGCCGCGTCGATGACGTGATCAACGTAAGCGGTCACCGGATGGGCACTGCCGAAGTCGAATCGGCGCTGGTACTCCACCCCAAGGTCGCCGAAGCCGCCGTCGTCGGCATGCCGCACGACATCAAGGGGCAAGGCATTTACGCCTACGTCACGCTCAACGCGGGCGAAGCAGCCGATGATGGCTTGCGCGCCGAACTCGTCAAATGGGTGCGCACCGAAATCGGCCCGATTGCGACGCCCGACGCCTTGCAGTTCGCCCCTGGCCTACCGAAAACGCGGTCGGGTAAGATCATGCGCCGCATCCTGCGCAAGATCGCCGAAGGCGATGTGACGGCGCTGGGCGACACCTCGACGCTCGCCGATCCGACCGTTGTCGATGATCTCGTCGCCAACCGCGTGGTGTAGGGTAAACCTTACATTTCGCTTGCGACAAAACAGACTCGCCGTTATCCAACGCCAACACACCAATAGAGAGGTATCCATGCGCATCGCACGTTTCGCCCGGTTGACAGCAGCCACTGCCGTCCTCGCCCTCGCCGTCCCTGCCCTGTCGAAGGACGGCGCTGCCAGTGCTCCGCGCTATGGCAGCTTCGGCGTCGACCTGACGGCCAAGGATGCGGCCGTAAAGCCCGGCGATGACTTCTGGAATTATGTCAACGGCGGCTGGGCGAAGCGCACCGAAATCCCGGCGGACAAAGCCGCAGTCGGCTATGGCAACCTCCTGACCGACGAGGCCGAAGTCAACGTCCGCGCGATCCTCGACGACATGGCGAAGAACCCGTCGAAGTACGGCGCGACCGGCAAGCAGGTGGGCGATTTCTACGCGAGCTGGATGGATGAAGCGGGAATCGAGGCGAAGGGCACGGCGCCGCTGAAGCCCTATCTCGCCAAGATCGACGCGGTCCAGAACCTGACCGATCTGCAGACGCTGTTCGCCAGCGTCGGTTATGAATCACCGGTCGGCGTCGGCATCATCCCCAACCTCGCCGATCCGACGCGGTACACCGCAGCGGTCGGACAGGGCGGCCTGGGCATGCCGCGCGACTATTACCTGCTCGAAGGCGCCAAGTACGACGGCTATCGCAAGGCCTATCGCGCCTATATCGAAAAGATCCAGACGCTGGCCGGGATCGAGAATGCCGCCGCCAAGGCCGATGCGATCATGGCGCTGGAAACCGCGATGGCCAAGGAGCATTGGTCGCCCGAAAAGAGCCGCGACATTGCGGCGCTCAACGATCCGCAGGACATCGCCGGCCTCGAGAAAAAGGCGCCCGAATTCGACTGGGCGCTGATCCTGAAGACCGCAGGCGTCGACAGCTCGCCGAAGGTGCTGATGACCAACAACACCGCGATTACGGCGCTCGGCAAGATCATGGTCGCGACCCCGCTTCAGACCTGGAAGGATTATCTCGCCTTCCACTTCGTCAGCGACAATGCGGCCTATCTGCCCAAGGCATTCGATCAGGCGCGGTTCGATTTCTATTCGACCACGCTGTCGGACGTGAAGACACAGCGTGATCGCTGGAAGCGCGGCGTGCAGCTCACCAACGGCGCGCTCGGCGAAGCCGTCGGCCAGCTTTATGTCGCTAAATTCTTCCCGCCTGCTGCAAAAGCACAGATGCAGGAGCTGATCGAAAATCTGCGCGGCGCCTATCAGGACCGGATCAGCAAATCGACGTGGATGGACGACGCGACCCGCAAGGCCGCGCTCGCCAAGCTTGCCGCGTTCGAGCCGCGCGTCGGCAATCCCGACAAGTACATCGATTACTCGAGCTTCAAGGTCGTGCGTGGCGACATGCTGGGCAATGCGATGCGCTCGGCTGAATTCGAACACCAGCTGCAGCTCTCGCGCTTCGTGAAGCCCGTTGATCGCTCGCTCTGGAGCATGACGCCGCAGACGGTGAATGCCTATTACAATCCGCTCGCCAACCAGATCACTTTCCCGGCGGCGATCCTGCAGCCGCCCTATTTCGATCCCAAAGCCGATCCGGCAGTGAACTACGGCGCGATCGGCGCGATCATCGGCCATGAAATGGGTCACGGCTTCGACGATCAGGGCAGCCAGTTCGGCCCCACCGGCAAGTTCGAAAACTGGTGGACGCCCGCTGCCAAGGCAGCGTTCAAGGAACGCACGGCCGCGCTCGCGGCGCAGTACGACCAATATGAGGCGGTGCCGGGCACCAAGGTCAACGGCAAGCTGACGCTGGGCGAGAACATCGGCGATCTCGGCGGGGTCGAAGCCGCCTATGGCGCTTATCAGCGCTATCAGGCGAAGCACGGCAAGGCGCCGGTGATCGGCGGCCTGACCGGCGACCAGCGCTTCTTCCTCGCCTATGCGCAGGCGTGGCAGTCGAAGCTGCGCGAAGGGGCAGCGCGCGCGCGGGCGCTCACCGATCCGCACAGCCCGCCCTATTTCCGGGTCAACGGCATCGTGCGGAACGTCGACGCCTGGTACACGGCCTTCAACGTGAAACCCGGCGATAAGCTGTATCTGGCGCCCGAGCAGCGCGTCCACATCTGGTAAAGCCGCTAATCTTCGCCCATGCTGTGCTCGCCAACGGGAGAGGCAGCATGGGCGAAATGCAGATCAGGCCGCTCGCCGCGCATTGCGGCGCGGAAGTCACCGGCATCGATGTCCGTTCGATCGGCGACGACGAACTGGCGACGCTACGCCAGACGCTCGCCGAGGCGGGCGTGGTCATGCTGCGCAACCAGCAGCTGTCGCCCGAGGATCACATCGCCTTTGCGCGGCGGTGGGGCGACATCGACGTCAACAATTACTTTCCGGCGAATGGCGGCTATCCCGAAATCGCCGAAGTGCGAAAGGCCGAGACGCAGTTCGTCAACATCGGCGGCGGCTGGCACACCGATCACAGCTATGATCCGGTGCCCGCGATGGGTTCGATCCTTGTTGCGCGCGAGTTGCCGCCGGCGGGTGGCGACACACTGTTCGCCAGCATGGGCGCCGCCTATGACGCGCTGTCGGAAGGGCTGAAGGCGGCGCTTGGCGGCTTACGCGCGGTGCACAGCGCCGATCATATCTATGGCCGGGACGGCATCTACGCGAAGACCGACCAGGCCGCCGACCTGAAAGGCCATGACATCAGCGCGACGGCGGTCCATCCGGCGGTGATCAGTCACCCCGTAACGGGACGCAAGCTGCTCTACGTCAATCCTGCCTTCACGCTCCATTTCGAAGGCTGGACGCGCGAGGAGAGCCAGCCGCTGCTGCAATATCTCTACAGCGTTGCGATGCGCGAGGAATTTCACTGTCGCCTGCAATGGGCGCCCGGATCGGTCGCGGTGTGGGACAATCGGTCGACCTGGCACTTCGCAGTCAACGACTATCACGGCCATAAGCGACTGATGCACCGGATCACGATTTCCGGCGTGCCACTGCGCTAACTCTCCCGCGTTTGCGGGAATCACGCTTCACCGTTCGTGCTGAGCTTGTCGAAGCACCGACCTCCTTCTTCGAGCGGCTGGCATAAGAAAGACAGCCCTTCGACAAGCTCAGGGCAAACGGCGCTAGCTGGAATTCCTGCGCGGACTCTCGTTACCCGCCCCTGATCGCTACCCCCTGCTCGTCCAATTTCGGCGGCAGGTTTGTCTCGCACACGAGCGCGGCGCTGAACTTCACAGGCGGGCGCATCTCGAAATAGTCGCCTTCGGTCGGATGCGTTCGCCGACGGAAAAAACCCGTTGCGCGCAGATGCGGGTCGTCCATCACATCGTCGACATCGCGCGCTTCCCGCGCCGGCAGGTTGGCGGCCTCGCAACGTTTCAGCAGCTCGGCGGTGGTAAAGTTCCGGGTCAGCCGCGCGACTTCGTGATACATCAGCGCCATATTGTGGAAGCGATCGGTGGTGGTCGCGAGTTCGGGCCGGTCGAGGAACGCCGACGCCTCCAGTACCGAAAACAGGTCCAGCCAATGACGGTCGCCGTACGCGGCGATTGCGACATGGCCATCGCTGGTCGGAAACGGCTGACGGTGGGGATCGACCTGGCGAGCGTAGCAGGTCGGCGCGTTGGGTGGGTCGAAGGTATGTCCTCCCAGATGCTCGAGCAGGATGAAGTGCGTAAACGCCTCGAGCATTGGCACTTCGACCAGTTGCCCTTCGCCCGTGCGCATCCGGTGAATGATCGCCGCCAGCACGCCATAGGCGCCGTGCAGGCCCGACACCTTGTCCGCGATCAGCGACGGGATGAAGCGCGGCGCGCTGCCGCCATCGACCCGCTTCGACAGGCTGGTCGCGCCGCTCGCGGCCTGGATGACATCGTCATAGGCCGGAAGATCGGCATAGGGACCGTCCTGCCCGAAGCCGACACAATGGACGTAGATGATGTCAGGCCGGATCTGCCGCACGCTCTCGTAATCGAGCCCCAGCCGCTCCATCCCCTGCCCGCGCACGTTCGACACGAAGACATCGGCGTCGGCGAGCAGGCGCTTCATCGTCGCCAGATCGTCGGGCTTCTTCAGGTCGAGCAGCACCGATTGCTTGCCGCGATTGAGCGCAAGGAAGCCTGGCCCCATGCCCATTGTCGCGGCCGGTTTCCCTGCCCAACGGAACACATCGCCCATCGGCGGCGATTCGACCTTGATCACCTCGGCACCCAGATCGGCGAGCGTCTGCGTGCAATAGGGGCCGAAGACGACGCTGGTCAGGTCGACGACCTTGAGGCCGCTCAGCATCGGCTTGCCGTCGCCTGGGGTCATGCCTTGCCTCCGATCGCGGTAATGATGTTTGCGCGGCCATCGTGCGCGATTTGCGCGGTGCGGCCAAGCGGATCATCGGCAAGCAGCGTGGCGAGCGTTGCGGCATCGCCACGCGCGGTGGCGGCGAGGATGCGCGCACCGGCGCCGGTCGTGCCGATCACATAGCCGCGCTGGGGCGCTCCCTGCTTGAAGGCGACGGTGTAGGTTTCGATCGTCGCCGCCGCAGGGCCGTCGGCCAGTTGCACGACCCGATCACCCGCAATCTGCTGCGCGATGGCGGCACTCGATACCGGCGCCCAATCGCGCGTCGGCGTGGCCGAATAGACCCCCGCTGCCTCCTTCGACATGAAGCCGCCGTTGGCGAGGATCAGCCCGAACGCCTCGGGCGCTGCCCGCAACCGCTCGACCATCGTTGCGATGGCATGGAGCGAATAGCTGTTCCCCGGCCCGCCGAAGAACGGCAGTCCGCCGGTAACCGTCGCCGAAGTCGCGCGCCAATCCAGCCCCAGCGCCTCGGCCGCGATCAGCACCACGCAGGGGAAACAGCTATAGAGGTCGAACAGCGCGACATCGGCTGCGTCCCTCCCCGCCGACGCCAGCGCCTGCGCGAGCACTAGCTCGACCGCGCGCGACCTTGACAGATCGGGTCGCTCGGTCGGCGTGCGATCCGCTGCCGCCGCATAGCCGTGGAGATAGACCCGCTTGGCGCGCGCAATGCCGAGCCGGTCGGCCTCCCCCGCCGAGGTCAGCACCACTGCCGCGCCCTGGTTCACCGCATCCTGCGCGACGTGCCATTTGAGATAGGGGTCGGCAACGGGATAATTCTCGGCCGACGGTGTCCTGAGAAAATCGGCACTGCGGGCGGTGGGGAACATGCCGCATGGATTGGCCGCTGCGACGGCCGAAAAACCCGCCCACAGCTCCGCCATCAGCGCCGCATGAGCCCCACGCGACAGCCCCAACCGCCCCCGCAGCGCATGTTCGAAAGCGGGATAGGTCAGCGTCGGCGCGCCGAGGCCGTTGGCGATCTCATAAGCCGACAGCAGCGGTGCACCGAAGCCGCGATCGGTGAAATCGGCGTCGCTGCTCCGCGCCCAGTCGAGCGCCTGCCCCCGCCGTATCGCGGTCTTGAGCGCTGCCGTCGCCTCGCTTCCCGCGATCAGCACCGCTCGCGCCTCGCCAGCGTGGATCGCCTCGGCGGCTTCGCTTACCAAGGCCTGCGGCTGGTCGCCGCCGACCAGCGAATAGATCGCCTCGACCGGTCCGAGTCCCAGATCCCCGGCCAGCGTCCCCGGCGGATTGGCGCAGCGTCCGAACGGCTGCGGCGCCCCTGGAACCGAGTCGGCCATGGTACGCACGACGACGATCCGGTCGATCGCTGAAGCCAGTGCCGCCGTGTCGCTATCGGCCAGCGCCGCGCGCGCGGCGGCGGCGCGCAGTCCCGCCGGATCGGGGGCCGCGCCCTCGCCCTGCCAATGCACGGCAAGCTGGCCGACCCCGACCAGCACCGGCGTGCGCGGATCGACGCCGCTCAAGCCACCGCCGCCAGCATCGCATCGACCCATTGCGGCACCAGCACGCTGGCGGGTCCGGTGCGGCTCTCGCCGAACAAATGGCTGCCTGCGCTCGGCTCCAGATTGAGTTCGAGCGTTTCGGCGCCATGCCAGCGCGCGGTCTGGACGAAGCCCGCCGCCGGATAGACCGCGCCCGATGTGCCGATCGACACGAAAATGTCGGCTCTAGCCAGCGCCGCTTCGATCACGTCCATGTGATAGGGCATCTCGCCGAAGAACACGATATCGGGTCGCAGCGCCGCCGCCCCGCACGCCGGGCAAGTCGAACGCGGCGGCATCGCGCCTTCCCACGGAGCCTGCGCGCCGCACGCCGCGCACAATGCCGAGCGCAACTCGCCGTGCATATGCAGCAGCCGCCGGGCGCCCGCGCGCTCGTGAAGATCGTCGACGTTCTGCGTCACGATCAGCAGCTCGCCCGGCCATGCCGCATCGAGCCGCGCGAGCGCCTCATGCGCCGCGTTCGGGCTGACATTCGCCAACGCCGTCCGCCGCAGGTCGTAGAAGCGATGCACGAGCGCCGGATCGCGCGCGAGCGCTTCGGGCGTGCACACATCCTCCACGCGGTGCCCCTCCCACAGCCCGCCGGGGCCACGAAAGGTCGCGATGCCGCTCTCGGCGGATATGCCCGCACCGGTCAGGATAACGATGTTTGACGCCGCTCGCATCGCCACAGCATAGGAAAGCGCGAAACGCCGCGCCAGTCGCGCGATCGCCCCTTGTCGGTCGCGGGGGCTTTCTGCCATGCGCTGACGCGAACCCTGGGAGAGCATGCGATGACGGCGATCGGGATTCTGGGCAGCGCAGGGCGGATGGGCCGCGCCATCGCCGATGCGATCGCCAGCCACGGCGCGACGCTTGCTGGCGGCATCGACGCGGGCGGCGATCCGGTGGCGCTGACGGCGAAAGCCGACGTGCTCGTCGATTTCACTGTCCCCGGCGCGCTCGCCTCCAATCTCGCCGCCGCGCGCACCGCAGGAAAGCCGATCCTGATCGGCACCACCGGGCTCGGCCTTGCGCACCATGCCCTGATCGACGAAGCCGCGCGCGACATCCCTGTTCTCCAAACCGGCAACACCTCGCTTGGCATCACGCTGCTCGCGCGACTGGTGCGCGAAGCCGCCGAACGGCTGGGCCCTGCCTGGGACATCGAAATCGTCGAAATGCACCACCGCGCCAAGGTCGATGCGCCTTCGGGCACCGCGCTGCTGCTTGGCGAGGCCGCCGCCGCTGGCAGGAACGCCGCGCTTGCCGATCTGTCGGTAATTGGCCGCGCCGGCCTGTCGGGCGACCGCGCCGAGGGGACGATCGGCTTCGCCTCGCTGCGCGGCGGCACTGTCGCGGGCGATCATCAGGTCATATTTGCCGGACAAGGCGAGCGCATTGAGCTCGGCCACCGCGCCGAGGACCGCGCGATCTTCGCGCACGGTGCGATCACCGCCGCGCTGTGGCTCGCCGGCCGCGCACCTGGCCGCTATGCGATGGCCGAGGTGCTGGGGCTTTGAAAAAGGCCGATATCGTCGAATTCTACAGTCGGCTCGCTGCCGACAACCCCCATCCCGAAACCGAGCTGGCGTTCGGCAATCCCTATCAGCTGGTCGTCGCGGTCGCGCTGTCGGCGCAATCGACCGATGTCGGCGTCAACAAGGCAACGCGTGCGCTGTTCGCCGAGGTGACGACGCCCGCGCAGATGCTCGCGCTCGGCGAGGCGGGGCTGAAGGAGCACATCAAGACGATCGGACTGTTCAATACCAAGGCGAAGAATGTCATCGCGCTGTCGCGGATCCTGGTCGACGAACACGGCGGCGAGGTGCCGCCCAACCGCGACGCGCTCGAAAAATTGCCGGGCGTGGGGCGCAAGACCGCCAATGTCGTGCTGAACGTCGCGTTCGGTGCGGAGACTTTCGCGGTCGACACGCATATCTTCCGCGTCGGCAATCGCACCGGCCTCGCACGGGGCAAGACGCCGCTCGCGGTCGAACTCAAGCTCGACAAGGCAACGCCCGCGCCGTTTCGCGTCCATGCGCATCACTGGCTGATCCTGCACGGACGCTATATATGCAAGGCGCGCACGCCGGAGTGCTGGCGGTGCCCGGTCGCCGATCTGTGCGCGTACAAGCCGAAGACGCCCGCGCCCAAGTCGCGGGCCAAGGAGGTCGCATGAACCGCACGCTGCTCGCAACGCTCGCGCTGCTGACCGGCCTGGCCATTGGCGGACCCGGCAGCGCGCGGGATACAACGGTCCCAGAAGCAACGCCGGTCGGAGCGCCGCAGAGCTGCATCACCCGCCACCGGATCGCGCAAAGCCTGGTGCGCAGCGATTCGGTGATCGATTTCCAGATGATCGACCGCAAGGTGTACCGCGTCACGCTGCCCCAGCCCTGCCCCGGCCTCGGCTTTCAGGAACGCTTCGGTTACAGCGTCTCGATCGACCAGCTCTGTTCAAGCGACATCATCACGGTGCTCTATCTCGACCCGCAAGGCCCCGGCGCGCGCTGCGGCCTTGCGCCGTTCCAGCAGGTGACGCTCGCCCCCCGGCAAAAGCGGCCACGCTGAAACCACTGGCGCGACGAGGGATGCTTTGCTAGGCGCGTCGCTCAGGCACCCGTAGCTCAGCTGGATAGAGCGCTGCCCTCCGAAGGCAGAGGCCAGGGGTTCGAATCCCTTCGGGTGCGCCATCCTCGCTAGTGCGTGCGCTCACGCCAGCCGAACTTCAACATCTGATAAAGTCGCGCGCGCAACGCAGCGCGGATATGGTCGGGGAGAGAGGATTCGAACCTCCGGCCCCTGCCTCCCGAAGGCAGTGCTCTACCAGGCTGAGCTACTCCCCGACGGAGCCCGGCGTGCCTGATGCTGGCGGCCGGTGCGAGCTTGGAGGCGGGCCTATAGCCACGCACGCGCACTCGCGCAAGCCCGCTGCCGTCAATCGGCGAGCGCTGCCAGCATCGCCGCCATCGAGGTGAATTTTTCGCGCGGGGCGCCATCGCGGGCACGCGCGACTTCAGCGGCTTCGATCTTTTTCCAGTCGCGGAAAGTGACGATGTCGACGCCGCGTGCCGACAACAGCCGGTCGAGCCCGGGCCGCCCTTCCTTGCCGCTGTCGCCGCCGATTTCGGCGCCGATGCGATCGGCGACCGACTGGCCGTCGGGGCGATTGGTGCCGATCGTCCCGGTCGGCCCGCGCCGGGCCCAGCCGACCGCATAGAGCCCCGGCGCGATCAGCCCATCGACATTGGCAAAGCGCCCCGCACGCTCGTCATAGGGCACGCCCGGAATCGGCGGCGTCCGGTACCCGATGCAGCTGACGACCAGGCTTGCGGGTACGGCATAGGTCTCGCCCGTCCCGCTGACGCCGCCCAGCTCGTCGATCCGGGTACGTTCGACGATGACCCGTTCGGCGCGGCCATCGCCTTCGATGCGGACGGGCGCGGCGAAGAAATCGAAGGCGATCGTGATCGTCTTGTGCGGCAGCGCGGCGAAATCCCGCAGGTGCGCGACCGATTTGCGCTGGCCGGGTTCCAGCACGGCATCGGCTTCGGCTGGCGGCAGATCGGCAGGATCGACCGACGGCGCCGCACGCTCGAGATGGCCAAGCTCGCCCAGTTCCTTGGGCGTCATCGCGATCTGGTGCGGCCCGCGCCGCCCGAGGATCGTGATCCGCCGGATCGTCGCGGCGTCGAGCGCGGCGAGCGCTGGCGCGGTAATGTCCGACCCGACGAATTCCGCGCGCGTCTTCGACAGGATGCGCGCGACATCGAGCGCGACATTGCCGACGCCGATCACCGCGACGTCGGGACCGGCCAGCGGCGGGGCCAGACCTTCATGGTCGGGATGGCCATTGTACCAGCCGACGAACGCCGCCGACCCGATCACGCCGGGCAAGTCCTCACCCGGGATACCGAGCGCACGGTCGCGCGGGGCCCCGGTCGCCAGCACCACGGCATCATAAAGGCCATGGAGTTCGTCGATGCTCAGGTCACGGCCGAGCCGGACGTTGCCGACGAAGCGGACATTGTCGGTCAGCGCGACTGCTTCGTAGCGCCGCGCAACCCCCTTGATCGATTGATGGTCGGGCGCCACGCCGAAGCGGATCAGGCCGTAAGGGACCGGCAATTGATCGATGATGTCGATGCGCACTGCGTCGCCGAACAGCTTCTGGCATGCCTCGGCGGTGTAATAGCCCGCCGGCCCCGACCCGATCACCGCGATATGGCGCATCGACCTCTCCCTTTTGGCGCAAGCTAGCGAGCGATTCGCCAAGGCTAAAGCCCTGAATGGCCCTTGCGCCATTTGGTCCAGAGATGGCGGGAAAGCATGGCGGGCGGCATGCGCAGCAAATGGCTGCGGGCATAGAAGCCCAGCCGGACCGTCTGGCGAGTTGCCCGCCCCCAAGCGTCGCGCGCCGTAACGCGGCGGAGGAACAATGTATCGAGCGCCGTCAGCTTGCCCGCGCCGATCGCGTCGGGTGCCCCGTAAAGCGCCGCCGCGAGCCGGATCGAGCGGGCGACCGCCACGCTCAACCGATGCCGCGCGGCGCGATCGGCGAGGCCTTCAACGCCGAACTCCTCGATCAGGCAATGGATGTCCCACAGGTTGCGCATGCCGCCGGCCAGATCGCCGTCGGCGATCAGATGCGCCGCGGCGTGGACGATCATGTCGTGCGGGGCGAGCACCTTGAGCCCGCTGTTCAGCGGCACCGCGCCCGCGATCAGCGCGGCGGCATCGGGCGTCACCGCCGCCGTCAAGGGCAGGATGGTGTGGTGGACATCGATCATCCGGTCGCGACTCTGGTGGATCAGCGGCGGCAGCTCGTGCATCCAGCGGCGGTAATAGGCATCGTCATAGGGATCGGGCTTCACCCATTCCCACCCTGCCGCGAGCAGCGCCGCCTCGACGCGGTCGAGCGCGTCGCGGGGTACCAGGATGTCGAGGTCGCCGATCGACCGGCCCACCCCTGCCCGCAAGCCCGCCGCGACATAGGCAGTGCCCTTCAGCAGCACCACCGGTACGCCGAGCGGCGCAAGCGCGCGGTGTGCCATCTGGGCTTCCCACAGCGCCGTAATGCGTCCCTGCTCGGCCGAAGCACGCGCATCGGCGAGCTGGCGTGCAACGGCGGGCGGAACCGGGAGCCCGTCAAGCCGGTGCGCGAGTGTGCCGATCAACTGCTCGGCGCGCGCCATCGCCAGCAGGGCGGTCCAGGCGCCCGCGTCGAAGCTGGTCACGATCGCCGGATCGCGCAGCGCCGCGGCGAGCAGCCAGCCATCGGTCAGCGCGCGGCCCATAGCGCCTCCACCATCGCCAGCGCCTGCGCCGCGTCGGGATAATCGATGGCGCGTGTCGGCACGGTCCGGACGAGGCGCGTCAGGGCATCGAACCCGCGCTCACCGAGCGCCGTGTAGTTGGTCGATGCCTGAGTCAGCCGCACGAAAACTTCGCTTGGCGCGACGGCGCGCGTCTCGGGCGTGTGGCCGAAGCGCGGGAACAGCAGCATCGCCGGGCGGGCGGCCCGCGCCATCGCGGCGATCGCGCGATCGTCCGGAACCATATGGCGGATGTCGCCCTTGGGCGTGCCCGCCAGCAGCGGCCCGAACCGCGCCTTCGGTGTCGCCGCCGCGACCACGCCGATCGCGGCATTCTTCAGGCTGACGAGGCGGGGGAAGGCATGGACGCGCCCGTCGGCAAGGTCGATCAGCGCGAATTCGTCGCCCATCAGCCGCCAGCCACGCGCCGCCAGCAGCGCCGCGAGCGTCGATTTGCCCGCGCCCGACTCGCCCGTCATCAGCAGCGCTAAGCCGTCGCGCTCGACCGCGCTCGCGTGCAGCAGCAAATAGCGCCGCAGCCCGAGCGCCATCTGCAGATTCATGCCCATTTCGGCGGCGAGCAGCCCCTGCGCCAATGGCAAGGGCGCGGTGTCGGGCAGCATGTAATCGCCGCCGATCATCACCGGCGGCCGCACCAATCGGCGCCAGGGTCGCGCGGCGAACAGGCGCACGGTGAAATCGGCGATGCCGTCGTCGGGCGCGGGATAGTCGCGGTAGAGTTGGCGCAACTGGTCGACCGGCGCACGCCAGTCGCTGCTGATCCGAAAGCCGATCGGCCCGATCTGCAGCTGGTGGACATACCTCACGCGCGCGCCACCAGCCCGGCGGCGATCAGCTCGTCGAGCCGCGCTGCCAGCGCCTGCGCGCCACCGTCGAGCAGGTCGAAATCGGCCGACAACCGTGCCAGCAATGCGTCAAGCGTCAGCGGTTCGGCCAGCGCCGCCAGAATTTCCGGCGCGGGCGGCGCCAGCACATGGGTGATACCCGACGCCCGGTGATAGACGATCGTCAGTTCGTCCAGCGGCACCGTCCGCAGCGTTGCCGGGGCGGCGGCGATGAACCGCGTCACGGCGTTCAGCCGCGCGGCATCTGCAGCGATGCGAAACAGGTGAAGCCGCTGGTGCCCGACTGGAGGCGGCTGATATATTTCATATAGGCATTGCTGCGTTCTGTATCGACGCCCGGCAATTGCCCGCCCGACAGCGCGCGCTTGACGTCGGCGGCCTTGAACGGTGTGCCGGCTGGCGGAAAGGCGCCGACAGTCCCGCTCGGCACCACCGTACCGTCGGCAGCGATATACTGCCCAGCACGCGCGGCATCGGGCACCCGAATCTCGCAGGCAGTGACCGATGCAGCAGTCTGGGCGAGCGCGGGCCGGATCGACACGATCGCCGTGGCACCCGCCGCACCCAGCATCAGCGCACGGCGCCGCGTGGTACCCTGCGGGGCCGCGCCATCGGGGATTTCGTCACTCATTGCCGATGTTCCATGCGCCCAAGCCCTTTCACAATCGTGAAGAGCACGCAAGCATTTGGCAGCCCTGCCCCCTCGCCGCCTGTCCCACTTTGCGCTAGGCACTGGTTAATGCCGCCTCCCTTTGGCCTCCGCACGCTTGCCGGCTTCGGCGTGATCGCCATCGTCGTGATTGCGACCTGGCTGCTGCAGCCCGACCCTGAAGCAGCGCTGATCGTTCTGGTCGGCGGCATCGCCGCCGTGCTCGTGGCTGCTGGGACCGGCGAAGCGCCCGTGCCCGCCCCGACGATCGAGCGCGTCACGCGCGACGACGGCGACCCGGTCAATACCGATGAATTGATCGAGGCGATCGTCGAGCCGATCCTGATCGTCGCCGGCGGGCGCGTTGCCCATGCCAATCAGCCGGCACGCGCGTTGCTCGGCGGGCATATCATCGGCGAGGACGTGCGCCTCGCGATCCGCCATCCCGCCGCCGCGGACCGGCTCACCAATCGCGGTCCGGCGCCGAGCGCGCCGATCAATCTCGTCGGGCTCGGCACGCTCGACCAGCGCTGGGAAATGCGCGTCACCAACATGTCCGACGGGCGGCGCGTGGTGCATCTGATCGACCAGACCGGCAGCTATGCCGCCGAGCGGATGCGCGTCGATTTCGTCGCCAACGCCAGCCACGAACTGCGCACGCCGCTCGCCTCGATCCTCGGCTTTGTCGAAACGCTGTCGGACGATAAGGCCGGCGGCGATGCCGGCATTCGCGCGCGTTTCCTGAAAGTGATGTTCGACGAGGCGCGTCGCATGCAGCGGCTGGTCGAGGACCTGATCTCGCTGTCGCGGATCGAGGCCGAGAAGTACCGCCTGCCTGCGGCCGAGGTCGATCTGTCGGTGTTGATCGAGGAAGTCCATGCCGAACTCGCCGATACGCTCGACAAGCGCGGCGAGGATCTCATCGCCGAAATCGACGGCAACGTGCCACCCGTCGCCGGTGATCGCGCCCAGCTCAGCCAGGTGCTGCACAATCTGATCGGCAATGCGATGAAATATGGACGCCCCGGCACGCCCGTGATCACCCGGCTGCGTCGCGACCAGACCGGCATGATCCGCCTCACGGTGACCGACGAAGGCGATGGCGTCGCCCCCGAACATCTGCCACGCCTGACCGAGCGTTTCTACCGGGTCGATGCCGGGCGCAGCCGGGCACTGGGCGGCACCGGGCTGGGGCTGGCGATCGTCAAGCATATCATCGAACGGCACCGCGGACGCCTCGATATCTCCAGCACCGTCGGCAAGGGGACCACTGCGTCGATCCTGCTGCCGGCAATTGCGGCGGCAGCACCCAAGGAGCCGCTGTCATCAAAGAGTCACGTTACCGTCACAGAGGCACGTGCATCGGGGTGATAGCCGGACCGCGGGCAGAAGACCGACAGGGAGGACAATCGATGCGTCTCAAGACCGCACTCATTGCTGCGACGGCTTTCACACTCGCGGCGGCACTTTCGGCATGCAACGACCAGGCGAACGGCGGCGGTGCCGGCTCGCGCGATCAGATCAAGGTCGTCGGCTCGTCGACGGTCTATCCCTTCACCACCCTGGTCGCCGAGCAATATGTCAACGCGAACCCGGGCAGCAAAGCGCCGGTGATCGAATCGACCGGCACCGGCGGTGGCATGAAGCTGTTCTGCGCCGGTGTCGGCGCCGCGCACCCCGATATCGAGGATGCGTCGCGGCGGATGACCGCTGCCGAATTCAAGACCTGTAGCGAAAACGGCGTCGACCGCATCATGGAAATCCAGATCGGCATCGACGGCATTGCCTTTGCCGAAGCCGCCAATGGCCCCAAGCTTTCACTGACGCCGGCCGACATCTACCTCGCGCTCGCCGCCAACCCGCGCGGCAAGCCGAACACCGCCAAGACATGGAAGGACGTGAACCCTGCGCTGCCGGCCGTTCCGATCCAGGTCTACGGCCCGCCCGCCACCAGCGGCACGCGCGACGCGCTGGCCGAAGTGATCATGTCGCGCGGCTGCGAAGCCGTCTATCCCGACAGCCTTGCGATGAAGAAGAAGAGCGAGGACGAATATAAGAAGGCTTGCCAGGTGATCCGCAGCGACGGCCCCTATGTCGATGCTGGCGAAAACGACAATCTTATCGTCCAGAAGCTCCAGTCGAATCCCAATGCGCTCGGCATCTTCGGCTATAGCTATCTTGAGGAAAACAAGGCGACGCTGACCGGCGTGCCGATCAGCGGCCAGGCGCCGACTTATGAAACGATCTCGGCCGGCACCTATCCCGGCGCCCGCCCGCTCTACATCTACGTCAAGAAGGCGCACCTAGGCGCAATTCCGGGCCTCGACAAATTCGTGGAAGCCTATTCGAAGGCATGGGCGCCCGATGGTCCGCTGGTCAAGCGCGGCCTGATCGCCGCGCCGCAGGCGGTCCGCGATGCCTCCGCCGCGATCATCGCCAACGGCACGACGCTTGACGGGCGTGAGCTGAAATAGTCGACGAGGGGCGGCACGCCGACCGGGGCAGTGCCGCCCGTTCGCCAAGCAGGAACTGGCTCGAAACTTGTCCACCCTTGCGCTTCTATTCGTCATTGCCGGTCTGGGACTGATCGGCTGGCTGACGGCGCGCGTCCGCGCGGTGGCGTTCCGGCGTGGCACGACCCGCCGTTTCAGCTCGCTGCCGTCGCACCACGGCGGCTATGTCGCGATGTGGACCGTGGGCCCGGCGCTGTTGTTCCTCAGCATCTGGGCGTTCACGACGCCTGCGCTGGTCACCGACCGCGTGCTCAAGGCGCCCGCCGCGGCGAGCCTGCCGCCGCCGGGATTCGAACGCGCCGCCGTGCTCAGTCAGGCGCGCTCGATTGCCGAGGGCCGTGCCGCACAGTCCGCGAGCACGGCGGCGCAAGCGCTGGCGCCCGCCTATCGCGAAGCGACCGCTCGTTATAGCTGGATCGGCGCGGCGATTGCGCTGCTGCTGGCGATGGTCGGCGGCGGCACCGCTTATGCCCGCGTCAAACCGGGATTCGGCGCGCGGACGCGGATCGAGCGGGTCGTCATGGCGGCGCTGCTCGCCGCGTCGCTGATCGCGATCCTGACGACCATCGGCATCGTCGGATCGCTGCTGGTCGAATCCTGGCGCTTCTTTCGGCTCGTGCCGATCGGCGACTTCCTGTTCGGCACCCACTGGAGCCCGCAAGTCATCGACCCCGCCGAGCCCGGCGCGGCGCTGGGCGCGGTGCCGCTGTTCTGGGGTACGTTCTTCATCGGTGCGGTCATCGCGATGATCGTCGCAATCCCGTTCGGGCTGATGAGCGCGATCTACCTCACGCAATATGCGCGCCCCGGCGTGCGGCGCTGGATGAAGCCGATCATCGAAATCCTCGCCGGCGTCCCGACCGTCGTCTACGGCTATTTCGCCGCGCTGACGGTTGCGCCGGCCGTGCGCGACCTCGCGGTAGCGATCGGCATCAAATACGCCAGTTCCGAAAGCGCGCTTGCTGCCGGCCTGGTGATGGGCGTGATGATCATTCCCTTCGTCTCCTCGATGGCCGATGACTCGCTCGCGGCGGTGCCGGCGTCGATGCGCGACGGATCGCTGGCGATGGGCGCAACGACGTCGGAGACGATCAGCCGCGTGCTGCTGCCCGCTGCGCTGCCCGGCGTGGTCGGCGGCGTGCTGCTCGCGGTGAGCCGCGCGATCGGCGAGACGATGATCGTCGTCATGGCGGCGTCGGGCGCTGCGACGATCAGCCTCAACCCGTTGTCTAGCGCAACCACCGTCACCAAGCAGATCGTCGACCTACTGACCGGTGAGGCCGAATTCGACAGCCCCAAGACGCTCGCCGCCTTCGCGCTGGGGCTCAGCCTGTTCGTCGTCACGCTGATGCTCAACATCATCGCCTTGACGGTCGTGAAACGATATCGCGAAGCCTATGACTGATCGTCGCGCTCCTGCCCGCCCGCCCGAACGCGCGCCGACCGAATGGCGATCGGTGGCGATGCAGCGTCGCGTCCAGCGCCGCTATGCGGCCGAGCGACGCTTTCGCCTGCTCGGGCTTGCTGCAATCATCGGCTCGGCCGGATTCCTTGCTTTCCTGCTGTTCACGATGGTGATGAACGGTGCGCAGGGGTTCGTACAGACGCGGATCGACGTGCCAGTCGATTTCGCGCGGGCAGGCCTGTCGCTCGATCCGGCGCGGCTGAAAGGCGAAGGCGCCGACCTGGCGCTAGCGGGCGCCGGGCTGGAGGATGCGATGACGCGCGCCGCCATCGCCCATTTCGGCCCGGGTGGCGAGCGCCTGATTTCGCGGAGCGCCTGGTTGATGCTGCGCGATCGGCTGAAGGCCAATCCGGCATTGCTCACTGGGCGCGCGGTCGTCTCGGTGCCCGCCGCGACCGAAATCGATGTTGCAGCGAAGGGAGTCGGCACGCCGGAGGCCGAAGCCATTGTTGCGCGGCTGCAGGCGCGCGGCCAGCTGCACACGCGGTTCAATATCGCGTTCCTGACCGCAGCAGATTCGAGCGACCCGACGATCGTCGGCATCTGGGGCGCGCTCAAGGGATCGATCTTCACGATGCTGGTCACGCTGTTGCTGGCCTTCCCGGTCGGCGTGCTCGCCGCGCTATATCTCGAGGAATATGCGCCGCGGAACTGGCTAACCGACCTGATCGAGGTGTCGATCAACAATCTGGCGGCGGTGCCGTCGATCATCTTCGGCCTGCTGGGGCTGGCGGTATTCCTGAACCTGTTTGGCCTGCCGCGCTCGGCGTCGCTGGTCGGCGGCATGACGCTCGCGCTGATGACGATGCCCGTGATCGTGATCGCCGGCCGCAACGCGATCAAGGCGGTGCCGCCGTCGATCCGCGACGCGGCGCTCGGCATCGGCGCAAGTCCCGTGCAGGTCGTTTTCCACCACGTGCTGCCGCTCGCGCTGCCGGGTATCCTGACCGGCACGATCATCGGCATGGCGCGCGCGCTGGGCGAAACGGCGCCGCTACTGATGATCGGGATGCGCGCCTTCATCGCAACGCCCCCCACCCGGCTCACCGATCCTGCGACGGTGCTGCCGGTACAGATCTTCCTCTGGTCGGACGAAGTGAGCCGCGGTTTCGTCGAAAAGACGAGCGCGGCGATCATCGTTCTGCTCGTATTCCTCCTCGCGATGAATGGCTTCGCCATTTACCTGCGCAACAAGTTCGAGACCCGCTGGTGACCGATCCGATGCCCCCCAAGATGACCGCGCACCACGTCAACGTCTTCTATGGCGAGAAGCAGGCGATCAACGACGTGTCGATCGACATTCCGCTCGATCGGGTGACCGCGTTGATCGGCCCGTCGGGCTGCGGCAAGTCGACTTTCCTACGCACGCTGAACCGCATGAACGACACGATCGCGAGCGCGCGGACGCAGGGTGACATCCGGCTCGACGGCGAGGATATCTACGCGCCCGAAATGGACGTCGGCCAGCTGCGCGCGCGCGTCGGCATGGTGTTCCAGAAGCCCAACCCCTTCCCCAAGACGATCTACGAAAATGTCGCGTACGGCCCGCGCATCCATGGCCTGGCGAGCGGCCGCAGCCAGATGGACGCGATCGTCGAGCAATCGCTGCGCCGCGCCGGCTTGTGGGATGAAGTCAAGGACCGGCTGAGCGATAGCGGCACCGCGCTGTCGGGCGGCCAGCAGCAGCGGCTATGCATCGCCCGCGCGATCGCGGTCGACCCCGAAGTAATCCTGATGGACGAGCCATGCAGCGCGCTCGATCCGATCGCTACGGCCAAGATCGAGGAGCTGATCCACGAGCTGAAGGGCCGCTATGCGATCGTGATCGTCACGCACAACATGCAGCAGGCCGCGCGCGTGTCGCAGCGAACGGCTTTCTTCCATCTCGGCGCGCTGGTCGAATATGGCGCGACGTCGGACATCTTCACCAATCCCCGCCAGGAGCGGACGAAGGATTACATCACCGGCCGCTATGGCTGATTAAAAACGAAACGGGATTTGACTTGGTTGAGCATACGGTAAAAGCGTTCGACGACGATATTGTCCGGCTGCGCGGCCTGATCGCGCAGATGGGCGGGCTTGCCGAACAGGCCATCATCCAGTCGATGGAGGCGCTGAAGCGCCATGATCTGGTCGCGGCCGACGAAGTCATTGCCGGCGACCAGCGGATCGACGCGATCGAGCATGAAGTCGAACGGCTCGCGGTCGAATTGATCGCGCTGCGCGCTCCGCTGGCCGACGATCTGCGCGAAGTCGTCGCCGCGCTGAAGATCGCCAGCGTCGTCGAGCGAATCGGCGATTATGCGAAAAACATCGCTCGCCGGGTCGCCGCCGTCGACGATCACAGCGACATCGAGCCGCTGTCGGTGCTGCCCGCGATGGCCGACCTTGCCTGCCGGATGGTGCATGACGTGCTCGACGCCTTTGCCGCGCGCGATGCCGAAGCCGCGATCCGCGTGACCGAAACCGACCGCGCGGTCGACGATTTCTACAACAGCCTGTTCCGCACGCTCGTCACCTACATGATGGAAAACCCGGCGAGCATCGGCCAGGCGACGCATCTGCTGTTCATCGCCAAGAATCTGGAGCGCGTGGGCGACCACGCCACCAATGTCGCCGAGATGGTCTATTTTGCGGCCACCGGCGTCCACATGGGCGAGCGCGAACGCGGCGCTCGCGCGATCATCTGACGGAGAAGACCGATGGCCCGCGCCAAGATGTTGCTGGTGGAAGACGATGCGGCACTCGCCGAATTGCTGGTATGGCATTTCAAGCGCGAGGATTTCGATGTCCAGCAAACCCCCGATGGCGAGGAAGCGCTGCTGCTCGCCAAGGAAGCGACGCCCGACATCGTACTGCTCGACTGGATGGTCGAGGGGCTGAGCGGCATCGAAGTCTGCCGCCGCCTGCGCCGCATGCCGGAGACGGCGAATGTCCCGATCATCATGCTCACCGCGCGCGGCGAGGAAGAAGACCGGGTGCGCGGGCTGGAAACCGGCGCCGACGATTATGTCACCAAGCCCTTCTCCCCGCGCGAACTCGTCGCGCGCGTCGGTGCGGTGCTGCGGCGGGTGCGCCCCGCGCTTGCGGGCGAACAGCTGATCTACGCCGACATCGAGATGGATACCGTTGGCCACAAGGTGCGGCGCGGCGGCGAAGTCGTGCCGCTCGGCCCCACCGAGTTCCGCCTGCTCAAGCATTTTCTCGAACATCCCGGCTGGGTGTTCAGCCGCGAGCGGCTGCTCGATGCCGTCTGGGGCCATGACAGCGACATCGAAAGCCGCACCGTCGATGTCCACATCCGCCGCCTGCGCAAGGCGATCAACATCGGCGACAAGCCCGACATCATTCGCACCGTCCGCTCGGCGGGCTATGCATTGGATGCGGGGACCTGAAGCGCGGCGGCGGAGCCATCGATGGCACCGGGCGTTTGAGCGGACGTGCAGCCCGTTTCGGCTGCGTCGTTTTCGCAGGAGACGCCGATGAAGACCCTGATCCTCGCCACGCTGGCACTGGCCACCCCCGCCGCGTCGCAAACCATGCCACAGACGCCACCCCAGGCGCAGGCCACGCCGCCCGCGCAATCGAGCGATGCGGTGCCCAACACGACACTGTCCAACGATCCGGTCCCGTCGACCGGCCCGCGCGCGCAGCAGGCCGATCAGCCGGCCAACAACGCCGCCGCGCAGGCCAACACCGATCCGGCGCAGCCCGCGCCGCCGCCGCCGCCCGCCGGCGCGACCGTCGTCGTCCAGCCCGCGCCTGCGCCAGCCGAGGCAATGCCCGCGCCGGCGCCGCTCGATCACTATCCGATCTGCAAGGCCAATCAGTTCGACAAATGCATGGAGCCGGGCAACCACGGCGCGGCCCGGCACCGCCGCCCCCGCCGCCGCTGACGGCACATCGACGCGGGCGGCTTTTCGCGCCAGCGATCATCGCCTAGGAAGCTTCCCTCAGACTTCAGGGGAGCTTCCTAGATGACCATTTCCTTCACCGATCGCGTTGCCATCGTCACCGGCGCGGGCGGCGGCCTGGGGCGCGCCTATGCGCTCGATCTTGCCAAGCGCGGCGCCAAGGTCGTCGTCAACGATCTCGGCGGTGCGCGCGACGGCACCGGCCATTCCGACGCGGCGCTGAAGGTGGTCGAGGAAATCACCGCCGCCGGGGGCGAGGCGATGTCGAACGGCGGCAGCGTCACCGATTACGACCAGATGGTTGCGATGGTCGAAGCCGCCAAGGCCAAATGGGGCCGCGTCGACATCCTGATCAACAACGCGGGCGTGCTGCGCGACAAGAGTTTTGCCAAGATGGAGCCGGCCGATTTCAAATTCGTGGTCGACGTGCACCTGAACGGCTCGGCCAACTGCACCAAGGCGGTGTGGGAGACGATGCGTGCGCAGAATTACGGCCGCGTGCTGATGACCGCGTCGTCGACCGGTCTTTACGGCAATTTCGGCCAGGCCAATTACGGCGCGGCCAAGCTCGGCCTTGCCGGGCTGACCAAGACGCTCGCGATCGAAGGCGCCAAGAACAACATCAGGGTCAATACGATCGCGCCGACCGCGGGGACGCGCATGACCGAGGATCTGTTCCCGGCCGAAGCCTTCGCCGCCTTCTCGCCCGAAAAGGTTGCCCCCGCCGCGCTGTATCTGGTGTCCGAAGACGCGCCGACCAACATGATCGTCGGCGCCGGTGCGGGCGTGTTCCAGGCCGCCTATGTGACGCTGACGCAAGGCGCGCTGCTGACCGGCGATGACCTGTCGCCCGAAGGCATCGCCGCGCACTGGGCCCAGATCACCGACCGCACCGGCGAACTGACGCCGCAGTCCGGGGCCGAACAGTCGATGTCGATCCTGCGCAAGCTGCAGGGGCAATAAGCGCGGGCAAAAGGTTACACAAGTCACGACCATCCTAAGGGGGGTCGTGACCGCCTTTCGCGACGGGATGCCGATAATGCCGACGATGGGAAAGAGCCGTGTCGGCTAGACGCTGACACAGCTTTTCCTACATTGGTAGGTTCGATTCGACCCGGTAAGCGGCGCGCACGATCTGCTGCAAGCTCGTCCGGATGCGCGCCCAGCCAGCATCGTCGAGCGTGATCCCGGCGAAGCCGCCGGTCGCGCTTGCCTGCAACACCAGTTGCTGGGCGGCGGCAATCAGCACGGCGTTGAGCGCGGCGACGTCCACGCCATAGGGCGGCATCAAGCTCCCGCGCTCGCGCTCGACCCAGCGCCGCAACACGAACGCGCGCGCCGCGGCGAAGCGCAGCACCATCGGCGTCGGTTCCGAAATCTCCCACGCAACCACGCGCTGCAAAAGCGGATCGGCGCGCAGCACGTCGATGAACCCCAGCACGAGTCGCTCGATCAGATCACCGTAGGAAATGGCGGGCGCGCCGCGCATCTGCTCGGTCAATTGCCGCCCCAGACTGTTCGCGACGTCATTACCGATTGCCTCGGCCAAGCCGTCGAGCCCGCCATAATAGCGATAAATCAATTGCTTGTCGCATCCAGCCTGGCGCGCGATCGCGTTGACTCCAAAACCCTGAAAGCCCGACTCGGCCAGCACCTGACGCGCGGCTGCAATTATCGTCTCTTCGGTCCGCCCCCGGTCGCGGGCTTTTGGCGCCGGTTCAGAAACTTGTTCGGTCAATTTCGAACTCCCTTTTACGCAGCGTAGCGCCTCGCGCGAGCCGGTCCAGCATTTTTATCACCACTCGGTGACTTTTTCGCTTGCACATGTCACCGAGCGGTGGCATTAGCGTTGTCACCAACTGGAGACATATGATGACCCGCCGCTCGATCACCGGCCTCGCCACGCTCGGCTTGGCCTTCGCGTTCAACATTCCCTATGCCGTGCTGGCGACGATGTTCGATTATCCAGCAATCCTGCGCCACAGCGCGGGTGCGGTGCTCGATCGCTTTGCGGCGGGCGGCAGCCAGCTGATCCTGACCTGGCACGGGTTTGCAATGACCGCGCTGGCACTCGCGCCGATCGGGATCGCGCTGTCGATCACTCGCGACCGGCTGGTGCGCGATCCGGCGCTGGCGATCGGCGCGGCAATCACTGCGACGCTCGCGGCGATCACGCAAGCGACCGGGCTGCTGCGTTGGTCGCTGGTGGTGCCCGGGCTGGCCCGTCTGCATGCCGACCCGGGCGCGACCGACGAGGCCCGCCGCGCCGCCGAGCGCACTTTCGACCTGCTCAATGCCTATGGCGGCATCGCGATCGGCGAGACGCTGGGGCAGATCCTGCTGGTGATGTTCGTGCTCCAGCTCGCCTCGCTGCAATGGCGCGAGCGCGCGCGGCTGACGAGCAGCATCGGTATCGCAGCCGCCATTCTGGTTGCGATCGGCAGCGGCGAAGGCCTTGCACTTGCCACCGGCAGCCTCGGCCGTGGTTTCGGCGCCTTCACCACCTCCGGTTTCCTTGCGCTCACCTTGTGGATGATCGCCACTGGCATCGGGCTGATGCGCGCCCCGCGCACCGCCTGATCCGCCCCGCACCGCCCGCTTTTTCCAACGGCACCGACGCGACGGCCGGTGCCCTGTTTCCCCGCGCCGTCGCGCCATCAAACGAAAGGACTGTATCATGAACGTTTTTCAAGCCCTGATGCCCATTATCGCGCTGAGCATGCTGGCCCAGCCCGCCGCTGCGCAAACCGCCAATCCGGCGTCGCAGGAAGAAAAGCCCGACCACGGCATCCACGGCACGACCGCCGTCGGCCTGGGCGCGGTGCCCGAATATGAAGGCGCCGACGCCTATCGCATCATCCCGCTCGCCAATGGCCGCGTCTATTTCGACCGGCGCTATCTCGAACTCGACGGCCTTTCGCTGCGCGGCAACATGCTCAACAGCCGCCGCGTCGAGTTCGGCCCGGTCGCCCACCTGACGTTCGGGCGCCGTGACAAGATCGACAGCGCCGCCGTCGCGCGGCTGGGGCGGATCAACGACGCCTATGAAATCGGCGCCTTCGCCGCAACCACGCTGCCGGTCGGCAAGCATGGCGAAGTCCGTTTCGCGCTGGAGGGCGTGCACGATGTGGCACAGGTCCACAACGGCTGGATCGGCACGGCGAGCGTAGGCTACACGCATCGCTTCGGCGACCGGTTCCAGCTGACCGGCACGACCACGCTGTCGGGCGCGAGCGACGATTATGCGCGCCGTTACTTCACCATCACGCCGCAAGGCTCCGCCGCGAGCGGTCTTACCGCGTTCAGCGCCAAGGGCGGGCTCAAGGACGTCGGGATTAGCCTGGGCGCGGCGTATAAAGTCACTGATCGCTGGTCGATCGTGGGATTTGCCGGGTACAAGCGGCTGCTCGGAGATTTCGCCAAGAGCCCGGTGGTCGGTCGCGAAGGCAGCGCCAACCAGCTGAGCGGTGGATTGGGTGTCGGCTTCCATTTCTAAACTGCGCCTTGGCGTATTGCTTCACCAACACACTTGTGCTATGCCGCCTGCGACAGGGAAGGATGTGCCATGTACAGTGAAAGCGATATCGAAAATGCGGTGGCGGCGGGGGTGATTTCGCCCGAAGCCGCCGCCGCGTTCCGCAACCATACTGCCGGGCTCCGTCAGGCGCCGGCGGTCGACGAAGAGCAGTTCAAGCTGCTGACCGGCTTCAACGACATCTTCGTCGCGATCGCGCTGGTGCTGTCGCTCGGCGCGATCGGGCAGATCGGCTGGCAGATCATGCAGCCGCTGGGCGGCGCGGCGGTGGCGGCATCGGCCTGGCTGTTCGCCGAATATTTCACGCGCCGCCGCCGGATGGCGCTCCCGTCGATCCTTCTGCTGCTGGCTTTCGCGGGCGGCGTCGCGGCGACGATGATCGGGGTGCTCGTCCGCCTCGACATCGATGTGCCGCAGCGGACCGGCGCCCTGATCATGGGCGGCATCGCGCTGCTGACGGCGGGCGCGGCCTGGGCACATTGGCGGCGGTTCATGGTGCCGATCACCGTGGCGGCCGGTGCGCTAGCGCTGGTGGCGACCGTCGCCGCGCTCGTCATCGGCGGGCTCGGGCTGACGCAGGACGCGCTCTATCCGATCGCGCTGGCCGGCGGGCTCGGCGTGTTCGCGCTGGCGATGTGGTGGGACGTTTCCGACCGCGAGCGCCGCACGCGCCGCTCCGACGTGGCGTTCTGGCTGCACCTCGCCGCCGCGCCGCTGATCGCGCATCCGATCTTCCACATGCTCGGCGTACTCAACAACGATGTCGACGCGGTGCGCGCGCTGCTGGTGATCGGCCTGTATCTGGTGTTCGCTTTCGTGGCGCTGGCCGTCGACCGCCGCGCGCTGCTGGTGTCGAGCCTCGCCTACGTCCTCTACGCGATGTACGCGCTGATCCAGCAGACCGGCGCGGTCGAATTGAGCGCGGCGCTGACTGCGTTCGTCATCGGCTCGGCGCTGCTGACACTGTCGGTGTTCTGGCACCAGATGCGTAGACTGGTGGTCGCGCTGCTGGGTGGCCTCAAGGATCGCCTGCCCCCGGTGCAGACGATGATCCCGGCCTGAGTTAGCCCTCTAGCCGGTTGGTACGAAACTTTGCCCCCGGTGGTTTAGGCCACCGGGGGATTTTTGTTGCCTACTCCGCCACCAGTTTCAGCAGCCGCCGCTCGACTGGCGCAAGGACGGGTGCCAGCTCGTGCCCGCGCTTCAGCACTGCGCCCTGCTCGCCGATCAGCGCCCACATGCCCTGCTTGGCCCGCAAGGCGGGGCGCTTTTCGATGCGGAACTCGGGCCGTTCGGTAGCGCGGCGGAAGGCGGCGAAAACGGCGGCGTCGCGCCCCAGATCGATCGCATAGTCGCGCCAGTGCCCCGCTGCGACCATCCGCCCGTAAAGGTCGAGGATGCGCGTCAGCTCGGCACGGTCGAAGCCGATCTGCGTCGGCGCCCGCCCGGTCGGGGCGGGAAAGGGTGTCACCGTCCCCATCAGGCGCAGTCGCGGTGTTCCTCAGGCGGCGGACCGTGGCGCTCGGCGCGCAGGTCGGCGAGTTCGCGGCGGAGCTGATCGAGCTCGCAGCGCAGCAGCTCGAGCTTCTGCGTCTCGGGATCGAACATGTCGCGGCACGGCGTGCCATAGGGGACGAAGCTCTTTTCGCTGCGGCTGCCCTCGATCACGGTCGGGCGCGCGGGAATGCCGACCATCACCGCGCCGGGCACGACATCTTTGGTCACCACCGCATTGGCGCCGACGCGCGCGCCCGCGCCGACGGTGATCGGCCCCAGCACCTGCGCGCCCGAACCGATGATCACATTGTCGGCCAGCGTCGGGTGGCGCTTGCCGGCAACGCCATTGTCGGGGCTGGTGCCGCCCAACGTCACGCATTGGTAGATCGTGACATTGTCGCCGATCTCGGCGGTCTCGCCGATCACGGTAAAGCCGTGGTCGATGAAGAAATTGCGCCCGATCTTCGCCCCCGGGTGGATGTCGATCGAGGTGAGCACCCGCGACAGATGATTGACGAAGCGCGCGAGGAAGAACAGCTCCGCCCGGTACAGGCCGTGCGCGATCCGGTGGAAGCCGAGCGCGAGCACGCCGGGATAGAGCAGGATCTCCATCCGCGATCGCGGTGCAGGATCGCGCGCCTTGATCGAATCGAGATAGTTGGTCAGGCGCTCAAACATCGGCTGCAGTCCGTTTTCAGACCCTGTGTCGGCCCCCATTTAGTGCCGCCGTCCGATAATTGCCATCGCTCGTCGCATCGGGCTTTATCGGCAGATATCCTATCTATGTTGTCGGGAATATTGGCCGTCAGTTGATACGACGCTTCAGGGATTGGCAGGGATAGCGCGATTGTTTTGGGATCCGGTTGAATTCCTGCCCTATATTGCGGTCGGCTTCCTGGCGCAGATGGTCGACGGCGCGCTCGGCATGGCATTCGGCGTGATCGCCAGCACGCTGATGGTGAGCGTGCTGGGCGTCGCACCTGCGCGCGCTTCAGCGAGTGTCCATCTGGTCGAGCTGTTCACGACCGCTGCATCGGGCATCAGCCACGTCGTCCACCGCAATGTTGACTGGCGGCTATTCGCGCGGCTGGTGATACCGGGCACCGCAGGCGGCGTGCTCGGCGCCTATATCCTGTCGATCAGCGGCGATTACGCGCGACCGTTCGTGATGCTCTATCTCAGCCTGATCGGCATCTACCTGCTCGCCCGATCCTTCGGCATCCCGCCTGATCCGCGCGAGGCGCGGGTGATTGCGCCGCTCGGCTTTGCAGGCGGTTTTCTGGATGCGGCGGGGGGCGGCGGCTGGGGACCGGTCGTCACTTCCAATCTGCTGATCCAGGGCACCGATCCGCGCCGGACGATCGGCACCGTCAACACCGCCGAATTCTTCCTGACGACGGTGATCTCGATCACGTTCCTGATCACGATTGGCGTCGAGGCGTTCAGCAAGGCGACGGTCGGCGTGCTGATCGGCGGCGTGCTGGCGGCCCCGCTCGGCGCGATACTGGTCAAGCGGGTAGAGGCGCGGCTGTTGCTGCGGCTGGTCGGCGTCGTGCTGACGCTGACCAGCCTGTTCAGCCTATACAGGGCGCTGGCGTAACGCAGCCGGATCGGCCCCGCCGAGCTTGTGAGTCTCACGCGCCAACGCGCCCGTCATGGGGGACGCCGCGAAGCAATGACGCACCAGGCGGGTCGCCTTGCTTAGGCGATAGCGGCATGGACGGTCGCAACTGCCTTCATCACCGCGGCAATGCGGACTGCGTTCTGGATCGACTCCGCCGTTACGCCGGCCTTCTTCAGGATCTGCTCATGCGCATCGATGCACATGCCGCAGCCGTTCATCGCCGATACCGCCAGGCTGAACAGTTCGAAATCGAGCTTGTCGATGCCCGGCGCGCCGATGACATTCATCCGCAGCTTGGCGGGCATGCGCTGATACTCGTCGTTCCCGGCAAGATGTGTGAAGCGGTAATAGACATTGTTCATGGCCATCACGGCAGCAGCCGCACGCGCGGCGTTGGCAGCCTCTTCGCTGAGCTTGCCCGCGCATTCGGCTTCGGTCGCCTCGACCAGCGGCTTGTGGCCGGTGCCGTGTGCGCAGGCGAGCAGCAGGCCGTATTTGCGCTGGTCACCAAGCTGCGTCTCATTGAGCAGCGAGCCGACGTTGAGCCGGATATCCTTGGCGAAATCGGGCAGCAGCCCGGCAAAATCCTTGAGCGACATTGTTCGTTTCTTTCTCTCCTCCCGCTTGAGGGAGTGGCCGGGGATGGGCAAGAAAAAGGGTGAGCGTTGCCAACAAGTAAGCGCCCACCGACATTGAAAAGCCAAAGGACGAGAAGCACCCCGCGCATCTCTAAATCATGCGGGGCATGATTTACATTTGGCTTATCAACGTCCCCCTCCCGCAATCGGGAGGAGGACTTTGGCGATTACGCCGCGAGCTTCAAGACATCGTCGCCCTTGTTCCAGTTGCACGGGCACAGCTCGTCGGTCTGGAGCGCGTCGAGCACGCGAAGCGTTTCCTGCGGATTGCGGCCGACGTTCAGGCCGTTGACCTGCACCGCCTGGATGATGCCGTCGGGATCGACGGTGAAAGTCGCGCGGTAGGCGACATGCTCATTGGCGTCGAGAATGCCCAGCGCCGAGGCGAGCTTGCCGCCATTGTCGGCGATCCACGGGAAGTCGGCGGCCGCCAGATCGGGGTCCGACTTCCGCCACGCAAGGTGGACATGGCTGGTATCGGTCGACGCGCCGATCAGCACCGCGTCGCGATCTTCGAAATCGCCCTTCAGCTGCGCATAGCCGACGATTTCCGTCGGGCAGACGAAGGTGAAGTCCTTCGGCCAGTAGAAGACGATCTTCCACTTGCCGGGCGCTGCGGCGAGGACGTTGATCGTCTCACCGGCGGGCAGCGCGCTGGTGCCCTGCTGAACGGGAACGGTGATATCGGGAAACTTGTCGCCAACGGTCAACATGATGGAAAACCTCCACTAAATGGTTCGAATTCTGGGGGTATGGGGCGTCCTCAAACCGCCGCCAATGCAACGCATGCCAGCCCTTGCCGTTCCATGCTGCACCGCACATAGGGTGCGATCACTTAGTTGACAACTACGTTATTTCGGCCGCATTGATCGATTGGAGCGATCAATCATGACCACCTATCTGCCGACGCTGAAGCAGCTGCAATATCTGGTCGCACTGCGCGATCACGGCCATTTCGGCCATGCCGCCGAGAGCTGTTTCGTGACGCAATCGACACTGTCGGCGGGGCTGCGCGAGCTGGAAACGCTGATCGGCGTCACGCTGGTCGAGCGGACCCGCCGCGTCGTGCGCTTCACGCCGGTCGGCGAGCGGATTGCCGACAAGGCGCGGCGTGTCCTGCGCGAGGCCGAGGAGTTGGGCGATCTGGCGCGCGCGGCCGGGCGTCCGCTGTCGGGGGAGATGCGGATGAGCGTGATCCCGACAATCGCGCCCTTCATGCTGCCGCGCATCCTGCCCCGGCTGCGCGCGGATTATCCCGATCTGAAGCTATATCTGCGCGAAGAGCCGAGCGCCGCCGCTTGCGATGGTCTGCACAACGGCCGCAGCGATTGTGTGCTGCTCGCGCTTCCCTTTGCCTGCGGTGACGTCGCGTCGGCGCCGCTGTTCGCCGACCGGCTGTTCGTCGCTTTCCCCGAACATGAATATGTTCCCTGCCCGACCAGCATTGCCGCGGCCGACATCGACGAAACGCGGCTGCTGCTGCTCGAAGACGGGCACTGTCTGAAGGATCATGCGCTGTCAGCGTGCAACCGGCCCGAATTGCGCGCTGAAGCCACAATGCTCGGCACGTCGCTGCACACCATCGTGCAGATGGTCGACAACGGGCTGGGCGTAACCATCCTGCCCGAAATGGCGATCGACGCCGGTATCCTGGCGCACACTCGCGTCGCCGCGCGCCCGCTCGATGCTGGTCAGCCGATCCGAGATATCGCGCTGATCTGGCGGCGCGCTTCCCCTCGCGAGCGCGACTTTCACCTGCTGGCCGAGGTGCTTGCGGCCGCGCGCTGACCGCGTGCCGCGCCGCAGCGACGATCTTGCGTTGCCGCAAAATTGCAACCAAACTGTCGCGAACTCGTATCTGACAGGCGCTCGCCGTCCGGTCGCGAGCTGAACCCCTTACGGAGTAAGCAATGCTTTTTTCGATTTTGTCGCTCGCTGCCGCGCCGATCGCGCTTCAGGCTCAGCCGACCCCGGCGCCCGCGCCGACGACGGCACCCGCAGCGGCCCCCAATCCCAAGGTCGGCGGCGTCGACATGCTCGACACCAAGACCATCGTCGACAACGCATCGGTCGCGCCCAATCTGACGACGCTGGTTGCCGCGGTGAAAGCGGCTGGCCTGGTCGAGACGCTGGCCGGCCCTGGCCCGTTCACGGTGTTTGCGCCGACCAATGATGCCTTCGGTCGCCTTGCGCCCGGCACGGTCGATGCGCTGCTGAAGCCCGAATCGAAGCCGACGCTGACCAAGATCCTGACCTATCACGTCGTGCCGGGGGCGATCAGCGGGCTTCAGCTGCTCGATATGATCAAGGCGGGCGGTGGCAAGGCCGTGCTGACGACGGTCGCGGGCCAGCCGCTGACGGCGGAGCTCGACGGCGGCGCGGTCAAGCTGACCGATTCGAACGGCAATCCCGCCTATGTCGAGATCGCCGACGTCCGCCAGTCGAACGGTGTCGTGCACGTCATCAACGGCGTGCTGATCCCGAAGCTCAACTAAGCCGGTTCGGGCCGGTCCGGTGACGGATCGGCCCGCCAGCGGGCGGCGGCGGCGTCATCGGCGGCGCGCGCTTCGACCCAGCGCGCCCCATCGGACAGCACCTCGCGCTTCCAGAAGGGCGCTTCGGTCTTCAACCGGTCGATCAGGAAAGCGCAGGCGTCGAGCGCGGGCTGGCGGTGGGCGGCAGCCGTGCCGACGAACACCACCCGGTCACCGGGCACCATCCGCCCGACGCGGTGCACGACCATGACCGCCAGCAGAGCCCAGCGATCGCGCGCTTGCATGGCGAGCGCGGTCAGCGCGGCTTCAGTCGCGCCAGGATAATGTTCGAGTTCCAGCGCGGTGACGCCGTCATCGGCGCGGACGAGCCCGGTGAAACTCGAGACGCCGCCCGCCCCCGGCACTTCGACTGCGGCAAGCGCGGCCGCTGCGTCGATCGGCGCATCGGTGACGACGACGCGGATCATCCGCCCGTCACGGGGGGGAAGATTGCCACCTCGCGCGCACCAGAGATGGCGGTATCGAGCGGCACGAATTGCTGGTCGAGCGCCGCGCGCAACCGCGTGCGATCGGCAAAGGCGCGCGCATGGCCGTCGCTGGTTCCGCTCAGCCAGCCGATCAACTCGGCGACCGTTCCGACATCGGCCGGCGGCGCCACGCGCTCGGTCCCGGTGCCGATAGCTTCGCGCACCCACGCGAAATAGAGCATGTCGATTGCCATGCCGGTCAATCCATGTGCCGGAGGCCGACGCGCAGATAATCATAACCGGTGACGAGCGTCAGCGCCGCCGCCAGCCAAAGCGCCGCCAGCCCGATGCTGCCGATCCAGGCGACCGCCGGCAACGCGCCTGCCAGGATGAGCGCGCCGAGCGCGGCGATCTGCAGTGTCGTCTTCCACTTCGCCAGCATCGACACCGGCACCGACACCTGCAGCCCGGCCAGGAATTCGCGCAGACCCGACACAGCAATCTCACGCAGCAGGATGATCAGCGCGGCAATCACATGCACGCCCTCGATCGCGCGCACCGCGACCAGGATCAGGATAACGGCTGCCACCATGATCTTGTCGGCGATCGGATCGAGAAAGATGCCGAGCTTCGACACCGCGCCCTGCGCGCGCGCGAGATAGCCGTCGAGATAATCGGTCGCGCCGCACAGGCAGTAAAGCGCAAACCCCGCCGCATAGCCAAGGCTCCATTCCGGCCACCACAGCAGCAGCGCGAGCAGCGGCACGGCGGCAATGCGACTGAGCGTCAACAGATTGGGCAGGGTCAGCACCGTCCCGCTCTAGCCGCGCGCGCGCCGCCATGAAAGCGCCGACATCGCCGCGCATCTGATTCCGGGGAGCATGAAAGCGATTGCCGCATTTGCGCGACCTCGGCTATGCGGGCGTTCACACAATCGCCACAAAGGTTCCGAAACTTGTCATGCTGAATGCGCTCGGGCTACTCAAAGAGCGCCGTTTCCTGCCGCTGTTCGTCACCCAGTTTCTCGGCGCGTTCAACGACAATCTGTTCAAGACGGCGATGGTCCTGTTCGCGACCTATCAGATCTACAACGACGCGAAGATGGAACAGAATTTCAACGCGCTGGCGACGGCGTTCGGCGTACTGCCCTTTTTCCTGTTGTCGGCGCTGTCGGGGCAACTGGCCGACACGCATGACAAGGCGCGGATCATCCGGCTGGTCAAGACCGCCGAAATCCTGATCATGATCGTGGGGTCGGCCGGACTGCTGATCGCGCATGCCGGCTATTCGACCGCCGGGATCGCGCTGATGCTGCTGGCAGTGCTGGGGCTCGGCATTCATTCGACCTTCTTCGGGCCGATCAAATACGCCATCCTGCCGCAGCATCTGCACGCCGACGAAGTGCTGGGCGGCACCGGGCTGGTCGAGGCGGCGACCTATCTGGCGATTCTGTCGGGAACGGTCATGGCGGGGGTGCTGGCGAAGCTGCCCGCCGAAGTGACGGTCGTCGCCGTGCTCGCGATTGCGCTGGTCGGCTGGCTGACGGCGATGCTGGTGCCGGCCGCGCCGCGGCTGGGGCCTATGCTGAAGGTCAATTACAATCCGCTGTCCGCGTCGTGGCGAGTCGTGAGCGCGACGATGCACATTCCCCGGCTGTTCATGGCGATCTGCGCGATCAGCTTTTTCTGGTCGATGGGTGCGGTGCTGATCGTCGTGTTTCCGGCGCTGGTCAAGAATGTGCTGACCGCCGACGAAGCGGTGACGACGCTCGTCATCGCGCTGTTTTCGATCGGCGTCGCGGTCGGGTCGGTGGCGATCAACGCGTTGCTCGGCGGGCACACGTCCGCCAAATATGCCCCGCAGTCGGTGATCGCGATGGGGCTGTGCGTCATCGCCTTTTCGGCGCTGTGCCGGCTATGGACTCCTGCCCCGCCGGGCACGCTCTATGCGATCATGCCGTTCCTCGAAATGCCGATGGGCTGGGCGGTGATCGCTGCGCTGATGGCAATCGCTGTCACCGGCGGCATGTTCGTGGTGCCGCTCTATGCGTTTCTGACGACGACGGTCGGCAAGGACGAAACCGCGCGCACCGTCGCCGCCAACAACATCGTCAATGCCGGCGCCATGACCTGCGGGACACTGGTGGTGATCGGACTGGGCGTCGCGGGCTTGCAGCCGCAGAACACGATCCTGCTGGTCGCGGCGATGTCGCCGGTCGCCGCCTGGCTCGCGTGGCGGCTGCACCAGCTCTGCGACTGAGCGCGGTTCAGAAAATCAGGCTGTAGATGCAGATGAAAAAGGCCGTGAAGCTGAGCGCAAACAGCTTCAGGTCCTGATCGTCATTGCTCGGCCGGACGTCGCGGGCCGGGGCCGGCGGGCGGATCATCCGCCGCAGCGGGTGGCGGGCGGTCGGGTTGGCGACGAGCCTGGACGCGGGAACATCGGTACGCATGGCTGCGAAGTTAACGCGCCGTTTACGATTTCGTACCGGCAAATGATGGTTAAGCGCCGTCCAGCTTCGGGACGGCGGCGGATTGCGGCATGGCTCTGTCGGGTTATACCCGTGCCATGACCCCGCCCTTCTTCATCCGCCTGTCACTGGTGCTCGCGGCATTGCTTGCCGCAACCGCAGTGCGCGCTCAGACCGTCATGACCGGCGACCGCGTCGATGGCACGCCGGTGATCGACAGGCTCGACGTCACCGATCTCGCCGCCGGCCAAGTCCACCGCTTCTGGTTCCGTGTCACCGACAATGCGATCGGCCAGGGCTGGTACGTTCCCGTCGTCGTCGTGCGCGGCGCCAGGCCGGGGCCGAGGCTGCTGCTGACCGCCGCCATCCACGGCGACGAGCTGAACGGCGTCGACGTCATCCACCGCCTCGTCAACCGCATCGACCCCGCGACGCTCAGCGGCAGCATCGTCGCGATCCCCGGCCTCAACACGCCGGGGCTGCTGCACCATAGCCGCGCCTTCACCCCGGGCGACGGCCGCGACGGCGAAAACCTCAACCGGATCATGCCCGGCGATCCCAAGAGCACCGACCGGGCGGATCGCTATGCCGCGCGGCTGTGGTCGCAGCTGATGCGCCCGAATGCCGACACCGCGATCGACCTCCACACGCAGTCGCGCGGCACGGCCTATCCGATGTACGCCTTCGCCGGGTCGCCGCGCGCCCGCGAAATCGCCGAGATCATCGGGCCGGACATGATCAAGCTCGACCCCGGGATCAAGGGAACGGTCGAAACCGAGATGCTGAAGAGTGGCGTCCCCGCGATCACGCTCGAGCTCAACCGTCCCGAAATGTTCGATCGCGTGGTGATCGGCCGCGCGGTCGATGGCCTGCTGCGGCTGATGGTCGATCTTAAGATGCTGCCCCCGGGCAGCGCGCCGCCGCGCCCGAAAGCCCCCGTCATCGGCGATTCGCTGGCGACCGTGCGGACCAGCCGTGGCGGCTACGCCACGCTGCTGGTCGATTTGGGCGACACGGTCGCCAAGGGTCAGGTGGTGGCGACGCTGGCCGATCCGTTCGGCCGCACGATCGAAACGCTGACGGCGCCACAAGCCGGATGGGTGAGTTCCATCACGACCGATCCGCTGCGCGACCCCGGCGATACGCTGATGCGGATCCTCTTCATGGCCCCGGCGCGCGCCGCCGACAGCGATCGGCCTCCCGCAAAGCGCCGCTGAACGCGCGGCGTCATTCCAGTGTCGCTATAATACCACAGTGGTGAAAATTTCGGCGGCGCAACGAGTAAGTGCCGCAGCTGTATTGCAAAACAATCAAACTTATTTCAGCCTCAATATTGGAATTTTACAATGTTGAGGGGGATAGTTCCGCATGAAAATGAGATCGATTGCGCTTGCTGGTGCGTCGGCGTGCGCTCTTGTCTGCGCGGCACCGGCCTGGGCGCAAACGGCGCCTGCCACCAGTGACGCCCAGCCTGCCGAGGGCGAGGAGGTGGTTGTCACCGGCAGCCGCCTGAAGCTGGACCCCAATGCGACCGAGCCGCTGCCCGTCAGTTCGGTCACCGCCGATCAGCTTCGCGCGGCAGGCGCCACCGACGTCACCGCGACGCTGCGCCAGATCCCCGCCCTGATCTCCTCGGGCACGGTCGCGGACTCGCTCGAGCGCGGCGGCGGCGGCACCGGCCAGGCAACGCTCAACCTGCGCCAGCTCGGTTCCAACCGCACGCTGGTCCTGGTCGACGGCCAGCGCCACGTCTCGGGCGTGGCCGGCGCGCAGACGGTCGACGTGTCGACGATCCCATCGGGCCTGATCGAGCGCGTGGATGTGCTGACCGGCGGCGCGTCGGCGATCTATGGTGCTGACGCGGTCACCGGCGTCGTCAACTATGTGCTGAAGCGCGATTTCAAGGGGCTGACGGTCGATGCCCAGGCCGGGGTGTCCGATCGCGGCGACGGTGCGACCTATCGCATCGATGCCGCCTATGGCCTGAATTTCGCGGGTGGGCGCGGCAACATCACGATCGCGGGCGGCTATACCAACGAAAATGAAGTGCTGCTCGGCGACCGTGATTTCACCGCGAACAACGGGCGCGGCAACAACTCGACGACCTATTCCAATCCGGCGCGCCGCTTCCAGATCGGCGACATCAATCCGACCACGACGCCCAATTTCGCGAGCTATTTCCGCGTCGGCGGCCCCGGTCCGCGCACCACGCGGATCAGCTTCGGCCCCACCATTCCGACGACGCTAGCGGCGTTCCAGGCACTGTTCCCCGGTCGCACGCCGACTGCCGCCGAACAGGCGCTGATCGACCGCGCCGCCAATTCATCGGCGTTCGTCATCGGCGCCCAGCCGGTGTTCGGCATCAGCTCGAACGCGGGCCTGATCTTCCGCGCCGACTTTGCGCGCTTCACCACCGACATCAACAACAACGGCATCGCCGACTGCAACGAAAGCTATGTCGGCTGGACCGGTTTCGGCGGCGGCGGCTGTTACGTGTCGACCCCCGGGGGTGGTGTACGCATTTTCCAGGACGGCATCATTTCGACCAGCCAGAACCAGTTCGGCGGCGACGGCGCGGTCGAGCGCACCAACGCCACTTCGCTGACGCCGGGCAGCGAGCGCTTCTACGGCAATTTCCGCGCGCGGTTCGAATTCTCGCCTGCCGCCGAAGTCTTCGTCGATGCCAAATATACCCGCAACAACACGGTTTCACGCAACAATTACAACACTTTCTACGACTCGCTGCTGATCCTGCCGGACAACCCCTACATCCCCGCCGTGCTGCAGGCCGAAGCCAACGCCGCCGGTGGTCTGCGCATCAGCCGCGACTTCCTCGATCTCGGGCCGAACATCCAGACCGCGAACCGCGACACCTATCGCATCGTGGCGGGCATTCGCGGCGAGATCACCCCGCATCTCCGCTATGACGTCACCGGCAATTACGGGCGCACCGACAACAAGGTCACGCAGAGCAATTCGGTGCTCTACGACCGGCTGTTCGCGGCGATCGACGTCGTGCGTGGCCCCGGTGGTCGGCCTATCTGCCGATCGGACATCAGCAACGTGCCCTATGTCGGCTCGGAGACTTTCCCGTTCATCGAAGGCGGCTTCTTCACCTTCCGGCCCGGCGACGGCCAGTGCCGCCCGGTCACGCTGTTCAACGGCGTCAATTCGGTCAGTCAGGAAGGCGTGAACTTCATTACCCAGCCGACCACCGACAATTTCCGGCTGACCCAGACGGTGATCACCGCGACCGTCACCGGTGACACCGGCGGCTTCTTCAACCTGCCGGGTGGCGCGCCGCAATTTTCGGCCGGGTTCGAATATCGCCGCGAAACATCGTCATCGCGGTTCAGCGATCTCGAGCTCGGGCTGCTGCCTGCCGGGTCGCCCGCCGGTCCGGCGGGCACCTTTATCGGTGACATTTCCGCGAACCAGCAGCTGATCTTCGACCCGTCGACGCGCACGCTCAATACCGGCGGGGCGTTCGACGTGAAGGAAGTGTTCGGCGAATTGCGGCTGCCGGTGCTGAAGGACAAGCCGTTCGCCTATGAGCTGACCGTCGGCGGCGCGGGCCGTTACGCCGATTATTCGACCGTCGGCGGCACCTTCACCTGGAACGTCAACGCGACTTATGCGCCGGTCCGGGACATCCGGTTTCGTGGCACCTATGCCATCGCCATTCGCGCGCCGAACATCGCCGAACTGTTCAGCCCGGCGCAGGGCGCGACTTTCCGCCCGTCGGACCCGTGCGACCTGGTCAATCGCGGGCTGAACCCGAACCGGGCTGCGAACTGTCTGGCGGCGGCAACTGCGCTCGGCATCCCCAATCCGGCGCAGTTCCTCGCGACCTACAATGATCCGCTGACCGGGCGCTTCTCGGGCACCAGCGGCGGCAATCCCAACCTGCGCCGCGAAACCGCGACGACATGGTCGGTCGGATCGGTGATCCAGCCGCGCTGGGTTCGCGGGCTGACGATGTCGGCGGATTATTATTCGATCCGCATCAACGACGCGATCTCCGCCGTCAGCGCGCAGGACATCGTCAACACCTGTTACGACAACATCACTTTCCCCAACCAGTTCTGCGCGCTGTTCAGGCGCAACGGACCGGCCGCGGGCCCGGCCACGTTCGGCTTCAACTTCCTGCAGCAGACGCAGCTGAATTTCGGCCGCATCGAAACCTCGGGGATCGACTTTTCGGTCAACTACAACTTCAACATCGGCGCGTCGACGAAGGTCGCTCTGGGACTGAACGGCAACTGGACCGAAAAGGTCGACCGCTTCTTCGATCCGGGCAATCCCAACCTGGTCAACCCGGCGCTGCGCGAGCTGAGCGTTCCCGAATTCTCGGGCGTAGTCAGCGCGAATGTCAGCCGGGGGCCGCTGTCGCTCAACTACAGCCTGCAATATATCCAGAGCACGGCGGCGGCGGGCGTGATCCAGATCGAGCGCATCCAGGCCGAATTCGGCAATGCCGGGTTCGCGCCCGATTATTATGTGCAGAATCTGTCGGTGGGCATCGAAGTGAACAAGCGCTTCAGCTTCTACGCCGGCGTCAACAACCTCACCGACCTCCAGCCCTACATCTCGAGTTCGGCCTATCCGGTGTCGGGCGTGGGGCGCTACATCTTCGCGGGGGTGCGCACCCGCTTCTGATCGCAGGCGCCGCGCGACAAAAGGGCCGACGGGGCAACCCGTCGGCCCATTTTTGTGGCAGCGATCGGAAGGGGTGGTGGAGCCGAGGGGGATCGAACCCCTGACCTTCGCAATGCCATTGCGACGCTCTCCCAGCTGAGCTACGGCCCCGTTTCCGGTGGGAAGGCGTCGCCCATATCGGGGCGACGCGCGCTTTGCAAGCGGTCTAGACCGCCTTGGTTAACGATCCTTGTTCAGCGCCCCCTCAGCGTTCTTCCTCGTCGCCGCCGGTTTCGACGCCCAGGTCGTCGTCGCCGCCCAGATCGACTTCGTCGTCGGGCGAGGGTTCTTCGTCGTCGCCGGCGATGTCCAGATCCTCGGCGGCATCGGCCAGATCGTCGTCCTCGTCGACCTTGACCGCGGTCTTGGGCGCGTCGAACGGCAGCGGCTGCTTGGACTTCAGGATCGGCTCGGGCTCCCACGCCGTCCCGCATTCGATGCAGGTGACGGGATCGTCCTTGCCGAGATCATAGAAACGCGTGGCGCATTTCGGGCACGTCCGCTTCGTGCCCCATTCCGGTTTCACCATCGGTGACCTTTCGAGTGGGATTGTGCTGAGAGAATGCCAGCAAAGTGGCGCGCGCCTTGCCATAGCGCAAGGGCGCTGTCAAAGCCGCGCACCGTGAGCTCCACCACCGCCCCCTGCACCATCAACCGCCGCGCGCCGTTGCGCGGGACCATTACTGTACCCGGCGACAAGTCGATCAGTCACCGCGCGCTGATGTTCGCGAGCCTTGCCGTCGGCACCAGCCGGATCGAAGGGCTGCTGGAAGGCGAGGACGTGCTCGCGACCGCCGCCGCGCTGCGCGCGATGGGCGCCACGATCGTGCGCGGTGACGATGGCGTTTGGACCGTCGACGGCGTCGGCGTCGGCGGCTTGCTTCAGCCGCAGCAGGCCCTCGACATGGGCAATTCGGGCACCTCGACCCGGCTGCTGATGGGATTGGTTGCGAGCTCGCCGGTAACCGCGACGTTCATTGGCGATGCCTCGCTGTCACGTCGCCCGATGCAGCGCGTGATCGCTCCACTCGCGCAGATGGGCGCCGACATCAGCGCCAGCCCGGGCGGCACGCTGCCGCTGATGGTGCGCGGGCTGTGTCCGGCGGTGCCGATCACCTACACCTTGCCGGTCGCATCGGCGCAGGTGAAGTCGGCGGTGCTGCTGGCCGGGCTGAACACGCCCGGCATCACCCGCGTGCTCGAGCCAGTGCCGACGCGCGACCACAGCGAGCGGATGCTGGCCGGATTCGGCGCCAGGCTCACCGTTGGGGAAACACCCGACGGCCGGTTGATCGCGATCACGGGCGAGGCCGAGCTGAGGCCGCAGCAAATCGTCGTACCAGGCGACCCGTCATCGGCGGCATTCTTCATGGTCGCTGCATCGATTGTGGAGGGATCGGCGATCGTGATCGGCAATGTCGGCCTGAATCCGACGCGGACCGGGCTGATCACCGCGCTCAGGCTGATGGGCGCCGACATCATCGAAGCCCAGCCCCGGATCGTCGGCGGCGAGCCCGTCGCCGATCTGATCGTCCGCCACGCGCCGCTGAAGGCGATCGACGTGCCGCCCGAGCTCGCGCCGAGCATGATCGACGAATATCCGGCGCTGTTCGTCGCCGCGGCCTTTGCCGATGGCCGGACCGTCGCGCGCGGCGCCGAGGAACTACGCGTCAAGGAATCGGACCGGATCGCCGCGATGGCCCGCGCGCTGACCGCCATCGGCGCGACAGTCGAGGAATTTCCGGACGGGCTCGCGATCACCGGCAGCGGCGGCGCCAGGCTGGCCGGCGGCACGACGATCGCGACGCAACTCGATCACCGGATCGCGATGAGTCTCGCGATCGCAGCACTTAACTGCCATGCGCCGGTGACGCTCGACGACGCGGCACCGATCGCCACCAGCTTTCCTGGGTTTCTCGAACTGCTTGACGGGTTGACCCGCGATGGCCTTGAGTGACGCATGATCATCGCCGTCGATGGACCCGCCGCATCGGGCAAGGGAACGATCGCGCGCGCCCTGGCGCGACATTACGGGCTGCCGCATCTCGACACCGGCCTGCTCTATCGCGCGGTCGCGTTGAACGTGATGCGGCACGAGCTTGACCCGGCGATCGAGGCTGATGGCGTCGCGGCCTGCGATTTCGACGATGCGCTGATCGAGGACCCCGCGCTGCGCGACGACGAAGTCGGCAAGAATGCGTCGATCGTGTCGGCCCACCCGCTGGTGCGCGCGGCGCTGATGGCGCGGCAGAAGCGCTTCGCCAACCAGCCCGGTGGCGCAGTGCTCGACGGGCGCGACATCGGCACGGTGATTGCCCCCAACGCCGACGCCAAGCTGTTCGTGCGGGCAACCCCCAACATCCGCGCGCGCCGCCGCCATGCCGAATTGCGCGGCCGCGGGCAGGAGATCAGCATCGACAAGGTGCTCGCCGACATCCGTGCGCGCGACCAGCGCGACAGCCAGCGCGCGACCGCGCCGCTGGCGATCGCCAATGATGCGGCTCTGCTTGACACCAGCTTTCTGTCGATCGACGCCAGCGTCCAGCGTGCCATCGCGCTGGTCGAGGAGCGAATTAGGCGGAAGTCGTAGGGAGAACCGCTAGGACTGAGGCTTCGCCTCGCTCGCCAGCCGGTCGTCGAGGATTTTGGTGTAGCGCGCACTCAGTTCGCGGCAGGCACCCGGATCGATGAACGGGTTCGGCGTCGGGCGCGCTTCGAACGCCGCGAACTTGGTGTCGCCACCCGAGTTGTCGGGGTGCGCGGTGAACAAAACGTCGCACGGCAACGCACCGACTCGCCCGATCGTTCGCCGGAAGGCCGCGACCCAGGCAGCGTGGGCAGGATCGGAGAAGCGATAGCCCTCGACCGACACCGGATTGAGGCTGGAGACGAACACCATGTTGAGGCAGCGTCCGGCCTCGCACGATTGCCAGCGCCAGCTCATGCTCCCGGCCGTGTGACCCGGCGTCGCCACGGCCGTCACGATCACCTTGCCGAGCCGGATCGCTTCGCCGTCGCGCACGACGCGCAGTTTGCCGGTCACTCGCGGCAGCGCGGGGAGCTGGCCGAACTGCGGATCGTCGGCGCCGCTTCTCCCGGCGCGGAGCACCGCGGCTGCGGGGGCGCTTGCCACCACCGTCGCGCCAGTATCGCGCGCGAGTGCCGCCAGTCCGCCGGCATGATCATAATGCGGCTCGGTGCTCAGGATCAGCTTCACGTCGCGCAAATCGAAACCCAGCGCGCGGATGTTCGCCTCGACCGCCGCTACCGATTGCGGCAGCGCCGAATCGATCACGATCAGCCCCGCGCCGCTATCGATCAGCGCGACGTTCATCTTGCGAAAGCCGATCAGATAGCTGTTGCCGTGGATGCGCTTCGGCGGCTGCGGTGCGAGCCAGCGCGCGGCGAAATCTGCGGCGATCGGACGCGTCAAAGGGTCATCGGCAGCTTGCGACCCCGCCGCGCTCGCGACGGCGACCGCCACCGTCGATGCGATTGCCCTGCCGATGCGGCGCATTTCGCTGATCCCTCCCGCTGGTCCAAAACCGCTATAGACAAGCCCGCTGCGGCAGCAACCGCCGCGCCTTGCCTCGCTGTCCCCCTTGCGCTATGGCGCTTCCGTCCAGCGGGCAGGTGCTCGCGGAAGAAGGCGCGGAGTCCTGCACTCCTGCGCCCTTTTCGCTTTTGTGCGTCTAGGCTCTTCCGCCTCATCGGTTCTGCAGGATGCCGCGTCCGGCGTTCGGCTGCCGCGGCAACATGGCCAAAGACCGCCGGAGACAACCGGCTGGCCGGAAACTGACTTGGGATAACGATACCTTATGGCCTCTTCGGCAAACCCCACGCGCGACGATTTCGCGGCACTATTGGAAGAAACGCTCGGTGATGCAGACGGCTTCGAGGGCCGCGTCGTCAAGGGCACCGTTACCGCGATCGAAAATGATCTCGCCGTCATCGATGTGGGGCTGAAGTCCGAAGGCCGCGTTCCCTTGCGCGAATTCGCGATGCCGGGCCAGAAGGCCGATCTGAAGGTCGGTGACGAAGTCGAAGTCTATGTCGACCGCGTCGAAAACGTGCATGGCGAAGCGATGCTGTCGCGCGACCGCGCGCGCCGCGAAGCCGCCTGGGACACGCTGGAAGCCGAATTCGCCAAGAACGCCCGCGTCGAAGGCGTCATTTTCGGCCGCGTCAAGGGCGGCTTCACGGTCGACCTCAACGGCGCCGTCGCCTTCCTGCCAGGATCGCAGGTGGACATCCGCCCGGTGCGCGACGTCGCGCCGCTGATGGACATCCCCCAGCCCTTCCAGATCCTGAAGATGGACCGCAAGCGCGGCAACATCGTCGTCTCGCGCCGCGCGATCCTCGAGGAAACGCGCGCTGAACAGCGTTCGGGCCTGATCCTCAGCCTCGCCGAAGGCCAGGTGATCGACGGCGTCGTCAAGAACATCACCGATTACGGTGCGTTCGTCGATCTGGGCGGCATCGACGGCCTGCTCCATGTGACGGACCTCAGCTACAAGCGCGTCGCGCATCCGAGCGAAGTGCTGGAAATCGGCCAGACCGTCCGCGTCCAGATCATCCGCATCAACAAGGACACGCAGCGCATCAGCCTCGGCATGAAGCAGCTCGAGAGCGATCCGTGGGACGGCGCGATGGCGAAGTACCCGGTCGGCGCCAAGCTGTCGGGCCGCGTCACCAACATCACCGAATATGGCGCTTTCGTCGAACTCGAAGCGGGCATCGAAGGCCTGGTCCACGTTTCCGAAATGAGCTGGACCAAGAAGAACGTCCACCCGGGCAAGATCGTGTCGACCAGCCAGGAAGTCGACGTCATCGTGCTCGAAGTCGACGCCGAGAAGCGGCGCATCTCGCTCGGCCTCAAGCAGGCGCAGGCCAATCCGTGGGAAGCCTTCGCCGAGGCGCACCCGGTCGGATCGACCGTCGAAGGCGAAGTCAAGAACGCCACCGAATTCGGCCTTTTCATCGGCCTCGACAACGACGTCGACGGCATGGTGCACATGTCGGATATCGCCTGGGGCATTTCGGGCGAGGACGCGCTGAACCTGCACCGCAAGGGCGAAATGGTGAAGGCGGTGGTGCTCGACATCGACGCCGAAAAGGAACGCATCTCGCTCGGCATGAAGCAGCTCGAGCGCGGCGGCCCGGTTGCCGGTGTCGGAACCGGATCGATCTCCGCCGGCGACGGCGCGCGGCTTGCCAAGAATGCGATCGTCACGGTCACCGTGCTCGAAGTCCGCGACGCGGGCCTCGAAGTGCAGGCGGGCGATGCCGGTGCGACCGGCTTCATCAAGCGGACCGATCTGGGTCGCGACCGTGACGAGCAGCGCCCCGAACGCTTCCAGGTCGGCCAGAAGTTCGACGCGATGGTGACGGGCTTCGACCGGTCGAAGAAGCCGACCTTCTCGATCAAGGCGATGCAGATTTCGGAAGAAAAGGAAGCCGTCGCGCAATATGGCTCGTCCGACTCGGGCGCGTCGCTCGGCGACATCCTCGGCGAAGCGCTTAAGGCCCGGAACGCCGACAAGAGCTGATGTTACCCAAAATGGGGCGATTGCGTTCAATCGCCCCATTTATGGCTTTTACAGTGCCATAAGTAAGGCTTAAACCTGTGTTAGGTGAGTGACAGCGTTATCAGGGGGCGAGTCTTACTCGAATGATAGCCGTTGCTCGCATGCGGATTGCGGGGAGGCGCACATGATTCGGTCGGAGTTGGTTCAACGTTTGGTCGCGGAAAATCCCGACCTGACGCCACGCGATGTCGAGGCGATCGTCGCCACCTTCTTCGATGAGATATCGGCGCAGCTCGCCGCCAACGGACGCGTCGAACTGCGCGGCTTCGGCGCGTTCAGCACGCGGGCCCGCAGCGCGCGGACCGGTCGCAATCCGCGCACCGGCGACCATGTCGAAGTCAGCGCCAAGCGCGTGCCCTATTTCAAGCCCGGCAAGGAAATGCGCCAGCGGCTCAACATGTAGCCGACCTGCGCGTCGCCGCTTGACGTCGCGGCGCGGCTGCGCTTGCGTTGCGCCGCCGCGGACGTGGCGAAACCGGTAGACGCAGCAGACTTAAAATCTGTCTTCCTCGATGGAAATGCGGGTTCGAGTCCCGCCGTCCGCACCATAGCCCCGGGCGCCTCCGCGTGGCAAAAGCATGGTCATGCACCGATTCCGCCCTGCCCTCTTGCTCACGGCGATGCTGCTGCCGGTGACGGGTTGTGACCGCCGCGCCGATCGCGGCCCGGTTGTCGTCAGCGCGATCGGCAAGGCGCCCGGGCTGGTCGATCCGGCGCGCGGGACCACCGACCTGCCCGCGCGGATGATGATCGATTCGGTTGCGCAAGGTCTCGTCCGCTTTGATGCGAGCGGCCAGATCGCCCCGGGGCTCGCCGAACGCTGGACCGTGCTCGACAATGGTCTCAGCTATGTCTTCCGGCTGCGCGATGCCGAATGGAGCGATGGCGAGCGCGTGCAGGCCGCCGATGTCGTCGCGATCCTGAAGCGGACGATCGGGCGTGAATCGCGCAATCCGCTGCGCCCCTTCCTGAGCGCAATCGACGAGGTCGTCGAAATGACGCCCGAAGTGATCGAAATCCGCCTGTCGCGGCCGCGCCCCGATCTGCTGAAGCTGTTCGCGCAGCCCGAACTCGCCATGTTCAAGCTGCACCCGCCGGCCGGCAGCGGCCCGTTCCGGGTGCGCGCGCGGGGCCGGAACTGGGTGATGCTGCGCCCTGCCTTTGATCCCGTGCGCGCAGCTGCGCAGGACATCGAGGAACCCGGCCCGGAACAGTCGGTCCAGCTTTATGGCGAACGCGCATCGCGGGCGATCCTGCGTTTTGTCGCGCGCGAATCGGACATGGTGACCGGCGGCAGCTTTCTCGACTGGCCGCTGCTGGCGAGCGTATCGGTGGCGCCCGCCAATCTGCGCATCGACCCCGCTGCGGGATTGTTCGGCCTCGCCGTCGTCAGTCACGATGGCTTCATGGGCGATGTCCAAAACCGGCTTGCGGTTGCGCAGGCGATCGACCGCGCTGCGCTGGTCGCCGCCTACGCGCCCGACTGGAGCGCAGATGAACGACTGCTGCCCGAACAGCTCGATTCGGCCGCGCCGCCGACGGTCCCCAGCTGGGCCAAGCTCGACCCGGCGGCGCGGCGCGACGGCGCCCGCGCCCGCGTCGCGCGCTGGCGGGCCGGACATGACGGCCCGCCGGTGCTTCGGATCGCGCTGCCCAAAGGGCCCGGCGCGACGATCCTGTTCGGCTTCGTCGGCGCGTCGCTGCGCGCGATCGGGATCGAACCGCGGCGGGTGCCGATCAATGCCGCCGCCGACCTGCGGCTGATCGATGCGGTTGCCCCATATGACAGCGCGCGCTGGTACCTCGGCACCGCCTGCCAGCTGTGCAGCCCCGATGTCGCTGCGAAGATCGACGCCGCGCGCGACGCGCCCGATATGGCGACCCGATCGGCGCGGCTCGCGGAGGCCGATGTGGCGCTGGCCGAAGACGGTGCCTATATCCCGATCGCGCGGCCGCTGCGCTGGAGCCTGGTCGCGCTGCGGCTCGCGAAATGGCAGGGGAACAGCCGCGCTTGGCATTCGTTGAATGCGCTGCGCAACGAGAGGCAATGATGACCGGTCGCACGTCCCGTATCGATCCCGAGACCGTTACCCGGTTCGCCGAGGCGCTGGCGCTGAAGGACGATCCGGCGTCGGTGCGCCAACGTGTCGAAGCGCTCGAGCATCTGATGGAGGGGCTGGTCAGGATCCCCGGTATCAACCGCAGGATCGGGCTCGATGTGATCCTCGATCTTGTACCGGTGGCGGGCGATGCGGTGGCGGCCGCGATGGGCGCCTATATGATCTGGGAAGCGCGCAACCTCGGCATGTCGCGCTGGCAGATGACGCGGATGGCGGCCAATGTCGGCATCGACTTCGGGCTGGGACTGATCCCGTTCGTGGGCGCGGTCCCCGACTTTTTCTTCCGGTCGAACACGCGCAACCTGAAGATCATCAAGCGCCACCTCGACAAGCATCACCCCGCGAGCGTGACTATCGACGCCCCGAAAATCGCGCGGATGCCCCCCGCCAGATCTTGATCGGTGCGTCCGCCGCCAGGCCGCCCTGGTGCGCGGGGCAGCGCGCGTAGCGGAACTGCTTGTCGAGACAGAGCCAGATTTCCTCGAGCCAGCCCGACCTATTGGCCGTAATCCGCATCATGTCGGCGGACATGCCGCGGTTCGCGCCGGCGATTGCCCTCGCCACCTCGCCTGCCGTCAGGTCATTGCGCCGCGACAGGGCTGCCATGTCGGGATAGCGAAGGTCGCCATAGAGCCTTGAGGATTTGGCGAAATAATCCGCCGGGCGGCTACTCATGCAGGTCCCGTGCTTGGCCCATTCATGCTGGATGAGCTGCGCCGAGGGCGTGGCACAAAGCTGGCCGCGAATGACCGGCGCGGGAACGATGCCGGTCGCGCGACAATATTGCGGCCATTCCGGCCCCTCGCCATCGGGCCACAGGCCATGCAGCGTGAAGCCGAAGAGATTGCCGCTACCGCATTCGAAGGTCGCCGACGCCTCGCCCGCGTTGCCGTGGCAATATTGCGGCGCCCAGGTGATGGCGAGGGTGTAGCCGCCGACCGGCACGACCCGCTTTGGCTGTTCGACACTCGGCAGGTCGGGGCGGGGTGCTGCAATCTTCTTCGGCACGGCGCAACGATAGGCCTGCGCCTGCGCAAGCGCAGGTGCAACAAGCGCCGCGATCGTCAGCCCGAGCCGGATCACGCCGCTGGCGCCGCTTCGCCGAACCACGCCGCCGTATCGGGCCGGAACATCATGGCGACCGCGGCGATCAGCAGGGCGGAGGCGCCAAGGCTCAGCAGCGATCCCGCGAGACTGCGGGATTCGGCGCCGAAGCCCGTCGCAAGCCCGAACAGCAGGAATGCCGCGCCGAACAGATTGAGCGCCGTCAGCGCCACAAGAATCCATTTGGCGACCGATGCGCCCTTGCGGCTGATGAAATACCACAGCAGCGCCTGGGTCAGCAGCCCCAGCCCAAGCATGAGCGGCAGCAACCACGGGCCGACGGTTTCATTGGCTTGCGCGAGCGCGCGATTGTCGTTGCCGAACAGCGCGATCACCGATCCCGCCAGCCCGACGACAATATGCCCGAGGTAGAATTGTTCGAAGCGGACGATCGATACAGGCCGATCCATGGCATCCCCCTTTTTGAAACGACATCATAGCGCCCGGGCGGTGCGGCTCAAGCGGCGGAAAAATCGAGCCCGATGTCGGCAGCGGGCGCGCTTTGCGTCAGCCGGCCGACGCTGATGAAGGTCACGCCGGTTTCGGCGATCGCGCGGATGGTTTCGAGCCGGACGCCGCCCGACGCCTCGGTCGGCACGCGCCCGCCGACCAGAGCGACCGCCTCGCGCAGCACCGGGGGCGGCATGTTGTCGAGTAGCAGGTGGGTGGCGCCTGCCGCGAGCGCGGGGGCGATCTGGTCGATCCGGTCGACCTCGACGATGATCCGTTCGATCCCTGCCGTAACCGCACGACGTACCGCTTCACCGACCGATCCGGCGACGGCGACGTGATTGTCCTTGATCATCGCCGCGTCCCACAGCCCCATGCGGTGATTGGTCGCGCCACCCATCCGCGTCGCATATTTCTCCAGCACACGCAGCCCGGGGATGGTCTTGCGCGTGTCGAGCAGGGTCGCGTCGGTCCCCGCGATGGCATCGACATAGGCCCGCGTCATCGTCGCGATGCCCGACAGATGCTGCACCGTGTTGAGCGCCGATCGCTCTGCAGTAAGCAGCGCGCGCGCGCTGCCCTCGATCCGCAGCAGATCGGCCCCTGCCGCGACTCTCTCACCGTCGAACACTACCGCCTCGATGCGCGCGTCGGGGTCGAGCGCGCGGAAGAAGGCCTCGGCGATCGGCAAGCCAGCGACGACGATCGGATCGCGACTGTCCATCACCCCGGTAAAGCGCGCCTCAGCGGGAATGACGGCAGCGGAGGTGATGTCGCCTCCCTGCCCCAGATCCTCGGCCAAAGTGGCAGCGACGAAGGCGTCGAGATCGAATCCGGGCAGCGCGAAAGCCATGCGCGCGCCTTCGCAAATGGTCGCCGTGATTACCAGCCCTGCGTCGCGGTTCCGGCCACAGTGTAGAGCGTGACCAGCAGCCCGACCAGCACGGCGCCCGGTCGGTGGCTGCCCGTGCGGCGCCAGGTGAAGATACCGATCACGCCGATTACCGGCAGCAGTACGACGAACTGGATGGCGATTACCGTTGTCAGCGGGTCGAAGGCGGTCGGCAACTGCCCGCTCGCGAAGAATACGCCATAATCGACCGCCAGCAGCAGCAGCATGCCGAGCACCATCGCGGCCTTGGCCCAGCCATATTGCGCCAGCCAGCCGTCGCCCCTCACCGTGAGCCGCCCGGTCAGCGTCCGCAGCGCCGCGACGAAGCCGAAAGTGATCGGCACGGCATAGATGGCAGCGATCATCAGCTGCTGCGCGCTCGGCAGCTTGATCGCCACCACCCACAGCCGGAAATCGGTGACGAACAGCCGATCAACGAGCAGCAGCAGGGCGTAGCCCGCCGCCGTGCTGAGTGCTGCCACCGCAATGGATCGACCCCAACCGGATTGCGGTCCAGCCGGCGTTCCGCGGCCGACCCACGCGCCGATCGCCGCGCCCACCAGCAGCCACAGCGCCACTTGGGTGCTTACCGTCTGCGGCAGCAGCGGGTTGGCGGGCACCAGCAGAAACACCGCGATAAAACACGGAAAGAAGGTCAGCATCGGCAGAAAAGCGGTCTGCAGGAACGCCGTGCGCCACTTGGCGTCACGCCGCACGCTGGCTGCGATCGGCTCGGTGCGCAGACTGGCGAAGGCGGGCAGCCCGAGCAGCAAATCAAACACGCCGAGCACGACCAGCACGAAGCCGACCAGCCCAAGCCCGGTGCCCAGTTCCTTCCCCACCCAAACCTGATCATCGGACGGGATCGGCTTGGCGCCTTTGAGCGTCACCGAGAACCAGTCGATCGCGCGCGCGACTGCTTCGGGCGAGATATGGTCGCCGGGATGGGTGACGGCGGGCGTCGCCAGCACCCGCGCCGTACCGTCCTCGATCGAACCATAGAGCTTGCGTGGCTGGATCGTCTCGGTCGTTCCGAACACCGCCTTCAGCTTGGCCGAGGTGCCGATGTCGCGGGCCCTGTCGACGCCCCACATCAGCTTCGAAAATTCGTCATATTGGCTGAAGACAAGGCCGAGGTTACGCGGCCATTGCGGGGTGCCTTCCTTCGCATAGGGCGCGCCGGTCGACGATCCTTCCAGCACCACAGCCTTATATGCATCGGGCATCGCGGCGGCGGCGGCGAGCACGGTCCAGCCGCCCATGCTGTGCCCTTCCAGCCCGATATTGGCGGTGTCGACCATCGGCAGCGCACGGAGATATTGCAGTCCATCCGGCCCGCCGAAGCCGTTCGAGAATGCCGGCCCGTCGCTGTAGCCATGCCCGGTCTGGTCGAGCGCGAGGACGACATAGCCGCGCCGCGCAAATTCGATCGCGAATGCATCCTGCGTCTCGCGCGAGTTGATATAGCCGTGGACCGCGAGAATGCCGGGCGCCTTGGCCTGCGCTGTCGCGCCCGGCGGCACATACAGCAACGCGCTCATCGTCTTGCCGCCGGTGCCCGCAAAGCGGATGTCGCGCACCGACACCCCGCCGCGGGTCTGCACCGACGATGCCCAATAAGCGCCGCCGATCGCCAGAAGCAGCCCCGCGATCACCATCCACAGCCCGCCGCGCGGTGTCGTCGCCATCACCATCCCCCGTTGACCGCGCCTGCCGAAGCGGCGACGTGCCTTGTCGCGCACAGTTGGAGAGCCGAACATGCCCGAGGTCAAGGTTTTCGCGTTCGATGTGTTCGGTACGGTGGTCGACTGGCGCAGCAGCATCGCGCGCGAAGTCGCGCCACTTCTGGGCGACGCGATCGATCCGGGCGCGTTCGCCGATCAATGGCGCGCGCGGTACCAGCCAGCGATGCAGGCCTGCCGATCGGGCGCGCGACCCTACACAAGGCTCGACGTGCTCAACCGCGAGACGCTCGACGATCTGCTGGCGGCGCGGGGCCTCGACTGGGATGACGCCACCCGCGCTGACATCGCGATGGCGTGGCGGCGGCTCGATCCCTGGCCCGATGCGGTCGCGGGACTCACCCGGATCAAGGCGCGCTTCCCCGTGGTGACGCTGTCGAACGGCAATATCGCGCTCGTGCTCGAAATGGCGCGGCGCGCAGACCTGCCGTGGGACGCGATCCTGGGGGCGGAGGCGACGGGCCTCTACAAGCCGCTGCCCGGCGCCTATCTCGGCACTGCTGACATCCTTGGTATCGCGCCTGCCGAACTCTGCCTGGTCGCTGCACACCACAGCGATCTCGCCGCGGCGCGGGCCGCCGGGTTGAAGACCGCGTTCATCGCCCGCCCGATGGAATATGGCGGCGCGACCGCCCCCGATGCGCATCTGGCGCAGGATTGGAACTGGTCGGCTGGGAGTATCGAGGAACTGGCAACACAGCTCGGCTGCTGACGCTTGCCATAACCCGCCAGCCGGGCGCAGATGCGCGCAAATCGAAAACAGGAGCGGAAGCGATGAAAGCAGCAGTCTATTACACCAACGGCGACCCCAGCGTGCTGGTGTATGAAGACGTGGCCGATCCCGTCTGCCACCCCAAGGGCGTCATCATCCGCGTCGAGGCAGTGAGCATCGAGGGCGGCGACACGCTCAACCGCTGGCGCGGGCCGCTCGTCACCACGCCGCACATCGTCGGCTATCAGGCCGCGGGCGAGATCATCGAAGTCGGCGCCGAAGTCACCCATCTGAAAGTCGGCGACCGCGTCGCGACGGTCGATGCGTTCGGCTCGCACGCCGAGTTGCGCCCCGTCCCTGCGCGCAATTGCTGGCCGATCCCCGCCGGGCTCGATCCCGCCAAGGCCGCCGTGGTGCCGGTGGCGTTCGGGACGGCGCATGAATGCTTGTTCGGGCGCGGCGGCCTGAAGGCGGGCGAGACCGCGCTGATCCAGGCAGGCGCGAGCGGCGTCGGCATCGCCGCGATCCAGCTCGCCAAACAGGCAGGCGCGACGGTGCTCGCGACCGCCTCAAGCGACGAGCGGCTGGAGCGGCTCAAGGCTTACGGGCTCGACCACGGCATCAATTACAAGCGCGACGAGGTTGCGGCCGAAGTGCGGCGGCTGACCGGCGGCAAGGGCGCCGATGTGGTGGTCGATCCGGTCGGCGGCACGACGCTGCAAGGCTCGATCGACGCGCTCGCCTATCGCGGGCGGCTGTCGATGGTCGGCGCGGCCGGGCGCGAGGCCATGAAGGTCGACGTCGCCTCACTGATGGGCGGCAACCGGAGCTTGAGCGGCGTGTTTCTCGGCGCGGAAATCATGACCGACCGGGTGCACGACATGATCCAGGGGCTGATCGAGGATGTCGCGGCGGGCAAGCTGGAGGTGGTGATCGACCGCCGCTTTGCGCTGTCGGAAGCGGCCGAAGCGCATGCGTATGTCGAGAGCCGTCAGGCAGTGGGGCGGGTGATTTTGGTGCCTTGAGATGGGAATGGCTGCAACAGATGGGAAGCGGACCTACGCACCGCCTTCGAGTTGATCGAAGGTCGCCTGCAGGAAAGCCACAGCTGACTTCGAGTTGAAGCCATACTCTCTGATCGCCCTGTTCACTTTGCCCTTCAACTCACTGGGCGTGAACCGATCCAACGCATCCCGGAGGTAAGCGCGCAACGCATCCCGCTGTTTTGGCGACATGAACTCCAGTGCGCGAGCCGCGAGTTCCTGCATATCGGCAACGTCGTCAGCGATGCCTTGATAAAAGTGAACCCCGTAGGCGTTCAGGGGATCGTCGGTGCTCACTTGGGCAATTTGCACGATCTCGGAATGCCCGCAACTGGGGCGATAGCCGCCCCTACTTTGCATACCCCGGGTTATGCCGATCCAGCTTCCGCAGCAGCGCGGGCCAAGCCAGCCCCTGCGCGAGCATGGCCATCCCGGCGCCGCTCGATTGTTCCTCGACCTTGCCTTCCACCCCCTGCGGCGGGTTGTGCAGCCCTGCCCGCCCCGCACTCAGCATATGCACCTGCGCTTCGCACGCACGTTCCAGGAAATAGAGCCGCAGGAATGCCTGCGCGACGGTCGCGCCCACCGCCAGCGTCCCGTGGTTGCGTAGGATCATCGTGTGCTTGGTGCCGAGGTCCTCGACCAGCCGCTCACGCTCCTCAAGCTCGGTCGCGATGCCTTCATATTCGTGATAGGCGACATCGTGCCCTGCGATCATCGCCGTCTGGGTGTGCGGCATCAGCCCTTCGGCCATCGCCGATACCGCCTGACCATAGGGCGTGTGGAGATGCATCACCGAGGCAGCGTCCTCGCGCGCCATGTGGATCGCCGAATGGATCACGAAACCCGCGCGATTGACCGGCGCAGGCGTGTCGTCGACCTTATTGCCCTCGACGTCGATCTTGACCAACGCGGACGCGGTCATTTCCTCGAACATCAGGTTGTAGGGATTGATCAGAAAATGATGCTCGGGCCCCGGCACCCGCGCCGACAGATGGGTGAAGATCAGGTCGTCCCAGCCATACATCGCCACCAGCCGATAGGCGGCAGCGAGATCGACGCGCGCCTGCCACTCCTCGGGCGAGCAGCGGTCGCGGAGCGTTTCGGCGGGTTTGAGCGCGGTGGCCATCGTGGGCGTCTCCTAATCCGGTTTTGCGCCAGCATAGGCCGAATTGGCGGCGGCGAAAAGCGCGAGCGTGCGCTCGGCTTCGGCCAGATGCAGCCGTTCGACCATCCGCCCGTCGAGCCTGATCGCTCCTTTCCCCGCATGCTCCGGGAGCGCGAACGCCGCGACGACTGCGCGCGCCCGCGCGACCTGATCGGCGCTCGGGGTGAAGACGCTGTTGCAGGCAAGAATCTGTGCGGGATGGATCAGAGTCTTGCCATCGAATCCGAGGTCGCGGCCTTGCTCGGCTTCGGCAAGAAACCCTTCCACATCGCTGAAATCATTACGGACACCATCGAGCACGGTCAGCTCAGCCGCCCGCGCCGCGGCGATCGCCAGCGTGAGTACCGGCATCAGCGCAGCGCGCCCGGCGCAGCGCATTTCCAACGCCAGATCGTTGGCGCCGAGCACGAAAGCCCCGCCCGGCCCCACCGCATCGGCGATCGCCTGAAGATTGGCGACCGATCGCGCCGTCTCGATCATCACCCATAAGACCTGCCCGCCGAGCCGCTCGCGGTAACGCGCGACATCGGCGGCAGTCTCGATCTTGGGTGCCAGCACGGCATCGACCGGCAGGTCGGCGGCAGCAGCGACGTCGCCCGCGCCCCATTCGGTGTCGAGTCCGTTGACGCGCAGCACCGTCAGCCGCTCGCCAAACCCGCCGGCGCCGCATGCTAAGACGGCGGCGGCGCGGGCATCGGCCTTGGCCTCTGGCGCGACAGCGTCCTCCAGATCGAGGATCACCGCATCGCACGGCAACCCCCGCGCCTTCTCGATCGCGCGCGGGTTGGAGGCGGGGAGGTAGAGGGCGGAGCGGCAGGGGCGGATTTCTGATACCATGCGCCAACCTACCCGCTCGTCCCGAGCGAAGTCGAGGGACATGCCGCGAGCGCCGCGCGTGGTGTCTCGACTTCGCTCGACACGAGCGGCTAGAGGAGGTCACGTAAAGCGCAGGAGCACGTCAAATGTCCGGCATGAGCAGGTTCGACTGGGCCGATCCCTTCTTCATCGACGATCAGTTGGACGAGGAAGAACGCGCGATCCGCGACACTGCGGCGGCCTACGCCCAGGACAAGCTCGCGCCCCGCATTATCGATGCCTTCCAGCACGAGACCACCGACCCGGAGATCTTCCGCGAAATGGGCGCGCTCGGGCTGCTCGGGCCGACGATCCCGGCCGAATATGGCGGCGTCGGCGCGAGCTATGTGTCCTATGGCCTGGTCGCGCGCGAAGTCGAACGGATCGACTCGGGCTATCGCTCGATGATGAGCGTGCAATCGAGCCTCGTGATGTTCCCGATCTTTGAATACGGATCGGAACAACAGCGGCTTAAGTATTTGCCGAAGCTCGCGAGCGGCGATTGGATCGGCTGTTTCGGCCTGACCGAGCCCGATGCGGGTTCCGACCCCGGCGGCATGCTGACCAAGGCCGAGAAGATCGACGGCGGCTATCGCCTGTCGGGCGCGAAGACCTGGATTTCGAATTCGCCGATCGCCGATGTCTTCGTCGTCTGGGCGAAGAGCGATGCGCATGGCGGCGGCATTCGCGGCTTCATACTTGAAAAAGGCATGAAGGGCCTCGCCACCCCCAAGATCGAAGGCAAGCTCTCCTTGCGCGCCTCGATCACCGGCATGATCCAGATGGACGGCGTCGAAGTCGGCGAGGACGCGTTGCTGCCCAATGTGCAGGGACTGAAGGGGCCGTTCGGCTGCCTCAACCGCGCGCGCTACGGCATTTCATGGGGCGCGATGGGCGCGGCCGAATTCTGCTATCACGCTGCGCGGCAATATGGCCTCGACCGCAAGCAGTTCGGAAGGCCGCTCGCCGCAACGCAGCTCTATCAGAAGAAGCTCGCCGACATGGCGAGCGAGATCGCCCTGGGACTCCAGGCGAGCTTGCGCGTCGGGCGGCTGATGGATTCGCACAAATTTGCGCCCGAGATGATCTCGATCGTCAAGCGCAACAATGTCGGCAAGGCGCTCGACATCGCCCGCGCCGCACGCGACATGCATGGCGGCAACGGTATTTCGGGCGAATATCAGGTGATGCGCCACCTGATGAACCTCGAAACCGTCAACACCTACGAAGGCGCGCATGATGTGCACGCGCTGATCCTGGGGCGGGCGATCACGGGGATTTCCGCCTTCTGATGCGCGAGTCGTCCCCGTTCGATGCCCAGCCGATGCTCACCGGCGCGACCATCACGCTGGCGCCGCTGCGCGAGGCCGATTGGGATGCGCTGTTCGCGGTCGCGGCCGATCCGCTGATCTGGGAAGTGCATCCCGCGCATGATCGCTGGCAGGAAGCGGTGTTCCGTCGTTTCTTCGCCGATGCGCTGGCGTCGGGCGGGTGCCTGGTGATCCGCGACCGGGCCACTGGCGCTGTGATCGGATCGAGCCGATACGACCGCAGCCGGGTCGAACCCGGCGAAGTCGAGATCGGCTGGACCTTCCTTGCCCGTAGCTATTGGGGCGGCGCGACCAATCGCGAGGTCAAGACGCTGATGATCGCGCACGCACTACGCTGGTTCGACGCGGCAGTATTTTATGTCGGCGAAACCAATATCCGATCACGCCGGGCGATGGAGAAGATCGGCGGTCAGCTGATCGATGGCCGCACGCCCGTGTTCAACATGGCCGGCACCGCGACGCGCCATGTCGTCTATGCCATCCGCGAGCCGCTTGCATGAGCCTGCGCCCGCTCGCCGGGATCAAAGTCGTCGAGCTTGCACGCATTCTTGCCGGCCCGTGGTGCGGGCAGTTGCTCGCCGATCTCGGCGCCGAGGTGGTGAAGGTCGAGCGTCCCGGTGCCGGGGACGATACGCGACATTGGGGGCCGCCGTTCATGACCGGGCCGGACGGCGCCAATCTCGACGCAGCCTATTACCACTCGACCAATCGCGGCAAGACATCGGTCGCGATCGATATCGCGACGGTTGAGGGGCAAGCGCAGGTCCGCAAACTCATCGCCGATGCCGATGTTGTGATCGAGAACTACAAGGTCGGCGGGCTCGCCAAATATGGCCTCGACCATGCCAGCCTGAGTGCTCTCAATCCGCGCCTCATCACCTGCTCGGTCACCGGCTTCGGCCAGACCGGCCCCTATGCCCACCGCGCCGGCTATGACTTCATCATCCAGGGCATGGGGGGCATCATGTCGATGACCGGCGAGCCCGATGGCGCGCCGCAAAAGAGCGGCATCGCCTATGCCGACATCTTCACCGGCGTCTATTCGGCCGTCGCGATCCTCGCGGCGCTGCGGCAGCGCGACGTCTCGGGAAAGGGCGCGCATATCGACATGGCACTGCTCGACACGCAGGTCGCGGTGCTTGCCAACCAGGCGCTCAACTGGATGGCGTCGGGCGTCGTGCCGCACCGGATGGGCAATGGCCACGCCAATCTCGCGCCCTATCAGGCATTCGTCTGCGCCGACGGCGAGCTGATCATCGCGGTCGGCAATGACGGGCAGTTCCGCAAGCTGTGCGACGTGCTGAAGCTGCCGCTCGCCGACGACCCGCGCTTTGCGACCAATCCAGCGCGTGTCGAGAACCGTGCCGCGCTGATCGCCGCGCTGACTGCCGCTATCGTCCAATGGCGTAAGGCCGATCTCTATGAAGCGCTCGAGGCGGCCGGCGTGCCCGCCGGGCCGATCAATACCGTCGCCGAGGTCTTCGCCGATCCGCAGGTGCGCGCACGCGGCATGCAGATCGATCGCGACGGCATTCCGGGCGTCGCCAGCCCGATCGTCATCGACGGCGAGCGGATGGTGAGCGACCTGCCGAGTCCTGCGCGCCCCGGGGTGGCCCGATGACCAAATTCACCGTCAACAACCAGCCGATCGATTATCGGATGGACCCCAAGACGCCGCTGCTTTGGGCCCTGCGCGATGCGTCGAACCTGACCGGCACCAAATATGGCTGCGGCACCGGGCACTGCGGCGCCTGCACGGTCGATGTCGACGGGCAGGCGGTGCGGTCGTGCCAAGTCGCGATCGGCTCGCTCGAAGGCGCTTTCGTCACCACCATTGAAGGCCTGTCGCGCGAACGCGAGCACCCCGTGCAGCAGGCCTGGATCGCCAAGAACGTGCCGCAGTGCGGCTTCTGCATCCCCGGCATGATCATGGCGGCTGCCGTGCTGATCAAGCACAACCGCGACCCGTCCGAGGAGGATATCGAAGCGGCGATCACCAACATTTGCCGCTGCGGCGTCTATCCGCGCGTTATCGAGGCTGTGCAGCTCGCCGCCCGCATCCAGCGCGGTGACGAAACCGTGGCGGGTCCGCCGCGCCCCGGCATCGAACCCGCGGACGCCGCGCGGATCGTGCCCGCGCTGACCCCGACCGCGCCCAAATAAGCTTTCAATTGGCTGTCACGCCAATTCAGACAGCGGTCATCGCGGGAAGTACAAAACCACGCCATCGTCGCCACCGGCCCATCGGGATACGACGCCTGTTTGGAGGGACATGATGCGTAACTCGTTCGTTATCGGCCTGCTGGCTGCGGTGGCATTGCTGCCCGGTGCAGCACTGGCTCAGGAAGAAGGTGCCGGCCCGGAGCGCGCCCAGCGCCAGATCAATGAAGGCGGTCCGCGTTTCAATGCCGACGGCCCACGCTTTCAGCCGTCCGAATCGCGCCAGTCGCGCGATTTCCGGGGACCGCCGCAATTTCAGGGGCCGCAGCAGCAGCAGCCGCAATTCCAGCGGCCCGATCGCGGCTTCGCTGGCCCGCAACCGCAATTCCCGCGCCCCGACCGCAGCTTCAGCCAGCCGCGCGCCGACGTGCCGCAGGTGACGATCGACCAGCGCCAACGCAATTACACCCCGCCCGCGTTCCAGGCGCAGCCGCCGGTGCAGGACCAGCCGCGCCCCGACCGGCCCGACTGGCGCCAGAACCGCGGCAATTTCGGTGGCACCACGCCCGCCCCGCAGTTCCGCGACCAGCGCCCCGATTTCCGCGCAGACCGCCGCGACGATCGCCCGGACTTCCGCGCCGATCGCCGCGACGACCGGCAGGATTTCCGTCGCGACTGGCGTAGCGACCGCCAGGATTTCCGGGCCGACCGGCGCGATGACTGGCGGGACTTCCGGGCCGATCGCCGTGACGACCGGCAGGATTTCCGCCGCGACTGGCGCAACGACAATCGCCAGGGCTTTCGCGGCAACTTCGGCCAGGATTTTCGCGGCGCCTATCGCAACCAGCCGAACTATCGCGGCAACGGCTGGAATTCGAACGGCTATCGCGGCGCGTGGAACCGCGACTGGCGGCGCGACAACCGCTGGAACTGGCAGAGCTATCGCAATTACAACCGCGATATCTACCGCCTGCCGCGCTATTATGCACCTTATGGCTGGAGCTATGGCTATCGCCGGTTCGCGATCGGCTACACGCTGAACAGCATCCTGTTCGATCAGCGTTACTGGATCAGCGATCCCTATTACTACCGCCTGCCCGAAGCCTATTATCCCTATGAATGGGTGCGCTATTATGACGACGCACTGCTGGTGGACATCGAAACCGGCGAAGTCGTCGACGTGGTGTACGGCATCTTCTACTGAGCGCGTCAAATGACCGGACAAGGCCCGGCGGCACCCCCGCCGGGCCTTGCTTTTTGACGGCGCAGCGGCAGAGTTGCGCGCGTGTTCAGCCGCTTCAGGAAATCGTCTCCGGCCTCGCCGCTGCGCGCCGGGATCGGCGCCTCGGTCGCCGCCACGCTTGCCGCCAACCCACGCGCGGTGCCGATCGCGGTGGATGGCGTACAGGCGTACCGCGTCGATGATTTCCTGGATGCCGCCACCTGCCGGCGGCTGATCGCGCGGATCGACGCCGGTCGGCGGCCCTCGACGCTGCTTAGCGACCACCCCGAGGAGAATTTCCGCACCAGCGAAAGCTGCGACCTCGAACGCTGGGCCGACGACATCCGCCCGGTCGACGAAGGCATTGCCGCGCTGCTCGGCCAGCCGCCCGAACAGGGCGAGACGATCCAGGGCCAGCGCTATGCGCCCGGCCAGCATTTCCGCGCGCACCATGATTATTTCTTCGAAACCCAATCCTATTGGCAGAAGGTCCGCGAACAGGGCGGCCAGCGTACCTGGACCGCGATGGTCTATCTAAACGATGTCGAGGACGGCGGCGCGACCTGGTTCCCGCAGGCGGGCTTTCGCGTCGCACCCAAGCGCGGGCTGCTGCTGACATGGAACAACATGGCGACGGACGGCAGCCCCAATGTGCTGACCCTGCACGAAGGCATGCCGGTGGTGCGCGGCGTCAAATATATCATCACCAAATGGTTCCGCGAACGCAGTTGGCTGTAGCGTTCAGCCACGCTAACTTGCCGCACACACTCGCAAAAATGGGGGATGTCATGGGGCGATCGAAGGCTTGGCCGCTGTTGGGGATGGGCATGCTGACGCTGGGCGGCGCGGCCTTGGCCGAAAGCGTGCAGATCACCGGCCGCTTTCCCGCCGATTACCGCGAGCCGAGCTTTTTGAAGCGGATGGGCGTTGACCGGATCGACGGTCCCGACGGGCGCGCACTCGGCTATGCGCTCGAACGCGCGATCGGCAATCGCGGCCACTATAGCGTGGTCGCGAGCGGCCCCGACGTCGACGGCATCCTCTCGGGCGCTGTCTCGACCGAGATCAACGAAGCGCGCGTTACCCAGGAGCGCGAGGAGTGCGTCGAGAAGACCAAGGACAATTTCGGCCGCGAACAATGCGCGCGCAAGGAAAAGCGCACGATTTATTGTCGTCAGCGCACGATCGACGTCACCGCCGACCTGCGGATCGCGCGCGCGAAGGACGGACGCGTCGTCTATTCGACCCGCAAGCCGCGCCAGAATGCCGTCACCTGGTGCCCCGACCAGAGCGCGCCGGGCGCGGTCGACGGTGTGGTGCGCGGCATGACCGATTCGATCGCCGAGGAAGTCGCGCGCGAAATCAGCCCCCGCACCGAAACCTATGCCCCGCGCTTCTACGAAAGCCGCGACGGGTTGCCGAAGGACTATCACGACCGCTTCAAGGCGGCGATCCGCGCGACCCAGCGCGACCTGGCCGGCGCCTGTGCGGAGTTCGCCGCGATCGACCAGGCCGCGCCGCAATTCGCGGTCGCCTATGACCTCGGCATCTGCGCGGAGGCACGCGGCGACTATGAAGCCGCGATCGAGGCATACCGACGCGCGGCCACGCTCCGCCCGCGCGACACGGGCGATTTCAACGCTGGCATCGACCGGGTGCGCAAGCTGATCGTGCAACGCGACGACGAACGCGCGCGGCGGTGAGCGACCAGCCATCGAGCAAACTGGATTCCCGCTCGTTCCCATTTCCCCTACACCCCTCCCAGATGTCCCACGTCCTCAACATCACCCAGTCGATCCTTGGCCAGCCGTGGCGGTGGCGCGCGCTGGAGACCGATGCGCGGGGCGATCTGACCGGCGACGATCTCGTCACCCAGCTGCTGCTGTCGCGGGGGTGTTCACGGGAGACGCTGGAGGCGCACCGATTCCCGAGCATTCGCGGCTTCATGCCCGATCCATCGATCTTCCGTGATATGGATCGCGCGGCCGAACGGCTCGCGGCCGCCGTCCTCAGCGGTGAGCGCGTCGCGGTGTTCGGCGATTATGACGTCGACGGCGCGACGTCCGCCGCACTGATGATCCGGCTGCTGCGCTCGCTCGGGCTCGATCCGGTCGCGTATATCCCCGACCGGCTGATGGAGGGGTACGGCCCGTCGGGCGAGGCGCTGGTGCGGCTGGCAGGCGAGGGTGCGAGCCTGATCGTCACGGTCGATTGCGGCGCGCAGGCATTCGAGGCGCTGGAGATGGCGCGCGGCGTCGGCGTCGATGTGATCGTGGTCGATCACCACAAATGCGCCCCCGCCCTTCCCGTCGCCTACGCGCTGGTCAACCCGAATCGACTGGATGAGGCCGAAGGCGCCGCGCACGGCCATCTGGCGGCGGTCGGCGTCGCGTTCCTGCTCGGCGCCGCGCTGGTCCGCACGCTGCGCGCGCGCGGGCATTTCGGCACCCGCCCCGAGCCAAAACTGCTCGAGCTGCTCGACATCGTCGCGTTGGGTACGGTCGCGGACGTGGCCGCCCTGCGCGGGCTCAACCGCGCCTTTGTCGCGCAGGGGCTGAAAGTCATGGCGCAGCGCCGCAACATCGGCCTGTCGGCGTTGCTCGACGCCGCGCGCCTCACCCGCGCGCCGACCGTGACCGACCTCGGCTTCGCGCTGGGGCCGCGCATCAATGCGGGCGGACGCGTCGGCAAGTCGGATCTGGGCGTGCGGCTGCTGACCACCAATGACCCGGCAGAAGCGCGCGCAATCGCCGCCGAGCTCGACCGGCTGAACGAGGAGCGGCGCACGATCGAAGGCGATGTCCAGAGCGCCGCCGAAGCGATGGCGCGGCCACAGCGCGCGGTCACGGTCGTCGCGGGTACAGGCTGGCACCCCGGCGTGATCGGCATCGTCGCCGGTCGGCTGAAGGAAAAATTCGGGCGTCCCGCGATCGTCATCGCGCTCGACGAACATGGCATCGGCAAGGGATCGGGGCGGTCGGTCCCCGGCGTCGATCTGGGCCAGGCCGTGCTGGCAGCGAAGGAGGCCGGGCTGCTCGTCGCGGGCGGCGGCCACGCGATGGCGGCGGGGCTGACGATTGCCGAGGACCAGTTGAGCGCCTTCAGCGACTTCCTCGAATCGCGCCTCGCCGACGGTGTCGCCCGCTCGATCGGCGACCGCGCGCTGCTGGTCGATGCGCTGCTTGCCCCGCGCGGCGTCTGCCCCGCGTTGGTCGATGCGCTGGAGGCGGGCGGGCCTTACGGCATGGGCTGGCCGGCACCGCGGGTGGCGGCGGGACCGGTACGCGTCGTCAAGGCCGATATTGTCGGCAACGGTCATGTACGTGCCATCATGGCGGGCGAAGATGGCGCGCGATTGAAGACCGTCGCGTTTCGACAGGCCGAAAGCCTTTTGGGACAGGCACTGCTGTCGGCGCCGTCGCACCGGCGCCTGTGGATTGCCGGGCGGGCGAAGATCGATGATTGGGGAAGCAAGCCGGCCGCCGAGATTCACCTCGACGACGCGGCCTGGGCCGATTGAGGATGCGTGCATGTTCAGCCATATCACGCTCGGCACTCGCGACCTGGAGCGCGCGCGCGCCTTCTACGAACCGGTGATGGCGACGCTCGGCATCGGCCAGCCGTTCAACATGACGGGCGCGCTGGTGTTCGGCGAAGCGAAGGGCATGAAGCTGTTCATCCTCGAACCCTTTGACGGTCGCCCGGCGACGCGCGGCAACGGCAGCCATGTCGCGCTGGTGGCGCCTTCGCGCGCGGCCGTGCACGCCTTCCACGCGGCAGCCCTGGTCCACGGCGGCACCGACACCGGAATCCCTGGGCTTCGCCCGCATTATCATGCCAATTACTATGCCGCCTACGTCCGTGATCCCGACGGCAACAAGCTGCAGGCGGTGTGCCACCACGAAGTCGGCGCGGAGGCTTGAGTCGCTATTGACCGGCGCGTCGGCTTTGATTACGGCGCCGCTTCAAGCTTCCCGGCTTGGCCCCTTCGTCTAGCGGTTAGGACGCGGCCCTTTCACGGCTGAAACACGGGTTCGATTCCCGTAGGGGTCACCACGATCGGCCAGCGAGGGCCGTCGCGCCCCCCACAAAATCGCCTTTGCCTTCGCCGCAATCTTGCTAAGACGCCCGCGATGCCGCCCTCGCCGACCCTCGCCACGACCTTTGCCGACGCGCGTGCGCAGATCATTGCTGCCGGGCGCTGGCTCGACAGCAAGGGCTGGGCGCCCGCCACCGCCGGCAATTATTCGATGCGGCTGGCCGACGACAGCTTCGCGATCACCGTGTCGGGCTGGCACAAGGGGCGGCTGACCGACGACGGCGTCATGCGCGTCGATGCGGACGGCAGTTCGCTCGATGGCAAGAAGCCGTCGGCGGAAACCGCGCTGCACATGGCGCTTTATGCGCGCTTCCCGCAGGTGAACGCCGTGTTGCACAGCCATTCGCCCGAGGCCGTTGGGATGAGCCGCGCCTATGCGACTGCGCCGGGTTACCGCCTGGCGGGGCACGAAATGCTCAAGGTGCTGCCCGGCTTCACCACCCACGATGCCGCGTTCGACCTGCCGATCGTCGACAACAGCCAGGACATGGCGGATATCATCGCAGCGCTCGAACCCGCAATGCTGGCGCCCGCACCGCCGCCCGCCTATCTTATCCGGGGCCACGGTCTCTATGGCTGGGGCCGCGACATGGCCGAGGCCGAGCGCGTGATCGAAGGCGTCGAGTGGATGATCGCCGCCGAACTCGCCGAGGCGCGTTTCCGGGAGAGCATGCGATGAGCCATTTGCAGATTTTCGCCGACAGCGACGCGGAGACGCCGCTGCTCGACACCGCCGATGCAGAGACGATCGCGCAGGAGCTGGCCGCGATCGGTGTCCGCTTCGAACGCTGGCCGACCCGGCCGGTCGCAAGCGCCGACGACGTGCTGACCGCCTATGCGCCCGAGATCGAGAAGCTGGTCGCGGCGGACGGCTATCGATCGATCGACGTGATGAGCGTGTCGCCCGATCATCCCGACCGCGCGACCATTCGCACCAAATTCCTGTCCGAACACACCCATGCCGAGGACGAAATCCGCTTCTTCGTCGATGGCGAGGGGCTGTTCACGCTCCACGAAGGCGATCGCGTCTTCAACATGCTGTGCACCCAAGGCGACCTGATTTCGGTGCCTGCGGGGATGCGGCACTGGTTCGACATGGGCGCGGCGCCACACTTCACGGTAATCCGGCTGTTCCTCAATCCCGACGGCTGGATCGCCAAATTCACCGGCGACGACATTGCCGACCGCTTCCCCCGACTCGAGCGCGCCGACGCGTGACAGCCGAAGGCAAGATCGGGGCGATCCTGACCGACATCGAGGGGACGACATCGTCGATCTCCTTCGTCGCCGATGTGCTGTTCCCTTACGCGCGCGAACGGCTGGCGAGCTATTGCGCAGCGCACGCAGAGGAAGTCGCGCCGATCCTGACCGACGTGCAGGCGATCGAGCCCGGCGATCCGATCGCGACGATGACGCGCTGGATCGACGAGGATCGCAAGATCACGCCGCTCAAGACCTTGCAGGGGCTGATCTGGGACGCGGGCTTTCGTGACGGCGCCTTCAAGGGGCATGTCTATCCCGATGCGGTCGCCGGACTGCGGCGGTGGCATGCAGCCGGGTTGAAGATCTATGTTTTCTCGAGCGGGTCGGTCGCGGCGCAGAAACTGATTTTCGGGTTCAGCGAGGCTGGCGATCTGACGCCGCTTTTCTCCGGCTATTTCGATACGACGACCGGGCCGAAGCGCGAGGCCATCGCCTACACGCGGATTGCCGAGACGATCGGCCTGCCGCCGGACGCTGTGCTGTTCCTGTCCGACGTGTCGGCGGAGACCGATGCGGCAAAGGCCGCGGGAATGCAGGCGCTGCTGATCGATCGTGCGGGCGGCGGCGGCGATATAGCGAGCTTCGACGAGATCGACCTCTAACCCATCAACCCCCAACCCGTTTGTTTCGAGCGAAGTCGAGAAACAGGCGCCAAGCGGTGCGCAGCGTTTCTCGACTTCGCTCGAAACGAACGGGTCCGGTCCAGGAGCGAGACGAATGAAACTCAACGGCATACACACCCGCTCGATCATGCGCACCGACGACGGCAAAGGCGCGCGCATTCTCGATCAGCGCGACTTGCCGTGGAAAGTCACCTGGGTCGAGCTGCGCGACGCCGCCACCGCCGAGCGCGCGATCCGCGAAATGTGGACGCGCGGGGCACCGCTGATCGGCGCGACGGCAGCCTATGGGCTGGCACTTGCGCTTGCCGAGGACGCCAGCGACGCGGGGCTTGAGGCGGCATATCGGTTCCTGCTCGAAGCACGCCCCACGGCCGTCAACCTGCGCTGGGCTTTGGACGATGTCGCCGCGCATGTCCGCCCCCTCCCCGTCGCCGAACGCGCGCAAGCCGCCTTCGCCCGCGCCGACGCCATCGCCGACGACGACGCGGCGATGAGCGAGGCGATCGGCGCGCACGGGCTCGACATCCTGCGCGATCTGCATGCGCAGAACCCCGATCGCCCGCTCAATATCCTGACGCATTGCAATGCCGGCTGGCTGGCGACGGTCGATTACGGCACCGCGACCGCGCCGATCTACAAGGCGCATGATGCCGGCATTCCGGTGCACGTGTGGGTCGATGAGACCCGCCCGCGTAATCAGGGCGCGCTGCTCACTGCCTTCGAACTCGCCAGCCACGGTGTCCCGCACACCGTCATCGTCGACAATGCCGGCGGCCATCTGATGATGAACGGCCAAGTCGACATGGTGATCGTCGGCACCGACCGGGTGGCGGCGAACGGCGATGTCTGCAACAAGATCGGCACGTACCTGAAAGCGCTCGCGGCGCGCGACAACGATATCCCCTTCTACGTTGCGCTGCCGAGCACGACGTTCGACCCGCACACCGCGACCGGCGCCGACGTGCCGATCGAGGAACGCTCGGGCGACGAAGTCACCCACGTTCAGGGCGAAGGCGGCGCGATCAGGGTGACGGCATCTGCCGCCGCGAACCCGGCATTCGACGTTACGCCGGCGCGGCTGGTGACGGGCTACATCACCGAAAAGGGCGTCAGCGCGACGATTTGAGCGCCGCGGCTGCGCTCGCGAGATCGGCGACGAACCGGTCATATTCGAGCGTACGCGCCGCTTCGTCGGGCAACCGCAGCAGATAGCTGGGGTGCACGGTCAGCCACCCCTGCCCGCCACCCGGCAATTCGATCAGGCGCCCACGCTCGCGGCTGACGGTCACAGCGCGACCGAGCAGCGACCGCGCCGCCGTTGCCCCCAATGCCACCGTCAGCCGGGGCCGGATCAGCGCGCGCTCCTGTTCGATCCACCAGCGGCACGCGGTGATCTCGCCGGCATCGGGCTTGGCATGGATGCGGCGCTTGCCGCGCGGCTCGAACTTGAAATGCTTGACCGCATTGGTGACGTAGACGCGCGCGCGGTCGATGCCTGCCGACATAAGCGCTCGGTCGAACAGCTGGCCCGCCGGACCGACGAAAGGTCGCCCCGCCAGATCCTCCTGATCGCCCGGCTGCTCGCCGACGAACATCAGTCCGGCATCGGCGGGGCCTTCGCCGAACACCGTCTGCGTGGCAGGACGGTAGAGCGGACAGCGCGTGCAGCCGAGTGCTTCGTCGCGAAGCGCCGCCCAGGCGGCATCGACATTGCCGCCCGGCTGTGTGCGCCCCGCGTCGACCATCGCCGCCTCGCGCGCCTGGGCGCCGGCGATCAGGCCAGGGACCAGCGCGGTTTCGGGCATGTTCTTCCAATATTTGCGGGGCATTTCCTTCAGCATCGCGCCGACTTTCAGCCGCGCCGGATTGAAGATCGCCGCGTAATAGCCCTTCCACACGTCTTCGATCGGGTCGGCAGCGGGCGCGTCGCGCTTGTCGGCGCCCGGCCCTTCGGTGAGCGTCGCGCCGTCCCAATGAATCGACAGTTCGGGCGTCAGGATCGACCAGCGCATCGATGTGAAGCGATCGACGAAGAAGCCGGCGTTCGCGCGCACGATGTGGAATTCGGGCTCGAACCAGGCGACGAACCGTGCACCAATGTGATCGGTGACTTCGCGGAAACGCACGAAAGCTCGCATCTTGTGGATGTCGCGCCGCACCGATTTGGCATAGCCTTCGAGCTTGCCGAGCAGCGGATCGGCGGCATCGTCCATCAGCCTCGGCTGCGTCAGCAGCCGCACCAGCAAACGGTGGAGCAGCGCGAAACGTTCGGGATCGCGGTGCAGCACGACCTTGCGCGCGAGATCGACGAAGGGTCGCGGCACCGAAAACGCGGCGGGTGCGTCACTCGCCACGGTCGGCGGTCCCGCGAACAGATCGCTGTTCGCATCGCCGACTTGCCAGACGACCTCCTCCGGCGCGACGCCTTCGTTCACCAGCGCGCGGACGGCGGTTCGCCAGCCGTCGAAGTCATCTTCGGTTTCGAGCCTTGCCACCCGCATCGCTCCCTCGCCTGCTTCAGGCGAACAACTCCATCTGCTTCGGCTTGGGTCCGACTGCGGTGCGCAGATCCGCCGCATCAGTTAGCGCGACTGGACGCCAATCGCTGGTGATTACGAACGGCCGGATCTTGGCGACCGACACCGTCAGCCGCCCGATGTCCGCGAGCGTCAGCCGCCGCCATCGCCGCGCGGCAAGAATCCTGCTCACCGCGCGCGTCCCCAGCCCCGGGACGCGCAGCAGCAGTTCGCGCGGGGCGCGGTTGACGTCGACCGGAAACTGGCCGCGAAATTTCAGCGCCCAGGCGAGCTTGGGGTCGATATCGAGCGGCATCATCCCGTTCGCATCGGCCGCCTCGGCGACTTCATGCGGTGCATAGTCGTAAAAACGCATCAGCCAGTCGGATTGATAGAGCCGATGCTCGCGCATCAGCGGCGGGCGCTGGAGCGGCAGCACCGCGCTTGCATCGGGAATCGGAGAAAAGGCGGAGTAATAGACCCGCCGCAACCCGAACTTGCCGTAAAGCCCTGCCGCGCGCGCGACGATGTCGCGGTCGGTCGCGGCATCGGCGCCGACGATCATCTGCGTCGATTGCCCGGCCGGCGCGAAGCGCGGCGCCGAGCGGTATCTGCGGCGTGCGTCGGTCGCATCGACGATCGCCGATTTCATGCCCGCCATCGCACCTTCGATCCGCGTTTCGGATTTGTCGGGCGCGAGCCGCTTCAGCCCTTGCACCGTCGGCAGCTCGACGTTGATCGACACGCGATCGGCATGCAGCCCCGCCTGCTGCACCAGCGCCGGATCGGCGTCGGGGATCGTCTTCAGATGGATATAGCCGCGAAAATCATGATCCTCGCGCAGCGCCCGCGCGACTTCGACAATCTGTTCCATCGTGTAATTCGACGAATGGATGATCCCCGACGACAGGAACAATCCCTCGATGTAATTGCGCCGGTAGAAAGACAGCGTCAGCTGCACGACTTCGTCAGTCGTAAAGCGCGCGCGGCGGACATTGCTGCTCTTGCGGTTGATGCAATAATGGCAGTCGAAGATGCAGCTGTTGGTCAGCAAAATCTTGAGCAGGCTGATACAGCGGCCATCGGGCGCATAGGCATGGCAGATCCCCATGCCGCCGTCGGTCGATCCGACCCCCTTGCCCCCGCGCGAATTGCGCTTGACCGACCCCGACGACGCGCAGGAGGCATCATATTTGGCAGCATCGGCAAGAATTTCGAGCTTCGCACGGATATCGAGTTGCGCCATGTGTTCCATATATGTTCGCGCGTACGCGAAGTCCATTGATGCACGTTAGACGCGCGGTGCCGGACCGATCGTCTATCGGCACAGCCGATCAGCGCGGCCGCAGAATTCCCAGCACCGCGCCCGCAATCTCGTCGGCAATCGCGTCGGGCGTGCGCATCGTGCCCCCTTCGACCGTATGCACCGTCAGCCAGCGTCCCAGTACCAATTGCGCCGCCATTGCGGCATAGCAGGCCCGCACCCCCGCCTGCAGCGCAAGATCGGCCTCATGCTCGTCATAGCTGCGATCGGTGTAGCTGCGCTGGCGTTTGCGCAGGATCAGGTCGCGCGCGACTTCCAGCGGCGTGTCGAGATAGACGTTGAGCGCGGGCAACGGCAGCGCGAACTGCCCGGTTTCGAGCTGCGCGATCCACGCGATCAGCGCAGGCTGCTCGGCGAGTGGGACCTTGGCCGCCTGATAGGCGATGTTGGAGGCGATATAGCGGTCGAGCACGACCAGATCATGCGCCTGCGCAAGTACTGCCAGATGCGCCGCCGACTCGAACCGATCGAGCGCATAGAGCACGGCCGCTGCCTGCGGCGTCAGCGCGCGCGGCAGCCGCCCGGCCAGAAATTCGCCGATCACATGCCCGCCGACCGTGTCGCCATAGCGCGGGAACGACAGCGACGTGGCTGAAAACCCCGCTCGTTGGGCGCGCTCGACCAGATTGGCCGCCGCCGTCGCCTTGCCCGCGCCGTCGCCGCCCTCGATCGCGATGAGCAGGCTCATGACAGCTGCCTGCGGAGGCTATCGGGCTGAAAGGTCCAGGCCAGACACTGCATCGGGTTGCCGTCGAGGCCCTGTCGCGCGGAGGGTGGAGCGGGTGAAGGGAATCGAACCCTCGTCGTAAGCTTGGGAAGCTTCTGCTCTACCATTGAGCTACACCCGCATTGGCATCGGCGATTGGCACGGCGGCGCGCCGTCGTCAACGGGCGCTGCGCCGCATTGGCCTATCCAGCGCCGCACGCCATTGGGTCGATAGCGTTCGGGCATCGACACCATGCGGCATTTCTATTCGCGCACGCCCGCGTCATGGAGGAAAGGGCCGCTGTTCCGGCGCGACCGTCGCCCCCATTGGAGACCGACCGATGATCATTCGTCCTGCCTTTCTCGCGCTGGCCCTGGCGGTCAGTGGCACCGCCGCCGAAGCCCGGCACACCGCCACCCCGGCCGCGGCAGCGCCCACCAAGGCCGACGGCATCGTCCGCCTGCGCAGCAATCACGGTTTCGACGAAACCGTCGAACGGCTGAAAGCCGCGATCGCCGCCAAGGGCGTCCGCTTCTTCGACGCGATCGACCAGCAGGCGCTCGGCAAGGAAGCCAATCTGATGATCGGCAAGTCGGTGATCGTCCGCTTCGGCAACCCGCCGCTCGGCGTCCAGTTCCTGCAGGCGAACCGCTATGCCGGGCTCGACTGGCCGGTGCGCATGCTGGTCGTCGAGGAAGCCGATGGCAGCGTCTGGCTCGCCTGGACCGATTTTGCCTGGATGGCGAAGCGCTATGGCATCACCACGCAGGACGCCCAGTTCAAGATGGCCGCCGAAGTCGCCGGTGGCATCGCCGCCGACGCCGCCAAATAATCCGAACGATGGCGGTCGCGCTGCTCAGCCTTGCCTTTGTGATCGCGGGGGTCTGCGCCGTGATCATGGGTTATGCGATTCAGCGTGGCGCGACGTGCTTGGTTGCCGCAGTCGACGAAGTGCTGACCAAGCGCAGCGGCTGGCGCTTCCTGGGCCTTGCCGAAGCGGCAGCCTGGGTCGCGGGCGGCGTGCTGCTGTGGCGGGTGCTCGGCGGCCATGAAACGCTGCCGATCGGCTATCCGGCCACGTTGGGGACGGTCGCGGGCGGCGCGCTGCTCGGGCTCGGTGCCTTTGTTGCGCGCGCCTGCGTGTTCGGCGCCGTCGCCCGCTTCGGATCGGGCGAGTGGGCGTATCTGCTGACGCCGGTCGGCTTCTTCATCGGCTGCGTGACGATCTGGCCGCTGATCGGCAAATTCCCGCCGATGCACATCGGCTCGCCGCTGTTCAGCGCCAGCTGGCTGCTGTTCCCCTTCGCGATGTTAGTGGGCTGGCGGATCATTGAGGCCGCGCGCGCCGGTCGCGCGAGGATGTTTGCGGCGCATGTCTGGACACCACACCGGGCAACCGCCGTGATCGGGATCGTCTTTGCGATCTCGCTGATCGCGATCGGGCCGTGGGCCTATACCTATGCGCTGCTGGCGCTCGCGCAGGGCAAGGTCGACGGCGTGCTGGTCAAATTCGTCCTGCTCTTGCTGCTGTTCGCCGGTGCACTGGTCGGCGGGTGGACGGCGGGCCGACTGAAACTTCGCGCGCCGACTCGCGAGGCTGCACTGCGCAGTCTCGGCGGCGGCATCCTGATGGGATGGGGCAGCTTGCTCATCCCGGGGGGCAACGACGAATTGCTGCTGGTCGGCATTCCGCTGCTCCAGCCCTATGCCTGGGTGGCGGTCGCGAGCATGGCGGCGGCGATTGCACTCGGCCGCACCGCAGAACGGCGATTGAGCACGCGCTAGCCAGTTGACCCGCTTGCTGGTAAAGGGCGGCCTTCACGGGAGGGAGGTCGCACCCCATGGAAATGCAACAGGTCCGCTATTTTCTGTCGGTCGCGAGATTGCTCAATTTCACGCGGGCGGCCGAAGACTGCAATGTGACGCAGCCGGCGCTGACCCGCGCGATCAAACAACTTGAGGACGAACTCGGAGGGGATCTGATCCGGCGCGAAGGGCGCAATACGCATTTGACCGATCTCGGCAAACGGATGCAGCCGCTGCTCCAGCAATGCTATGACAGTGCGCTGACCGCCAAGTCGCTCGCAACGAAAATCCGCCAGGGCGAAGTACCGACGCTGTCGCTCGCGGTGTCGCGTACGCTCGACCTTGTTCACCTGCTGCGACCACTTAGCGAGATGCACCGCAGCTTCGCCGGGTTGCAGCTCAAGCTGCGCCGCGGCACCGGCGCGCAGATCGCGGCGATGCTGAAGAACGGCGAAGTCGACCTCGCGATCGGCGGGCCGATCGGCGAAAGCTGGGACCGGCTGGAGACCTGGCCGATGTTCAGCGAGGCATTCGATCTGGTGGTCGGCGCCAGTCATCCGCTCGCGATGCACAATGATCTCGACCTCGACGTCGAGCTGGTTCGCGAAGCGCGCATCCTGGTTCACGCCGATCCCGATATGGCCGAGTTCGAGACCGAACGGCTCGATGCCGCCGGGATCTGCCTTGCCCATGCCCATGAAGTGGATTCGGATCGCGATCTGGAAGCCTTGGTCGTGGCCGAATTCGGCGTCGCAATCATGCCGGCGAGCGCGATGAATTCATCACGGGTGCGCCATCTGGCCTGCTCGGCGCTCGACCTGCGGCGGACGGTCGCGATCTATTCGGTGGCGGGCCGGCCGCGCTCGCGCGAGGCAGCGGCGCTGCTCAATCTGGTCCGGTCGGCGGACTGGTCGCGGGCGCTAGCCGCACACCAGCTTGACAGCGTCGAGTAGCGCGTCGAGCTCCATCCGTCGCCGATAGTCGGGATCGACGTGGCGTGCGGCGACGATGCCGTCCTGCCCCACCACGAACACCGCCGGAATCGGCAGCACCCATGGCGTTCGCCCCTGATAGAGCGGAACATCCCACCCCGCCCCGCCGATCAGCGCGGCCATCGATTCCTCGACCAGAATGGCGAGGTTGATCGACAGCGCATAGCCGCCGCCGACGTCGGACAGGAAAGGGAATTCGGCCCCCGCCTCTGCCCGCAGCGCGCGCGTATATTGCTGGACTTCCGACGAGATCGCGACGATCTGCGCGGGCGCCACGTCGTGCTGGATTTCGGCAAGGCCGACCATGTTGAGCCGGCAATAGGGGCACCAATGGCCGCGATGGAAAGCGAGCACCGCCGGGCCGCGCTCGAGGATTTCGCCGAGCGTGACCAGCCGCCCGTCGTGGTTCGGCATGCAGAAATCGGGCATCGCGTCGCCGACCGTCGGCGCCGTGGCGCCCGCCTGCGCCGTTTCCAGCCGGGCCACAAAGGCATCGACGGCGGCGGCGAAGTCCGGGCCGCTCGCGCGGACGCAATCGGCGATGTATTTCAGCCGCTCGCCGAGCGTCAGCGCGCGGTCGCGGATGTGCTGGAACGCGCTTTCAAGTTCGTCGACGAGCGGATTGGTCATGAGCGATCCTCTGGCCAACCGCGATATCACATTGCTGCTACCCGTGGGTAGCAGGCGATGTCATCTCGCGGCGGCGGTCTCGACCATTTCGCCCGCGCACGCTTCGTGCAGGACAAAGCCCTCGCTGGGATCGACCTCGGCGCGCCACGGCGCCTTTTCGAGCGTTTCGCAAGTGTGGCGATAGCCCGCTTCCCAGCGCTTGCGGATTCCGTCGGCGCTGAAATCGATGTCCTTGGCGTGATCCTCATAGTCGAGCGCGGGCGCGAGCAGGCGGATCACGTGCATCCGCGTCGTGCAGCCATAGCCGGTGAGCCCCCGCTGCTTCAGGCTCGCGAGCGCCTCTTCCGGGATCAGCGCGGTCATCTCGGCGATGATGTGGCGCAGCTTATGGAGCTGGCGCTGGCGCTTGATGTGCGTCGCCGAACGGCTGGAATATTGCACGTCCTTCTGGCGGTTCATCACTTCCCAGATCGTCTCCGGCTCTTCACCGTGCGGATTCCAGAGGTGGACCGCGAAGACCATGCCGTTGCGGCGCGGGTTGTCGTCGAAAACGACCTCGACCGGCGTATTCGACAGGATGCCGCCATCCCAATAGAGCTGGTCGTCGATCCGCACCGCAGGGAAAGCCGGCGGCAGCGCGCCCGAGGCGAGAATGTGGCGCAGGTCGATCGTCCGGTCGCGGCTGTCGAAATAGGTCATTTCGCTGGTCTGGACGTTCGACGCGCCGACCGTCAGTCGGACCGGGCCATTGTTGATCTGGTCGAAATCAACCAGCTCGGACAGCATCTCGGCCAGCGGCGCGACCGAATAATAACCGGCGTTGTCGGCGCCCAGCGGCGCGTGCGGGCTGAAGAACGCCGAACTGTTGGGGCGAAAGAACGACGGGACGCCGGTGGTAACCGCCATCATGTTGCGCGCGGCCGCCGGGAACCAGCTCGGCAGCGGTACGCCCATGAACTTGTCGCTTTCGACCCGCTTCCAGAACTCGCGCAGTCGGTCGAGGCCGTCACTCGCCGGGCCACCCGCGATCAGCGCCGCGTTGATCGCGCCGATCGATGTGCCGACGACCCAGTCGGGCGCGATTCCGGCGTCGGCCAGCGCCTGGTACACGCCGACCTGATAGGCGCCAAGCGCGCCGCCACCTTGCAACACCAGAACGATCTGGCCGTACGTCGCAATTTCTTCTTGCAGGCTCTTCATGGGTATTCGCTCCTAGATGCTGGATCGAGGCGATCGCGGTCAGTGCGCGGTCCAGCCGCCGTCGACGGGCAGCGCGGTGCCCGTGATCGACCCGGCGCCAGGGCCGCTCAGAAAGACCGCGAGTGCGCCCAGTTCTTCAACAGTGGCGAAACGCTTGTTCGGTTGCGCCGCCAGCAGCACGTCGCGGATTACCGCGTCGCGATCGATGCCGCGCGCCTTGGCGGTGTCGGCGATCTGGTTTTCGACCAACGGTGTCCATACGTAGCCAGGGCAGATGGCGTTACAGGTGACGCCGAACTCGGCGCCCTCGAGCGCGACGGTTTTCGTGAGACCGAGCACGCCGTGTTTGGCGGCGACATAGGCGCTCTTGAACGGCGAGGCGACGAGCGCATGGGCCGAGGCGATGTTGATGATGCGGCCGAAACCCGCCCGCTTCATCGGCGCAAAGGCCGTGCGGATGGTGTGGAACGCCGCCGACAGGTTCAGCGCCAGGATGGCGTTCCACTTGTCGATCGGAAAATCCTCGATCGGGGCGACGTGCTGGATCCCGGCATTGTTGACCAGGATATCGACCGAGCCGAGGGCAGCGATGCTGTTCTCGATCAGCCCGGCGGCGCCGGCAGCGTCGAGCAGGTTCGCGCCGTCATAGGCGACGCGTCCGCCGTGCGCGGCGAGCGCGACGCGGGTTGCCTCGATCGCGTCGCTATCGCCGAGGCCATTGATGACCAAGTCAGCGCCCGCGGCGGCCAGCGCATGGGCAATGCCCAGGCCGATGCCGCTGGTCGATCCGGTAACGACCGCGACGCGGCCCGCAAGCGGCTTGACGATGTTGTCGGGTGTGATGGTCGAATTCATGGTGGCATCCTCTGTCGAAGCGATGCGGCCATCAATGCCGGGGACGGCGCGCGACCTGAAATGCCGTTTTTGCATCGACTCGATACGGCAAAGCAATTTGGCGGCGGTCTGACGGCGGCTTAGAACAGCGCGGTGTCGGCGAGCCGCCACCAGTTCACCGACCCACCATCGCCAAACGACAGGAAGGCCGATCATGACCAACAAGACCCTTTGCAGCGCGATGGTCGCGCTGTTCGCCGCGACGGCAGTCGCCGCCCCCGCCGTTGCCGGTGAATGCCCGGCTGCCAAGGCCGGGACCAACCCGCTGACCGGTGCGCCGACCGCGCCCAAGGGCGTGACCGACACGGTCATCGGCTCGGTCGATCTGGGCGCCGAAATCAACGTCGCCGACCGCCAGCTGCGGACGCGCCGTCTGGTCGTGCAGCCGGGCGGCATCGTGCCGCTGCACAGCCACAAGGATCGCCCTGCGCTGATCTATACCGTCAGCGGCCAGATCACCGAATATCGCAGCAGCTGCATGGTGCCGATCCTGCACAAGGGCGGCGACATTGCGCGCGAAGCCGACGGCATTTCGCATTACTGGATCAACCACGGCAAGGTGCCGACCGTGCTGCTGTCGTCGGATGTCCATCACGGCAATTGATCGTTCGCGCTCAACCAATTGGCCGGGGCCTCGTTCGCGCAGGCGAGCGAGGCCTTGCCACGTAGCAGTCACAGGCTCAGCAATGCATCCCGCCCCGCCGCCAATCGACAGGTGAAACGATGAAGCTTCTGATATTCTATGGCTCCTATCGCCGCGATCGTGTCGGCATCCGCTTCGCGCATTATCTGCGGAACGGCTTTGCCAGCCGCGGTCACGACGTCGAGCTGATCGATGCGAAGGCGGTCGACCTGCCGATGCTCGACCGCATGTTCAAGGAATATCCGGTCGGCGAAGCCCCGCCCGCCATGGCCGAGCTGGCCGGCAAGATCCGCGGGGCGGACGGCTTCGTCTTCGTGACCGGTGAATATAACTGGGGCATGCAGCCGGGCCTCAAGAACCTGACCGACCATTTCCTCGAAGAATGGTTCTGGCGACCCGCCGCTGTCGTCAGCTATTCGCCGGGCCAGCTCGGTGGCGCCCGTGCGGCAATGGCTTGGCTGCCGACGCTGTCCGAAATGGGCATGATCGTGATTTCGAGCACGCTCAACGTCGGCCAGGTCAGCCAGACGCTCGATGCCGACGGCAAACCGATGGGCTCGGGCGGCGATTATCTCGACCAGCGTTTCCCGCGTTTCGCGGCCGACCTCGAATGGTGGGCCGAAGCCGCCGCACATCAGCGCGCGACCAAGCCGACGCCCTACTGATCGACGCGCGTCAGCCGGATATCGACTTCGCGCTCGACATAGTCCCATTCGGCGCATTCGCGCAGGCGCACCAGCATGTGATCGAACGCCGCTTCCTCTTCGGGCGCGAATTCGAACCAGGTCAGGAAATCGAACGGCTCGCCGTGATCGCGCGAATGGTACAGCTTGCGGGCGACGCCGGGCAGGTAATCGAGGCCGATTGGCAGATGCGCGCCGCGCTCGTACACCGCGCGCCGTTCGTCCTGCGCCATACCCCACCATTCGGGTGTCTTGGAAATCGGGATCAACGCCGCGCGTGTCGAGGCAGGGCGACCGAGCCCTTCCTGCTTGGCCTGAAGCGACGCACGTTCGGCCGCAGTCGTATAGCGCAGGTTGCTCCCCGCCCCGCGCAGCGTCCATGCCGCGTGGTTCGCGCCGCCGCCGATCGACAGGAAGCGCGCCGGCGGCAGGCTTTCGCCCCGCACCGGCTCGATCGAGGTGATCTGCCACTGTCCGGCATCACCTCCGGCGAAATGGGTCAAGCTTATCGCCACCTGTTCAACCATGAATCCTCCAAATCCGTTCGTCCAGCGTGCGGATCTCGCTATGATCGCACGCTAAAGCCGCAGCGAAAAGCCGATGAACGGCCCGAACAGCGGCGCGTCGCCGTTGACGCCGAACTGTGTGCCGACATCGAGTTGCAGATTGTCGCGGACCAGCCAGGTGATGCCGGTGTTCAGGCTGATCGACGCGGCACGATTGCCGCCGGCTTCCAGTGCAACTTCATAATAGCTGCCCAGCCGGTCGTTCCACGACACCGCGAGCGATGCAGTCGCGACGCCATAGACGCGGTAAGGCTCGGCAGGGTCGTCGCGCCGCGCGTTGACGCCTGCGTTCACCCCCAGCCCGAATCGTTCGCTGAGATCGAACGCGACCGGCACCAACAGCCCATATTCGACATAGCTTGGCGAGACGCCATTGCGGCGATCGGTCGGGATCGAGATATAGGGCAGCAGCGCCAACGCGATCCTGCCCCCGTCGTTGCCGATCAGGTTCAGCTTGGCGCGGACATCGACAGCGCCGATCCCCTGCTGCCGCGCCGCGCCGCCCCCCGGCTCGATGATGCCATAGGGGTGCACGACCACGTTCAGTTCGAGCGCATTGGTCAGCCCGATGCGGACGTTGGTGGTTGCGAATTCGAAGTCCTCGGCATTGGCGCCGCCGGCATCGCGCGGCGCGCGATTATAGCCGAAGATCGTCGTTTCGAACTGAACATGGCCCGCGTTGATCGTGAACGGGCTTTCGGTGGTATCGGGCCGGTCGGTGGTCAGTTCGCGGAGCGACGAGGCGGCGGGCGCAGGCGCAGCAGGAAGCTGCTGCGCCTGCGCCCCCCAAGGGGCGGCGCCGAGGGACAGCGCCGCCCAGGCGATGACGGATTTGGCGCGGGGGGATCGCCTGATCATCGCCTATGCCGATCGTCGCAGACAGTTTAGTTGATGCGGTAGACGACCGGGCAGTTGACGACGAAGCCGACCGCGCGGAACGGGCCACCGTCGAGGCTCTTCAGGAAGCCGCGGGTATCCATTTCGGCTGCCTGCAGCGCGCTGGTGATGCGATAGCGATAGCCCTTCTGGATCGCTTCATCGGTCCACACCGCCGGGAACAGCCGCCAGTAGGGCGAATAGTCGAGGTTGATCGTCGGGATGCCGCCGAGCACGTTGAGCGGCCCGCGCCCGCCGCCATCGGTCAGCGCGCTGACCAGGCCCTGGCGGTGCGGGTTGTCGAGCCCGGTCGGGCCGTTGACGACCACGACGATGCGTTCGGCCGATTCGCCTGGCGATGCGTCTTCCAGCGCGAAGGGCACTTCCTTCAGCGCCGGCGAATAGGTCGCGGTCTCGAGTGCTGCGACCAGCGGATCATTGGCTTCGGTCGACAGATAGAAGATCGGCTTGTCGAAGGTGAAGCCCAGCGTCAGCTTCAGCGTGACGGTCTCGTCGCGCGGGCAGATCGACACGACCTTGTCGTGCACCTTCGAATAATCGACATTGCCGTCGCACATCGCGTTGAGTTCGGCCTCACTCGCCATCGAGACGACCGGCGCGTTGAAAATCACGCCCTTGCCGGCGGTATCGACATAGACGGTCGGGGTATAGGCAGCGTCGCCCACTGCTCCCGGCGAAAAGCTCTTCGGCGGGAACGGCGCGTTGGCCGGGCCGGGCACGACCGACAGATTGGGGCGGAAATCGACCGTCCCGCCGCTGAACACCATCGTGCCGTCCTTTTCGATCTTGGCATGACGGGTGACGTTGGCGACCAGCGCATAGGCGAGCTTCGGCGCATAGTTGACGCCGTGGAGGTTCGACAGATTTTCGTCGGTCGTGTCGGTGATGATGAACCACACCGGCGCGCCATTGGCGTTCCGGCCCTTGCGCAGCGGCAGCGTCGCGGTGCCCTTTTCAAGGTCGATGTGCGCCGACTTCATCAGCACGACCGGCCCCAGGAATTCGGGCTTCACTTCCGACGGCGACGGCTGCGCGGTGATGGTGCGCTGGTCGGGGAAGATGGCGGCCGGCGCCTGACGGATTTCCGACAGCGGGCGGCCTTCCTTGCCGCGGACGACGACTTCGGCGGCCGCAGGCGCGGCGGCGGTGAACCCGAGCACGGCCGCGCCGGCCAGCAGGGTAAGGCGGGTATCGATCAGTTTGGACATGGACTGCTCCCGGTAATTGGGGTGCGGCACTCGACCGGAGGAGCCCGGCGACCGCTGATCGTCATGTCGCCACAACGCACGCCGATTTGCTTTCACGATGCGAGGGTGTTTTGCGAAAGCTTGCGCCAATGGCAGAACAATCGCTTTTTCATCCGGCTTGCGGTCCAGCGCTGCGCAACATCCTGATAGCGCTGCCTGAGTAATCGTGATTATGGTCGCGGCTTGGAGGACCACTCCCAATGCCCTGGAATCTGTTCCATTCCTGGTACGCCAGCATGCGCCCAGGCACGCGTGAGCAGGCGATGCCGCTGACGCTGATCACGCTGCGCGGCATCCCCGGGTCGAGCGAGGACGAAGTCGCCTTCTACTCGCGTGCCGAATTCGACGCGCTCGTCGATTGGGCCATGAACGGACGGTTTGTCATGGCCTTCGTCGGGCGCGATCGGGACGAGCTGACGTTGCTTTGCACCGAACCGGTGGCAACGATGGAAGCGCATGTCAGCAATTTGCCGCTGGTTGCCGCCGGCCTCGCGCATGCCGACATCCGGCTGGTTTCGATGCTGCGCCTGGTCAATCCGGTCGCATCGCTGCACTGACGCTGCATTCGAGCGATCGCGCGCCGGAGCGTCGGCGACTATTGCAATATTGCGCAAATCTAATGGCTTGTCGTCGGACGACCGCCGCGAGCCGCCATTCCTGTGCTATTGATTCGCCCGGGCGGGAGGTTTTGGTGGCGAATTGTTCGTCCCGCTTCCGCGACACGCGAGGTCATATGGACCTGCCGACACATGCCAGCGGTCACCGCGCCGTGACTGGCGCAAATGCCTATGATTCGATCCGTTTTTCGGCGACGCCCAATGCCGAACTGCTGTCGCGCAGGGGCGATCGGCTCCAGGCGGTGCGTCAGATCAGCGGGGGCACATCGGGCACCGCGCATGTCGCCGGCAGCGTGACCACTGTCGACACGCTGCTCGTCAATCTCAACGCCTCGCGTCGTCATCGCGGCCACATCGGCGATATTGCGATCGATCGGCCGCTTCAGCGTGGCCAGGTGAGCTTCATCCCGCATGATTGCCCGATCGATCTGGAATTTCCGTTCGAACACAGCGTGCTGGCTCTCTTCATTCCCAAAGCCGACATGGCACGAGTCGCCGCCGATCTCGGCGTCCGCGATCTCCAGCCGATCGCAAGCGAGCGTCACGACCGGCTGCGCCAACTGGTCCAGATGTGTGTAACCGAACTGCGATCGCCGGGCTTTGCCTCCGACCTGATGATCGAGGGACTCGTCCGCGCGGTTGGCGCGACGCTGTTCCGCCAGAACAGCGCGCCGTCGAGCGAGGTGGAGGACCGTATCTATCTGTCGCCGGTCCGGCTGGCACGCGTCATCGACTTCATCGATGCGCGGCTCGACCAGCCGATTCACCTGAACGATCTCGCCCAAGTGGCCGGTTTGTCGCCGTTTCATTTCTCGCGGGTGTTCAAGCTGGCGACGGGGGAAACCCCCTATCATTTCGTCGGGTCGCGGCGGCTCGATCGCGCCCGCGCGATGCTCGTCGGCAGCGAGCTGGGTCTGGCGGAGCTTGCGCTTGCCTGTGGCTTTGCGAGCCAGTCGCACTTCACCGCCGCCTTTACAAAGGCGATCGGCACCCCGCCGGGACGCTATCGCCGCCAGCGCGGTCGCTGAGCCAAGACGCGGCACCAAACGGCAAAGCAATTTGCGGATAAAGCGCCGTTGCCTCGAAAGAAGCGCGGCCCGACACGCGATAAGCCAATCCCGCCTAGAGGAGGGTTTGACCATGTATCGGAGTAATTTCAACATCTTCAACGCCGCGCTTGGCACGGCATTGCTGTTCGGCTGCCCGGCAGCGGCGCTCGCTCAGGACGGGCCGCCCCCGCCCGCCCCGGCGGCGACCGAATGGACGCCACTTAACAGCGAACGCTTCGGCGCCGAACTCGGCGAGAAATGGATTCCGGTTCCCAATGGCGACAGCGGCGCGCCGCGACAGGGCTGGCTCGCCACCGCCGACGGCTTCTTCACGCGCGAAGTCCATCTGGCGGCGAACTACACTACGGCGCCAGGGCCCGATTCCTGGGGCGTGCTGGCACGCTTCCACTATCCGTTCACGCGCCGCCTGTGGGCGGGGATCGAAGTGCCTTTTTACCAGGACTCGGGCGTGAGCGGCAATTTCGGCGACATCACGCTGACGACGCAGGTGATGCTTGCTGAAAAGCGCAACCTGTCGATCAATGCCGGCGTCGGCTGGCGCCTGCCGACGGGATCGCTCCGCCAGGGCAACAATGTCTTCGCCGCGCAGCCGCAGCTCAACATCTGGACCGATGTCGGCCGAGGCTTTTCGCTGCGCGGCCGCGTCGCGTATGAATTCGCGACGCGCAACGTGCCCGACAGCTTCGTGCTCAATGCCGCGATCGGGCAGACCGTGACGCCGCACAACCGTGCGCCGTTCGGCGACCTGACCTGGTACGTCGCCGCCAATTGGCGCGAACCGATCACGCGCGGCGGCAACAGCTTCGTCAGCATCACCCCGGGCCTGCGCACCCATCTCGGCGGCAATCTGTTCCTGCTGGGCGGTGTCGAATTCCCGGTCACGCGCAACGCGTTCAGCGAACGCTATATCATTCAGCTCGTTCAGGGCTTCTAAGGATTCAGCCCACGCCGCCGCCGGTCGACCGGCGGCGGTAGTCGGCAGGCGTCAGACCGATCGCCTCGCGGAAGCGCGTCGAAAAATGGGTGTGCGTCGAAAAGCCGCAGCGCTGCGCAATCTCGGCGATCGGCAGGTTGGTATGATCGAGCAGCTCGCGCGCGGCGTCGATGCGCTCACGCAGCACGAAGGCATAGGGCGGCAGTCCAGTACTGTGCTTGAACGACCGCACGAAATGGAACCGGCTATAGCCCGCCTCGGCGGCGAGATCTTCGAGCGTGATGCGCTGGCCGATGTTGCTTCTGACGAACTCGCGCACTCGGGTGACGACGTGCGGCGCCAGCGTCAGGCGGCGATATTGCCGGAACTCGCCGGCCCAAGTCGACGTCGTCGCGATCCGGATCAGCAGCGCATCGACATAGAAATCGGCCGACAGCGCCCAATCGGGGTCGTGCTGCCGGTCCAGCAGCAAGTCGAATAGATTCGCCGCATGCGGATCGGCCCGACCGAGCGTTTCGGCAAAGCTGACCGTCGCGGGATCGCGATCGAACAGTTCGCCGACCAGCGTCGCGAAATAATCGGGCTGGACATAGAAATGCGAGAAGGCGATCGGTCCCTCGGTCCGCCAGCGATAGGCGCTGCCTGCCTCTGCCGTGGTGATCGCGCGCAAGTCGACGTCGGCCACGCGGCTGCCTCCGCCTCCGTCGCGCCGTACGCGCTTCGGCCCGCCCTGGTGCAGCACGATCAGGTGATGGTCGAGCGGTGGCTGCGACATCGTTGAACTGGTGTTGCGCCAGGATTGCAGAAAGCCACCGCGCAGCACGCACGGATCGGTCGCGACCGGACTTTCCGCTACAGTCCACCCTCGCCACAGTTCCGGATGCAGCAACAACGAGCGTTCGTTCTGCGGCGTCATCACCCTCCCAACTCCGGCCGACACGAGATTGACCGATCCCGAGTTGTGAGCCAGCGGATGCAAAAGCAAGCACCGCAGGGAGCCAGCAGGCCCGAATCGGGACCAATCAGCGTCACAATCGGACGTTGGTCATGACTGGCATGGCTTGAGGCACATGATCGGCCGGGTCGGCGCCATCGGGACAGCGCTAGTTTCGCCCGAGGCTGGCGCCGCCGTCGACCGAGATCGTCTGACCAGTCACGAAGCCTGCGGCTTCCGAAGCGAGGAACGCGATCACGGCGGCGATCTCCGTCGACGTGCCGAGCCGCCCCATCGGCACCTGCGCGAGATAGCGCGCTTCGCTGTCGCTGCCGATGGGATTGTTGGCGCGGAACAATTCGGTCTCGGTCGGGCCGGGGGCAACCGTATTGGCGGTGATCCCCGCCCCCGCCTGCTCGATCGCAATTGTCCTTGTCAGGCTCTCAAGCGCGGCCTTGGACGCCGCATAGCTCGTCCGCCACGGCAGTCCCCGCGTTACCAGGCTGCCGACATTGACGATCCGGCCGAAGCGCGCCGCCCGCATTCCCGGCAGCAGCGCCTGCGTCAGCATCAGCGCGGGGCGCAGATTGAATGCCATCAGATCCAGGAAAGCCGCGGGATCGACGTCGCCGAAAACTTCCGCGCGGGCCGCGCCGGCGTTGTTGACGATGCCCAGCACATCGCCGCGCGCCACCAGCGCCCTGGCTAATCCCAGCACCGCAACCGGATCGTTCAGATCGGTGTCAAGAAATTCGCCGGGGAAATCATCCGGCGCGCTACGGGCGATACCGATGACGTGCCAGCCATCGTTGGCGAGAGCATCTGCGGTGGCCCGGCCGATGCCCTTCGACGCACCCGTGACGACGATGCTGCGGGCCATCGGATCAGCCCTCCGCCAGTGCTGCTGTTCGCGCGATCCCGCGCTGAAAAGCCGGCCGCGCTTCCAGCTCGGCGATGTAGCGCTGGACATTGGGCGCGCCCTCGACCGACACCTCGGCGAATTGGCGCCGCCACAGCCAGCCGAAGTGCGCGATGTCGGCAATGCTGAGCGTGTCGCCCGCGACAAAGCGTTGCCGACCGAGAATATCGTCGAGCAGTGCGATGATCCGCTGCGCTTCCCCGCCGAAACGGTCGATCGCGAGCGGGATCGGCTCCGGCGCAAACTTGCGAAAGAAACCGGCATTGCCGAACGCTGGCCCCAGGGCCGATGCGTGGAAGAACAGCTGCTCGAACACCCGCGCGCGGTCTTCGCCCGAGGCAGGCAGCAGCTGGCCGGTCTTTTCGGCAAGATAGACCAGAATCGCGGCGCTTTCGGTCAGAGTCAGTTCGCCGTCGACCAGCACCGGAACTTTGGCATTGGGGTTGCGCGCGACGAACTCCGGCGCCTTCTGTTCACCTTGCCGGATGTTGACGGGCATCAGCCGATAATCGAGTCCCATTTCCTCAAGTGCGATCGGCACCTTGACGCTGTTGGGCGTCGAAAAGGCATAGACCTGGATCATTGTCGTGATTCCTCGTTCGGTTGGGGTTCAGGCGCGCACCAGCGATGCGGCGCGCACGGCGGGCAGCATGTCGGCGGGTTCGGGTCGGCGCGTGTAATCCGGGTTCACCTCGGCGTAGCGGATCACGCCGTCGCTGCCGATCACGAAGCGTCCCGGCATCGGCAGCGTCCAGCTGTCGTCGCCGTTGAAACCCGGGAGGTCGTTGCGCAGCACATCGCGGTAAAGCTCGATCAGATAGTCCTGCATGCGGAAACGCAGGCCGAAAGCAGCGGCCGTCGCATTGGCGGCATCGGACAGGATCGGGAAATCGAGCCCGTTCTCGCGCACCGACTTGCGGCTGTTGGCTCGCGTCTGCGGACTGATCGCGACAAGATTGGCACCGGCCGCGCGGAATGCCGGCAGCGCGGCCTGCAATGCCTGCAGCTCCATGTTGCAGTAGGGGCACCAAACGCCGCGATAGAAGCTGACGATCAGCGGCCCTTGCGCGCGCAGATCGCGCGAAGAGACAATCGCCCCGTCCGGTCCGGGCAGGCTAAAATCGGGCGCGACATCGCCGGCCTTCAGCGCGCGGATCGCAGCACCCGAGGAAATCAGCTCGTCGGTCGCACGGTCCATGGTTTCGATCACAGAGGCAGACACATTATACGGCGGCTTGCCCGCGCGGAATTCGGCCTTGAAGGCGTCGAGCTTAGCTTGGAGCGTCACGGCAAATCTCCCGTGTGGAAGGTGAGATGAAAAGCCCGGCGACCCCCGGAGGCGCCGCCGGGCGTGGAAGCCATCAGCCCTGTGCGGCCATCCGGCGGGCGACGTCGGCGGCACTGATCCCTTCGAGGGCGAGGCCATAGCCGGCGCCCTCGTCGATGATGCGGCGCAGCTTCTGCGTCAGCGCGATGCGGGTATAGCGGCTGGTGAGCGGCGGCAGCGCGGCGAGGCCATCGGCAATCTCGTGCGCGCGGGCAAGCAGTCGGTCGGCGGGCACGATTTCGTTCACCGCCCCATAGTCCTTCGCCGTCTGCGCATCGAGCAACTGGCGCGTCAGGATGAAGTAACGGCCGCGGATCGAACCGATCACTTCGGGCCAGAGCAGATTGACACCGTCACCGGGGACAATGCCGAAGTCGAAATGCGGCTTGTCCTGGAACACCGTTTCGGGCGTCGCGAGAATGATGTCGGTCAACAGGGCATATTCGCTGTGCAGCAGCACCGGACCGTTGAGCGCGGTGATCATCGGCACTTCGATGTCGAGGATGTTCGAGAGCACCTTGCGGCCTTCGCGCAGGATCTTGTCATAGCCTTCGGGGGTGAAGAAATCGAAGCCTTCGGGGTCGATCGCGTCCATGAAGGCGTCGCCCGAACCGGTCAGGATGACGACGCGATTGTCGCGATCCTCGCCGATCTGATGAAACAGGTCGACGAACTGCTCGTGCGTGTGACCGTTGAAGACCAGCTTGCCGCCGCCCGTGTGCAGCGCCACTTCGAGCACGCCATTGTCCTTGCGGGTCAGCTTCGCGTTGGGAAATGCATTTGCATAAGTGTCGAACTTGGCCATCGGAACCTCCATCAGATGTCCGTCCAGGGATCGGGCGGCGCTGAAATCGAGATAGGCCTGATCGCGCATCGGCGGACGACGGCTTGTGGCGATATGCTCTATTCCTCTGCGGAATAAGCCGAGCTAATCTTCGGCGCTGATCGGCGGGAGGATGGCATGGACCGGATGGGCGCGATGGCAACGCTGGTGCGCGTAGTCGACACCGGGTCCTTCTCGGCGGCGGCGCGGCAACTCAACATCGGCCAGCCCGCGATTTCGAAGACGATCGCCCAGCTCGAGGAGCGGCTCGGCGTGCGGTTGCTGACGCGGACGACGCGCGGGCTGACGCCGACCGAAGCTGGTCTGCGCTTCTACGAGCGCGCGCGCCGGTCGATCGAGGAAGCCGACGAAGCCGATCTTGCCGCGCGGGGCGAAGGCGCCGGACTCGCGGGCACATTGCGGGTCTCCGCGGCGACGACCTTTGCGCGGCTGCACATCGTCAGGCTGCTGCCCGATTTTCTCGCCGCGCATCCAGGATTGAATGTTGACCTGATCCTCGATGACCGCGTCATCGATCTGGTCGGCGAGGGGATAGATGTGGCGTTGCGGATGGGCAATTTGCCCGATTCATCGGCGACGGCGCGACGGCTTGGATCGAGCCCGCGCGCGGTGATTGCCACCCGCGCCTATCTGGACCGCGCCGGCGTGCCCCGGACGCCGGCCGATCTCGCCGCGCATGACACCGTCATCTACACCCAGGGGCAATCGGGCAGCTGGCGCTTCAGGCGCGGCGGCGCGGAGATATCGGTCGCAGTCAGCGGGCGATTGCGTGTCAGCAGTGCTGAGGGCATTCGTGCCGCCGTGCTTGCCGACATGGGGCTGACCATCGCGTCGCACTGGATGTTTGCGCCCGAACTGGCGTCGGGCCAGGTATGCACGTTGCTCGACGATTGGGCACTCGACCCGATCGACCTTTGGGCATTGTTCCCGACCGGCCGGTTGGCATCGGCCAAGGCGCGTGCTTTTGCCGAAGCGGTTGCCGTCGCGATGAAGGCGCATCCCGCAGACCGCTGACGCGCCCGTCGGCGTTCAGACCGTGACGACGATTTTCCCCGGGATATGCCCGTCGCGCAGCGCGAGACAGGCGTCGCGGCCCCGCGCGAAGGCGAAGGTCCGGCCGACATTCGCACGCAGCTGACCGCCGAGATAGCTTTCGACGATCGTGGCGAGATCGCCCGGCTCCGCCTTCAGGCGACTGTAGATGACTTCGATGCGCCCGCCGAACGCCGGTGGCTCGGGACCGAACAGCGTCGACAGCAGCGTCCCGCCGTCGCGCACGGCTCTGGCGCTTGCAAGCAACGCATCGAACATCGACACCAGATCGACCAGCGCATCGACCCCTGCCGGATAGCGCTCCAGAACAGCCTCGACGAACGGCTGCGCCTTGTAGTCGATGACGTCGTCCGCGCCGTTCGCGCTCACCAGATGGGCCGCCGCGCCACTGGCCGACGCGATCAGTCGCGCACCCGCTGCCGACGCCAGTTGCAGCAGCGCGAGGCCGACCCCGCCGGTCGCGCCCAGCACCGCAACCCTTTTGCCGGTCACGCCACCCAGCCCGCGAAGGATGTTCAGCGCGGTCAACCCGGCCATCGGCAACGCCGCCAGTTCGGCCGCATCGGCGGTGGCAGGCACAGCGACGACATGGGCGCTCGCTGGCAGCAGCGCGCGCCGTGCAAGCGCCCCGTTCCAGCTGCTGGCGACCACGCGCTGCCCCGGCGCGATATCGGCCACACCCTCGCCGATCGCCACGACGGTACCGACAACGTCGCTGCCGGGCACGAACGGCATTGCAACGGGCATCATGTCCTTCATCTGGCCGCTTAGGATCTTCAGATCGAGCGGATTGAGGGCCATTGCCTCGACGTCGATCACGATTTCGCCCGCACCGGGATCAGTCACCGGATAGTCGATCAGCGCGAGCGATTCGGCTGGGCCATATTGCTCGACACCCCATGCCTTGGTCGTGGCGGTCATTGCTCTCTCCAGTCGATGATGCCCTGTTGCGGTCAGGCCCGCTTGCCCGTCAGCACCACCGCGAAAATCGCAAGGTGGCTGACCAGCCATGCCGGCAGGAAGACGGTGATCACGATCCAACCAAACGGTCCGAGAATGTTGGCGTCGTGGATGCTGGGAGTCACCCGCGCCGCGGCATTCAGATAATCGAGCGTGCCGATGATGTTGAACACCCACAGAAAGGCGATGCGCGCGGGGCTCCGCGTCTGCATCAGCGCAAAGGCAATCAGCGCGAGCACCGCGACCAGTACGTCACCGGCCATGATCTGGAACAGATAATCCCGCGTGAAGCCCGCAGGTGCCAGATCGAACACGCCCGGCAGCATCGCGGTCAGACCGAAGTAACGGAAGAAATGGATGGGAATCAGCGCCTTCAGATGCGCGTCGCGGCCCTTTGCCACCAGCGTCGCTCGCAACGACCAATAGACCATCGCAAAGCCGGCCAGCGCGATCGTGTAGCCGACCAGATGAAAATAGGCCCTGGGTTCCATCGCGCCCCGCTCCCGTTCGTCGCCGACCATGGCGTACGAACTTCACAGAACCGGTTCAATTCGCCATAAGGTGGCAGCTTCGGCCCGAAAATGCGAACAATGATCCAGCTTGGCGATGTCCGTGTGTTCCTGGAAGTCGCCGCCGCCGGCAGCTTCAGCGAAGCAGCGCGGCGGCTGCGGATGCCCAAGTCATCGGTGACCCGTCAGATCGAACGACTTGAGACAGCGCTGGGGCGGCGGTTGTTCGTGCGCGCGGCGCGGACCGTGGCGCTCAGCAACGACGGGCGCGAGTTCATCGCCCCTGCCCGACGGCTGTACGACAATGGCATCGCGGCCGAGACGCTGTTCCGATCGACCGCAGAGGGCGTAGCGGGACGACTGACGGTGTCGGCAACCGGCCCTTTCGCGCGCGCGTTCCTGATGCCGCACCTGCCGGCCTTGCTCGATCGCCATCCCGACCTTCAGGTCGCGTTTTGGCTGACGCCCGCGCGGATCGAGGTCGGACCAGCGGAGAGCGAAGTCGATATCGCGATCCGTTTGCGGTCATCGGCCAGCGCCGATCTCGCGAACCGCAAATTGGGAGAGATCGGCCTCCGCCTGGTCGCCGCGCCGACCTATGTCGCGCAGCACGGTATACCGCAGGTCCCGGCCGACCTGCGCGAGCACCGCATGGTCGAGGTCGGCCCGGCCAACAAGGCGCATCAGATCGAGCTGCGTCGCAGTGCCGAAATCGCCACGGTGCGCTATGCGCCGCGTCTCCACGTCGACGATCCCGAGGCGGCATGCATCGCCGTCGCAGGTGGCGCGGGGGTCGCGGTTCTGCCCGATTTCCTGGCCGACCCGCTGATGCACAGCGGCGCGCTTGTCGGCCTGCTGCCCGATTGGACCGCGTCGCCGATACCGGTGATGCTGCTTTATCGCACCGACATTACGCCGCCCGCGCGCGTGCGTGCCTATGTCGATTATCTGTTCGAAACGATCGGCGACCGGCTGCGCCAGCCCATCTCTGGCTGAGGGTGCCGCCGCTCGCCGTGGGGCGAACGGCGGCCCGACTGCCCTCAGAAGCGCAGCGTGATCGCGCCGCGATAGCTCTGGTTCTGGACATCGCTGCGGCCCGCCGTGGTGTCCGCAGTCAGCGACAGTTCGATGTTGCCCGCAGTGTAGCTGATGCCGCCGCTCACTTCGAACCAGTTGCGGTCGATACCCGCCAGCAGGAAGCGGGCGCTAGGCCCGCTGCCGCCAACGAAGTTCGCCGCGACGACGTTCGGGCGCTGCTGATCGAACTCATGGACGTAATTGGCCGACAGGAACGGCTTGAACGCGCTGCCCTTGGCCGCGGTAAAGTTCAAACCGGCCCGGCCCTGCACCGACGAGAGGTTATAGCGGGTGTAGAGCAGCGCAGGTCCGCCACCGGTTTCGGCAACCCTGCCGAAATCGATGAAGTTCGAGCGCACCGACACCCGTGGCGCCACGTTCAGGAAACCGAGCGGGATCGTGTTCTGGAACCCGACTTCGCCGCCGAGCGCGAACGCCGCCTTGTTGGCCACCAGCCGGTAATTGGTGCCGACGAAGGCGACGTTACGGATCGTGGTCGAATCGAAGGCACCGGCGTTCACCTGCCCGTCCATCGACCAGCCGCCGCCCAGTTCGCTGCGCGCATAAAGCGTGCCTTGGTAAAGGCTGCCGCGTGCCGATTGCGCAAAGCCGTTCACGTTGCCGTTGAGCTCGGTGTAACCGAACGACAGACCGACGATGCCGTCGCCGAGGTCCTTTTCGATGCCGCCGATAATATAAAAGCCGTTGAAGCGATCGCGGGCACCAGCGGGCACCAGCTGCCGCCCCGGCGCGCTCGACCCGTCGACATAACCTCCCGCCAGATAGACACCGACGTCGTCGGGCAGGTTGGCCTTCTGTACCCGGGCCTCCTGACTGTCGCTCTGCACCGGCTGGCCGCCGTTTAGGCTCGTCGCATTGGCAGCGGCGACCTGGATCGGTCGACCGATCACCGCGATCGTGCCGCCATGCGAAACCGACGCATCGAACTGCGCCAGCCGGTCGCGGTGGAAGCGGGCATTGTTGTCAACGACCGTCGTCGCAATGCCGCTGAGCAGCGATTCGCTGCGCGGGGCGAGGCCTTCGAGCGTTGCCTGGATCGTCGCCGCGTTCTGCAGGTCGAGCGGACCATAAACTGAATCGAGCGCCGCGGCATTGCTGCGATTCTGGTCGAGCAGCTGGGCATAACTTTGCTGCACGGGCGTATTGGCCACCACATTGCGGTACAGTCCCGGCGTAACCGCCAGCTGCACGCTGTTCGCGGTATAGGTCAGCGTCGGCGTCAGGATCGCGCTGAACGCTGCCGGTGTGGCGAAACGGTTGGTGACACCGTTCTGGGCTGTCAGGATGGTATAGCTGTTGCCGGCCCGCAGCGTCGCGGCCGAGAAGGCAAAGTTCAGCCCACCACCGACGTTGGCGACCCCGTCTCCGGCGACGCCGTTCGACAGCACCGCGATGCGATCAGATGTGCCATCGGCGCCCAGATCAACGAGGTAGGTACTGCCCGAGGTGAGGATCGCATTGCCCCGGAATGTGAGTGTGCCGAACGATCCCGCGTTGCCCGATGCGCCTGGCGAAATCACGCCGAGCATGTTTGTGAAGAACGGCGTGGTGATCGTGCCGGTGCCGTTCAGCCCGCCGGTCATCAGGAAATAATCGCCCTGCGATATCAGCGCGCCGTTGACCTGCATCGTACCGATCGTCTGCGTGATATCGATCAGGCTGGTGAGTGAGCCGGCGGTATCGATGTTCAGCCGTGCTCCAGCGCCGTTCAGCGTGAACCGGTCGATCGTCACTGCTGAATTCAGCGTGATTGTGCCGGTCGCCGACAGCGTGACGTCGAAATAGCGGCCCAGCGCGCCCGTTGTGCGAACCGGATCGATATTGTTTGGCACGAAATTGGTCGCACCGGGCAGGCCGTTGGCGATCGTCGCTGCCGGCAATGCAGCGGCAGGCTGGGTGGCCTGGCTTTCGAGTACCGCGTCCGATCCCGCACCGATCACGCCGCTCCCCGGCTGGCTCGCGGGCGTCGAAAGCGTCAGCGATGCAGCATTGTTCGACACGGCGCCGACACCGTCGGTGCCGATCGGGTTGCTGTTGACCGTCTCGACATTGGTGCGAACATCAAGGCAGTCGCTCAGCGTGGTCGTCTGGAAGCAGACCTGCCCAAAGGCGCCGGTCACGTCGGTCGTGCCGCCGCCGGGATTGTTGGGCACGCCATTGATCAGCTGCCCGTTGGGGCCAATGATCTGGTAATTGGGATCAAGGCTGGTCACCCAGCGCGTCGGATCGGTCCAGTTGCCGTCTCCCGCCAGCGCAGTGACATAACGATACGGATTGTTCGCCGCGATATAATCCCAATAGAGATAAAGCGGCTGATAGAAGCTGTTCGAGCCATAGCCGTTCGACGGCTGGGCGGTGAAGAAGCGGCTGAAACCGCCCGATAGCACCCCGATCACGACCTGCCGCGCAAAGGTGCGGTCCAGGATCAGCGGGCCGCCCGAGTCGCCCGGCGCCGTGCCGCCTTCATTGGGCAGCGCGTTATCGCGGAAGCTGTTGAAATCGAACCGGCTTGCGGCCGCCGTGCCGCGGCGGGGATCGTCAAAATCGATCCAGTACAGGTTCTGCGGCAGCGCACCGCGCGGTGTGCCGAAGATGAAATTCTGGAACGTGTCGAGCGAGGTCAGGCCGCCCAGCGTGTTTTCAGCAATACGGCGACGGAAATCGATGCCGCCGTTCGCGCCGGTTTCGCCGGTGCCGTTGTTGCCATAGCCGGTGATGTTGACGTGATAGCCGGTGCCGGCGGCCCCAATCGTCGCGGGTGCGGGCAGCGCAGAGAACAGCAGCGCCCAGGTCGGGATACCCCGTGTCGGGGTATCGAGCGTGCCGATCGCGATATCGGCATAAAGGAAGCCGTTGCCCGGCTCGGTCGAACGGGGGTTATAGACGACCTGGCTGAGGTTATAGAGGAAAGTGTTGCGGTTGGTGCGATACTGGTTCGCCCCGGCAAAGAGCCACTGCTGCAGCGCCGACAAATTGTTGTTCGAAAAACCGATGCTGACGGCCGTGCCGCTCCCGCTCGGTCCCAGACGACCATAGCTCGTTGCGGGCGCCGAATTCACGCAGTGCGCGGCGAACAAGACGGTGCGCGGGTTGATGAGCGAAGCGGTGCACAGACCGATCGAACCGTTGCCGTTGCCGGTATCGACGACGATCTGGCCGACGCCGGTAATGTTGACGGGATCGCGCGCCGTGGTCGGCGTACCGGGGTTGGCGATCTGCAGATAGGGATCGGGGACAACGACATCGACGCGCGGGCCATTGTCATGCGCTTCTAGCAGCGCGCCACCGGCATCGACCCGGCCGTTGCCATCGGGAGTCGGCGCGGCCGTAGGGGCGGGCGAGTCGGCAATCTGGGCTTGTGCGATCCCGCCCGTCGCAAGGCCCATGATCGCGGCGCTGGCCAGCAGATAGGGACGAAGGCGAGCGGCTGCCGAAGCGGTGGTCATCATCTGGCGGATCCCCATTGATTTTTCAGCGATAAAGCTGAAACATTGTCAGACGCTAATCCGTAATTTCTGCGACAAACACGTCAAGAGCGACGACAAATAAATGCGCAGATTGCCTGCAAGTGAGACTTAAATGCCACCATCGACCACGGCATGTCCGGCCGCGGCGAGCGCTCGTTCAAGTCCCGTGACGCAGCGGTCGACGAGCGCCGGGTCGGTCGCGCGCACCACGAAATTGGCGCCCACCCGACCTTCGCGGAAAAACGGATAGCTGCCGATGGCAACACCTTCCTCGGCGCGCTCGGCCTCGCGCAGCAGGTCGGCGACCTCGCTTTCGGCGACCCAGCAGCCGATCGTGCGCGACACCAGCGGCTTGCCGCCTTCGAGGGTTCCGGTGAGCGCATCGAGCATCCCGGCGGTGATGTGCGGCACGCCCGCCATGATGAAGATGTTGCCGATCCTGATTCCCGGCGCGCCCGACACGCGGTTTTCGATCAGGTCGGCACCTTCGGGCACCCGCGCCATCCGCTTGCGCGCTTCGGTCAACCCGCCGCGCGTCGCGTAATAGCGGTCGAGCACCGCGAGGGCGCGGGGGTGGTGCACCACCCCGACACTGAGCGCTTCGGCAATCGCATCGACGGTGATGTCGTCGTGCGTCGGCCCGATTCCGCCTGTGGTGAACAGATAGTCGTTGCGCGTGCGCAGGATATTGACCGCTTCGACGATGGCCTCGGTCCGGTCCGCAACCACGCGGACCTCGGCCAGACGGATGCCCTGCACGTTCAGCCACACCGCAATTTGCGCGACATTCTTGTCCTGCGTCCGCCCTGACAGAATCTCGTCGCCGATGACGACGATGGCGGCAGTCCAGATGCGATCGCTCATGCTGCCTGCGATATCGTCAACCGGTGTCCGCGACTAGCCCGATCCGACATGAACTGCGCGGTCCCCCTCGCAAGATCCCGGCCGCTTCGCTATGTAGGTCGGATGACCGACTATCTGACCGTCACCAATGCCGACACGCCGATGGCGCGGACCGGCGCGATCAAGCTGCACGGGCCGGAGGGCTTTGCGGGCATGCGTGCCGCCGGGCGACTCGCGGCCGAAACGCTCGACATGATCGTGCCGCATGTCGTGCCCGGCGTGACCACCGGCGCGCTCGACGACATCATCCGGCGTTTCATCGTCGACCGCGGCGGCGTGCCGGCGACGATCGGCTATCGCGGCTATACGCACAGCTGCTGCATTTCGATCAACCATGTCGTCTGCCACGGCATTCCGGGCGACAAGGTCTTGAAGTCGGGCGACATCGTCAACATCGACGTGACCCCGATCCTCGACGGCTGGCATGGCGATTCGAGCCGGATGTATTTGGTCGGCGATGTCCCATTGAAGGCGCGACGGCTGGTCGAGGTGACGTATGAATGCCTGATGCTCGGCATCGAGCAGGCGCGCCCCGGCAACCACCTGGGCGACATCAGCCACGCGATCCAGAGCCATGCCGAACGCCACCGTTATGGCGTGGTGCGCGATTTCTGCGGCCACGGGCTCGGTCGGCTGTTCCACGATGCACCCGAAGTCGTCCATGTCGGCCGCCCCGGCACCGGCCCGCTGCTGAAGCCCGGCATGTTCTTTACAATCGAGCCGATGGTCAACGTCGGCCGCCCGGACGTGAAGCTACTCGACGACGGGTGGACGGCGGTGACGCGCGACCGATCGCTGTCGGCGCAGTTCGAACATTCGATCGGCATCACCGAAGACGGCTGCGAGATTTTCACGACCAGTCCCAAGGGCCTCGACAAGCCGCCTTATTGATCGGGCGCTGCGCGCAACAGACGCGCCAGCAGGTCAATCGCCCGCGCGATGTCGTCGTCGCTTGTCCGCCACGAGCAGACGCTGAGCCGCGCAGCCGGCGCCCCCTGCCAGATCGTCGGACCGAACCAGATTTCACCCGAAGCCTCGGCAGCGCGGCGCACGCGCTCGGTTTCGGCCGGCGTCTCGGCGCGGATCAGCACCTGATTGAGCACCACCTCGTTCAGCACCTCGAATCCCGCCGCGCGCAGGCCCTCGGCCAGCTGGCGGGCTTGCGCGCGATGCCGGTCGACAAGCGCCGCCACCCCTTCCCGCCCCAGCGAGCGCAGCGCCGCCCAGATCGCCACGCCGCGCGCGCGGCGGGAAAATTCCAGCGTCAGATTCTTCTGCGCATAGGGCTCGGCGGTCGCATAGGCAGCGTCGCTGTTCATTGCCGCCGCCAGCGCGCCGGCGTCGCGGCAGATGCTCATCGCGCCGTCATAGGGGGTGTTGAGCCATTTATGGCCATCGGTCGTCCAACTGTCGGCAAGCTCGACACCTTCGGTCAGCGCGCGGGAGGCGGGTGCCGCGCGCGCCCAGAGCCCGAAAGCGCCATCGACATGCGTCCAGGCGCCCGCAGCCCGCGCCACCGGCAGGATCGCGGCGAAGGGATCGAACGCGCCGGTGTTCACTTCGCCTGCCTGAAGGCACAGGATCGTCCGGTCGTCGAGCGCGGGCAGCCGCGCGAGATCAACGCGGCCCGCGCCATCGACCGGCGCCAGGATCACCCGTTCGAGCCCGAAGCCGAGCAGCCGCAGCGCCTTCTTCACCGTGATGTGCGCCGTTTCGCTGATCACCACGCGAAGCGGCGGCGCGCCGTCCAGCCCTTGGGCATCGAAGTCCCAGCCCTGGCGGCCCAACAGCGCGCGGCGCGCGGCGGTCAAGCAGCCGATCGTGCAGGCACTTGCCGATGTCCCGAAACCCACCGCGCTGTCACGCGGCAAGTCGAGGATGTCGGTGACCCAGCGTCCGGCGACGCGCTCGACCGCGGCGGCGCTCGGCGCACCGACGGCAGATGCGGCGCTCTGGTCCCAGGCGAGCACCAGCCGTTCGGCAGCGGCAGCGACCGGCAGGCTCGCGCCCTTCACGAACCCGAAGTAGCGCGGCCCGTTGGACGCAACCGTCGCCGGTGACCCGAGCCGGTCGAGCATGTCCAGCGTCTGTTCGGGCGGTGCGCCGACATCCGGCAGCGCTTCGTCAAAGCCGGTAAGCGCGGCCAGCGCCCCGGCGTCGGGATAGGCTCTGCGGGCGTCGGCCCCGGCGACATAGGCGCGCGCCCGCGCATCGGCATCGGCAAGCAGATCGAGTTCGGTCATCGCGGGTCTCCTCGATCGGCTTGTCCCTGCCGTCAGGTCGCAACGCCAGCGATATGGCATTGCCCAGGATGTGATGGATCGTCACAATGCGAGAGTGACGATCCCCTCGCTGCAAAGTCTGCGCGCATTGGAAGCGGCCGTGCGACTGGAAAGCTACAGCGCCGCCGCGCGCGAGCTTGGCCTGACGCACAGCGCGATCAGCCACCGCATGCGCGAGCTGGAAGCGCGGCTCGGCACGCGGCTGTTCGAACGCCGGGGCCAACGGATGATCCCCAGCACGCGAGCGCGAGCGATCGCCGAGCCGGTTGCGCGCGCGCTCGCGCTGCTCGCCGAGACATTCCCCGACGAAAGACCGACACGACAGCCGCTGCGCGTCAGCGTGCTGCCATCGTTCGCGCATCGCTGGTTGGTGCCGCGCCTCGCCGGTTTTCGCACGGCGCATCCGGAGATTGAATTGCATCTCGACGCGCGGCTCGAACTGGCGATGCCGGGCACCGGCGGGATCGATGCAGGGCTGCGTTATGGCCAAGGCGACTGGCCGGGTCTGATCGCCACGCGCCTGACCGGCGAATGGCTGTTTCCGGTGTGTACGCCAGCTTATCGTCAGGCGCTGTCGCTCAAGGAACCCGCCGATCTGGGGCGCACGGTACTCCTGCGCCACGCCCGCCAGCTGTGGGCACCGTGGTTCGCCGCTGCCGGCATATCGCTCGCCGAGCCGCGCGATACGCCCCTGTACGAAGACGCGGGGCTGCTGCTCGAAGCGGCCGCAGGCGGCGAAGGGGTGGCGCTTGCCCGCGGGCTGCTCGCCGCGCGCGACCTTGCGAGCGGCCGGTTGGTGGCGCCCTTCGCAGAGCGGATCGCCGATCGCAGCGCCTATTATCTCGTCCGGCCCGCAGCGCCGCACCGCGCGAATGCCCATGCCGATCGGCTTGCGCTCTGGATTCGCGCCACGCTCCGCCAGGATGCGCCCGAAGATCTGTTCGATTGACCGGCACATTTGCTGCCCGAAAAACAGGCAAAGCGATCGCTGTTGCCCGTCCGGAGCGCAGGCCGGAGGCGCGCGCGTGACGTGCGCGCAGGGCCGCGCGACACCCTTTCCGTATGGCACGAAGCTTGTAAGATGGCGCCATCGGGCACCAGCCGGGTGGGAACCAGTCTCGTGAAAAAAATCGAAGCGATCATCAAGCCGTTCAAGCTCGACGAAGTGAAGGAGGCGCTCCACGAAGTCGGCGTGTCGGGCATCACGGTCATCGAGGCGAAGGGGTTCGGCCGCCAGAAGGGCCACACCGAGCTTTATCGCGGCGCCGAATATGTCGTCGATTTCCTGCCCAAAGTGAAGCTCGAAGTCGTGGTCGACGACATGATGGCGGCGCGCGTCGTCGAGGCGATCGCCGCCGCAGCCCACACCGGCCGCATCGGCGACGGCAAGATCTTCGTGCTGCCGGTCGAGAGTGCTTTGCGCATCCGCACCGGCGAGCGCGACGAAAACGCGATTTGACGCGCTGCAGCATTTTCTTTCAAAGTAACGCACGCGTTCTGAAACCACGGGCGAGTCGCGGCAACCGGCTCGGCAACATAGCAGCTGAAAGGATCTTTCATGGCCAACGACCCCGCCACCATCCTGAAGATGATCAAGGACGACGAAATCGAATGGGTCGACCTGCGCTTCACCGATCCCAAGGGCAAGTGGCAGCACCTGACCATGGTATCGTCGGTGGTGGGCGAAGATGAGCTAACCGACGGCTTCATGTTCGATGGTTCGTCGATCGCCGGTTGGAAGGTGATCAACGAAAGCGACATGATCCTGAAGCCCGATCTCGATGCGGTCTATGTCGATCCGTTCAGCGCGACGCCGATGCTGATCATCTTCTGCGACATCGTCGAACCGTCGACCGGCGAGCTTTATTCGCGCGACCCGCGCTCGACCGCCAAGCGCGCCGAGGCGTATCTGAAGAACACCGGCATCGGCGACACCGTATACGTCGGCCCCGAAGCCGAATTCTTCATCTTCGACAACGTCCAGTTCGAAACCAGCTATTCGACCAGCTATTACAAGATCGACGACATCGAGCTGCCGACCAATACGGGCCGCGACTATGAAGGCGGCAATCTGGGGCACCGGCCGCGCGCCAAGGGCGGCTATTTCCCGGTCGCCCCGGTCGATAGCTGCGTCGACATCCGCGGCGAAATGGTCTCGACCATGATCGAAATGGGCCTGCCCTGCGACAAGCATCACCACGAAGTCGCCGCCGCCCAGCACGAGCTCGGCCTGACCTTCGGTACACTGACCCAGACTGCCGACCGGATGCAGATCTACAAATATGTCGTCCACCAGGTCGCGCACGCTTACGGCAAGACCGCGACCTTCATGCCCAAGCCGATCAAGGAAGATAACGGCAGCGGCATGCACACGCACATGTCGATCTGGGACAAGGGCAATCCGCTGTTCGCCGGCAATGGCTATGCGGGGCTGTCGGACACCTGCCTCTATTTCATCGGCGGCATCATCAAGCACGCCAAGGCCGTGAACGCCTTCACCAACCCGACCACCAACAGCTACAAGCGGCTGGTTCCCGGATACGAGGCGCCGGTGCTGCTCGCCTATTCGGCGCGCAACCGTTCGGCCTCGTGCCGCATTCCCTATGGCACCGGGCCCAAGGCCAAGCGCGTCGAGGTCCGCTTCCCCGATGCGATGGCGAATCCGTATCTCGCCTATGCCGCGCTGTTCATGGCCGGGCTCGACGGCATCCAGAACCGCATCCATCCGGGCGAGGCAATGGACAAGAACCTCTACGACCTCCCGCCCGAGGAACTGAAGCAGGTGCCGACCGTGTGCGGCAGCCTGCGCGAGGCGCTCGAGAGCCTCGCCGCCGACCACGACTTCCTGCTGAAGGGCGACGTGTTCACCAAGGATCAGATCGAAAGCTATATCGAGCTGAAGATGGAAGACGTCGCTCGCTGGGAAATGACTCCCAGCCCGGTCGAGTTCGACATGTATTATTCGAGCTGATCACCGCCATCGCCGGTGTAAGCTGCAAGGCGCCCGGGGTGGAGACATCCCGGGCGTTTTGCTTGAGGGGAGCATACGGCGCCGGGCGACGAAATCGCGTGCGAAACGGTTCGCCTTGCCGCATGCTTTGCCGATGAACCGCCGCCAGACCCTGTCCGCATTGGGTGCCGCGATCGGCACTGCCGCGCTCGCCCCGCTCGGCATGCCGTTCGCAGCCCGCGCCGCCGACGCGCCCTCCCCCGGCGACTTGAAGGGCGACATCGCGATCCTGCGCGAGGCACTGACGCTGCATCCTGGCCTCTATCGCTACGCGACCCCGGCGCAGGTGGCGGCACGAATCGATCTGCTCGAACGCGACTGGCTGGCGGCGTCGGGTTCGGACGGGCGCTATCTCGCACTGTCGCGGTTCCTGTCGACGATCCGGTGCGGCCACAGCTACGCCAATTTCTTCAACCAGAAGAAGGCGTTGAAGGCCGATCTGTTCGACCGGCCGACCCGCCTGCCCTTCGCCTTCCTCTGGATCGACGGGCGGATGATCGTGACGGCCGACCAGAGCGGTACCGGCCACGTCACGCCGGGGACGGAGGTGGTGCAGATCAACGGCGTGTCCGCCGGCACGATGCTGGCCCGGCTGTTGCCCTATGTCCGCGCCGACGGCCACAACGACGCCAAACGCGCTGCCTTGCTGAGCATGACCGGGAACGATTCGATCGAGACATTCGATGTGTTTCACGGGCTGGTTTACGGCGCGCCAATGGATGGCATGCACCGGCTGGCAATACGGCAGCCCGGCAAGGCTGGCGCGACCGTCTCCGTACCGGTGATCTCGCTTGCCGATCGTCAGGCCAAGCTGCCACCACAGCCCGAAGCGGACGGCCCGGTGTGGACCTGGCAGATGCGCGACAACGGCGTTGCCGTGCTGACGATGTCCGGGTGGGCGCTTTACAACAGCAAATGGGATTGGCGGGCGTGGCTTGCCGACCGGCTCGACTCGCTGGCAGGCGCGCGGGGGCTGGTGATCGACCTGCGCGAGAACGAAGGCGGCTTGGATTGCGGCGATCCCATCCTCGCCCGGCTGATCGATGCGCCGCTGGCACCCCCCGGCTATGTCCAGAAACTGCGCTTCGAGCGGACGCCTGCGGCGATCGACCGTTATCTCGACACCTGGGACGACAGCTTCCGGACGCTGGGCGTCGGCGGCAAACGGCTGGACGCCGGCTTTGTCGAGCGGCCGGGCGGCAATGCTGACTTGACGATCGCGCCTTCGGGCAAGCCGCTGCGGCTGCCGGTCGCGGCACTGATCGGCCCGACCAACAGCTCGGCAACGTTCCAGTTCGCGACGATGGCGCGGGCCAGCGGCAAGGTCCGGCTGTTCGGCGAGACGACCGGTGGCAACCGGCGCGGCATCAATGGCGGCTGCTTCTTCTTCGTCCGGCTACCGGCAAGCGGACTCGAATTCGATCTGCCGCTGGTCGGCTATTTCGCGACGACTGCGCAGCCCGATGCGGGCCTCGATCCCGATGTGCGCGTGGCATCGGGCGCAGCCGATATCGCGCAGGGCTTCGACCGACCGATGGCACGGGCGGTCGATTGGATCGGGAAGGCGTGACGGCGACGGGTTTCGCCTTGCAACGCGCTCCCCGCCCCGCCATCTTGCCGCCATACCGCGACATCGAAAAAGCGAAAGGCAGAGGATGCAGAGCTACACGCAGCATTATATCGACGGCGCCTGGGTCGATAGCGAAGGGGGCAGCCACCACCACGTCATCAATCCCGCGACCGAGCAGCCCTGCACCGAGATCACGCTCGGATCGCCAGCCGATGTCGACAAGGCCGTCGCCGCCGCCCGCCGCGCGTTCGATAGCTGGTCGCGGACGAGCATCGAGGAACGCAGCGCGCTGCTGGCCCGCATCATCGAGGTCTACAAAAGCCGGATGCCCGATCTCGCCAAAGCGGTGAGCGAGGAAATGGGCGCGCCGATCGGCTTTGCGAGCGCCGCGCAAGTACCCGCAGGACTTGGCCATTTCATCAATACACTGAAGGCGCTGGGCGAATTCGCCTTCGAGGAAAAGCTCGGTCGGGCAAAAGTGGTGCATGAACCGCTGGGCGTCGTCGCGATGATCACGCCGTGGAACTGGCCGCTCAACCAGATCACTGCGAAGGTGGCACCCGCACTGGCGGCGGGCAACACGATGATCCTTAAACCGTCGGAAGAAGCGCCGAGCTGCGCGGTGATCCTTGCAGAAATCCTGCACGAAGCGGGCGTGCCGGCGGGGGTGTTCAACCTCGTCAACGGCGACGGCCCGGGCGTCGGCGCGGCGCTGTCGGCGCACCGCGACGTCGACATGGTGAGCTTCACCGGATCGACCCGCGCCGGGATCGCAGTCGCGCAGGCGGCGGCGGCAACGGTCAAGCGGGTGCATCAGGAACTTGGCGGCAAGGCGCCGAACCTGGTTCTGGAGGGCGCCGATCTTCAGGCGGTGCTGCCGCCGACGCTGATGGGCGTGCTCGCCAACACCGGCCAGAGCTGCATCGCGCCGACGCGGCTGCTCGTCCACAACTCGCAGGTCGAAGCCGCCACCGCCGTCGCCAAGGCAATGTTCGAAGCGACTCAGGTCGGCGATCCGGCGGAAATGGGTGCGCACATCGGCCCCGTCGTCAACAAGGCGCAGTTCGACAAGATCCAGGGCCTGATCCAGTCGGCGATCGACGAAGGCGCAACCCTGGTGACGGGCGGCACCGGGCGGCCCGATGGACGTAACTCGGGCTATTATATCAAGCCGACACTGTTCGCCGATGTGACGCCCGACATGCGGATCGCGCAGGAGGAGACGTTCGGCCCGGTGGCGACGATCACCCGCTACGACAGCCTCGATGAAGGCGTGCGGATCGCCAATGACACGCCCTATGGCCTGTCGGCGACGATTTCGGGCGACCCGGTGGAGGCGGCAAAGGTCGCGCCGCGGCTGCGCGCCGGCCTCGTTACGATCAACAGCTGGAGCCCCGATGGCGCGGCGCCGTTCGGCGGCTACAAACAGTCGGGCAATGGCCGCGAGAACGGCAAATACGGTCTTACCGATTTCATGGAAGTGAAGACGATCGTCGGCGCGCCCGCCTGATCCGCCGTGCAGATCGACGTGCTGATGCCCGCCGCCGACAATGACTATGCGGCAGAAGCGGCGGAGATGGTCGACGACTATCGGGCAGCGTTTGCCGCGCGCGGGATGACGCTAGCACCCCGGGCGTGGACGGCGGGGCCGGGTGACGGCGCGGCCGCGCTTGCGCTGTTCGCCTGGGGCTATCATGTCGATGCCGCGCGCTGGGCAGCCGTGCTGGAAGACTGGCCGGAGGGCGTGGTGCTGTTCAACCCGCCCGCGCTGCTCCGCTGGAACATGCGCAAGACCTATCTGGCCGAGCTCGAAGCGGCTGGCGTGCCGATCGTGCCGAGCTGGTTCGGTGATGCCGATGCGGCGACCGTCGCGGCGGCGTTCGACCGCTTCGGCGTCGACACATTGGTGGTGAAGCCGCAAGTTTCGGGCGGCAGCTACCGCACGGCGCGGGTCCGGCGCGGCGATCCGGTCGCGCCGCTTGCCGATGCGATCATCCAGCCTTTCCTGCCCGCAATCGGCGACGAGGGCGAATTGTCGCTGCTGTTCATCGGCGGCGTGTTCAGCCATGCCGTACGCAAGAACGCCAGGCCCGGCGATTTCCGTATCCAACCGCAGTTCGGCGGGCAGCTTTCGCACGCCAATGCGGATGATGAAGCGCGGAGCGTCGCGACGCGGGCGCTGGCGGCGCTGCCGGACGCGCCGCTTTACGCGCGGGTCGATCTGATCCGGCTGCCGGGCGGCGGCCTTGCGCTGATGGAACTCGAAGCGATCGAGCCCGATCTCTACCTCGATTTCGGCAACGACGTAGCGGGCAAGCTCGCCGATGCAGTGCAGGCAGCGATCGCTCAATAATCCTTCGATACCCGGACGTTGGCGCTCTGCCGCCCGAGCGTCGAGATCGTCGACAGGATCGACAGCCAGCGGGTGATCTGGAATTCGACCTGCGTCGCCGAATAGCCCTGCCCGTCGGTGATGATCTCGGCATAGAGCCGCCGGGTGATGTACTTGCCCGCCGCTAAAGAGGTGGTGCGGCCGACCGTCTTGTCGGCGGGCAGGATGCGCAACCGGTCGAGCCCCGCCACCCGGCGCAACGCGTTGATCGGGTTGAGGCCGTTGCCGCCGCCCTGCAGCGCCGCGACTGCCGATGCGAGTTGCAGAGCTTCGGGCGCCGAAAGCTGGGTGATCGACGTACCGAACAGCAGCCGCGACAGCAATTCATCTTGCGGCAGCGCAGGTGTGCTCGAAAAGCTGATGTCGGGCTTGGTCGCCTGCCCCGTCACCCGGATCGTCGCGCTGAGGCCGGTGGTGTCGGCGCTGGCGGCGATGTCGATCGCCGGGTCGGGGGGTGAATTGCCGAGAAACCGGATCGTGCCGCGGCTGATCGCGAATTCGCGGCCCGAAAATTCATAGGTGCCACGGATGATATCGGCGCGCCCCGCAATCGTCGGTTCCTCGACGATCCCGCCCAGCTGCATCGTCGCCGACCAGCGGCTGGTGAGGCCCAGTCCCGACACATCGAGGCTGTCGGGCGCCCGCGCGCGGACATCGAGCCGCCAGGGCTTCACCGGCACGCTGTCGGTCTCATCCTCGCTGCCCGGCAGGTTGATCTCGCGGATGTTGAGTTTGGGGACGGCCGCCGCCGCCGTTGCCTGCCCCAGCCGGTAGCGGCTGGCATTCAGCACGACATCACCGCTGATCAGTCCGCCGTCGCCGTCCGAATGGATCGTGATCGGGCCAGTGATGGTCGCGCCGATATCGTCGCGGTTGATCATCACCGCGCGCTCGGCCTGCAGCTTCAGGTCGATGCCGAAGCCGTGGACGGCCGCGAAATCGAAGCTGCCGCTGCCCGCGATGCGGCCGCCCCGGCCGGCGTCGGCGGTGAAATTGTCGATCCGCAGCACCGATCCGCTGAAATTGCCTGCCCCCTGCACATTGGTGAGCACCGTGCCGGTACGCGCGCTTTCGATCCGCGCGCCCTTCGCGCGCAAGGCGCCGGTGATGCGCGGGTCGTTGACGCGACCGGTCAGGTCGGCGCCGATCGCAACCGGACCCGACAGGTCGAACAGCTCGATGCCGGTCAGCCGCCACAAGGTATCGGCGGGACCGTCGTAACGCACCTGTGCGAACAGGCCGGCATTCGTCAGCCGCTTGACGAGATCGCCCTGCCCCAGCGGCGACAGCCGCGCCTGCGCACGGCCGATCGTCTTGCCGCCCGATGCCATGATCGCGCGCAAGGCAAGGCTGTCAGCGCCGAGCACCCCGGCGAGTCCCATGTCCACGGGCTGTGAGGTGAGCACCAGGCCCGAGCGGCTGAGGCCCTTGACCGTCATGTCGATCCGCCCCGTCGGCGGACCAGCATCGCCTTGCGCATAGGCGAGCCTGCCCGAGGCGATACCCGACAATCCCAGCCCCGGATAGCCGATGTCGAGCACCGACAGCGGCATCCGCGCCAGGGTCGCGTCGAGCGCCAGCCGATCACCCGCATATCGGCCGCTCAGCTCGCTTTCACCGCCGGCGAACTCGACGCGTGTGGGCGCGAACTGCCAGCCGTCGCCGATGCGGCGCACGACGGCGGGTGTGACGAGCGTGATCGGGCGGCGATCGATCGTACCCGACGCCGCCACGCTGTAACGGTCGGGCGTCGCATCGACAGCGAGGCGGATGTCGAACGCCCGACCGCGCGTACCGCTCAGCTGCCCATTGATCGTGCCCGTGCCGCCGCGAAGCGATGCCGCGACATTGAACCGCCCGAGCACCAGACTGCCTTGCCGCAGCCCGGCGCCGTCCGCCTTGGCCTCGATCGACACCCCATCGGGGTCGAGCAGCGCGACAAGATCGAGCTTGCCGCGCCGCAATCGGACGGTGTCGGTCACTTGCGCATTGGCCGCCTCCAAATGCGCTTCGACGCGCTGGATCTTGCCGACCGGCGCAAAGGCGAGCGTGCCGCGCGCCGCCCCCGACACGTCGAGCCGCCCGTCGAAGCCACCGGTCACCGCCCGCAGACTGCCGCTGGCATGCATGTCGGCCACGTCGAGCGCGGCGATGGCGATGGTCGCGGTGCCGCCCTTCGGCAGCAGGATCGCCCCGCGCCCGGTGAAAGCCCCGAGCGTCGACCCGCCACTGGCGGTGAAGGCGAAGCCCTCCGCCGTGGGATCGAGATGCGCGGTCACGTCGCGCAGGCCGAGCGCTTCGTTTGGATGCGCGAATTTGAGGTCGACCGTCGGTCGCTCCAGCCGACCGTCGAGCTTGAGCGTCAGCGGGCCATATTGCCGCTGCGTGCCGCTGCCTTCGAAATGCACGCTGCCGTCGCGGCGCAGATAGCCGTTGCCGGTGATGCGGATGTCGGGCGCGGTGAGCAGCAGATTGTCGAGGTGCAGCACGCCGTCGGTCGATTGCCGCAGCGATGTCGTGATGCGCGGCAGGCCATGCGCGAGCGAGAAGAAAAAATCATTGTCGAGCCGCACGAACTGCGCGGCGGCGTTGCCGGTGATGAGCGCGCCCTTGCCGCCGGGCGCGGGCACAACGCGCAGTTTCGAGGCAACGTCGACTACGCCGAGCCCGGGGATCAGGAATTTGCTCAGCCCCCCGCTCAGCCCCACGTCGAAGCGGCCGGCCTTCAGGTCGACGACGAGGCTGAGCGTGCCGGCGAGCTTGTCCGACCGGAACGGGATGTTGTCGCCGGTGATCCGCGCGGGTGTCGCGCGCAGGATTCCCTGCGCCGACAGGTTGCGCAGGATGCCGCCGACCATTGCGTCGACGCCGGTCACCCGCGCCACCTCGAGCCGAACCGGCACGGCAATGGGGAAAGGCGACAGTCGACCGCCACCGCTCGCGCGAACGCCCTCGAAGCCCTCCCTGCCGCCAAATTGCACGCGGTCGGCGGTCAGCCGGTAATCGAAGCCCGCGCTGTCGAAGACCCCGTCGAGCACGGCGCGCAGCTCGATGTTGCGCCCGCTCGCGCGGTCGATCACACTGCCGGGGTCGAGCACCCGCAGGCGCGTGCGCAAATTGCGATAGCTGCTGGTCGCCAGATCGATCGCGCCCGAACTGTCGACCACCAGTGCGCGCGACCGCAACGCGATATTGCCGGTGAGGATGCGGTCGGCGAGCGTCGCGGCACCCCGCACCGTCACGCGCGGGGCAAACAGCCGCGCCGCCTTCCCACCGACCACCCGGTCGAGCCCGAGCGTGCCGGCAAGCGTATAGCGACCGGCATCGTTGCCGAGCGCCAGATCGAGCGCATCGGCGCCCGCGACCTGCCCCTTCGCCGTGCCGCGCCAGCGCGCCCAGCGCCCTTCGCCGGCGATGCGCAGCGAAAGCGGCCGCGCGATCCCGCTCAGCTTCGCGAGCAGCCCGTCGGCCGCCGCCCTCGCCTGCAGATCAAGGTCGAAACGGTCGGCATCGGGGGCGGCATCGAGCGTCAGGCGGATGTCGTCGCTGCCCTCTATGCGCGCCATGAGCTTTACCATCGCCCGGCGATTGCGGACGTCGCCGGTGGCGACGACGCTGCCGATGCGCCGGACGCCCGTGACGCGCGGCCCCACCACCAGACGATCGATCCGCAGGCTGCCGACGCGAATGTCGAACCCCGGCAGGATCGGCCCGCGCTTTTGCCCCGGATTGAGCGTCGGCGGCTTGATGAGCGTCGCTTCGGGGATCGCGAGCGCATTGATGTCGAGCCGATTGCCGAGCCACGCAATCGGGCGCCAGTCGAGTTCGGCGCGCGGGACCGCCAGCAGCGGCCCCTGCGGATCGCTGACCCGCACGTCGATCAGCGTCGCTTTCGACCAGACCGACCCGGTGATCCGCCCGACCGAAAAGCGCAGGCCGCTCGCAGGGCGCTGCGCGGCGATCTGATCGGCGATGAAGCGGTGGCCGAAGCTGGTATCGACCAGCCACAGCGCCGCTGCCGCGCCGGCAAGCAGCAGCGCCACGACGGCGGCGATCCAGCGCAGCAGGCGCCGCGCTCCGGGCGGACGGGGTGGCGAAGGTGCGGCGTCCTCGCTCAAAACGCCTGCCCCAGCGAGACGTAGACGGCAATGCGCGGATCGCCGCGCTGCGGGTTGATCGGCGTGCCGACATCGATGCGGATCGGGCCGAAATTCGAATAATAGCGCAGGCCGACGCCTGCGCCGAACTGCAGGTCGCTGAACTTGGGCAGGTCCGAGGTGTAGATGTTGCCCGCGTCGAAGAACGGCACGATCCCGAACGGCCCGAACGCCTTGATGCGCGCTTCGAGCGAGAATTCGGTCAGGCTGCGCCCCCCGATCGGATCATTGTTGGGATCGCGCGGGCCGATCGCCTGGTAGCCATAGCCGCGCACCGATGCGCCGCCGCCCGCGTAGAAACGCCGCGACGGCGCGATCGCGTCGCGCGGCGCGCCGAGGATCGTGCCGAGCCGCACGCGCCCGGCCAGCACCACCCGGTCGCCGAGCGACTTATAGGCACTCGCGTCAAACTGGATGCGGGCATAGCCGAATGCCGCGCCCTGCAGCGACAATTCGGGCGACAGCCGTCCGCCGAGCCGGAAACCCTTGGTCGGGTTGAGCAGGTCGTCCGATCCGTCATAGGACAGGCTGGTCGGCAGCGACGCGATGAAGAAGGTCCGCCGCCGCGCCGCGCCGGTGGTGACGATGACGTCGCGCTCATCGGATGCTGCGAGTTCGGCGCCGAGCGACCAGGTCCACTTCTTCTGGAAGAAGATCGTCGTCTGGCGTTCGAGGCTGCCCGAGAGCGAGAAAGTGCGCGCCTGATAAGCGGGCCGGTTGATGTTGGCGCCTGCCAGCTGGGCAGTCAGCAAGCGGTCGCGACCCTGAAAATTGTTGCGGCGGAAGATCACCGACGCCGATTGTTCCTGCGTCCCCGCGACGCCGCGCAGCGTCAGCGCGCCTTCGGGCGGGAACAGATTGCGATGCGTCCAGTCGACTTCGGCGCGAAAACCTTCGCCGGTGCCGTAGCCGAGTTCGCCAGCGATCGTGCGCGGCGGCGCGGGCTGTAGCGCGACGGCGATATCGACCGTGCCGGGCTTTTCACCCTCGACCGGCTTGACCTCCGCCGATGAGACGATCCCGGTCTGTATCAGCGTGCGGCGCAGGTCGTCGAGCGCGGTGGCGTTGTAGGTCTCGCCGGGGCGGAAGCGCGCGATCTGCTGGATGTGGCGGGCGTCGAACAATTTGTTGGGCGGCGTGACGATGCGTCCGAACACGCGCGCCCCGCCGGGTTCGACGGCAACATTGAGCGTTGCCTTGCCGGTCGCGTGGTCGATGACGACGCTCGGTTCTTCGACCGTTGCGAAGGGAAAGCCGCGCTCGCCCAGCTGCGCGCGCAGCTCGGCGGTGCCGCCCGCGATCCTGTCGGCGTCGACCGGGTCGTTGATGCCGACGCCAAGCGCGTCGCGCAGCGCCGGCGCCGCCTCTCCCGCCGTCGCCAGGCCGGGTGTGGTCACGCTATCGAGCTTGTACTGGATGCCGGGTTCGACCAGCAAGGTGACGCGGGGCTTGCCGCTTTCGGTCGAAATGCTCGTGCTGATCCGCGCGTCGTAATAGCCGATGCCGCGCAGCAGCGTTTGCAGCAGCGTCACGTCCTCGCGCGCGCGGCGATCGATCTGGGCAGCGTTCGACGGGTCGCCAACATGGGCTTTCAGCGCCGACAGGCTGTTGAACCGCTGCAGGAAAAGTGCGTCGGTAATCCCCTCGATCCCTTCGACACGATAGTCATAGCGTGTCAGTTCGGCGATATCGGTCTTGGCCGCGCCGTCGGTCGCGGTCGGATCAACCTTGCTCAGGTCAGGCCAGTCGACGCCCAGCCCCGGCAGCGGCGCGAGCGGCGAGTCGGGATCGAGCATCGGCGATTCGGCCGAAGATGTCGGCGCCGGTGCCGGCGTTTGCGGTGGCGGCGGCGCGTCCTGCGCGTGCGCAAGACCCGGCATTGTGATCGCAAGGATCAGCGCGGTCAGCCCGCAGCCAATCGGCCCACATCCCTTATGCCATCCGACGCGTCCAATCATGCCCCCCGCTCTAACGGCACGATGCGCGCAGCAACAGGCCCAGAGGCGGAACGATGCGGTGCCGCCGAGCGCTTCGGTCGATCAGTGCAACGTGCCGTCGCGCGGCGCGGACAGGGTCTCGATCAGCCGTTCGATCTGGCGCCAGCGGCAGAAGCCGTTGACATTGCCGCGCGCGCGGCTGGCGTCGGCGCGTGCGGCGGCTTCGATGCCGGCGAGGTGGCCGTGATCGGACATCAGCGTGACCGCCGCCTCCAGCGTCGCGCGATCGGCGATGTAGCAGGCGAGCCGCGGCTCGTCGGAGAACAGGTCGAAGGAGTCGGCGTGCATGGCTCCGCTTAGGCGATCGCCTACCACTTTCGGATTACGTCAATTGGTAAAGATCGCGAAAGCCATGTCTTTGCGCCGACGACGGGCTGGCGCCGGGCGCGCCATCGTGGCAGGGCGCGCGAGATGAGCAATCCTTCTCCCCGTCCCGCATCGATGGCAGGCGGCGTGCTGATCGCGATTGGTGCGATCGTCGGCGCGTTCGCCGGTGCAACTCAGGGCCAGCCGAGCATTGGCTTCCTCGTCGGCCTCGCCTGCGGCGTGGCGCTTGCAACTGCCGTCTGGGCGCAGGACCGCAACCGCTGACCCTTATTTCAGCCGCCGCGTCAGCCGTATAACCCGCCCGACCACCTCGACGGTGGCGACGCGGCGTGTCGGATAGGCGGGGTTGTCGCTGGTAACGACCACCCCGTCCGACGCGAGCGCCAGCCGCTTAACCACCAGCGTCCCGTCGATGCGGGCAACGAACAGGCGGTCGCCGCCGGGCTTGCGATCGCCGCGGTCGACCAGCAATTCGTCGCCGTCGGCAATCGTCGGCAGCATCGAATCGCCCCGCGCGGTGACGATCGACAGATTTTCCGCGCGCACGCCCAGCCGACGGAGCAGCGCAGGATCGATCGCCTCGCCGCCGGCCGTCCGGTCATCGTCGACAAGCCCGCCCGGCCCCGCCGAGGCGGCGGCGTCGATCAGCGGCACCCGCACCAGCGGCGCCGGGCGATCCGCACCACCCAGCCGCCCTTCGTCGACGCCCAGATAGGCGGCGATGAGGCGACGGTCATTCTCCGCCAATCGACGCGGCGACCCGCGCTGGACGAACTGCTGCAGATAGGCCGCATTGCGCCCGATCAGCCGCGACAGCGCCGCGAGGCTCGTGCCCCGCTCGGTCGCCAATGCGGCCAGCGCCGCGCGCGGATCGTCACTCTGCATCGGCGACTTGTAGGCGTAGGATTTTTCCTAGACAAGTAGGAAATCATGGAACACACCGTGAACATTAGTCGAGTCGGGAGATGGATGACCATGCTGGTGGAAGTGGATCGGTTCTTGCGGGCAAGCGGCATGAGCGCGACGCGGTTCGGGCGGCTCGCGATCGGCGACCCAAGTCTGGTGCGCGACCTGCGGCGCGGCCGCGCCCTGCGCCCCGCGACAGTCGCGCGCATCGCTGCCTTTCTGGCCGGGCAAGCGTGATGGCGCGCGATGTCGGCGCGGTGCTGACGCGCAGCCTGGTCGGAGCAGCGGCAAAGGCTGGCTGCCCGATCGATGTGACCGCAGGCGACTGGCGGCGCTGGGCGAGTGCCACTTTTTCGGGCGCGCGCCACTGGCTGTCGCTGGCCGGGTCGCCCTGCCCCGCGCTCGACGACTGGCTGGCGCGGCTGGGCGATGCCGATGTGGCGATGCCCGGCCATCTGGTCGCCGACCTGACGATCGCCGCCGTGCGCCGGGCGCCGCAGCGTATCGAAGTCGATCTGGAAGTGCTGACGGTGGAGGCGGATTAGGTGCGCGAGGCGAAGCGACGCAGCGAGCTCACGGCGGCGTCGGCGCTCGCACGGGGCGACCGATCGGTGCGGTTGGAAACGCCGCGTTCGAGCCGCTCGAGCAGCGCCGTGATGGTCGCTTCGGTATCGCGCGCGGCGGGACGCAACGGCGTCGGCACGGCAACGGGATCCGGACGGCCGCGCACGATCGGCGTCAGTTCGAAGGTTTCGATGCGCTCGCCCGGCGCAAAGCGCGGCAGCGGCACCGGCGCGCCGCTGGCGGCCGCGAAAGCGTCGGGATCGAATGCCGACAGCGGCAGGTCGAGATCGTCGGGCACCGCGCGCTCGTCATCGGGAAGCGCGCCGACGGGCGCGTCGAGCGGCCCTGCCACCATGCGCGCGTGGATGTCGAGGAAGGGCGTGCCGAGGTCGCGATGCGCGAACAGCGGCGCGCGCGGCGGCGCATCGGGATGGGCATCGCCGCGGCGGAGAACCGGCGGGGCATCGCTCTCCCCATCGTCGCCGCGTGACCCGGCAGGCCACTGCAGCGTGACGCGCTTGCCGCCGACAAGCGGCGACAGCGCGAACCAGACCAGCAACCCCATGAAGCCGCCGCCCAGCGTGATCAGCACGGCACGGGCGGTGATTCCCAGCGGCGGCTCGGCGGCGGCGATCACGGCGGGCAAGCCGCTTGCCATCACCAGCCGGTCGAGCACCGCACCCTGGACCAACGCAAAGGTGGCCGCGGTTGCCAGCCCGACGACGACGGCGGCAGTGGACGCGACGGGCAGCGTCAGGCGCGAGCGGCGGAAGGGCGAGACCATGGTTTCAACCTATCGGCACATTCGGTTAGCTTCTGGTAAACGGGCTCGTAACGCCCGACATTGATTGCCCAATTTCGTTCGGCGGCGACAAACGCGCGACCGCGTGCGCGGCGCGCTTCCCACCCGTCGCGGTCGGCGAACAGACCCGCAAGCGCGGCGGCGATTGCCGCCGGATCGTCAGGCGCGAACAGTGTGCCAGTGACACCGTCGTCGATCAGCTCGCGGTGGCCGCCGACGTCGGAGGCTGCGACCAGCCGCCCCTGCGCCATCGCTTCCAGCGGCTTGAGCGGCGTCACCAGATCGGTCAGCCGCATCTTCTTGCGCGGGTAGGCGAGCACGTCGACGATGCTGTAATAGCTTTCGACCTGCTCATGGGGCACGCGCCCGACGAAGCGGATGTGCCCGGCGACCGGCGATGCCGCCGCCTGCGCACGCAGCGCTTCCTCGCACGGCCCGCCGCCGACCAGCACCAGCTGCGCGCGCGGGCGGGCAGCGACGAGCGCAGGCATCGCCGCGATCAGATCGTCGAGCCCTTCATAGGCATAGAAGCTGCCGATGAAGCCGACGACCTCGCCGCCGACCACGCCCAGCCGTCCGGCGAGCGTCTGATCATAAGGCCCCGGCTCGCCGAACAATGTCAGGTCGACGCCATTGGGCGACACCATGATCTTGGCCGGATCGGTGCCGCGCGCGATCAGGTCGCCACGCAGCCCTTCGCAGATGACGGCGACCGCATCGGCGCGGCGCACTGCCCAGGTTTCGAGCAGGCGCGTCGCGCGGTAACGCAGCGATCCTTCGGTGCCGGTGCCGTTGCCGACTGCTGCATCCTCCCAGAACGCCCGAATCTCGTACACCAGCGGCAGCCCCGACCGTCGGCGCGCGACCAGTGCCGCGAGCGCGTCGAGCACCGGCGAATGGGCGTGCAGTACATCGGGGCGGAAGGCGTCGATCACCTGGCCGATGCGGTCGGCAAAGGCGCGCACCTCGCGCCATTCGCCGATCGGGGGCAGCGCCGCGCGGGTCGGCCCGGTGCGATAAAAGTCGATGCCGTCAACCGTTTCCCGATCGGCGGGCGCTTCGCCATGGCGCGGGCCGGTCACGGCGGCGACGTGCCACCCGCGCGCCATCTGCGCCTTCAGGATCGCGCGGGTGCGAAAAGTATAGCCGCTGTGGAGCGGCAGGCCGTGGTCAAGGATGTGCAGGATCCGCATGGCCAACGCCTTGCCACGCGAGTGTTTAACGGCGCGTCAACCCGCCCCGGCCTATGCCGGAATAAGGGCGCGCGACACTTGCCGTCCACAGGCATCGGGCGCAGGCGACGAACAAGGCCATGATCGACAATTTCGCGCTGGGGCTCAGCCACTTGCTGATGATGATCGCGGCGGTGGTCCTGCTGCGCCGCCCCGCGCTCGACCATGAGGAACGCCCGCCTGCCGACAAGCCGCGCGCCGACCCGAAGGATCGGGCGCGTGCGTGACCTCGCCTTTGTCGGCTTCCTGCTCGCGCTGTTCGGGATGGGTTTCAGGCGGCCGTTCCTGTTCGTGCTTGCCTATGTCTATATCGACCTCGTCTCGCCGCAGCGGCTGACCTATTTGCTGCTCAATTCGGTGCCGATCTCGCTGATCGCGGTGGTGCTCGCCTGGGGCGGCTGGCTGATCGCCGACGACAAGCGCGATACCCGCGTCGCCCCGCGCCAGCTGATGCTGCTCGCGCTGCTCGTCTATTGCGCGATGACGACGCGGAACGCGGACTTCCCGATCGACGCGCTCGGCAAATGGGACTGGGTCTGGAAAGCGCTCGCCTTTGCGATTTTCCTGCCGCTGACCTTGCGGACCAGGCTGCGGATCGAGGCGCTGCTGCTGTTCATGATCCTGTCGGCGGCGTCGATCATCATCGTCGGCGGCATCAAGACGATCTTTTCGGGCGGCGGCTACGGCGAGCTCAACCTGATCGTGACGAGCAATTCGGGACTGTACGAAGGCAGCACGATTTCGACGGTGGCGGTCGCGATCGTACCGCTGATCCTGTGGTTCGCGCGGCATGGCACGATCTTTCCGCCCAACTGGAAAGTATCGCTATATTGCTACGCGTTGGTGTTTGCCTGCCTGCTGATCCCGGTCGGCACCTCGACCCGTACCGGCCTGTTGTGCATCGTCCTGCTGGCGGTGCTGATGCTGCGCGATGCCAAGCGGCGGATGCTCTATCTCGCGCTGATCGCGGCGACGCCGGTGGTCGTGTATCCGTTCCTGCCGCCGTCGTTCGTCGCGCGGATGCAGACGATCAAGGGCTATCAGGGCGACAGCTCGGCCTCGACCCGCGTCGCCGTGTGGGCGTGGACCGCCGACTATGCCAAAACCCACCCGTTCGGCGGCGGCTTCGAAGCCTATCGCGGCAATCACATCCGCTTCGAAACGGTGAAGGCCAGCGGCGACGGCAACAATGTCGCGTTTGAACGCAAGCTCGAGATCGACAAGGCGCGCGCTTATCACAGCGCCTATTTCGAAATGCTGGGCGAACAGGGGTATCCGGGGTTGGCGCTGTGGCTGCTGATCAACCTCGCAGGCATCTTCCGGATGGAAGTAATCCGCCAGCGTTACCGCAAGCTGGCGGACATGGCGTGGGCAGTCCAGCTCGCCAGCGCGCTTCAGACGGCGCACATCGTCTACCTGCTCGGCGCCGCGTTCGTCGCGATCGCATTCCAGCCATTCATCTACATGCTGATCGGCGCGCAGATCGGACTCGACACCTATCTCGCGCGCAAGCGGGCCGAGACATTGTGGCAGCCGTTCCGGCGGCGCCGCCGCGCGGTCGCGCCGGTCGTTGCGGCATGACCGTGCCCGAGCTTCGCGCACTGACCAGCGTGCGCGGCCTCGCCGCCTGGCTGGTGGTGCTGTACCATATCCGCGGCAGCATTGCCGGGCTGCCTGCGGCGATCGAGAGCGTGCTGGCGAAGGGATATCTGGCAGTCGATTTCTTTTTCCTGCTGTCGGGCTTCGTGATCTGGCTGACCTATGCCGAGCGCCTGCGCGCCGAGGGGCCGGGCGGGGTGCCGCGATTCCTGTGGCGGCGGATCGCGCGGATCTGGCCGCTGCATCTGGTGGTGCTGGGCGCAGCGGTCGCGCTGGCGCTGCTGCTGGCGGCGACCGGGCGCCACGATCCGCTGCGCTTTCCGTTCGACGAGCTGCCGCTGCATGTACTGCTGGTGCAGAACTGGGGGATGACACGCGCGCTGAGCTGGAACGACCCGGCCTGGTCGATCAGCTGCGAACTTGCGGCTTATCTGGTCTTTCCCTGGGCGGTGTTCGCGATCGACTGGCGGCGGTTACCCGGCTGGGCCGTCGTCGGTGCGATCGCAGGCATCGTCACGCTGCTGCATCTGGTGATGCAGGGCAGCGGTGCGACGACGCTGGGCAGCGACATAACCCGGCTGGGGGTGGTACGCTGTCTTGCCGAATTTGGCGCCGGGACGGCAATCGCCGCGCTGTGGCAGCGCTGGCACGGCCGCAGCGCTGCGTTTGGTGGCGCCGCCGCCGTGGCTGCGGGCGCCGCCGCTTGCTGGGCGCTTGGTTTGCCCGAAACGCTCGCGGTACCGGCGATGTTTGCCGCTGCGCTGCTCGCGCTGGCGCTGTCGTCGGGCACCCGGGCGCACCCGCTCGAAGGACGCGCGATCCATTATCTCGGCACGATCAGCTATTCGACCTATCTCGTCCATTTCCTGCTGTTCTTCGCGTTCAAGCTGGCGCTGGTGCGCGACGCCGGCAACGTGCCGCTGCCGCTGATCGCGCTTTATCTGGCGCTGGTGCTGGCGAGTTCGGCATGGCTGTTCCACTGGGTCGAGCGTCCGTCCCAGCGGCTGCTGGTGAGCTGGAACGGCCGCGTACCAATGCTCAAATTCCCTCCATCTTTGTGACCTAGCGTCATCCTCCAACAACGGATGGAGGACGCCATGTCGGCAAATCGGCGCAACTGGATGGCATGGGCTTCGCTCGCGGTCCTGGCTGCGTGCAGCCCGAGCGGGGGTACAACGACCGCGACAACGGTCGCGGTCACCCCCACGCCGACGCCCGCCCAGGCGCCGACGCCCACGCCGTCACCGACCCCGACGCCGACCCCGACACCCGCCCCTACGGCAGTGCAGGTCGCGACCACCCTGAACCTCGCGGCGCTCGCCAATTATGCCGCGCCGACGCTCCCCGCCTATTACGACAACACCGTCGCCGCGCTCGACAACACGCCTGCCAACAACGCCGTCACCGACCGGGTCGCGACGCTGGGCCGCGTGCTGTTCTATGACAAGCAGCTGAGCGTCAACAACACGATCGCCTGCGCCAGCTGCCACCAGCAGGCGTTCGGTTTCAGCGATCCGCGCCAATTCTCGACCGGGTTCAGCGGCACGGCCTTCACCAGCGCGCATTCGATGCGGCTGGGCAATGTGCGCTACTATGCCCCCGGCAGCATGTTTTGGGACAAGCGCACGGCTTCGGTCGAACTACAGGCGAGCCAGCCGATCATCAATGCCGTCGAAATGGGCTGGACAACGAGCGCGGGCGGCATCGACGCGCTGGTCGCGCGACTGAATGCGATCGCTTATTATCAGGAGCTGTTCACTTTCGCGTTCGGCACCGCGACCGTTACCGAAGCGCGGATCCAGCAGGCGCTGGCGCAGTTCGAACGCGCCATGATATCGGCCAACAGCAAGTTCGATATCGGCTATGCGCAGGTGTTCAATCCAGGCGCGCCCAATCGCGGACTGAACACCGACTTCCCCAATTTCACCGCGCAGGAAAATCGCGGCAAGACCATCTTCATGACCGGCACCGGCGGCTGTTCGGCGTGTCACCAGGCGCCGACCTTCGCGCTCGCCGCCAATTCGCGCAGCAACGGGCTGGATGCCGGCGAGACGCGCATTTTCAAGTCGCCGAGCCTTAAGTCAGTCGGCCTCGGCGGACCCTATATGCACGACGGCCGGTTCAGCACGATCGAGCAGGTGGTCGAATTCTACGACAATGGCATTCAGGACGGCCCGGCACTCGACAACCGGCTGCAGCAGGGCGGGGTGCCGCGTCGGCTGAACCTGTCGGCGGCCGACAAGGCCGCGCTCGCCGCCTTCCTGCGCACGCTCGACGACACCAGCCTGACAACCGACGCGCGCTTCACGAACCCCTTCCGCTGAACCTCACGCCGCCTCGCCGACGCGCTCGCGCAAGGCGGCGATCAGCGCGTCGCTGAAGGCCGGGATGTCGCCGGGATTGCGGCTGGTAATGAACTGGCCGTCGATCACGACTTCCTCATCGACCGGCTCGGCGCCTGCATTCGCCAAGTCGGTGCGGAGCGACGGCCAGCTCGCGAGGCGCTTGCCGCGCGCCAGCCCGGCTTCGATCAGCAGCCACGGCGCATGGCAGATCGCTGCGATCGTCTTGCCGGCCTCAGCAAAGCCGCGAATGGTCTCGATCGCCTGGCGCTCGAGCCGCAGCGCATCGGGATTGGCGACGCCGCCGGGCAGCAGCAGCGCGTCATAGTCCGCGACCTGCACCTCGCCGAGCGTCAGGTCGGGCGTGATCGTCTCGCCCGGCTCGTCGTGGCGCATGCCCTGAATGGGATCGGTCTTGACCGAGGCCAGCGTCACCTCGACGCCTGCATCCATCAGCGCCGCACGCGGATCGAACAATTCGGACTGCTCGAAGCCGTCGGTCGCAAGAATCAGGACGCGCGTGCTGGTGATGTCGGCCATGGCTGATCTCCTTCAAGTCGCGACGCCAACGGCCGGATCGCCCCTGCGTTCCCGCGAGCAAGAAATCCCGCAGACGCGCCTGCGGAACGAAGCGCCGCCCTCGCGCATTCGGCGGTCCATGGCACCGACAATTGCGGTCTCGGCGACGAGCACGACCCAGCTCCGCTACAGCGACGACAGCGAACCGGGCATTACGCGCCGCCTGCTGCGCGGCAGATGGAGTTATTGGTCGCCCGACGGCCGCCGCATTACCGAGCGTGACGAAATCGACCGGCTCAACCGGATCGGCCTGCCGCCCGCCTATCGCGACGCCTGGTTCTGCCCCCATGCCGATGGCCATATCCAGGCCGTCGGGTGGGACGACAAGGGGCGCAAGCAATATCGCTATCACGCCGATTTCCGCGCCGCGCAGGACGCCGAGAAATATGATCGCTGTATCGCCTTCGCGCACCGCCTGCCGCAGCTGCGCGCGCGCGTCGAAGCCGATCTCGCGCGGCGCGCGCTGTGCCGCGAGCGCGCCGTCGCCGCCGTCGTCCGCCTGCTCGATCGCGGCCATTTGCGCGTCGGCAACGAAGGCTATGCGCGCGCGAACAAGAGTTTCGGCGCGACCACCTTGCGCAAGCGCCACGCGGCGCTGGGTCGTGCGCGACTGAAGCTCCAGTTCACGGCCAAATCGGGCAAACGCCGGACGCTGACGATCACCGACGCCTCGCTCCAGCGGTTCGTGCGCAAGTGCCAGGATTTGCCCGGGCAGCGGCTGTTCGGCTGGATCGATGCCGAAGGTGTCTGCCGCCCGGTCAGCTCGACCGACGTCAATGATTACATCCGCGCGGCAATGGGCGACAATTTCACCGCCAAGAATTTCCGGACCTGGGGCGCGAGCGTGATCGCTTTCCAGATTTTGGCGGGATCGCACGGGCCGGTGACGCTCGCGGCAATGCTCGATCCGGTCGCCGAGGCGCTCGGCAACACGCCCGCGATCGCGCGCAAGGCCTATGTCCACCCGGCGCTGATTGCCGCAGCGAAGGACGGTGTCGCGGGCGTGCTGCCCCGCCTGCCGCGTGCGTCACGCTGGCTGTCGCGCCACGAACGCGGGCTGCTGGCCTTTCTGGAATCGCGCGCTGCACCCACCGCCCGCGCCGCCTGACCCTTTCGGTTTGGATAGCGGCCCCCTAAGCAAGCCCACGAGACTCGTCATGGCCAATTCATCCACACCCGCCCCCAGCCCCAGCATCAAGGTGCCCGACGTCGATCTGGACCTTGCCAAGCTGTACGCCGACAGCCTCTTCTGGGTGCAGCACCACTGGGTGCGGATCGGGGTTGCGGTGGGTGTCGGGTTAGCCGCCGTCGCCGTCCTTCGCATGCTGCGCAGCTTCGGCGTCAGGCTGTGCAACCGCGACCGGCAGGGCAATGTCGGCTGGTGGCGCGTGGCCGGGCGGACGATCGCGCGGACCGGCAGTTTCTTCATCATCATGGTCGGCGTGCAGCTGGCGAGCAGGATTGCGGATCCGCCAAGCGGCGTTGCCGCGCTGATCCACACACTGTTCACGATCGCGGCCGTATTCCAGGGCGCATTATGGGCGCGCGAGCTGATCATCGGCGCGGTCGAGCATCACAGCGGCCCCGATCGCAGCAACGGCGAGGCCCTGTCGAGCGCGATCAACATCATCCGCATCATCGTGACGTTCGCGGTGTTCGCGATCGCGCTGGTGGTCGTGCTCGACAATATCGGCGTCAACGTCACCGGGCTGATCGCGGGCCTGGGCGTCGGCGGCATCGCGATCGGCCTCGCCGCGCAGGGTATCTTCGCCGATCTGTTCGCGGCGCTGGCGATCATCCTCGACCGCCCGTTTCGCGTCGGCGACGTCATCAGTTTCGACCAGACGACGGGGACGGTCGAGGAAATCGGCCTGAAATCGACGCGGGTCCGCCCGCCGACCGGCGAGGAGCACATCATCGCCAACAAGCAGCTGCTGGAGAAGGAGATCCGCAACATCACCCGACGGGCGCATCGGCGGAACAAGTTCGTGCTCGGCATCGTCTATCAGACACCACCCGACGTCATCGCGCGCATTCCGGCGATCCTGCGCGAGGAAGTCGAGGCCTGCGGACAGACTTTCGCGCAAGCCGGGTTCGTCAATTTCAGCCCGTCAAGCCTCGACTGCGAACTCGAATATGATACGCCATCGGCCGACTGGGCGCCCTTCTATCAGGCGCGCCACGACGTCGGCCTCGCGATCCTGCGCCGGTTCGCGGCCGAGGGGATCGACTTCGCCTATCCGACCCAGACGACCTTCACGGCAGCACCCGACGGCACGATGGTGATGCCTTACGCACCGCCCGTTCCTCCGACCGATTAGTCGGCTTCATCAAGGCTGAGAAGCGTCGCATTGCCGCCTGCGCTTGTCGTGTCGGTCGACGTGTGACGCTCGACGCAGAAGCGCGCCAGATAATGCGGACCGCCTGCCTTGGGGCCGGTGCCCGACAGCCCCTCGCCGCCGAAGGGTTGCGAGCCAACCACTGCGCCGATCATCGAGCGGTTGATGTAGAGATTGCCGACCCGGGCCTTTTCCTCCGCCAGTTCACCCGCACGGGCGATGCGGCTGTGGAGGCCCATCGTCAGGCCGTATCCCTTGGCATTGACGCGCTCGATCGTCTCGGCGAGCTTGCCGGCGGGCCAGGTCGCGATGTGCAGGATGGGGCCGAACCATTCCTGCGTCAGATCGTCGGGCGAGTTCACGCGGATCAGCGTCGGCGGCACGAACAAGCCTTCGACCGGTGCGTCGAGCGTCTTGATGATGCGTGGCTCCTGCTCGGCGCGATAGGCCATCAGCCTGTTGTACGCCGCGCGGTCGATGACCGGGCCGACATCGGTGCGCGGACCGGCGGGATCGCCGATCACCAGCAGGTCCATCGCGCCCGACAGCATTTCGATGACCGTCCCGGCGATTTCCTCCTGCAGCAGCAGCAGCCTTAGCGCCGAGCAACGCTGGCCCGCCGAACGGAAGGCGCTGGTGACGACATCCTGCACCACCTGTTCTGGCAGCGCGGTCGAATCGACGATCATCGCGTTGATGCCGCCGGTCTCGGCGATCAGCGGCACGATCGGGCGGTTGTCGTCTTCGAGCAAGGCGCGGGCGATCTTGCGCGCGGTGGCGGTCGAGCCAGTGAAGGCAACACCCATGATGCGCGGGTCGGCAGTAAGCGCGGCACCGACTTCGGGGCCGCCGGGGACGAGGATAAGGGCATCCTTTGGCACGCCCGCCTCATGCGCCAGCTCTACAGCACGATTTGCGATGAACGGCGTCTGCGGTGCCGGTTTTGCCACGACGGTGTTGCCGGTGACGAGCGCTGCCACCGTCTGGCCGAGAAAGATCGCGAGCGGGAAGTTCCAAGGGCTGATCGTCGCCCAGACGCCCCGACCGGCCATGTGGAGCACGTTGCGCTCGCCCGTTGGCCCAGGAAGTTCGATCGGTTGCAAGCCGTCGCGCGCTTGCTGCGCATAGTAGCGGCAGAAATCGACCGCCTCGCGCACTTCGCCGAGCGCATCGGGGATGGTCTTGAAGGCTTCCTGTACGCAGATTGCCATCAATTCTTCGCGGCTAGCTTCGAGCAGGTCTGCCAACCGGTCCAAGCACGCGGCGCGCTGTTCGACCGGCACGGCAGCCCAGCTTGGGAATACCGCAGCGGCACGAGTGATCGCGTCCCCAACTTCGCCGACCGACATCTCGATCGTCTTCGCGATCAGGTCCGCATGCGGTTGCCTGACCTGCTGCTCTGTTGACGCCAGCACCGCGCGATCGGCCAGATCGATGCCGCTCGAGTTCTTTCGATCGCCAAACAGATCGACCGGCAGCGGGATGCTCGGGTGCCGCGTGCCGCCGACGGCCGCAATCTTTTCGACCGGATCGGCGAGAATTTCGTCCTCGCTCAGCCGTTCGTCGGCGAGCTGATGCACGAAGCTCGAATTCGCGCCATTTTCGAGCAGCCGCCGTACCAGATACGCCAGCAGATCGCGGTGCCCGCCGACCGGCGCATAGATGCGGCAGTGATAGCCATGCTCGCGCACCAGCCGCTCGTACAGGCCGTCGCCCATGCCGTGCAGGCGCTGGAACTCGAAGTCACGGGCATTGCCCGCCCAGTCGATGATCGTCGCCACCGTCAGCGCGTTGTGGCTGGCAAAGGCGGGACGGATATGCTCGGCCTCCAACATGTCGCGCGCGCAGGCGAGGTAGGATACGTCGGTCGCCGCCTTGCGCGTGAACAGCGGATAGTCGCTGAGCCCCTCGACCTGGGTGCGCTTGATCTCCGAATCCCAATAAGCGCCCTTCACCAGCCGCACGTTCATCACGCGCCCAAGGTCGTTCGCCCAGGCGATCACCGGCCGCGCGCGCTTGCCATAGGCCTGCACGGCCATGCCGAAGCCGTCCCAACCCTTGAGTGCGGGCAACGCGGCAACCGCACCGATGATGTCGAGGCTCATCTCGAGCCGCTCGGACTCCTCAGCATCGACCGTCAGTGCGATCCCCTTGCCCGCTGCCTGCACCGCCAGCGCCTCGAGCATCTCGGTGAGCGCTGGCACGCAATCGTCCCAGCGTGCGACTTCATACCGCGGGTGGAGCGCCGACAGCTTGACCGAGATCGAATGCCCGGCTGCCGCATTGCCGCCGACCGCGTCGATTGCCTGGACATAGGCGCGGAAATAGCGTTCGGCGTCGGCGGTCGTCCGCGCCGCTTCGCCCAGCATGTCGAAGCTCGCGGTGAAGCCCTTGTGTTCGGGTCGCGCCATCCGCTGCATCGCTTCGTCGATGGTGCGACCCATCACGAAGATTTCGCCCATCATCTTCATGGCTGCGCCGACGGCCTGCCGCACGAACGGCTCGCCCGCGCGCGCGATCAGACGGCGGAGCGCCGATTGCTTCTCGCCCTCACCCACTAGCGCGCGGCCGATCACGAGGCCCCAGGTCGCGGTGTTGACCAGCGCCGAGGAGGATTGCCCGGTATGCGCGCGCCAGTCGGCGTCGCCGAGCTTGTCGGCGATCAACAGGTCGGCGGTCTCGGGATCAGGCACCCGCAGGAACGCCTCGGCGAGCGACAGCAGCGCGACGCCTTCGGACGAATTGAGCCGATACTCCTGCAGGAAGCGATTGACCCACCCCCGACCCTGCGCCGCGCGCAGGTCTGCCAGCAACCCGGACGCGTGCCCCAGAATGCGATTGCGCGAGTCGGGCGTCGCCGCCGCGCGCGCGAGCAGGCCCTTTAGAACATCGGGTTCGCTCGCGCGGTGGAGCTTTTTCATGGTTTCGCGGGGGGTGGACGCTACGTCAGCCAACATCTTCCATTATCCGGTCTTGCAAGGCTTGCGGGGACCAGCCTTGCGGGCCTATCTCAAGCCCGCGCTATGCAAGCAAACAGGCCGGAGGGGAATGCCGTGACCACGATCACGATACAGGAAATGGCCGCGACGCGCGTCGGCACCGAACAGGTCTCCGACTGGGTGGAAGTCAGCCAGGAAATGATCGACAAATTCGCCGATGCGACCGGCGACCACCAGTTCATCCATGTGAACCCGCAGATGGCGGCGATGACGCCTTTCGGCGGCACGATCGCGCATGGCTTCCTGACGCTGTCGTTGATGCCGCTCCTGTCGTCGAAGATTGCCGACGCGCCGAAGATCGAGGGCGTGAAGATGGGCGTCAATTACGGCGGCAACAAAGTCCGTTTCCTGCAGCCGGTCCGCTCCGGCAAGCGCGTACGCGGGCGGTTCAAGCTGCTCGAACTCGCCGAAAAGCGCCCCGGCCAGTGGCAGCAGACCAACGAATTCACCGTCGAGATCGAGGGCGAAGACAAGCCGGCGATGATCGCCGAATGGATCAGCCAGATTTTCGTTTAGGTAGTACGAAGCCCTCTCCCGCGTGCGGGAGAGGCTGCGAAGACTTGGCAGCTAGCTGCCTAGTCGAAGTCGGTGAGGGTCTTCTTCTTCTTGCCCGAGGGTTAGCAAGGAAGAAGGCCCTCACCCAACCCTCTCCCGCTGGCGGGAGATGGCTAAGGAGAAATTAATGGCCCGCATCGCCCCGCTCGCAAAACCCTATCCGCCCGAATTCGACGCGCGGATGAAAGTGCTGATGCGCGGTGCCGAGCCGCTGGTGCTGTTCACGACGCTCGCCACCAACGAGCGCGCCTGGACCAAGTTCAGCGGCGGGTCGCTGCTCGACAAGGGATCGCCGCTGGCGATGCGCGCGCGCGAGATCGTGATCGACCGCACCTGCGCGCGTTGCGGCAACGAATATGAATGGGGCGTCCATGTCGCGGGCTTCGCCGCCCATATCGGCCTGACCGACGATCAGGTTCGCGCGACGGTGCTCGGCGACGCCGGCGACCCGGCCTGGACCGACCCGGCCGAAGCGGTGCTGATCGCGACCGTCGATGCGCTGATCGACCGCAAGAAGCTGACCGACGCGGAATGGGCGGCGCTCCAGGCCCATTTTGACGACGCACAATCGCTGGAGATCATCCAGCTTGTCGGATTTTACCACGGCGTGTCGCTGATCTGCGGCGCGCTCGACCTACCCCTCGAAGCCAATGCGGCCCGATTTCCCGCCGCCTGAAGGAGAATAGCCATGCGCTCTGCTGTCATCGTTTCGACCGCCCGCACCCCGATCGGCCGCGCCTATCGTGGCGGCTTCAACAACACGCCGTCGCCCACGTTGTCGGCGCACGCGATCCGTGCGGCGGTGGAACGCGCCGGGATCGACGGTGCCGAAGTGCAGGACGTCGTCTGGGGCGCCGCGCTCCAGCAGGGCGTGCAGGGCGGCAACATCGGCCGCAACGCGCTGCTCCGCGCCGGCCTACCGATCAGTGTGTCGGGCCAGTCGATCGACCGCCAGTGCGCGAGCGGCCTGATGGCGATCGCAACTGCCGCCAAGCAGATCGTTGTCGACAATATGGACGTGACGATCGGCGGCGGCGTCGAATCGATCTCGATGGTGCAGACGCCGCAGATGCGCGTGCAGGGTGACCCCGAACTCGTCGCGATGCACCCCGACGTCTATATGTCGATGCTGGAGACGGCCGAGGTCGTCGCCGCGCGCTACAACATCAGCCGCGAAGTGATGGACGAATATTCTCTCCAGTCGCAGCAGCGCACCGCCGCTGCGCAGGCCGCCGGCAAGTTTGACGACGAAATCGTGCCGGTCACCGCGACAATGGCGATGACCAACAAGGAAACCAAGGAAGTCACCCATCACGAAGTGACGGTGACGAAGGACGAAGGCAATCGGCCCGAAACCACGCTGGAAGGGCTGACCGGCCTGAAGCCCGTGCTCGGCCCCGACAAGACGATCACGGCGGGCAACGCCAGCCAGCTGTCGGATGGCGCCTCGGCGAGCGTGCTGATGGAGGAAAAGCTCGCCGAAAAGCGCGGGCTGACGCCGCTCGGCCGCTATGTCGGCATGGCCGCCGCCGGCACCAAGCCCGACGAGATGGGCATCGGCCCGGTCTATGCGATTCCCGCGCTGCTCGAACGCTTCAACCTGAAGATGGACGACATCGGCCTGTGGGAGCTGAACGAGGCGTTTGCCGTGCAGGTGCTCTATTGCCGCGACAAGCTCGGCATCCCGAACGAACTGCTCAACGTCAACGGCGGCGCGATTTCGATCGGCCATCCCTATGGCATGTCGGGTGCGCGCATGACCGGCCACGCGCTGATCGAAGGCAAGCGGCGCGGTGCGAAGTACGTCGTGATCACGATGTGCGTCGGCGGCGGACAGGGTGCGGCGGGCCTGTTCGAGGTCCTCTAAGCCTAATATCGGCCCCTCAGGGCAAGCATTGGGCCCCGGCGCATCGACGACCGGGGCCCATTGCGTTCCCGCGCCGATCGGTCGCAACCTTCACCGGCCTTCCTCGTTCTTTGCGCACCCACCGAGGAGAGACCGCATGAACGACCCGCAGCAGATCACCGACAATCTGTTCAAGGCATTGCGCAGCAGCGGCTTCGTGATGATCGGGCTCGACGACACGCCCGACCATAGCCAGCCGATGACCGCGCAGTTGCTCGACGATGACGGCGCGCGGCATGCGATCTGGTTCTTTATGGGCCGCGACAACAAGCTGGCGATCGGCGGTCCGGCAATGGCGCAATATGTCGGCAAGGGGCATGATCTGTTCGCTTGCCTGCACGGCACGCTCACCCCGGAAAGCGACAGCACTATGATCGACCGGCTCTGGTCGAAGCAGGTCGAGGCCTGGTTTCCCGAAGGCAAGGCCGACCCCAATCTGCTGCTGATGCGCTATGATCTGAAAGACGCCGAAATCTGGCAGAGTGACGTGTCGCTGACCGGCCAGTTCAAAATGCTGTTCGGCGGTACGATCAAGCCGCAGGAAGCCGGCAGCCACGCTGAAGTGGCGCTGTAAGCGTCCTTTTCCGACAATCCGCTACGCCGCCCCGGTCGCCGCCGGGGTGGCGACGTCAGCGGACCCAATCATCCGTTGGCGGTGATCCACGCCTCGACGACCGGCGCGATTTTCGTGCGCCATTTGCTGCCATTGAAAATCCCGTAGTGCCCCGCGCCTTCTGCCATCAGATAGCGCTTCTTCCTGGCGGGCAGGTTCGCCGCGAGCGCCAGCGCGGCCTTGGTCTGGCCCAGCCCCGAAATATCGTCGCGCTCGCCTTCGATCGCGAGCAGCGCAATGTCGGTGATCGCGCCCGGATCGACCGGACGCCCGCGATGGGTGTAGGTGCCGTTCGCGATCGCGTGGCGTTGGAACACGACGTCGATGGTCTGCAGATAGAATTCGGCGGTCATGTCGCAGACCGAGCGGTATTCTTCGTAGAAATCCTTGGTCGCATCCGCGCTCTCATCGTCGCCCTGGACCAGATGCTTGAACATTTCCCAGTGCGAAATCATGTGGTTGCCCAGATTCATCGACATGAAACCGGCAAGCTGGAGGAAGCCGGGATAGACCTTTCGTCCGGCGCCCGGATAAGTCATCGGCACGGTCGCGATGACATTCTGTTCAAACCACGCATGCGGGCGCTGCGTCGCGAGCGTATTGACCGCCGTCGGTGCCTCGCGCGTGTCGATCGGCCCGCCCATCATCGTCAGCGTCTTTGGGCGGCAAGGGTGCTTGTCGGCGCTCATCAGGCAGGCGGCGGCATAGCAGGGCACCGACGGCTGGCACACCGCCAGCATGTGGGCGCCGGGGCCGATCTGCTCCAGGAACGCGACGATATAGTCGATGTAGTCGTCGAGGTCGAACTTGCCGTCTGCCAGCGGCACCAGCTTCGCATCGCGCCAGTCGGTGATGTACACGTCGGCGAAGGGTAGCATCCGCTCGACGGTGCCACGCAGCAGCGTCGCATAATGGCCCGACATTGGTGCGACGATCAGCAGCTTGGGTCCGCCTTCGACGCCCTCGCGGGCGAAGCGCTTGAGCTGGCCGAACGGACGACGCAGCACGATCTGTTCAGAAACGAGCACCTCGCGGCCGTCGATCTGGGTCGCGTGCAGGCCGAATTCGGGCTTGCCGCGCGGCGCCGATGCATGCGCGAACACCTCGAGCGCCGAGGCAAGGATCGGCCCGCCGCCGAAATAGGCGAAGGGGTTGGCCGGGTTCTGCAGCACGCCCGCCCCGAAATTGGCCATCGCGCTCGCACCTGCGAACATCGATTTCTGCAGTTCATAGGCGTCGTACAGCATCACTTATCCCCGTTGCCCGAACGGACACTACCCGATCACGACGCGGCATAGCAGCATATGGTGGCGGAGCAATGAACATCGCGTTCAGCAAGGCTATGCCGTTGAGGGGCGCGGGACCGGCTGCTAGGGCATGTCGTTATGGCCGAAGAACATCCCGCGCCCGCGCCCAAAGGTCGCCTCGCAAATCTCCGCATCGTCTGGCAGCGCGTGCTGCATTATCCGGTACAAACGGCGCTGGCGGCGCTGGCACTGCTGGTCACGTCGGCTGCGACGATCGCCATTCCCTATGGCTTCAAGCGCGTGATCGATCGCGGCTTCACCGGCGCGGGTGGCGCCGAGGCCGTGGCGACGTCGTTCCATTATCTGCTGATGATCGTCGTCGTGCTGGCGATCGGCACGGCGGTGCGTTTCTATTTCGTGTCGTGGCTCGGTGAGCGCGTCGTCGCCGATATCCGCACGCTCGTGCAGCGGCATCTGCTGACGATGGCGCCGCGTTTCTTCGAGGAAAATCGACCGTCCGAAATCGCGAGCCGGCTGACCAGCGATACCGCGCTGATCGAGGTCGTGGTGGGGACGACGGTGTCGGTCGCGCTGCGCAACGCGCTGACCGGTATCGGCGGCATGATCTATCTGTTCGCGATCTCGCCCAAGCTCGCCGGGCTGCTGATGCTCGGCATCCCGGCGATCATTACGCCGATCGTGCTGCTGGGGCGGCGCGTGCGCAACTTCTCCCGCACGTCGCAGGACCGCGTGGCGGATGTCGGCTCGATCGCGGTCGAAACGCTGTCCGCCATGAAGATCGTCCAGGCGTTCGGCCAGGAAGAGCGCGAAGCCGCACGCTTCGCCGACGCCGTCGCGGCGACCCTTACCGCCGCCAAGCGGCGCATCCTGCTGCGGTCCGTCATGACCTCGATCGTGATCACGCTGATCTTCGGGTCGATCACGCTGGTGCTGTGGGAAGGCGCGATCGACGTCGCCGCCGGGCGGATCAGCGGCGGCGATATCGCCGCTTTCGTGCTGACCGGTGGCATCGTTGCTGGGGCTTTCGGCGCGCTGACCGAGGTCTATGGTGATCTGCTGCGCGGCGCGGGCGCAGCGGGGCGGCTCAACGAACTGCTCCAGCAGGTCGCCGATATTCGTGCGCCCGCGCATCCGGTCACGCTGCCCGAGCCCGCGCGCGGTGCCGTCACGTTCGACCGGGTGACGTTCCGCTATCCGACCCGGCCCGAACTGTCGGCGCTCGACGACTTCTCGCTCGACGTGGCGCCCGGCGAGACGGTCGCCGTGGTCGGGCCGTCGGGGGCGGGCAAATCGACGCTGTTCCAGCTGATCCAGCGCTTCTACGATCCGGACGAAGGCGTGGTGTCGATCGACGGCGTGCCGTTGCCGAGCGCCGACCCCGCCGACATCCGACGCCGCATCGCCATGGTGCCGCAGGAAACCGTCATCTTCGGCGCGTCGGCGCGCGACAATCTGCGCTATGGCGACTGGTCGGCAAGCGATGAGCGGCTGTGGACCGCCGCCGAAGCCGCCAACGCCGCCGAATTCCTGCGCAAGCTGCCCGACGGGCTCGATACCTTCCTTGGCGAAGGCGGGGCGCGGCTGTCGGGCGGTCAGCGCCAGCGCGTCGCGATCGCGCGCGCCTTGCTGCGCGACGCGCCGATCCTGCTGCTGGACGAAGCGACCAGCGCGCTCGACGCCGAGAGCGAGCGGCTGGTGCAGGAAGCGCTTGAACGGCTGATGGCCAACCGGACCACGATCGTCATTGCCCACAGGCTCGCGACCGTGCGCGCGGCGGCGCGCATCATCGTGATGGACGAAGGCCGCATCGCCGAGAGCGGGAGCCACGCCGAACTGATCGCGCAGAACGGCCTCTACGCGCGGCTCGCCAGCCTTCAGTTCAGCGAGGCCTGATAGCGGACCGAGCCCGTCGCCGCGACCACGAATCGCTTGCGCGCCTTTGCGCGGGCGCCATCATCCGGGAACCTTATGGGGAGGGGATGATGGTGGATCGGCTACGTCGGCGGCGAAATCGCTTCGTCTTGCTCGGCGTGCTGGTGGGGCTGCTGGCGGCGGCACCTGCGCCGCGCCCGGCCAATGGCTGGGCGATCCTGGCCCGCGACGACATCAACGCCGCGCACCGGCTGCTGCTCGACAACCATCCGGGATTTGCGCCCGAAGCAGGCGATACCCGGCTGGTCGATGCCGAGCGCCGCGCCTATGCCGCCGCGCGCGCATCGGTCGCAAGTGTCACCTCGCTGGGCGGATACCGGGCGGCGCTCGACCTTTATCTGAACGCGATGGGCGACGGCCATATCGAAGCCTTCCCCAACACCCGCCCGCTGCGTGACCGGTGGCCGGGGTTTCTGGTCGTGCCGCGCGGCAACCGCTGGGAAGTCGTCGAAAGCAGCGGTGACCGCGCGCCCGCCAATGGCAGCATCTGGACCGGCTGCGACCATCGCGAGCCTGAGGCGATTGCCCGTGATCGCATCGGGCGGTTCAAGCCCTGGGTGCTGCCGGCGCATCGCCGGACCAATGGCGCGCTGCTGATGCTCGACCGCGACAATCCCTTTGTTGCCCCGCTCACGACCTGCCGCTTCACGACCGGCGGGACGACCAGCGAGGTCAAGCTCGTCTGGCGCCCGATCACCGCGACCGAAGTCTCCCGCCGGCTGGCGGCAGCGTCGCAACTGGCGCCCGGTCGATTCGACCTGCGCACTGCCCCCGACGGTGCGTTATGGATCGGCTATGGCGAAATGAGCGGCCGGGTCGATCCGCTGCTCGCCGCGCTGGCGAGCGACCCGGAACGGGTCCGGCGCGCGCCCTATATCGTCGTCGATGCGCGCGGCAATCCCGGCGGCGATTCGCGCTTCGCCGATCGGCTGGCCGCGCTGCTGTTCGACGCCGACGTGGTCACCGCCGCCGATCGCAAGGTCGCCGACGACAATGTTCAGTCGTGGCGCGCCTCGCCCGGAAATGCCGCCGACCTGCGCCAGACGGCGCGCGACAACCCGGATGAAGCCGAATGGCTGAACGATCTTGCCCGCCGGATGGACAAGGCGATCGCCGAGCGGCGTAGCTTCACAAGCCCGCTGCCGCCGCGGCCATGGCCTGACGCCGCCGCGCTGCCGCCGTCCGCCGATCCGAAATCGGCGCGCGTCCTGATCCTGAGCGATCCGATGTGCTTCAGTTCGTGCCTGGTGCTGGTCGATCGCTTCCGTCGCTACGGCGCGGCGCATATCGGCCTGCCGAGCGACGTGTCGACGAATTACCTGAGCGGACGGATCGTCGAGCTGCCGTCGGGCCTCTCGCGGCTGATGGTGATGCGCGTCATCGGCATCGGCAGCAACGGCTACACCGTGCCGATCGAACCTGCCGCGCGCTTTGACGGCGACATGACCAACGAGGCCGCGATGATGGCGTGGGTATCGGGATTGCGGCGTGCCGCCCGCTGACCCACTATAGAGTCCTGACAGATCGGGGAGGGACCCAGTGGCACGCGAATTCGACATCATCGTTTATGGCGCAACCGGTTTCACCGGTCGCCTAGTCGCCGAATATCTCGTCCAGTCGGATGCGCGACGCTGGGCGATGGCGGGGCGCTCGCTCACCAAGCTGCAGGAAGTGCGCGACCTGATCGGCGCGCCTGCCGACACCCCGCTCGTCACCGCCAATGCCGATGACCCCGCCAGCCTGCGCGCCCTGTGCGAGCGGACCACTGTGGTGCTGACCACGGTCGGCCCCTATCAGCTTTACGGCAATGATCTGGTCGCCGCCTGCGCGGACAGCGGCACCGCCTATGTCGACCTGTGCGGCGAGCCAGCTTGGATGCGCGAGATGATCGACAAGCACCACGCCCGTGCGCAGGCGACGGGCGCCCGCATCATGTTCAGCTGCGGCTTCGATTCGATCCCCTTCGATCTCGGCGTACTGACCTTGCAGGAAGCAGCCCAAGAGCGCTTCGGCCGCCCCTGCCCGCGGGTGAAGGGCCGCGTGCGGGTGATGAAAGGCGGCTTTTCGGGCGGCACCGCAGCCAGTTTGAAGGCGACGCTGGCCGCCGCCGCACGCAATCCGGGCATCATCGCGCTGCTGACCAATCCGTTCGCGCTGACGCCGGGCTTTAGCGGCCCTAGCCAGCCGACCGGCATGCTGCCCGAATATGACCGCTCGATCGAGGCATGGACGGCGCCGTTCATCATGGCGCCGATCAACACCAAGAATGTCCACCGCACCAATTTCCTGCTCGGTGAGGCCTATGGCGCCGATTTCGTCTATGACGAGATGATGGTCGCGGGGCTGGGCGAGATGGGCAAGGCCGCGGCCGAAGCGATCGCCAAGATCAACCCGCTTGCCGGCGACAAGGGGCCGAAGCCCGGCGAAGGCCCGTCGAAGGAAGAGCGCGACAGCGGCCATTACGACATCCTGTTCGTTGGCGAGATGGGCGGCGGTGAGCGGATCGACGCGGTCGTCACCGGCGACAAGGACCCCGGCTATGGATCGACCAGCAAGATGATCGCCGAAGCGGCGCTTTGTCTGGTCGAGGACGTACCCGACGCCAAGGGTGGCATCTGGACCCCCGGCGCGATCATGGGCGCGCCGTTGCGCAAGCGGCTGATCAAGCGCGCGGGGCTGACCTTTACGGCGGGTTGAGGGCTGCCCGTGTCTGTTTGGGATATGGACAAGCCTGTGCGGTTGCCGTGGGCTTTGCTCCAGGCAACCTTTCCGTTCCTGATGGCCTTCGCGTTCATCATATTCTTCATTAACTCGCCGACCTCGCCGTCGGCGCCCGCGCCGATCGGCCCCTTTGTTGGCTGTTACACAGATGGCCGTAGTAGTATCGTACTCGGCAAGGACGGATTCTTGCGTAGCGAGCAAAAGAGAATTGGACGATTCTATATTGTTGATGCAGTCGGTGGCAAACACGGGCCTCTCATTTCGGCCGAAAATGTTAAGCCTCTACTCGTCGGCGAGACGGTCAAATTTCAACCAGGCGTGAACAATTTGTATTGGGAAATCGACCGTAAAGGCAATCTGAGCATTCTAATACGAGACGGCTATTGGGACTTCAAGAAAACCGCGCTCGCGGTGTGCGAAACATCGTGAATTAGCGACGTTTCTTTCCACCGAGCAAAAACTTGAAATTGAGCATGATTGCGTTGCTCAGTCCGCCGGGGCCAGCTTCGTGTTGCTCGGCGATAATCGACGCGGTGGTGCTGTCGCTCATGCTGAGCGCTGCCATCGCGGGTTTCGGTTCATAGCGGTCGGACAAGGGTTTCAGGCGATAGCGCTCCTCGGTGCTGCGTGATCCGCAAACGGTGACGTCGCTGGCCGATGGATCGGGGCGGCATGGCTGGCGCGCGACCAGTGGCGCGGGGACCGCAGGCCGAGCCGGTCCAGCTATCGAAACTGCGTCGGCGGGGGCTTGTTGAATGGCCATCAGCAGCGCGAGCATCTGCGTTCCTTCGACAAGGCGATCGGGTCAGGCAGCGATGCGATCTGCCTTCAGGACATGCGCGAACAAATAGCTGTCGGGACCGATCTGATGGGGTGGTGTGCCGGTTTCTTCGGCAAGAACGACGCAAATCGCCTCCCAGACGTCGGCATCACGCAGCCGCGCGCCTTGCTGCGCCAAGGTCGCCACATTCCGTACTGCGACGGCGCGCGCCAAGTCGCCGAGCGTGACGAGGTGCTCCGGCAGGCTCAATCGGTCGATGCTGCACAATGTCCCGGATAGCACCAAAATTGCCAGCGACCCGGCAGCCACAAAACTGCTCCCGAACACACTTGCGCCGCACAGGCTGAGGACAGCCGCTAAAGCAAGGAAGCAGCCGATCGTACCGACGCTCGTCAACGGAAAAACTGGCAAGTTCAGGCAGAGAATTCGCTGCATCTCGGCGCGCCATTTCTTCGGGTTCGGCCCGACCAACTGGGCCAAGGGCGTGCTTGGCGTCAGCCCTTTCGCCCGCCCGCCCACCGCGCGGCGCAGACGATAAAAGGTCATTGAAGTCGCACAGGCGTCACCGTCCGACCGATCCGCAAGCTTGTGTCGCAGTGTTTCATGAATGTCCCCGGCCGTGCGCCACTCGCCAACGTCGTCCTGCGTCAACGATATGCCAAAGACGGTTTGAAGCTCCTGAAATACCGCGATGTCGCCATCCTGCGGATCGAGATTTACGGTCGGAACGCTCATCCAGCTCACCCCAGCAGCGCCACCGCCGCGCCCGCCGCGACCGCGAGTCCGCCGAGCAGCATGCCGACCCGGCGGCGACGGCTCTTCGAATAGGCGTCCCACGCGGGCACATCGAGATAATAGCGGTCGTCGGGCGTCGGCACGACGACCTTGGCCGCGACGAAGCGATCGAAGATGCGGCGTTCGATCCGGCGGTCGGACGAAAAGGGGACGGCGGTTTCGGGCGACACGGCATTGGCGGCCATGAAGTGCGAAATCACGGTGCGTCGCGCTTTTGCGACAACGGCGGCGGCGGCTGTGGCCATGAACGTCTCCTTTGCGGTGCTGAGTGTTGCACGGGGATTGGCGGATCGCAATCTGGACCCAAGTCCCTGCCCCACCCCGAGGCCAGGCCCTTCCCGGTTCGTGTCGAGCGCAGTCGAGACACAGGCAACCAGGTCCATTGCTCGTGGCCTGTTTCTCGACTGCGCTCGAAACGAACGGGTCGAAGGGAGGGCACGGGGCGTTAGCGCTTGCGGCCCTGATGCCGGATATTGGCTGGTCGGCCGCGATGCTTGATCACACGCTTGCCGCGATCGGGGGGTGGCGTACGCTGGCCGCTGCCGCCGCCCTCCGCCAGCTCGAAGCGCAGCGCGCCCGACACCGGATTCGCCTCCGCCAGCCGCAGCTTCAGCCGCATGCCCGAACTGTAGCTCGTCCCCGTCTGCTCGCCGACCAGCGCCTTCGCGGCTTCGTCGTACCGGAAATATTCGCGGCCCAGGTCGCGCGCGGGGACCAGCCCGTCGCCGCCCACGCCCTCTACCGTCGCGAAGAAACCGAAATTCTGCACGCCGGTGATCCGCGCATCAAGGACTTCGCCGACCTTCTCGCTCAGGAAGGCGGCGACATAGCGGTCGATCGTGTCGCGTTCGGCCTCCATCGCGCGGCGTTCGAGCATCGAGATCGAGGTGCCGATCTGCTCCATCGCCGCTGCCTCGCCATCGGTCAGCCCGCCGGGGCCGAGCTTGAACGCCGACACCAGCGATCGGTGGACGATCAGATCGGCGTAGCGGCGGATCGGCGAGGTGAAATGCGCATAGGAACCGAGCGCGAGGCCGAAATGGCCGCTGTTGGCGGGGGCATAATAGGCCTGAGTCTGGGTGCGGAGCACTTGCTCCATCACTTGCGGGCGATGATCGACATCGCCGACGCGGTCGAGCAGCTGGTTGAACACGCCCGGCTGGATCACTTGCCCGAGCGCGAACTCGACGCCGAAGGTCTTGAGATAGTCCTTGAGCGCGACGAGCTTTTCGCGCGCGGGCGGCTCGTGGTCACGGTACATCACCGGCGCCTTCTTGCCCTCCAGCGCCTTCGCAGCCGCGACATTGGCGGCGATCATATATTCCTCGATCAGCTTGTGCGCATCGAGCCGCTCGCGCGGGGCGACCGACATGATCCGCCCTTTCTCGTCGAGCATCACCCGGCGTTCGGGCAAGTCGAGTTCGAGCGGGTTGCGCCGCGCGCGGGCAGCGGCGAGCGCGCGCCAGCAGGCCCACAGGGGCTTGAGCGCTGCTTCGACCAGCTCCGGCGCTACTGAACCCGTTGCGCCGTCAATCGCCGCCTGCGCCGCCTCATAGGCAATGTTGGCGCGGATCCGCACGACGGCGCGGGTGAAACGCCAGCTCTTGAGCGTGCCGTTCTTGCCGATCTGCAAATGGCACACGAGCGCCGCTCGGTCCGCCCCGGCCTTCAGCGAACAGACATCCGCCGACAGGATTTCGGGCAGCATCGGCACCACGCGATCGGGGAAATAGACGCTGTTGCCGCGTCGCCGCGCGTCCCTGTCGATCGCCGAGCCGGGGCGGACGTAGAAGCTAACGTCGGCAATCGCCACCACCGCGCGCCAGCCGCCCGCATTCCCGGCGTCGTCGTCGGGCGCCGCCCAGACGGCGTCGTCGTGGTCGCGCGCATCCTCGGGATCGATCGCGACGATTGGCAAGTCGCGCAAATCCTCGCGCCCCTCGCCGAGCGGTTGGCGCGCGGCTTCGGTCGCTTCCTCCAGCGTCTCGGGACTGAATTCGACCGGGATGCCGAGCTTGTGGATCGCGATCATCGAAAAGCTGCGCGGCGCGAACGGATCGCCGAGCCGCTCGGTGACGCGCACGCTGATGCGCGGCGGGCGGCCGGTCTTTTCCGCCAGTACCAGATCGCCGGGCGCGGCATCGCCCGCGTCCGACACCGGAAAATCGCGCCGTTCCTTCTTCTCGACGCCGGTCAGCCAAAGCTTGCCGCCTTCCTGCCGCAACACGCCGAGGACGAGTTCCTCGCCGCGCGCGAGCCGCTTCATCGGATGCGCGATGAAGCCGTTGCCCGCTTCCTCGGTGCGCGCAAGCACGCGGTCGCCGACGCCCAGTGCGCCCCGACCGCGCTCGCGCACGCGCAGGCGCGGCGCGGGCGCCTCGGCGTGCCAGCTTTCGGGCGTTGCCCAGACAGTGCCGTCGTCGGTCACGTCGACGATCCGCAGCACCGTTACCTTGGGGACCCCGCCCATCTTGTGGAACGCGCGCCCGGGCGCCGAATCGATCAGCCCTTCATCGGCCATGTCCTTCAGCAGCGCCTTCAAGGCGATCTTTTCCTGCGCCGACAGGCCGAACGCGCGGGCGATCTCGCGCTTGCCGGCGGGAACGTCCGACGACGCGATGAAATCGAGGATCTGCTTGGGCGTCGGCAGGCCTGGCTTGGGCTTTTTCATGGGTCAGGCATAGGCGGTTTGCGCTGGCGCGCCAAACAGCGGTGGAGAAATTGCTGCGCTGCGGCTATCGGACACCGGTGACATACGACCTGCTCATCGTCGGCGGCGGCATCAACGGCACCGCGATCGCGCGCGAGGCCGCGCTCAACGGGCGATCGGTGCTGCTGCTCGAGCGCGACGACCTCGCCAGCCACACCTCATCGGCGTCGACCAAGCTGATCCACGGTGGCCTGCGTTACCTCGAATATTATGAATTCAAGCTGGTGGCCGAGGCTTTGCGCGAGCGCGAGCGGCTGGTGCATGCGGCACCGCACATCATCCATCCGATGCGCTTCGTGCTGCCGCATGACGGCGCGCGGCCGTGGTGGTTCCTGCGCGCCGGGCTGATCCTCTATGATCTGCTCGGCGGCAAGATGTCGCTGCCGCGTTCGCGGGGGCTGCGCGCGAGCGACACCGATCTGCGCGCGCCGCTCAAGGATGCCGCAAAGGGCTTCGTCTATTCGGATGCGTGGGTCGATGATTCGCGGCTGACCTTGCTCAACGCGCTCGATGCCGCGGCGAACGGCGCGGAGATCGCGACACGCACCGCGCTGCTGTCGGCGCGGCGCGAGGACGATGTATGGCGTGCAACACTTTCCGACGGGCGCGAGGTGACCGCGCGCGGTCTCGTCAACGCGGCAGGCCCCTGGGTGGCCGAGACGCTCGGACTGCTCGGCGTCAATGCGCGTAGCGGGGTGCGGCTGATCAAGGGCAGCCATATTGTCGTGCCCCGGCTGTTCGAGGGCGATCAGGCCTATATCCTGCAGCAGCCCGACGGGCGGATCGTCTTCGCCATCCCCTATGAAGGCGCCTTCACCGAAATCGGCACCACCGACGTGCCGGTCGAGCGGCCCGAGGACGCGGTGATCGACGCGGACGAAATCGCCTATCTCTGCGCGGCGGTGAACCGGCATTTCACGAAGCAGATCAGCCCCGCTGACGTCCGCTCGACCTGGTCGGGGGTGCGCCCGCTCTACGACGACGGCGCGAGCGAAGCGAAGGCGGTGACGCGTGACTATGTGCTCGAAGTCGACACGACCGGCCCGGTGCTGTTGAGCGTGTTCGGCGGCAAGATCACGACGGCGCGGCACCTGGCCGAGGAAGCGGTGGGCAAACTTGCGACGCCGATGCGCTTTACCGCGCGGCGTGTGACCCGCGACCGGACATTCCCGGGTGGCGACACCGGACCGTTCGACGCATTCCTCGCCGATGTCCGCAGGCGATGGCCCTTCCTGGGCGACGCGCGCAGCGAGCGGATGGCGCGCGCCTATGGCACGATGCTGCACGACATGTTGCGCAACATCGCCGACGAAGCGGCGCTTGGCGAAGCATTCGGCGCGGGCTTTACCGAAGTCGAAGCGCGCTGGATGCACGACCGCGAATGGGCGCTTTCGCCCGACGACGCGCTGATGCGGCGGAGCAAGATCGGGCTGCATCTGACCGCCGATGAGCGCGCGGCGTTTGAAAGCTGGTGGGCGAATGCCTATCCGCGCTGAATGACGTTCCAGGTTGCCGCGCTCTACCGGTTCGCCCGCTTCGCCGATCCCGTCGTGCTGAAGGGACCGATCGAGGCGCTGTGCAGGGCGCACGGCATCAAGGGCACACTGCTGCTCGCGACCGAGGGCCTGAACGGCACGCTGGCCGGGACCACCGACGCGATCGCCGCGCTGATCGGCCACCTGCGCACCCTGCCCGGTTGCGCCGATCTCGACGTCAAATATGCGACGGCCGAGGCGATGCCGTTCCACCGCCTGAAAATCCGTGTGAAACGCGAGATCGTGACGATGGGCGTGCCTGTCGATCCACTGTCGATCGTCGGCACCTATGTCGACCCTGCCGACTGGAACGCGCTGATCGACGACCCCGACACGATCGTGATCGACACGCGCAACGATTACGAAGTCCGCATCGGCAGCTTCGCACGCGCGATCGACCCCGGCACGCGCGCGTTCAGCGACTTTCCCGGCTGGGCAGCCGAGCAACGCGCGGCGATGGCGGGCAAGAAGGTGGCGATGTTCTGCACCGGCGGCATCCGCTGCGAAAAGGCGACGGCATTGCTGAAGGAACAGGGCGTCGAACAGGTGTTCCACCTGAAAGGCGGTATCCTGAAATATCTGGAGGATGTGCCCGCAGCGGAGAGCCGCTGGCACGGCGAATGTTTCGTGTTCGACGAACGCGTCGCGGTCGGTCATGGTCTCGCCCCCGGCACCCACGCACTTTGCCGCGCCTGCCGCATGCCCGTCAGCGCCGAGGATCGCGCATCGCCGCTGTTCCAAGAAGGCGTCGCCTGCCCGGCCTGCCACGGCACCCGCACGCCCGAACAGCGCGCCGGCTATGCCGAGCGCCACCGTCAGGCGAAGCTCGCCGAAGCGCGCGGCGAACCCCATGTCGGTGCGGTCCATGACAAGTAACGATCGCGCAGATCGCTTCTTTGTCATTTCGGGCTGCTCCGGCGGCGGCAAATCGACGTTGATCGAAGCGCTAGCTGCGCGCGGCTATGCAACGATCGAAGAGCCGGGCCGCCGGATCGTTCGTGCAGAACTTGCTGGTGCTGGCCTCGCGCTCCCCTGGCGCAACCTTGCCGCCTTTGCCGACCGGGCCATCGCACTTGCCAAATCAGATCACCGAACCGCGCAGACATTTGAAGGGCCGGTGTTCTTTGACCGTAGCCTGATCGATGCCGTTGCCGCGCTTGAGTACGCAACCGGCGCCTCAGCGGCCGGTCTGGTCGGCGGGTTTCGCTATAACAGCAGAGTCTTTCTGGCGCCGCCGTGGCCTGAAATCTACATCAGCGACAGCGAGCGTCCGCACGATTTCGCCGAGGCCGTGGCCGAATATGCTCGGCTAAATGCCATTTATCTGCGCATGGGATACACGGTGATCGACGTTCCAAAGGCGGCCGTCGCCGAGCGGGTAGACTTCATACTGGCGCAGATCGGTGCGCCAAATCAGGCTGGTTGAGCGCCACGCGGCGGTGGGGCATGAAGCGGCCCATGAAAATCGCGATCTGCATTCCCCGATACGGCGACACCAAAGGCGATTTCGCGATCAGCCTGGCGCGGATGGTCGCGTTCAGCCTCATGGCGCCCGCCCCGACGGGCGCGCCGCTCCAGATCGAGGTGTTCTCGGTCTCCTCATCCGACCTGCCGCACAGCCGCACCGAACTCCTCAAGATGGCGATCGGCTGGCAGGCGCGATACCTGCTCTGGCTCGACAGCGATCATGTCTTTCCGCCCGACACATTGCTGCGACTGCTGGCGCACAAGCTGCCGGTGGTCGGCTGCAACCAGCCGCGGCGCGCCTATCCGACCGGTCCGGTCGCGGTCCGGCTGAACGCCGCCGGGCAGATGGAGCATGTCTGGACCACCGAAGCGCTCGCGCGGGCCCGCGCGGTCGAGGAAGTGTGGCACGTCGGGCTGGCGCTTTGCCTGATGGACATGAACATCCTTCACCAGGTGAAGGCGCATGTCGAAAAGGGCGTCGGCTGGGCGCATTGGCAGCCGTTCGATCGCAAGCTGCTGCCCGGCACCAACGCACGCATGGGCGAGGACGTATCCTTCTTCCGCGAGCTGACCGAGGCGGGGGTCAAGGTCTATATCGACCACGCGCTGTCGTGGGAGGTCGGGCACATCCACGAACGCGTGATCACCAACGCGGACGCCGAAGCGCAGAAGGACGCCTGGCTACGCGGCCAGCGTTAGCGGGCCGCAAGGCGCACCGGCGGCACGTCGCCGCAGCGTTCCATCACGCCGTCGATCATCGCCACCAGCCGGTCGCGCGCGGCGCCGATGCCGGCCGGATCATTGCCACGATCGCGGGTCTCGACATTGACATAGGCAAGGCCGTGCTGGACCGCGTAATTGGACAGCGATCCGTCGCTGGAGGAAACGCGTTCGAACATGACATTGTACCGCGCGGCGACAAATGCCGGACCACAGATCGCGCTCGCCTGCGGTCGAGCGGCGAGAAAAGGCACCAGCGCCAGGCTGTCGTCGTCGTCGAACGGCCAGCGTGCATCAGGGGCGGCGACGGGGTGCCAGCGCTGCGAACAGAGCCGGATCGAGATGTTGCCGCCGCCCTGCCCGCGCCGACCCCCGCAGCCGGTCAGGCCGGGATCGAAATCGGGCTCGTTGGTGTGGAGCGCGACGATCAGCCGCTTGGCCCCCGTCCCCAGATCGCCGAGCACCGCGCCGACATAGCCCGGATTGCGGTCGAAGAAATGCCGGTTGGGGTCGATCGGCCGCCCGCCGGTGAACCAGTTGAACCGCGCGCTGTCGTCGTCGTCGCTTGCGCCGCTGTCGACAACGATCGCGACACCGCCATAGCTGCGCAGCGCAACCAGCATCGCTGCGAAGGTCGCATTCTCGTTGTCGTGGGTGACGACCCACAGCGGACCGTCGGGCCGCACATCATTGGCGATGCGGAACAAGCGCCAGCTGACCGGTCCTTCCTCTACCGCCAACCGTGTGACGCTGAGTCCCTGCCACAGCGCCGGCTCGCGGTGCCGGGCGAAATCGGCATCGGCGATGGTCAGCGGATCGATCGGCTCGCGCGCAATCGGCGTCGCCGCGCCGGCGACACCCGCCAACAGCCAGGCGAATGCCGCCCCGGCCCAGGCCCTGCGCCAGCGGCGCCCGATCGGATCATGACGCCGCCGCACGCGAAGCAAGATGCAACTGTTCGCGCGCGCCGACAATCGCCTGAAACCGGCCGCGCGCCGATTGTCCCCAATCGGTACGCTGTCACCGCGACTCAATAAGCGCGGCCGACCAGTACCCGTTCGACTGCGGGTGCGCCGGTGAAGATGCACGGCCCGTCGGCAGGTGCCGCATCCATCGGCACATTGCGTAGCGTCAGCTTCAGCGCCTTCAACCGCTCGACGACCTTGTCGAGCTCGGCGCCGGTCGGCTTCGCCCATTGGATCTCGAGCCAGCCCGGCTTGGTTTCGCTTTCGGCAAAATATGATTCGAGATCGGCGAAGTCGGTCACGTCGCGGCGGATGTTGGCCTCCAGCCGCTCGCGCGCTTCATGGTGCAGTGATGCCTGCACTTCGGCCAGCAACGCCGCCGCGCCATCGACGAAATCGCCTCGCGCGACGATCGACGAGTCGAGCTTGCCATCCTGGCGGTAGAGTCGGTCGCGGCGCACCACGCTGACATTGCCGCCCGCGACATCGCGGCCGCCTACTTCGACGATCACCGGCGCGCCCTTCTTCACCCAGCTCCAACGCTTGGTCGCGGCCTTGGTGGGCTTCAGATCGAGCAGCGCGCGCACCGGCTCGCCGAACGCGGTCAGCGCGGCCAGTTCGGCCTGCAGCGCCTTGCAGTAATCGACGACGGCCTCGTCCTCGGGCGCATCGCGCAGCATCGGCACGATCACGATCTGCCACGGCGCGACACGCGGCGGCACCCGCAGGCCGTCGTCGTCGCCGTGCACCATGATCAGCCCGCCGATGATCCGGGTCGACATGCCCCAGCTGGTCGTCTGCGCGAGTTCCAATTGCCCTTCGGCATTCTGGAAGCGGATGTTCTGCGCGCTCGAGAAATTGGTGCCGAGGAAATGGCTGGTGCCGGCCTGCAGCGCCTTGCCATCCTGCATCATCGCTTCGATCGAATAGGTCGCGACCGCGCCGGGGAAGCGCTCATTCTCGGGTTTCTCACCCGCGATCACCGGCAGCGCGACACAATCCTCCGCGAAGCTGCGATAGACTTCGAGCATCTTGAGCGTCTCTTCGCGTGCCTCGGCTTCGCTCGCGTGCGCGGTATGCCCTTCCTGCCACAGGAATTCGGCGGTGCGCAGGAACATGCGGGTGCGCATTTCCCAGCGCACGACATTGGCCCATTGGTTGATCAGCACCGGCAGGTCGCGCCAGCTCTGCACCCAGCGCGCAAAGGCGGTGCCGATCACCGTTTCCGACGTCGGCCGCACGACGAGCGGTTCCTCGAGCTTCGCCGCAGGATCGGGCACGAGCCCGCCCTTGCCATCCGCGATCAGCCGGTGGTGCGTAACGACCGCCATTTCCTTGGCGAAGCCGTCAACATGCTCGGCTTCCTTTTCGAAATAGGACAGCGGGATGAACAGCGGAAAATAGCAATTCTCATGGCCTGTCGCCTTGATGCGATCGTCGAGCAGCCGCTGGATGCGTTCCCAGATGCCATAGCCCCACGGCCGGATAACCATGCAGCCGCGTACCCCCGATTCCTCGGCGAGATCGGCTTCGGTGATGACGGCCTGGTACCATTCGGCGAAATTGGCGTCGCGGGTGACGGAAAGGGCGTGCTTGATCATGGGCCTCGCGATAACGCGTGCCGCGCGATCCGTCACCCCGGACTTGTCCCGCAACGCAGCATGGCCCAAGGACAGGCATGGCCGACGCATCCGCCGATCGCATCCTGTTCGCCGTCGCGCTCCGCCTTGGGTCGGTGTTCCTGTTCCAGTGCATGAACAGCGCGATCAAGCTTGCCGAGGCAGCGGGCGCGACGCTGGGCGAAATCCTGTTTTACCGCCAGTTCGGTGCGGCGTGCCTGATCACGCTGGTGATAATGCAGGGTCCGGGGCTCGCGTCGATCCGCACCCAACGCTTCGGCGCGCATGTCTTGCGCGCGGTGATGGGGCTGACGGCGATGGTGTTCACCTTCACCGCGCTGCTCGCGCTACCGCTTGCCGAATCGACGACGATCGCCTTTTCGATGCCGATTTTCGCGACGATTCTGGGTGCGCTGGTGCTGAAGGAGCCTACGGGCTGGCATCGCTGGGCCGCCGTGCTCGCGGGCTTCATCGGCGTGTTGATCGTTGCGCAACCCGGCAGCGGGCATTTCCCGCTGTGGGGTGCGCTCAGCGGACTGGCGGCCGCCTTCACGACCGCGAGCGTCTCGATCCTGCTGCGCCAGATCGCCAAGACCGAAGCGACGATGACGACGGTGTTCTGGTTCTCCGCACTGTCGGTGCTGCCGCTCGGGATTGTCTATCTGTTCGTTGCAAAGCCGCACGATCTGACCGGGTGGGCGATGCTGGCGGCGGTCGGCATCCTCGGCGGGATCGCGCAGATCTTCATGACATCGTCGATCCGCTACGGCCCGGTGTCGCTGGTGGTGCCGATGGATTATTCGTCTTTGCTTTGGGCGACGTTGTTCGGCTGGCTGTTGTTCAACGCACTGCCGACACCGATGACGTGGATCGGCGCCCCGATCATCATCGCGAGCGGCCTCTACATCGTGTGGCGCGAACATGTCCGCCGTCGCCCGGTGACCGACGAGGCGGTGACGGCTTAGGCGCGGCGATAGACAAGGATCAGGTTGTTCGCCGGCATCTCGATCAGGCGATCGAGCGTGCAGTGCGCGCCCGCCGCCGTCACGTCCTCGACACTGCGCAAGCCCCAGCGCGGGTCGCGGCTCTTGAGCGACCGGTCGAATGCTTCGTTGCTCTCGGCGGTTGGCACGCCGGCGCGGCGGAACGGGCCGTAGAGGATCAGTGGCGCACCAGGGACCAATAGCCGCGCGGCGCCCGCGAGCAGGCCCAGCGTCGCTTCCCAAGGCGCGATATGGACCATGTTGATGCACAGCACTGCGTCCGCGGCGTCGACCGGCCAGCCATCGGCGGCAGCATCGAGCGTCAGCGGTGGCCGGACATTGGCCAGCCCCTCGCTCCATGCCGCGATCGAGGCGAGCGCGGTCGCATCGGGATCGCTCGGCTGCCAGTCGATCGTCGGGAACTCCTGGGCAAAATAAGCCGCATGCTCACCGCTGCCGCTCGCGATTTCGAGCACAAGGCCCGCAGGCGGCAGCAGCCCGCGCAAGACCTCGGCAATCGCGCCACGATTGCGCAGCGTCGCGGGCGCATGCTTCTTCACATCACCCCGATCCTCGGCAACGATCCAGGGAGTCGGATCGGCCATCAGGCGGTATGCCGCGCGGCCAGCAGCGCGCTACCGCGCCGCCAGAGTTCGATCCGCTGCGCGGTGAACAGCCCGAAACCGAACATCACAAGGATGTCCGTGACCGCGAAGACACTGACATGCCATGCCGCTGCTTCGGCCTCGCCCAGCGAGCGCACACCGAACCGGATCGCGATCAGGAGGACGATAAATAGGATGGCGAGCGGCGATTCGCGCTGGCTGAGCGCATGGCTGTCGGGGTCGATCGACAGGCGCACCATCCGCCCTCGCTGCCACCCGAGCGCGGCCCCGATCGCCAGCGCGGCGCCGCACGCTGCCCAGATCGTCGGCGTCGGCGACGAGATATAGAGCAGCGACGCCGCCAGCGCGCCGTACAACGCCGGCACCACCCACAGCCATTCGAGCTGCAGCCGCCGTCCGCGCGTCATACGCCGCAGCCGCATCGCGAGCACGAACGCCACCAGTGCGATCAGGACGATCGTGCCGACAAGATTGTTCGGATGCACCGGATCGGTCATGTCAGTCCTTCCGCGCGCCCAGCCGGAATCCGCGGCTCAGCAGCAGATGAAGAAACAAGCCCGCGGGTCCGGCAAGGAAGGTCAACAGCAGCACCGGCGCCTGCACGAAGCGATTGATGCCGCGCGCGTCGCTGTCCTCGGCAATCCACAGCCCTGCGAACAAATCGAGCGCGAGATAATGCGTCCAGCCGGTCACCACGCCGCCATCGCTCGCAAAGATCGCGCGGATGCCAGCGATCGTCGAGAAATCGGGCGCCTGTCCGCGCGGCTCGCCGAACCCGACCGTCAGCGCGGTGCCGACCAGAACGACGTAGAAAAGGCTCAAACCCCCCGCCCCCGCCAGCGGCAGCTGGCCGATCGCGCCGGGCCAGCGCGGCGCAACGATCAGCACCAGCCACAGCAGCAGCGCGACGGTGTTGACGAGAGTGAAGACGCTTGACCACGACAAAGACATTCCCCGCTTATCCGCCCGCACCCTAATTATCTGCCGGGGCCGGCGCCAGCCGCGATCAGCCTGCGTCGGTCACGATTTCCTGACGCACCTGGGCATGCGCCAGCAGCGCGAACAGGCCGCTGCCGCCCACGATATTGCCGACCAGCGTCGGCAGCGCGAAACCCGCCGTCACCGCACCAATGCTCGCCTTTCCTGCCAGGACCAGCACCCACATCTGGGTCGAGCCTGCGACGATATGGCTGAAATGGCCGAGTTCGATCACCGAAGTGACCAGGATGATCATCCACAGCTTCTGCGCCTGCGCGCTCGGCAGCGTCCAGACCAGCATCGCGATCAGAAACCCCGCCGGAACCGCGCTGAAGAATGTCGCGGCGGGGGAGCGCGAAAGGACCGGCATCGACACGTCGATCATCGCTTGCGTCAGCGCGGCATTGCTGAGGCCACCTGCAGTGGCATAGCTCGCAAAAGCCAGCGTGCCGACGAAGTTCGACGCCAGCACGATCGCCCACAGGCGGCCGGTGCGCATGAAGCTGCTTGCCGTGGGATGCGTTGCCAGAGGGATGATCGCCGTCACCGTGCTTTCGGTGAAGAGCTGCAATCCCCCCATGATGGTGAGCACGAAGCCGAACGAATAGCCGAACGCGGCGAGAAACGGTCGCCATGGCGTATCGGGCAGTTCCTGATGGAGGACCGCGACCCCGAGCACCGAGACACTGATCGCCAGCCCCGCTGCCAACCCCGACCACATGAGCGACAGCGCCGGGCGTTCGAGTTCGTCGATCCCCTGATGCCGGACGACTTCGTGGATCAGTCGGGCGGGCAAGGACAAGCGTTCGTCGACCTGACGCTTTTCGCTCCGATCGAGCGGGACTTTCCGCTTTTCCGCCTCAGCACTGCGGTCGTCGGATTTGGGCTTCGTCGCGCCGGGCATGTCGGCATTCACGGACGGGCTGCCGCTTGTGCCGCCGGCAATGCCTTGGTGCCGGGCGGCGTGCTCGCGTAATAGCTCGCAATCGCCATGATCTGGTGATCGCTAAGGTCGTGCGCGATCCGGTTCATCGGATTGACGCTCCCGCTCGATCCGCGCCCGCCGGCCTTGAAGGCGCGCATCTGGTCGATGAGGTAGCGCGCCGACTGCCCCTCGAGCCTGGGCACGGCCTTGCCGACCGCGCGGGTGATGCCGTGGCAGCTCGTGCAGGCACCGACGCCCCGCGCCCTGTCGCCATAGGCAACGATCCGGGCACCGAGTGCGCGCCGTGCCGCGTCGACCGGCCCGCCGACTGCGGCCTTGGCGAGCAGATTGCCGTAATAGGCGGCAAGGCCATCGATCTGTTGCGGCGACAACTGCGTCGCGATCGTCTGCATATAGGCGCTCTTGCGCTGGCCGGTCGCAAAGGCGGTGAGCGTGTCCCTCAGATAGGTTGTCGTCTGGATCGTCAGATTGGGAAAGGCGCCATCGGGACGCCCGGCGCCATCCGCGCCGTGACAGGTCGCGCAGGTCGATCGCGGGTCCGCCGCGTCGGCGAAGGCATCGAAGCCGTACGCCGGTCGCGCATAGCGATGCTCGCCGTCGCTCGGCTGGTCGGGCGCGTAAAGCGCATAGCCGTGCAAACGGCCCGGCGCACTGAACGCAAGGCCGGGAGGCGGTGCCTGCGGCGCGGGCGCGTCGCCGCGCGACCACTCGCGGAACTGCTGATAGCTGGCCTGTGGCATGGCCTTCAGGAATGCGACCATGGGCCACACTTCATCGGGACGTGACTGCGCCGGCCAAGCGGGCATCGCGCTGTACTTGATGCCGTGGAGGACGATGTAATGCAGCTCGGCCGGGGTGAACTGGTCCACCACGGCAGGCAGATATTGCGGCTGGGGTCGCATCATCAGCGCGACCGGATTCTGGCCCAGTCCCGGCGCGCCGTGGCAATGCGCACAGGCGGTCGCGTAATAGGCCGCTCCCTTCATCACCATCGCCGGGCTGTCGAGATCGGCCGGGACGGCTTGCGCATCGGCATGATGTGCAACCGAGCGCCGGAACGCATAATGGAGTGTGTCGGCCCAACCTTCGGGATGCGGCGTCGACGCGCTGAGATCGGCGACACCCGAGATGAGGACCAGCACCGCAATGACGACGATCACGCCCGCGCAGGCGAGGATCGGTCCGGCCCATTGCAGCGCCGCGCGCGGAAACAGCAGACGGTACATGGACGCATCCCGTAACGACGGTGATGCGTCCCAAACCGCTGCGCTTCGCTGTTGGTTCCCGCTTGGCCCTATTCCGCCGCGATCGGCAGCGTCGGCTCCTTCCAGACCAGCACCGGCTTGCGCGCCGCCAGCGTCTCGTCGAGGCGTGCGCGCGGCGCGAAATGCGGGGCGGACTTCAAAGCAGGGTCGCCCGCCTTGGCGCGCTCGGCGACGCTGCGCAGCGCGCCGATGAACTGGTCGAGCGCGGCCTTCGATTCGGTCTCGGTGGGCTCGACCAGCATCGCGCCGTGAACGACGAGCGGGAAATAGACCGTCATCGGGTGGAAGCCCTCGTCGATCAGGCCCTTGGCGATGTCGAGCGTCGTGAAACCTTCGGCCATGCCGTCGTCGCTGAACAATGCTTCGTGCATGCAAGGCCCGCTCGCCGCAAACGGCGCATCGAGCACGCCCTCCAGGCTGCGCAGCACATAATTCGCATTGAGCACGGCGTCCTCGGCGACCTGCCGAAGACCGTCGGCGCCGTGGCTGAGGATATAAGTGAGCGCGCGGGTGAACATGCCCATCTGGCCATGGAAGGCGGTCATCCGGCCGAAGGTGTCGGGGTGACGCTCGCCGACCGATTCTTCTTCGACCAGCGTGATGTGCCCGTCGGCATAGCGCTCGGTGAAGGGCAGCGGGCCATAGGGCGACAGCGCTTCCGACAGCACCACCGGCCCCGACCCGGGACCACCGCCGCCGTGCGGGGTGGAGAAGGTCTTGTGCAGGTTGATGTGCATCGCATCGACGCCGAGGTCGCCCGGTCGCACACGGCCGACGATCGCGTTGAAATTGGCCCCGTCGCAATAGACATAGCCGCCCGCTGCATGGACCGCGTCCGAAATTTCCTTCAGGTCGCGCTCGAACAGGCCGCAGGTGTTCGGGTTGGTGATCATCACGCCCGCGACATCCGGCCCAAGCCGGCCCTTCAGCGCATCCACGTCGACGCGCCCCTCGGGCGTTGCGGGAATGTCCTCGACGCTGAAGCCCGCGAAGGCGGCGGTCGCCGGGTTGGTGCCGTGCGCGCTTTCGGGCACCAGGATGACCTTGCGGTGCCCTTCGCCGCGCGCTTCGAGCGCCGCCTTGATGCACAGGATGCCGCACAGCTCGCCGTGCGCGCCGGCCTTGGGGCTCATCGCGACGCCGTGCATGCCGGTGAGCTTGATCAGCCACACCGCTAGCTCGTTGATGACGCCGAGCGCCCCTTGCACCGTATCGACCGGCTGAAGCGGATGGATGTCGGCGAAACCGGGAAGCCGCGCCATCTTTTCGTTGAGGCGCGGGTTGTGCTTCATGGTGCAGCTGCCGAGCGGGAAGAAACCGAGGTCGATCCCGTAATTCTGGCGCGAGAGGCGCGTGTAATGGCGCACCGTTTCGGGCTCGGATAGCCCGGGCAGGCCGATTGCGCCTTCGCGCGCCAGACCACCGAGCCGGTCGGCGACCGGAGTCACATCGGCAATGTCGACCCCGGTCGTGTGCGTGTCACCGATTTCGAAGATCAGCGCTTCTTCGAGCATCAGTGCCTTGTTGCCGGTAAACGTTGCCGGCGCGGCGGCGCCCGCGCTGCCCATTTCCGGCCGCCAGCCGCTTGCGTTGATCGTCATGCCAGCACCTCTTCGAGCGCAGTTGCGAGGGTTTCGATGTCTTCGAGCGTCGTTGTCTCGGTCACGGCGACAACAAGGCCGTGGTCGAGTTCGACCGACGCCGGATAGAGCCGCCCGAGCGAGACGCCCGCCAGAATCCGCCGGTCGGCGAGCTGGCGCACGATCGGCCGCGCGGTCTTTGGCAGCACCAGCGTGAATTCGTTGAAAAAGCTGTCGTTGACCAGGCGTACCCCCGGCACCTTGGCCAGCCGCTCGGCCGCCGTCACCGCCAGCGCGTGGTTGACGCCCGCGAGCTTGCGCAGACCCGCTTCGCCGAGCAGCGTCATGTGGATCGAAAAGGCCAGCGCGCACAGCCCCGAATTGGTGCAGATGTTCGACGTCGCCTTTTCGCGCCGGATGTGCTGCTCGCGCGTCGAGAGCGTCAGCACGAAACCGCGCTTGCCGGTCGCGTCGACAGTTTCGCCGCACAGCCGACCCGGCATCTGGCGCAGATATTTCTCCTTCGCCCCGAACAGGCCGACATAGGGCCCGCCGAACTGCAGGCCGACGCCGATCGACTGGCCTTCGCCAACGACGATGTCCGCATCCATTTCGCCCGGCGATTTGATTGCGCCCAGCGCCACCGGCTCGGTGACGACCGCGATCAGCAGCGCTTTCTGCGCGTGGCAGGCATCGGCGAGCGGGCGTAGATCGGCGACACGGCCGAGAATGTCCGGGTACTGCACAACCACGCAAGAGGTATCGCCGTCGATAGCCGCGATGAGCGCGTCGATATCGGTTTCCGCGGTCAGCGTCGGCAGCGACGTTTCCAGCAAGTCGCCGGTGTATTTCGCCATCGTGCGCGCAACCGAGACATAATGCGGGTGCAGGCCGCCCGACAGGATCGCCTTGCCGCGCTTGGTGATGCGCCGCGCCATGCCGATCGCTTCCCAGCAGGCGGTCGAACCATCGTACATGCTGGCGTTCGCGACATCGGTGCCGAGCAGCCGCGCGACCTGCGTCTGGAACTCGAACAGCATCTGCAGCGTGCCCTGCGCGATTTCGGGCTGATAGGGGGTATAGGCGGTCAGGAACTCGCCGCGCTGGATCAGGTGGTCGACGCTCGCGGGCACATGATGACGATACGCCCCGCAGCCGAGGAAGAACGGCACTTCGCCCGCGACCAGATTCTTGGCCGCCAGCGCGCGCATGTGCCGCTCGACCGCCATCTCGCTGGCGTGGCGGGGCAAGTCGCGGATCGGGCCGTCGAGCCGCGCGGCTTCGGGCACATCGACGAATAGATCGTCGATCGACGCGGCACCGATGGTGGCAAGCATCGCCTCGCGGTCAGGCTGGGTAAGCGGCAGGTAGCGCATTTTTTTCTCCAAGCCCCTCCCCTTCAGGGGAGGGGTAGGGGGTGGGGGATGTCTCAGCGAGCCGTGCACTTGCGGAAAGTCCCCACCCCAACCCCTCCCCTGAAAGGGAGGGGCTAAAGTAATTACAGCTTCGCGACGAAGGCCTGATAAGCGGTTTCGTCCATCATGCCCTCGACTTCGCTCGGGTCGCTGAGCGTGAGCTTGAAGAACCAGCCGTCGCCTTCGGGGTCCTCGTTGACCAGGCCCGGCGTGTCGGCGAGTGCGGCATTGCCCTCGATCACGGTGCCCGACACCGGCGAATAGACGTCCGACGCGGCCTTGACCGATTCGACCACGGCGGCTTCGTCGCCCTTGGTCACTTCTTTGCCCTCTTCAGGAACGTCGACGAACACGATGTCGCCGAGCTGCTCCTGCGCATATTCGGTGATGCCGACGGTGCCGATCTCGCCGTCGAGCTCGACCCATTCATGATCTTCGGTAAAATAGCGGCTCATTCAGGCCTCCTGTCAGCGGACATAGCGGTGGGGGACGAAAGGCATCGCGGTGACGATGCCGGTGTGGGTCTTGCCGCGCTGGGCAAGAGTGATCCTCGTGCCGGGCGCGGCGAGCGCGAGCGGAACATAGGCCATGGCGATCGGCGCGCCGACGCTCGGGGCAAAGCCGCCCGAGGTGACCTTGCCGACTTCGGCGCCGCTGGCATCGAGGACCGTCGCGCCTTCTCGCACCGGCTGCTTGCCCTCGACGAGCACACCGACGCGTTTCAGCGCGGGACCGTTTTCGCGCTCGGCGAGGATTCGGGCGGCGCCCGGAAAGCTCGCCTCTTCGCGCCGCCGCTTCGACAGCGCAAAGCCCAGATCGGCCATGATCGGCGTCGTCTGGGTATCGAGGTCATGGCCATAGAGCGGCAGTCCCGCCTCCAGCCGCAGCGAATCGCGCGCGCCGAGGCCGATCGGCTTGACCTCGGGCTGGGCACAGAGCGCCTCGGCCAGCGCTTCGACGGCTTCGGCGGGCACCGAAATCTCGAAACCGTCCTCGCCGGTATAGCCCGACCGGCTGATCCACAGCGTGGTGCCGTTCCAGTCGAACGATGCCGCCGTCATGAACACCAGCGAGTCGACCCCCGGCACGATCCGCGCGAGCGCGTCGACCGCCTTCGGGCCCTGCAACGCCAGCAGCGCCTGTTCGTCGAGGTGATTGAGCCGAACGTCGTCGGGGAGATGCTCGACCAGATGGGCGATGTCGTCGGCCTTCACCGCGCCATTGACGACCATGTAGAAGGCCGCGCCTTCGAAGGCACCGCCGCCAAGCCGCGTGACCATCAGATCGTCGAGGATCCCGCCACTGTCGGCGAGCAGCAGCGAATAACGCATCCGGCCGGCGACAAGGCCGGCGACGTCGCCCGGCAACAACTGTTCGAGCGCCGCCGCGACATCAGCGTCGCCTTCGGCGAAAAACAGCAATTGCCCCATGTGGCTGACATCGAACAGGCCCGCGTTCTGGCGCGTCCACAGATGTTCGGCCATGATCCCTTCATACTGGATCGGCATGTGATAGTCGGCGAATTCGACCATCCGCGCACCCCGCGCGCGGTGCCACGAATCGAGCGGCAGCGTTTCGATCGTATCGATGAAATCGATTTGGTCGTTCACACGCAGGGCCTTCCGTTCAGATGGATGACGGCATGCCATCGCCGGTTGCCCGACCCTGGCCAGCCGCCCCCTCTGTCACGGAACCTGAGAGCTTTCGCCGCGCGGCCGTCGGGCCGTGTTGGCTTACCCCTTCGGTGGGCATCGCCGTGATCTGCGCTGCCGCTTTCCAGAGTGTCCTTGCGCGTGCGGTCCCGATTGCCTGAGAGATTCCGGGGCGGTTGCTCCTTCGGCGGTGGCTCGGAGCCACGCTCTCCCGCATGCGCTCAAGGCTGAAAGCCTTCGACGCGCCAAGCTTTGACGCGCCGCAGCAAGCGAGTCAACGCCGCTTGGCTATCGCGTGGCGTTATATTTCAGCTGTTCGCTGGTCAGCTGGAAACCGACCAGTGCCTCGAAGGTCGCGCGCTGCACAGCGGCGCGAATGTTGGGGCGCGCGAGCGGGTCGATCGCGGCATCTTCGTTACCGGCCTTGCGCGGACGCGTCAGCTGCTTGCGGATGTCGGGCGGCAAGGTCGCGGCTGATCGCAGGACATTGGCAGTCGCCTGGCCGCTCGCCGTGGCGCGCGCCTGACCGTCGTCGAAATGGACCGAAACCCGGCTGACCCGCTTCGACACCACCACCGTGCCGCCCTGCAGCACGGTCACGAAATAGGGGAGCACGACATCGCGCGCGCCCTGCACATTCGTCCGCCGCGCCTGGACATCGAAGGTGATCGCCGTCGACACATCGGCGCCGACATCGCTGCAGGTCGAGCGGACGTGGGTCAGCGTCGCGGTTACGTCGAGTGCCGACTGGTCATCGCTCGTCGGCGGATTGAACAGAGTGATGTCGCCGGTCGAGGCCGGGACGGCGACCGTCGGGCAGGCGGTGCGGATCGCGGTAATGCCCTCGGCGGAGATTTCGCCAGCTTTGGTCGCGCAGCCCGCAACGGCGAGGCCGAGCGCGATGGAAAGGATCGGTTTCGCGGCGTTCACGCTGGGCACCCTTTTTTCAACGAACGGGGCCGCCGCCACGGTTGGCGAGCACGGCCCCTCAATGCCCGGCACCATAGGAACCGGCTTTCGCGCGCGCAAGCAATCGCGTAGAGACACTCGCATGACTATCCCCGATAAGCCGGCGCTCGACCTGTTGATCGCCGCTCCGCGCGGCTTTTGCGCCGGTGTCGACCGTGCCATCCACATCGTCGAACTGGCGATCGAGAAATATGGCGCGCCGGTCTATGTCCGGCACGAGATCGTCCACAACAAATATGTTGTCGACAGCCTGCGCGCGAAGGGCGCAATCTTCGTCGAAGAGCTTGAGGAAGTGCCCGATGGCGTACCGGTCGTCTTTTCGGCGCATGGCGTACCCAAATCGGTGCCGGTCGAGGCCGAAAACCGCGGCCTTGCCTATCTCGACGCGACCTGCCCGCTGGTGTCGAAGGTCCACCGTCAGGCCGAACGCCTGGTCGAACAGGGCCGCCACATCATCTTCGTCGGCCATGCCGGCCATCCCGAAGTGATCGGCACCTTCGGCCAGGTTCCCCCCGGCGCGATGACGCTCGTCGAAACCGCCGAAGACGCCGAAACCGTGGTCGTCGCCGACCCGGGCAACATCGCCTTCCTGACGCAGACCACGCTGTCGGTAGACGACACCGCCGACATCGTCGCGGTGCTCCAGCGCCGCTTCCCCGAGATCAAGGCGCCGCGCGGCGAGGATATCTGCTACGCGACTTCCAACCGGCAGGCAGCGGTGAAGGCGATTGCCGATCACTGCGACGCGATGCTGGTGATTGGGGCGACCAATTCGTCCAATTCGTTGCGTCTGGTCGAAGTCGCCGAGCGCCACGGCATCCCGGCACGGCTGATCCAGCTCGCGAGCGACCTCGATCTGGCCTGGCTCGACGGCATCCGCACGCTGGGGATCACCGCCGGTGCGTCCGCCCCCGAGATTCTGGTGCGCGAACTTGTCAATCGGCTTGCCGAGCATTTCACGATCACCGAGCGCGAGGAGGAAACCACGCGCGAGACGATCTCGTTCAAGCTGCCGCGCGGCCTCGAAGCCGCCACCGCATAGACGCTTGGCGGTCTACACCCATGTGTCGGCCGAGGCTTTGGCCGATTTCCTGGCGCGATTCGATGTCGGCGAGCTGGTGTCGGCGAAGGGCATCGCCGAGGGAGTCGAGAACAGCAATTATCTGGTCGAGACGACGCGCGGGCGTTTCATCCTGACGCTGTATGAAAAGCGCGTTGATGCCGCCGACCTTCCCTTCTTCATGGCGCTGCTCGACCACCTCGATGCCAAGGGCCTGCCGGTGCCGCCCGCGATCAAGGACCGGCGCGGCACCGAAATCCACGAGTTGGCGGGGCGGCCCGCCTGCCTGATCAGGTTCCTGCCCGGTGTGTCGCTATCACATCCGACCCCGGCACAGGCGCACGCCGCGGGTCGCGCGCTGGGGCAGATGCACAATGCCGTCGCCGATTTCGCCGCCGTCCGCACCAATTCGATGGGCGTGGCGAGCTGGGCGCCACTGTTCGAACGCTGTGGTGAGGCTCTCGATCGCATTCTGCCGGGGCTCAATCGCGAGGCTGCCGCGATGCTCGACAACGTGCTCGCGAATTGGCCCGCTGCCGATACGCTGCCGCGCAGCGCGATCCATGCCGACCTGTTCCCCGATAATGTGCTGATGCTGGGCGACCGGGTGACGGGCCTCATCGACTTCTATTTCGCCTGCACCGACTTCCGCAGCTATGATCTTGCGGTGATGCACACGGCCTGGGCGTTCGATGCGACCGGCGCGCAGCACGATCAAGCGGTTGGGCAATCGCTGATCGCGGGCTATCGCACCGAGGTGGCGCTCGGCGATGCGGAACTGATCGCGCTACCCGCGCTCGCGCGCGGCGCCTGTCTGCGCTTTTTCCTCAGCCGGGCGTGGGATTGGCTGAACACGCCCGCCGATGCGCTAGTGACGCGCAAGGATCCGCTCGCCTATCTGCGCCGCTACCAACATTATGCGCGCGGTGTTCCTTTCGCATGAGCGCCCTGCCCCAAGTCGAGATTTTCACCGACGGCGCCTGCAAGGGCAATCCCGGTCCCGGCGGCTGGGGCGTCGTGTTGCGGATGGGCGCGACCGAAAAGGAATTGTCGGGCGGCGAGCCGCTTACCACCAATAACCGCATGGAAATGATGGCGGTCGTGCAGGCGCTGTCCGCGCTCAAGCGCCCCTGCGCGGTCACCCTGTCGACCGATAGCCGCTATGTCATGGACGGGCTCACCAAATGGGTCCACGGCTGGCAGAAGAACGGCTGGAAGACCGCCGACAGGAAACCGGTCAAGAATGCCGATCTCTGGCAGGCACTGCTTGCGGCCGCGCGTCCACACCAGATCGCCTGGCGCTGGGTGAAGGGCCATGCCGGCCACCCGGAGAACGAGCGCGCCGACAAGCTCGCAAGCGATGCGGCGATCACGGCCGGCCGCAGCGCCTAGCGTCGCGGGCACGAATCGGACATAGCGTTAACGCCGCAGTCGAAAGGGGATCGGACTCGCGATGTCACTGATGCCACGCCGCCGCGCTTCGGGAACGCGCCGCGTCGCCTACAGCCAGGTCGGGCTGCAGGTGCTGGCAGCCAGCATGGCCGCGCATCTGTTTCAAATCGTCGTCCAGCCGACCTTTCCGCTGCTGATCATCGTCAACATCGCCGCGCTCTTCTATCTGCGGTGGCGGGCGAGCGGCTATATGCGAACTGGGCGTGCCGATTTCGACGCCGTGATCGCTGCCGAAATGATGGTCGCATTCGGCGTGCTGTCGCTGATTCTGGGAATCACCAGCGCGGTGCTGCCGCTGTTTTTGGGCAGCGTCAGCCTGCGCGTCGATGACCTGTCGACGCTGGAGTCGCTCGCCGTGCCGTTCCTCGAAGGCTTGGCGACCGCAGGCCTCGCCCCGTTCTTCGCCGTGCTGCTGCGGATCGAGGCACATGAAGTCGAAACTTCCTATGACTCAAGCGTCGACATCTCCAATCTTGCTACCGCCACCCGCGATCTGACGCGGGAGGTGCGCGGCGCGTTCAAGGCGATGCGTCAGCTTCAGGAATCGGCGCAGGACGCAACCGGCGCCGCGCATCTGCTCGCCCACGAGGTGCGCGGCGACGCCGGCAAGCTGTCGCGCGCGTTCGAGGCTGGCCAGAGCCAGCTCCAGCTGTTGGGGACCGCAGCCCAGACCAGCAGCGCCGAGATTGCCCGGCTGGCCGATGAGACCGCCAAGCTGAATGCGACGGCGACCGAGGCAAGCGCGATGCTGACCGCGCTCGGCGATCTGATCGAGTCGGTAGAGCGCTTCGTCAAGCCGACCGCCGACGCAGGCTGAGCGCCGATGAGCAAGGGGTCGCCGCGCAGTACGCTGCACATGCAGATGGGGCAGGAGACGATCTACCTGCTGCTCGCGGTGACGATGTTCACGGCGATCATCCTCGGCGGCTATCTGCTCGCGGTCATCCGGGCAAAGCCGCGCGAGAACCCGCCGATCATCGTCCTGCCCGAAGCGCAGGGCTTTTCCTTCGCTGCCGGATCGGCATCGCTGACGCCGGGGTTCGAAGAGCGGTTGCAGCGAACCGTCATCCCGCGCATCCGCCAGATCGGACAGCGATATCAGGCGTCGGTAATCGAAGTGATCGGGCATACCGACGCCGTGCCCCGCAAGTCGGGCGGCACGCGCAGCAACCTCGATGCGGTGCTGGTACCGTATCTGCTGGGGAAGGACACGGCCGCACCCGAGGCGGTCGACAATGCCGGACTGGGGATGGCGCGCGCGGTTTCGGTCGCGCGCTTCATGCGCAGCGCGGGCCTGCGCGATTTCATCCTCGTGCCGCTGTCGGCGGGGCCATTTCTGAAGCCCGACGACAGCATGGTAACGGCCGAAGACGTCGCCGCCGATGACACACGCCGCCGCATCGAAGTCCGGCTGCGCCGCCGCGAACAGCGCTAAACGCGCAGCTTCAGAACGTCGTGATAGCGGTTCAGCTCGATGAAGCGCTGGTGCGCGGCGGCCTGCTCGGCAGGATCGGCGTCGACGGCATCGGGGTGAGTGATGCGCGCAAGCTCGCGGAAGCGGCGGCGCAGCGCGACGGCATCGGGCCGATCCTCCGGCGCCCAGCCGAAGAACAGCAGCGCGCGGTCATAGTCGGATTGGAGCGTGACCGCCTGACGCCGCCAATCGCTGCGACGCGCCGCAGCGGCGCCGATTGCATCCAGCAAAGTGCCCAGATCTTCGTTCGCTTTCGCCAGCCGCGCGAGCAGCCGTTCGACATCGATGCGGCCGAGTCCGGCATTCGCCATCAATTCGCGATGCGCCGCAAGCGCCTCGGCATTCGCCTGGGCGAGCCGGCGCCCCTGCGGCGCCAGATGCCATGACGGCGGCCAGCGTGCATCGATCAACGCGGTCAAGCGGCGATATTCGGCCCAGGCTGCATCGAAAGCGAGCATATGCTGGTTCAGGCCGTCGGCGATGCGTTCGGAATTGACCGCAATCTCGGTCGGCACCGCCAGCGGATTGGCGGCGCCCGCGCGCATGTCGCGAATGAAGGCGTCGAGCACGGCCAGCCGGTGGCCGGGCGGCCAGCGCGCTTCCAGCCGAGCGATTTTCTCGAAAGTTCCGATGACTTGTGCGGCGAGCCGTACGGCCTGGTAATCGCCCGAGCACAGCCGCGCTTCGAGCGCGACCGCGACTTCGGGCTCGACCCGGTCGAAGACATGGTCGATCGAGAACAGCAGGTCGAGCACCGTGTTGGCGCGCTCGATCTCGGCTTTGTCGCGGCGGCGCACGCGGTCGGGATCGATACCGATCGCTTGCAGGAAAGCGGTGACCCCGAGATAGGGATCGCGTTCGGCATCGACGAACCGCCACAGCTGGCCGGGGAAGGGCTCGAGTCCAACCTGGTCGAACATGTCGACGACCGCGCGGCGCCGCATCCGCTTGATCCGGGCGAGCGTATTGACGGCGGCCGGATCGCTCCGTCGCCGACGGGGTGCCTGCCCGAGCGGCCGGGCGACGGCGGGAGAACTGATGATCGTCGGCGTCTGCCGCTCGTCGCTGCGGCGTCCGAACAACCCGCGCCAGCCGCGCCCGGTGGCGCGCGGCATCCGCTGCCTCAGCCGCCACGCCGATCCGGCGAACAGGCCGCTGATCCAGCCGAAATAACTGCCTTGCGCCACGGCGACTGCCCCGTCAGCCCGCCGCAGCCATGCGGTGGCAGCGGCGCGCTGCGCGTCGGGGCAGGTACCGATTGAGAGCGATGATCGTCAGTCCAGATGCTCTTCGATTTCGGCCCCGGGGCCATTCTTCTTGATCGATTCGATCGCGTTGATCGCCGATGCCTTGCTGGTATAGCCTTCGGTCCAGAACATCAATTCGCTGTTATATTTGAACTTTGCGACGAACTCGCCGGCCTTGTTCTTTTCGATCACGAACTTGTGTGCCATTTTCCTGCTCCCCTCACGTCAATTGAGCCCACCAAGGTTAGCGCAGCGATTCGGCCTGCGCCAGTCGGGCAACAATCTCAACCGAAGCGAGAGGGGGTATAGCGCGCCGCATTGATACCAGCGACCGGCATTGGCGGCGCTACTCCCCGCAGCAGGCTCGCGCCCAGCATTGCTGCCGCAGGTGCCGTCTGGATGCCGAAACCGCCTTGCCCCGCGAACCAGAAGAAGCCCGGCGCCGCGCGATCGAAGCCGATCACCGGCAGCCGGTCCGGCGCGAAGGTCCGCAGGCCGGCCCAGCGCCGCTCGACCGCAGCCACGCGCCAGTCGACCACGTTTTCGAACCGGTCGATCGCGATGGCGACGTCGATTTCCTCGGGTGCGGCATCGCACGGCGGCGAGGCGATTTCGTCGTGCGGGCTGAGCCACAGCCGCCCGCCCGGCTCGGGCTTGAAATAGAAACTGCCACCGATGTGCGCGACGTGCGGCATCCCGTCGGGCGCAGGCGGAACGGTGCGCAGCTGCGCCATCGTGCGCCGATAGGGCGACAGGCCCAGCGGTGCGGCCCCCGCCGCCCGCGCGACCACGTCGGCCCACGCGCCGGCTGCGTTGGCGATGATGCCCGCGTCCCAGGTCCCGCCGCTCGTTTCGATGCGCCAACCGCCCGCCACCCGCGTCGCCGCCCCCAGCTCGGCGCGCAGGGTAATTTCGGCACCGGCTTTGCGCGCACGTGCGAGATAGTGCTGGTGCAGCCCGGCGACGTCGATGTAGGCGCAGCTCGGCTCGCTGACCCCGATCGTCCAGTCGCGCCGCAGCCCCGGCAGAAACGCGTGCGGATCGACGCGCTCAAGCGACAACCCGCGGCCGGCAAAGGCCTCGAGGAAGCCATCGGCGGCGGCGGCGTCCTCGGCGCGGCCGATGTGTAGCGACCCGAGCGGCTGCAGAAAGCCGTGGCTGTCCAGATAGGCTCCCGATGCGCTCGTCAGCGGCTGAACGCCAGGGCCGCCGTAGGTTTCGGACCAGAACGCCGCCGATCGCCCGGTCGCATGATAGCCGGGCGCATCCTCCGCCTCGATCAGCAAGACGCTGGCATGGTCGGCCAGTTCAGCGGCAAGGCTCGCCCCGGCAATGCCCGCGCCGACGACGGCGATGTCGAACCGCTTCATGCGAGCGGCACGCGCGCGGCGAGGAACAGGTCGATTTCGGCGATCGCACGGTTGCGGACCGCATCGACCTCGCGCAGCACCTCATGCGCGGCTTCGTCGCCGAATCGTACCAATCGGGCATCGGGCAGCCGCCCCGCGATTGCCACCGCAACGCGCGCGTCGACCAGCGCGTCGGCCATCGGCGCCAGCACCAGCACCGGCACCGCGAGCGTCTTTAGGCGAGGATCGTCGCGCAGGCGCTGCGTCGATGCGAAGGCGGCGATCACCCAGCGCCAGCTCGGCGGGCCGAGCACCAGCTCGGGCTTGCTGTGCTGCCACCATAGTTCATCGGCATAACGGTCGACGTCGTGCGTCAACAGGCTTTGGCGGGTTGCGGTCGCGCCCGGCTTTTCATTCTCGCGCCACGCCGCCCGCGCGCCATTACCGATGTTGCCGATAACGCCCGCGATCCGCGCCCCCAGCCACGGCCCGAACGCGCTCTTCAGGCCGAGCATCGGCGCGACCAGCACGGCCGCTTCCGGACGGACGACACCTTCGGCCAGGCCGCGCAGGATCAGATGGCCGCCCATCGAATGCCCCATTACGACCAGCGGGCCGGGTCCTTCGCCCGACCAGGCTGTCCAGAACTCGCCAAGATCGCGGATGTAATCGGCGAAATCATCGACATGGCCAACGCGGGGATCAGGCGACAAGCGCCCTGATCCGCCCTGCCCGCGCCAGTCGAACGACGTGATCGACCAGCCCTGCGCGTGCCAGTGCGCGAACAGTTCCAGATACTTCTCGGGGATGTCGCCGCGCCCGCCCTGAAACAGGATGCGTCCTCGCGGCTTCCCGTCGGCGGGCCAGTCGAACCGGCGCAGCGACCAGCCATCAGCCGCCACCCAGGAGGAAAAACGCGCCGCAGCGGGAATCGCTCGGCGGTACAAGGTGGATGGGGCCATGGCGCTTGGTTACTTTTTGGAAAGCCCTGTCGTCTAGCACGCAAATCCATGACGTGGGGCAATTTGTCGGTCATCCTGCCAGTGGTGCTGGCCGTGCTGCTTCTGTCCTGCGGGATCGAGGATGCGCGGCTGCGCACGATTGCCAATTGGAAGAACGCGGTCATCGCGCTGCTCGCGCCGCTGTGGTGGTGGGCGGCGGGGTTCGCCTTGTGGCCCGACGTGGCCTTGCAGATCGGCATCGCCATCGTCGTCTTCGCGCTGTTCGCCGGCGCTTTCGCGCTGGGCCAGATGGGCGGCGGCGACGTGAAACTGATCGGCGCGCTCGCACTTTGGTTTCCGTGGCCCGCGCTGGTCGGGCTGCTGATGGTCATGGCGCTGGTCGGTGGCGCCGTCACCGTGCTGGTCGCCGCCGAGCGGTGGTGGCGCAAGGCGGATGGCCCGGTCGAGATTCCATATGGGGTGGCGATCGCCATCGCCGGACTGCTCGCGGTGCGTGAACCGCTTCTTAACCAATTTACGTGAAGGGTAAGCGCAGGATCAGGTGATCCGCGTCCACAGGGGTGCAAGACGTCATGGATGTTCGCAAGATCGTATTGCTCGTTGGCGCGTTGCTGGTCGCCGCGATAACCGCGTTCATGGCGCGCAGCCTGCTCGTCGGCAGCGCGGCGCCCGGCGCCAGCGCAGTGGGCGCGCCCGCGCCGGTGGTCAACGGCCCTGAAGTGCTCGTCGCGACCCGCGCGCTGCCCGTCGGCACGATCCTCGACGCAACCGCCGTCAAGTTCCAGCCCTGGCCGCAGGAACTGGTCGATCCCAAGGCCTATTTCGTCAAAGGCCAGGGCGAGACCGATCTCAAGAAATTGCAGGGCACTGTGGTGCGCTTCGCGGTGACAGCGGGTCAGCCGCTGACGCAGGGCGCGCTGGTGAAGCCGGGCGACCGCGGCTTCCTGGCCGCAGCACTCGGGCCGGGGATGCGTGCCGTCACCGTGCCGGTGTCGACCCAGTCGGCGGTCGCGGGCTTTGTCTTTCCCGGCGACCGCATCGACCTGATGCTGACGCAATCGGTGGCGGGCGGCGGCGACGGACCGCCGCTGAAGGTCACCGAGACCGTGCTCAAGAACCTGCGCGTGCTCGCCACCGACCAGCGCACCGACAACACCGTCGACGACAATGGCAAGACGGTCGTGCGCACCTATTCGACCGTCACCGTCGAAGCGACGCCCAAGCTCGCCGAAAAGATCGCGGTCACGCAGAACCTCGGCGGTACGCTGACGGTCGCGCTGCGCTCGATCGCCGACAATGCCGCCGAACTCGAAGAAGCGATCGCCTCGGGCGCCGTGTCGGTCCCGGCGGGCAATGACCCGAAGGCCGAACGCGCGATGATGGCGAAGGCCGAAGGCGAAGGCACGGCCAGCAAGACCAGCTACGCGACCGGCGCCGATGTCTCGCGCTTCCAGCGCTCGACCGTGCCCGGCAAGCCGACCGGTGGCCTGAATGCGCTCGGCGGGCCGACGGCACCGCCGGTCGCGCCGACGACGGCCTATCCTGGCGCGGCGGCGCCCAAAGGCCCCGTCATTCGCGTGACGCGCGGCAACAACGTGACCGAAGTTCCGATTGGGGGGAAGAACTGAGATGCGCCCGACCATCCTGCAACGCACGCTGCGGACGACCGTCGCAACGGCGCTGATCGTCAGCACGCCGCTTGCGCTGTGGGCGCAGACGGCGCGTCCCCGCCCCGCTGCGCCGACGCACGCGCCGACGAAGCCGCAAGCCAAGCCGGGGCCGTCGCGGCCGATGGCGACGCATTATTCGCAGCTGCCCGCAGGCGTCCAGCGCCCGACCAATGAAGTCAAGCTGTCGATCGGCGAAGGCGAGCTCATCACGCTGCCGCAGGCGGCGACCGATGTCTGGATTTCCAACCCGAACGTCGCCGATGTCTATGTCCGCAGCGCGCGCCAGCTCAACCTGTTCGGCAAGGACACCGGCGAAGCGACGATCTTTGCCACCGCTGGCGACGGCCAGGTGGTCTATGCCGCCAGCGTGCGGGTCAGCCAGAACCTGACGTCGATCGACCGCATGATGAAGCTGGCGATGCCCGACGCCGACATCCGCGTCACGACAGTCGGCCAGATCGCGGTGCTGACCGGCACCGTTGCGACGCCCGACGACATTTCGCAGGCGCAGTCGCTGGCGGCGTCGCTGCTGAACCCGGGCGTCGATGTGTCGGCGCCGGGGGCGCAGCTGAAGATCGTCGTGATCAACCGCCTTAAGACGGCAACCCCGCTTCAGGTACAGCTGCACGTCAAGATCGCCGAAGTCAGCCGCACCTTCGTCAAGAACATCAGCAGCAATATCGCGACCAAGGACACGACCGGCGGCTTTTCGTTCGGCGTCGGGTCGGGCCGTTCGCCGGGCGCGGTAACGCCCGCCGATCTTGCCACCTATCCAACGGCGACGATCCCGACCGCGAACGGCGGCACGATCACTGGCCCCTATGACCCGTCAACCGGCCAGTTCATCAACCCGCGCGGCTCGAGCATTTCGGAAATTGCCAAGAGCGCGACGACCTTCACCACGCTTGGCCTTGCGGGCAAGCTGTTCGGGCTCGACATTCTTCAGGCGATCGATCTGGGTGAGCGCAACGGCCAGGTCTCGACGCTCGCCGAACCGAACCTGACCGCGCTGTCGGGCGAAACCAGCTCGTTCCTGGCGGGCGGCGAATTCCCGATCCCGGTCAGCCAGGGTCTGGGCGCGGTGTCGATCGAATACAAGCAGTACGGCATCAGCCTCGCCTACACGCCGACGGTGCTCGCTGATGGCCGCATCAGCCTGCGCGTGCGCCCCGAAGTGTCGCAGCTGACCAGCTCGGGCGCGGTGCAGATCAACGGCACGACCATTCCCGCGCTCAGCACCCGCCGCGCGGAAACGACGGTCGAGCTGGGCTCGGGCCAGAGCATGATGATCGCCGGCCTGTTGCAGAACGACCACAACAACTCGATCGAACAGACGCCCGGCCTCGGCAATATCCCGATTGTCGGGTCGCTGTTCCGCTCGAACGGCTTCCAGCGCAACGAGACCGAGCTGGTGATCGTGATCACGCCGTATCTGGTGAAGCCGGTCAATGCGAACGACATCGCACTGCCGACCGATGGCTACAAGGCGCCGACCGACCTCGGCCGGGTATTCCTGGGTGAACTCGGCGGCGGCAAATCCGGCGGCGAGCGGCCCAAGCCGTCGATGGCGCCGCCGCAGACCGTCGTCGCGCCGTCGCTCGGCCTTACCACCGGCTCGGAAGTTGCCCCGGCGCCGCAGTCACCGCCCGCTGCCCCCGCGCGCCGCGAAGAAAAGGCCGTCCTGCCCGAACCGCGCAAATCGTCCAGCGCGACCCCCGGATTCAACCTGCAATGATCGCCCGCCGTCCTCAGGAGAAAGCCATGCGCACCCGTCTCTCGATGATCCTGTTCGCCGCGCCCGCCTTGCTGGTTGCCGGCTGCACGGGCACGCCCAATCGCGGGCTTGAGACCGTCCACCAGCCGGTCGTCTCGCGTACCGATTATGTGTTCGACGTCGTCACCGACGGCGGCCGCGCGTCGCCTGCCGAATTGCAGCGCCTGGTCGGCTGGATGGCGGCGCTGCGTGTGGGCTATGGTGATCGCATCGCGGTCGACGATCCCAGCGGCACCGCTGGCGGTGTTCGCGAGCAGATCGCCGGGCTGGTCGCGCGTTACGGCCTGTTCCTCGAAGACAATGCCCCGATCACAGCCGCCGCGATGACGCCCGGCGCCGTCCGCGTCGTCGTCACCCGTGCGGTGGCGAGCGTGCCGGGCTGCCCCGATTACAGCCGCAACGGCAATGCCGAGTTCGAGGGCAACACCTCGTCCAATCACGGTTGCGCAATCAATTCGAACCTGGCCGCCATGGTCGCCCAGCCCGAAGACCTGGTCCACGGCCGCGGCGCGACCGGCGCGACCGATCCGGTCACGAGCAGCAAGGCGGTCCAGCTGCTGCGCCGGACCACCAGCAGCGGGGCCAATGGCCTGAAGTCCGAAAGCACCGGAGGCAAGTAATGAACGCACCCTGGACCGGTCGCCCCGGCACCCGCGAACCCTTCGTCGGCTTTGTCTGCGACGAAACCACCGCCGAGGCGATCCGCCCGATTGCGGTCGAGCTCGGCTGGGCGCCGGAAAAGGTCAACAAGGGCGGCTTGCGCAATGCCGTGCAGACGCTGTCGGTATCGGCCAGCCCGCACGTGCTGTTCGTCGATCTTTCCGAAAGCGGCGATCCGCTCAACGACATCAACGCGCTCGCCGAAGTGTGTGAGCCCGGCACCGTCGTGATCGCGGCGGGCCAGGTCAACGACGTCCGGCTTTATCGCGATCTCGTCGCCAGCGGCATCCAGGATTATCTTCTGAAGCCGCTCAATCCCGATATGCTGCGCGAAGCCTTTGCGACCGCGCAGGCGCTGCTCAATGCGCCGAAGCAGGTCGAACAGGACGAGGAACGGCCGCATTGCTCGGTCGCGGTCATCGGCACGCGCGGTGGCGTCGGCGCCTCGTCGATTGCGACGTCGCTCGCCTGGCTGACCAGCGACAAGGCCGCGCGCACGACCGCGCTGCTCGATCTCGACGTGCATTTCGGCACCGCCGCCCTCGCGCTCGATCTTGAACCCGGCCGCGGGCTGACCGACGCGATCGAAAACCCCAGCCGGATCGACGGGCTGTTCATCGAACGCGCGATGGTCAAGTCGAGCGAGCGGCTGTCGATCCTGTCTGCCGAAGCCCCGATCAATGCGCCGATCATCAGCGACGGTGCCGCCTTCTACCAGCTGCAGGAGGAAATGCGCGCCGCGTTCGAATGCACGATCACCGATCTGCCGCGCGCCATGCTGGTCAACCATCCGCATCTGATGAGCGATGTGCAGATGGCGATCATCGTCACCGAATTCACGCTCGCCGCAGCGCGCGATACCATCCGCATCCTGTCGTGGATGAAGTCGAACGCGCCGCAGACGCAGGTCTTCGTCATTGCCAACAAGGTCCACGCCAACGCGCCGCTCGAAATCAGCCGCAAGGATTTCGAAGGGTCGATCGAGCGCAAGGTGGATGTCGCGCTGGCGTTCGACCAGAAATTGGCCGCGCAGGCCGCCAAGCTCGGCAAGCCGATTGCCGAAGTCGGCAAGGGATCGAAGACGGTCGCGCCGCTTGCCGACCTTGCGTCGCGCCTGCTGGCGCTGGCCGATGGCAATGCCGAACCGGTCGGCAAGGGCAAGACCAAGGGCGGCGCCAAGTCGGCCAAGGCCGAAGGCGGCACGTCGTCGCTGCTCGGCAAGTTCGGCGATCTCAAGTCGCTGATGCCCAAGCGTGCTGCAAAGGCGAAGTAATCTGGTTGGGTAATCTGGTTGGTCCGCGACTGCACACGCGGGCAAAGGTAGGAGTAGCGAAGTGCCGCTGATGACGGTCGCCATGTTGGCAACGGGCGCGCTGGTCGTGCTGCTGATGCTCGTCTTTGCCTTTGCCGGCCCGTCGCCCCAGCGCGCCAAGGCGCGTCGCCTGAAGACCGTCGCCGATCGCCACAACGGGTCGACTGGCGCCGTTGTCGAAGCGCAGCTCCGCCGCATCACCGCCAATCGCGCGACCCGCGTCGAAAATGCCTTTTCGAGCATTCTTCCCAATCCCGCGCTGCTGCGCAAACGGCTGTCGCAGACCGGCAAGACCTGGACTGTCGGCCAATATGGCATGGCGACGCTTGGCCTGTTCGTCGTCGTTGCACTTCTGGTGTGGCTGCGCGGCGGCCCGATCCTGCTCGCGCTCGGGCTGGGAGTCATTGTCGGTGCCGGTCTGCCGCATCTGGTCGTCGGCTTCTTCATCGGCCGGCGGATCAAGCAGTTCACCGCCAAATTCCCCGACGCGATCGAACTGTTGGTGCGCGGCCTGCGCTCGGGCCTGCCGATCGGCGAGACGATGGCGGTCGTCGGCGCCGAAGTCGATGGTCCGGTCGGCGTCGAATTCCGGTCGATCACCGACAAGATGAAGATCGGCCGTACGATGGACGCGGCGCTTCAGGACACAGCCGACCGGCTCGGCACGCCCGAATTCCAGTTCTTCGTCATCACCATCGCGATCCAGCGCGAAACCGGCGGCAACCTTGCCGAAACGCTCGCCAATCTGGCGACGGTGCTGCGCCAGCGCGGCCAGATGAAGCTGAAGATCAAGGCGATGTCCTCCGAATCCAAGGCATCGGCCTATATCGTCGGGTCGTTGCCCTTCATCGTGTTCGGCATGATCTGGGCGATCAACGCGAGCTACATGTACGGCTTCTTCACCGACCAGCGGCTGATCGTCGCAGGGCTCGGCGGCATGGGCTGGATGGGAATCGGCGCGTTCATCATGGCGCGCATGGTCAACTTCGAGATCTGAAGGGCGGCAGATGTTCTTCCTTGCCAGCATCGCAGCCAGCGGCGGCCCCAAGATCATGGGCGTCGATGTCGTCGCCGTCGCGACGATCCTCTCGGGGATCGCCGCTTTCATGGTGTTGCTTGCCATCTATGCGGCGACCACCGTGCGCGATCCGATGGCCAAGCGCGTCAAGGCGCTCAACGACCGGCGCGAACAGCTGAAGGCGGGCATCACCGCGTCGACCTCGAAGCGGCGTGCGAAGCTGGTCCGCCAGAACCAGACGACCGACACCATCCGCAACATGCTGCAGTCGCTGAAGGTGCTGCAGGACAGCCAGGTCAAGCAGGCCCAGCTGAAGCTGCTGCAGGCGGGCATCCGGTCGAAGGAATATGCGGTCGCGGTCATTTTCGGGCGAATGGTGCTGCCGGTCGTGTTCGGCGGGCTGATGCTGTATCTGGTTTATGGCACCGACATGTTTTCCGACTGGTCGCCGCTTAAAGCCTATGGCCTCGTCGCGGGCAGCTTCATCCTCGCCTACAAGGCGCCAGACCTTTATCTGAAGAACAAGATCGACAACCGCTCGAACGCGATCCGAAAGGGGTTGCCCGATGCGCTCGACCTGCTCGTGATCTGCGCCGAAGCGGGCCTGACGGTCGATGCGGCCTTTGGCCGGGTGGCTCGCGAGCTCGGCCGCGCCTACCCCGAACTCGGCGACGAATTCACGCTGACCGCGATCGAGCTGGGCTTTCTTGCCGAGCGGCGCCAGGCCTTCGAAAATCTCGCCCAGCGCGTCGCGCTCGATGCCGTCAAGGGCGTGGTGACGACGATGGTGCAGACCGAGAAGTACGGCACGCCGCTCGCGTCTGCGCTGCGCGTGCTGTCGGCCGAGTTCCGCAACGAGCGCATGATGCGTGCCGAGGAAAAGGCCGCGCGCCTGCCCGCGATCATGACCATTCCGCTGATCCTGTTCATTCTGCCGACGCTGTTCGTCGTCATTCTGGGGCCGGCGGCCTGTTCGATCTCCGACGCGTTCAAGAGCGGCATCTGATCGCACAGTAATGGCACAGCGGCGGGTACGTCGCGACACGCGTACCGCTTGATAACCGCACCGTGCCGTCGCAGAAGTCGCGGGGTCCCACCCGTGACTTCAGGATGGCCATGCCGCCGACGACAATAGCGCTGATCGCGATCGCCGTGGTGATCCTGCTGGTCGGGATCGCGATTGGCTATGTCGGCAACGATCGGGCAGCGGTGTGGCGCCGCCGCTTCGAGGCCGAGCGCGAACATTATGCCGATTACCGCGCGCGCAGCGAGGCGCGGCACGCGCGGTTGCTTGCCCGTCCCGCGGCGGCGCCCATACCGCTGCCCTCGATGCCGGACGCGCCGCCTGCGCCGCCGCTGCCGATCGGCGCGCCGCGCCCACCGCGCGAGATCACCCATATCGTCGGCATCGACTCCGCGCTTGCCGACCGGCTGGAGGCGCTGGGCGTCACCACGATCCGCGACATCGCCACACTGACGATCGAGGACGAACTCGCGCTGGAACTGCGGCTCGGGCTGAACGCCGGGACGATCACGCGCGACCAGTGGCGATCGCAGGCACAATTGCTCGATTCAGGTCCCGCCCCGCTCGCCCGCTAGAGTCGCTTTCAGCTCACTGAAACAGATTTCAGCCGACAGCGCGCGGTGCGACGCGCGGCATCGATCGCGGCGGACGGATGGCGCCGGTCGATCAGGATCCGGATCAGCGCCAGCCCGCGCGCGCCCTTCACATGGACCGGCGCATAGCCTGCGGGCGCCGCCTGCCCCGGCCCCAGCACCGCCACTCGGACCGGCGCAGCACCTGCCTGATTGTTGCGCACGAACACCGCATTGGTTTGCGCATCGAAGATCGACAGCGACCAATAGGGCGCGGCAACTGGCGTCGCGTCGATCAGCAGCGGTGCGCCCGACACGTCGAAGGGGCACGAGGAATAGAGCAGATCCGGGCTCGGCCGCACGATCGCGCGCGACGCGGCTGTCACCAGCGGCGCGTGCGCAAAGGCGTTCATCGCGCCTGCCTGCTGCGCCACCCGCGCGACCGCGAGGCTCATCAGCGCCTGCGGGATCAGCGCAAGCGTCACCAGCCAGGCAATCAGCCCGCACAACAGCCCGAACATGATCGCACCGAGCCAGCGCCGGATCATGCGCACCCCAGTTTGCGGATGCGCGGCAATTGCGCCCGGGTAAAGTCCCCCTTGCCGCCGTCGGCCGGCAGATAGGCACGCAGCGTCAGTTCGAACCGCGCGATGCCACCCGTCGGCAGCCATTCGCCCGGCGCGCGACCCGACGCGAGCGTGACCTGCCAATGCGCGGTTTCGGCGGGCGCGCGGCCCGCGCTGCCGATCGAATAGATACCGGCATCGTTCGGCACCAGATAACCCGCGCGGTCGTACAGCGTCAGGCTCCACCATTTGGCGGGGAGCGCGCCACCGGTCACCAGATAGCGGCACGTGCCGTCGAGCGGGGCGCCGCTGTCGTCGGTCGCCGCGGTGTAGTAGCGCGCCTCGGTCGCCGGCAGCGCCAGCAGTCCGCGCAGCGCGACCACGGCGCGGGTGTAGCGGCTCGCCGCTTCGGTGCCGAAATCGCGACCGGTCACCCATGGGCCGATCACATTCTGGGTGCCGAGCGCGCTGGCGCGGACACTGAGCACGGCGCCCCCGCTGCCGATGACCAGCCCGGCGATCGCGCAGATCGCCAGCCGCTGCCAGTTCCTCACACCCGCTCCCCCGCTGTCACGCGAGCGTCATAAACCCGCCTGCTACAGATGCGCAATGGGGCCAACATTGTGGGTGGCCGCCAAGCCGACGGCACGGAACGGAATTGTGCCAATTCGGTAACTGATTTACCATGTCTCGGCCCCGCCGTAGCGGCATCGTTGGCGTATCCGACTGCAGATCTTACCGTCAGGAGAATGAGGCATGCATCGTAAACTTCGCCCCGCACTGCTGCTGATCGGCGGCACCATCGCGACCAGCGCACTGGCCCAGACATCGACGCTGCGCGCACCATTTCAACCGAAGGCGCCCAGCACCAGCATGCTCGATAGTACGGTGCGCTTCCCGTCGCGCTTGCCGGGCGCGCTGCAGCCACAACTGCGGGCGCCGGTGCGGGCGTGGAAATTCGATCCCGCATCGATCAAGTTGTCGCCGCAAGTCGTCGCCAACCAGATTGCCACGGCAATCAACCAGAAATTCACAGGGAAGTCCGTCGGCTATTCAGTCACCATCATCATGCCCGGCGGCGCCAGCGCCGAGGCCAACGGCGGCATGGCCCGCCGCGACCCCGATTCGGCGCCACGGGGCTGGACCAGCAACGATCGCATCACGATCGCATCGGTCAGCAAGACCATCACGGCGGCGACTCTGATAAAGCTTGCCGCCAAGCGCGCCGTCAGCCTCGACAGCCCGGCCTGGAAGCTGTTGCCCCCCAGCTGGGCCTATGCCGACAGCTTCAAGACGATCACGCTGCGCGAATTGCTGGCGCACAACAGCGGCATCCGCGGCTGCGGCATCGATTTCGACGCTCTGAAGGCCTGCGCCGCCGCCGGCGTGAACCCCGGGAACAAGAACCCCGCCATCCCGATCTGGACCAAATATTCCAACACCAATTACGCCCTGATGCGATTGATGATCGACCAGCTGGAAGACAATGCCATCCCGCCCACACCGACACAGCAGGGCGGCCGCTATACCATGCTGGTCAACGTCAACACGCTGGGCCCGGCCGGCGTCGGGAACCAGTCCTGCGCTGCGCCCGCGACCGATCCGGCGCTCAGCTATATCTCGGCCTTCGACGACAATGTCTGGAACAGCACGGCGGCCCAGAACTACAACTGGACCAAAGTGCTGCCGGGTCAGCCCTGGGGCAGCATGATCGAGGTCTGCGGTTCGCAAGGATGGAACCTGTCGTCGCGCCAGCTGGCAACTTTCGTCAACGCGCTGATGTTTACCGACAAGATCCTGCCGCAGGCGACGGTGCAGACCATGCGCGACGAAGGCCTGGGCCTGATGTACTTCGATTTCGGCGGCGGGCTGACCGCCTATGGCCATGGCGGCTATCATCCGGCGCCGAACAACAAGGGCGAAATCAACACCCTGATCCTGGGCTTCAACAACGGGATCAGCATCGGTCTGATCATCAATTCGCGCTACAATGGCAACTTCGGCCAGGATGTCGCCGAGGCAATCCGCGCCCACGCCAAATAAACGCCGAAACGAAGCGGCGCGCGTTACCACGCGCCGCTTCGATCAACCGCGCTCGCGCAATGCCGCCTGCGCCGCCGCCAGCCGGGCGATCGGGACGCGATAGGGCGAGGCGGAGACATAATCGAGCCCGACCTTCTCGCAGAAAGCAATGCTCGCCGGGTCGCCGCCATGTTCGCCGCAGATGCCGAGCTTGATGTCGGCGCGCGTTGCCCTGCCCCGCTCGGCGGCGAGTTCGATCAGCGCGCCGACGCCGTCGACGTCGAGGCTGACGAACGGGTCGGTCGCGTAGATGCCCTGGTCGACATAGGCCGTCAGGAAGCGCCCGGCATCGTCGCGCGACACGCCGAGCGTCGTCTGCGTCAGGTCGTTGGTGCCGAAGCTGAAGAAGGCGCCGACCTCGGCGATCTGCCCGGCCATGATCGCCGCGCGCGGCAGCTCGATCATCGTGCCGACCAGATAGTCGATCCGCCGCCCGCGCTCAGCGAAGACGGCGTCCGCCTGCGCATCGACCACCGCCTTCATCAGCTCGAGCTCGCGGCGGGTGGCGACGAGCGGAATCATCACTTCGGGGATCGGCGCTGCGCCAGTCCGTTCGGCGACATCGATCGCCGCTTCGAAGATCGCGCGCGCCTGCATTTCATAGATTTCGGGATAGGTCACGCCGAGCCGACAGCCGCGGTGGCCGAGCATCGGGTTGAATTCGTGCAGTTCGGCCGCGCGCCGCTTGAGCGCCTCGACACCGACGCCCGCCGCCTCCGCCACTTCGGCGAATTCGGTTTCGGCATGCGGCAGGAATTCGTGCAAGGGCGGGTCGAGCAGCCGGATCGTCACCGGCAGCCCCGCCATCACCTCGAAAATCTGGGTGAAGTCGGCGCGCTGTTCGGGGAGCAGCTTGTCGAGCGCGGCACGACGCCCGGCTTCGCTGTCGGCCAGGATCATCTGGCGCACCGCCGTGATCCGCGCGGGATCGAAGAACATGTGCTCGGTACGGCACAGCCCGATCCCTTCGGCGCCGAAATCGCGCGCGGTGCGGCAATCGAGCGGGGTTTCGGCATTGGTGCGCACGCGCATCCGCCGCACCTTGTCCGCCCAGCCCATCAGCGTGCCGAAATCGCCCGCGAGTTCGGGCTGCACGGTCGGCACTTCGCCCAGCATCACCTCGCCGCTGGCGCCGTCGATCGTGATCGTCTCGCCCTCGCGGACCTCGCGCGCCTGACCGCCGACGGTCACGCGCATCACCCGCGCCTTGGCGTCGATCGAGATCGTCCCCGCACCCGACACACACGGGCGGCCCATGCCACGCGCGACGACGGCGGCGTGGCTGGTCATGCCGCCGCGCGCGGTCAGGATGCCGCGCGCCGCGTGCATGCCGTGGATGTCTTCCGGCGAGGTTTCGATGCGGACGAGGATCACCGCATCGCCCAACCCTGCGCGGCGCTCGGCGGTCTCGCTGTCGAACACGACCACGCCCGACGCCGCGCCCGGCGACGCCGGCAGCCCCTTGGTCAGCACGTCGCGCGGCGCCTTCGGATCGAGCGTCGGGTGCAGCAGCTGGTCGAGCGCGGCAGGATCGACGCGCGCCACCGCTTCCTCCTCGGTGATCAGCCCTTCGCTGGCCATGTCGACCGCGATCTTCAACGCCGCCGACGCGGTGCGCTTGCCCGACCGCGTCTGGAGCATCCACAGCTTGCCGCGTTCGACGGTGAATTCGATATCCTGCATGTCGCGGTAATGCGTCTCGAGCAGGTCGAACACCTTCGCCAGTTCGGCGAAGGTTTCGGGCATCGCTTCTTCCATGCTGAGCGGCTTGGCGCCCGCCGCTTCGCGCGCGGCCCGGGTAAGATATTGCGGGGTGCGGATGCCGGCGACGACGTCTTCGCCCTGCGCGTTGATCAGGAATTCGCCGTAATAGGCGCGGTCGCCCTTGGCCGGATCACGGGTGAAGGCAACGCCGGTCGCCGAGGTATCGCCCATGTTGCCGAACACCATCGCCTGGACGTTGACGGCGGTACCCCAGTCGCCGGGAATGCCGTTGAGCTTGCGATAGACTTTCGCCCGGTCCGACTGCCACGATCCGAACACCGCGCCGATCGCCCCCCACAGCTGGTCATGCACGTCCTGCGGGAACGGCTTGTTCCAGAGCTTTTCGACAAGCGATTTGTATTCGCCGACCAGCGCCTGCCAGTCGTCGGCGGTCATTTCGGTGTCGAGGAAATAGCCCTTGTCTTCCTTGGCGATTTCCAGTGCTTCCTCGAACGCGCCGTGATCGAGTTCGAGCACGACATCCGAATACATCTGGATGAAGCGGCGATAGCTGTCCCAAGCGAAGCGCGCGTCGCCGCTGGTCGCGGCAAGGCCGACGACTGTCTGGTCGTTGAGGCCGAGGTTGAGCACGGTGTCCATCATGCCGGGCATCGACACCCGCGCGCCCGAACGCACCGACACCAGCAGCGGATCGGCGGCGTCGCCGAAACGCTTGGCCGTAATGCCCTCGATATGCGCGAGGCCCTCGGCCACTTCGGCGCGCAGGGTGTCGGGGAAGACCTGGCCTTCGTTCAGGTAGCGGGTGCACATTTCGGTGCTGATCGTGAAGCCCGGCGGCACCGGCAGGCCGATCGAGGCCATGCCGTCAAGATTGGCGCCCTTGCCGCCGAGCAGTTCCTTGCCGAGCGGCTTGCCATCGGCGCCGCGCCCGTCCGAAACCCCGCCGCCGAAGCGGTAGACATATCTGCTCATCGATCGTCCCTGTCAGCCGCCGTGGGTGGCGGAAATTGGTTGGAAGGTCACAAAAGTCACGACCATCTTAAGGGGGTCTCAGCCTTCGATCTTCGAAAAATCGGCGACTCGATGCACCGCATCGCGCACTTTTCCTAACAAGGAAAGCCGCGCCGCGCGCTTGGCCGGGTCGGGATCGTTGACGGTGACGCTGTCGAAAAACGCATCGATCGGCGCGCGCAGATTGGCGAGCGCGGCCATCGCGGCTTCGAAGTCTTCCCGCTCGACGGCGGCGGCCGCGGCGGGCGCGGCGACATCGAGCGCGGCGATGAGCGCGGCTTCGGCGGGTTCGGGGGTGTAGCCAATAGCCCTCTCCCCGTTGGGGAGAGGGTTGGGTGAGGGGGTGGCCCCAAGCGACGCCGCCTGTGGCGGGGGGGGGGGGGGGGGCGCCCCCCCCCCCCCCGCGGGGCGGGGGGGGGGCCCGGCCGCGGGGGGGGGAGGGGAGGGGGGGTGGGGGGGGTGGGGGGGCGGGGGGGGC